>Ga0210050_1000002_pt1 | contig 584683 bp, 440 predicted proteins | sample CryGey132114_all_FD_185463 | JGI IMG/M metagenome (GOLD analysis project Ga0210050, IMG submission 185463) | Groundwater microbial communities from aquifer - Crystal Geyser CG22_combo_CG10-13_8/21/14_all (SPAdes) (version 2) | ecosystem: Environmental > Aquatic > Deep subsurface > Groundwater ... | reverse complement strand
TCTCGCTAAGGCTTAAATAACCTTGCCTTTGGCGAGTTTTGCATGTGGGTAGAGTTTTTGCTTTTAATGACGATTCGTACAATTTGCAAAAATCATCAAGACAAACGAATAACGTTGTGATATCTATTTTCATGGCTAAACTACTTGTTTATATTACGCAATAATATTAACAGTTTAGCCAGCACTCCCTTGTTTATCAATTACTTATAGAATTCCTTATCAATAGTTGGGGTTACATCAGTAAATTTAATAACCTGTGGTAAATTCTCATTGAGTATTCCTTCAACTATATTAGTCATGCCCTTCAATATAGCAGTTATTTTATAAAATGGATGAAAAAGCTTATAATCTATAGCTATTTTCATTTCCAAATCTTAAGCGAACCCCAAAAATCAGCTAGAAATGAGGCGCCGGCACATGACAGGTAAAACCTCTGTAACATGCTGTATTAAAAGGCTAATAAAAAATGTAATAGCCGAGCGAAAATGTAATAGGTCTGGAGAGAAAAAGGGGGTGGAGAGAGAAAATCAGGTAAAAACAGCGTTTTTTATACAAAAAAATGTAATACCCATAATAGCGCAAAACCCCACTGTTGCTGGGCTTTAGAGGCTTTTTAAAATTTGATGAGAGATAGGAATTTTTAAGAAAATGGCTCCCCATCCTATACCAAATGCGAAAGGAATGCCACGAAGAGGTGCTCGATCTGGCTACACATGTCCAAGTGATCCGCCGCAATTTCGGACTGGCGGCTTGAGGCACAAGAACGATGGTAAGCCGCGCCCACATCACGCTGGCTGGACATCGTTCGTGGTTCGGCTGGGGGCAATCTCAGTTTGAATCCAGTCTTTGGGATTCAAACCGGCAACCACACACCCCTACCTTTCTCTCAAATATAAAGTTGCTTTTCGATTTAGAAAAGCTACAATGGTTCTAGTGAAACCAGCGAGGATGCAATGAAAGCCATAAAACGCCAATTAAAGCCCTTAATCTTAGAGGCTTTAGAGTCTTTTCCTGTGGTGTATATCAACGGGTCGCGTCAGGCTGGCAAAACAACATTGGTAAAGGAACTGCTGGCACAGGACTATAAAGCGAAGTTTATCACCTTTGATGACACGCTGGAACGCGCTGCTGCCACGCGTAATCCATTTGGCTATGTGCAGGAATCCGGCACGCCGCTGATTATTGACGAAGTGCAGATGGTGCCTGAATTATTCCGCCCCTTAAAAAAGCTGGTAGATGAGCAGCGTCAGGATGCATTGCGCGGTGAGGCTTCCGCAAATGGTCACTATCTGCTGACCGGCTCGGCGTATCTGATGGCAATTCCCGAACTTGCCGATGCGATGGTTGGGCGCATGGCAACCTTGACCTTATTGCCGCTGAGTGTTGCGGAAGTTATCGGCAAACCATCACATTTTCTGGAGCGATGCTTTGCAAAAGATTTTAGCGGAATTAAAGCTGAAACCGCATCGCTCACCGCAATGATGCGTCAGGCCACTTTTCCTGAACTCACGCAAATGTCTGATAAAATGGCTGGCAGCTGGTTCAAAAACTATATCCAGAAAATTACACTGGAAGACCCGCGCCATATTTATAACCTTGAAAAAGCGGAATATATGCCAGTGTTGCTGCAATCGCTGGCGGCACGCGCTGGCAATCTGATTAATGATGCCAGTATTGGCCGTGAAATTGGCATCAATGCCGTGACCACGCGCAATTACCGTGGCTTGCTGAACAACACATTTGTCACCAACAGCTTAAGGCCGTGGTATCGCAATATTACAAAGCGCTTGGTTAAATCAGAGAAAATCTATTTCCACGACACCATGTTGCTGTGCCATTTGCTGCAATCAACGCCGGAAGATTTGGCAAAAAGCCAGCCTGGGCGGTTTGGGCATGTGCTGGAAAATTTTGTGTTATCGGAGTTAACCAAGGCTAACCATACCAGCGGCGATAACGTTGATATCAGCTTCTACCGCACCAATGATGGCCGCGAGATTGATTTCGTGCTGGAGCGTCAGCACAAGCTGGTAGCGATTGAAGTTAAAAATGCAGAAAATATTACGGACAAGGATTTGGCTGGCATTAAAGAATTACAGCAGGCCACGGGCAAAGACTTCCTGTGCGGCATCGTGCTTTGCAATACCCCTCGCGTTATCGCTTACGATAAAGATATTTATCTGCTGCCGTTTAATGCGTTGTGGCAATAGGTATAGATAATTAAGAAATAATAATGGCAAAACTTCCCGAAATAAGACGTGTTGAGTTAGATATAGAGTCCATCAAGCAATTTAGTTCGGAGACTAACTTTATTGGCTTATCCGTAGATCTATTAATCGAAGTAGGATCATATGTGTGTGTCATTGGAAATGCTATGCCATTAGAAACGAAAGCATGGAATAAAGATCAAGCAGTTTTAGGTGGTCATTTAGTTCGGCTGTACAAACTTATATCTGGAATGCTAGATCAAACGTGCCAACACCGTAGAGAGATTTCTTTTATGTTAGCCAGAATGGCCTTTGAATGCATAGTTAACCTTTCTTTTTTGCTAAAAAATTATAGCCCTGACTTGCTTAGTTCTTACATGAAATATTCGCTCAAGCATGAAAAAAAGCTAATGAAAACAATCACCGATAATATTGAGAATCGAGGCGGTACAAAATTACCTATTGAAGAACGCATGCTTAAATCCATTGAGAGCACGTTTGAAATTTCAGGAATCAATCCAGAAGATATAAATGCAAGGGAGCTTCGTAATTGGGGTAATAAGAATATTTATGAAAAAGCGGAAGATGTAGGGCTTGGGGAAGCCTATCTTGCAGCTTTCGGTGGGCCATCGCATGGCATTCATGGCAATTGGCATGATTTGCTGGAGCATCATCTTGAAAAAAATAGCGATAATTCTTTCTCTCCTTATTTTGAGTGGCATAATCCACGCCCTCAATATCTCATTGTAATCGCACTTCAAACAGCCGAAGTATTGCAGCATTACATTAACTGGCTAGAGTATGAAGAATTAGAAAACATGGTTACTGACCTCCAAGAATTTCAGGAACGAGTTTTAACACTTGATCAGCTTCACGAAGAGTGGCTTTCAAATAAAACATAGTGCACAAGGCGTTTCTAATCACGATGAAATACAAGGTACTCCCATGGGGTCCCCCTTACGGGTACGCCGAAGGCGCGGAGTTTTACTAGGCATAAATTCTAAAAAGCCATTTCGTTTCGTTTTCTCGGCTCATGAATCATTAAATATCAATGGCTTATGAAGCCAAATAGCGAAATGGGGTATCTGGGAGCATTTCGTTTGGGAGGGTAAATGATGCATAAAATAAGATTTATGCGTCATAATTGACCGTTTTTTGAAGCATAAACACCAAAATATATGCTCCAAACGAAATGGCCCCTGCAAATAATGACGATTAAAATGCACTATTCTCTCAAATAAAACTAACGTTGCGCCGCGTTGCATGGTGTTGCATGCCGTTGCAATCTGTTGCAGTTCGTTGCAAAGCGTTGCATCGTGTTACGCGGCGTTTCTTTGCGTTACATCGCGTTACAATCTGTTACAGCTTCGATGCCCAATAATGGATGCGGTCAAGAATCTCAAAGAAATGCGGCTGTTCCTGATAATACAGGCGCGGTGTTTCCTGATAGGCTTTTTCATATTGCTCACGGATGGTGATGTCACTTAAAGCAAACGCCTCATTTTCAGCAATGATAGGGTTATCCGCTTTTGGAAAACGCTTCTCTTTATGCTTTTTGTACCCTGCTGTGCCAATAAAATCCTGTACTTCAGGAACATTCAGCAGCGCATAGACATCATAATAATGCCGCATGAAATTTTTGTGGAATGTACCGCTTTCCTGCTGCTTGCGGTATTTGGTGGAAATTGCCTGGAGCTTCTCAACAAGCGTATAGCCAGGATGGTAGCAAAGCACGCCCTTGGCGCGATTATCGACCACATCCACCTTGTCCGCCGCATAATTATATGCCCACGAGCTGATATCTTTTGGCATATTAGGCGTGACATCGTCGAAACCCAATTCAAGCAGAATACCATCCTTCAAATCAGGTATGGGGCTGGTGGTAGTTATGTAATTCAGCCTGATACCGCCGCTGCGAAACTTTTCATCATCAAATTCAGTGTCGCGTTCGACAGAAGTAATCCCGTCAATTTTAATCGTCTTAGTCAGCCACTCATAAAACTGTTTACGGCTTTCCACATGTGCTGGTTTATTCTGGTTTCGTCCGGTTTTAACATCCATCTCCCGTGGCGGTTCGATGCGAATATCGATATCTTCTGAAAAACGGTGAATAATCTCATAGCCTTTGGAAAGCGACGTGCCTCCCTTCAGTTCAAGCGGCATATCAAGTTGCTGCAGCCCATACAGGCAATGCATGATCCAATAATCCTTCTCCACCAGCGCAGGGTCATCGATGGATTTCTGCTCCGCAACGATGCGTATCAAGTCCGAAAACTCAGGGTGATGGTGCAAGAAAGGTTTAGGCGGCATAGCTCAACTCTGCCCCCGATAATATCGCTTCAAAGAACTTCTTCGCTTTCACAGAACCATAGTCTCGCGCCATGCGCAGTAGAGCGCTGCCATCCATCTCTAATGCTTTATGAGCGACACGCTTCAATAGCTTATCCGTATTCTCGGCCAGCCGATCCAGATTATTTACCAAATCCACCAGCAAAAACTCCTGCGTTACAGTTTTAGGGAAATACGGCTTCATACGAAAATCAAATGTGCGTCCGCCCAGTTTAAAGCGGCCATGCCGTTTGTGGTTATATACCACCGTTTCGTTGTAAAGCTGGGTAGTGCCAAGCCCTAGCGCATTGTAGGAATTGGCAGAGGTAAGCAGAAAGCGATGGTCTTTCAAGAATGCTTCTACCAATTTGGCATCTTCTGCAGGAGCAGACCCGAACGCCGTTTTTTTAGGGTAGAGATACACGCCAGCTGAGAGCTTGGTTAGCACGCCACCTTTGAGAAGCTGCGCCACATGACGATCCACCGCATTCGACCATTTTACCAAATCCGCACGGCGATAGACCTGCCCAGGGCGTAAATGCTTCTTCAATTCATTCAATTTCGTAGACATAATTTTACCTCTATATTGCCGATTATACAGAAAACCAGCGCATTATGCAAGTATTTTCATTAAAAATTCATGCAGTATGGGCGGGATATAGCCAAGCCAAGAAGATGAAACGGCGGATTAACCTGCTATAATATTGCGAAATGTCAGTGAAACACGTCTACCACGTTGGATGACTTGCCCTGCATATTTATCAGTCTTGCGGGCGGCAATGCCGTGCTTCCACTGATAACGAGCCTCACCGGAGAAAATAAGCAAGCTGCGCGGTTCCAGCATATGGGCAACCTTCTCACTGGTAGCTGGGTGGGTAAATTCCATCACACATGGCGAACCGAGACTGATTGATGCGATGGTCTCTTCAAAGCACGGCACGCAATCCACATGCGGCACAATACCCTGACCGGGTTGGTATTCATTGATAATCACCTGGTCGGGAATCTTTGGTAAATGCCCATCAGCATATAATCGCTGGCAATAATCCATCAGCCAATCTGGCAATGCTCCCAGCCGCATCGACTCATCCACTCGCCGAGCGGTATAATCATATTTCCAGCCATAATGCTGCACCCGCCGCTTCAGGTCAGTCAGCCAAGATTGTTGGTCGATGGAATTAAGAAGAGTTGCTTCTTCCGCTGGCGTGATGAAGTTGGGGATATAGCTCAGGCCATCAATTCGCTTTTGCACAGCTGTGCTATCTGTTGGGAATAGGCTTGTCTGCACACTCATAGAAGCTCCAGCTGGTTGATGTTTTGCTCTGCAGACGTATATTCCGGCACAGTCACACCCAGCCTTTCTTCAAACCACTCAGCTACCATCCGTCGGTGACACCACTCACCTGGTTTCTTTAGTGGTTCCCAACAAATGAGGATGGGTTCCTCACCACCAGCCAGTTGATGAAGCTGCTCCCACACCTCTGCCGGATCAAGTGGAGTAAGAATATCAGCAATATAACGCTTGCGATAAGCCGCCTGATTATTCGTATATTCATGATTTTTAAACCAGCTTCCCGGTGCAAGTTTAGGATAACGCTTATACCCTGCCTCAATGCTGCGTGGTACCGCCCGTGAAATGACGATACGGTTGTTGCCTGTTGGGTATTGCCAGAAGTTAGTTGTTTGCATGAGGTTATTTTTACAGATAATGAAACCTGAGTCTATGAGACAATTACTTATTTCGATTTGAAACAATATGATTTCCCCAATGTCCCACTGTCCTGCGCTGTTTGCCGGTCCGATGGTCTGCAATCTGGATCAGCTTTTCCTTATTTAGCTGACGTATCACATTTTTGAAAATACCACTGTGAGCGGGGGTGTTGTTGCTACATTTCGTTAGCAGATCAGTGAAGGTGATGCCATCTTTTGTACGATGAATAATCCTTGGTAATTGCTCCATAAGCGTAAAGCTACTTTGCTGCCTGGCTATTTCATCAAAGTTGAAGTCTATGTTACAATTATCCGGCTTGAAACCAAACATATCCAGCCCGGCACCACCATGATGTACGAAGCAGTTATGATGCTGCCAATGTAGCTTCAACATTTCGTCCCATGCTTTTACATGCATAGATAGATGCAAAAACCAATAAGCTCGGTGGCTCTTGCCGGAAGTAATGAAGTAGGGGGTATAGTGCTTCGCGCCGCAAATATGGGTCAGACGATGAAGAAGTTTTTTCTCAATCATCAAACGCCACTGGGCAGAGCGACCGGAAGCTGAAACGGCTTGCTTTAATGTTTCAACCTCACGTATGTCCCTATCTAGCAGAATCTTACCTGAAGGGTCTAAATTATTCAGGCATTTGCGGAACTGCTCCGTATCAGCAATATAATTCACCAGCGCATCAACGCTAAAAGTTAACATCACTTCAGCATTTGGTAGCTGCTTTAATATCTTGCGTATCAGGGGCAAAGGTGCATCTTTATAACCACATTGATCCAGTAGAAACAGGGCGCGGCCTTTTCGGGTTTTTGCTATCTCCATGATAGTCGGAAACAGGTTGGTAAATACACCACCAAGTAGGAAAATGCGCTCACCAATAAGTTTGCCATAACCGCGTTTACGCAATTGTGATTTTAGGAAATGCAGAGTAATTTCGTTATGATCAATGAAAAAGAAAGTAGCATCTATGCGGAAACTCTTTTTGCGTTTAGCTTGAATTTCAGCTTCCATGCGTTTAATCGTTTCCAGAAAAATCAGAGGTGAGCCGGTGCAAACTTCACCGGTTTCGGCATGCTTATATAAGCCGCCACCGGAAAATCCGTCCACGATGGTAAGGCGTAATACATCCTGTCGTGGGTCAGCAGTGAGCATTTCAATGTAACGTTCCAGATAGGCTTGCAGCACCTCATGTTTGGCGGCGCTATGGGGTTCAAGTAATGGCAATTTTGATCGGTTTGACCAATCATAAAATTTATGAGTCATGTTATCTCCTGATAATGTTTTAGAAAAAAGACGTGCAAAACGGTTAAGGCCGGATAGTTCCAGCCTTGCATTATTTGAAAATTAGGTGATTAGATTAATGCGAGTTGTGGTTCTTCAATGCTGGTCGATTCCAAGGTTGGCACACCATCATATTTTTTGCCCTTCAACAACCTGCCATTGGCAGACTTGGAACGTCGGACACCATCCTCGCCCCACATGCCCCATTGTTTGAAGAAAAATGGAACATCGGAACTTAGGCATTGCTGTCTGATAGGCTCCACCCATTCAGCTTTCATAGGGCGTGCCTTTGCGCCAGATTCACCACCAACGATTACCCAATGGATACCAGAGAGGTCAAACTGCCCCAAATCTTCCAGCAATGGTTCTATGGATAAGAAGCGGATTTTAGCATCAATGCGCCGTAGAATATCAATACGCGGCAGACCGTATTTCTTATCTTCAACCGTCACGCCAAGCCATGCATTGTCAGGCACAGTACGTGTTTTGAAATATTCCTCCATGCGCTCCGGACGCTTGGTTAGGATTTGATAAATATGCTGTGGAGTTTTACGGATGGTGTCAAACATGCGGTCGAGAAAATCAAACGGTATTTCCTCGTGGAACATATCGCTCATGGAATTAACGAAGTAGATAGCGGGTTTCTTGCGCTGCATAGGTTGAGTCAGGCGGTCAGGATGAAGGGTCATCTTAAACCCGTTTTGATAACCGGGTGCACCCATCGCCTGCAAGCGCTCCGCCATTGTTTCGGCATAGCAATATTTACAGCCCGGCGAGATTTTGGTGCATCCTGTCGCCGGGTTCCATGTAAATTCCGTCCATTCGATATGCGATTTTGAAGACATAAAATCGAGCATATCACTGCTTTTTACAAATGTCTCCTGCGTATGAGGAAATAAATCTGCTTGCATGTTTTCTCCATATTTCAGGCAATAAAAAACCCTCCGGCTGGCGGAAGGTCTGAATATTTTAGTGGGGGCAGATACAAGATCCTCACCCTATATTTTAACACTATAACATACCAAATAGGGGTTATGGAAGACCCGGAGGGAAATATTTTTTAGTTTTGCATTGAATTAACCGCATTCAACTCTAAAAAAGAGTTTTAGAAGAAAGGTGATTGACAGGACTATGGGTGGTCGTTCTAATTTTCTAGAAATAATTTTTAGATAAAAGTCTATTATGAAAAGTTTGGGCCAAATAGCTATATGCCTTAATGGCTTTACGTTTCGCACTAAGCCAAGTGATGACCCCAAGGGCGATACGCGTGTGATTCAAGTGGGCGACATACAGCTTAATGGCTCGCTTGATATGTCTGTATCGCCACGCATTAAGCATGAGATATGCTAAAGGTACATACACGCTTTCGGACATGGTTCGCAAATGCAAACAATGGGGGCTTAGAACCAAGAAAGGTGCACCGCTTAGTAAATCCACCCTGTTCCAGCTTGTACAGAATCCTTTTTATTACGGTGAAATGCTGGTAAAAGGAGAACTCTATCCGCACAAGTATGAACCGCTCATTACCAGAGATTTGTTTATGGAATGCAAGGCTGTCCGTGAAGGTTGGGATAAAAAGCCGTTCAAATATCGCGGTAAAGAATATTTGTTCCGAGGAATTTTGACATGTGCCACCACAGGAAAAGTCGCAACGGCGGATACCAAAAAGAAAACCTACGCTAACGGAACAAAATCGGAATGGACATATCTTTGTATTGGTAATCCAACAAACTCTGCAAAGAAAATGTGGGTGCGTGAAGACAACATCATTGAACAGTTGGAAGGCATATTTTCACGGATCGGCTTCAAAAATCAGAAGCTGCTGAACCTGGCTATCGAAGCAATCAAAGAAAGCAACAAGGCCAAGCAACAATGGCATGACCGTGAGCTGGCGGGACTAAAGAAAGAACATACCGACATTCAGTCTCGGTTGGATCGCATGCTGGATTTGCTGGCTGATGGCATCATTGATAAGGATGAATTCCGCGCTAAAAAGGAATCGGCAAAACAGCGCCAGCATGAAATAACGGAGTTGATCCACGCCTATGACGGAGCAGATGACGCTTTCTTTAATACCATGGAAAAACTGCTGAAATTCGCCACAAACGCGCATAGTGCGTTCATAGGTTCGAAAATGGAAGAAAAGCGAGAACTGGTAAATTTCGTATTTTCGAACCTGCAGCTAAAGGGCGCAACCCTTTGTTATACGCTGAACTTTCCATTTGATAGGTTCGAAAATTTGGCTGAAAGTGAAAAATGGCTCCGTATGCAGGAATCGAAACGGATACTTGATGTACAAACACGAAATCCGTCTAATTTAGTTGAATAGTCGGTAGAAAATTGCAACCTTTACTTTCAAGTAAATACGGGGTTTTTAGCTATTTTATTTTAGAAATTAGGAAGACTTGATATAGGGTCAATTATATTTTATGTGGTCGCCAGTTTGACTCCTTGTTCAGATACAATTTGCCTTTTAAAGAACATAGTTATAGAATAAAAACATGCGTATATTTAAGACACTGGCATTGTTATTTATCTGTTTCAGCCTGCTCATGGGTGGCGTGGCAAGTGCTGCTATGCCTTGCTGCATGGGGAAAAATATGTCGCAAATGCAGATGGATAACAGCAAATCTGATATGCCGTGCCACAAGGATACTTCAAACGGCGATACCAAAAATCATAACTCCTGTGAAAAATGTAAAAATTGCGTTGCTACCAGTGCGGTTATATCTAGTCAGGAAAATGAAGTTATTACCTTCACAAGCATTCATCATAATGAACCTATAACCGGATTTGTTTCCCACAATCCGAACGGCATTTATTCCCCTCCCAAACACATTTCCTAAAAATTAAAGCGCCATTATGTGCGCTGATAACGGGCTATTTTGGCCTGAATTTAATTCATTTTAGGAGATTTTTATGCGATTATTATTACTTATGTCCGCCGTGCTGGTTGGGCTGGCAACGCCCGCAATGGCACGGCCAGTGTCCTATCCGGGTGGCTGGACTGTCATGCAGATGAACGATGCATTTTCCAATTCACTGCATATACATTATTCGCCCACCGCCAAATATTCAGTTGGCTATAAGGGAGAATATTTCCGCCAAGGGGAATGGCAGTTCCACGGTGTACAGCTTAATAACCTGTTGCATCGGTGGAACAAACCAGACTCCCAGGCCAATTTATACCTGAAATCTGCCATAGGCGTTGCTTATAGTGACCATGGTGTTTTCGATAATAAGTCGGAAGCTGCTGGTTTCACAGGTATTGCCGCCGACTGGGAAAACCGCCGTTTCTTTACCTCTTACGAGAACAGGGGAATTTACGCAGGTGATATCGACAAGCAGTTTTCACAGAAAGCCCGTGTCGGTGTTGCACCCTATATTGGCGATTATGGAGATGTTCATACATGGCTTATGGTGCAGGTAGATCATGCTCCATCTGCAAAGGATGAATTAACCGTAACACCGCTTGTCAGACTGTTTAAAGGGGCTGATTTACTGGAAGCCGGAGTAAATAACAACGGCAGGATTTTATTTAACTTTGTTCACAGATTTTAAGGAGAAAAATTATGCGTATTTTATTTTTTACATTACTAACTGCTTTGATATTTAACACATCTGCATTTGCTAACCACCCAGGCCATAACCATGCGGATATGACCGAAGCTGATATGCAGAAAACCGTTCCGGGCATAGAAGATGCTGACCATACTATTACCGTTCAAATAAACGGTCTGGTATGTGATTTCTGCGCCCGTGCGCTGGAGAAGGTTTTCAGCAAACGTGGTGAGGTTACGGGTATTGATGTCAATCTTGATACCAAGCTGGTAACTATCGGACTTAAAAAAGACGCTGATATTGACGATGCTACCATAATTAGGCTTATTACCGATGCCGGTTATAATGTTGTAAAAATAAACAGATAGGAAATGGCGATGCAAAATTTATGGAAACAAACCATCATGCCGTTTTTCAGCCTGTTTACCTCTATTGGAACTCTGGTTTGCTGTGCCCTGCCTGCGTTACTGGTGACGCTTGGGGCGGGTGCGGCACTAGCGGGGCTGGTGAGTAATGTGCCGTGGCTTATATCGCTATCGGAACATAAAGCATGGGTATTTGGCATTGCGGGATTGTTATTACTTGGGACGGGAATATTGCGCTATATCAACCGCAATGCCCCATGTCCGGCAGATAAGGCAAAAGCAATGGCATGTACACGGCTTAGGAACATAAGCAAATATATGTACTGGTTTTCGGTGGCCATATACCTTACCGGATTCTTTTTTGCTTTTGTGGCAGTTAGGATATTTTATTAACTGAAAATTTTTGAGGGGTGAGGCTATTCTGTGCGTATAAGCATTATCTGATAGTCAAGCCCATTGGAGTTTATAATGAAACTGAAAATAGTAACATTCTTGAGCATTCTACTTCTGGCCTCACAAGCCTTTGCGGGAACTTACCACCTGGATATTGCGGACAAGATGATAGAAATTGGCGGAAAGAAGGTGGAAAAAATTGCCATCAACGATAGTATTCCCGGACCAACGCTGCATTTTACCGAAGGTGAAGATGTTATAATCACCGTGACCAATCACTTAAATGAAGATACCTCGGTGCATTGGCATGGGCTGCTCATTGACCCCGCTATGGATGGCGTTCCAGGGCTAAATAATTTTGATGGGATAAAGCCGGGAACTACCTTTACCTATAACTTCAAAATTCGCCAGACAGGTACATACTGGTATCACTCCCACTCAGGCGGCCAAGAGCAGGATGGCGTTTATGGCGGAATGGTAATTGCGCCCAAGGGTAAAGACCCGATAGAGTCGGACCGTGATTACGTGGTAGTGCTGTCTGATATTTCCCCGGAACCGGCAGAGAATATTCTGGCAAATTTAAAAATGTCATCCGACTATTACCAATATGCCCGCCGTACCGTTGGTGATTTCTGGGGTGATGTTAAGAAAAAAGGATTTGGCAAAGCGTGGGAAAATGCCAAAATGTGGGGGCAGATGCGTATGTTGCCGACTGATTTATCCGATGTGACAGGATATACCTTTCTGGTAAATGGTAAAACACCGGAGCAAAACTGGACTGGGATTTTCAAACCGGGTGAACGTGTACGCCTACGCTTTATCAACGCCTCGGCCATGTCGTTTTATGACGTGCGGATTCCCGGATTAAAAATGCAGGTAGTGTCTTCCGATGGGCAGAATGTTGAACCAGTTGGCGTTGATGAATTCCGTTTTGGTGTTGCGGAAACCTATGACGTAATTGTGACTCCCAAGGAAGACAAAGCCTACACTATTGTTGCCGAACCAATTGACCGCACAGATTTTGCCCTTGGCACACTCGCTACTCGCGAAGGCATGAAAGGTGAAATGCCTGCGCAGCGTGAACGCACGCTACTGACCATGGCTGATATGGGTATGGGGCATGATATGTCCGGCATGGATCACAGTAAAATGGGCATGGATGATATGAAGGCCATGATGGAGGATATGAAAAGCGGCTGGGCAAAAGCCGGAACACCTGCTGGCGACAAAGCTCTTGATTACAAAGACCTGCGCTATCTTGGCACACAGAAAGATACGCGTGAGCCGCAGCGTACCATAGAGGTACGGTTAGGCGGTAATATGGAACGTTATATCTGGACGATGAACGGTAAGAAATATAATGAATCAGGGCCGATAAATTTGTATTACGGTGAAAGAGTGCGGCTATCATTTACCAATGACACCATGATGGCGCACCCGATGCACCTGCATGGAATGTTTGTACAATTAGAAAACGGCCAGCCTGCCGGGAAGTTTCCAAATAAACATACTGTCATTGTGCCACCCGGACAAAGCTATTCGGTATTACTAACTGCCGATGAAGCGGGTGAATGGGCGTTTCACTGTCATCTGCTATACCATATGGCAACAGGTATGATGCGTAAGGTAGTGGTGGCCAAGCTGGATGCACAGGATATTCCTGCCAATGATGAACCGATAAAAATGGAAGGAGGGCATAGTCATGCATATTAAACTATACGCAATTACCGCATTATTCGTTTTTACAGTTTCACAATCAGCATTCGCACAAGGCCCTCATAAACACGAACATGGTGGGCAAATATTCCATGCTATCAAACTTGAAACTGATATGGGCGCAAGCCGTGATGGCACTTTATATTCATGGGATTTGGATGGCTGGATTGGCACAGATGAAAATAAGCTATGGTTAAAATCAGAAGGGGAAAAACTGGATGGCAAAACCACAGAACAAGCTGAATATTGGGCAATGTATAGCCGCAATGTTGCCACTTTCTGGGATGCACAAGTCGGTATTCGCTTTGATGAACAGCCTAATTCTACCACTTATTTTGTAGTAGGTGTCGAGGGTCTTGCACCGTATTTCTTTGAAACCGAGGCACACCTATTCTTAAGTGAGGATGGCGATGTTACCGCAAGGTTACGTCAGGAAAATGATTTTCTTATCACTCAAAAGCTGATTACCCAGCCTTACGTGGAAGTAAATTTCTCCACGCAGGATGTACCGGAACAGGAAATTGGCGTTGGCATAACCAGCGGAGAGTTCGGCATCCAGACCCGCTACGAAATCACCCGCAAATTTGCGCCTTATATCGACTTACGCTATGAGCGCAAGTTTGGTGAAACTTCAGCTATTGCAAGGAAACACGGAGAAAATCGTGATGATGCCATTGCCAGTGTTGGCTTGCGTTTAATGTTTTAACTAAAGGAACTACTATGAAAAAACTCTTACTGACTACAGCGTTGATGCTGGCTACAACCCCAGCTTTCGCAAAAGAATATACCATCAAAGAAGTGACGGATTACAATGCTGAAAAACAAAATTTTTTCTCACCTGATAAGCTGACAATCCAGCCTGGTGATACGGTTAACTTCGTAAACGCACAGGATGAGATGCACGATGTGATGTTTGTGAATGTACCAAAGGGTGTAAATGAAATGATTATGTCGCCGATGATGGAGAAAAAGGGCGATAAGTTTTCCTATACCTTCAATGTTCCCGGCACATACCAGTTCCACTGTCACCCACATGAAGCGCTTGGCATGAAAGGTACTATCATAGTTGGCAAAGCATCAAAACCCGGTGAAACCAAAGCTGTAGATCACCATGAAATGGGTGAAATGTCTGAAACAATGGAAGATCATGATCACAACAGCCATGAGCATGGCGAACACCGTCATTAATTATAAAGGGGATTTATGAAGAAGTTACTTATTGCAATATTATTACCGTTATTTATCGCCGGATGTACCACCGGCATAATTCATGAATTATAAAAAATGAATACAATTATAAATAGAGTTGTTATGATTTATTTTAAACTTAAACGAGGAGCTGCAAATGAAAATTTTTATTAAAACATTATTGGTTGTTTCTGCAATTGCCATGCCTGCAACCACTTATGCCGGGCATCATGAAGGTGGTATGGGCAGTAAGAACATGCCTATGAAGGGCAATATGATGTACCAGCAATGCCCGAAAACTGGCAGTGAAACCTGCCCTATGTCCGATCAGATGGGGCAGATGGGTACAGGCATGGGCAACATGATGGGCATGATGGAGCAGATGCAGGGTCATATGAAAGATATGATGGGTATGACCGATAATCCCAAAATGAAAATGCAGATGAAGGACATGCAGGGCAATATGATGCAGATGCACGAGCAGATGCAGCAAATGCACAAAAATATGGGAATGATGCGTGGAATGATGATGGGCGGATCAAGTGACGATGATTCAAGCAAGCATCATTCAAAATAAGGAAGCACTACTAAACTATTTTTTCTAACTTTAATTTTAAGAGGTACTACCATGACTACTAAAAATCCATTTTTCAGTTTCTTCAGCACAATGGCTGAAAGCAACCCGTTTGCAAAAAACTTTGACTGGGAGCAATATACTGCTGCCGGGCAATCCAATGCCAAAGCATTTTCCGAGATTACGAAATCAATTTTCGATGGTGTACAGGAACTATCTTCCCGCCAGCTAGAAATTGCTCAGAAAAATGCCGAAATTGCATCAAAGTTTTTTCAAGATGTAGCGTTTTCTTCAAATAACATTGAAGACAAAGTTGCAAAGCAGGCAGACTTTGCAAAATCATCCTTTGATTCTGCTATCAGCAACTCAAAAGAACTGTTCGACACAGCCGTTAAATCCGGTAGCCAGACAGGCGAAATTATTAATAAAAAAGTGGCTGAAGCTTTTTCTGAGGTAACAAAGAAATCAGCTAACGCAAATGCCGCAAAGAAAAAAGAAGCGGCCTAATGTTAAAACGTAAAGAGGAATAGCCAATGCAACATGACCATGAACATTACCACAAGCCAGAACATAAAGGCAGTTGGTGGTTTACGAGGGACGGTATTATCGCCATCGTTTTTATGGCGTTCATTGGCTTTTACCTTATTACCGAACATCAGGCACATGTCTATCAGGCGTTGCCATGGCTAATTCTCCTTGCCTGTCCGGTTATGCATATGTTCATGCATCACGGACATGGCGGCCACCACCATAAAGACGATGAGGAGAAATAGCCATGGAACACACTACAGATTCGGCATATGGGTTATGGACGCTGGTTATATTAAACTCGGCAATCTTTATCGTTTTTGCCTTTAGTTTTTTTAAACCGCAAACAAAACGTGACTGGCGTTCATTCAGTGCGTTCTCGGCATTTATCGTGGCACTCTTTGTTGAGATGTACGGTTTTCCGCTGACTATCTATTTATTTTCCGGCTGGCTTACCAGTAAATATCCGGGAGTGGATTTTTTTTCGCATGAAAACGGCCATCTATTGCATACAATATTTGGATTTAAGGGTGACGCTCATTTTGACCCGCTGCATATAGCAAGCTTTATTTTTATTGGATTAGGCTTTTATCTCTTAGCTAATGCATGGAGTACGCTTTATAACGCGCAGAAAGCAGGTAAGCTGGCGGTAACGGGATTATACGCGAAAGTACGCCATCCGCAATATATCGGCTTCGTAGCCATTATGTTCGGATTTTTACTGCAATGGCCGACACTGGTGACTTTAGTCATGTTCCCAATTCTGGTTGTAATGTATTGGCGATTAGCCAGATTTGAAGAGAAAGAATCCAGAAAACGGTTCGGCAAAGCATGGGATGATTATGCCACGCATGTGCCTGCGTTTGTACCGAAGTTTTCTAATGCAGGAGCAGAGAATAGATGATGTATTTTGTCGTAAAAGTTGTAATCACAGCCTTTATTGTTGCCGCCGTGTCCGAACTTGCAAGGCGTTATACATTGTGGGCAGCTTTGCTTACATCATTACCACTTATATCGATTTTGGCTTTTACATGGGTTTATTTCGATACGCATGATACCGGCAAAATCATTGAGCTTTCCCATTCGGTGTTCTGGTTGGTATTTCCATCGCTGGCATTTTTCCTGATTCTGCCTTTCCTGATAAAACAGGGACTGGCATTTCCGGCAGCAATGACGATATCAATTGTGGCAATGGCTGCATTATATGGTGGTGGTATTTTCATTCACAAATTTATAACTCAAAGTTAAGCGATACAGATTATGAAACATTCACACGAAACTAAAAAAGAACATTCATGTTGCTGTGCCGGTAAAAAAGAAAAGATGGATTGTCATAGAAAATCAGCCATAAAAGACCCTGTTTGCGGTATGGATGTTGATCCTAAAAAAACAGAGCACCACTTCACACATAAAGGTCAGGAATATCATTTTTGCAGCAGTAAATGCCTTGGTAAATTTAAAGCATCTCCTGAGAAATATATCAACAAAGAAGAATATACTGCCAACCAAAATGTTCCTGAAGGCGTAATCTATACTTGCCCGATGCACCCTGAAGTCGAGCAGATTGGCCCCGGAAGCTGCCCTAAATGTGGCATGGCGTTAGAGCCAAAAGGTGGCGCAATTGATGAGGATAAATCAGAGCTGATTGATATGACAAGGCGGTTCTGGATATGTGCCGTGTTATCAATTCCGACTTTGCTACTGGTAATGCTTGACCACTTGCCCGGCAAACCCATGGAAGCATATATTTCATCGACAACGGCATTATGGGTAGAATTTGCACTTGCCACCCCTGTGATGCTATGGGGGGCTATTCCGTTTTTCAAAAAAGCCTGGGCATCAGTGGTTAACCGCCACCTTAATATGTTCTCACTGATTGCGCTTGGTACGGGAGTTGCCTATGTTTACAGTGTTATCGCAATGCTATTGCCTGATATATTCCCCGCCGAAATGCAAATGGCAAACGGCTATCCGGATGTCTATTTTGAAGCCGCAGCGGTTATTATAACTCTGGTTATGCTAGGTCAGGTAATGGAACTTCGCGCCCGCTCACAAACCAACAGCGCCATTCGTGCACTGCTTGACCTTGCGCCGAAAACCGCGCGGATATTACGCGAAGATGGTTCGGAAGAAGACGTGCCGCTGGATAAAGTCCAATTGGGCGATAAATTACGGGTGCGCCCGGGTGAATCTGTGCCTGTGGATGGTGTTATTATGGAAGGCTCCAGCACAATTGACGAATCCATGATTACCGGAGAATCCATGCCTGTTACCAAAAAATCAGGCGATAATGTAACAGGAGCAACGTTAAACCAGACAGGCGGTTTTGTTATGGAAGCCAAGCGTGTTGGCTCTGAAACCGTGTTATCACAAATTGTGCATATGGTGGCGGAAGCCCAGCGTTCACGTGCGCCAATCCAGAAAATGGCTGATATTGTGGCGGGGTATTTTGTGCCTGTAGTGGTGGCTATATCTGTTATTACAGCGATTGTCTGGAGTATCTGGGGGCCTGAACCTGCATTGTCCTTTGCGGTTATTAACGCGGTGGCGGTGCTGATTATCGCCTGTCCGTGCGCTGTTGGCCTTGCAACTCCTATGTCCATTATGGTTGGCACTGGACGGGGGGCGCAAGTCGGAATCCTGATTAAAAACGCTGAAAGCCTTGAGCTAATGGAAAAAATTACTGTGCTGGTGATTGATAAAACCGGAACATTAACCGAAGGCAAGCCCAAACTAACATCGGTTATAGTAGACAAGGGCTATAAGGAAGATGAGCTGCTATTGCTGGCTGCAACGTTAGAGAAAGGCAGTGAACATCCGCTAGCAAATGCCATAGTTGAGGGCGCAAAAGAAAGGGGAATCACCTTATCTAATGCAAAGGATTTTGAATCATTTACAGGCAAAGGTGTTGCCGGAGTTGTTAACAAGAAAAAGGTTGCCCTTGGTAATGATAAGTTGCTCAAAGAATTAAACATTGAAGAAACCGATCTGCTTAAACAGGCTGATGACTTACGTAGCAAAGGTGAAACCGTGATGATGGTTGCAGTTAATGGCAAGCTGGCTGGATTAATCGGCGTTGCAGACCCTATCAAGCCAACTACAAAGCAAGCTTTGCATGATTTGCGCGAGAGTGGCATCCGTATCGTGATGCTAACAGGAGATAACGAAAAAACCGCAAGAGCCGTTGCCGGACAATTAGAAATTGATGAAATTGAAGCTGGCGTATTACCTGACCGCAAAAGCGAAGTGGTTAAACGCCTTAAATCTGAGGGGCATATGGTCGCAATGGCAGGTGATGGAGTAAATGACGCACCGGCGCTCGCACAAGCCGATGTCGGCATCGCCATGGGAACAGGCGCAGATATTGCCATGGAAAGTGCGGAAATTACCTTAGTCAAAGGTGACTTAACAGGCATTGTAAGGGCAAGAAAATTAAGTCAGGCAACCATGACCAACATCCGTCAAAACCTGTTCTTCGCTTTTATCTATAATGCAACCGGAGTGCCGATCGCCGCCGGAGTTTTATATCCGTTTTTTGGCCTGCTGCTCAATCCGATTATCGCAAGTGCTGCAATGGTGTTTAGCTCGCTCTCGGTAATCTTGAATGCATCGAGGTTGAAGAAAGTAAATTTGTAGGAAAATAAAATGGGTATATTGCAAGGCAAAAAAGGTTTAATAGTCGGCATTGCCAATGACAAATCCATTGCATGGGGGTGTGCCAAAGCATTTCATAATGCTGGTACAGATCTGGCTATTACTTACCTTAATGAAAAAGCTGAACCCTATGTACGTCCGCTTGCCGAACAGGTTCAAGCACCGATTATTCTACCGCTGGATGTCACGGACGAGGAACAGATGCAGGCGTTATTCAAAGAGATTGAACAACAATGGGGCAAGCTGGATTTTTTCCTGCATGCCATAGCTTTTGCACCGAAAGAAGATTTACACGCTAAAGTTTCCGAATGCTCTAAAAACGGTTTTTTAACAGCTATGGATATTTCCTGCTATTCCTTTATCCGCATGGCATATCTGGCAGCACCACTCATGAAAGATGGCGGCTGTATGCTTACCACCACCTATTACGGCGGTGAAAAAGTTGTAGAAAGCTATGGCGTCATGGGGCCAGTTAAAGCAGCTTTAGAAAGCACGGTAAAATATATGGCAGCCGAGTTTGGTGAAAAGAAAATCAGGGTAAATGCCCTTTCACCGGGGCCGATTGCCACCCGTGCTGCCAGCGGTATAGCAAATTTTGATAAATTACTGGTCGATGCAAAAAACAAATCACCGGAGCACGAGCTGATCTGTACCGATTGCGTCGGCGCTTATGCACGGTTTCTCGTGAGTGACGAAGCACGATTGGTAACAGGCAGTATCGCTTATGTTGATGCCGGATTTAACATTATGGCGGGGTAAATATGTTATTAGGACACATAGCACTTGGAATTTATACTTTATCACTGACTATAGGCATCTATATTCTGCATAATCTTGCAGGTAAAACTGCATGGTTCCAGAAAATTATCACCTGGGTACTGGTAGCTATTGAAATCGCCGGGATTGTCTGTGTGCTCTACTATCTGGGCAATATATACCAGACGGAGGGAGCGGCTGCTCCCACCCATATTCCAACCATTGAAAAAGGATTATTGCCATGAACCAATTCAGTGCAGACATTGCTGGTATTCTTGAAATCGCCGTTATTGCGGCGGGACTGATTACGCTATATTTTGCAGGTAAGGAAAAGTCGGTGCTCCTTAAATCTGCGGCCTGGCTTATGATAGTAGGTGGCATTGCCGTAGGGCTGTGTACCACTTACTGGTGGTTTACCTACCACAAGCGTGGCTATTTTGAGCATCCGGCTTCCATGCAGGTAAACTCACTGCCTGCTGATAATATCACGCATCACTATTACAGGGAGGGCACAGTGCTTGAAGATGCCAACCCCGGCGACATGGTGCACCCGGCACCGGAGGATTGATTATGGATGGATTTATAGAAAACAGAACATTTGATGAAATCGAGATTGGTGATACCGCAGAGGTTCAGCATACTCTAACCAAGAGGGATATTGATCTTTTTGCTATTATGTCAGGTGACGTAAACCCGGCGCATGTCGATTAGGAATATGCAAAAAGTGATATGTTCCATGAAATCATCGCTCACGGCATGTGGGGCGGTTCGTTCATATCTACGGTGCTTGGGACCCAATTACTAGGACCGGGAACTATATATTTAAGCCAAACTTTCCAGTTTTTAAAACCTGTATCTATTGGTGATACCATCACGGCAAGAGTTACCGTCAAAACCAAGAAAAAGAAAAAACACATCGTCACGCTTGATTGCGTATGTATTAACCAGGATGGCAAGGAAGTTATTAAAGGCGAGGCAGTCGTCATAGCGCCTACGGAAAAAGTAAGCCGCAAGCGCATAAGGCTGCCTGATATTGAATTTAAGAAAGAAAAATGTCCGAGCTACCACCGTGTTATTTGTATGGCGCAAGGGCTGGAGCCGCTTAAAACCGCCGTAGTACACCCTGTGGATGCCAATTCATTGAAAGGTGCAATTGCCTCAGCAAAAGCCGGAATTATAGAGCCTGTATTGATAGGCCCTGAAGTAAAAATCAAAGCCGTTGCTAGGGATGAGAAGATTGATATTTCTGCCTATAAAACCATCAATACAAAACACAGCCATGAGGCTGCGGAAGTAGCTGTAGCAATGGCAAGAAAGGGAGAGGTTGAGGCGTTAATGAAAGGTAAGCTTCACACAGATGAATTAATGCAGGCAGTGGTCGATAAAGAGAAAGGCTTACGCACCGGCAGGCGTGCAAGCCATGTCATTATGGCCGATATTCCTGCTTATCCTAAGCCTCTGTTTGTTACCGATTCTGCTATCAATATCAACCCTACACTGGCAGAAAAACGGGATATAGTGCAAAATGCTATTGATTTATTCCGTTCACTAGATTTAGGAACTCCGCGTGTAGCAATTATTTCCGCCATTGAAACAGTAAATGAGAAAATCCAGTCCACACTGGATGCAACAGCCCTTTGTAAAATGGCAGAACGTGGGCAAATAACAGGAGCATTGCTTGATGGCCCGCTGGCTTTTGATAATGCCGTGTCTGAAGAGGCAGCAAAGGTTAAAAATATTCGCTCACAAGTGGCAGGAAAAGCCGATATTCTCATAGTTCCTGATCTTGAAGCCGGAAATATTTTACTCAAACAGCTTACATTATTTTCCGGCGCATCCGTAGCAGGCGTGGTAATGGGGGCGCAAGTACCGATAATCCTTACCAGCCGTTCAAGCGGCGAGTTGGCGAGGGTGGCATCAAGTGCGCTGGCATTACTGGCTGTAAAAAATGGAATGGTAAAGAAAACATGCAAAACCAAAGAAGGGTTGTAAAATGACAAAAATTGCGGTTAAGCATAAAAAATCTCATAATATGGGATTACAGAAAACGTCAGTTTCTTTGGTTCCGGCAAACACAGGAAAAGAACCAGAGCATATTACCTCTCCATTCGGCTGGTGGCAGGATGCCTGGAGTTACCAAATAGATACATGGCAACGTAGTATATTATTTATGGATACCCTACGCCAGCGCGCCGGCAATATGATGGAACATGAAAAAAATGGTATGCCACCATTGCTGGATTTTAAATATGAACTGGTTATGGATGCGCGGACGTTTGAAAGGCCAGCAAATTATGCCCTGCTAAAAATTACTAAAGTTGGCGATAAATGCCTGGAAGATTGCCTTGATCCTAACAAGCCTCCTGTCATTATTGTTGACCCCAGAGCAGGACATGGTCCCGGCATCGGTGGTTTTAAACGAGATTCCGAAGTAGGCATTGCAATGCATGAAGGGTATCCCGTCTATTTTGTGATGTTTTATCCGGAACCAATGCCACACCAAAGCATAGCAGATGTATTACATGCCTTACGAAAATTTGTAGAAGAGGCAAAAAAACTTCATAGCAATAAAGCGCCTATCCTTTATGGCAATTGTCAGGCTGGGTGGATGCTTACAATATTGGCCGCGGATTGTCAGGGACTTGTTGGGCCGGTAGTGACTAACGGTTCGCCACTTTCTTATTGGGCGAACAGCGAAGAAGGCAATCCCATGCAGATTATGGGAAGCCTATCTGGTGGAGTATGGCTGGCACGTTTATTCGCCGACCTTGGTAATGGCGAGCTGGATGGTGCATGGTTAGTGCAGAACTTTGAGAAGCTGAATCCTGCTAACACTTTGTGGGATAAAAATTACAATCTATATAGTAATATTGACACTGAACGTGAGCGCTTCCTTGATTTTGAGCGCTGGTGGAATGGTTATTACCGTCTAAGTGAAGAAGAAATCACTTCTACGGTAGCAAACCTATTCATTGGCGACAAGTTAGAGCGGGGAGAGTTAAAACTGCATGAAGATTGTGTTGTTAATCTGAAAAATATCAAAAGCCCAATGCTTATTTTTGCCTCAGAGGGAGATAATATAACTCCACCACGGCAGGCATTGCATTGGATACGGCAAGTCTACCCTGCAACAAAAGACTTAAAAACCGCAGGACAGCGTATTGCTTACCTTATTAACACGCATGTTGGTCATTTGGGGATTTTTGTTTCGGCCAAAGTAGCCACACTTGAACACCGTGCCATACTAGAGCATATTAGTAAACTCGAAGCCATGAAACCCGGTCTATATCAAATGATTATTGATAACCCAACTGGCAACCCTGATTGCAGGCATGATCAATATAATGTGAGCTTTGAAGAAAGGAAAATCGAGGATTTATGCCAGAGTGAACCAACAACTCCTTTTAAAAAAATCCGAGAAGTTTCAGAGCGTAATGACCAGATTTACAAAGCAACCATGCGGCCATGGGTGCAAATATTTACCAATCCACTTACAGCGAAGGTTATGCGTGAATTACACCCGATGCGCTTTAATAAGAAAATATTTTCCGAGCAACTAAATCCGTTTATGTGGAATGTCGCATGGATGGCAAAGATAGTTTCCAATAATAGACTGAAGGCTAGGGAAGATAATGTTTTTGAACAAGCCGAACACACCGCAAGCCAACAAGTTGCAAAATTTCTTGATGCATATAAAGAAAACAGAGATATGATTCTAAAAGGATGGTTTACTGCGTTATATGATAAATAAAGGTATATAAAGAATGTGTTTTTCCGCAGCAGCAAGTTTAACCGCCGGAGCCATTCTTGTACCAACGGGACTGTATTGCATCGGGAAATCGCTTCGTCATAACCGCAGATACCTTCTTTTAGCATTCCTGCCATTATTTTTTGGCATTCAGCAATTATTTGAAGCCATGCTATGGAAAGGCCATGCAACCGGAAATCTTGAGTGGATAAATTTCTTTTCCCTTGGTTATATGTTTTTCTCATGGCTTGTCTGGCCGACATGGATTCCTCTATCAACATTTCCGCTTGAACCATGCAAACGAAAATTTTTCTTTGTTGCTTTTGCATCATTAGGCGGAATGCTAGGAGGCATCCAGTATATCCCATATTTTGCCCATGACGGATGGCTTACAACAGAAATTGTTGGGAATGCAATAAGCTATCAGGGGAAAATATTGTTTGATATGATTATGAGCCGTGAGATAACCAACACCCTGTACCTGGCCGTTATACTGACACCGCTTCTGGCATCGTCAAATAAAGAATTGCGGATTTTTGGAGGGTTATTGGTGATTTCTATCCTGATAACTTATTTCTTTTTCCGCTATGCCTATATTTCCGCCTTCTGCTTTGGGGCGGCGGCAATGTCCCTGTATCTAGTGTATATCATCATACATAATGCCAATAAGAAAGAGGAGTACTGCTAAAGAAAATAGAGAATTTTATAAAAATTCTGAGGGATAAGTCCTTTATTTTCATATAATAAGCATAGGTTCTAAAAATCTACAAAGATACTTTATGCTTAAGAAAACCATTGATAAACTGTTAATTTTAATTCTTAGACAATCTCTCTGAAAATTCTTTTACGTAAATATTGTTTTATGAGTAAGTCCTGTCTTATTGGCATATAGGCTATAAATAATAAATATCCGGCAAGTGGTAAGACGGTCAGAAACCCTATATAATTAAATCCATACGCACCACAGATTCCACCCAGCAGAAACATTGATATGATTGATATATGGAGTAGTATTTGCTCGTTATCAGGATTTACATGTTGTTTTCCGTGCTTGCTACAGGAAAATAGAATCCGTCCTGCTTCAATACTTATATCCGTTACCATGCCGGTGATATGGGTTGTTCTGATTCTGGTGCTTGATATTTTAGTAATTACAGCATTTTGCAGGCCCATCAGATAGCATAAAAGCGCAATGATGTATGGTGCACCAAGATGCAGGTTTGGCGTATACTTGCTATTTGTTACACCAAATATCAAAAGCAAAATAGCTTCCAGCGTAAGCGGGAGGGCGTATCGGGAGTGTAGTTGTTTTGTTCTTGCACATATAACAATCAGTGCAGTGGTTGTCGCTCCAAAAATAAAACAGGCTATATAGATCAACATCGTGGTTGCTGAAAGCCACTGGCCAACGGCAAATTTATCAGCCGCAATGGAAATAACACCTGTCATATGGGATGTATATTGGTTAACAACCAGAAAACCGCCAGCATTAATAGCACCAGCAACAAAGGCAAGACGACGTCCTAACGATTTGTTTGACTCAATATTCCTGCGCTTACCGGCAAGGAGTTTTTGGTGACGATTAAGCGGCTTCTTCATGATGCGTGCTTCATTTGCTTGCTCTTTCGCTTTTTCGCAATGTCGCCAATATAAATACTATCCAACCGAGCATTAACGCTACGCCTCCTGTAGGTATGACAAAAGAGAGTAATTTAATATCCGTAAGTATTGATATGTATATACCGCCTGAAAATAAAATTATTCCGACTTGGAATAACCAGCATGTTGACTTCAGAAAATTTTCAACGGATGGCGAGATGTTTGTTCTGATAAGACCGAATATTGCTACGGTACAAACACTATACCATAGTTGATAATTTGATGCCGAAGTAAAGAAATCATATTGGCTTGGTGTAACTGATAATTTTAACATATGAGCACCAAAGGCTCCCATGACCATAGAAATAAGGCCATTTGTAGCTGCAATTAATACGCATATTCTAATCATTTGTAGTTTTTCCAATATATTTTAATAGTTTAGGGCTCAAAAAAGCACCCTATAGATTATAATCAAATTATAATTTAATTGCAATTATCTTCTAATTATTTTATAATTCACTGACAATAACAATAAACTTTAGAGGAACGCAATGGATACAAATGAGATTATGCTGGAAAGCCGGACGGTGCGTATGACGGTTCTGATTGATCCCAATAAGAAGAAGGCGTTTGAGGAATTATGTTCACGGTTGGATACAACTCCTTCTCAGGCAATACGCCAAATGATTCGTGATTTTTTATCCAAGCATAACGTGGCATGGACCCCAGATAATGTTAGTAGTGATGACACAAAATAAACAACAATCATTCTGGACGGTTGTGAAGCGCGGCATCTCTGGCAGGTGCCCAAACTGTGGTAAAGGACGTTTATTCGTAAGCTACTTAACCCAGGTTGAAAAATGTTCTTACTGCAAAGAGTCTTTTGGGCATATTAGAGCCGATGATGGTCCTGCATGGCTGACTATATTGATAGTGGCGCATCTACTTGCGCCACTCTTGTTCTTTGTCTTATCAAAAGAGAATTGGCCAGACTGGAAGGTGATGACGGTAACTATTACATATATCTTGGTGCTGATGGCCATAATACTGCCCAGAGCCAAGGGATTTTTTATTGGTATGATCTGGCGTTCAGGTTGTATTGGGTCTGAGAAATAGGCGTTCCGATTACAAAGCTATAAAGAAATTAAATTGTTACGAAAATTATCATAAGGAGGAGTGATGCCAGAGTTTAAAACAGCGCAGGTGATGGAAAGGCGCAATAAGTTATTGATGGATTGGGTTGCCGATAATCTTGAGTTGGAAGCAATAAAACGCCAACATTTCTATAGAGAAATGGAGATGATACTACAATACACGACAGATAATGAGGTAGCCGAATATTTATTAGAGAGACTGTATCATAAAAAATTAATTACTGATTTGGAAGACGCAAAGAAAGCAATGAAACGTTTTCATGATATGGCACATGAACAGCTTTCGGGCATCCCCGACAACAAAAACTCTTAAATACAGTAAAAATGTTGACTCTTGAATCATTAAATAAAATGGCTACTGAACAACCTGGGGAAATCGCTTTGAATGACGATAGCAGCTTCATTACCTTTTCTCAGTTAAAACGCCTGATAGACAGGCTTAGTAATGAACTATTTGACGAAGAGAAAATAGTTTATGGGCAGCATATTCAAAACGGCCTCAGTAAAAATATTATAGCTTTATGCGCTGAACAAACCGATTTGAATAGCGTAATAAATATTCCGGCCATAGTAAGTCAGCAGGAATTGTCCTTTTCCCTGAAAGCAAATAACATTAACGTTCTTTACACGGATATAATGGATAAAGTACGTGACACAGCCCGAACCCTTGGTCCATTAATCAGTCTGATTTCCCCTGTTGAATTATTCCACGATAAAGTCTGGAAAGTAAAATTCCGCGAAGACCGTGGCGGCACACAAATCGACGATGAAGAAATAAGGTTCCATTACAACCAATTGCAACATTCGCAGACAGTCCCGCATCAACTGCCTAATCCGTAAGGAACGTTACCTGATGCTACCAATGAAACATTACGAGGATAATATGGCTAAAAATATCACTACGGAAGAAAATAACCACATCACCGATCAGGAAGCCTTAGATTTTCATTCTCAAGGGAAACCAGGAAAAATCGCAGTGGTAGCAACTAAGCCACTTATGACGCAGCGTGACTTGTCTCTGGCCTATTCCCCAGGTGTTGCTGTGCCTTGTCTGGCCATAGAAAAAGATGTCAACAAGGCTTATGACTATACCGCTAAGGGTAATTTAGTTGCGGTTATTTCAAATGGCACTGCGGTATTAGGTTTGGGTAATCTGGGAGCAGCAGCTTCAAAACCGGTCATGGAAGGTAAAGCAGTATTGTTCAAACGCTTTGCTGATATTGATGCTATTGATTTGGAAATTGATTCTACCGATCCCGAAACCATTATTAATGCTATCCGTTATTTTGGTCCAAGCTGGGGCGGTATTAATCTTGAAGATATTGCCTCACCAGACTGCTTTATCATTGAGCAGAAACTAAAAGAATTGATGGATATTCCGGTATTTCATGATGACCAACATGGCACAGCCATCATCACCCTCGCGGGGTTAATTAACGCAGCTCATATAACAAAGCGTGATTTCAAAACAATGAAAGTAGTGTTAAACGGTGCTGGTGCAGCAGGAATCGCCTGTATTGAATTAATTAAAAGCTATGGCTTGCCGCATGAGAATGTCCTTGCGTTGGACAGGACTGGCGTAATTTACGAAGGCCGAAGCGTAGAAATGAACCAGTGGAAATCAGCCCATGCAGTAAAAACTGATGCCCGTACTTTAGCAGATGCAATTGTCGGTGCTGATGTATTTATCGGCCTGTCGGCAAAGGGTGCGTTATCACCAGAGTTGCTAAAGCTTATGGCACCAAATCCTATCATATTTGCAATGGCAAATCCTGACCCGGAAATTTCACCGGAAGAAGCAAGAAAAGTCAGGAAGGATGCAATTATTGCAACGGGACGTTCTGATTATCCAAATCAGGTTAATAATGTTATGGGCTTCCCTTATATTTTCCGTGGCGCTTTGGATGTAAGGGCTTCCACAATTAACGATGAAATGAAACTAGCCGCAGTAAAAGCTATTGCATCACTTGCCCGCGAACCTGTGCCTGATGAAGTATCTGCCGCATATGCAGGGCGTAAAATGACATATGGTCCAGAATATATTATCCCAAGCCCATTTGACCCACGATTAATTTATACTGTGCCACTTGCAGTCGCGCAGGCGGCCATGGATAGCGGAGTTGCCAGAAAACCCATTTCTGATATGCAGGCTTATAAAAGTGAGCTTACCGCGCGGCTTAATCCAACAGCAAACAGTATGAATTTTATATTTGAGCGTGTAAGTGCCAATCCAAGAAATATCATTTTTTCAGAAGGGGAAGAAGAATCTGTTATCCGCACTGCATTATTGTGGAAACGCAATGGTTATGGCACTCCAATTTTAGTTGGCAGGGAAAAAGAGATACACCAGACCATGCAAAAAATTGGTGCAACAGATGTAGAAGGCATCCGTATTGAGAATGCTGCTAACAATGATAATCTGGATACATATATTAATTTTCTCTATAATAAACTTCAGCGTCAGGGATTCTTGCAGCGTGACTGTTCACGGATGGTAAAAAATGAGCGCAATATATTTGCGGCATGTTTGCTTGCCTGCGGTGAAGGTGACGCACTCATTACAGGACTCACTCGGCCTTACAACTCTACTCTTGAAGAAGTGCGTAAAGTTATTTCGCCAAGGGCAAGCGCTATGGTGTTTGGCCTATCAGTTATACTCTCAGGAGGAAGAACAGTATTTATATCAGATACAAGCGTTAACCAGATTCCTACTGCCGAGGAGCTTGCTGAAATTGCAATTCAGACTGCTGATAAAGTGCGTAGGATGGGGCATGTTCCGCGAGTGGCGCTTGTGTCATTTGCAAATTTTGGCAACCCGATGCATGACAAGGCGCAGCGCATTCGTGATGCTGTCGCCATATTAAATGAGCGTGCGGTGGATTTTGAATTTGACGGGGAAATGTGTGCCGATGTTGCACTAAATAAAGACCTGTTGAAACTTTACCCATTCTGCAAGCTGTCCGGTCCAGCCAATGTTCTGATTATGCCAGCACTGCATTCAGCAAACATTTCTTCTAAGTTATTGCAAGAACTAGGTGGCGGCACTGTCATTGGCCCTATCTTATGTGGATTAGAAAAAACTGTGCAAGTAGTCCAGATGGGAGCTTCTGTTCCTGAAATTCTTAACCTTGCTGCATTTGCAGCAATTTATTCAAAGAACGAGGTTATACCTGCAAAAAAGAAGGAGGCAGCATAATGACAAATAAAAACCAAAAATGGAATGTTGCAGATTATAAGGAGTTCGCAAGTTTTGTGCCGCAGCTTGGACAGCCACTTTTAGATTTGCTAAAACCAATTGCCGGAGAAGAAATCCTTGATTTGGGTTGTGGTGATGGGGTTCTTACCGAGAAACTCCAACAGGCCGGATGTGATGTGTTTGGTGTGGATTCAAGCCCGGAAATGGTTGAAGCAGCAAAGACTCGCGGTATTGCCTCCTGTGTAATGGATGCAAGGTATCTTACTTTTGACAATGAGTTTGATTCTGTTTTTTCCAATGCCGTTTTGCATTGGGTAAAAGAGCCAGACTTAGTAGTTGGTGGTGTTGTGCGTGCGTTGAAACCCGGAGGAAGATTTGCCGCAGAATTTGGAGGCAAAGGAAATGTAAAAACTATCGAAGATGCCTTAATAGAAGTGGTAACTTCTTTAGGTGAAGATGGTAGAGCCTTAAGTCCGTGGTACTATCCTGCACCCGAAGATTATCAGGCTATACTTGAAAAACATGGCTTGCGTGTAGAAAGTATCGAGCTAATTCCGCGCCCGACCCCACTGCCCAATGGAATGAATGGATGGCTAAAAACCTTTGCTAAACCATTCCTTAAACCGTTTAAAGAAGAAGTCCACGAACAGATATTAAAAGACGCTGAAAACCTTATGCTCACTACGCTTTGCGATAAAAATGGAAACTGGCATGCTGATTATGTGCGGTTGAGGGTGCTGGCAAGAAAATGTTAGTTGGCAATGATGCTATAATCATTAAAGTTATCCTTACTGCCAGCCATTAACATATGTCTTCTTATTTCGACAATTTCTGCAGCCCAATCTTTACACAATTAGCAATTATCGCACAGTCATCCTTTCCAGAATCATAACAACCCTGAACATAAGGTTCCGGCAAATGGGCAATAATGTTGTGATCATCAAAAGCAACCTTTACCTCACCGCCTATCGAGGCTGATATTATCTGCATTGCGGCTTTGTGCCTGGTTGTGTGGTTTTTACCAGCCCATTCATCGACAAGCTCGCTGATTCCACTTTTAAAAAATGATGTTTTAACGGGCTTTTCGTTAACTGGCATTGTTACTCTTTTAAAATTATGGCTTTGGATTATAGCCGTAAATTCAAACTTGGCAATCATGTAAAATAAAACAAGTCAAGATTAAGATTAATATACTGATATATAACGCTTATTCCTATCAATTAAACTTGATGTTGCCTGGACTGTATGGCTTCATTGGATGTGTAAATATAACGCAACAATGGAGGCTGAAATGTTACATCAAACACAAATGCCGGAAATCCCAGCTTATGTAGCTCACAACATGCAAAAAATTGCTGAAACAGGCATGGGTGACCTTAATTTAAGGGAGATCGGCAGGTTGCTTATAGATTGGGAGGAAAAGTACGGGGAATCCCATGGATATAAGAATTGCAGGGAAACCGTAGAGTGGCTATCCGAAAATTACGAATATTTCGAGGAAGTAAAGAATATCTTTATTTCAGAAAACAAGTCTCAGCTATCTTAATTAAAGGGAATTACTTAATGAATTACTCTACAAAAAAATATCATGCTTTCAGGCGGTATCTCGGTAACAACATTCGCATTCACAGGGAAGATAATGGGCTAAGTCAAGAACAGCTAGCTGAGGCAAGTGACTTGGAAATAGAACAGGTGCAGCATTTAGAAAATGCTATAGGCAATCCAACATTTAACGCCGTATTCCGGATTGCATGTGCCTTGGACATTGAGCCTCATATGTTGATGGAAAATATTTATGCTGAGGACGGAAAAGTCTGTTTATCGCATTTTAGCGTTTGCGATTAACCATTTGCATATATCTCCGCTTCAATTTTTCTACGTTTGATTAACCCTTTGAGTTTGCGGCCTCCGGCCCACACCCATTTTCCGAACTCTGCCGGAACCTCGTCATGCTCCTCTCGGTTTACCTTGCACCGTAATGTTGAACGCTGCAACGCTGCTGGCCCCAAATTATAAGTGAAGGATACGAGCGCATCGAACTGGCCATCAGTTAGCGGCACATCAATCAGGCGCAGGACAGCACGTTCAAACTTTTGTGCGTCCTGGAGTAGTAGTTCTTCAGCATCAGCATCATTCATATTACATGCATTTTGGGCGGCTTTAAGGCCGAATTTTCTGTAAATATCCAGCAACTCCGTACCTGTGATATTGCCAAAGTCATCACCGGCAAATACAACATGGCCATAACCTATGGTAGGATAGCCAGCCGCGCATATATATAAATGCGGAACAAACCCTTCAAATTTCTTGATGAGTTCTACGCCTTGTTGTGTGATATGTCGCATAAGTTCCATTTTATAAGAAATCGTGTATGGTGATTTTAGGATGTAATACTTCGAAGGTAATTTTATGAAATTTGATGAACAAACAGCGCAGGAGCTTGCAAAATGCATGGTGCTTAGATGCTTCAGGAATACCGCTCTTGAAAAAATGCACGCAGGCACAACTCCTCACTCGGAAACCGGTGATTATTCAGATGTATATGTTGTTACGCCAGCAGGCAAAATTGCATGGAATGATGTTTCCAAAATATCAGACGAAAAAATGAAAGAGCTGCTTTTGGAGGTGGTCAACAAAACATATTCATTTTTAATCAATATGCATGATGAGACATTTATGGAAAAATCACTAAATACCTCGCTTCCTTTTACAAATAGGTGGAACAAGCCGGAGCGTGTAGAAAAATTCTGATTTTTAAGATTACTTCCCAAAAGCCTTCTTCCAAGCCCTCTGGCCAAACCAGAACATTATAACGGTTGCGAATAATGCTTTTGTTTCCTCGTCCCAGATTTCTTTCAGGGCTTGCGCTACACCTAAAGAATCATTCTGAATAAGCAGGTAAAGCCCAGCTCCTTTGACTGCGGCGAATAGGATAAAAAAGGCATAGGTAACTACCGGGCGGACGGAGGCACGCAGGCCTTCAACCCATTTTACGCCGGAATCGCGGCTATCGTGCTTATACAAGGCTTCACTCTCGGACACGTCAGCCTGTGCATTTATTTCCTCAAGTTTCTGGCTGTGGTTTTGCTTCGACATTTCCATCTGCCGATCAAGAATAGCAAGCTCATGCTTTCTATCCTGATGATCACGAAATACCTTTAAAATATCAGGAAAAGCACTTCCCAGAAACCCAAGTAAACTGCCAAGTAATGTTAACATTATTTACCTCCCAATAATTTTAGTTTAATTGCAATACCGGCCATAATTGCCAGCAGGATTCCGCTTGTAATAACGCGGATAAAGGTCTGCCAGGCGGTGCGTTTAGCAAGGCGCAGGGCTGATAAAAGAGAACGAAGCTCTTTGATATCATCGGCTGCATATTCGCCGTCCAGCCCGACATCGGATAATGCCTTTCTTGCGCCTTTATCGGCTGCCCGGCATAGCATGGCTTCAAGTTCGTCAGGTTTCAGGCAGATGTGATCGTCCTGCACATTGGCTGGTTGTTTTGGCATGGCTATTCTCAAAGTTGATTATTGTTGTTGTGGAATTTCAGCACTTACACGGCAAATATAGCCGCTATTATCCAGTGAATGCTCGACACGAATGATGTTCCATTGACCATTAACACCGCTTCGAACATCTGCGATATCCAGCTTTCCTTCAGCTGCCAGGCGTGGATTTCCGGGAGTGGTTATTTCTAAGCTTCCTGTCCCTCGCTCAAGCTGTTTTAATTTAGCATCTGCGGCGGCGATTAAAACTTCCGGTGAATCATAAGTGTGGCGGAGCTTATAAACCGGCTCTCCTTCACCTATTTTTATGGTTTTCTTTATGGCTTCGTCCTTATCGTACCAATCGCCTTCAACAGCGCCGTATTTTGCCCGATCCGCAAAGCTGGCATTCCAGCTGGTGATCTGCTTACGCGAGATTGTAACTGGCGGGATATCAAGACCACTTACTGATCTTGCCTCTCCTTTCGGAGCGAAAAGCAGGTTACCGTTTACAGGCTTACTTATTGCGTCATGCGCCAGCGCCAGCCTGGTCAGTAGATGCAGGTCGCTTTCTTCAGTTTGCACCAGATGCGGAATTTCAAAACTTGCAAGATTATCTGTAATGCGTGGGTTTAGGCCATGCTTTCCGGCAATGTTGCTTACCAAATCACCCAGTGTTATCTTGCCCCATGTTTTTGTCACCGGTGCTTTTAAAACCTGTCCCATATCGGCAGCATGAGTGCGGATGCTCATACTTTGTGGAGGACTTTCCAGGCTGACCTCATCCACAACATAAAGCCCCATGCGGATCAATGAGGTTTCCTTGTAACCAAGCGAAATATCCAGCGTTGCACCTGTGCGTGGTAATGCAATTTTGCCGTCACGGTCATCCAGTTTTATGGTCACCTTATCGCTTTGAAAACCAGCTTCATCGGTAATACTCAGCGACAGCAAACCTCTACGGATGGCAGCAGTAATGTCATTGCTGTCCGCAATTACTCGGAAGTTGGGGGTGATGGTCATTTCAAACTTTGCTTTTATTTATTACGACTGTTATAATTTATTCGAAATCAAAATAAGGACTGCACTATGAACGAAATGTATAATAACCAAATTGAAGTTACAGCAAATAGAAGTGATGACGAAGCATGGAGATTGACACGGTTAGAGCGAGTTATTGGTTATATTGCGGCTCTTGCTGATCACTATGGTAACGAAAAACTATTATCTAAAATTAAAAGACTCCACGACCATAAAGGAACTTTAACTGTAACTTGGAACATTGACCCCTCTTCTGAAGAAAAAGATTTTTGTTTAAAAGCGTGGAAAAGCATAATTGGTGACGGAGCTGATAACGTAGAACATGAGACGAATTAATTCTTACTAATTCCACAACCTTATAATCTCCTTACTTTCCGGCAGCACAATATCAGGCAAAGTAATAACAAGCCCTGCTGGAAACTGTTCCCCATATTCAGCAAGTCCGGGATTTGCCTCTAATATTTCCTCAACCGCTCCTGATTGTTTTTTGTAATGTTTCCAGGCAACATGATCGAGCATATCGCCCTTGCGAGTGCGGTATTTTACTGCCATTAGTTTTCTCCGTATCGGCTAATTGAAAGACGAAAACTGATTTTACGCGGTACTCCGTTTTTTAAAAATACTTCTCGTGTTTCCTCAATTTGCAAAATTACCCATCGCCCCCAGATTTGCCCCAGACCATCTACCAGCAAAAGCGGTTCGCCGTTATCTGCTGAATCTTTCATACCTTCAATCTGACCAAGCCCGCCTCTAAAATCAGGATAAATAATGCCTTCAAGGTTAATTTGCTCGGCTCCTGGTCCAACAAACTGCATGGCAGGATCGTTATTTATACGATCCTGCGCCTGCCAGCGATAACTTATCGTTCGCTGTAGTTGCTGATATGCAGAGGTTTCAAGGGCAAAACGGTATGAACCAAGTGCCATCATGACGCTCATAGTGTCGCTCCTGCCGTGTCAAATAAAGCTCCTCTTGATGCATCTTTAATTTGGCGCATTACCTTTGCGGCAATGGTTTCTGCATCCTGCCCCGGAGCTGCATTTACCTCTATGTTGAAATTATTAGTGATAGTGCGAGAATCAATTGTTCTTTGGCTGTCAAAAACATTATTTGGCAATACATCCTGGGATACTCGGCTTTTTACTGGAGTAAAATTTTCAAGATTTCCTGTGGAGTTATTGTTATTTGGCGCTTCATTTGAGGTAATACTTGTCTGTATTTCTTTATTTGAACCAAATAATAACCCGAAGATTTTGCCAATTGCGGTAATGGGAGCGCTTATAAGTTTCCAGAATCCACCAAGCCACCCAGCAAAACTTTGCCAAACAGCCTGCACAGGCTCCCAGATTCCGGAGAAGAAATTTTTTACAGTGTCCCATTTAGCAATCAGCAACCCTGCAGCCAGAGCAATTCCACCGATGATTAAACCAATTGGGTTAGTCATAAAGGCAACTGTTAAAGCCCTAAGTCCTCCTATGATCAATGGTATTGCACGGCTTGCAAGTGATATTAATCCACTTGCTAACCCCTGTACAATTCCACCAAAAGCAAGTAACCTAATACGTCCAGCAGTAATAAGAGATGCTGCATTAAACGTTTGTAATCTTACCGTTGTAAATGATATCGCATTTCCTAAAAATCTCCATGCGCTAATAAATGCCTGTCCAATAGCAAGTAATTTCATCCTGGTAAAGGCAATTGCAGAAGTAACGTTAAATGATTTTAAATGCATTTTGGCAAATAGGACTGCCAGCCCGAAATTCTTCCATGTCCCTGATAAGAAGCCAGCTATTGCAAGAGCTTTGACCCTCATCGCAGTAATAACAGCAATTTTACTAAAAGCCTGGAACCGGATGCCGGTAAGTGCAACCTCTACACCCAATTTTGCCAATCCAATCCTGACCAAGTTTGCACCACCTGTTACAAACGTCCAGGCGAATGCCACGCCAAGCGCAGCTATCTTCAAAGCAACCATGGCAAATATTGCCCCGAATACGACTTTTGTAACCAGAGGGAATTTATCCGCAAGGTCAGCCATTCTAAGAACGACTTTTCCAATGCTTCCCAATACTAAATTAATAGCTGGAAGCAAAGTTGCTCCCATGTTAATACCAAGCTCACCCAATGAGTTTGTAAATAGATTGATCTGATTAGCTGTTGTGGCACTACGGTTTTTAAATTCACGCTCCATTGAGCCGATAAGTTTCAACTCACCTTGACTGTCTGTGGATTTTAAAACATCCAGTGCTTTGGTGAAAACATCAACCTGACCGGCAAGTGCAGATATCGATCCAACCTGCTGTTGACCAAACAAGCTGAAAATAATACCTGTACGTTCGATTTTATCAATCTTTGACAATTGCTGAAGAAACGACACCAAAGCTCCTTCGGCATCATTTGCGATGGCGTCTTTTAAGCTGCTGGCTTCCAAGCCCATTTTTTGCAGGGCTTTTTGAAATTTTGGTGATTGTTGATCAGCAGTTAGCAATCTGGTCAACAGCCTGTTAATGGCAGTACCAGCTTCTTCTGGGGCTTTACCCAAAGCAATAAAGCTGTCTGCCAGCGCAGCAATGACTTTAGGGTCTAATCCAAATCCTTTACCAACGCCACCAACCCTTGTTAACGCCTTTACAATCTGACTGGCCTTTGCCGCTGTATTATCCGACAAATGGTTGATGGCATCACCCAACTCATCCATATCGGTGATGGCAATACCGAAGATATTACTAAGGTTTGCCATTGCAGTGCCAGCCTCTTCCTCCGTGAGGTCAAAGGCAATTGCCATTTTTGAGGCAATCTCTACAAATTTTTGTAGATCCTTAACATTGGTTTCGATCTGACCTGTAAGCTCATTTTTCTTTGCACCGACACCCAACTGTGCGCCACTGGCTGCAATAGTTGCCAATCCCTTTGCGGAAATTGGTATTGTCCGGCTCATTTGTTTTAAGCCTTTTTCAAGCTCTTTGATGACATTATCGGCTCTTTCTTTATCATCAGGCAAAGCTATAACTTTTTTGACATCAGCCATTGCATTTTCAAAGCCAATAGCTGCGGTAACAGGTGATGCAATGGCCGCACCAAGGGCGATCATATCAAAAACCTGCCCACGTATGGCAGAGCGTCTTGCCTTGATAGCCTCGCCACGTTTTAGTGTACTATCTAAAGCCCTGTATCTTGATTGCAACTTAGTAACGGATGCTCCAAGTTTTGCCTGCTGTGCCGTTAAATTACGGGTGCTTTGACCGGTTCTGGCCATTTCACCGCGAACTTTCTGTAACGCATCCCTTTGCTTTACATATTCAGTTTTTGCGCGGCTGGATGCATTTTTAGCTTTTTCGAACTCACGCTGCATCACCTGAGTAGGATTAGCGGTGTTTTTCATTGCTGTAGAAAGCTGTTTTACCTGCTCTTCGGCAGACCTCCACGCATTTCTGGCAGACTCGGTTTTTGTTTTTAACGCTCTGAACGAATCTATCCGTTTACTATCAGCATCCAGTTTTTTTATAGCACTACCAAGGTTAGAAATTTGGCTTTGCCCCTGTCCTATGGTAGAGCCAAAACTGCCCTTTAGCGCAGCTCCAATTGTTATTGCTACTGTGTGCTGTTTTGACATTATTAACCGCTTAAATTAAAGATAAAAAACTTAGATAACTATTTGAAAATACTCGTTTTCAGAAGTTGACTTCCCCGCCGTTCCAATCAAACATGCCATGCGCATTTAGCGTTTTTTTAACCAATAAAAGGATTGTAATTATGACAAATATTGCTACTACAAAACAAGCGGAAGATATTTTTAACGAAGCCCAAGAAAAAGGGATTAATCCTGCTCAACTTTTTAAAGAACGTGGTTTTGACCAGGTTGGTATTGAAGTTAGCAAAGAAGCTCACAAAATTATTCTTTCAAAGCAAGAAAAGGGCGAAACAGTAAGCGATACGCTTTCTCGATTGCTTGAAGGGGCAATAGCAGTGTAACATTGATTATAAAATGATCTCTGGAGGATTTAACTCTGGAGATTATTTTTTTGATAGGGTATCAGCGGATTCAAACCACAAAATAAACTCTTCTAAATCCATATCAAGCTAGGTTTCTATGCCACCGCCAGCGAAGGAGCAAAGTGATAAAACCGCTAATCTAAGGTCGCTGGCCCTGGTTCTAAAAAATCCTGTAATACCTTTTGCACCTTTGCATAATCAGCAAGGTCAAGTTCTTCAATGACATCTGTGCTGACCTCGGCAAGATTGGCTATCATGGTTATTTCTTTTTCTGCATCAGTTTTTTTCATGCGCTCCACTGCAAGGCGGTCACGCACCTTTGGGCGGCGCAAATTAAGCGTTTCATAAGTGCTGTTGGCAACAGTTATAGGCTGGAATAACTTTATAGTTTCCATAATAGTTTCCTTTTTTGCTTGATTTTAAATGTATGGTGGTTAGAGTAATGCTATAATTTCAAGGACTTATCCATGCATAAAAACAAGTTACTTCTGGTTATAATTATTATATGCGTGTCTCTTGTTACTTCCTGTTCGGAAGAAAAAGATAATAACCCTAAAGAAGAAGCTTCTGAAACAAAGCAGCTTCCTGATATTGATATAAATTACGCTTATAATGAAGCAGTGGAATTGCTCAGTATAGGTGAGGAGATGGTAAGCCAGCGCAAAAGCGGTAGCATGGAACGCTGCATGGCTCTGTTTAATAAACATCATATGAGAACCAGGGAGTTACGTGAGATAGTAGATGCCAAATTCCCACAACAATATTCTCCTTTCTCAGCATCCCTTGCTCACATGATAAACTGTGTAAGCTGTGGTGGCGCTGAAGACCAATGCCAACTGGCAAGGGAATTCTTACAGGAAACCAATAAGCTTTATAAATTATCTTCAAAATAGCTTAAATCCCTATAGCTCCTCTAATAGTAGCCATCTGATCCACGCCGTTTATAATACGGATCATGTTTTCAGCATCGATTTCTATTACCTGCGACCCATCAATTGTTAGCTTGTAATAACGGGCAGCTACCATGCATTTAAGAGTTGCTTTATCACCGGCTTTCCATGATCCGGCATCCACCTCACGTAATGAACCGCGAAGATTCACAACAATAGATTCAGCCTCGCCATCGGCCTGTATCGCTCCACGTAAAGTAAGTGCTACAGCGTTACCGTCAGTCATGCCAAAAAGGCGGAATAACTCAATATCATATTCGGCAAAGGTAAGTTCACATTCCAGCTTTTCCATTCCCATGTCGATTTCCACAGGCGCATCCATACCACCGGCACGGTGTTCTTCTGTTTTGACAGTGTGATTTCATCAACACGTCCGGCGTAGCCACGACCATCCACAAATGCGTTAAAGTTTTTCAGGATTTTTGGAATCATTATAAAATCTCCTCAATAAAGTCATTAACCAGATGCGAACGGAAAGTTATATGCTCTGCCGGATATGGCGGAGTAAATTCAAAATCAAAGAACACTTTGCCATCTGCGATATTAAGCGGAGTATTGAGTTCAGGATCAGCATAAGCACGCCCGCCCAAAATAGCTCCCTGTGCTTTTAATCTGGCCAAATAGGCGTTAACACCTTCAAGCACATCTTCGATATATGTTTTTGTAATGTTTCGGTCGACCGCCCATAAATGCGCCCGAAGCAGGCTATCATTGATAATATCTGCAGTTCTGCGTACAGATAGAAATGCCCATTTAGGATCACTTGAGGTGGTTCTATTACCCCAAAGCCTGTAACCATCCTGCCGTATAATCGTTGCCACTTCATTTTCATTCAGCAAATTTGCTCGAGCATTAACATCGCCCAGAGTAAAATCTATGGCGCGGCTTGTGCCAACAATGCCGTTAATTACCTTGTTAGATGGCGACCACCAGAAGCCAAGGTCGTTATCAGTTTTAGCAATAAGACCGGCAACTCTTGCGCTGGCTGGCTCTACAATTATGCTATCGGTTGCTGTATCAAATATTTTGACATGCGGATCGACAACATAAATCCTTGGGCTTCCCCAGTCACCTCGATAGGTTATTGCATCCGCATCATTAGTATCCGGGCCATCGGCAATGATAACCGCACGAAGGCGCTCAGCAATTCCCAAAAGCTCCGCAACTACAGGATTTGCAAGATCACTTGGCCGTTGATGAGTAAAGCCTGGGGCAATTAAAATCCGTGGGCTGACATGCACAATACTTTCAGCTCCAAGGAATGCCTGCACGCCTTCATAAGCGCCAGTACCGGAATCCACACCACCGATAATATTTCCTATAGTTTCAGCTTCAGCCGCAACAGGATCAGGATCTGTACTTTCTTCTACTCTGACCACAACAGCAACCGCGCCAGCCTGATCGAATATTCCATCAATTGCAGCAGGAAGCGTTCCTGTGTCACCAAGTAAGGCAGCTTCAGTTCGGTTGCCTGCTATGAGTACGGGTGTATTTAGCGGAAAAGCTACCTCATCAGCTCTCGGCGCAGTTCCAATCAGACCGATTACAGATGATCTGACGGTACGTATAGGCCGTGCTCCGGTATCAATTTGCACGACCTCAACGCCGTGTAAAAATTGTTCTGGCATATTTTTCTCCAAAATTTGGGCATAAAAAAACCTGCCAAATGCAGGTTCAAACATTGTTAATGCGTATGGTGATTTTACCAGCTAGCGTTCACATCATAAGCGTTAACATCGGCTACAGTTGTAAGTGCCATTATTTCAGCGTATTTAGTGGCCTCGGTGATATAAGCTGTTTGCTGCGATACTTGCATGGCATCAAACAATCCCTGAAATTCTGCTTCTGTCAGAGTAACCTGATTATTATCAACATCCAGCCACACATCGTCTGTTTTAGCGCTGAAGTTAAAGGACGTTACCATTGCAGTAAGGTTTGCTCTCGCTACTTTTCCTGCGTCATAAGTAACAGTATTATAAACAACATTGGCATATTGTTTTTCGTGCCTGATTATTTCCAGCTCAGCAGCCTTGCGGCTTTGAGCATTTGGCAATGCGGCGGCGGCAGCGGCAGCGGCAGCGGCAGTCTGCCTTTGATTATAATCAGCGAGATCATCTCATCTCCGGTCAGCGGATAAATTCCGTGTCCACCCAAGGGGTTGCCGTCAGTATCAAGACGAGGATACTGACCTGTATTCATACCGACAGGTGTTCCGTCAGCAACTGTTGTACCGTCATGAATAGTAATAGGCATGGTTATTTCTCCATATAAAAGTTAAAAGGTTAATTGATTCCGTAGAGTTTGAATGTTCCGCGAGTAAGGTTGCCAGTATGCGGATAAAATCGTATGCCTGTCAGGTTGCTTGCATTTGCTTTGCAAACTGTAGCAGTTTCCACCAAAGTAATTGTTCCTGAATCACTAACCATATAACAATGATTACGGGTCATTTTGTGCGCATTTGCTGCCGTAGGACACGGAATCTCTATAACTACATTATTAAAAGGGCTTCCTGAGAGGCTATTAAAAGTAGTCGGCGATATAGCAGATTCACTACCATTACTGTCATTATTAGAATAATAAGTATTATTTGTATCAGTATTACTTACTTTAGTTCTTGGGGTGTGATAATCATTTGAGGTTATAAGCACCCCTCCTAGATAGAACCTTACAAGAGGAGTAAATGATGCACTACCTCTAATATCTGTGGCAATTATTTTATAAAAATCATAACTACCATCCAATCCTATAAAATCAATTTGCCCGACAGGACTTACAATAATTTGTTCATCAAGCAAATTCATTCCTCCAATACCACCCGAAGGTGCGGGTAAATTAGTAAGCAAGCTCGCATCAACAGCCGGAAGTCTTGCCGATCCGTCTAATTTTATGAACTGGTTTGCTCCGACACCGCCATTAATTATAGAATCCGGGAGTTTGTTACCGGCGCCAATTATAGGAATCTGTCCGTTAGACACCCCTATATTTAACATGTCGTTATCAACTGTTGGGAAAGGCATTTCCTATCTCCTATAAAAGTCCGTAAAGTTTGAATGTTCCGGTTACTAATGTTCCAGCATCCGGCAAAATACGGAATCCATCTAATGCCGAATAATTGAACGGCTGGCTGGTGCTTGCACCGAACCACCTTCCACCTGATTGACAAGCAAAGCCTGAATTATAACCATTACCAGCACCACCTGCGTTTGATCGAAGTGCTTTTGTTGCTGTAGTGCCTGCAGGATTTGTTATTGAAAGGTCAAAAGACACGTTACCACCTGCATCATAGGCCATGACGCTAGATGGTATGATCTTATAGAAGTTTCCACTAGCGTCACTAAAACTTAATATGCCTTGCTGGTTGCTAGTTCCATCGCCCCCATAAGTATATTCTCCGCCAGTCCTGAATGTTCCTGCAACTCTGACCCTAAGACCCAGATGCGCAGACGTTGAAACAATAATATTCGTGCCACGTATGACGTATTCTTTATAAGAACCATCAATGCCGGTTGTAAAATCAACCTGAGCTACGTTATTAGCTATCTGTGTGTCAATTAAGTTCCAGGCTCCAACGCCACCGCTTGGTGCAGGCAAGTTGGTGAGCAGACTTGCATCAATCGCTGGCAATTTTCCATCGCCGTCAAGCTGCACAAGCTTATTGCTACCTGCACCTGTATCAAGTAGAGATGTCGGTAATTTATCACCGGCGCCAATTAAAGGAATTTTCCCATTGGTACTTCCAATATTAAGCAAATCGTTATCTAGTTTAGGAAAAGGCATTTTTTACCTCCGTAAGGTTAAGTCAGGTTTTTGATTCTATTTCAGGCCATAGACATCAATGGTTCCCCCAGCCAGGTTGTCATTTGCAAAGAAAAATCTTAGTCCCTGCAATGGCAAAGTGGTGTGGGTTTCGTAAACTCCAGCCGTAGTTGAGTTTCCTGATTGCCCGCCATCATTAGTCTGGTTTCCTAACGTCATGAAAGTTGGCCTCGGAAGTGTTGTAGACGCAGGATTTGTGATAGTGGTTGTAAAATCAAACCAATGAGAATGGCTGCTCCATTGCGGCACTATCAATATTGCTGAATTATCGGAATAAACATTATGACCGCCATTATTAGGGGCATCATGTCCCGATGACCTGTAATTGCCATCTGCACGATAAATTCCTTGTGTTTTTACTCTACAGTAAACATGACCGGCAGAGCTTTGAGTTACAGGCCGTAAACCTGAGCCAATAATTATTATCTGCTTATAAGTTCCGTCAAACAAAGAAGCTTCTTCAATGTCTATTTGGGATATAGAAGTTGATACTGCAGCTCGCAAAACATGAACCATGCCACTGCCAAGAGCAGCGACATCAACCTCCTCAATAACACCTGTTGAATCATTGAATTTTAAAATCTTTCCAGGTGTTCCGTCAGCTATTTTTGCAAGAGTAATATTCTTGTTTATTATCTTTACGGTGCTGACAGAGTTATCAGGAATTATAATATCGGTTTCTTCTATAATGCCCGTGGTGCTGTTGTATTTTAATGATTTGCCAGGCGTACCATTAGCCATTTTGGCAAGCGTTACCGTGTTATCACCAGGAACGCCTATAGTAACTTCAGCAGCTAAATGCCTGACTAAAATAGCATCGGTATTTGTAACAGGAGGCGCATCGTTAAATGTTAAGGTAGTGCCGGAAACGTTATATATTGCAGGATCAATGGTAATTCCGCTTACTGCAACAGCCAAACTTTCAGAATTTGCCGCTGACTGAGATAATGTAAAAGCTGTTGTAACTCCGTCACCTGTAAAATTATCAACGATAATAGTTACTGACCCTCCGCTGCCTCCACCAGATGACGCTACAACTAATTCATAACCATTACCTGTAGCATTTACAGCTATGATTCTGCCTGCAAGGCCGGATAAATTTGCAGGCAAGGCGGATAAAGCTGCCAGAATTTCTTCGGGAGGCAGGGAATTTATTTTGTCGATCTGAGTCTGAGGTAGGCCGGCTCCAGCCTCACCACCGCTGCCAAGAATATTCCTGCTTTTAAAGAATGCGACTGTCGGCACGGAATTATCATCAGGGCTTGATTCACTGGATAACTTTATAAGCCCTGATTTTATTGTGCTTGCTGAGCCTATGGCAGTAACGTCACCTGCAAGCTGCGCTATTTCTGCCGAAAGATCGCTTAAAGTATCCTCTATTGTTGGCATATTAAAGCTCCAATATTCAAATAAAAAGGGCTGCTAAAAAGCAGCCCTCAAGGTCGTAAAATGATGAATCGTGTTTTATGGCGCATCAGGCCAAATAATATCGTCCGGATTATTAAAATCCTGCTCAAGGTTTTCCAAAGATTTGCGGTACTTCTCAAGCGCCTCTTTTTTCTTTTTGGTAAGAGTGGAATCTTCAGTGTTTATGGAACTTAGTAGCTCATTACGCTTTGCAAACACTTCCTGCCATTGTTTTTCTAAAACTTTGCTGCCTGATTCCTGTTCTTTTTGGTAGGCTTTTAACTCCGCACCTTTTAAAGCGTAATATCCATGCCCAGGCAATGGCTTGCCATGTTTATTGAGGCGAGGATATTTTTTCGGATCATATCCGCATATTGTTTTGTTCAGCACTTTAGTGCCGTCATGGATAATTTTCATGAGTGGTTCTCCTGTTAAGTTTTAAAGTAAGAAATTAATTTTTGCCTTCCAAAACAAAACGTCCGGCAGAAAAGCTATCCGAGCCAGCAAAGAATATTTTTAAGCCGTTAATCGCTGCTGAATCAGTTCTTCCATAGAACCCAACGCCATTATTCCATATGGTATTCGGGTTACGTCCGCTAATCATTGAATATCTGAACATCTTTTCTAATAATGTAGAAGCTGGCTCATAGAAGAAAATCTCAAATATACCTGTTGCCCCATCTTCATGGTGTCCAAGACTAATATGGGTTGCAGTGGTAGAGCCGTTAAGAAAACTTTGCCCTCCGCTACTAGCCATCAATTGATCATATATATAATGATATTCGGATGTAGATTCATATGAAACACCGGCATTTTTGGTGATTTGCAGATTAATATTAGTACCAGAGCCGCCAGCCCGCTCCATTCCATACCCCAAGTCTTCAGAACTTGTGAGTGATGGTATTGATAATGATATGATTCAATCTGCTTTATCAACAAAACTATTTCGCTTAACGGGACAAAATCTTTTAGAGCCATGCCACAGGACTGTTGCAGAGTTTTTAGCTGCCAAATGGATAGCAAAGGCACTTAGAAATCAACTTTCCATCCGGCGTTTAGAAGGCGTTCTATACGGCAATAATTATATAGTACCGACAGCACTTCGTGGGTTGCATGCATGGATAGCTACTTTGAGTCCTGCTATTGCAAGCAAATTTATTGAGCGAGACCCTTATGGCTTTTTTAGATATGGAGACCCATCAGCTCTTACTATTCAACAGTCACAAGGTCTTCTAAGCAGTTTGGAGAAGGTTGCAGAAATAGACCCATATTTCCGTAGCGAGGATTGGCATGCAACTTTTGGCCGGGGGTTAGCAAGAGAAGAATTGCGTGATGACATAATACGAGTGATTAGGAACCCTGAATCGCCTTACCAGCTTTCTCATTTGATTCTTGAATCAATTCAAGGAGATAGTTTCGCAGATAATATATCCAATGAGCTACTGGAACTAGTTGCCGATAATTCAGCAACCCCACTTGAAAGACATGCAGCAGTAGATGCGCTGGCAGAATGTAATAATCAGCCAGACTGGAATGATACAGTAAAAAAACTTCGAAAATTAGGAGATGCAGAATCACTACGCATTGCATTGGATATAGTGCAAGACAACATTGAATTATTCAATGGCACAAGTCTTGCCGAAGTTCTTGTGGAATTAGCTAATGCTATAGCTGAAGGGGATGGGCCAAATTATGCTGGACTGGGATACGGGCTTCATAAAAAATTATCAATCTCGCAACTGGAAGAAAGCCTTGATGTATTAGCAGAAGCAACGATAGAGAAAGAAACAAAGAGGCGACGCAGTAGGCGTGGAGATGTAGAAGACTGGTTATACAAGTTTATACAGGAACGATTTGAGCGTGGTTCATTGCCTCCTGTCAGTAGAGTTTGGTCTTGGTTGCAACACTCAGAAAGGCATAGCTATCATAGGTCAAACTGGGATAAATACAGTGGGGAGTACTTGTCTCAAAACGTCGAATATCGTCAAGCCCTGCAAGCAGAGGCTATAAAATCTTATAATAATGCAGGAGATTTGTGGCTGGGATTATTCCATTTGGGTGATGCTAGCCCCGGCTTGTGGCTCCGCGAAGATGATTTAATTTTGCATTTAGGTGAGTTGCTTGAAAAGAAGGATTCATATCCTGACTGGGATGAGAGGTGGAAAAACCTTGTAAGATGGGGGCAAATAAACCGCGATTTCACCGGGAAATTTATGGATTTTGCCCGCAATCAGGCATCACAAAGTAATATACTCTCTTCACATTTAGCTGAATTAGAAAAGCCGCCAACAAGAGACTTTGAAAAAGAAGAGAAGGAATACGAGCGCAAATATAAGCAAAAGAGACAACGTGAAATGCGCGTTAGGCATCAGAGTTTCGAGAAAATACAAGATGCTCTGGGCGCAGGAAAACATTTAGATGCTTTAGGCGATGTTGCAAAGGCTTATCTTGGCCGTTTTTCTGACCTTAAAGAAAAAAACAGCCCTACGGATAGAATCAGCGAGCTAGTTGGAAGTGAGATGACTGCCATAGCTTTTGAAGGCTTAGCTGCTGTTATGAAGCGCGATGATATTCCAGCCGCCAGGAAAATAATTGAACTTCATGCCAATGAACAGAAAGAATACTTCTTTGAACCAATATTACTGGCCCATTGTGCAATTGCACTTCAATCCGTAAGCGGATTAACTGATTTACCACTAGACATTGCGCGTTCAGCATTAGCCTCTTGTCATTGGGATTTGCATTTCGGTGATGAGTATACTTCTAACCTACAAGAGCAATTAGAAAGTATTGTATTTGCAGACAAAGAAAGCAAAGAAGCCTTTGTCCGCGATACAATGGAGCCATATCTAAATAGTGGCGCAGAACATGTTTCCGGACTTTATCGTTTAGCGCGTAACGAAGAATTCTCAGATATAGCTGGCGCATTGGTGATAGAATGGATTGAAAAATACGCCAACCTTTCCAACAACTCATTACGAGAACTATTGATTGCAGCAATCCGCTATAGCTCTAGGGATAAAGTTATAGAGATAATACGAAAACGCATATCTAGCGAACAATGGAAGGATGATAAGCAGCGCAATATATGGATGGGTGCGGCCTTCTTATTAGATTTTGATAATAATTTGGAATTGCTAACATCCTATGCCGATGAGGGTGAAGAACGTATTTGGCCATTAAGAGCAATGTCTAACCCTGAGCGAGAAAAATATGAAGAATGGCCAAAACTCAGCGTTTCACAGCTTCATTTTCTGATAACTAAATTTGGCCCGTTATGGCAACCAGCTAACCATCCTTCAAACGGCTGGAGCGGAGATCAGAATCCTTTGGATGCAAGTCAATTTATTCAAGGCAGAATCACTGACCTTGCTTCTGACTTGTCAGACGAAGCTGAAGTAATGCTAAAAGGTCTCATTAATGCAGAGGGGTTGGAAGGCTACCAGAATCATATAAAGCACCTTTATTCCCAACAAATAAGACATCGCGCTGAAGCTAACAAAGTATTGCTATCTGTCAGTGATGTTAAGAATATATTGTTAAAAGGTGAACCAGCGAACCATGATGACCTACAGGCTCTCTTAATAGATGAGTTGGAAGAGTTACAAGGCCGTATAAGAAATAGCTCTACTAATGATATTTTACCATTCTGGAATGGTGACACCCCACATGATGAAAATTACTGTCGAGACCGTATTGCATCTCCATTATCCCTCATTTTAGAGCGGTATAATGTTCATGCAAGCCCAGAGGGAGCAATGCCAGACAGTAATAGATGTGATTTGCTTTATTCGCATGGTCTAATGAATTTACCAGTAGAAATTAAAGGTCAGTGGCACAATGCGGTTTGGACTGCTGCTGGGGAGCAATTGCAAAACTATACACGAGAATATCACTCCGATGGACGTGGTATCTATTTAGTGCTGTGGTTTGGATATTTGGGAGCTAATAACTCAAAAAACCCACGTGGCTGGAAAGGACAACCGCAGCCAAAGACTTTAGAGAAAATGGAATCTCTCTTAGAGATAAAGTGCAAGAATGTGTCTGAGAAAACAAAAATCATGGTGCTAGACCTGTCTAAACCACAAAGTTAACCGGAACGTATCAATGAAAGTTTTAAATACCGTGGTGTAACAGCATTAGAATATTAGGAGAAGTTTTTATGACAGATTTTAGAATGCTGCACACAATGATACGTGTGCTCGATTTAGATAAATCCATAGAGTTTTACACCCAGCATTTAGGCATGAAAGTTCTGAGAAAAACAGATTATCCTGACGGCAAATTCACTCTTGTTTTTATAGGCTATGGTGATGAGGCTAATAACACAGTTATTGAGTTAACTCACAACTGGGATCAAAAGGAGCCTTATAATTTAGGCAATGCCTTCGGTCATATCGCCATTGGAGTTTCTGATATTTATAAAACATGCGGCGAACTTGAGAAAGCCGGGGTAAAAATCACACGCCCACCAGGACCAATGAAACACGGCAAAACCGTAATAGCCTTTATCGAAGACCCTGATGGTTATAAAATTGAGCTGATTGAGAGGAAGTAGTAAATTACTTCTTCTAAAGGGGATGAAAAAGCTTATAATTTATAGCTATTTTCATATCCTAATCTTAAGCGAACCCCAAAAATCAGCTAGAAATGAGGTGCCGGTGCATGATAGATAAAACCCCCATAACACATTGTATTACAAGGCTAATAAAAAATGTAATAGCCGAGCGAAAATGTAATAGGTCTGGAGAGAAAAAGGGGGCGGAGAGAGAAAATCAGGTAAAAGCAGCGTTTTTTGCACAAAAAAATGTAATACCCATAATAGCACAAAACCCTACTGTTGCTGGGCTTTAGAGGCTTATTGATTTTTGATGAGAGATAGGAATTTTTAAGAAAATGGCTCCCCGGGCAAGATTCGAACTTGCGACCAATTGATTAACAGTCAACTGCGCTACCGCTGCGCTACCGGGGAATATTTAAGAAAAAATCTATGGGAAGGCTTTATAACAAATAAAAATTTAATATACCAGCATTAGTTTTAATAAAATTAAAAAAAATTGCTTTTTCAAAGGTAATTAGGGTCAAAAAAATTACAAAATTAACTATAAAGCTTCGACATTTTCTTTTACAACCGTTTCAAATTTATCAGAATCCCTGTTATATTCATAAAGCGATGCTTCGGCTATGTTAAAATACCATCCGTGCAGATATAGCTTTTTAGCCTCAACTGCCTCTTTAATAAAAGGGAAGCTCATAAGGTTATCGATTGAAACCAGTACACTTCTTCTTTCGCATAAGCGTAATTGTTCTTCTAACGGAGCATCGGGTAATCGTTCCTTTACTATATTCCTGACACCTGAAATAATATCTACCCAAGGATTTATAAAACTGAAGCCCTTTGATGTTTCCTCGCATTTATCTTTCATGGTGTACATAGCGTTGACACCGCCACAATAGCTATGCCCCATAACTATTATATGCTTAACTTTCAGGTGTTTTACGGCAAATTCGATAGCCGAACTCGTACTATGATGTGTGTTGCATGATTCTTTATATGGAGGCACTATATTTGCCACATTACTGACATTGAATATATCACCAAGGCTTGAATTAGTGAGTATTGCCGGATTTACCCTTGAATCACTGCATGAAATAAACATAACCTGCGGTTTTTGATATTTTGATGCCCACTCTCGGTATTCTTCAAACTCTTTACCGAAATATTTTTTACGGAACTCTTTATGTCCTTCTATAAGTTTCTTATATACTTCCATATTTTCTCCCAAAAAAAACTAAATACGCAAAAACAATTGTAATCATATTACAAAATAAAAAATCTGCTGCCGAATATATATTATAAATAATGAATATTTGCATTAAAAATCTGTCATATTTTGAATAAATTTAATCTCAAGCTATCTTATCTTTAATATCCTCAAAGCTAAGAGGTTTACCTTTCTTAAGATTGCTTGCCGCTGTTTTTCCTATTATTTGTTCATAATATTTAGGAGCAAGTCCATATCCGGGACGAATGCGTCTTATGTTATCCTCGGAAAATCTGTCACCTTCTTTTATATCTTTAGACACATATATTGAACGTCTAAAAACCGTATTATTCTTCTCATTTTCTGAAACTCCATATTGCACCCTCCCCAAGCTTTGCCATGCTTTTTTAGTTTCCACAACCAGACTTTTCAATTCATTCGGTTCTAAGGAAAATGCCGAATCAACACCTCCATCGCTACGTTTTAAAGTAAAATGCTTTTCAATAACGGTAGCCCCTAAAACCGTAGCGGCAACAGGAACGCCTATTCCGTGCGTATGATCTGAAAGACCGACTTGTACACTATATTTCTTACGCATATCCGGTATGGTGTTCAAATTCGCATCTGCAGCAGTTGCAGGATAAGCACTTGTACATTTAAGTAGTATAAGGTCTTTCCCGCCTGCTTGTTTAAATGCATCAACTGCGTCTTTTACCTCTTCTTCACTTGCCATTCCTGTCGATATAATTACAGGCTTACCTGTTACTGCCACTTTCTTTATAAGCGTTACATCCGCACACTCAAACGAAGCTATCTTATAGCACGGGGCATTCAATTCCTCTAAAAAATCCACTGCCGTTTCATCAAATGGTGAGCTAAAAGCTATAATTCCACATTTAGCTGCCTTATCGAATATTGCTTTATGCCAGTCCCAAGGCGTATGTGCCGTTTCATATAGCTTATATAATGAGATTCCTTTCCATAGTGATTTTTCATCTGCTATAAAGAACTCACCGTCATTGATATCAAGGGTCATAGTATCTGCGGTATATGTCTGTATCTTAATAGCATCAGCTCCAGCTTTAGCCGCCTCTTCCACTATTTCCAAGGCTCTTTCTAGCGACCTGTTATGATTGCCCGACATTTCGGCAATTATGAAAGGAGGGTTATTCTCGCCTATTATCTTATCGGCAATCCTTATTTGTTTGTTCATTGTTTTTATACCGTTTTTAACCACAAACTTGTGTTCTCCGACTCACTTATAACACAAAATCCCGTATCTGCAAATATTTGCTTTGATGCTTTATTTTTATGTAAAATCTCAGCTTTGATTTCTTTTATGTTATTTTTATTTTGCTTTAACCAATTGATGGACGATATTAGCAACGGCAACCCCCAACCTTTATTATGCCACCCTAAAATCAGGTATATCGATATAAGCGACTTATCCCCTGTATAATCGAACCTTACCACTCCGATCTCGGCATTGTCCGAACTTGCAACTAACAAATCGCTATCTTCGGATTCAACTATTTGTTCAAACCAGCGACAATGGGATTCATAGCTAAACTTTTTACCATCATTTGAGTAATTTCTATTTATTTCAGAATTTCTCCAGTTATATATATTCTCACACTCACTATCTGAAGCCTTGCGAATATTTATCAAAAGGCTAAAGATATGTGCCGCTACTTTTTTAGCACCCCTTCCGTCAACCAGTTTACGTCCTTCTTCAGATGCGAACTTACGCCATTTTTTATCTTTTATTACTTCATTAAGGCAGGATTTAAAATTTTCAGGGTTATAGTTTTTTGCCGTCCCGACATATTTTACAAGACCTTCTTTAGCCATATCCTCACATATTTTTGTCTGGTTATCTGCTATTGAAATAATTATACTAGGCAGCCCCACAGCCATCCGTTCCCAACTCGTAGAGCCTCCCGCACCTATGAAGAGGTCTGCCTCACACATCAATTTTGCCATATAATCAATCTGCTGACGGTATGTAAAATTAGTATGATTATCGCATATCTGCCTGATAGCATGTTTATTCTTACCGTAATTACCGGTTACTACATTTACATTTATATGTTTATATTCCTCTTGTGTAAGCACCTTCAGAACATTATGGGTAACATTGTCCGCATCACTGCCTCCGAATGACACAAGGATACTTTCCACTTTATCTTTTACAGGTGCTTTTTCGGTTACTTGAAACTCATCACGAAGTAGTGCGTATGACGTTCCTAGGAGCTTTACGCATTTATTATCCACTAAACTGTCATAGCGTGTTTTTGAATCCACATAGAAATTCTGGTCATGCAATATATCGCAAAAATGTTTTCGGTTTGCAAGGTCGTCAATGACCATGATATGTTTTACCATACCCTCAAATTGCTTTTCCCATTTGCTATCTATACCGTAATGGTCAGCTATAAGGAAATCTACTTCTCCTAATCCATTTATTATATTTTCCGTGTACTTGGCATCTTGTAGAGAATGTTCCGACGAAAATGGTTTCCCGTGTATATACTCATGTCCTACATCGGGCAAAACCTCTACCCTGCATTTACCCGAATTATCTTCAATAAATTGTTTTATATCTTTTGATTCATCGCTTAATATGAAAGTTACCGATGCTTTTCCGGAAAGCTCTTTTGAAAGGCTAATACAACGCATAACATGTCCTATGCCTGCTTTACCGTTTCCGTCAGTCCTGAAAACTATATTTTTTTTCACGTCCGGCCCTTTTACTTTTCCCCGTTTTTATAACCGAGTCTGAGAAACCTCAAAAACGGAGCCGTCATCAAGACGGCATAACAATATCATTAATACAAAAAATCCTTCAACTTATCGACTATATATTCCTGTTCGGTGTCTGTCATTTTAGGAAACACGGGAAGGGAAACGCATGATTGATAGAATTTCTCTGCCATTGGACAATAGCCGCTCTTAAACCCGAGTTTTCGGTAATATGGCTGTTGATATATAGGTATATAATGAACATTGACACCTATACCCGCTTTCCGTAACTTATCGAACAGTTCCTTACGGCTTATATCCGAATCGTCACTTATCCTGACAACATATAAATGCCACGCACTTTTAGAATCAAGTATCGGTAAAATAAGCGGAAGCGTTGAAAGTTGGTCATTATATACTGCTGCTATCCGGTATCTTCTATGGATAAAATCATCCAGCCGGTTCATTTGGCTAATACCCAGAGCCGATTGAATGTCTGTGATACGGTAATTATAGCCTAAGTGAAGCTGCTGATAATACCAATCCCCATCACTTTGCCCTTTCATAAGCGACTTATCCCTTGTTACCCCGTGAGTAATTAACATGTTTGCTTTTTTGGCTAATTTTTCATCATCGGTAAGTATCATACCGCCTTCACCTGTGGCTATAGACTTTACCGGATGAAAGCTTAATGTTGTGGCATCACTGTATTTGCCGCAACCTATATGTTCGCCGTTTTCATATCTGCCGCCCAATGCGTGTGCGGCATCTTCTATTACCTTAAAATCATATTCGGCGGCAAGCTCGGATACCCTTTGCATATCGCAAGCCTTTCCTGAAAAATGCACCACTATTACAACATCAGGTATTTTTCCATGTTTTTCAGCTTCTTTTAATTTTTCTTCTAATTTATTTACATCAATATTTCCTGTTTTTATGTCTATATCGACAAAATCAACATCCGCACCTACATATAAAGCACAGTTAGCGGAAGCAACAAAACTTAAGGGAGAAGTCCAGACAAGGCAGCTTTTCTCTATGCCCATAGCCATTAAAGAAACATGCAAAGCGGCCGTACCGTTAGCCACAGCAACGGCATTTGCCGCACCGCAGAAATCTTTCACCGATTCTTCAAATTGTTTTATAGCAGGACCGGTAGTTAAAAAGTCAGAACGCAATATTTCGACTACCGACTTAATATCATCTTCGTTTATATCTTGCCTGCTATACGGAATATATTTCATTTACCTGATTTCCTTTCTCTTGCTTTATTATTCTTTGGATTCAATTACCCAACTTTTTTTGTTCTATATTCCGATTAATATTAATAAGTTCAGGATGTTTTTTAAATAATCGCAAAATATCTTCATATTCGAAATTATTATTTTCAGCATATAGGTAACTATATATCCGTTCAATCAAATCCAGATCTTCGGGAGTATCAAGCGTCCACCTATATATGCTATTGTCCCGTTTGTCCTTATAATGCAATATGTCGAACTCATGCTCATTCTGATAAATATATGGAGTAACATGTTCTTTTTCATAATCTTTAGCAGCGTTTTTATAGGTCTTTTCCAACGTTTCAAAACCGAATATCTCGATATCCAGTCCCCTTGGGAAGGTACGCTCTATGGTATTGCTTAAATAGTCAGGTTTTTTATCCAGATATTCCGCAATCATTTTTGTAAGTAATCCACCGGAGATAACAGGACAGTCCGATGTTACCCTTATTATATTTTTCGCATTGAATTTTCTTGCCGCTTCATAATAACGGCTTAAGACATCGTCACTGCTTCCCCTTGAGTAATCGACACCTATCCTTTTACATTCTGCTACTATTGCATCATCAACGCCCAATTCGGTAGTCGCAACAACAACTTTATCTATAAAAGGACAAGTCGACACCCTTTTTACCACGTGACCCAATACGGTATTATCGCACAATGCAAGCAATACTTTCCCCGGTAGTCTGGTCGAAGACATTCTTGCCTGAATTATAGCGACGATATCGTTATGCAGCATCATCCCAGATATTCCTTTTTTTCCATCCGTCTTTATCTTTCCACCAAACCCTTGTGTCACGGAAAGTATCGGAAATATTATCGAACTCTTCTTCAGTCATTCCCGTATATTCGAGCCACCTTTTCAGGTCTTTGGGTTTAACATGGTCATAATGCCGGATAAGTTCTATTGCTTTATCTCGGCTCATATTACCGCTACGCACATCTTTAGTGGCGTGGTCGGTACATCTGCCGTAACCGAACTTTATATATTTCAAATAATCATGCACCCCGTTCTCATGTATATCATCTAAGTTTGACATGTTCCTATATGTACGGTCAAACTGCTCATTTGAAGTTTCAAAGCCATACTCTTTTATTACCGTCTTGGTATGCTCGTTTGCTTCCCAATAGGTAAAGTTACTTAAGTAAACCCCACGCAGGTCAAGGTCATATATTTCCTGATCTGTCGGGTACTGATAAATATACATATCGCTTTGTTTAATACCTTCCAAACCTACCATATAGTTCCAGTCATAGCCTCTGCTATAATGCTCAAGACGGCTTCTATATGTCCATTCAACAAAATCATTCATGGAGAATTGTCCGCATAAGTCCTGATAACCGTGTTCTCCCCATATCACGGTCGGAATTTTATGTAGTGCGGCAATTTTCATAGGAGTCGTACATATACCGATATGCCCGTGCCAGTTCATATCACCCATTATCTTCAAACCAAGCCTGTTTAGTTTTTTTAAAACGGTGACACTAGGCTGATATATAACGTGGTCTACATCAAAGACCTCTTTCATACGAAGAAGGTTGCGTTGCCCTACTTCACTGTAGTTATTCCCGTAATATGTTACCAATAACGGTTTATATCCGAGAACATTCTTTATGTAATGCGTCTGAAAGTAACTATCCTTACCGCCGCTTACTCCGATAACGCAATCAGGACGGCTGCCGTCCTTACATCGTCCTCTTTCAATAATATCTATTAGTATTTGCTTACGCTCATCCCATTCTGATGCCGTTATATCCCGCTTGTTGCCGGAAGTGCGACAGCCCATACACACTCCGTCATCATCGAAAGACATAGGAGCGGCGTTTATCGCAGGATACACACATGAGCTACACCAACCTGCCGATTTGCCGATAATATTGCTATACTCACTTCTAATTTCTGCAGAAGCGGTATTTATCACTTGTGCTTTAGACATTCTTTTGGCAAGACGTTCGTCCCTTTGGTTTAAATCGTATTCCGGCTCTCTCGGGAACCATTTGCTATCAAGCCTGACTTTCCTCATATTGATTCCGGCTTCGATACATTTTTTTTTAGCAAACGGGTAGCTAAGTTCAAAGAAGTGGAAAATATTAGCTGCTGATACGGCACTTGCGTTACCTTCTTTTATGCCTTTTACAAAATCACTATAAGTACCTACACCGCCACACGCTATTACGGGTATTGAAACGCTATCTGAAACCAGTTTAATAAGCTCAAGGTCATAGCCGGTTCCCGTACCGTCCCGATCAATTGAATTTAGGAATATCTCACCTGCACCATAATTTTCGACTTCTTTAGCCCATCTTACGGGGTCTAACCCCGTGGCGTTCTTACCGCCATTTATGTAGACTTCCCTTTTGCCGTCTTCATGTTGCAGTACATCTATATTGACCACTATGCACTGCGAACCGAAATCTTTTGCACCTTGTTTTATAAGTTCCGGGTTTTGTACCGCCCTTGTGTTAATGACGCATTTATCCGCACCGTTTGCGAGTCTAACCTTTATATCTTCAATATTACGGATACGACCACCAAATGCTAAGGGCATAAAACATACTTCCGATATTTGCTTTAACACATCCAATGAAGTAGAACCTGCATATTTTACATGCATATCGTCACGACGCAGATCGTGATAATCATCATCACTTATATCAAGCAGGATAAGCTCATCAACATTCCAGTTCGAAAGCCTGTGTATAGTACTTACGGGATTACCTATTATCTGGTGGGTCTTGAAAAGCTGGCTTCTGACTATTAGCCCGTTCTTCAATAATATACATGGAATTAGTCTTGGACGAATCATATTACCCTTTTTTCATTCATTGTAATCTCGGCTTTATTCAGGAATCTTCTAATTAATTAAAATAAGATCTTCCTATAATTTTACTACAAAGAATTCCGATGATTACATTAATAATTATTATAAAAAAACTAACAAACATTGTTTGTATATTTTGCAAACCTATCAAGAAGCTCCAAACCCGCATCCTGACTTTTTTCAGGGTGGAACTGTACTCCGAATACATTATCCTGTTCGATAGCAACGGTTACTTCACCGCCGCCATATTCTATTGATGCGGCAACAGCATTTGAGTTAGCACATTGCAAATGATAGCTATGTACATGGTAAAAAGAGGAAGTGGCATAATCACCATGAAATATAACCCCTTCTTTTTTAGCCGATACATCACACCACCCTATATTCGGAACTTTGTAATCTTTGTTATCAGGATTTAATTTTACAACATTCCCCTTTATAAGACCGAGACCCTTGTGGCTACCGTGTTCTTCCGAATTTTCAGCTAGAAGCTGCATACCCAAGCATATTCCTATTATCGGGGCTCTCTCCTCAATAACCTTGCTCTTTATTATATCGGCAAGGTTATTTTCATTTAAACCGGTCATACCTTTTTCAAAGGCAGCTACGCCGGGTAGTACCAACGCCCTCGCTTCTTTTATCTTTTGTACATCATTTGTAAGGATAGTATAAACGCCTATTCGTTTGAATGCGTTGATAATGGAATTAAAATTACCTGCTTTTGTATCGATTATTGTCAGCATAGTTAGCCTACTCTTTTACCGGCGATCAACTGCTCGTGATTATCATCACTATGGATTGCTTTTAACTCTTCCACGGTCAGGAAATGCTCATTTTTACCGGAATTATACTCAAAGTTCTTTGCTACCGTCGTACCCTCTTCGTTCTTGGCATTTTTCTTATAATCAATATCACCGAAGATGTCTATGGTAGGCATAATTGTATAATGATCTTTAAACTCAATTGTTATATGTGCCGTATCGGCAGGACACATAACCTCATGCATTTTTTCGCCCGGTCTTATGCCTATGATTTTTGTCTTAACATCAGGTGCGACGGCAGCAGCTAAGTCCATAATATTTACGGAAGGTATTTTAGGAACAAATATCTCACCGCCATGCATACGGGAAAAAGCATCGAAAACGAACTTCACCCCGTCATCCAAAGATATCCAGAACCTTGTCATTTCAGGATCCGTAATAGGAATTTCTTCTGCACCTTCTCTCACCAGCTTTTGGAAGAACGGAACGACAGAACCACGTGATCCTATAACGTTACCGTATCTTACAACTGAAAAACGTGTGGGGCCGTTTCCTACAAGATTATTGGCAGCTACGAACAACTTATCGGAGGCTAACTTGGTAGCACCATAAAGGTTAGCCGGGTTAGCCGCCTTATCTGTAGACAAGGCAACTACTTTTTGAACTTTATTGTCGATACATGCACGAATAACGTTCATACCGCCGTCAATATTTGTCTTGATACATTCTGTAGGGTTGTATTCGGCAGCCGGAACTTGTTTTAATGCAGCAGCATGAATAACATAGTCAACACCGTTAAACGCCCTTTGCAGCCTGTCTGCATCGCGTACGTCACCTATAAAATATCTCATGCACGGAGCGTTGAATTCCTGACTCATTTCATATTGTTTTAATTCGTCACGGGAGAATATTATAAGTCTTCTGGGTTTGTATTTTTCAAGTATAAGTTTTGTGAATTTTCTACCGAAGGAACCAGTTCCTCCGGTGATAAGGACATCTTTATCATTAAACATTTAGGTAACCTACAGTACGGTTTTTCATTATCTTTGCGAATCAGGAAAACGATAAATACTACATTTGCTTAAAAAACACAATTATTTTGTGCTTTTTAGCCTCAAGGCAATGTAAAAAAATTTATAATCTATTACCGTAAATATAATTAAGGTTATCGGTCAAATTGACGACGAGCATGATGATATAACCTCTATAGCAAGGCAGCTACCGTATAAAAGGAGATACTTCCATAAGGGACATAAACAGAAGGCTTGACTGGAATCTGCCTGATGAGGAGGCTAACACTATGGCAGGTCTTATAATACATGAGTCCGAGTCAATACCCGAAATAGGACGGGAATTTCAGTTCTACGGCGTTAAGTTTAAAATAGATCGTAAAAAGAATAACCAGATAACAAGTATAGTGGCTAGTAAAATTCCTAAGAAAAAAGGTAAGTAATCCCGACTCGCAGATAAGATAAGTTTTTATATATCTTGGATACTATGGTCAAGCCATAGTATGACAGGTATTATGCATCTCACTCTGGCATAAGAGTTTCAATGAATGTCTCAATTTTTTCTAATGGATGAGTACCATAAAATTTTGTCAAAGGCTTGTTCTCCAATGATATTAATTTTAAATAATTTCTATATAATATAGTATTTGTTAATTTATCTAACTGTGTATGTTGAAAAAACTTGCCTTTTTCAAGGTTATTGCTTTTCTCTAATAGAGAAGGAAACTCTGGTACTTCCCAAATTACCGCATAATAAAGACCATAAAAGCCACTTTTTTTTGGTACAGGATACAATGCTAAATTATTATATTGCCCTTTATATACTGGAAGTGAATTAATGGATATTCCAATCCAATTCTGTTGCTTTTCAAATTCAAATGCTTCTATAACGGCTTTTCCGTATGTTAAACTTCCCCATTCATACTCTCCATAACTAATTGCACCTCTTATAGGAAATTTATTATTTAAACCTTCTTCTAATAATTTTCTTGAAAAACTAACAAGATTATCCAGATCTTCATTCTCAGAGCCTATTCCTACTAACAAACTATCCGAGATTAATTGGAATTTTTTTATACCGTGTTCCTCTGTTAGTTTGTTAACCAATATTACCCATTTTTCAATAATAGGATTTTGGTTATTACTATTATTATCTTTTATAATGTCACTAAAGCCAAGTATATCAGCTACTAAAAAATATCCTTGCATAGTCCAAATACCCCTTCCCGCATTATTTTAAACCTTTATCCCTTTTTTTTGCAATATACCGAATATACTTTCTTTTAATCGTTCGAGTCCTTGCTTGCTATCGGATTCACATCTTATTACCAGTGCTGCCTCGGTGTTGGATGCACGCAGCAGCCACCAGCCGTCTTGTGTTAATGCCCTTATGCCGTCAACGTCATTAACTTTTGCACCGGATTTTTTAACCTCTTGTTTTATCTCATCTACTATAAGGAATTTGCGTTTTTCATCCACATAAACCCTTATCTCGGGAGTGTTGAACGTTTTTGGAAGCCTGTCTATTTTTTCACTTAAGCGACAATCAAGTTTTGCTACTATATTTAAAAGTTTTACTGCCGCATATAAAGCATCATCAAAACCGAAATTATCGGCAAAGAATATATGTCCGCTCATTTCACCGCCCAATATAGCATTTTCTTCGGCCATTTTGGTTTTTATAAGTGAATGTCCTGTCTTCCACATTATAGGCACACCGCCTTTTTGTGCTATCAGGTCATATAATACCTGACTGGTCTTAACATCAGCTACTATTTTTGCACCCTTATTATGCTTTAAGACATCTTCTACATATAACGACATTAACTGGTCGCCATATAGCATATTGCCCTTATTATCTATTACGCCTATACGGTCTCCGTCTCCGTCAAAGGCAATACCGATGTCACATTTATTTGATATGACTGCATCAATTAGCTGTTCCATATTTTTTTTAACCGACGGGTCGGGGTGGTGGGAAGGAAAGTTGCCGTCTATCTTCTCGTTCAATAATATATGTTTGCCGCTTAATTTATCGGTAAGTGACTTCATTATATCGCCTGCCGCTCCATTGCCTGCGTCCCACGCTACTTTAAGGTCGGATTTTATATATTTACCGAAAAGATATTCGGTATAATCATCATACACATCTTCGAATGTTACAACTCCTTTGCCAGTTGCAAAACGCCCCGATGATGCTATTTGCCCTAACTCCTGAATCTCATCGCCATAAACAGGAAGCTTGCTTTTCATCATTTTAAAGCCGTTATGGGTAGGCGGATTATGAGAGCCTGTTATCATTATACCGCCGCTAGCCTGCAAATTCTGAACTGCAAAATAAAGCATAGGGGTAGGACCAAGCCCTATAAGTATAACTTCCGCACCCGTCTCCAACAATCCTTTTACAAGATTTTCTTCAAGCAGGGGGGAGCTGTGCCTGCCGTCAAAACCAACGCATATTTTTTTATTTCCTTCAGATTGTGATAATAAAGTCCCGAAAGACTTTCCGATAAAATAAGCGTCCTGTTCCGTCAGGGTATCTCCTACTATTCCTCTTATATCATAAGCTCGGAGTATTTGCGGGTTGAAGTTGTGTGTTTGGGGGGAGTTTTTACTTTTCATGGGTTTGTATTATTTGATTTGTAAAAAATCTAATAATACAAGTAATAAAAGCTAGTATCAATATAATAGAGGTTTTTGTTGTGGTATTTAAAACTACCGTACGGTAATTTTAGCTTGATTTGTGCTTTCAAGGATTCTTGCCGGATTAATTGCGTTTTTTCTTTCCGCATCAGAAAGTTTTGCTCTAACATTGCGTTGCTGTTCGTTATCTGAGTCAGCAACTCGTTTTTGAACTTTTTCTTGTGTACCTGAGGAATTTGAAACAGAAACATCTTTTTGTATTTCTTTTATACTTTCTTGTATCGTTTCTTCTAAATATTCTTTGAATCCTTCCCCTTTGAGTATATGTTCCTGTATCTCTATCGGATTCATATCTCCTATTTTACCGCCTCTTCCGATAAAATTACGTATCTTGAATAGTTCGTTATCAATATTTTCCGCTCTTTTAGAATCAAATAAATTATTTTCTTCTTTATCTAATAATTGGGCGTAACCTTCTTCAAAAAAACCGGAGTTGCTAAATATCGTATCAACCGACCTTTTGGTTTCCTCTTTTACTTCAAATTTAGGTCTTTTTTCCAACTGTGTTCGCTTTCTATCTTCACTTGAAACCCATGTATCTTCGCCAAGGTAATATACGGTATCACCTGCCTTTATAAGGTCGCTAAATTCTTCTGTCACAGGTAGCATTCCGGTTGAAACTGGTGTTTCTTTTTTGGCTTTTCCCCAAGCTTCCAGAGTTTTTCTAATAGCAGATTCGGGATCTGTACGTATTATATCGCTAGAAATTGATACGACTTGTTTATTATTGCTTTGTGCAAAATCCTTTAGTTCGTTTATTCTGGAGATATGATCTTTAGTTTCTTTTTCCGACTTGCTGCTTTTCTCTGATATTTCTTCTTTTATAGCGTCTTTCTTTGTTTGCCAATCTGTAGGGGATATTGATTCGGTACGTGACTTTAATAATTTTAGGAATAACTCCTCAGGCGGAATATCAATAAATATAATCGGATTTTGTGTTTTTTTTATCTGTTCTTCTATATCACCATTATAATATTCTATTATGTCATCGTTGTTTTGTGCAATAAGCTCGTCTTTTGGGATATCGCTGTCTGATATTGAGTCCATCAGCTTCAAAATAAACTTATTCTCTCCTCTATCACGCCTGTTTTTTGTAATTCTTTCTAAGTCCTCAGGAGAGGCAATTTCCTGATCCGGCATGAAAGGCTCGTGTATAGCCGTTAAACCGGAATTCTTTGCAAGTGATCTTGTAAATGCTGTTGAGGTTGATTTTGGTGGTGCAATAACCAGATAATAATCATTCATGAGTTAATCGTATTACAATAATGTTTTGTTGTAGCCGTATGGTAATATATATAATACAATTAAGTGAGGAATAAGTATATAATTTCTTCAAAAATTATTAGCTAATCGCATGAGGGTTTTTGACTAGGCTTCTCCGGCAATCTTGCAAATATAGGGTCTGTAATAAAAGGTGGCAAGCAGCTTACTAACCAAATTACAAAATAAAGCGGAAAAGGGAAGGCTATCCTTGCAGGATTCTTTTTAAGCCTTTTTATTATAATTGAGGCGGCTTTTTCAACGTTCATTAAAAACGGCATGGGAAAGTCATTTACATCTGTCATCGGGGTTTTTATGTATCCGGGTGTTATAACCGATAATTTTATACCGTCTTTTTGCAATGTTCCTCTTAATGCCTCGCCATAAACTCTTACGGCCGCCTTGCTTGCCGAATAAGCGGGAGAACTCGGCAACCCCCTATAGCCTGCAAGCGATGATATTATAGCTATCTGTCCGCTTTTTTGTTTTTTCATAATATCAATCGCAGGGTGGATAGTGTGTATAACGCCGTCAATATTGGTGATAAATATATTTTCAACCTGCTCAACGCTTTCACCTCCGCCACCGGTTCCTGCCGATATTCCTGCGTTGGCTATTACAAGGTCAAGTTCATCAATGGAGCTTATCCATTTTGTTAATTCAGCTTTATCTTTTATATCCAGTATTTTTATATGTACTTTTGCGTTTTTTTCGGTGCATGCCTTTTTTACCTCTTTTAGGCGTTTTTCATTGCGTGCAGTTAGGTAAAGGGTTATACCTTCAGCGGCATATTGCGTTGCAAGCTCGGCACCGATGCCGCTTGACGCTCCGGTTATAAGAATTTTATTCGGTAATCCGGACATTTTTATTATTTTGTTTAACTCTTTATTAAATAATTATAGATACTATGTTATCAAAATAGTTTTGGATAGGATTTTTATATGTCAATTGAACAAAAATTAGATCGCAGAGGCTTTATGTTTGTTTTATCTTCTCCATCGGGGGCCGGCAAGACAACCATATCACGCCTTCTAATGCAAAATGACAATAACCTTGTAATGTCGATATCATCAACTACTCGTCCGCCACGGGATAATGAAGTACATGAAAAAGATTATTTTTTTATTAGCGAAAAAGAGTTTGAGGAAAAAATAGACAGGAAATTCTTTTACGAATATGCCGAAGTTTTCGGTAATTATTACGGAACTCCAAGAAAAAAAGTTGAAGATTCCATATCCGAAGGCAAAGATGTTCTGTTCGATATTGACTGGCAGGGAACAAGACGGCTTACATCAAAAGCACGTGATGATATTGTTAGCGTATTTATCCTGCCTCCATCTATGGACGAGTTAAGAAGAAGGCTGATAACAAGAGGCAAGGACTCATCGGACGTTATCGAACGCAGAATGGCAAGAGCCAGTGACGAGATAAGCCATTGGAACGAATATGACTATGTTATTATTAACGATAATATAGATACAAGTCTGCTTAACATACTTTATATATTAAAAGCCGAACGTCTGAAACGCACAAGACAGCACAGCCTGTCTGATTTTGTGAATAATATGTTGAGTCAGTAGTTTTTTACGAAACGTTCCATTAATTGATTTTCGTACTAAAAAATATCGTATTTCCAAATTTTTAAGATTGTCATCGCCGATTTGTTCGGGGGTCTTTTTGCATTAAAATGAGATCCCCCTATAATTTTCTAAGAAAATTCGGGGGATGACAAACTTACGGTACGGAAGTTATTTTAGATCACTATAAATTCATATCATATTAGAGTAACGTCATTACCCGAATTGCCAAAGGCAATTATAGGGTAATCTCATTAGTTCACCTTATAGTTTTCTAAAGAAAACGCAAGGTATGACATAAATGAATTTAGAATTTACTAAACATAACCCCCTAATTTTTTACGTTTTTGTAAAAGATTTTTCCTTACCGCTCATAAGGCGTTCAATATTTTCTTTATGCTTGTAAACAACTATAACTGTTATTATCAATGTAACAAAGAATAGACCGTCACCCCCCATTATGATTGAAACGGTATTTGCCAGTATAATCGAAGATATTGATGAAAATGATGATATACGCGAAATGTAAAAAGCTGCAAGCCATGCTATGCATGCAAATATACCCAAAGGCAGGTATAAAGCCAGATAAACGGCAAGGGTGGTCGCAACCCCTTTACCGCCTTTGAACTTTAGCCAGACCGGAAATACGTGTCCTAATACCGCAAACAAACCGCATAACGAAACTATTTCTCCGGGTGCATCTATTTGTTTTGCAATTATTATTACCACAACGCCTTTTACCGCATCGCAAAATAATGTGGCAAGTGCAAGTTTTTTATTTCCGGTACGCATTACATTAGTAGCACCGATATTGCCTGAGCCGATGTTTCTTATATCTCCTAAACCGGCAGCTTTTGTGAATAATAGACCAAAAGGTATCGAGCCTGCCAAATAAGAGCATATTACAAGTGCAATATATATAATGTTTTCCATGTTAATTACTCACGTCCTGTTGATTGCTCTTTTCCTTGTTTTCTCTACTGATTTTCCGCCATTTTTGCACGGCTTTATTATGCTCCTTTAAAGTAGCGGAGAATTTATGTCCGCCTGTTCCGTCGGCTACAAAATAATATTCATCAGTTTGCATCGGATTTAAAGCAGCTTCAACAGATTTTTTTCCGGGGTTGGCAATGGGGGTAGGGGGCAGTCCGAAATTTTCATAGGTATTATAAGGTGAATCTGATTTCAGGTCTTTACGTGATAGGAGTCTTTCTAAAACATACTCACCTTTAGTTATGGCATAAATAACGGTAGGGTCTGTCTGTAGCCGCATGCCCTTATTCAAACGGTTAATAAAAACTCCTGCCACCCTTTCTCTTTCTGACGAAACGCCGGTCTCTTTTTCAATTATAGAGGCAAGGATAAGTGCCTCCTCTTTTGATTTTATAGGTAAATTATCTGCACGTTTTTCCCACGCTTCGTCTAAGGCTTTTTGCATTGATGCCTTCATACGCTCAACTAATTTTTGTCGGTCATAATTGTGAGTGTATTCGTAAGTTTCGGGAAGCAGTTCGCCTTCTTTTACATCGGAAGTTATCTTCCCGCTCATGTTGGGAGCTTCATTTATAAGCTTTATTATCTGTGAGGTCATAAGCCCCTCAGGTATAGTCAGGCTATATTTTATTACATCACCTTGTTCTAATTTATGAAAAACAGCTTCAGGGGAAATATTTGCCTCAAAGCGGTATTGACCTGCTTTCATTGTTTTTTCAGGCTTGGTTATCCTTATCCATGCCGTGAATATCTCAGGATAAGAGATTACATTTTCATCAGCTAGCTTTGCAGCTATTGCCTTTAAAGAGCTTCCTTCGGGGATATCGACTATCTTTTCCTCATTTAAAGAGCCGTGACCTGTAAAATATTGTACGCTATAGAAAAAGGCAGCACCTACAACAATAAAACCCAAAATAACAAGGATAGCTAATAGTTTGGACAGTTTGCCCAAAACAGATGATTTTTTTTGGCTTTCAATTACCGGAGAATCTTCATTCACGCTAACCTCCGGTTAATTTATTAAGTTAAACCTGTTTCATAACTAAAGAAGCATTAGTGCCGCCAAAGCCGAATGAATTTGATAAAACGGCTTTTATCTCACGTTCTTTCGCTTTGTGAGGTACTAAATCAATATCACAGCCTTCATCGGGATTATCAAGATTTAAAGTAGGAGGGGCAATATTATTGTTCATAGCCAATATAGCCAATATCGCCTCAATACCTCCGGCAGCACCGAGTGCATGACCGATAGATGATTTTGTCGATGACATTGAAAGCTTATATGCATGGTCGCCAAATAGTTTCTTCACCGCACCAAGCTCAATAGTATCTCCCATCGGAGTTGATGTTCCGTGTGCGTTGATATAGTCAATATCGCTTATGTCTAGACCCGAATACCCGATAGCCGCTTTCATTGCCCTGTAACCGCCGCTACCGCTCGGCTCAGGTGAGGTAATATGATATGCGTCACCCGATAATCCGTATCCTACAACCTCGGCGTAAATTTTAGCACCTCGTTTTTTCGCATGTTCGTATTCTTCTAATACAACGACACCTGCACCTTCACCCATAACAAAACCGTCACGGTCTTTGTCCCATGGGCGGGAGGCTTTTGTCGGAGTGTCGTTGAAATTTGTCGATAATGCTCTGGCAGCGGCAAAGCCTGCAATTCCGATACGGCAAATAGCCGACTCGGCACCACCTGCGACCATAACATCAGCGTCACCATACTGAATGAAACGTGATGCGTCACCTATTGAGTGCGCACCTGTCGAACATGCCGTAACAACTGCATGGTTAGGACCTTGGAAGCCGTATTTTATTGATATCTGACCCGATACCAGATTTATAAGACTCGCCGGAATGAAGAAGGGACTTAATTTTCTTGGTCCATGCTCATGTACTAAAATTGAATTTTCTTCAATCGAGGGAAGCCCTCCGATACCGGAGCCGATAGTAACACCGGTGCGCTGCAAACCTTCCTCATCGGTAGGCTTCCAGCCCGAATCCTCAACAGCCTGAATAGATGCCGCCATTCCGTATAATATGAAAGTGTCTACTCTGCGTTGCTCTTTTTTAGGCATTACGCTATCCGCATCAAACCCGTCTTCCTGCTCGGATATCGGAGGCACTTCACCACCTATCCTTGCGGGCAGGTCTGAAAGGTCATACCTTTTTATGGGGCGAATCGCAGACTCGCCCCTAATGATTCTTTCCCATGTAGGCTTAACACCGCAAGCAAGAGGTGTAACAAGACCCAAACCGGTTACAACAACACGTCTCATATATATACGTAATATCTAATGAATATTAATTTAGAGCTTGTTAAGCAGCTTCTTGAACTGACTTAATGAAAGCAACTGCGTCCTGTAGAGTAACGATTTTTTCAGCCTCATCGTCAGGTATCTCGCAACCGAACTCTTCCTCAAAAGCCATAACAAGCTCGACCTGATCAAGGCTGTCTGCCCCTAGGTCATCAATAAAGCTAGCATTAGCAGAAATTTTGCTTTCCTCAACGTCAAGGTGTTCCGCAACGATCTTTTTTACTTTGCTTTCGATGTCACTCATGTTTACTTTCCAAATTAAGTTAAAAATAAAAATTAAAAAATATATAAACTCATATGCATAATATTTGTAAATTCATACGAGTCAATAATAATTACCAACAACGGACTGTTAGCTAATGTTTTCTAAGTAAAAATAAGGTGGTTACACCAACTTTACCCAAATAATCCTACCACTAAAAGCCATTTTTTTTATAAAGTCAATTACCAAAACGCATTGACCTTACACCATTAACATTCCGCCGTTAACATGTATTGTCTGACCCGTGATATATCTTGCCTCGTCGCTTGCTAAAAACGCAGCGGCAGCGGCTATATCCTCAGGCAGACCGAAAGTTCCTGCCGGAATAGTGCTGGTTATCTTTTCTTTTTGTGCATCATTTAATGCATCTGTCATAGCCGTTTTTATAAAGCCCGGAGCTATACAATTTACCGTTATTCCCCTAACCGCAGCTTCGGCGGCAATAGACTTGCTCATGCCTATCATACCTGCTTTTGATGCCACATAATTTGCCTGACCGGGATTGCCGCTTACACCGACAACCGATGCTATGTTAATGATACGACCCCATTTTTTCTTCATCATTTTTTTAAATGCGGCTTTATTAAGCGTAAATGTTGCTTTTAAATTGGTTGATATTACCTCGTCAAACTCTTCATCTTTCATGCGGAGTACCAGATTATCCTTGGCAATGCCTGCATTGCAAACAAGAATATCAACTTGCCCTGCGATCTCGCACGCCCTGTCGAATAATGAATCAACCTGCTCTTTGTCGGCAAGGTCACATGTAACGATATGAGTTCTTTCTCCCAGTGATGATGCAACTTCTTTTAAAGCTTCTTCACGTCTGCCCGAAAGGATTACGGTCGCTCCCTGTTCATATAGCGAAGTTGCGATAGCCTTGCCTATTCCGCCTGATGCACCGGTAACTAACGCAGTTTTCCCACTTAGGTCGAACATAAAAATTGCCTTATATTTTTTATCAAGGTGAATTGTTTTATGACCGAACAAAACTTTTGTCAATGAAAGATTTTCAATCTGTGCTATAAATGCAACTTGAAGTGTGGAATTTGTCTAGGAAATTGAAGGTCTTATTGTAAATTTTAAAGCTGTGTGACCGTTCTTTTTTGTGATGTTAAGCTCTAAAGTTTCACCGTCACGCCTGTAAATATCAGGCTCAACAACACTCCAGCCAAGCTGTGGCAGGGTTGCTTCATAGAAAAGTTTTACATCTGAAATGCTTGCGTCAGGGCTGTAAAACTCGGCATTAATTATCCTTCCGTTCGTAGTGTCGTATGATATTGCCGCACCTTCTTGTTCCTTAAATCCGTGATAAACCGGCATATCTTCAATGCCGGAAACATAATTTTGCTTAACAAGGTTAGGGAATTTTTCAATGACCGTGTTCCTGCTCGTATTTACAAAATCCCTCGAACAAGATGCAAGAATTATAGCTGTTATTAAAAGTAAGGCTGTTTTTTTCATTAGTTTTATCCAAACAATTTAATCGAAAGCATAGTTTTAAATATGCGGTTTGCGGTATAAATTATCCATAATTATTTTTGGCAGTGTTCGATAAATATAGATAACCAGTATCTTCTTGTTTATTGATACAAGATGCTGAAACAAGTTCAGCATGACATAAATTAAAGATTTTAGTATAATTTATCCTAAATCTATATTTATCGAACACTAATTTATTTTTGGCAGATACGGCAATAAAAAGTTGAACGTCCGGACTGCTTAATTCTTATTAGCTCATTTTCGCAGATATTGCAAGGCTCTCCACCACGTCCGTAAACTTTAAAATTATGCTGAAAATATCCCGTTCCGCCTGAGGACTGCACATAGTCCCGTAAGGTTGAACCGCCCGATTCAATCGCCTCCAGCAATATTTTTTTGATGTTCATTGCTAAATCTTCACATTGTTTTTCAGTCAGTGTATTTGATTTTTTTGTAGGGTTTATCAGGCTTCTAAACAAAGCTTCACAGGCATATATATTGCCCACGCCAACTACCAAAGATGCGTCCATTATAGTATTTTTTATCGGGGTGGAGCGGTTTTTTAGTATTTCATATAAAGATTGCCCGTTAAAAACTTCCTCCAGCGGTTCAAGCCCAAGATTTGCAATTAATTTATGTGAATTAAGATTGGCAATATCAGAAAATGTAATCAGTCCGAAACGTCTGGTATCATTGAAAACCATTTCTATTCCGTCTTCAAACTGAAAGATGGCGTGGTCATGTTTTTCACGCCTGTTTTGGAAATTCCGATGTACTATCATTTTTCCGCTCATACCAAGATGTGCAATGATTACGCTGTCATCGTCCAGTGTTATTATTATATATTTAGCCCTCCGCCGAACGGACTTAACCGTTTTGTCCTTTAAATGTTCGGAAAAATTTGCAGGGAAGGGTATGCGTAAATTCGGGCGGAAATTTTGTGCGTTGATAATCTTCTTGTTCAATATGGATTGGTTTAATCCGCAGCAGACCGTCGCTACTTCAGGCAATTCAGGCATAATTTTAGTCGTAAGTTACGAGTTGCAAGTTGTAAGAATATATTATAAAAACTTAAATCTTGCAACTTACAACTAACAACTTAGCAATGAAAACCCATTTCGGATTCAGGGAAGTAGATAAAGACGAAAAAGCACCTTTGGTAAAAGGGGTGTTCGATAATGTAGCTTCTAAATATGATATCATGAACGATGTTATGAGTATGGGTACTCACCGTTTATGGAAAGATAAGTTTATCAGGGTGTTAAGCCCAAGGGACAATTCAAGGTTATTAGATGTTGCGGGTGGTACGGGAGATATAGCGTTCAGATTTCTTAAAAATACGCAAAACGGCAGTGTGACCATAGCAGACATTAACCATAATATGTTACGTGAGGGTTATAAAAACTCAATAGATAAGAACATCAAAGGCGATATTAGTTGGGTGTGTGCCGATGCACAATATATGCCGATTCCCGATAATGAATATGATTATTATACAATAGCTTTCGGTATCCGTAACGTGACCGATATCAATGCTGCACTGGCAGAGGCATACAGGGTATTAAAACCGGGCGGACGGTTTTTGTGTCTGGAGTTTTCCAAGGTTGATAATGCCATATTACAAAAATTCTATGACTTTTATTCTTTTAGTGTAATACCGAAAATGGGCGAAATAATAGCTTCCGATAGCGGTTCATATCAATATCTGGTAGAGAGTATCAGAAAATTCCCCAATCAGGAAACATTCAGGCAGATGATAGAAAATAATGGATTTGTAAATGTTCGATATATTAATTTAAGCGGCGGGGTAGTGGCTATCCATAGTGGTTGGAAGATATAAGAAAGCCCCCTAATCAGGGAGCTTTCTTTATATTTGGCGTAGCTCGTATTAATATATTCTACCTGATGACGATTTTTGATTTACAAATGCACCATAATTTCCTTTCTGTGTAGTAAATGAATCCGGACTTATTGCACCTGATTCTCGACTGACTTTTTTTGCAAAACCTTTCTCCGAAGGATTAAAAGTCGGCTCTTTGGGTATGTCTGCCATAGCTAACTCTGATGATTGTTTAAAATCTCTGGAAAGTTCCTGACATGCCTCATTATTCATGTCATTAGATTTCATGCAGTTAACCATGTTTTGAAAGCTTGAGTTTGTATTTTGCGTCATAAGTTGTATCCTCTTTTTTTATTATAAAAACGATGTATCTAGATTATTAGTGATATAGTGTATTAATTTATTAATCAAGTTTTTTTATCAGATATTCAATAAAAATGAACACTCCCAAATGAATTTATGTATATGTAGTTTGCTATATATTTAATAATTTTGTATCTTACGAACGGATTTTGCCAATTAGGATTTTAAATGTTTAATTTTATTGCAAGTATCTTTAGTTTGATAAGAGTTACGCCGAGCATGATAAGGATATTTATCGTATTATTATCATCGGGTGTGTTATCCGGTCGCAAGGAACGAGGAAAGAAACTTTGTATTGCCTTTAAAAAATTAGGTCCAAGCTTTATAAAGCTGGGTCAGACATTATCCGTACGTCCTGATCTGGTAGGGGAGGAGATTGCCGATAGTCTTACCAGCCTACAGGATAAAATACCTCCTTTTCCGTCCGATCAGGCAAGGGTAATAATTGAAAAAGAGCTTGGTAAGCCGATAAATAAAATGTTCTTGGAATTTAGTGAAGAACCTGTTGCTGCTGCATCTATAGCACAGGTGCATAAAGCAATAACGATTGACGGGCATGAAGTGGCGGTAAAAATACTGCGTCCGAGCATTCAAAAGAAATTTCACCGTGATATAAAATTATTCTATTTGATAGCCAAGTTCTTAAAAACCTTTAAAAAATTCCGCAGGCTACGCCCTAAAGCGGTTGTTGATGTGTTCGCAGATTCCGTCAAGAAGGAACTTGACCTTAGAATGGAAGCCGCTGCCGCATCGGAATTAAAGCAAAATTGTAAGAATGATGAGGGTATATATGTACCGAAAGTTTTCTGGCATCTAACGTCGGAAAAGGTGCTGGTTACACAGTGGATAAACGGCATACCCGTCAATGACCGTGAGGCACTGGTTAATGCAGGACATAGTCTTGAAAAGATAACTGCAAGATTATCAAGGGCATTTTTAAACCAGTCATATAGGGACGGGTTTTTTCACGCCGATATACATCCCGGAAACCTGTTTGTAGATGCTGAAGGTAATATAGTGCCTGTCGATTTCGGTATTATGGGCAGGCTTGATAAACAGACAAAAATATATGTAGCAGAAATATTAAGAGGGTTTTTATCGGGTGATTATGCCCACGTTGCCAAGATACATTTCGATGCCGGATATGTACCTAAACATAAATCTGAACTGGATTTTATGCTTGCTTGCAGGGCAATAGGAGAGCCTATCATGGGGCTGCCCGTCGCTCAGATATCCATCGCAAGGCTTCTTGCCATGCTGTTCAAGGTGACGGAAGATTTTGAAATGGAAACACAGCCGCAATTATTATTGCTGCAAAAAACAATGGTACTGATAGAAGGGGTAGGGCAGAAACTTTATCCTGAAGTAAATATGTGGCATCAGGCGGAAGACTGGATAAAAATCTGGGCAAAAGAGAATATAGGTGCCAAGGCTAAAATGAAAGACGGCATAAAAGAGCTTGCCCTTCTTTTGGGTGATTTGCCTGAAAGATTGAAAAAAATCGATAAAATAATAGATAAGCTAGCTGAACAATAGGTCGGCTATACTTCCATGCCGACACTTTTTGCGGCTCCCATTCCCGGTGTGGCAGATGGTGTCAGCAATCCTATCCTGTCCATAGCTACATCACCTGCAAATTGCATGTCCTGCATACCACGGCTTGTACCCATAGTTGTAGGAAATGCACGTGCATCACCCGAACTATCGGAACTACTGCCTGATGATTCACTGCTTGCGGCAGTACCTGCAATGCTTGCAGCACTGCTTTCGGCAGGAGGAGCCGAAGCTTCCGGCCGGAAATCCATTGCACCGCCCGCCCCGAGTTCGGGAGTTTTGAAAGCTGTTTCTTTATCGGCTTTTATTCCTCTTAAAACACTATCTAAGAGACCTCCGTCAATGCTTGCCTTTCCAAAGTTAACTATTGCGACCGAACCTGCCATTTGTGTCAGATAGTCATGATCTTTAAAGAACGGCTGACCGTCCGACGTGTCAAAGAAGAACATTCTTCCGGTTATACCTGACTGACCGCCGCCTCCACCTTGGGACATGCTTGACAATTTTGCACCTAATTCTGCACCTACATTGGGTGATGGAGCGTTCATAATCTTACCTTATTATATATGTATTAATTTAATTTTAGCATTCGAATAGTTTTAAATAAAGAAGAAAGTAAAAATTTACTATAGCTTGGATACTATGGTCAAGCCATAGTATGACGTGTGAGTGTGCAATAAACATAGAATTTTTTAAAAACGCACTGAAATCTAATCTTTTATAACAACGCTATCAGGGAAAAATACGGTAACCGTAGTACCTACTCCTACCTTACTGTCGATTTTTAATGTGCCGCCGTGGGCTTCCACCAGCATTTTCGTAAGCCACAAGCCAAGCCCAGTACCCTCGGACTGCCTTACCATCGAGTTTTTTATATGTCCGAACTTTTCAAGTATTTTAGGAATATCGTTTTGTGATATACCTATGCCCTTATCGGCAATTTTAATTCTTACACCGTTTTTCTCTTTAACTTCAAAAGTGATTTCCTGACCGGAGTCTGAAAATTTTACCGCATTGGAAAGGATATTTATGATAATCTGTTTTATGCGTAATTTGTCGCCATATATTAAAACAGGTTTTTCCTGTATGTCGGTTATTATAGGTATTTTCTTTTGTGCGGCTTGCTCCTGAATCAGTTTCAGACTTTCTCTTGCAGCTTCACCTATATCGACATTTTCTTCAATTATTTCGAACTTGCCTGCTTCTGCTTTTGAGATATCGAGTATATCGTTTATAAGGTTCAAAAGGTGAATGCCGGACTGGTGTATATCGTTAGCATATTCGACATATTTATCATTTCCGACCTTGCCGAACATTTGAGCCTGTATTATCTCGGAATAGCCGATTATCGCATTAAGCGGTGTCCGTAACTCATGGCTCATATTTGCCAGAAAGTCAGATTTCGCTTTGTTAGCCCTCTCGGCTTCCTGTTTGGCTTTAAACAGTTTTTTGTCAATACGCTGTATGCGTTTGATATAACGTCTTAAGTTGAGTAGTTGTTTTGACAGAATGTGTATTTCCATAGGACCGCCACGCGGCAAACTTATATTAGTTCCGCCTTTCATCAGTGATTCTGCCGTTGTTGATAATGATGATATCGGAGATACCAGTTTATACTTGAAAAAGAAAAGTAACATTAAGGTGAATATACCCATTGCCGCTGTTTGAAGTATCTGAGGTAAAACTTTCTCATTGAATAATTTCTGTGCCGCCTGCTTATTTTGCCCTATGGCAATATAATAATCGTATTTAGGTATTCTTCTTAAATGTGTATAAGTGTCCGATTTATGTTCAATTTTAGCACTTGTTAGAATGCCCTTGAAGTTCGGATCGAAATTTATCTTGTCTAGGTCATTCGGTTTTTCGGTTTTTAACAGATCCTTTGAATCTATCAATACATATCCGTTTTTGTCAATTATAAGGAAATTTACATAGTCGGTAGATTTGTCTATGAGTCTTGTCGCAATTTTTTTTATACTAATACCTATTGATACTATCCCTAAGAATTGATTTTTATAGTTCTCAACCCCAAGACCTGCCGGAATTATCCATTCTCCGCTAGTTATTCCGATATCAGGTTTTGATAAGAAAAGTGTCCCCGGTTCCTCAGGTGCTCTTTGCATCCAGCTCCTCTTATCATATAAAACGGTTTTAGGATTGGGTAAAACACCGTGTATGCTGCTTGCCGTTACCTTTCCGTTTTTGTCTACGAAGTCAAAGAGCGTCCATGTGAAGACATCATGACTATTTGCTGACGGAATCGTACTATTCTTCAATATTTTTGCTATTTCTTCGGGGGAAGGGTCATTTAAAAGTGATATCCTGTCAGATATTATTCTTGCAAAGCCTTCTATATAAAAAAGAGGTTCGGTAAAATTATCAGCTATGATCGATGACTCCGATATCAGATTATTTTGTATGTCTTTCTGGATAATCTTGTAATTAAGAAAACCGATAATAGCTAATAATATCAATAGTGCCAATGGTGCGATTACGGAAAACAGCAAATATTGGCTTGATATGGAAATTGTTTTTTTAATAGTCCTATTGATCATGATGTCTTTATTATATAGTAGTATTACCTTGTAAACTAATTTTTATAGTTATAAAAATTTGAAGTTTTTTTTAATACTATTAAGAATTTAATATTGCCTAGCATTTTACATTATATTATATATTATGCAATTAATAACCAATGTATAAATTTCTTAAGATAATCTAACTCTAAAATTTAAATAATAATATGAAAGCTGAAAGTAATTTTGATAGCAGAAAGAATAAGGCACAGATATATGACGGGTATTTTGGCGGTCAGTACCAAAAGCAGCATAATTATAATAATGCAGATATAAGGGATTCTGATAACCCGAGGTTTTTTGGTCCGGTATTACCTAAGGATAGTGAAAATATACGGCGTACAGCCTCTAAAATTATTTCCAAACTTGAGGGGGATACGTTCACTTTGGTGGATCACGGTAGTGGAGACGGGCGTAATTTCGGCGAAGTATTGAAAATTGCACAAGAAGCACAAAAGCAAGGTAAGAATGTCCATTATATAGCATATGATATAAGTTCCGGAGGGCTTGAAAAGTTCAGGCAACGGTTAGGGGATTATAATCAGTATAGTAAATCGGGAAGTCGTTTTGAAGGTTTGGAAAATGTTAAGTTCAAGGAAATAAAAAAAGAAATAAGTGATCTCGGATATGGCGGTTATAATGCCGGCTCCGCTGTTAAAGAAAATTTGACGGTTACATTCCTTCATAATGACGAGAATGACGAAAGAAAACATAGTAAGAAGCTGATAGGTCCGGTAGATATGGTAATGTCCGTATTCGGACCTCTTTCCCATATAACCAAGGAAGATGAGCGTGTGAAGGCTCTTTCCGTTTTCAATGAAATGTTAAGGGAGGGGGGTGCTATGTATGCCACTCTTCCTAGTAAAAGGCGTTTTACAAAGGAGCAGGAAGCTTTCGGAATGTTGAGGGATATGAAGCGTGCTCCCGATGATGTTGTAGAAGACGATGTCGTTCTATATAAAAGACCTGACGGCACAGTATTGCCATACAAGCTATATACTGAAAAAAGTATAAAAAGTGAGTTTGAAAAAGCCGGTTTTGAAGGGGCAACGGTCGGTATAAGCAATGCTATACATCAGGATACTTTGTTCAAGTATGCTATTCTGGCACAGGTTGAGTCATGCCTTACAAGCATTATCCCCGGGTTGCCTGCCGAGTTAGGTAATTATATGTATGTTATCGCATCTGCAGGTAAGTCAAGGGATTTGTCCAAACACTCCTCTAATGTTTCAACTCCGCCTTTAACAAGTGATTCGTCAGCGGTAAGTGTCGCTAATTCAAAATATGAGTTTGAAGGGATTCGTGATACGGTAATGTCTGAAGTTAGCAGGAGTCCTTCTCATTTATCTTCTGTTGAGCGTGAGTCATCAGGCTTATCTAGTGCGTCTACTCTAAGTTCTTCCGACGGTAATGAGAATGATGTTGATATTGACGGGGCTGAACATAAACGCCATCTTTCCGATGGAACGGTTGACGGTTTTTCCACAAAGCGTAATCGTTCGGGTTCTATTAGTAAGCCAAGCATAAAATCAAAGTCGTGGTCGTCAGGTTTAGCTACGGGTGCCGAAGATTGTTTCAAAAAAGATAAAGGTTCAATAGGTAAGTAAATAAAAAGGTTTCAATTTTTGTAAATTTAAACTAACTTATTTTTATCTTCGGAAGTATAATTTAGAATTATACTAATTTTATCATTAATTAAAATATGAAAGAAGTAGGTAGCCTCTTAAGGGAAACTAGAGAAAGTCAGGGATTTAAGATCGAGCAGGCGGCTAAGGAGCTGAAAGTGCGGTCTGAATATCTTGAAGTACTCGAAAGCGGTGATATATCCTCTTTATCTAATGAAATATATATATTGGGGTATCTAAAATCGTATTCCGCATGGCTTGGTCTCAACAGTAATGAGGTAACAAACAGGTTCAGGTCATTAAACAATGAGCTGTCCGTTAATAAAGGTGTATCCCATGATTCTTCGTTCTTTATAAATGTTGAGGACAGAATGATATCTTCGAATAAACCTGTTTATTTGTTTTGTGCCTTACTTTTATTGATCTTCTTTATATTTTATAAGGCTCCTCAGTCTGATGACCTTTCATTTGTTGAAGGGGGGGGAGAGCTACATGGCACGCATAAACACCGATATGCAGGTTTTTCCTTTAAAAAAGAAGCTCACGACAAAATTATGTTAATGGCAAAAAGCGATTTGGGTATAAAATTGAATTATTCGGACAATTTAGTTAAAAATGAGTATCTTACCTCAGGAGATGTGTATTTTCTACCGCCTGATAAAGATGTGTTGATATCATCGGATAGTCCGGAGAATGTTGATGTTTTTTCTGATGATGAGCGTGGTAAATATCTGGGAACACTGCAAGATTTTTATATTTTTAACTAAAAGTCATGAAAAAAAACAAAATATTATAACAAATATTCTTTTTGTAATAAAACTTTAATCATACGGTGCTACATTAATAGATAAGGGTAGAGATTTTCTTTAATTTATTAATTTAAATCGAGTTAATTTTTATTCGAACTGTTGAAATTTTTTTATTATTAATTGGAGGTTCTTTATGAATTTTATAACTAAAACTAAAGAGATTACTAGCTACTGTAAAGCTAGATTTAATCTTGACAGTGGTACTTTCGGTACTACATTTACATTTATGCTATTGGCACTGGTTGCTTTAGCACCAAATGAAGCAATGGCAGCTGATGCAGATGGAATGGGACAAGTTGTTTGTAACATTATCGACGAGTTACAAGGTCCTGTTGCACGTGGTGTGGCTGCATTCGGTATTATCTTCTTGGGTTTCTCGTTATTCCTTGGTAAGATATCTTGGGGTGTAGCACTAGCACTTGGTATTGGTATTGCAGCGATTTTCGGTGCAGAAACAATCGTAGACGCTATGCTGGGTAACACAGGTACAGCTTGTACTGAGACTGATGTTATAACCTAATATAGTGCGATTAATATCGCAAATATTAAACGGAGGGTTTTACCCTCCGTTTTTTTATTGTACGATTGCATTAGGTGTATTATGATTTTATATACGCATAAGTTTAATTATTGCGTTATTAAAATGTGCTTTATTATTTTAGGTGAAAATGTCAGAAAAAATATTACAAAAATTATCAGAAGTACTGTCAAACGCAATTAGTAACAGCAATAAGAAGAAAACCGGTGCTGAACCGGTATTAGAGATTCCGGTGTCGGATTTTATACCTTATGCATGTCATTGGAACGAAGACACTCTTTTAACTAAAAACGGCGAATTGATGCAGGTGATAAAGATAACCGGTTTTTCAAGTGAGGCTATCGGTTCTGAAAAGCTAGACCTGCGTGAAGTTATACGAGAAGCGATAAGTCAGGTAAGAAGCGATGACTTTGCATTTTGGATACACACCGTAAGAAGACTAAAGAACCTTGACCCGGGCGGTGAGTTTCCTATCGGGTTCTCCGATGATCTTAACCATGCGTGGAAAGAAGAGCATGGCTGGAACAGGACTTATGTAAACGAAGTATATATTACTATAATAAAAACCGGTAACTCGGTAAAGCTAGCAAATAAGGCGGTTTTTATCAGATCTCTCTTCTTTGTTTTTTTGAAAAAATCACAGAATGAATATTTGGACGGTACATTAAAGGAGTTATACGAATTCGTTGATAAAATGTTGGGTGTGTTAGAGCCTTTCGGTGCTAAACGCCTTAGGATATACGAATCAAGAGGCGTTTTCTATTCCGAGATACTACAATTTTTAGCTAAGATACTAAATCTTTCGGAGTTCCCTGTAAAAGTGCCTATTAACGACATACCTTTTAGTATAAACAATAGCGGTATAGCCGTAGGCTTCAATACAATGGAGATAAGGGGCAGGCGTGGGAAAAAATTCGGTGCGATGTTCTCACTTAAGGAGTACTACGAACTTCCCGGTGAAACTATTGATGATTTTCTTCAGCTTCCTCAGGAGTTTATTATAACACAGACTCTGGACTTTATTAGGGGTAGGGTTGCTTTAAAAGAGTTTAGTCACCAAAGATTACTCCTTAATGTAAGTAAAGATGATGAACTTGCGAAATTAACAGGATTGGATGCAATCGTCAAAAGTGATCGTAAAAATGATACGGATTTTGGTGAAAGCCAAATAACTATATTAGTATTTAATGACACTATCAACGGGCTTCAAGAAGATATCACCGATATGTCGGATGCCCTTACCTCACTGGGCATTCTGGCTCCAAGAAGGGATCTGAGGCTTGAAGAGTGTTTTTGGGCTCAGCTTCCGGCAAATTTCAGTTACGTACAAAGACAAAAACCGATAGCAACAAGGTTAGTAGGGGGCTTTGCGTCATTGTTCAATTATCCTGCCGGTAAACGTTTCGGTAACTATTGGGGGCCTGCCGTTACAATGTTCCGTACGGTACACCATACTCCGTTCTTCTTCAATTTCCACGTCGATGATAACGGACATACTGCTATTATAGGTCCGAGGGGAATGGGTAAAACCGTTATGACCAACTTTATGGTCTCTGAGGCACGGAAGTTTAACGGAAGGATATTCTTTTTTGATCAGGAAGATGCGTCTAAGGTCTTTATTAAGGCTATAGGGGGATACTATACCCATATCGACCCGAGTAAGGCTTCGGCAGAGTATGCTTTTAACCCGCTATATATACCCGACACACCTGAAAACAGAGCGTTCTTAAAGGAATGGTTGGCGATATTGGCGAAAGCAGGTACCGATTATATCAATGAAGAAAAAAGAGAGAAAAAAGACAGGGTGCTTTTAAAGCCCGTAAGTCAGGAAGAAAAGATACATTTCGGAAGGATAGTTGATGCCGTATATAAACTTCCTGAGGAAAAAAGAAGATTATCAACTATAGCGCCTTATTTTAAAGAGCTTTCAGACCTTGGGCTTGAAGAGAAAATGTCTATCTGGCATGGTGAAGGTAAATATGCTCATTTATTTGATAATGATATTAATAATCTTGTAGATCTAAGCGGTAAAATATACGGCTTTGCCGTCTGCGATGTTGTAGAGGACGAAATAACATTAGGACCTGTTATGTCATACCTGTTCCATCGTATAGAGATGTTGCTGGACGGTATTCCTACTATCATAGTTCTGGATGAAGCGTGGACTCTTGTTAATAATGATATTTTTGCTCCTAAGCTAGAAAACTGGTTAAACAGGTTGAGAAATAAAAATGCTATAGTTATATTTGCTACGGAAGCTGTTCCTGACGATCAGAACGATTCTGTGACTAACACTATCGCCAACTCTATCGCTACCAAAATTTTCTTACCTAATCCCGATGCATCTGATTTTTATCGAGCATATAAAAATGTTTGGGAGTTGTCGGAGAGTGAGTATGAAGTGGTATCGAAAATAAGGGGAGAAAAGAGGCAGTTCATGTTAAAACAGGCGAAAGAACCTTCCATAGTCGTAAATCTTGATTTAAGCGGTTTAAAAGAGGTAAAAATCTTGTCAGGGGACGATAAAACTGTTATAATGATGGAGGATGCTATTAAGGAACGAGGTGAAGACCCGAAAGAATGGTTGCCGGCGGTATATGAAAAATTGGAATCCAGATATTAGTTCGTGTAAAAAGATAATTACCTTTCTGGTAGTTTTCTCTTTTTTTACCTTGTTTGCTCAAGAGTCGCATGCTTTGGAATGTTACGGTGATTTTAACCCGGGTGACCCTGAATATGACTCTATCGAAGTTCCCAAACATACCAGAACGATAGGTCTTATAGAGCAGGGAGTCTGCGAGCCTAAGGCTGAGGAAAATACATGGTATGAACCCCGTATCCGAATTGCTTACAAGCCTTTTCGAAGAACTTTCAGAAGAAACTTAGGACCTAATGAATGTAAGTGGATATTCGGTTTAAGGTTCTGTGCCAGAATGGCGTATCCTAAGGAAGGGGAAAATGTGCATGGAAATAGAACCGGGGAGCATTGTAGCACTTCAGATACTACTGAGGAGACGATATGTAAAGGAATGAAGCCGCAGTTGTGTGCCTATGTAGATCCTATGGACGGAGGTGATACCAACGGCGGATTTAGTCCGTATCATAAAAGAACCGATGTTACTACGCTATTTTCTACGACAACTGCAACAGCTACCGGAGCTGTAGTAGGTACTATACTATTGCCCGGAATCGGTACCGCATTAGGAGCCGCAATAGGCGGGTTGGTAAATGCTATAAAATCTAGGAAAAATCATTTTGTAACAGCCGATCTTGGCTGTATTGACCGACCTATGGCGGCAGGACCTCCGGTGTGGAGTAACGAACAGTGGGACAGGGTTTATTTCCCTACACCATTCCTTGATTACGATTCTCCCTCAACGTTCAGACAGCCTGCTATACGTGTTTATTTCTGCCAGATTGACAGACCAGGTGGTGTTATATCGGAGAATGTGTTATGTGAATTTATGAAAGATGCAAACGGTGAGTATTTAAGAGGTCCTAACCCTCAGAATCCGAGTGCCGGACCGTTTGACCTTACCCCTGCACCGGGTATTCGTGTTCATGCTACAAGAAGTGCGACTATTGCTCCCGGGGTCCCTGATGCTGAAGTGGTAACTTCAGGTAATATTACGGGACCGTGGCAAAGAAGATTTGAAGCGAGGATAAGTTTTGAATATCCGGATTCTATCTGTCTGTTCAAGACAAATGAGGCTAATAGAACGGCGGTCGGTCCTCCTGCGACTTATGCGACCGGACGACCTGTCGAGATATTACAGGGGTGTATCCCTAGACCCGGCTATATGCCTATGCCGAGAGTTCAGGAAGTGCCTATGACTGCTGATGCATTAGGTGACATTGCAATAGACGCAAATCCTGACAGGGGGATTATGGGGCTTACACTCAGGGTTAGTTTTGACGGTATGCCCGGATCAATAGACTTACAATATATAGGTGACGTTGATACCGTAGGCGGAACGGTTTCGGCGGAGGACGCTCAGCCGCTACCAAGATGTGAGTTGTTGCATCAGATACCTTTCTGTGTAGCTCCGGGACCTATTTCAAGTCCTATAGTTAATTATTCAGACACCGCCACTATGCCTGATCCTGACGATCCTACCGCTCCTGATATAAACCCGAACGGTGCAAGATATCGTGCATGGATGTGTGTAGAGGGCTATGATACGGCTCCTCTGGTTGCCGCCTCGCCTTATGTAGAGCCTTCAGGTAATGAAGATGATGTTGTTGCACCCGTATATGATGAAACCGGTCAACCGATCTTTGAGCCACCTTTATATATTCATGAAACCTGTGTTCCGGGGGGGGCTCATTGTACGGTTCCTTGTACAAGAGGTGTGGATTGTATCATAAACCCGGAAGCAAAACCGGTAACAAGACAATTGCTGTATTCTAAATTGATAAGGGGATATGATTCCGACCCGACAGATACTGCCGTAGATGATATGACATTGCCTCCGCATCCTAGTTCGGGTAATTTCCGTCCTGCCGGAGATATACCTAATAACTACGTTCCAAACGGAGTTCCGTTCGACAACCTTAACGCATATAGTGAAATTGGTGCCGGTGGTGTGGTTCTGCCGCCACAGGTGACGCTTGAAGTGCCGTCCTATCACTATAACCCTCCGATGAGCGATGTCGGTCCTCAGGATCCGTTCCTCATTACATTTGCGGCTACTCCTCCGCCGGACGTTACGCTTCCTGCGAAAAGACCCGTAGATGTAAATGACCCTTATTATATAGACGGCACTGCTAACGGTGCTATTGATGGACCGGGGCGTTTTGATTATGATCAGCCGACCATTAACCCGCCTGATACTGACTTCGGATATAATCTGGGCGATATAGATGAGCTTGAGGAATATAATGAATTGCAGAAAACCGACCCTGCCATATTAAGACCTATGACACCTCTTGAGCTTGGTATGTGTGCCGAGGTAACTTTAGATGTTGAAAAGAGTTATACCCTAGAAGATAAGGCTATTTTCACATTCCCGACTGAAGAAGGTTTATTAAGGGTGAATTGGGACAATGACATTAGTATAAATGAGGTAATCAGACCTCATGATCTGGTGAAGAATACTCTTGCCGAGGATACTGCTAATTTTGACGATGGTCAATTATGCAGTAAGCTGTTTGTTGAAGTTTGGGGTGCAGGTGGAGGCGGAACAAGCCAGCCTGACAGATCGGGCGATTTTTCAGGTGGGGCAGGTGCGTATATAAGTGCCGAGTATGATCTAAAAGAGTTGGATCTTATAGATAAAACTCTGGAGATATCCGTCGGATTAGGCGGAAGAGTGATTTATCTTGGTGACGAAGATATAGTAGGTATTGACGGTACCAGAAGTACTTTCGGACCTAACCAGAAAATGATAATTGCCAATGGTGGAAAAGGGCGGTCAGCTCGTTATTTTATTGACCCGATTACATTTGCCGGACAATTTCAGGAATTTGACCCTACAGCTCCCAATCCGTCAGGCGGTTTAGGTGATTTTGTAGACGATTCCCTTGCCGATCCTGGCCCGGGAGATTCCGATGATTATAGTGGCGGACTATACACTGCATGTCAGGCAGGTTGTTTACACATTAATTCGATAAAAGGTCTCGATGGTGCCGGACATGATACCGACTGTGCCGTGCTAGAAGGCGGTTATTATTATACCGGTGAAACCGGAGATGCGGCTACCGCAAATCAATATGTAGGTGACGGTGCTTTAAAATGTGACCATACGGCAGGTAGTGATGATGCCGCTGCCAGAGATCCGGATTTATTTATAGATACGACTCTTGCTATAAATGCGACAGGCATTTTCAATCCTGAAAATCTAAACTTCAGTGAAGATGTAAATGCTATAATACCGTCCGCCGATGAGGTGGTTATTACGGATCCAATGGGAAATGTAACACAAACCAAACCGGTAGGAACGCTATATCCCGGTGTGTATCAATTTTCAACAGACACATTGTTTAGACATCCTGCGGCAGGCGGCTGTGTAGCGGATAAGTGTGATTCAACTTGTCCTCCCAGTCTAAAACCATGTACTCTTCGCCTTCCTTTCGGTGCGGGCGGACCAAGGTGTTCTAGTGCACCTGCTGTTGTCTCGGGGCGTGCATGTTTGCTTCACGGTAACCATTCAAGACAACGTATTGCCGGTCTTGCTGCACCCGGATCACATGGAAGGGTAAAGGTTCAGTGTATCGAATATCAGACAATAGATCCGCTGGGTACGGTCGATACTACAACGATACCTACGCCATAAAATTATAAGAATTGTCATACTATAGCTTGACTATCTATAGAATCCTCTGCAAAAGGTTGTAAAGTTCAAATTTGAGTTCTTTGTACGCCCCACACCCCGTACACGGGAGAGGGTTAGAGAGGGCGACACATGCAGGTATAACAAACACTTGCGAGTTTTTACCCCTTACAAAAACACTTTGTGTTTTTAACTCTCCCTCAAGGGGAGAGTAGGTTTTTGACTTTTGCATAGGCTTCATACTATGGCTTGACCATAGAAATTATAGAAATTATTTGGAAACATTATAGAGCAACTCGCCTTTTAAACTGTTAGGTCCTGCTTGTGTGATATTTACATCAATTATTTTTCCTATCAGTTCTTCGGAGCCGTTAACTATAACTGACTGCATATATGGGCTTTTACCCATTATCTGACCTTGTTTGTTACCTTTGCCTTCAAATAGTACGGACATTGTTTTGCCCACACAGCTTTGGTTATATTCAAGCTGCTGGTTACTTATCAATGCCTGAAAACGCACGAGGCGTTCTTTTTTGACAGATTCTTCTACCTGATTTTCCATTTGTGCACCCGGTGTTCCCGGACGGGGGCTGTAGCAAAAAGAGTATGCTTGCGTGAAATTCACCCTTCTTGCCAAATCCATAGTATCTTCAAAATCCTGTTCCGTCTCACCCGGAAAACCTATGATGAAGTCAGAGCTAAATTGAATATCAGGGCGTTCTTGTTTTAAGCGTTCCATAGTCCGGAAATAAAATTCGCGAGTATGCTTACGGTTCATGGCATTTAGTATTCTATCGGAACCTGACTGAACTGGCAGGTTTAAAAACGGCATCAGCTTTGGTTCGCTCCGGTGTGCGTCATATAAATCTTCGTGCATATCACGAGGGTGAGAGGTGCTGTATCTTATGCGTTCTAAGCCTTCAATCTTTGCAATATGCTTTATTAATTTTCCAAGATTCCATACTTGTCCGTCAGATGATTCGCCATGATAAGCGTTTACGTTCTGCCCCAGAAGGGTTATCTCTTTAGCACCTCGTGCTACAAGCGAAATAGCCTCACGGTATATATCGGAAACACTACGTGAGTATTCGGCACCACGTGTATATGGCACTACACAGAACGTGCAGAACTTATCGCACCCTTCCTGAATAGATAATACGGCACAGATATTTGATTGTGACGATTCTTTGGGGAGCTTGTCAAATTTATCATCTTCGAATTCAAGATTTATAAGGTGTCCGCTTTCCCTTTGTACTTTACCCACAAGATCGGGAAGACTCATGTATGACTGAGGACCAACTACAACATCGACATACGGCGCACGTCTAAATATTTCGTCCCCCTCTGCCTGACCTACGCACCCTGCAACCGCAATTATCATATTCTCGCCGCAGGCTTTTTTCTTCTCTTTTGCTTTCTTGATTCGCCCTAATTCCGAGTAAACTTTTTCCGCCGCCTTTTCCCTGATATGGCATGTGTTAAGTATAACCAGATCGGAACCTGCTATGCTATCTGAATTTTCATAGCCAAGATTATAGAACATATCGGTCATTTGCATTGAATCATAAACATTCATCGCACAGCCATATGTTTTTATATGTAATTTCTTCTTTGCCATCATTACACCTTTTTTGAGCCGGTAATATTTTAAAATTTCAAAAGTTTATAAGGGGCAGCACCTATAACACATAATTCCTTATTATGCAATCCGTAGTATTAACCGTTTAATCCTTAGCTTGATTGATATACTTCTATAAGATGTGATAATTTTGTTGCATTTTTTGCGGTAGACTGTATTTTACTGTTATTATACAAATCAGATAAAAATTATTATAAAGTCGGTTTATGGTACGGGAAGAAAATAAATATTCGAATAACGCAACGCCGCTTCAATGTAGTATTATCGGTGAATATATAAGTTATGATATGGCTGATTTTCTTAATGATTCAAACGGTTTTTCCGAGTCTTCCGTGTTAAAGGACGAAGTGGATAAGGAACAACTTTTTTTAAGTTTAACAAATATTCTCGATTGTTCCTCCGTCTCATTTACCGATGGCTTTCCAAAGCTAAAAGAATTATTGCATGAGTCGGATAAATCCAACTTGCATGACCGCAGATATGATAATCAGGAAATAACACAAAGAGACGTTGCAATAGAAACCTCAAAACAATTAGATAAATTGTTCGGGTACGGTCCTGATTCGGAAAAGAATTTTATACAAACAGCTTATGAGCTATTTAACGATAAAGACATAAAACTCAGCCAAATGGCTATGAACAGGTCGGCAAGTGAAAGAGCCGAGCGAGAGATACTTAGCTTTCAGGAGCGTCTACAAAATGAACGTAATATCAGAAATAATATGAATAACGACCTGATAAAAAAAAGTTTGATGGCAGGAGCGACATTCGGAATATTTGTGGGGGGTATGGCGGGAATACAGCTCGATGAAGATAATGAGCATGCAGAAGGATTTGATGCAACAATGGCGTTTATAGCCGGTATTGCGGCTGCTACGGCTTCAGGTATAACGTTTTATAGTACGCATTACGTTCATCAAAGAAGGTTGTTTGAGCAAAGGGAGCGAAACGCTCAAAACAGGAATATAGGCGATTTGGAATTGGCAGAAGCAGGACTTGCCGTGTGATATTTATGGCATAATTGTTTTTTATCTTGAAAGTTTGAACTAATTAGCTATGAATACAGTAGTGTCAATGCACGCTATCGCTTATTCTGCGTTAATCTGTAGTGGCGATTAATATAATTTTCAATTAGATAGGGTTTATGGCTAAAGAAGAGTTATTGGAATTCGATGGTACTGTTCTGGAATTACTTCCCAATGCAATGTTCCGTATAGAACTTGAAAACGGGCATGAAGTATTGGGACATACATCCGGGCGTATGCGTAAAAACCGTATAAGGGTATTAGTGGGCGACTGGGTGAAAGTGGAAATGACACCTTATGACCTTTCTAAGGGGCGTGTAATTCACAGACATAAAAGCAAACCTAGCCCTGAATCTGCCGCAGAAAAAGACTCGGATAACGAGTAATAAAAAATAACATGGTGGTTTTATGCCAAAGCTAATTCTTGCATCGGCATCACCGAGGCGTAAGGATTTATTACAACAGGTTAATATTATACCCGATATTATTGAGCCTTCGAATATTGACGAGTCCCCATTGCAAAATGAAATACCCAAGCAATATGCGTTACGTATAGCAATCGGGAAAGCAAAAGAAGTTTCACAAAAATATCAAGATGATTTTGTATTGAGTGCTGATACGGTGGTTGCGTGCGGAAGAAGGATTTTGCCAAAAGCGGAAAATGACGGTCAGGTTGCACAGTGCCTTAAATTGTTATCAGGACGGCAACATACCGTTATAAGCTGTGTTTGCCTTATATCACCTGAAGGTAAGTTGTCAAATAAAGTCATCGAAACAAAAGTTAAGTTTAAAAGACTCGGTGCAAAAGAGATAAACGGATATATCGAAAGCAAGGAAGGTATCGGTAAAGCAGGTGGCTATGCGATACAGGGTATAGCAGGGGGTTTTGTTAAATCACTAAACGGCTCTTACTCATCTGTTGTAGGTCTGCCTTTATACGAAACGCTTTCAATGCTGGAAGGAACGGGGTACAAAAATGCCTAAATGTCCTATATGCAAAAAACCATCGGCGGAAAAATACAAGCCATTCTGTTCAAAACGCTGTGCCGATGTTGATCTGGGTAAGTGGTTAAATGAATCTTATGCAGTAGAAGACGATGAACCCGTGTTAGATGATGAATCTTTAGAAAGTTAGTTTGTAACCCCAATGGATAATAGTTTTAATATACTGTAGGAACCTTTGCAAAAGGTTATAAATTACAAATTTAAGTCCTTTTTGTCCCCTCTCCCGTGTGCGGGTGAGGGTTAGGGAGGGGACGACACATGCAAGGTATAACAAACACTTGCGAGTTTCTACCCCTCACAAAAACACTTTGAGTTTTTAACTCTCCCTCAAGGGGAGAGTAGTTTTTTAAATTTTGCAGAGGTTCCTATAGGAACTTTGAATTTAATATATTTTAAAATATTATATATATAATTAATAAACGGTTGATACACTATAATTGTTTGTATTATAATTTATGTGTTAAAAAGGTAATTTATAGGGGGAGTGTTATGGTTGATGATGATTTGCCGCCGGCATTGAGGCGAGGTCCGAAGATGTTGCAGAAGAATCTTAATTCTCCGTATGGCTCTACAAAACCGGCAACTACCAAACAGAAGCCATCACCCGCTGAATCAAGAACAACGCCTGATACCGCTTCTTCTGTGAAAGATAATTCGGTTCATCTTACTCCGGCTCAGATAGCCCAGAAAATGATGGAGGAAGAGGCTGCAAAGGGCAGGGGCGGTTCTTATGAAAACACAGGTGGTCAAGGCGATTCGGAGCATCACCCTAAACCTGCCGAGATAGCTCAAAAAATGATGGAGGAGAAGGAAGCCACTGTTAGTAAATCAGGTTCAGGGGACGATACTATAGCAAGGGGAGTTTCAACTCCACCTCTTAGAGAGAATGCACAAAATAATACCGTATCGAATGCAGCTAATAATTTTAGGGATTTTGATTATGTAGTACATAATCATGATACTCAATTTGTTGAAATTATCCTAAAGCCAAGTCGAGAACTAATATATCAGAAAGATACCATTATGACATTTGATAACGGTATTGAGTTTGCTACCGAAGTTAGTTCCCATAAAATGGCTCCGCAGGGATTGATAGGTAAGATGGTAAGTACCGGCATGGCAATGGCATCTCATAGCAAAGTTATTGTAAAAAAATGTAAAAACACCTCGTTTAAACCCAAGCACGTATTATTTTCCGGTAATTTTCCGGGCAATATAGCGGTCATCAATTTAGGTCAATACCGTAGCATTCTTTGTAGGGAGAATACTCTTTTATGTGCCTCTGCATCTGTAATATTTACTAAAGCTGATTCCAAGGAAAACGGTGAGTGTAAAAAAGTTGACGGTTTAAAGCTGTTAAAACTGGAAGGGGACGGTCTTGTGTTTTTATGGTTCGGTGGCGGTGTTTATAAAAGAACGCTTGCTCAGGGAGAAACGATAAACGCTTTCCAGACATATGTTATGGCAAGACAGTCAACGGTGAATATAACACTGAGTACCTTAATAGAAAGCGGTTTTGCAAAAATTATTGAAAGCTATACGGGTCCGGGAGATATATGGATACAATCTAATTCATTGGGTAATTTTAAAGATAAGATAGTTTCAAGTACAATGCTGGCAGCTAAAAATTTAGTGGCTAGTGAAAAAAAGAAAGATAAGAAAAAGTAGAAGCGTTGTTTAAAGCGGAATTATAAAATAAAAATCAGTACCGCTGCTTCCGTCAGATTCAAACCATATTTTGCCGTTATGGTTCTCAATTATTTTTTTACAAAATGCAAGACCGGTTCCATAGCCTGATTTGCCGTGTTCTTCATCTAATTTCTGGAAAAGGGCGAAGACGTACTTTCTGTAAAAATGTTCAATGCCTATTCCGTTATCACAGAACTTGAACTGTTGGAATTTACCTTGCTTTTTACAGCTTATATGTAATTTGGGTTCATTGCTGTCATTGTAGCATACGGAGTTTTTTATAAGTGATGAAAAAACAATCTTTAAATGCGGTTTGAAAGCCTTTATTTCCGGTAGTTTATCATTTGTAATCGTTGCGTTATGTTCTTTTACATATAAGGACAGTTCATCGAGGGATTCACGCAATACTTCGTTGCAGTCAACTTTTGACAATGTGTTGTTGAATTTTAACAGGTGAGAATATTCCCGAAGTAAGGTTATCATTTCAATTACCTTTGTTATAGACTCTTTTGCACTTTGTATATCCTGTTTTTCCTCTAAGTCCGATAATGCCTGACGTAACGGATCTTTTATGTCATGGGAAGCTATATGTGCCATTAGCTCTATGTCGTCGGAAAGTGATTCTATTTTTGATTTATAATAAGAAATATTGTCATTCATAATTTTTTTTATTTTAAATTATCTTCAATATATTTGCGTATTATATCTTTAACTTTATATATTTTGGCAGGCTTGGTTATATAGTCGTCCATATCCGATTGCAGCCATAGCTTATCTTCTATCTCATCACTATATTCGGGCATTCCTATTATAAGTGACCTTTTTAGTTTATTTTCCTTTTCGTATTTACGGATTATTTTGGTAGCCGTATAGCCGCTTATATCGTCCATCGCAGAATCCATGAATATAATATTGAAATTACCTTGCTTATATATGTCTACGGCTTCCTCACCGTTATTTGCGGTTTTTATATTGCAACCCATTTTAGCAAACACGTTTTTAGCCTTGAACCTGTTGGAGGGATAGTCATCAACAAATAATATGGATAAATTAGAAATTTGTTCCCTTACCATATCTTCGTAAAGCTTTAATTTATGTTCCTCTATTTTTTTGTTATTCTCAATTTCCTGCTCTTCAAAAAACTCTTTAGTGTTTTCTCTGTGGAAACGTTCATTTTCTGATTTTTTTTCAAGCTCTGTTTTGAACGTTTTGTACATATCCATGCAGTCAAGTACCTTTTTATATGTAAAAGGTTTTGATATGTAACCTTTTGCACCCAATCTTTTCGCCTGTTCAACATCTTTTTTTATGTTGCTTTTTGTAAGCATTACTATAAATGCCTCAGGGTTATAAGCTACCATCTCAGGTAAGATATCCAGACCGCTCTTGTCGGGTAATCCGATATCAAGAAGTGTTATATCGGGGATTTGCTCCTTGAACTTGGTCAGGCCCTCGTTTGCATCTTTAGCCGTTATTCTGTCCGTATTCTCAAAAACATCAAATGCCAGATCCCTGAACATCTTGTTATCTTCTATAATTAAAACGGTAGGATCTTTTTCCTTTGTCATTTTTTATCCCTGATATATTTAATTAACATATCTTCTATATTTTTCCCCTTTATGGGTTTGCTTATATAATCATCCATGCCTGCATCAAGGCACTTTTCCTTATCGCCTGCCATAGCGTTTGCCGTTATTGCTATTATTACGGTTTTGGAGTTCCCGTTACCGGATTTACGTATTTCCTTTGTTGCTTTGTAACCGTCCATATTGGGCATCTGGACATCCATGAAAATTACGTCATATTCATTATCGTTACATAATTTTACGGCTTGTATGCCGTCTTCAGCGGAATCAACCATACACTCCATCATTTCGAGCATTTCCTGAGTAAGCTCAAGATTGATAGGATAATCATCTGCTACCAGCACTTTTATACCGGGAAATTTTTCATTAATTTTTTGCATATGCCTTCTCCTTTTGAGGATTAGTTGAATTTTTGGTTTTTACAATATTCATCGGTATCTTAAACCAGAACAGCGAACCCTTGCCTAAACGGCTCTTTACACCTATCTGCCCTCCCATAAGCTCTACAAGCTGTTTACATATGGCTAGTCCAAGACCCGTACCGCCGAATTTACGTGTTGTAGATGCGTCTGCCTGAGCGAACTTATCAAAAATATTCTTCTGCTTTTTAGCCGAAATACCTACGCCTGTATCCTTTACTTCAAATAGCAATGTTTCTTTTGTCGTTAAAGTGCGTTTCTTTGTTATGGTAAGGGTTACGGAGCCTTTTTCGGTGAATTTAAGGGAGTTGCCTATCAGGTTGGTTATTATCTGCCTTAATCTGGTCGGATCGCCCATATAATCGTTCACGATGTTTTTCGGATAATTTACTTTTAGCTTTATGCCTTTTTCATCATATAACGGCTGGAACATATTTTCACAGTTTTTGACAAGTTCCGTTAAATTGAATCTGGCATGTTCAAGTTTGAGTGCATTTGCCTCAATTTTGGAGAAATCAAGTATATCATTGATAATTTCAAGCAAAGTCTCGCCCGAATTATATATTTGGTTTGCATAACGTTCCTGTTTTGCATTTAATTGAGTGTTTAGCATTAGTTCCGTCAAGCCTATTATGCCGTTGAGCGGTGTTCTTATTTCGTGGCTCATATTGGCAAGAAATATGGTCTTTGCGTAGTTGGCACGCTCCGCTTCCAGTCGTGCTTTTTGGGTTTCATAATTTGCCCATTCAAGCTTTTCGGTGTATTTGTGGAAAGCTCTGCCTTGCATTCTTTTATCTGAAATATCGTAAATAATCGCCACATATTCTTTTTTCTCGGAGGTTTTGGCTTCATTTACGGTCATATCAATAGGGAACTTGCGTCCGTTTTTTTTCTTTGCGAATATTTTTTTCAGGGTGTTTTTGTCTATAACACCCTGTTCTTCATTATATATATTTGGTATGAGGAAATTTATGTCCTGACCTATAACTTCGTCCTTCTTGTAGCCGAACATGTTTTCGGAAGCCGGATTGAATATGTTTATTATCCCTTTTTCGTCAGTTCTTATGACCCCTTCTACAACGCTATCTAATACCATCTGCGATTCGCTTTCGTTTAGCTTTATCCTCTGCCTGTCTTTTTTTCGTTTATCTATCTGCTTCTGCATTTGCTTGGACAGGTTTTGTTCTTCCATGATGAGCCTTCTTATCATGCGTTTTGAGATATTAAGTTCGGTTCTTATCTGCTCTTTTTCATTCTCAAGACGGATATATATAAAGATGACATATGATGAAAAGCACATCGGGATTGTGGTCAGAACCCATAAGAAAGGGTGATAACTTGTATTAAATATAAGTATTAAAGTGGTTGTTATCAGGCAGGTAACCGATATCATAACGGCAAGAATGCCATTTCTCGATAATGTTGAAATGTCGCTTATGTATAGTTTGCCCATTTTAATAAAATATCTCCTAACGGAATATTATAAAATAGGCTTATTAATATATTATTAATTTTGTATATTGTTATTCAACTAATCATTGATACTTCTGCATAGTTTGTCATATATCTGAAGTTTACCATCACTTAACCTGTAAACCTCATCGGTTATTGAAATAAGTTTCGGTTGGTGCGATATGGCTATTATCGTTACTTCCTCGGATATTTCCTTTAAAGTGTTGCATATTTTTTCCTCGGTTTGAGGGTCTAGAGCCGTAGTTGCCTCATCTAAAACCAGAACCTGAGGATTGTTGTACAATGCCCTTGCTATTCCTATTCTTTGACGCTGTCCGCCTGATAATTTCGTACCCTGTTCGCCTACCGTCGTATCCAAACCTTCGGGCAATGACCTGACCTTATCGGCAAGCTGGGCTTTATCTAAACAGTTCCATATCAACTCATCGTCTATCTCTTCATCTGCTACACCTAGTGCGACATTACGTCTTATCGTATCATCGGTAAGATATACGGCTTGCGGCATATAGCTGATATGTTTGTGCCATTGTTTCAGGTTTTTAGATATATTAACTCCGTCCACTAAAACCGAACCTTGATTGACGGGAAGCAACCCTAGTATTATGTCAACTAAAGTTGATTTCCCCTCACCCGACGGACCTATAATACCGATGGAAGAACCCTTTTTTACGGTAAGGCTAAGACCGTCAATCACATTGCGGTTTGTATCCGGATAAGCAAATGAGATGTTATCCAGCTTTATCTCACTTGCGAATTTTATGGTTTTGTCTGATGCGGTTGAATTGTCATAATCTTTAGCCGTCAGGTCGTCATGCAGGTTGTTCAGTGTTTTTAAATAATAACGTACCTTGGTAGCAGATGATGTTATCCTGTTTATAGAAGGCATTAACCTAAATGCAGCCATAGCGAAAAGCGATAGGGTAGGAATAAAATTACCGCCCTCATTTATCAATATAACCATGATTATAACCAGCATAATTACACCGAAGCTTTCGATTATTACACGGGGTAGTTGTATTACGGTTTCATAAAAAGTCTGCGTCTTTATCATTTGTGACGCATGGTCTTTGAAGCTGTCTTCAAAGAACTTTTTACGCCCTAAAACGGTTATTTCCTTCATGCTGCCTAGGCTTTGGGTTACCCACTGTATCATCTTTTGGCGGTGATACCGGCGTGATTCGCCTAAGCTCTTTAAAGGATTTCTTAAAATAATATAGAATATGCTTGCCGAAAGTAAAATTACGCCGACGGCACAAAGGGTTGCTAAAGGGGCAATATATAGCAGCAATGCCATGATGCATATAGTTACCAAAGCATCGGATAATATGAAGAATATAGGCTTTATAAGCCCTGCAAACAGCAATGTTGACTCTATGGTTATGTTATTTACCAATTCGGCGGTATTGCGTTCTACATAGCGTAAATATGGCATTGAGAGGTATTTTTTGAGTAGGTTTACCCCTACATTTGCCTCGGATTTAGCTAAGAATACACTTTGCCGGTAAATTATAAAGCCTAAGAATATATTTTTAGCCAGATAAAATAAAATTAAACCACCGCTGCATATCAACATGAACTGTTTATATGATTCGGCTCCCGACATGGCATATATTCGAGCGGCAAATTCGTTGTTATGAACAATTTCAGGTTTATCAAGCAACGCAATGAAAGGCATTATCAGCCCGACACCTGCCATTTCCAGTATGGCAGCTATAACCATGGATAGGAATAATAAAAATAACCCGAATTTTTCCTTTGAAGAAAAAACATCTAATGTTTTTGATAAGGTGCTTTGTTTCTTCATTAATCCTTTATCCTAGCCTAGCCGGGTATTTTGAAAGGAGTATCTGATGATTCCAACCTGAATTCCAGAATGTCCCTATAATTCCCTTTGATCGGAACACCCGCTCTATGCAGACATTGAGTGACATTTACGAAGCCTGCCGTACCTGATTTTCCGGTAAGTTTGTTTAAATACCTACTATCCTCAAGTTCGGAACAAGGCATATTATAATTAAATCTGTCCCGATATCCTTTTTTAAGAATTTCTGATGTGCGTTCTTTATTAAGGAAATGAAGTGGTCCATGATCATCGGTAACATCTGATAGTACAAGAAAGAATTTCAATGTATCGGTAGGGTGTCCGTCAACATGCCAAAGAATTGAGTATGGTTGTAGCGGGTATATCTCATCAAGATGTTCTTGCGATATATGACGTGTTTGCCACATTTCACAAGAATGAAGACGGAAATGTGATTGGTAATATTGCTCTACAAAGCCGATGAATTCATCAGTGAAAAGCTTATAACCGCTAGGAACCGATTCTAGTGCGTTTATTATACGTGAACGATATGTTCCATCTTCTTCCGGAACAATTTGGGCATACTGATTGCTAAACTCACTATGTTTAGGGGCGTGTATGACTTTATTATATTCAGCGTATATTTCGTCAATTATTTCTTTTTTAAAACCGTACGGATATATTCCGCATCCATCATTAACGAGTTGTTTTGCCTCTTCAGATTGACTTATGTTCGCATTACATGCTTTTTTATTATTGTTCCAACGGTGACTGCCAATTAAATTGTCACTCAAATTTGCTATATTGCCATACACTTTTTGACCTATTTTGCGGTTTATAGGGGTTACAATCTTGCCCGGTAGTCTTCTTATAAAAGAACGTTGTTGCATAGGTTCGTACCTGTTTTATTTTATAGAAAATACTGTAATCATATCACAAAACTGCTTTTGGTCTTCAACGTCCTGACAAAAATATACATGCTTTATGTTATCACCAAATGGTTCCATCATATGTTTGGCATTTCTGAACTTATCGTCAGTTCCTGTCAGATATCCCATCTGTGCTTGTATCTCTTCATCGGTTTTAGGGTCATATGAAGCACCGACTGCAATTATAGCTCCGGACTTTGCTACACGCATTATTTCTTTTGCGGCTTTTACTCTGTCATTACTATATGCCATTACCCATCCTAAGAAAATAACATCAAAGCTATTAGCTTCATAAGGCATATTATGCATGTCGCCCAAATCAACTTTAGGTGAATATGAAATTAGATCCAGACCTCGGATATTTTTTGATTTAAAGCCGTAACCCATTAAATTAAACAATTCTCCCTCGGTGCGGGGACCTACGGTAAGTACCTTACAATTGTCGATATTCTTGATAACCTTATCAATTGCAATCACAGGTCTGATAAGTAAGTGAGAACGGTTTACAGCTACATCTTTCTGACCTTTAAGATTATGCATTATCGTATTTTTACCGACACCTTCGTCCAAATTTTCAAGGCTTCGGGTATTTCTCATTATGTTGATAAAAAATAATTTCCTAAAATAACAGATAAAAAATCTTGTTATATCGACTGTTAGGAGTTGTCTGGGCATTCTATATATTCCGGTCAGGAAAAAAAATAATGAACCGGGTAAATTACTTCTGAATTTCTCTATAGTTGTTCTTTGCATAGTATTATTAACCGGAGTTTCTTGGATCAACTTTTTTCAATATCCTTGTCATACACCTTTTAATAGGTTTTGGCAATATACCTTTTACAAGCGGAACGGCTACCCCGATATAAGCAATAGGAGGTGCTTTTACCTGCGTGCAGCCCCTCCAACCTATTTTCACTTGTGTAATAAGTGCCGGAAGATTGTTCTTTTTGAAATACTCATCGGCAAAACGGTATTTTAACAAAGGTTCGGGAATATTTGCGAACTTTAAACCGTGCTTGGTGCATCTAAACCATAAGGCATAATCCTGCCGCCTTTTTTCACTGCCGTATGAACCTGCTTTTAACAGGGAATCTTTTTTCATAAAAGCCGTAGGGTGGATTATGGGGCATGTCCATATATATTTTACGATTTCTTCATGCGATACGGGCATTTTGCGTATGCCTATATCATTGCCCTGTGCATTTATGTCGGTGGCAAAACTTCCTATTATATCTATATCGGGATTGGCAATTGCAAAGTCATATTGTGTTTGCAGACGGTGGAGAAAGGCTATATCGTCAGAATCCATACGGGCGATATAATCCCCTTTAGCCAGCTTAACCCCTTTTTTTAAATTTGCACCTAAGCCTTTATTTTCAGTGTTTTTAATCAGCTTGATGCGACTATCTTTTTTTGCATATGCTTCCAAGATTTCCGCAGAAGCATCACTTGAGCAATCATCGATAATCAGGAACTCAAAGTCTTTGAAAGTTTGGTTCAAGATACTGTTCAAAGCATCTTCCAAATATGGAAGACCGTTATAAACACTCATTAATATTGTGATTTTAGGGGGCATTAACAAACAACCGCCTTTAAAGTTTTGAATATAATTTTTATATCATACATAAATGATTGCTTTTCAACATATTCACGGCAATATTTCAATTTTTCGGGTAATATTTTTTCTATATATGCTTTTTCAGGGGCGGATTCACCGGCTAAAATATCGTTTTCATTTTTATATTCAATTGAGGCAAGGTCGGTTATGCCCGGTCGTACCGAGAAAATAATATTACGGTTTTCAGATGAGTAATGCTTAACATATTTAGGCACTTCGGGGCGAGGACCCACAAGGCTCATCTCGCCCTTTAAGACGTTGATTAGTTGCGGAAGTTCATCAATTTTATATTTGCGTAAAAAAGCCCCTACCTTTGTAATGCGGCTATCACCTCCTGTCGTTATTTGTAGTGAGCCTTTTTTCTGATGAACTGACATAGTACGGAACTTGAATATTCTAAACGGTTTTTCACCCCTGCCGACACGTACCTGACGAAAAAACACTTCCCCCTTGGAATCCGTCTTTATTAATACGGCAATAATTATAAATACGGGGCTTAATATTATAAGTCCTATAAAAGATGCGATAAGGTCGAATAGTCTTTTCATTTTTGCATTAATAATTTTTTGTTTACATATGTTTGTCATTCCACGAATTTTGTTAGGAAGACAAAATTATAGTGGAATCCACATTCAAAAAGTTTAGGAAAACTTTTTGACAATTATGCTAAAAGCTTCTTAGTTGCCTCTATCACCCTTGCTATTTCCTCATCGGTCATTTTTGTATATATAGGCAGGCTTACAGACCTTGCAAATATTTTTTTTGCGATAGGGAAGCTGTCTTCATCAAGGTTTAATTTTTCCTGCCAGTATGGGTGAAAATGCAGCGGAATAAAATGAACGCTGCAACCGATCTGATAATCTGCCGCCATTTTTTGTATAAACTCATCTCTGCCTATAGGAGCTTCTTCATTCATGCGTATAACAAATAAATGCCATGAATGTATGTCGCCGTTTTTCGTATCTTCGGGTAATTTTATCGGTAAATTCTTAAATGCTTCAAAATATTTTTCTTTTATATATTGCCTTCTTTGTTGGAACCTATCGGCTTTTTTTAGCTGTGCAATACCTATAGAGGCTGCGATATCTGTCATGTTTACTTTATAACCCGGTGCAACTATCTCATAATACCAGTTGGGCTTATCGGAGGTATAGCGGTCAAATACGTCACGTGAAATACCATGCAGACGCATAGTACGGCATCTTTTTGCAATATCCTCATTCTTAGTTACTATCATGCCGCCTTCGCCCGTAGTAATGGTTTTGGTGGCATAAAAACTATATATGGTGGCATCGGTATCCAAAGAGCCGATTAGCTGACCGTTGAAAGTGCAGGGAAGGGCATGGGCCGCATCTTCAATTATTTTTAAACCATGCTTGCGGGCTATTTTTATTATAGCTTCCATATTGCAGGCCAGTCCTGCAAAATGTACGGGGATAATTGCTTTAGTTTTCTTTGTGATAGCAGCTTCTATTTTTAACGGGTCGATATTATAGCTGTCTTCATCAACATCGACTAAAACGGGAGTAGCTCCCAAATGGACGCACACCATAGCGGTAGCACTGAATGTATAAGGGGTGGTTATAACGTCATCGCCTTTTTTAACTCCTACGGCTTCTAATGCCAGCAGTAAACCTGAGGTGGCGGAGTTTACGCAAACGGTATGTACGCCTGATCCTATATAATCTGCAAAGTCTGATTCAAATTGTTTAGAGTTAGGTCCTGTTGTCATCCAACCTGAACGCATACAATTATTGACAAGCTCAATTTCCTCCTCGCCGATATCGGGAAGGGCAAAAGGAATGTGTTTTTGTTTAGATTCTTTTTTGTCTAACAAGTTGCGAATAACCTTTTTTATTTTATAGTATAGAAACCGGTGCAAAAGTCAAAAAACTACTCTCCCCTTGAGGGAGAGTTAAAAAGAGGGAGAGTTAAAAACACGTAAGTGTTTTTGTGAGGGGTGGAAACTCGCAAGTGTTTTTTATATTTGCGAGTGTCGACCCCTCCCTAACCCTCCCCCGTAAACGGGAGAGGGGATAAAAAGAACTCAAATTTGAACTTTACACCCTTTTGCAGAGGTTCCTATAGTTTATTCAATATACTATTTACCTTGAAATTGTCCATTATTTATAGTGTATATAGTTTTGCATAAAGATAAGTTAAAGGTATTTTTTTGATGAAAAGCAATAAAACGCTATCAATTTTAGATAAATCATCTTGGGCGATGTTATATTTTGTAGCGGCGACCTCGCCGTTGCTAAGCCTGTTTGCTCCTCTATCACTTGCCGTTTGTTTTGTTCTGGCAGGATTATTCCCTGCAATATCGGCAATCACCTATAGAAGATATGTTTGGAAGGATATTTTAAATTCACATGTATATAAGGTTATAGCCGTATTTTTTGTATTTGGTATTTTAAGTGTGCTTTGGTCAATAGACCCTGAACAGAGTTTTAGTATGTGGTATAGGTTATTGTTATTGTCTGTAGGGCTGGTTGCATTGCTTGAATTTATAAAACAAGCAGATATCAAAAATAAGCAAATTTTATGCAAAACTTTAGCGGTAGCTTTTTTTATAGCGTTAGTGGCTGCGAATATTGAAATTATTTCTGACGGCTCTTTAAGTAAGTTCTTTCAATCTTTTAAAGCTAAAGAATATAAATACGAACTTACCGACCTAAACAGGGGTGCTTCATATCTTGTAATAATCTTCTGGTGTGCGATTAGTTGGCTTATAGTAAGGAGTAAGCTGCTATTTGCCGTATTACTTACCGTTTTTACGATATTTACGGTTTTACGTCTTGAAAGCCAATCTTCATCAATGGCACTTATTGTAGGTCTGGCGGTTTTCCCGTTGATATCGGTTTTCGGTAAAAAAGCGTTAAAAGCGATGATGGTGTTAGCGGTCTTGGCGGTTATTGCAGTTGCGGCATTAAGCCATAAAATGAATCCGCAAGTAATGTTCGATAATATACCTGAAATGCCTAATTCTGCGACAGAGTACAGGCTTTATATCTGGGATTACACGGCAAAAAGGGCTATGGAAAAGCCCGTACTGGGCTGGGGGCTTAATTCTGCACGCTCAATTCCTATTACTCGGGAAGAATATGTATTGGGCGGAAGACACCCGTTGCCGTTGCACCCGCATAATAATGTCCTTCAGGTATGGCTGGAACTCGGATTTTTTGGATTAGCAGTTTTTATAGCATTTTTGGTATCGCAAATATATGCCATAAGTAACCTGAAATATTCAATCATTAATACTCATTGCAAGAGTGAATTGGTTCATAGCGGAAAAAAGAAAGTTATCAGAAGATTATATGAAAATTTTCCTGCCTCCATGTTTTTCGGTCTGTTCGCCGCATATTTTGCCATAGGCGAAACCGGCTACGGCATATGGCAGAACTGGTGGGTTGCAGGGGGATTATTATCATTGGTTTTTATTCACTCATGTTTTTCAATTAAAAAATCTTAAAATTAAAAAATCTTCGTGAAAACTGTATCAAAAACACAAAAAAACTTACTTTAAGTAGTAATTAGTGTCAATTAGATACGTTTTAAGGTTGTTTGTTAAGGAAGTGTTAACGTTTTTGTATTATTATTATATAGTTAACGTTACATTTAGGGCGTGAAATTAATAACAAAACGAACTTTAGGTATAATTAGTGAAGATATATATAATTGGGGGTTACAAGCATGTCCTATAATATACTACTTGTTGACGATGATGTCGCACAGGCTCATGTGGTTGAACAAGTTATACATGATAAAATGCATTACAGAACACAACTGGTCGAAAACGGTCAAGATGCGATTGATCTTTTAACTTCAAAAGACGCATCGGGTATAGACCTTGTCCTTTTGGATATAGGACTACCGGGAATTGACGGGATACAGGTTCTTAACGCTATTAAACCCGTAAAACCGAATTTACCGGTAATTGTAAGAACCGGATATGACGATCTTGATTTGGCAGTTGATGCAATGAAAGCCGGTGCGGTTGACTTTGTGCAGAAAATGGATCCTCCTGAAAAATTAAAAAGAAGTATTGACGGAGCATTAAGACGTCACCTTTTAAACAGTGAAATGTCGATAATGAAAGAATCCGGAGGTAGGGGAGCTAGCTTTAATGCTATTATAGGTAATAGCCCTTTGATTAAGGAAATGATAGATTTCGGTAAGAAAGTGGCTAAATCCGATATACCGGTTCTTCTCGAAGGTGAAAGCGGAACAGGTAAAGAACTGATGGCAAGAGCAATACACTCATGCGGTAATAGAGCGGAGAAGCCGTTTATTGCCGTGAATTGCGGAGCGATTCCTGAAAATCTGGTTGAAAGTATATTGTTCGGACACGAAAAAGGTGCTTTTACCGGTGCGGTTTATAAAACTTTCGGTAAATTCAGGGAAGCTGACGGCGGAACTTTGTTTCTTGATGAGGTAGGCGAGTTACCTGTCGATATACAGGTTAAATTACTAAGGGTTTTGCAAGACGGTGAGATTGATCCTGTGGGTTCAAAACAATCAATGAAAGTAGATGTAAGGGTTATCTCGGCAACTAACCGTAATTTAGCCGAAGAGGTAAAAAACAACAAATTCCGTGAAGACCTGTTTTATAGGTTAAGTGTTTTCCCTATTCACACACCGTCGCTTCGTCAAAGGAAAGGCGATCTTATGCTTCTGGTAAATAATTTCGTTAACTCATTTGCCGCAGCAGAGGGTAAGAAAGTTTCTAAGGTATCAAAAGAAGCCGAGGAGCTGCTTACACAATACTCATGGCCGGGTAACATAAGGCAACTTAAAAATGCCGTATTCCGTGCCGTAGTTCTTGCCGAAGGTGACGAACTGCAAGCGGGGGACTTTCCTCAAATCGTCAGTGCCGTAAATAACGGTGAAGATGAAGAAGGCTTTTTGTTCGATGATTCAAACGGTGATATAAGTGCAAACAGCATTCTTATGAATGAGAATAATGAGGACTACAGAACTTTAAGCGAGATAGAAAGGGACGTTATAATGTCGGCATTAGACTATTATAAAGGACATATGTCCAAAGTAGCAAAAAAGCTAGGTATCGGACGCTCTACATTATACCGTAAACTAGAAGAGTTTGATATTCCTTATAATAAAAAAGCTACCGGTTAATTTATAAAAGGAGAGAACTCAATTGAGTATTCCTGATAAAAAAAACTGTTCCGATAGAGGCTTCACTCTGATAGAGCTGTCGATAGTGCTGGTTATTATGGGCATACTCGTTGCCGTGGTCGTAGGAGGTAGCGATATGCTACAAACCGCAAAATTAAGGGGAGTAATAACCGAGGTTCAAAAATATAAAGTTGCCGTTGACAGTTTTAAAGAAACATATAACGCCCTTCCGGGCGACATGACCAATGCCGTCGATTATTTCGGTGATGCAGGTGATTGCGGTAATGCTAATCGTGTTGATAATCCCGGAACATGCAACGGTAACGGCGACGGAAGGTTAAGCGGTAGTGCTGCCAGTGATAATAAGGAGCCTTTTACATCATGGGATCAGCTTGCACTGGCGAGAATGATATCCGGTCATTACAGCGGTGGCGGTACGGAGGCTGAGATAGGTGTTAATTGTCCTCGGTCAGGTGATTATGAAGGGGCGGGATTTTCAATGAGATATTATGCTGCCATGACTTCATGGGGTGTCGGCGGTTATGAAGATGCCTTGGGAAGAAAATTTGCAGGGAACTTTATAATGTTCGGGAAAACCCATGGATCAAGGAACGATTTGAACACTTCCGTGGTTAATCCCGCAGATGCATATTATATTGATTCAAAAATGGATGACGGAACTCCGGATTTCGGTTTCGTAATGGCGGGTAACGGCTCTTCAAATGTAGGGAACTGCACTACGGGTGCTGCTCCCGATATAATATATAATATGACTAATGAGGGTGTTTCCTGTAATTTAATATTTCATATAGGTTCGGGTGATTCAAATTATTAAGGTATATTCTAAAACAACTCTATATCATCTTCGTCATCGTTCTTTTTATGATCCTCAAGATGAAAGCCTATTTCTTCAGCATCCTTTATATAGCCGTGTTCAATAAGGTGATTTACAAAAGATACCTGAAGCTCCCCAAGTCGGAACTGTGTAAGTATCTCTTTGGCGAACTCTTTGTCAAGAAGCTTTCTGCGTTCGTCTTTTTGCAGGTTAGGCAATGATTTTGAAATTTCCTTTTCCAAATACTCAACGATAGTTTTCATTATATTTATCGTGATAAGTATATTTTGTGAAACCCTGTCCTGAAACTGCATACCCACAACTATTTTTGATATTTCGTTACTATTTTCTTTGATATTGTCGGTGGCTTTTTTCAACTCGTTATGTAAGTCTTTTTCCTGTTTTTGTATTTCCTGTGAAAGATTCCTTAAAGCTTCTGCCGTATTTGCGTCCGATGTCTTTGCAGCAAGAGCTGAAAGATGGTCGGTTATCTCTATCTCTTTTTTCCCTATCTTGATAATATCAATAGCCTGATCTATGTAACGTATCTCTTTTTCAATATCCGAGCTATTCATTGTTATCTTATTAAAATGCTCGCTGATATCGTTCATGCTTGATTCTAAAAGGCTGTTTATTTTAGGAAGCTGTTCGGATAATACCTCGGTTGAACACATTTGCGATTCGGAAATACTTAACCATTCCTTCAAGGCTATTAGAGTCTGTTTTGAAGACTCTAACTTGCTGTTAAGATAATCATTTTCCTGTTTCATTATAAATACCGCAAAATATGTTTTTTCAACCTTTTGGTGTAATGGAAATAATAACGCATAAGTGTTAATATATAATTAATTTCATAGTAAATGGTTAACTTATTTGTAAATTGCTTATTGAAATTAAATATGAAATGCTATACTACATGTTGTTATGACACTATTTTAATGAAAATAAATATTGTAAATTTAACAAAATAATGCTTTAAATAAGTGTGAGTGTATAAAATTATTTATGGTTTTTGCGTACAGGTGATTACCTAACTTGAAGGAGTATAAAATGGCACTTAACATACATCTTCCGGAAAACACAGTTATGAAACCGGAAATTACAGTTTTCGGCGTTGGCGGTGCAGGCGGTAATGCTACCAATAATATGATAAAAGAAAATCTGGAAGGGGTGAATTTCGTAGTTGCAAATACTGACGCACAGGCTTTGGAAAATTCCGCTACGGAAAAAAGAATACAGCTTGGTCAGATAACTACGCAAGGTCTTGGAGCCGGAGCCATGCCTGAAGTGGGGGCTGCGGCTGCCGAAGAGGCTATAGAGGAAATAAAAGAACATTTAAGCAGTTGCAACATGGTGTTTATTACTGCAGGAATGGGTGGCGGTACAGGTACGGGAGCTGCTCCTGTAATTGCCCGTACGGCAAGGGAAAAAGGTATCCTTACTGTAGGCGTGGTTACCAAGCCTTTCCATTTTGAAGGACCTCGTCGCATGAAACTTGCTGAAGCAGGTCTTGAGGAAATGCAAAGGAATGTAGATACGTTAATAGTTATTCCTAACCAGAACTTATTCAGGCTTGCAAATGAGAAGACAACATTTGCAGATGCCTTCAAACTTGCCGATAATGTCCTGCATAGGGGAGTAAGAGGTGTTACCGACCTTATGGTTATGCCCGGTTTGATAAATCTTGATTTTGCCGATGTTAAGGCTGTTATGAGCGAAATGGGCAAAGCTATGATGGGAACGGGTGAAGCCGAAGGTGAAAGCCGTGCGCAGGATGCCGCAGAGGCAGCTATTTCAAACCCTCTTCTTGATAATGTATCAATGAAAGGTGCCAGAGGCGTGCTGATAAACATCACGGGCGGTTCGGATATGACGTTGTTCGAGGTAGATGTTGCTGCTAACCGTATCCGCGAAGAGGTTGATGAAAGTGCCAACATCATATTCGGTTCTACATTTAATGATGAATTGCAGGGAAAAATAAGGGTTTCTGTCGTAGCTACGGGAATTGACTATAAGCCTGTAACCGAAACAAAGAGCTATTTTGTACAAAAACCAGTTCAAAAAGATATCTCGGAGAAAAGTATAGCCGTACAGGCTAAAGTTGATGAGATTGTTGAAAAACATAATAATAAACATGATGAAAAAGCTTGCGACTCCGAGCAAAGCGATATGTTGCAGGAATCTTATAAAGAAGAATTGTCGGAAGAGGAAAAAAGATTTTTTGACAAGCAGGAATCACTAAGTGAAGAAAAAAGGACTAAAATTGAGATTGCTAACGATATCTCTGATGATGGTGACTTCTTCGTTCCTCCTTCTCCGGTAGAGCCTGAAAGCTACTCAAGCGGCGATAGTGAAACCGCATATATTGAGGTTGAGCAGGAAGAAGATGAGGTAAGCAAGGATATCTATGAGCCTGTTCAAGCACGTTCGGGCGGTTTGTTCCAAAGAATGGCAAATGCTGCAAGGGGGACAAGGGGAACTTCTAATAATGCTGAAAGCGTTTTAGAGCCTGTCGATGAAAATGAGGAAAGCTCCGAGGGTGATAGTAAAAAAGAAGATGAGGATTTGATGGATATTCCTGCTTTCTTGAGGCGGAAAGCATAAAACTTGATATAGTTTTAGTTTTTACTTCTTTTGTGCTATAATAACCCGATGGATACAAATAATGGCAAAGTTATGAATTACCCGAAAGGTTTTAGCCTCGTTGAACTTTCTATAGTGCTTGTGGTTATCGGAATACTTGTAGGTATAGTAACCGCCGGTGTTACGATTCAGAAAACTGCCGAGTTAAGGTCGATAATTAGTCAGGTCGAACAGTTAAAAATAGCTGTAGAAGCATTTGATGATAAATATGAAGACCTTCCGGGAGATATGTCCGACGCACATGATTACTGGGACGATGGTGCTAACGGGGTTTGCGGTACGGCAGTTCAGTGTAACGGTAATGGCGACGGTGATATTGATATAGGTAGCGGTGACGATAGTGAAAGTCTGCGTGCATGGCAGCATCTTAATTTGTCAGGCATAATAGACGGTGAATTCACCGGAACAGGAACCGGAACTACCCATATTCCTTTTGAGAACACTCTCGGTACATCAAGAACCGGTGGAGGGTATAGTATCAAAAGCCTTAATCAGGATAATGCAAATATGGATAATGTTCATCAAGTTAACGGTACGAATATATCTGTAGGCGGTTTTGATTCGGCATCTTGGCCAAGAGGTAAGTTATTATCACCACCGGAAGCATATTATATTGATAATAAAACGGACGACGGTGACCCTGATGACGGTAAAACGCAAAGCAGGGACTATCATAACGGATCATCATGGCAAAACGGCTGTCTTAATGACGATGTTGATGACGGTAACAGGGATTATGTGAAGACAACGGAAGATAATGTTTGTATAATGTTCTTCGATATAAGGTAAGTCTACCTTTTTAAGAATACAAAAGTAAATGCAATGCCCCATAATTGGTTTTGTCAACCTGAACTTGTTTCAGGTTCTATTGTAAAGTATAGTAGATGCTGAAATAAATTCAGCATGACACATATTTTTATTACGAAAGTAAAAACTACTTTCCCATCAAAACATCTTTCATTGAATAAAAACCCTGTTGTCTGTTCTTTGCCCATAATGCCGCCTTCACGGCTCCTTTAGCAAATATCTTGCGGCTGGAAGCTTTATGTGTAAACTCAATCCTTTCACCGTCACCGGCAAACATTACGGTATGTTCCCCGACAACATCACCGCCACGTATGGTAGAAAAGCCTATTTCCCCACGTTTTCTGGAGCCGATAATGCCGTCACGCGACTTACAGGCAACGTCATCTAATGCCACTTTGCGTCCCCTTGCGGCGGCTTCCCCAAGTAATAAAGCCGTCCCGGAAGGAGCGTCAACCTTATGGCAATGGTGCATTTCAATAACTTCAATATCAAAACTTTCATCTAAAATAGACGCAACCTGCTCAATGACCGAAGATAATATATTGATACCCATGCTCATATTGCCGGACCATATAATAGCGGCATTTTTTGAATGTTCTTTCAGCTTTGTTAGCTCATAATCTGAAAAGCCCGTAGTGCCGCTAACCAGTATCTTGCCTTGTTCGGAGGCAATCTTTGCACATCGTAATGCTACGGAAGGTTTTGAAAAGTCAATTACCGCATCACTATTTTCAAACAGACCTTCCAAAGTGCCGCAGGCGTTAATGCCTACAGCGTCAATTCCTGCCAGCGTACCTATATCCATACCCACAAAATCACTTTCGGGGCGTACCGCACCGGCAGACAGCTTGCAGTTACCGTTTAAATATATCTCTTCAATCAGGGCTTTGCCCATACGTCCTGTACAGCCGACAATTCCTATTTTCATAATTTATTACCTATTTTAGAGTATTTTCCTTTAAAATATATAAGCGGATTTTCTGTCGATTCAATATCCATATCCGTTACACGTCCGATAATAATAGAATGGTCGCCACCTGTATATATCTGCTCGGTATCACAGGCTATATATGCAATACAGCCTGTTATTTTAGGAGTATCGTTACTATAATCGGTATAATCGACCTCCTGCCACTTTATAGTGGAGGGGCAGGCAAATTTTTGTGATATATCGGATTGTTTTTCGGATAATATATTTACCGTGAATTTAGTGCAGCCCGTGAAATTATCATGATTATGTGCATTTTTATCAACGTTAAAAAGAACAAGCGGCGGTTCAAGCGACAGGGAAGTAAACGAGTTAACGGTCATACCGCATGGCAGGTCGTTATTTAGTTTTGTGGTTACAACGGTTACACCCGTTGCAAAACGCCCCATGCAATTCCTGAAATCAAAACTATCAAAATTCATTAAAATATCTGTTTTTTAGTTATAAAATATATGGTTAATAGAACTTTCAATTGATTGTTAACTAAATCTTTACTTTATTAACTTAGGATTGACTGAGATTAGTAAATTACCGGCTAATATAGCCGTGCTTATAATAATTTCAATGTTATTTAGATAAAATGATTATTTAATATGTTATTTCTAATAGGTACTATAGTTGTTTTCGGTTCTGTTGCAGTCGGTTATTCGATGCACCACGGAAATTTTGCTATTTTGTGGCAACCAAGTGAATTTGTAATAATCCTCGGTGCTGCTATCGGTTCTTTTGTACTTGGAAATCCCGGATTTATTATAAAAAAGACCCTTAAGACATTAAAAAACCTTTTTAAAGGCACTCCTTATAAAAAGGACGACTATATCCAGTTGTTAATGTTCTTATTCAATATATGTAAATTGATGAAAACAAAAGGTATGCTTTCCGTAGAGGAAGCACTTGATAATCCTGAAAGTAGCGAATTATTTACGGCTTACCCCAAATTCCTGAAAAACCACCATTCTGTTGATTTTTTCTGCGACTATATGCGTATGGTAACTATGGGTATGGACAACCATTACCAGCTTGAGGATTTGATGGACAAAGAGATTGAAAAACATCATCACGAAACGGCTATGCCGAGCATGTCGCTAAATACAATGGCAGATGCAATGCCTGCACTGGGTATTGTTGCGGCGGTACTCGGCGTTATTATGACAATGGGAAGTATAACCGAGCCGCCTGAAATTTTAGGAGGTTTAATTGGTGCGGCATTAGTGGGAACTTTCTTCGGGGTATTGGTGTCATACGGATTCTTTGCACCGATGGCAGCGTTGCTTTCAAAATTCGCAGATTCTGAAACAGAATATTTTGAGGTAATGAAAGCTGCTATGATATCCCATGTACAGGGAAACGCTCCCGTTATAACGGTAGAGGTAGCCAGAAAATTCGTTCCCGGTCACTTAAAGCCGAGCTTTGCCGAAATTGACGCACTTATAAACGGGAGCAGTTAATGGCAAAAGAACAGACAATAATCATAAAGAAAATTAAAAAAGGAGGGCATGGGCATCATGGCGGTGCGTGGAAAGTTGCATATGCAGACTTTGTAACGGCGATGATGGCATTCTTTTTGTTGTTGTGGTTATTGACCGCAACGCCTGTTGAACAGCTTGAGGGGCTTGCGGATTATTTTAGCCCTACACTTGGACTGCAGGGAAAAATGGGCATCGGTTTTGCAGGAGGAAAATCACCCAATACCGAAGGCTGGAGTACCGGTGACTGGGCAAGTTTAGGGCTTATATTCGGCGCGCCGCCATCAGGGCCTATAATAAAATTACCCGAAGATAATAATAAAGCCGACGAAAATCCCGATGTAAGTTTTGATACTATGCAAAGGGAAGTCAATGATGCGATAATACAAAATGACGGGCTTGGAAAATATAACGATTCAATAATGATAGAACAGACAATAGACGGTCTTAACATCAATATAACAGATAGAAAGAACAGACCTATGTTCAAAGGTGATACCGCAGAGCTTATGCCGCATACAAAACAGATATTGAAGAAAATAGCAGGTATCGTAAAACATATACCTAACTATGTTCAGATAGTAGGTCATACTAATCCTGAATTCGTACCAAAAAATGAAGGTTATACAGGATGGGAGCTTTCTGCCGACAGGGCAAATGCTGCAAGGCGATATCTGGAAGAATCAGGCTTGCCGTCTAACCAGATAGTCAGGATAATAGGAAAGGCGGATAATGAGCCTGTAAATAATGACGGTTTGGACAATCCGGCAAACTCAAGAATTTCTATTACGCTACTGAGGAAATCAATTGTTGCGTATAGTAAACAACCCGCACCCGATGATGTAATTTTAGGACCTTTAGATCAGGGGCTTAATTCATTTATTCAGTTGAAACGTAAAGATCCTGAAGAAAAAACATCCGGTGCAAGGGATAAAGAAGGTAACCCTATTGAATATGAAGAAAAGTAGGTATTATGAAAAAAGAAGTTTATGATTCGACAAATTTTTTAGGCAGTATAAAAGTTCTGGTGGCTGACGATGATAAGCTTACCGTCAAGCTGGTGAACGATACTTTAAAGGTATTCGGCGTAAAGAGAATCATGTGTGCATGTAACGGTGAATCAACTAAAAAGGAAGTTTTAGAAACAAAATATGACCTTATAATACTGGACTGGAAAATAGGACATGTAGACGGTTGCAATCTGGTTAAAGAAATACGCCGTGATGATAAAGCTAAAAACAGGTTTACTCCTATAATATTATTGACGGGAAAAGGAACTATAGAAGAGGTAAAGCATGCAAGAGATAGCGGAATAACCGAGTTTCTGCTAAAACCGTTCTCGGTAAAAAAACTAAGGGAGAAGCTTATTGAAGTTGTTGAGCATCCGAGAAATTTTATAATTTCAAGGAACTTTGTCGGCCCAGACAGAAGAAGGGGCAAGATGCCTGTAAAAATAGATAGAAGGAAAAAGGATAGTTAGTAAAGCATGTCTGATAAAGAAGATAATAACAAACCTGAAGAAGAAGAAAAGGTTACTATAATCAAGGCGGATCGTTCCCTGAAAAATGAGATAGGTAATCTCATGCCCTTAGATAAGATATTGAATGAAAATATCATGACTGAGGCAGAAATAAAAATTAAAGAAAATGTTGATTATTTAAGGGGTGCGTATGACTCCCTGTTAGACCATTATATGTTTTACTTAAGGGGTGCGTATGAAGAGCTTAAATATGCGGAGTCCAAAGACGAAAAAACACAATGCCTGAAGGATATACAACATACCGCTTTGTCAATAAAGAGCAGTGCCGGAATTTTCGGTTACGACCTTGCCGAGAAATTCGCTACGTCACTTTATCTTTTCATACCCAATATAAAAACATTCGATGATAGGATATATTTATTATTGGAAAGCTATACCAAATGTATGGAAATTATTGCGGAAAGAAAAATTACAGGTGTTGAAGATGATATAGCCCAAAAGCTATTGAAAGAGTTTGATAAGATTACCGAGCAGCAAAAAAAAATTTAAATCAAGGCCAAAGAGTTAACGTATCGTTTTTTACCTCATAACCGTTCAGCTTATTTAAAAAGCTCATACCCAGTAACGATTTATTCATGTCAGCTTCATTCACCGATGCACGAATGTCATTTATGGTATAATTTCCGACCTTGATATTTTCCAGCCTGACAGGTGCGCCTCTTACCTTTCCGTTAGCGGTATAATATGTATTAATATATTGAAGGCTATTTAGATCTATCCCGATTTTTTCAGCAGTTCGTTTATTAATGACGATATCACTTGCACCCGTATCCACCATAAACCGTACACTTTGTCCGTTTATCTCGGTATTTATATAAAAATGTCCGTCTTGAGATGCTTTAACACTTATTGAGCCGTCATCATTGTTTATTACCGTAGAAGGCGACAGCGACGATAACAGCCTTTCCTTAAAATCAGAAAAATCATGTTTATAGCTATATAAAAGCACCATTGCCAAAATCACCGATATCCAGATTCCGGCATATTTAACCGCCGTTCCCAATCTGTTCCTGAAATGGAATATTAAACCCGAGGTTAATAGCACTAGCAATAATAATGAATGTATAAGTTGTGCCGACTGGTCTTCGCTCATCTGTTCTTCCTTGATATTTCATATAAAGCTATAGCTGCCGCATTGGAAACATTAAGGCTTTCTACTTTATCACTTATCGGTAATCTTACAAGCAGATCACAGGCGTTGCGTGTTATTTTTCGTAAGCCTTTTCCTTCCGATCCCATAACAAGAACGGTTTTGCCCGAAAGGTTTGCTTTATCAATATCGGTATCGGTATTGCCGTCCAGTCCGGCTATCCAGTATCCTTCCTTTTTTAGCTGTTCAAGAGTTCTTGCAAGGTTAGTTACCTTACAGCATTTGATTTCTTCAAGAGTACCTGATGCGGATTTTGCCAATGCTCCTGAAAAAGACGGGGCATTATCCTTCGCAAATAAAACCGCCTCTGCCCCGAATGCTATACAGGAACGCATTATCGCCCCCACATTATGCGGGTCGGTAACCTGATCCAGTGCGACTATTATCGTACAATCGATAATATCCTTTATACCCGATTCAGGTAAGTTCTCGGTTTCAACTGCAATGCCCTGATGCACGGCATCTTTGGGTAATATTTTATCAAAATCACGCATAGGGATTATTTTAGGAGTAGGGTGCTTATGGCTTAACTGAATTTCCCCTGCGGCTCTTTCAGTGGCAAATATCCGCTTTATCTTTCTTTTAGGGTTGTTAAGTGCCGCACGGCATGCGTGCAATCCGTAGAGTAAGATATTGTTGTTTTTAGACATATGTATCTTTTTATAAATAATGATGAATTACATCATTAACATCTTTATTTGGTTTTGGGTATAAGAAAGGAAAATTATGGTATAAAATTTTATCAACCTGAACTTTTTTCAGGTTCTCTTAAAATATAAAACATTCTGAAAATAAATTCGTTTATGACATCCACGAACCATTGTAGTGCAATTTATAAAAAATCTCTATTTACCGAACACCGTAGCAGCTTTTTTTATCATATTAATTGACATATGCACACCAATATAATAAAAAGACGCTCCTTTACGGCAAATAGTTTAAGTTTGTGTATTGCAGATGCTAGGTTCATTTATATTTTCTAAATGTTTCCTCCGTCTTCTAATTCAAATATTAAATTGATTTGTATCCCGTTGGAGGGGTGGCCGAGTGGTTAATGGCAGCAGACTGTAAATCTGCCCGCGCAAGCGTACACAGGTTCGAATCCTGTCCCCTCCACCATTTCATGGTTTTTTACAGTCCTATAAAGTCCGATTTTCCTTGATATACAAAGGTATTATGCTTATATTTAGTCCTATGTAGTTTTATATTGTCTTACCACATATGCCCCCAAGTGGGGACATAAATGGGGGCATAAGTGAGGTAGGAGATGCCCCCAAATGCCACTAACAGATATAGCCTGCAAAGGATTTAAGCCTGAAAACAAAGCTTATAAAAAGAGTGATGAAAAAGGGCTTTATCTTGAAGTAATGCCAAACGGTAGTAAATACTGGCGAATGAAATATCGGTTTGATGGAAAAGAAAACCGCTTATCTTTTGGTGTATATCCTGAAATATCTTTAAAAGAAGCCCGTGATAAACGTGATGAAGCCAGAAAACTAATAAGGGAAGGCATAGACCCTGCACAACAAAAGAAAGTTGAAAAACTAACCAGACATATAAATTCTGAAAATTCTTTTGAAAATATTACTCGTGAGTGGCACGAAAAGCAAAAACCGAGCTGGACTGAAAGATATGCAAGACACGTTTTAAAAAGATTAGAAGATAATCTATTCAAATTTATAGGCTACAAGCCTATAAACAAAATAACCGCACCAGAATTGCTTACAGCTATCCGAGAAATAGAAAAAAGGGGAGCTATCGACATAGCACATAGAGCCTTGCAAACAAGCGGACAGATTTTTCGGTATGCAATAGTAACTGGCAGGGCAACACATGATGTATCAGCCGATTTAAAAGGAGCGTTACAAACCAGAAAGAAACAGCATTATAACAGCCTCCAAGAAAAAGAATTTCCCGAATTTTTACAAAAATTAGAAACATATGATGGAGAGTACGAAGGCGACAAGCAAACTAAGCTTGCTTTTAAACTTCTGATAAACACTTTTGTAAGAACGGTTGAAATAAGGGGTGCTAGATGGGAAGAGTTCGATTTTGATAAAAAAGAATGGCGGATTCCAGCCGAACGCATGAAAATGAAGGAAGAACATATAGTTCCGTTATCAAAACAAAGCCTAGCTATCATTGAAGAGCTAAAACCGATAACAGGACATAGAGAGTTGTTATTTCCCAATAAAAACAAGCCGATGTTGCCTATAAGTGAAAATACGTTGTTATACGCTCTTTACCGCATGGGTTACAGAGGACGCACAACAACGCATGGTTTTCGTTCTACTGCCTCAACTATTTTGCATGAAAACCGCTTCCCTTCCGATGTTATTGAAATTCAGCTATCACATGCCGAACGCAACGAAGTAAAAGCAAGCTACAACTTTGCAAAGTACCTACCAGACCGCCATAAAATGATGCAATGGTGGAGTGATTATATAGAAAGAGCCTTAAAATCAGGCGGTGGAAATGTGATTGAGGGTAATTTTGGAGTAATTAATGACTTATAACAGTTTATATTACCGTAATACTATACTAGTCGATTTAGGAATCGGTACTCTGAATATTACCGAAGCCGCAAAATTAGTTGCAAAGTGTATGTATTGCGAGGGTTATATAGAAATGGAGGCAGATAAGGATTATGATAACCATTTATTTAACAAAGAACTTGAGCATGATTTATCATCTAAAATAAAGGAGTTATTAGATACTCTAATAAATGCAATTAATAAAGGAACGCTACCAACAATAATAGTTAAGCGAAATCTTGATGAAACACTTATAACAGAAGAAACATTTATTGATATTGATGATTTAGAAAAATGGCTGGAAGAAAGGAATGTTAACTTAGGTAGCCTTTACCATGATGATTATCTTGGAATTCAAGAAGATATACTAACTCTTGCTCAAAGTATAATTAATGAAGAAAAGTTTAAAAGAAGTAGTCCTAAGGAATATAAAAAACTCTCCGCACAATATTACGAAAATAAACTATATTGGTTTGAACAATATAGTGAATTATTAGAACGAAACAAAAATAATAATATCACAGTCAAAGAAAAGCCTTTTCACAAAAAAGAAAAACAAAGCCTTTTGAAGTTATTTATAGGATTAGCAATAAGCAATTATGGATACGATTCAGTTTTAAATGGAGATATAAAAGCCTCTGAAATTTTAAGTGACATCGTTTTACATTCAGGGATATCTATTGATGAAGATACTGTTCGCAAGTTTTTAAAACAAGCCCTCAAACTATTGCCAGAAATTAATGAAGTATAATCTTCCGAATTCCTCCCGAACAAAATTAGTTCGGACAAATAAGTTACAAAACGTATTAGGATTACCCCGATTTTGTTAAACACATAACGGAGTAAAAATAATGTCGAACACAAAACAACTTCCCGAAACAGGCTTTTTAAGATTACCTCAAATCTTAAAATTAATCCCCATAAGCAAATCAACTTGGTGGCTTTGGAGTTAAAACAGGGCGTTTTCCAAAGCCTATAAAGCTTGGACGTAAAATATCCGCATGCGTGTTGAAGAAATTTTATCCTTAATAGAACAATTCCCATCACCTGAAAAATAAAGGTTTGTTACACCAGAAAAGACGTGTCAGACCTCAACGCCATGGTAAAAGCTGAACTGGTTAAAACGGGCAAGGTTGCCAAACGTGATGTTGATATCACAGTGACAGTCAAAGAAGCCGACACCGAACGACAAGAAAACCAAGGCTTTGCCAAAGGTGATCGCATTCTCTTCCGCAAGAATGATCCCGATCTTGGCGTGATGAACGGCACGTTCGGGACAATTAAAGCAGCGGGAAAAGAGCGTTTTCATGTGCAGCTTGATAACGGCAAAGACGTAATATTCTCACCGCAAGATTATAATCATATTCAGCTTGGCTATGCCTGCACGGTGCATAAAGCGCAAGGGGTCACAGTCGATGAAGCGCATGTTCTGGCAACGCCGCGTTTTGATCGTCACACCAGTTATATGGCGCTGTCACGACATAAGCAGAATGTAAAGCTTTACACCAGCACGAAAGACTTTAAATCACTGGCGCGGATGCAAAAAAACCTTGGCAAAGAAGGTGAAAAACTTTCTACACTTGATTTTACCGATACGCGCAAAAAACAGATATCTCCTACGTCCGAACCAGAAAAAAACCTTTCTACCTTCCAACGCATCGGGCAGTTTTTAGGCTTTGGCAAAGAACAGAATGAAACCGAGAACGCACAACCAGAACATCAACATTCTGGGCGATGGCTTGAAGGAAACAAAACAGAAATAGACATTCATCAAGAAACCACCCGCATTCTTAATCAAACATAGTTCATCAGCCTATGTGAAGAATATAAGAAAAATGCTAAAACCGCCGAGACCACCCAAGAGCCTGAATTTGAGGCCGAACCCGATCAGTGGTTTAAATTGGAGCGGTGATTATTTACTATTCAGAAAATCAGCAGGAGTAAGAATTTTGATATTTCGATAAGGGTGTAGCGTCAATAAATCCTGATCGCCTGAGATAATAATATCAGCACCACCGCTGACAGCCACTTCAAGGAATTTGTTGTCTTTACTATCCCTGCAATCGGTTATTACGCAATTAAAGGCTATTTTATGCCATGATCGGTGAATACGCGCTAAAAACCCCGTAATATCGTCTTCGTCAATATATTTTGAGAATTTAGGCCGTGATAGAACCGTCGATAGAACCGTCGAAATTTCTTCTAAAACAGGCGTGGAATAAAGAACAGAACCCGTTTTTTCAGCTTCCTGCAAGGCTCTTGCAGGAAGTGACGTTCCTATCAGCAAAGCACTTATAATGACGTTAGTATCGCAAACAAAACGCATTAATTTTCATCTTTTAGCATATCATTAAGGAGACTTTCGGTAAGTCAGCGCTCTTGGGCTTTTTGAGCCGTTTTCTTACGGAATTCTTGGAATTCTTCAAGATTTAAACGTGTTAGACGCTCATAATCTGCCATTGAAATAATGGCTGCAATCTCACGTTTTTGCTTCTCAATGATCACTGGTGCGTGTTGAGCACTATCAATCAATGCACCAAAAGACTGTTTAGCTTCGGTTGCTGAAATGTGTGTGATATCATCCATAAAATTACCTCCATATAGCACCCATTATAGACAAAATGGACAAAGCAGTCAATTTCTTTTGAATAATTGATGTTGCCGCCTATGCCCAAAGTATAAGTAGCACGATTTTATTGACATTATATAAGAACTCCTATGAAATTAGAGTGTTAAATGGAGTTTTAGCTATGGAAAAAGAAAAAACGACTTTTAGACTGGATGCCGCAGCAAGGCGCAAAGCCTATGAAGGCTTATATCAAATCGACATAAAACCAAATGATGCTGTAAATATGTTTATGCATTACATTGCTACGTTCGGCGAATTGCCATTTAAACCTAACATTCCTAATAAAGAAACGCTTGAAACCTTCAAAAAAACAGATGAAGACCAAGATTTAACGCATCATAACAGAGTGAGTGATATTTAAAACAATTCCTCAAACACACCTATTTCATTTTGTCGTCCAAGAATGGTGATGATTTCGACAATTCCATCATCTGCAATGCGGTAATAAATGCTATCGGCTTTATAAACACTGCGCCTATAACCTTCTCTGATATGATCAACGGCAGGATATAGTTTTGGCTGCTCGGCTATGTGATCGAAACGTTCAAAAAGTGCCCAATAATAATCATCTGCATCATTTGCGCCAAAGTTCAATACACCATACTCATAAATACGGAACAGATCGCTTTCTGCTTGTGGCGTTAGCCTATATTTGGCCATTATCACTCAATCTGTCTTTAAATTCCTTGAGCATAGCTTTGGGGTCAACCTCCTGCGTCACACCACTTTCTTCTGCTTTTATAAGCTGATTGCGGATATTGTTAACGGCTTCCTCACGTTTTCTAGCTTGGCGGATCAAGTCATTTACGACTTCACTTTTACTGCTATACTCTTCATTGGCTAGCTGTGCTTTAAGCCATTCATCATTTGGTGATGTCAGTGATATGCTTTGTCTTGTCATGGTTTTACCTGTTAAATACCCTTATTGGTGTAATTATACACCACACAAAAGAAAAAGTATAGTTATTTATGATAATCAAAAAAGGCCTTTTTATATTTATAACTCATAAAAAGTACAATATGAGTTATAAATGTCCTGTTTATTGCTTATAAGCAATGTTGCCGCCTATGCCCTCGGCGTAGGCGGCGCGATTTTTCGGCGGTTTTACGGGTCTTTCTCACCTTTATTTAAAAGCCCCACAATCTGCATAGCCTGCTCAACTGTTAAGCGGTTTAACTTCAAGCTGATATCTTCATTTGTCCAGACTTCCGCACTGCCATTGTCAAAATGAATAGTTTTTGCGCCGCGTCCGCTGTGGTTAATCCAACCGCCAGAAACGCGGTGTAAAGCGTTGGTGATTAACTCCAGATTTTGCTCTTTTGCTTTCTGCCCTAGATAACGCTGCACGGCTTGTTCGTAAACTTTCAAATAATGCGGCAATAAGTGCCGTTTTATATCGGCGGCGATGTCTTTCGGTTGTCTGCTCATGCTTAGCCGATTGTTTGATAATCACCGTTATAATATGGCTGTGTTTTGCTGCGTGGAAACATCCCCGACACGCGAAACATTTTGCCATCAACACGAAAAAACAGGCCGCGCCCCATGCCGTCAATAATTTCATACGACCAATCACTTTCGTGCAGGTGGTTATATTTCCACGGGTGTGCAAACGGAAGGGAAAAATCGATAAGGTTGGTGCGGCACGCAAGGGCAAAGCCCTGAGTACACGGCCTTGTCTATTTTTATCGTAGTGCGCTGAGGGGCAACGTCCCTAAGCCTTACAAAGACAAATTATCCTTGCAGATTAGAAACGAAGTTTATGATTTGTGAGGATGCTGATTATATTAATAATAACTATGGCTCTGGACTATTTTGAAACCAAATTATGAATTATTAAAACGCTGACTTATTACAGCTTGTGGTTTATAAACTATTTGTTTATTTTTATTACATAGAAGAATAATGTGTTCTGGAAAGTATGATTAGTTGTGCCTGCTTTCGACCCAAAGCGGAAGCTGGTGGCACTTTATATTTAGATAACTGAATGTAATCGTTTTATGATTTTGGCAAGTTTTACGGAAACAGCAATGTCCGACTATGCTTCAGGCACGACTGGAACAATATATTCATTGGGTATAGATATTTCTGACATAGAAAAGCGTGTTCAAGAAATGCATAAAGTGATAACTGATACTAGTTGGCTTGAGCCGCTCGACATAATTGATCAATCCACTTATGCCGCAAGATCAAAACCAACTATAGATAAAGTTGTTGAAGATATCCTCAGTAATGTCGAAAGTGATAGGGGATATCGTGGTGAATATAGACGAAAATGGAATTATTTTTAAAGATGACGTTTCCAAGCTTAGTAGAATGCAAATGGAAGTGATAAGTAGGTATTTATAATAGTCTACGTAATGCTGCGCCTTAAAAATAATTGAGGGGAAGTAAGTTTTTACAAAACATGATAAGTGTCCGCTCATGGCCGAAAACAGCAATCTTCTATTGCTCTTAGGAAATTCTCATGTTACCGTAAGATTGTGCTAGTTGGTGAGCCTGCTCGTTCGTGCAAAGATTTCATCGGCCAACAGGTAGATAATATAACCTTACACCGAGCTTATTATCTGACCAAAGATTACGAACGCAAAATATCTGGATAATAAACTTGGTCAACATAATAAGGATTATATTATGCCCCCTATTGCATACTTCAAACTCCAAGCCAAAAATTTATTCAAAGACTACAAAACAAAAGAGCCAGTCTTTGACGAGACAATCAATGACTATCTTTACGAATACAGCCCAAAATACTTTGACGTTGATCGAATTATCCTAGAGCACGATTTAGACGAAGAAAATTTTACTCTAATGAAGTCTCAGCATGTTATGGCGAATATGGTTGGCTTTAGAAAATGGGCAGATTTATTGAAAGCCTCTGGCACAGAGCTAGAGCTTGCAAAACTACTATTTGATAATCAGGATAAAATCCACATAGAAGATTGGAAAGTGTACGTTGCTGGCGTAGAAAACGATAACAACATAACGCTCTCCCCTGACGATAGATTAAAAATCTTCAAAAAAGTCTTCTTCGAAGTTGATGGGCATGTAAGTCCTTTCGGAGACTACCGCCTTAATAAGAAAATAGCCGCCTAACAGGTTGGACAAAAGATTGTATCCCGTACGCTTCTGGAGCGTAATGAGTCGGTATCACTTACTGAGGTGAGAAGACAAAAAACTGATTGGCAGCGTGAGGCAACCATTGCGCTCTCCAAAGGCAATGTTGAAAACCAGATGTAAAAACTCCTCAGCACACCATGAGTCATAAGGAATTGTCAGTCTTGCGAGATGAATTTTTGGAAAAAGCAAAAAACCAGCAACACCAAAATGACCGCTCTCATGAACGTGACGGGCTGGATTTTGATAGGTAGTCGCAGGATTGCAAATTTTAACGTTTTAAAATTGCAGAGTAATCTGGCTTTCCGATAGTTAAAAGCTAACTCTGCCGTTCTTTTTTTGGTGTTTGTCTTTCAGGGGCTTTAGCTTTTTTCATTACTTCGTCCCTTATTTCCTTCATGGTTCTTACGTGGTCACGAGCATCATGTAATACACGGCTAATTATCAGTTTATTTTTATCAGCGGTGAAATAAAAAACCATATGTCGGGGAGATTTTATCGTTGAATTTACAACTTCCTTAGCTAATCGCATATGATAGCTACGCATAGTGGAGGCAATCTCATTGCGTTCTTTGCTACCAGGTCTAAAAGGGTCTTTTTCAAGAAGCTCAATAGAGCTGTTAATGAGTTTATTATATTCCAAGGCCATTTCTTCGCCATGATTTCGGTAGCTGTATTTTAGGATTTCCTTTAAATCCGAACGAGCTTTTTTGGTAATTCTTGCTTTATATTTAGATGCCATAGCGATTTTTAATGATTTTCAGCATCTATTTCAGCTTTGATCTCCGCATGAATATCGGCAAAGAACTTATTCCTATCATCTGCGTTATCTAGTTTTATATATTCACCACGCTCATACTGCTCAACACCGATCATAACTTCATTACGCAAGGCTTCAATTTTAGCTTCATCCTCAGCCGTTTTCTGTTCCAGCAAGCTAAGGGCTGTACGAATAACTTCACTTGCGTTTTGGAATTTTCCTGTAGCTAATTGTTCAGCTACAAAACCGTCATAATGGTCTGTAAGGTTTATATTTCTTGTTGGCATAGAAAAGCCCTCCTGTATTTAATTATAATATAAAAATAACATATTGGCAATAATTGACAATGCCTTTTTAAAGTTGTTGCTAAAACAACGTTCCGCCCGCTGACGCAGTATGGTCAACGGGCGGCAAAATTTTTTTGCCACCCTCCAATTTTACAAAAATGATAGTTGTGTGTTTGCGTTCCAGCCTTTTTTCTTGGCTGTTTCGTCTAAATTCTCCATTACAAGGTCAGTTGCATTTTGAATGTCTGTTACTTCCGATTTGTTAAGAAAAATAGATTTATAGCCTGTTTCCGTGATTGGTAACGGTTCTTTACAACGAATTTGAATATGCGACATATCCGAGCCGATGTAATATTCGGGGGTATATTCCAAGATAAAGTCTATGTTCTTCCATTTAAAATAAGCTGTTTGATAGGTCATTATAAAATCCTCCCCTTTATGCCATACGGTAAATATAATTAGTGCCGTCAATGCGGGTTTCGCTGTAATCCATGCCAAGGTCACGGGCGATAGCATCCGTATCAAGATAAAAACGGATATTGTCAGGGATTTGTCCAAACAAACCTTCTTCAATAAATTGTTCTGCTAGTTCTTTCAGGCTATCCAACTCGTAAAGCTCTATATCGAAGTCATCAGGATTACCGCTATCAATATCAAAGTTATAGCCACATTCACCTGTTGCAATAATAAGGGCGTGTTTTTGGTGCTCTTCCCATTCTTCAATTTTTTCAATGAAGTGGTGAATATTCCCCTGATGAACGCCAAGGGCATTAAATAATTTGCAGTCGATTTCTTCACCATCGATAAACTGGATTTCATATTCCTCTGGTTGCTCTCCATACTCATTAAGATTTTTTGAATATAGAGTGTCGTATTCTTCCATACTTTCAAAGTAGAACCCTGTTGAGCTGATATCGTATGGCTGTGCGTAAAACTGTGTCATTGTCTTTCCTCGCTTATTTTTGGGTTATAAAGCAACGCAAGTGCGTCGCTTTATAACCCTTGCCTCGTGGCGAACAGCGGGTGTGCAAACGGCAGGGAAAAATCGACAAGGTTGGTGCGGGCGCAAGGCACTGAGCCTCGGTCTTGTCTATTTTTATCAAAGTGCGCTGAGGGCAGCGCCCTAAGATTTTAAACACAAAAAGGCTCGCTGAAAAATTCAAGCGAGCCTTTAAGTAAAGTTTTGATTAATACAGTTTATGTCCAGATAAAATCTGAATCGTCTATCGTATAAACACCATTTAGTTTTAACTCAAAGTTATTTGAATTTCCTTTAATTGTAGTTACAGAGCCATCATCCGTAACTGTAAGGTCAGAGAATGAAGATATACCACTTGAATCGAGTGCAGATAAGTCAATTAAATCCGTACCGTCTTCAAAATTATGGATAGTATCAACTCCATAAGTAGCATTTGAGTCACTTACGGCAGTAAACACGAAAGTATCAATGCCTGCGTCACCCTGCATGTGGTCAACTCCATAACCTCCACGTATAAAGTCATTTCCTTCGCCACCATATAAAATATCGTTACCAACTTGACCTTCAATTATATCATCGCCTTCACCACCGAAAACAGTATCGTTTCCTGCACCCGCTTCGATATAGTCATCTTCTTCATATGTAGCTATAAGGTCATTACCTCCTAATCCATAGATGATATCTTTACCCATACCGCCACCATATCCTGTTATGGTTTCACCTGCTGCCGTACCTACTACAATTTCAGCAACGTCCGTAACATTAAGAGTAAATGGTATTTGCGAGGTTGAAGCACCCGAACCATCCGTAGCAATAATATTGATATTTATCGTCTGCTCGGTTTCATAATCTAAAGATTGCCCATCAACTAATTTTAGTTGACCATTTACAACTTCAAACCTTGTATCATCGACTGTAAATGTATGACTATCCCCAACATCTACATCTGCTACGGTGAGGTCGCCGATAATTGCTCCGTCTGCATTTTCAGTTATAGAATTATTCAATAATGTAATGCCTGTAGGGGCATCATTTGCATCGGTTATAGTTAATGTGAAAGTTATAGGAGCAGTTGACTCACCTGCTAAGTCGGTAGCTGTTACATTAACATCTACTGTAGGTTCAGTTTCAAAGTCTAAAGACTGACCGTCAACTAGCTTTAGCTGACCGTTTACAACTTCAAACCTTGCATCATCAACTGTAAATGTGTGGCTGTCTTCAGTATCAATATCCGCAACGGTCAGGTCACCGATTATTGCCCCATCGGCATTTTCAGCCAAAGTGCTACTGGATAACGTAATGCCAGTTGGAGCGTCATTAACTTCTTCAACAGTGATATTAAGTGTTTGAGTAATAACACCTCCCTGATTATCAGATATCGTATATTCAAAGCTATCCGAGCCTGTAAATCCAGTTTCAGGTGTATAAACGATTTCGCCGTTCACTATTGCAACGCTGGAGTTTGGATTGGCTGTTGAACCAAGTGAGTCAAGAGTAATCACATCACCGTCAAGATCACTTGCCTGAGCTAGTACATCAATAGTGGTAACTTCATCAATATCAACTATTAGAGAAGTTAAGGCAGCTACTGGTAAAGCATTTAGAGTTACATTACCGACAAAGTTATCTTTTGTAAGCTGAGTTTTAGTTACGCCTTTTAGAACAACTGTTTGTCCGTTCCCAAAATCAATAGTCGTGTCATTGCCGTCATCAGAAATTTGAAGCATCAGCTCAGCAAAGCTATCGAACATGAAGTCAAAGTCAGCTAGATCAACTTTATCAGAAGCTACATCAAAATCAGTGATAACGTCTTTTGATTTAGAATCAAGCCTGATAACAACGGTATCATTGCCAGTTCCAGTTTCAATTACATCTGAACCATCTCCGGCATCTAAAACATCATCAGTTGCAGCTCCAAGAAGTGAGTTATTTCCTGTTGAGCTTGTATTTGCAGGTGTTCCGCTTATATCAACTGTTACGTTAACAATTTTGCTCAAACCAAGAGCGTTGGTTATCACATAGCTAAAGCTATCAGTGCCTGTTTCACTTGCATTTGGTTGATATAAAGCCGTACCGTCAGTATTGAATGATATGCTTCCTTTTGCAGGGGCCGTATCAATAGTAAATGTGTCGGTGTCGTTTCCTGCAACAAATAATGAATTATTATCGGTCAGAACATTAAGTACACCACCTTCTGTTTTTGAGAAGTCAGCTAACGTAAACTGGCTATCGGCAAACTCTATTTGCTCAATATCAGTCAGCGTGTCTATACCTTCGTCACCGTTTGATGTATCGGTATCTACAACTTCAATCTGACCGTCATCTAAAGTAACGCCATATCCAGCAGCATTGCCTGCATAGACTGCTTTATCAAGACCTTCACCACCTTGCAGGTCGTCATTTCCTAATCCACCAGTTACGGTATCCGAACCATCAGCACCGATAAGAACATTATCATTACTGTCACCAGTTATGGTATCATCAAAGGCAGAACCTGTTATATTTTCAATGTTGGTTAGTTCATCACCTTCAGCGGCATTATCAGCTCCGACACCAGTTTCAAGATTAACATTTATGCCCCCAAATGATGTAGAATAGTCAGCCGTATCAATTCCAGCTCCGCCGTCCAATATATCAGCACCTGCATATCCAGTAAGAACATCGTTGCCATCACCAGACTGTAATACATCATTGCCTGATGTACCTTCCAATGTTGTATCTACCGAGCTATTAACACTGATCTCAACATCAACCTTTTGCAGATGGATTGAACCGTTATCACCGTCTACGACTTTAATAGTAAACTGGTCTGTACCTGTAAATGTTGAAGAATTTGGAACGTAAGTATAGTTACCACCATTTATAGTAACCGTACCGTTTGAACCGTCGCTTCCAACTGATATCGTGTCATTGCCTACATTATCAAGGATAATGCCTGATACGGTATTTCCTTCTATGAATTTAGCAACACTATCTCCACCACCTTCAAAGTCATTCGCAGAATACTCGGCATCATCAAAAGCGAATTTTTCTACATCGGCAAAGCTATAAACAGTTCCGCTTGCAATGTGTATTGCACTTATTTGTCCATTTCCATAAGTAACTTCATATTCGGTTGATAACCCCTGTAATACTACAGTGTCTTCACCTTCACCTGCGGCAAAATTTGAATTATTGCTTGATAGAACAAAGCGGTCATCATAGTCAGAACCGATAAAATACTCAATACTGTTTAGTGTATCCCCATCAGCGTGACCATATTTTCCTGTTCCAGCTGATATATCAATTTCTACTCCAGATACAGAATCAGCATAAGAAACCGTATCCCAACCAGAGCCACCATTTATTACATCAGAACCAGCTCCACCTAGGATTATATCATTGCCATCACCACCTGAAATATTATCGTTTCCGTAGCCACCTTCCAAAGTGTTAGCAGAACTATTACCAGTAATCACATCGTCATAATCTGAGCCAATAACATTTTCTACATCGGCAATAGTGTCACCTTGAGCATGACCACCAGATTCAACACCGGTTGCAAGATTTACATTAACGGCAGAATCAGACTCGAAATAAGAAACAGTATCTACGCCGTCACCACCGTTAATATAGTCAGCACCTTCACCACCAACTAGCAGGTCGTCACCAGCATGACCGTATAATGTATCATTACCGTCACCACCTCTTAAAATGTCATTGCCGTCAGCTCCGTTATTTTGTGGACTATATAGCTTCTGATAAACTCCCCAACCTGAACCATCATTAGCCAAGTCATTCCATGTAACAGCAAACCCACCATTTTCTAGACCAACAATATCTGAATATCTTTGGTTACCACTTACTTGATCATTGAAAGTAACCTCACCGCCAACTTTGTTACCATCCTCATCATAAATTTGACCATGAACAGATCTCTTACTACCTTGCTGGCTATATGAAGACCAACTGACCACGAAACCACCACCTTGAAGCCCTGCAACAGCAGGCTCATTTTGGTCATATGAAGTATAAGTGTTCACTTGAAACTCGCCGCCAACTTTTTGACCACTTGCATTATACATTTGACCAAAGATTCCATATGCAGAGCCATCTTGATAATAGCTTTGCCATGTAACTACATAGCCTCCACTTTCTAGCCCTGCAACATCAACTAAATACTGATCCGAATAAGATGTAGTTGGAACATGGAACTCACTTCCTACCTTAGAGCCATTAGCATTAAAACGTTGCCCATAAACACCGTAACCACCAGAACTATCTTGTTGATAAGATGTCCAAACAACTACAAAACCTCCATCTTTTGTAGAAGTAACAGATGGATACTCTTGGGAAGAATTTGTATAAGTGTTTGCTAAGAATTCTCCGCCGATCTTATTTCCGTCCTCATTATATACTTGTCCATAAACTCCCCAACCAGAACCATCTTGTCCTAAGTCATTCCACACAACAACAAAATTACCATTTTCAAGCCCTATAATGTCAGAATATCTCTGGTTATCATTAGTATTCGTGTTAAAGATAATTTCACCACCAACTTTATTTCCATTTTCGTCAAAGATCTGTCCATGAACCGAACGTTTACTACCTTGTTGGCTATAAGACGACCAACTAACTACGAACCCTCCATTTTTAAATCCAGCAATATCTGGCTCATGTTGGTCATATGAAGTATATGTATTCGCTTGAAATTCATTACCAATTTTATTTCCTTTAGAATCGTATAATTGACCAAAAACACCATAAGCAGAACCATCTTGATAATATGATGCCCATGTTATTACATAACCACCATTTTCAAGATAACCTATTGCTGGAAGGTATTGATCAGAAGCAGAAGTTGAATTTACTAAAGTTTCACTGCCAGCTATAAAGCTAGTAGTTGTATATCCTCCTTGCAGAATGTCATCTCCCTTACCACCTTCAATATAGTCGTCACCTGAGCCACCTTCGATAGTATCGTTTCCTTCACCACCCACCGTATAGTCATTTCCATCGTTTCCTTCGATAAAATCATTACCCTGATCGCCATAGATAATATCATGCCCGGAATCACCTGAAAGAATATCGTTGCCCATTCCTCCAGAAATTAAGTCATCATCAGCGCCGCCATTTATAGTATCATTATCCCATTCACCGAATAATGCATCGTTTCCTGCATTACCGTTCATGACATCATCACCCATGCCGCCATATGCTTTATCGTTTCCGTCATTAGCGTTTATAGTATCTTTTTGTGAGCCTCCAAAAATAATATCATGGTCAGTACCGCCATCGATAAAGTCTTCACCACCGTTACCATAGAGCTGGTCATTACCGCCACGTCCTTCAAGATTTTCATCCCACCAAAGTCCAACAATCCTATCCGAACCAGAAGTTCCCATCAGGTTATTTTCAAAATAATCATAGTGGTGATATGAATGTGTTGTACGACCCCATTTGCTTTTCTTAACAACTTGGGTAATCACCTGAACATCATTATAAAGCTCCATATCAACAGAGTTGTTAATAATGGCTGTATCAAAATTATCAGTGTACCAACTTGAATCCGTATTATAGAACATGTAGTGCCTATCAAGCTCTGCTTCCTGCCATGTTCCAGTAAAATGAGTTTGAGCAGCTAGGCTTGAACCGCTAATACCCGCTACACTATAGCTGGTTAGATTACCATCAGTGTCAAATGCAAGAGAACTCATATCTATTACCTGACCGTTTGATAATAGCAGATACTCGATTGCATTTCCTAAATTCTGGTCAGTAATACGAACTTCATCAGAGCCGTCAGGAGTTGCACTTAAAATTACATCATTACCTTCGAGCTTAAATGTGATTTCATCTAACGTATAATTAGCAAGCCTGATTATATCCTGAGTACCTGAGCTATCCATTATAACGTCTTTGCCGTCACCATAGCCAAATGCATAAACGTCTGAACCATCGCCACCGTCTAATATGTCGTTGCCCTGACCACCCACCAAGTAATCATCATCTAGCTCACCATATATATGGTCATCGCCATCCTGACCGAATACAACATCTTTACCTAAGCCACCAAATAATAAGTCGGCATCTTTACCGCCATCTAAGATATCATCACCAAGATCGCCGTATAATACATCTATACCGTCATCGCCATAGACAATATCATCACCTGAATCACCACGAACTACATCATTACCATCTGAGCCAAATAAAACATCATGTCCAGCACCACCATAAATCTGATCATCGCCAATCGAACCATCTATGTAGTCATCGCCATCATCACCGTATAAAAGATCGTTACCAGCACCACCGTTTATCTGATCTGCGTTAGCACCACCCCATACAACATCATCTCCAGAGTCACCGTATATAAGGTCTTCACCTTCGTTTCCTTCTATCTGGTCGTTACCTGTTCCACCTGAAAGTATATCGTGACCAGAACCACCAATAATCATGTCATCACCATCATCGCCGTGAATCTTATCTTTACCCTCATTTCCCTCTATGTAGTCGTCGGAATCACCCGCTTCAACATGGTCATTACCTGACCCTGCAATAAGGATATCTTCATCACCACGCCCTTCAAGCATATCGTCACCGCCTTGGGCTACAATAAGGTTCTTATTATCATCTCCTACAAGAACATCATGACCGTTGCCGCCAATAATATCACCGGCATTTGCATCAGCTATAGCCAAAGCACCTTGGTCACGCACAACAATAATAGTGTCTTTACCGTCAACTTCCTGAACAACAAATCCAACTGATTCATTATGATAATGGAACTCTCCGCCCGGTTTGAATATACTTCCGATAAGAACGCCTAATGCAGCACCGATTACCGTTCCTACAATTGGCACAACTGAACCAGCAATTCCTAATGTTGCACCGATACCTGTGCTTGCTATACCATTAGCTATTGCCATACCGGCATAAGCCGTTCCACCGGCTACAGAAGCCGCACGAATGGTATCTTCATTAATACCATTTCCTGAAATTATTGAAGAAGCTATTGTAGTAATTGCAGCTATTGCCCCTGCACCAGTAGGTGAAACTGTAGGAATTCCAGGACCTACTGCACCTGGAGCTTGCGTACCTTCAACGATAAATATCGGTGTAAGACCATGGTTTACAACTTGAGCAACACTAGAATTTGCGGCAGCTTGCGCATAATCCTCAATACCAGCCTCGCTACCTTTTAATATTGCCGTTACAGCAACGCTGGTAATGGCACCTTTAACCGCCTGTGTAGCAAGTTGATTGTCCTGTAACAATTCTCCAAAGTCACTTAAGATTTTCTTACCGTTTTCATCAACAGTAATACTTAACGCTTGTAAAGTAGCATCTAAAGCTCCACCAGCTACAGCCTTTACTGCAATTGCTTCTGTAATGTCATCTAAATCTTCACCGGCGATCAAACCTGAGACTATCTGACCTATTAAATCTGGAACGTTACTGTTAATATTACCAACAGTGTTAGAAACAACATCTGACATAAAGTTAGTAAAGCTATCAGCACCCTTCTCGACCATGTCAACTATGCTTTTAAAGCTAACTTGTTGACCTTCAATATTTGCCTGAGAGCTTTCATTAATATATGAAAGATTATTTACACTGTCGTAAATTTCAGAAATCCCTGATACATCCAACCCTGTAATGTCCGAATAGTTCTCTTCTAAAAACTCTTGTGAGTTACCGATAATGCTGTAATAATTTGTAGTATTTCCATTTGTATCTGTATAAGCGACATTTTTGGCAGGAATGGGCATGTTAAATATGGCATTTTGTCCGGTTCCAACACCGGGTTGATTTTGTGTAATTTCAACGTTAGTATTATTTTTATCAATAAAATTGTACGCCACATAGTCAAAATCGTTATCAGCTGGTGTAACGTTTAATGAATCCCCATCTTTGAAAAGATAGATGTCAGCTCCATTTTCTAAAGTAAATTTTCTATCAGCTAAATAATCATTATCAGCAATTGTAAACAAATCACCGACAGAAATTCCTAGCTCACTTGCAATATCTGAGATTATATCATCAGGATAAAGATTATATACCGATCCTATTGTACCATTTCCAGAGGAAATACTTTTTAAAGCAGCATTATCGGGACTATTTTCATCATGTATAAGGTCAAATACGTTATTTCCAGTTACCGTTGCATCTGGCATAGGACCATTTTGTATATATTCTGAATTATCTAGTGCGTATACTTTGGCTTTATCTAGATCTATAATGCCATTTTTGTAAAAACCTTCTTCACCGAGATATGCACCCTTGTATATATCTTCTACTAAAGCTCTTTTAGCAAATTCAAAGCTCCAATATTTTTGTTCTACTAAAGTTTGAGCCGCTGATTCAAAGTTACTTTGTGTTATGTTATTTGCATTCAAATAGGATGTTAAAGTCTGGTTATTTATATCGTGATCAATATAGTCAAATGCTTCATTTGTTGATAAAAAATCATAATCATTGTAAAAGGAGTCCAAACCACTCTGAATAGCACTGTAAGTTGCTCCACTATCGTGATAATTTGATGGTGTGAATATTCCTGTCATGGGATCTAAAACAACCATATCAACGACAGTTGCGGTTTCGTATGTAAATTCAAGACCGAACTCACCACTTAAACCTACACCAGCACCAAGTAAAAACGATTTAGTTAGTTCCGATGTGTTTTGGTTAATGGTATAATCGTAAGAAGCTTTTGCCACTCCTATATCAAGATCAAATCCACCACCTAAAGATACTGAATCGCCATTATAACCTCCAGACCCAGAAACATCAAAAGTGCCAAGCTCTTGACTTTGATTTACCGAATAGTTCCCATCCGCATAGGAAATTTCTGTTTGTTTGACTTTCAGGGTTAGCCCCCCACTTGTATTTCCCGAAACCTTGTAATCATCATTGCCAAGCTCAATTGTTATTGCCTGTTTAGTTTCCTCCGCAACAGATTGAGTAGTGCTATATCCAGCTGAACCAGAGGGAATAGCAGCTAAAATATTATCTTTTGTTGACTGCGGTATGCTCTTACCTGTTATAGCTTCTATGGCTTTTAGAACCTTACTAAGACCAGCTTCAATGTTTCCGGATATAGTTATAGACTTCAGATAACTTTCGACAACAACATTAGTATTAATGTCTAAATTAACAGCACCACCAGATTCTTCATATATATTTCTTGCCGTTTCGTCCCAAACCAATGTATTATAAGTCATAATATAACTCTCCAATTATCAATATTATTTATTTCTTCATTATATATTTCATTAAAAAATACCTTTATTTCAGACGCTCTCATTCCAGCCTTTAATTTTGGATTGTAAAGAATTCTTAGAAGAAGCTGGTCTAATATAGTTATTTTCTCGTTCTTATCTTGATCAAGACTGCTATATGAAAGGTTTTCTTTTGTAATATCTATTCCAAAAGAAAGATAGACGTTTTTCTGAGTACAGATTATGCTGTTTTTATTGCTATATTTTTCAGGTAAAAATAATATTATTCCTCCCATCTCATAATCATGTCTTATATTTAAAATACAATCACTAGAATCATTATAAGAGTTATATAGTGAGTTAATTAAATTACTGTTACCATCGGATGCCTTCAGAAGTATATTACTGTATGTAACAAGTATATCTTTTTCAATATTATCACTATAGAAAACTAGGTAGTTTATAGCCTTGCGTTGATTATATTTGACTTTAGAGTTTGTAATTTTAGCAAATTTATTTAAGTAATATCTAAATTCATCCTGTTGTTTTTTATCGGGGTTACCAAATGTTTTTACATTGATAGTTTTGTTCCATTTTACAATACCACTAAATGTTTTATCGGAATTAACTATTTCATCACTTTCATTAGCAACAAGTTTAACAAACGCTTCCCAAACACAATCAACATTGTTTAAACATTCATTTGAAGAATAATTACTGTAATCTTCTGCATTAACTTTATTAAAAGAAGTAATCAATATAATTAGGATTGCAAAGACAATCCTCCCGCCCGAAGGGGTATTTACCCCTTCGGAATGTTCGTGTTTATTTTTTTCGGTTGCTTCATTTACCATAATTTCTTAACCTTAATCTTTATTAACGCTCACCTATATATTTAAAAATATAAAAATCAACCTGAAAATTTAAATACTTTAATATTCTCAATTAATAATTGTATTTGATATTCCCCACAAAATCACAATAGTTGCTTATCGTTAACTTATTAACAACTTAACCCCCGCCCGAAGCGGCATAACAAACCTACGTCAGGAAGGGGTATTTGCTCAACAAATACTTCATGACCATATTGCAAGACCCCTTCAGAAATTACCCTGCTTACACCGGCACTTGCTGCTGCCGTAGCGTAATCCTCAAAGCCTGCCTCACTACCGTTAATAATAGCAGTCACTGCAACTTGAGTTATAGCACCTTTAATTGCCTCGGTAGCTAAAACATTACTGGCTTGCAAATCATGTAAAAGATAAAATTCATCTCCGAGAGCTTCCGCCAAAGATTCTACAGCACCCGCTGCAACTGTTTGTATCGCTATTTCTTCTGCAATATCTTCAATATCCTCGCCCTGAATGATTCTGGAAACTATCTGCCCCACTAAAGCCGGAGCCTGAGTTGCAACATATCCGCCCGTATTTGTAATAACCTCCGTCATAAAATTTGCAAAGCCGGATGCTCCTTTTTCCACCATGTCAACAATGCTTTTAAAGCTTATTTGTTGTCCTCCAGCAGTAGCCTGAGCATTATCATTGATGTATGAAAGGTTATTTGCGCTATCATAAATTTCAGATAGACCCGATATATCAATTCCCGTAAGATCAGAGAAGTTTTCATCTAAGAAATCTTGAGAATTGCCTATTACACTATAATAATTGGTAGTATTTCCATTGGCATCTGTATAAGAAACATTTTTTGCAGGAATTGGCATATTTAGAATTGCATCTTGTTCAGTGCCAACTCCAGTTTGTACCTGACTAACATCAATTGTGGTTTTATCTTTATCCGTAAAATTATATGCCACATAGTCAAAATCGTTATCTGCTGGTGTAACATTTAATGAATCACCATCTTTGAAAAGGTATATGACAGCTCCATTATCTAGGGTAAATTTTCTGTCCGTTAAATAATCATTGTTAGCAACAGTAAATAAATCATCGACAGAAATACCCAACTCACGTGCGATTCCTAAAATTATATCATCTGAATATGACTGATAATTTGTAATATTTGCATTGTATTCATCAAATACAACATCCGAAGTTGGAGCACCATTTTCTAGAGTGGTTTTTAAATCTGTTATATATCCATTAACGTCAATATTAACATTTGCACCCGCAATTATGTCTAAAGTTGAATCAGTTGATATCGTAAAATTATTATTGTCGTCAATATCAATCGTTATACCTTCAAGTGTTATGCCCTCACTATCCGCAATAATGTCCAATGTGCCCTTAACTGCATTAACAGCATCAATGGCCTCTTGAGCATATAAATCCACATCGGATGATCCAAAATTATCTATATAGTTTATAACCTTTGATGTAGCGTTTGAAAAAGAAACCTTAAATTCATTCCATTCGCCATTTAGAGAATCAAAAGCATCATTTATAATTAAGACCTCTCCTTCTTGAATTTGTAACTTAAGTTCGCCAAGAGCCGTTACTACATCTCCGGGAAGAGTGTCATAATTACTAACTCCCAGACCAACAATTCCAAGAGGTGAGCTGGCGATATTTAATGGTACTGATAAAGGTTTAAGATTTAACTGAGTTGCAAAAGAACCAGCTGCTCCAGCAAGGTTACCAAGTGCGGAGGTTAAATCCCCAATTGCTTTTACATTGTTTCCATTATCATAGTTAATAGCCGCAGATGATGTGCTTGTAACAAAAGCTCCCAAAGAAGTGTTAATGCAGCTGCATTTGATGCTGGGTTTGTACTTAGAGGTTTTATAGCATTTAAATAATTAGTAGTTATAGCTGCAATTTGAGCCGCATTATTCACAGCGGATATATTGCTGTTTCCATCATCATAATATATTTTAACGGACGCATCTGAAACACCTAGTTCAGTATATATTGTTTGCAATGTTTTTGCAGCAGACATAATTTTTCCTTTATTTAATTTTATTTAAAGTATATTTCGTAAATAATTCTTGTGGCTAGGTATCCAGAAAACAGGATGCCAGCTAGGATAAGGGATGAAAAAAGATGGTATTTCACAAAAAATTTGTGTATTTTAGGAAAGCGTTCTGGAAAGCTTTTGTAGTGTCTACATATTAACCAAATCAGAGAGAAGCCTCCAATTGTAGGAATGCTAAATAAGAACATTCCAAAAGTAGATTGTTTTATGTATCCGCTTTCTATAGCTACATTAATAAAATCTATCGTACAAAGAGATACATAAAATATTATTAAATATACGACTGATATTATATCTATTACAAAAAACAGCTTTTTGCGCTTTAATTGTTTTTTAAAATTTAAATCAGGGCATGATTTACTTTCTGATTGATCGTTATTTTCTACGTTTATAGTTTTGCCCACCTTTTAATACCCACTATTAGTATTATCACTATTTACACAATGCAACATTAGCTTTATCTAATAAATATCTATAAATACTAAAAATTAAAATACAACTTTAAAATTTAAAAAATTTAAAAATATCAACCTTTAGTTGCATTGGTAGTAGATAGTAAAAAAGCAAAAGTTGGATAAAGTTAATTAATTAATATCTTTCGCATATAAAATGTATTGAATATAAAATTTTAATGAACATAATGATTGATTATGTATAATTCTAAACATTAAAATTATGACAAGAATTTTGCTGCTAGCACCTCTTAGCACTCCTTTAAATAAAATTTTACGTGAAGCAGGCAATGATGTTATATGCACTGAATCAGAATCGGCAAGAACACTAATTAAAACTAGCGACTACGACTTCCTAATAAGTTATGGGTATAGGTATATTTTAACAAAAGATGAGTTATCTTTTTTTAATAAGAAAAATGCTATCAACCTTCACATTTCATACTTGCCGTTTAATCGAGGTGCTGATCCTAATTTTTGGGCGTTATTTGATGGAACACAATCTGGTGTAACTATCCATTATCTTAATGAAGGTATTGATACTGGTGATATAATTGTTCAAAGAAAAGTAGAGTTTGACCTTGAACATGACACCCTTTCTTCATCTTACAATAAGTTGCATGATGAGATGGTAAACATGTTTAAGGAAAACATGGACAGTATTTTATCTGGCAAATGTTTCTCCACCAAGCAATCATATAAAGGAACTTATCATAATTCTAAAGATAAGAATGAAATTTTTGAACAGTTATCAAGCAAACGTGACAATGTTTGGGATACTCCTATTAAAGAAATCATCGAAATGGGCAAGGAACTTGATGAATATGATGAGCTTCAGTTTAGAAAAGTATTCGACATAAAATGATCTTAACTAACCCCAACTATTGATAAGGAATTCTATAAGTAATTGATAAACAAGGGAGTGCTGGCTAAACTGTTAATATTATTGCGTAATATAAACAAGTAGTTTAGCCATGACCATAGATATCACAACGTTATTCGTTTGTCTTGATGATTTTTGCAAATTGTACGAATCGTCATTAAAAGCAAAAACTCTACCCACATGCAAAACTCGCCAAAGGCAAGGTTATTTAAGCCTTAGCGAGATGCTTCTGATTGAAATCTTATACCATTTTAGCCATTACAAAAACTTCAAATATTTTTATATCCACGACATTTTAGGCAGGCATCGTAACAAATTCAATAAACTTCCGTGCTATGACCGTTTTACTGCTTCGAAAAAGCGACTTTTTATGCCGCTAACCCTGTTGCTTCACAGCCTCTGCGGCGAGGAAACCGGCCTTTATTTTGCCGATTCCACTCCGCTAAAAGTCTGTCATAATAAGCGTATAAATAATCACAAGGTTTTTGAAGGTTTGGCGGAGCGTGGCAAGTCTACTATGGGTTGGTTTTTTGGCTTCAAACTGCATATTGTTATTAACCACAAGGGACAAATTATGGCGGTAAAAATTACTCCCGGCAACACTGATGACCGCGCTGCACTTGGCGATATGGTAAAACATTTGCAGGGAAAATGCTACGCAGACAAAGGTTATATCGGCAAAAAAATCTTCACAGAATTATGGGGGCATGGGCTACATTTGATCACCGGGATCAGGCGCAATATGAAAAATAACCTGATGCCGTTTATTGACAAAGTTTTGCTCAGAAAAAGATTCATTATCGAGACAATCTTCGGAGTAATGAAAACCGATTTTAACCTCGAACACTCAAGACACCGCTCGCCTATCAACGCTTTCGTCAGTATTCTGGCATGCCTTGTGGCATATGCTTATAAAACCGACAAGCCTAAAATCAGGGCTTTTCTTATAGAGCCTTAAGCGTAGTTGGGGTTAGTTAAAACATAATAAGCATGTCGCTCTGTCCAGCTTGGCTTTTTTTGTTCGTGCCATTCTCTAGCTATAGTTTCAAAGCTGTTTTCACTGTTTATATGCTTTGTAATTTTTTCAAGCTTCTTTTGTTGTGATGGGTCTATGTTTTCGGAAAGCAACTTTCTTGCTTCATCTCTTTTGTTGCGAGCTTCTTTTAAAGAAACCTCTGTATACACTCAGATTGAAAGACGTTTTTCTTTTTTATTGTAGCGATATTTAAAACGCCAATATTTACTACCGTTAGGCATAACCTCAAGATAAAGTCCCTTTTCATCACTCTTTTTGTATGATTTGTTTTCAGGTTTAAAGCCTTTGCAAGCAATGTCGTTTAATGGCATTTGGGGGCATCTCCTATTTCGCTTTATGCCCCCACATATGCCCCCGGTTGGGGGCATATGTGGTAAGACAATATAAAACTACATAGGACTAAATATAAGCATAATACCTTTGTATATCAAGGAAAATCGGACTTTATAGGACTGTAAAAAATAAGAAGATGGCGGACAGAGAGGGATTCGAACCCTCGATACGGTTACCCGTATACCTCCTTAGCAGGGAGGCGCCTTCAGCCACTCGGCCACCTGTCCGTAATATAAAAACAAGATAAAAAATCCTGAAGAAAGCTTTTTAACGAGGAAAATAACTTTTTGCAAGCATAAAACTTAACTTGCGTTGCCTTCTTGTAAGAATCCCTGAGAAATATTGTTTTTGCTCTCAGCTATAATATCGGTTGAACTGTCTGAATTTTCAATTTGTTTGCTATTAATTCCGGCTTTTTCTTCTGTTTTGATATTTTCGTCTTCTGCTGCCTGAATAGATTCCTTTCTTTCTTCAGCCTCTATAAGAATCCTTTTGTAATGGTCTGCGTATTGTAAGTAATTTTCTGCTGAAACCCTGTCACCGGACGACCTTGCTTCCTTTGCCTTTTCCGTATATTTTTCATAGTTTGTTTTTACAGAGGTAAGATTTGCAGAATTGTTAGAATGGTTATTACGCTTACCTCCGTTTTGCCTTCCACTCCCACTTCCACTTCTGTTTTTGCCATTGCTATTGCGTGGTGAACGGTTTCTCATAATTGCCATATAAAATCCTGATTATTTTTAACATAATTTTTTTTCATAGTATATAAATCCGGTAATTGTTTCAGTATTGGTTAATTTAATTTCCCTATGACAGGAAGCATAAATTAAATTCAAATTTACTAATATTTATCACGCTTGTTTTACAGTCATTATAAAATAGAGATGCCAAAATTAAACCATAATGACAGTTTTCCTATTTAGCTATACCTACTTAACAAATACCCTTGTTCTTGCGTACGGTAATACATCTGTTAATACCGGCTAAATCCTGTTTGTAATTAACAAAACTAAGATTATTATTTTCCAGAATCTCCCTTATTGCGGTCTCCTGACCGATGCCATGCTCCAATACTGCAAATCCGCCTTCGGATAATAAATTAAAAATCTGTGGAGCTAATTCAATGTAACATTCAAGTCCGGTATTACCGCCGTCTAATGCTTGTATCGGCTCGTACTTGGAAACTTCAGGTTCCAGACCTTCAATATCCGAATATTTTATATATGGAGGATTGCTTATTATAAGGTTATAATTACCCTTAATACTCTTACCCCAGTTACTTACTACAAAACTACTACGTTTGGCAAGACCTAATTTCAATGAATTTTCTTTTGCAACCGAAATTGCAGCCTCACTTATATCCGCTCCGACACCCTCGGAGTCGGTAAACTCGGATAGTAAAGTCAATAAAAGACAACCCGTTCCTGTTCCAAGATCAAGTATCTTGGCGGGCGGATTATTATCATATAGTTCCAACACCTGTTCTATCAGGCTTTCCGAATCGGGGCGGGGGTCTAGAGTGTTCTTGTTCACGATAAACTCTCTCCCCCAAAATTCACGTATGCCCAGTATGTGGGACATAGGCTCCCTTGCAACCCGCCTTTGCACCAGTTCGTTAAAATGTTGTTCCTCATTTTGAGATAATGTACGCATGGGATAGCAAAAAATTTCCGCTTTCGATATCTTAAGGACATGCGACATTAACAGATCGGCATCTAATGAATAAGACGGTATCTGTGCGTTTTTAAGTTTTTCCCTTGAAGTCGCTAAAAGCGAACGTATAGTTTGCATGTAGTTTTTATTTTTGCTCAATTAGAAGGCTGTCCGAGCTTATAGCATAAGTTTTGTTGTTTTTACAATACAATATTTGTGTTATAAAAATGATGTATTTAGACGGTAGTTCTTGTAAAATTATTTCTCCTGATATATTGTTCTAACTTTGTTGATAAGTTTTATTTGAGTGAAAACTAAAAGAAATGTTCAGTATTTTTGATATTACGCAATATGATGCGTATCATATGTGGTTCGTTCTTATTTTGATAGCGGCGACAATGGTCGCATACGCTATTGATAAGATTCCTCTTGAATTAACATCTATAGTTGTTTTTTCGTTACTTCTTTTATTCTTCCATTTCTTCCCATTAAAAGATGTTGAGGGGAAAGATCTTATTGATACCGGAAAGATAATGGCGGGGTTTTCAAATCAGGCACTCATAGCGGTTATAGGGCTGCTTGTGGTAGGGCAGGCAGTCGTGCAGACCGGAGCGTTAAATGAAATAGCCCATATAATTACAAAAATATCGGGAAATAGTGCGATTGTAGCTATATCGCTTTCGCTTATAGTAGTAATGCTTGTCAGTGCCATACTGAATAACACACCTGTCGTAGTAATATTTATACCGATATTGGCAGTTCTGTCAAAAAGCCTTAATATGTCGGTAAGTAAGGTTATGATACCTCTTTCATATGCGGCTATTTTAGGCGGTATGATGACGCTGATAGGAAGCAGTACCAACCTTTTGGTTTCAGGTACGCTGGAGGAGATGGGTTATGAAGCCCTGACATTCTTTGATTTTACGGCACCCGGTGCAATTATGGCACTTGTCGGTTTTCTTTATGTGGTGTTCATCGCACCAAGGTTGTTACCTGACAGGGCATCTTTTGCAAAATCCCTTGTAGGAGATGATGAAAGACAGTTCATCGCACAGATAGAGGTGGACAGGAATTCCGATTTTGTGGGCAAAAAGCTGGAAGAAGGCAAGTTTCCTGAATATAAAGATATAAATGTGCGTATGGTGCAAAGGGGAGAACATGCCTTTTTGCCTCCTTATGATGAGAATATGACTATCCGCTCAAGGGATATACTTGTGGTGTCCGCTACCAGAAAAGAGCTGACCGAGCTTCTTTCAAACCAGCCAAGCAGTTTGTTACAAAATAACCCCGGAGCGTCAGAAGTGGCTGACGATACCGATTCGGATACCTCAATACAGGCAGATGTAAGCCTTGCAGAAGTTGTTGTTACGCCTACCTCTAAAATGATAGGGCGAAATCTGGAGCAGATAGGCTTCCACCATCATTATAACTGCGTTGTGTTGGGTATCCAGAGGGAATCAAGGATAATCAGGGCGAGGGTTTCCGAGATACGTCTTGCAGCAGGTGACGTACTGCTTATCATGGGTAAACGTAATGATATAATGGGCTTGAGGGAAAGTAAGGATATGCTGCTGCTTGAGTGGTCGGCAGAAGAGATACATTCGGGAAGCAAGGCCAAGTCGGCGGCACTTATCTTAGGTTTAGTCGTAGGTCTTGCCGCGTTTGATATCGTGCCTATCGCAATATCGGCTTTTGCAGGTTCCGCTGCCGTTATAGTGACAGGCTGTATAAATCTGCGTCAGGCAAGAAGGGCGGTGGATAGTCAGATATTGCTTATTGTAGCCGCATCACTTGCTATGGGGGCTGCGTTGCAGGCTACCGGAGGTGCATCATATCTTGCGACAAACGTTGTTTCGCTTATGTCAGGTGCAAGTCCACTTGTTATAATGTCGGCACTTTTCCTGATGATGGTAGCTATGACAAACGTATTGAGCAATAATGCCAGTGCCGTTTTGTTTACCCCCATTGCGGTAGAAGTTGCGGTAAGGTTAAATGTTCCTATAGAGATGTTTATATATGCCGTTATATTTGCGTGTAACTGCTCGTTTATAACTCCTATAGGATACCAGACTAACCTATTGGTAATGGGACCGGGTCATCATAAGTTTTCAGACTTTACGAGGGCGGGACTTCCCTTAGCTATAATCGTATGGTTAACTTATACGGCGTTTGCGGCTTGGTATTTTTGATTTTTTTATAAGATAGGTAAGATTATATGACCGAAAAGAAACCGGTAATATGGGTGTTAGCCGATGACAGAGCCGGAAATGTAAATCAGGTTCTGGGTGTTGCAGAGGCAATGGGGCTGCCTTTTGAAGTGAAAGATGTTGTGTATGATGAAATGGGAAAATGGCCCAACATATTGCGTGGTTCAAGCTTGCGTGGTGTGGACGTTGAAGAAAGTTCGGAGTTGAAATCACCATGGCCGGATATTGTACTGGGTGCAGGAAGGAAAACCGCACCGGTGGCAAGGTACATAAAAAAAGTATCGCAAGGTAAAACCAAAGCCATACAGATTATGTGGCCGGGCTTTCCTTACAGGCATTTCGATATGATATTCGTACCGCAGCATGACGGCATAGCCGCAGGGGGGCGTATCGTAAATACCGTAGGCTCACCAAACCGCATCAACAAAGACGTGTTAAGTAAAAAAAAGAAAAAATGGGAAGAAGCTTTTTCCTATATGCAAGACCCGTTTGTTGCACTTTTGGTGGGCGGTGATACTAAAAAAGGCAAATTTACAACCGCACACGCACAAGAGCTTGCCAATAAAGTAAATCTTTTCTTTCAGGATAAAAAAGGCTCATTGTTAGTCACTAATAGCCGTAGAACAAGCGAAGATGCCGTACAAGTCCTGAAAAAAGAAATAAAGGTGAAGTTCCATTATCACGATTATTACAGCACTAATGAAAATCCGTATTTCGGTTATCTGGCAATTTCAGACGCAATTATAGCAAGCGGTGATTCTATCTCGATGTGTTCGGAGGCATGTTCATCGGGCAAGCCTGTTTTTATATACGCACCTGAAAGCCTTACTCCCGACAAGCACCGCAGGTTCCATCAGAATCTCTACGAAAAAGGCTGTGCCAGACCGTTGACCGGAAAATGGGAAAAATGGAAATATGAGCCTCTCGACGATACTAAAAGAGTGGCATCAATGATATTGGAAAATTTTTGCTAATACAATTATTAATTGAGAATATAAAAACCGGCCTTAAAATCTAAATATCATCAATCAATAGTTGCTTAAAGTTAACTTATTAATAAACCCTGTTAGTAGGTATCTAATATCAAATCCTAAATGAACATGAGGACGTGGTCACAAACCCGATCATGCGTGGGTATGCCCCGGATCTAATCCAATAGAAAATCTGTGGGCAAACTGAAGGGATGATGAAAGTGATGACGCATTATGCAGGGGTTTATCAAAGTTATTTTTTAGGATATTCACGTTTAGCAAAGGGTAAATTATGCAGTACAAGAGCTATAACAATCAGGCAAAAGCTTCCTAAGATTGCCGGTATCATTACTTTCATAACAACATCATCATTGTGGTGATATATAAACATAATAAACGGTATTGCCGAAGCGGGAGGGTGAGTAACCCTAAAATATGCCATTAATGTTATGGTAACGGATAGCATTAGCCCCAGTACCCACCATGTATCGGGCAAAAATTCCAAAGACAATATACCTATTGTACACGCTATAAAATAACCGCCGATTATGTTCATAGGCTGAGCAAGTTCTTCGCTCGGAGCCGTATAAACAGATATGCAGCTTGCTGCAAAAGGTGCTATAACAAGCGGGTGTCCTGAAAAATGTCCGATAGCAACAAGAATAGTAATTGTTATAAGGGCTTTTATACCCATTTTTACGCATTCAATAAAAGGTAACGCAGGCTGTAACCTGCTAAATAGCCTTTTTATAAAACTAGGTCTTCGTTTCCACATACTTAAAAATTATTCCTAAGCCAGAAAAATAATTTTCCTACAAAACCTTTATTTCCTATATTGCCGATATTAAAAGTTTTATTGTTCCTTTGCCGTTTTGTCAGGTTAAGCATTCCCACAGATGTAGCAAAAGAACAGCCTCGTGTACTTTCTGCCATTCCTTCAATAAATTCGGGAGTGCCTACCCTTACCGCCCTTGATAAATGCTGTTCGACAAAATCATCCATACCTCTTATCTGGCTTGCACCGCCTGTAATAACTATCTTGCCGCCCGTGTTATGGAAACCGAACTTCTTTATCGAGTTATATACAAGTTCAAGTATTTCTTCGGCTCTGGGTTTGATAATTGCTATAAGTTCTGATTTTTGTACCTGTGATATGTCGGAACTTTCACTGACTCCCGAAGGTATCAGGTCAATTATTTCCTGCTCGTCTTTTTCAGCTTTGAATACATTTCCGTGCAGGGTTTTTACCCTCTCTGCAATCTCAATAGTTGTAGAAAGACCTATGGCAATATCGTTCGTTATGTGCCTGCCCCCTACCGCAATAGTATCAAGATATATCATCTTGCCGCCCTTGAACACGCATATTGAGGTGCAGCCCGCACCAAAATCTATAAGGGTAACTCCAAGTTCTTTTTCATCTTCGGTCAGGCAGGACATGGCAGATGCATAAGGGGAGGCTATATATCCTTCAATATTTAAATGGCATAAGGCAAGGCAGCTATTTAAGTTCATAATGTTAGAAGATGCCACGGTAACAATATTTAAGTTAGCGATAAGATTATTAGCATACATTCCTATAGGGTTCTTTATGCCTGCCGTGCCGTCAATCTCATAATCAATCGGTATGCAGTGTATAACTTCTTCATCTGTGCTGAATTTTTCAGCACCTTCGGATATTATTCTGCCGATGTCACGTTCGGATATTTCACTACCCTTTATTTTCAGGTCGATTTTTGTTTTTACCGACCGCAGTTTGTTGCCCGATACGTTAACTATGACCCTGTCAATATTCAGCTTTGCCATTTCCTCGGCAGCACCCACCGCAGAGCGTATCGAATCTTCCGCCTGTTTTATATCTACGATAACGCCTGATTTTATGCCTTCTGCAACCTGATGACCTATGCCGATAACGTTAAGCTCGCCGTCACCGGACAAGCGTGCGATAAAGCATGCAACCTTAGCACTCCCGATGTCTAGTACGGCTATAATATTACTGTTGAATTTAGACATAATGTATCAAGATATTAGAGTCACCCAAACTATATATGGGATTTTTTATAAATTCAATTACAGAAGATAATAATAGTGTGTAAATTATTTGGAATAACTATAAATTCATTTATGTCATTGCTTGCGTTTTCTTTGGAAAACTATAGGGCGATTCCGGTGAGATTACCCTATAATTTTGTTACACAAAATTCGGGTAATGACGTAAAGCTATATTGGTTAGCAATGCCTTAGCTTCGCTTACTTTACAAAAATCTTGTTCTCGTCTTTAATACGCAGGTCAATATTTGAGATGTCCGTGTCCAATATAGATGTATCTAGCTGCAACTGTGCTAGGTGAGACCATGCCTTGCTTGCGTCCTCTTCGGGTAATTTGACCTCAACATCATTCATAAACCTTACGTTCCATCTGCGTTTGCCTACCCTTATCACAGATGACACTCTTTTTGCAAGGTCAGGCTGGCTGTTAAGCAGGTTAAATAATGACTGTATGTGAGAGGGTGATTCGTCTCCTACCAATATTATTAAATCCGAAAATTTCTCCAGCTCCTGCGTATTTATAACTTTCCCGTCACTATCGATTAACTGAACAATACCGTCATGCTGCCAAAGGGCTAAGGGCTGTCTTTCAATAATACTTACGCTCAAAGTAGACGGATAAAGACGCTCAACCGATGCATGTTTTACCCATGTAAGATTTTCAAGCTTCCGCCTAATGCGTTTTAGGTCGATATTTAAAATAGGGTCGCCTATAGTCAGGTGTTCCCCGTCATCTATAGTGGCTTTGGTCATGATATCGATGATATCCTCTTTAGGGGTATATTCCTGCCCTTCGAGTAATATATCCTTTAAAACAAGACCTGATTTTACCGATACGTAACCGTTTGCATCTATTACTTTCTGCCTGACAAAATCATAATGCCCCGAATAATAAAACCATGTGCAAAATATAAATACGGCTATACTGAAAGAAAGCCGGGGGATTTTTATCAATTTCCATAAAAACAAAGAAAGACGCAACAGCCTTGACTGTCGCTTTCTGGTCTTTGTTGTTCTTTTCTTTTTCTTGGCTACTTCTTGCATGAGGCATTCTCTACCAGATATTCTACCAGTTGAGCATAACTCATTCCTGCATGTTTTGCAATTTTAGGAACTAAGGAAAATTCCGTTAAACCCGGATGGGTGTTAATCTCAAGAAAATAAAGATTGCCGTTATCCGAAAGTATCATGTCGGTTCTGGTAATACCGCTACACTCAAGTGCCTGATGTAATTTATATGATGATTCCATAGCCTCATCATAGATTTTTTTGTCGATATCGGCAGGCATACGATAATCGGTAGTGCCTGAGCTATATTTATTCTTGTAGTCATAAAATCCTTTCTTGGGTTTTAGTTCAAGAACTCCTAAAGAACCAAAATCCGCAACTGCCACGGTTAGCTCACGCCCCTTTATATATTGCTCCAAAAGAAACCGTTTATATTGTTTTATATCTTCATATTCGGGAAGGTTGTCACCTTCTTTTATAATATAAGTGCAGATGCTCGAACCTTCGTTTACAGGTTTTATCACAAAGGGTCTTGGAATCTGAATCTTACCGCCGGTGATTTCCTCCGGCATGCAAATCTGGTGTTTAGGGAAAGTAATACCGACATCCCTACCGATATGCTTGGTAAAAAGCTTGTTCATCGCTATGGCGGAAGACATGACGCCTGAGTGGGTATATGGTATTCCCATCAATTCGAGTAAACCCTGTATGCAGCCGTCTTCTCCATATGTGCCGTGTAAAGCAATAAATGCAACATCGGGAGCCGTCTGCTCTAGTTTTTTTGCAATATCTCGGCCTACATCAATAACGGTAACTTTGTAGCCGAGTTCTTTTAAAGATATTTCAACACCCTTGCCGGACATCAGGGAAACTTCCCTTTCCGATGATAATCCGCCAACCAATAATGCTACGTGCTTTTTAGTCATTACTTCTTATTTCCTATAATTTTTACTTCCCATTGCAGGTCAATACCGCTAGTTTCCTTAACTCTTTTGCGGACTTCCTCTCCTAATGTTTCTATATCTTCTGCGGTTGCATTTCCGGTATTAATAAAAAAATTACAGTGTTTTTCCGAAACCTGTGCGTCGCCTATCTTCAATCCCCTGCATCCTGCCTCGTCAATTAGCTGCCATGCCTTCTTTCCTTCTGGATTTTTGAAGGTGCTGCCGCTGGTACGGCTTTTTACAGGTTGGGTAGATTCCCGTGTTTGAGTTATCTGTGCAATGCGTTTTTCTATATCCTCTTTTTTTCCTTTTTTTCCTTTGAAAACACCTTTGGTAAATATTATACCGTGCGGTAAAGTATTGCCTCTATAGATATATCCGATATCAGAGCATGTCACGGTGTTGATATTGCCCGCCTCGTCAATAATCTCGGCACTTTCTAAAACAGATGACACGTCAGAGCCATACGCACCTGCGTTCATGAACAATGCACCGCCTATGGTTCCGGGTATGCCAGACAAAAATTCAAGACCGGCTATATTGCCAGATGCTGCGAACATTGCCGCATTGAAACTCAAACCAGCAGCTCCGGCTATAAGTTTTTCGCCGTCACATTCAAGCTGCGTGAAGCCACGCCCAAGCCTTATTACCACTCCGTCAATGCCGCCATCTCGTACAAGAAGGTTTGAACCAACTCCAAGTACCGTAACTTTTATGTCTTCTGGTTTGTTCTTTAAAAAAAGTGCAAGGTCATAACTGTCTTCAGGGCGAAAAACAACCTCGGCATTGCCTCCGACATTGAACCAGTTTATTTTTGACAGATTAACATTCCGGCGGTAGTTGCCGCGAACCTGTGGCAGCCTTGATACTAACGAATCACTCATTTTATGCATTTTGTATCTAAATTTAAAAGGAGCGATATTACATAATATTTTAGCAAAATAGTCAATTAGTAGTTATAGCATGCACAGAGAACATAGCTTTTATAAAAATTGTACTGAAATCTTGGATTATTTACCTGCCCTTACTCGTGCTTTTGCCCTTTTACGTGTTTTCTTTTTGTGATTATCATCAAAATGTTCACATTCGTAATGTGTTCCGTAAACTATCATTGCTGTAACGGTAAGAATGAAGAATATTGCAATTGCCATGTACATAACTAATACCTCCCTAGATAACGTTAGAAGTTATCCGATATTTGTATCATTGTACCATATTTATATCTACTTATCCAGCCTTTGCCTAAAAAACACTACTAAAAAAGCCGTTCCTATCAATAATATTATTAAAGGTGCGACCCATAGAATAAAATTTTGCTTGTTTACAGGCGGTTTCATCAGGACTGAATCGCCATAGCTGTGAGTTATATCGTTTAATATCTGCTCTTCATAAAGCCCTTGAGACAGTTTTTCCCTTATCAACACACGCAGGCTTTTGGCAATATCCGCCTTGGAATCATTAATTGACTCACCCGAACATACAACACAGCGGACTTTTTTGAATATCCGGTGTGCCTGCCGTTCTTTTTCAGGGTCGGCAAGGCGTTCCTCCGCCGTAAGTGCAAGAGTGGAAAAGGGGATTAACAGAAGGATTATTAATATTCTAATCATAAAAACTCTATGTTATTTAACGGAATATTCCATTAATTTACGCATTCTGTCATCCTATACTAAGAATGGTTGTCATGCTGAATTTATTTCAGTATCTATTCTTGTTTATAGTAGAACCTGAAACAAGTTCAGGTTGACAAAAAACTATAAACAACAGTTAATCTTTCACCAAAGGCAATATCTCATTATTGTAAATAGACTCATTTAATACACCTGCATATCTATATAATATCTTACCTTCAGGGGATATTAAAAATGTTTCAGGTGCGCCGGTTACTCCTAGCTTTACTATTACCTTGCCTTCTTTATCTTCGCCTACCTTAGTAAAAGGGTTGCCCTTTTGTTCAAACCATTTTTCGACTATCTGTTTATCGTCCTTCCAGTTAATACCGTAAACGGGCAGTTTACCGTCTTCTTTTATCTTTAGTAACTGTTCATGCTCTATCTTGCAGGGAATGCACCATGAGGCAAAAACATTAACCAGTGTATATTTTCCCATAAGGTCATTGTTATTAAAGCTTGAATCGGTAGCAACTCCCGCAGGAAGGTCAAACTCAGGCATTTCCTTGCCGATAATGGGTGAGTCTTTTTTATTATCGGTTTCCAGCATCTTTGCCATGAACAAAAAAACTACAAAAAGAAATATAACTAAAGGTGTTAAGAAAAATGCTTTCATTTCTTCCTCTTTATCATTGCGATGAATCCACCCGACGCCATTAAAACACAGCCAAGCCATATAAGGTTAACCCACGGTTTATGATAAACCCGTACCACAAAACCGCCCTTGTCGTTGCTGTCACCCATTGCAATATACAGGTTTGACAGCAGGCTGTAATATATATCCGATTCGGTCGTGTTACTGCCCTGAACAGGATAATATCTCACTTCAGGTTGTAAAGAGGCAACCCTCCTGCCCGTATAGTCGGTTACCTCAAAGTTACCGAACCTCATCATATAGTCATCTTCGGCAGCTATATACATATCAACCAATTTTACATCATAATGTGCTATTTTAATAGATTCATTTGCATGCAGTATCTTTTCCTGTTCTTGCCCCCATATGCTTACTACGGTAATGCCTGCCGCTAATACTCCAAGCCCGATATGGGATATTACCATACCCCAAAAAGGTATAGGGATTGATGATTTACGCCTTTCATATAAAGAGTATAACATCGATGATATAAGCCATGTGCTAAAGCCAAGCGATATGGCGGCTATAAAAGATTGTTTGTCCGGTACAAAAAGCACCAGCCCGAATATGAACAAAGCACAAATTAACGGCACTAATAACTTTGCTTTTACTTTTTGGGCATCATCTTTTTTCCATTTTAGGATTGGCACTATTCCTGCAAGTATAAGAAGCGGTAGGGCAATCGGGTTAAATACCGAGTTAAAATAAGGCGCACCGACGGCAACGGAGTTCTCGCTAAATACTTCTACGATAATAGGGTATATAGTGCCTAAAAAAACCGTAAGGCATAATACCACCAATATCAGGTTATTTATTAGTATTCCGCCTTCTTTTGAAAAAGGTGCGAATTTGTTCTTAGGTTTTAATTTATGAGCCTTCATTGCAAATAACGTTAGTGAAATGCCGACTACCAGCCCTAAAAATATAAGTATGTAAGTGCCTCGCTGAGGGTCGGACGCAAATGAATGTACGGATGTTAAAACACCCGAACGTACAAGGAATATTCCGACCAAGCTAAGTGCAAAGGTAAATATGCCTAGCAGTACCGTCCATACTTTTAAGGATTCACGTTTTTCGTGTACTATAAGTGAGTGTAAAAGGGCAGTTGCAACAAGCCAAGGCATCAATGAAGCGTTCTCTACGGGATCCCAGAACCAGAAACCGCCCCAACCAAGTTCACGATATGCCCACCAGCTTCCCAAACCGATTCCGAGGGTAAGGCATGACCAGCTAAATAATGTCCATTTTTTCAATGATGTAGCCCAGCCCCTATCAGCTTTTCCCGATATTAAAGCTGCAACCGAATATGAAAGACCGAGCGAAAAGCCTATATAGCCCAAATATAAAACAGGCGGGTGCATGGCAAGACCGATATCCTGTAACAACGGATTTAACCCGACACCGTTTTGCGGTTTGGGAAGAATACGCTCAAAAGGATTGGAGGTAAAATATATAAAAGCCAGAAAGCCTACGTTCACAGCACTTTGAACCGATATAATAATATCTTTCATTTTCGTTTCGAGCTTATTTAGCAAAGCGAAGAAAAAACTATATGCGGCAAGTATAAGGCACAGTAATAACATAGAGCCTTCATGATTGCCCCATGTGCCTGTAATTTTATATATAAGCGGTTTGTGCGTATGTGAGTTTTTATATACGTTCATTACCGAAAAATCAGAGGTCACATAAGAATATAGCAAACACCCGAATGAAGCTGCTACAAGCAGGAATACCGAAAGGCTGATATATTTAGCGTCAATTTCCTTGTTCTTACAAAAAGGCGTGAATATCTGTACAAAGCTTATGCCAAGTGCGATAATCAGAACAAAGCTCCCTATTGCCGGAATCATTCTTCTTCCCTCCATTGTCCTGATTTCTTCAATGATTTGGCAACTTCGGGCGGCATATAGTTCTCATCATGTTTTGTAAGCAGATTGTTTGCTATAAAAACATCGCCTTCAAGATTGCCCGTTGCCACCATGCCCTGACCTTCACGGAACATAGGGGGGAGTATGCCCGTATATTTTACTTTAACAGAATTAGTAAGGTCGGTAATGTTAAATTCATGCTTTTGTCCGTCCTCCGACTGTTTAGCCGTTCCTTCTTCAACCAGCCCTCCGATACGGATTAGCTTGTTATAATCTATAGCCTTTTCCTTTAGTTCGGTAGGGCTATAGAAAAAAACAAGGTTATCCTGAAAATTGTTCAATATGATACCGACGGCACTACCCAGACATAACAGTCCGAGCAAAATAAATGTGAGTCTTTGATGTTTCTGTTTCATATATTTTGTTTACTGAATTTACAGAATGTTTTTTATGTAGAATGTTCGATAAAGATATATTCTGTCATGCTGAACTTATTTCAGCATCTTTTATCTTTTAACAATAAGATGCTGAAATAAGTTCAGCATGACAAAAAATTGTAGATTAAAATACAAAATCTATCTTTACAGAATATTCCCTTTTACAATGATTACTTTATGTTCTTCAACTTAATATACTTAAGTACACTATGTAACAATAAGCTGCCTAATATAATTGCAGCAATAACATATGAGCTAAAAATATATATCATCATTGTTGGAATTTTCTAAAATTAATTTATACTGTGTAAAATAGATAATTTTGTAAAGATTCCAAGTTTTTAATTTTTTAAATAGATGTAGGTTAAAATATGCCAAAAGCAATGATAGTTCAGGAAACGGGCGGACCTGAGGTTTTAAAAGCGGTTAACATCAAAAAACCTACAGACCCTAAGCCGGGACAAGTTCTTTTAAAGCATACCGCTATCGGCGTTAATTACTTGGATATATATTACAGGAACGGAATTTATACCGTACCTAAATACCCCATGATACCGGGAATGGAAGGGTGCGGTATCGTAGAGGCGGTAGGGAAGGGGGTGAATATCCCCATCGGTAAAAAGGTGATATATGCAACTGCACAAACAGGCTCTTATTGCGAATACCGTCTTATTAACGCCAACCATCTTGTCGGCGTTCCCGAATCTATACCCGATGATATAGCAGTTGCAGCTTTTACCAAAGCACTTACTGCACATTATATGCTATTTAGGGCGTATAGCCTTAGAAGAGGACAAACCATTTTAGTGCATGCGGCAGCAGGCGGAGTGGGCGGTTTAATGACCCAAATGGCAAAATACGCAGGTGCTATAGTAATAGGTACGGTAAGCTCTCAGGAAAAGGCGAAAGCCGCAAGACAAAACGGCTGTGACCATGTGATAATATACACGGAGCAGGATTTTTCGCAGGAGGTAATGAGAATTACGGATAATGTCGGTGTGCATGTAGTTTATGACGGCGTGGGCAAAGACACCTTCAAAAAGTCAATTGCCTGTGTTATGGAAAGAGGATTGCTGGTTACCACAGGGCAGCCATCGGGAAGTATCCCTCCTTTCAATATATTAAGTATCGCACAAAAATCAATTTATCTGACCAGACCTACCCTGATGATATACACAAAAGACCCGCGTGAATATATGTTAAGTGCTATTGAAGTGTTCACCATGATTGACAAGAAAGTGATAAAACCGAAAATTTTCGCAAAATATCCGCTTGAAAAAGCAGCAGAAGCACATGCCGCTATTGAGTCAAGAAAAACTATAGGTTCAAGTATTTTGATTCCTTAAAATAGCTTCTAAATTTTTAGAGCTTTAATTTTGGCAGTATTCTTTGTATATTGACATTTAGCGAAAATAGTATATTTATTTTCCTCATGAGAAAAGCAATCAAATTCAGATATATTTCACTTATTACGCTTGTAGCGTTTCTGATGAACGTGATGTTGCCTTTTTTTGCTGTTTACGATATGCAACACGCAATGGCTGCGGAGGCTGAAAAATCATCTATCGACTCAATGTCTTCGCTGTTTGGTGATAAGATTCTGATTTGTACATCTGACGGTTTCAAGCTGGTATCTCTCGAAGACCTGCAAAACGGCAAAGAACGACCGACTCCACACCCTGAATATAAATGCGCCCTGTGTTATGTAGCAGCTAATGGCATCAAACATGTGGTTCCAGCTCAGGAAGTTGCGTTGTTATATCAACAAAGCATTCAATATATTTCCTATTCATTCCGTAATGATGCAGAAATTTCCGCTATCTCTACACGTGGCTTTCAAACACGTGCCCCTCCTTACATAGCATAAACTTTCATACAAAATTTTCTTTTTTTGCGGACTCTCCTACGGGAAACCTCCGCCTTAATGCTTATGAATGAGGCTATTTATGTATAGTTCAAAACTATTACCGATTGTATTATGTGCCGGTACTATCCTTAGCGGTGTAGCTAATGCCGAGGAAACAATAAGACTTAGCCCTGTTTTTGTTACGGCGGAGGGTATAAGTGAAACGGGTACAAAAACAGTACCGAGCAATATAGAAGCTCTTGAGATTATCAGGCGTACACCCGGTGGTGTTGCTGTGGTAGACGCAGCAGACTTTGAGAATAAATACACCTTAAACTTTGAAGATACTTTGAAATTAACATCAGGTGTTTATGCGAAAAAGCGTTTTGGTGAAGAAGTTCGTCTTTCTATTCGTGGTTCCGGTTTATCCCGTGGCTTTCACTTGCGTGGTTTAACATTATTGCAAGACGGCATTCCGTTTAATCTTGCAGATGGTGCGGCAGATTTTCAGGAAGCAGATAGTTTTGCATTCCAAAGGCTTGAGGTGTATAAAGGTTCTAACGCCCTGCAATATGGCAGCACTACACTAGGTGGTGCGATAAATATGGTAACAAAGACAGGAAAAAGCCAACCGGGCGATCAGGTTAGAATTGAGGCAGGCTCAGATAGCACATACCGTACCAATATTCAATCAGGCAGAGTATTTGGTGACTCGGATATGTTCCTTAGTCTTACCGGAACAAGCAGTGAAGGCTATCGAGAGCATGACAATCAGGAGAATATCAAATTTAACGGAAACTTCGGTACGGCAATTTCTGATAGTGCAGAAACACGTTTCTATCTAAGCGGTAATATTATTGAACAGGAATTACCGGGAAGTGTTAGCCGTTTTGATGCACTGAATAATCCCGAACAAGCCGGAAATGTTATTGCCTCCGATCAAAGGCGTGATATTCGCTCTGTACGACTATCTAACAAAACCACCTTTGATATCGGTAATGACGATAAATTAGATGTGGGTGCTTTTGTTAATGCAAAAGACCTATTCCACCCGATTACCCCGTTTGTCGGAGTAATTGATCAGGAAAGCTTGGATTACGGTATGTTTGCAAAAGGCTTCGGTGAGTATAATATTGCTGATTATCGTAACATTTACCGTTTGGGTGTAACCACGCATCTTGGTGAAGTGGAGGCTAAGGTGTTCCAAAACATCAATGGTTCACGAGGCTCTTTAACAGCAAATGCCGAACAGGAATCACAAAATATATCACTTTATGGTGAGAATAGCTTCTATATGAATCCGAAATTGGCTTTGGTAACGGGAGTGCAATTAACGTGGTCGGACAGAGAAGTTAACGATTATATAACACCAACAGAAAGTGACAACAAAATATACCGCTCATTTAATCCCAAGATTGGTGTTTTGTACGAGCCTGCGGACAGTGTTCAATTTTTCGCTAATATAAGCAAAAGTCACGAAACCCCTACATTTAGCGAATTAACACAAAGCGGCACTACGGGCTTTACTCCGGTTGACGCACAAAAAGCATGGACGGCAGAAGTAGGCACACGTGGTGAAACTTCCCGTATTGCATGGGACGCAAGTTTGTATCATGCTAGAATTGATGGTGAAATGCTTCAATTTACAACAGGTTCCGGTATTCCGGCATCTACATTTAATGCCGAAGATACCGTACACCAAGGTTTAGAACTCGGATTAACAGTGAAGTTGGTCGATAGTATATTTACAAAGGGCGATAATTTACAATGGAAAAATTCCTATACCTATAGTGATTACCGTTTTGACGGTGATAGGCAATATGGTGACAACGATATTCCGGGACAGCCAAAGCATTTCTATCAGACCGAAATACGCTATGACCATGCTTATAATTGGCATGTAGCAGTAGACTGGGAACTTAGCAGCAAAGCTGATGTTGATTTTTCCAACACACTGGACACTCCGGGTTATGGTATTTTGGGTGCAAGTGCAGGTTATGATATCAACGATAGAATCAACCTTTATGTTGATGCACGCAATTTGCTGAATAAGAACTATATTTCCACCTTCAGTACCATTGTTAATACGGCAGGTAATACTTCCGTATTTTATCCGGGAGAAGGTCGCAGACTGTTTGCAGGTATTCGGGTTAAGTTTTAGTTTTGTATATTAATGGTGATTATGTATGTCTAAAAAACCAAATTATTACAATTATATCCGGCGTTGGCATTTTTATGCCGGAGTAATTATATGCCCTGTTTTGCTGGTTATGGCGATAACGGGTGGAATGTATCTCATGCAGCCGCAAATTGAAGATGCGATGTATGGCGATAAAATTTATCTGTCAGAGCAATATACCGGTCCTATAGACCACGATGCCTTAATTACAAAAGCCTCAAATCTTTTTAACGCAAAGAAGATTCACACATATCAGCCGCCAAGTAGTGTAAGGCAAAGTGTTCAAATTATACTCACCACAAAAACCGAGGATAAAATAACCGTTTTCATGCACCCTCAAAGCGGTGAAGTTATCGGAACTATAGATGAGGACCTGCGATTAATGAATATCGCAAAAGATATTCATGGCGGTTTGATGATGGGTACTGTGGGTGGAATTATTGTGGAGCTAGTAGCCTGCTGGACGCTGGTAACGGTAATTACAGGGCTTTATTTATGGTGGTCTAGAGGAAAGAAAAAACGCAGTATATTACTTCCTGACATCGGGCAAAAAGGTCGCAAATTATGGAGGGAGTTTCATGCAGTTACCGGTGCATGGGGCGGCTTATGGATTATGGCTATTATTATTACAGGTTTGCCGTGGTCGGTAGTATGGGGAGATTTATTTTCCAAAACCGGACACGCCTTAAACGAAGGATTTCCAAAAGAAATCTTTAGTGAGCGTCCGCATTCTATAAGCGATGCTTCGTTACCTGACATTTCCATAAATACACTGATGAGCAAACTCTCCGAGTCGGATATCAAACATAGCTACAAGATAGATTACCCTTGGTTTGCAAACGGTGTGTTTGCAGTTATGCCGCTTCGTCATGGCGGATCACACAAAGATGTTGCTTACGTCTTCCTAGATAAACGAACCGGTGAAGTTATCAAGGATTTACGCTGGGACAATCTTGGAGCTTTCGGTAAGGCATCTTCCATAGGTGTGCAATTTCATGAAGGACGGCTATTTGGGGTTGCCAATCAGACTATAAACCTGCTTGCCGTTATTATCTTGATAGGTCTGGCACTTACCGGTCCGATTATGTGGTGGAAACGCAAACCCGAAAGTAGTTTAGGTGTGCCTGCTGTTTCCAAAGATATTATTTTATCTAAAAAATTTATTGGCTTGATTGTTTTTACGGCAATCTTTCTACCACTCTTCGGGCTATCGGTTATTGCCATTATTGTAGGTGAAATCATTTATAAAAAATGGATGAATGTATAAAAATCGAGCTACCCTCTTAGACTCTGTTAACAAAGCATTTGCCATATAAAAGCATATACAATACATGATAAGAAAGTTGAGTCCGACTTGTAATATCGCGTATCCGCTATTCTAAACTTTTTTTATCGGAATGTCCCGTTAAATGTTTTAGGGTCTTTTTAAAATAAAGTGTCATGCTGAAATAAATCCAGCATGAAAACTATTTTAGTACAAAAACCAATTAACGAGACATTCCGTTTTAAATTACTATATATTGTTACCAAGCCGCCAGTTTTAGCTTTTCAGGCTTACTACTTGCCATGCCGTTTTTTTGAATCCTCTCAAGCTGCTGCCCTTTACTTCCATATAGCTGAATCTGCAATTCGTGCGTTTCAGGCAAAACCGTTACATGGGCAAAGTTATCCGCCTGAGTGAATCCCCATGCCTTATAATCCATAGATCCATGTTCATCTGAAATCTTGAAGGTGTCGGGCGTGCGTGAGTCTTTTGAATCGTGAACATAAGAAGAAGGCTCACCGTCTGCGAATGAAAACGGCCAGTAAAATGCTGACGAGGTTACGCAGTATGATTTTATGTCCTTACCGGCACCTGAAAACTCAAGCTCGGCAAGGTTAGCACAATGTATATCACCGGAAAGGAAAATAACATTCTGTATTTTATGTTCGATTATGGTTTGCAAAACAGTTCGGCGAGTGTTGGGGAAAGCGTCCCATGAATCGCTTTTTTCCTTCTCGTTATCGCCTTTTGTAGAGCCTACCTCACTTGGTGCAAATACAGACGAGGTAATAATGAATTTAGGCACATTACCGTGATCTTCCTGCATGTGACGCATCCATGCACATAAATAATCTAACTGGTTAGGCTCGGCATGATGCAGGCTGGGCTGCCCCAGCATATGATTATCATCAAGCCTGTTTTGTTTGGTAAACCACTCTTTGAGGTTTTCTTTTGCATTTGCCCCCATGCTATCGGTATCCTCGTTTTTGTAACGCTGGGTTCTGGTATCCAGAACAAAGAACGGATAGCCGTTACGCTTAAAGTTATAATATAGTTTCGGAGTAGTCTCCCTCTTTAGGTGAACGTCATGCCCTGACATTTCCCTGCCATGTATGTAGCTATCCTCAAATCTAGGGCCGTGGCTCCATTGGTAGCTCATGTAAAAACTGATAGCCAGATTAAACAGGGTGCGTTTTTCACTTCTTTTTATCCTGTCCTGAGTCCAGTTATCCTCTATCTCATGGTCGTCAAGCGTCATATATGTAGGTACACGGCTAAGTAATGTTGCCATATTGGGGGAGGAAAAAGCGGTTCTGTAGCGTTCCTGAAATTCCTCATAAGTATTTGCAAGACCCACAGGGACAAAGCGGTTATATAAATCTGCATATATCTGATCGCCCACCATTAATGTGAAATCCACATTGTCATTCATAGCCGCCATAGGACCGAAGATTCTGTCTGCCTCTTTGCTTTTCCACATTATTCCCGGATATCTGCATGAACCAAGCAGAAAACTTACAGGCGACTTTTCTGTAGCTTTGAGTGCTTTTGCGGTTTTAAAAACAGCTTGTGTATAAAGCTCGTCCCTTGCAGTTAGTGCCGATGCCCATACACCCGGAGCAGGAAGGCGTTTTGCGATATATTCGCTGGTAACTTCCAAATCGTTATCAATAGAATCGTCCAATGTTAATGATGACATTCTAACGGTATATTTAGTATCGGGCTTAAGTTTGTATGGCGTGCCTTTTTTGCCTTCATCCATCCATAAGCTTACATCTTTTCCAAGGTTGAAAGTTCCCGTCCTGTCATATTCACGCCTTAGACGGAAGTAATATACGTTTTCAGGAAGAACTGCCTGTTTTTTTTCATCATAAACCCCGATAACACCTATCGTACGGCGGTTCTCCGATTCTTTTGTTTTAATGACAGGGTCACCTGCCGCAATCCATAAACGGCATGAATCTGTTGTTGTGTGACCGACAATAGGACCTACTATAGGTTTACGTAATGAACTCATATTTTTTCTCTACTTGATTATATTAATTGCATAAGGATTATAAAAATCTTACTCAAAGTGTCTAGTGAAATTATTAATTTGACCTAAGTTATAAATTTAATTATTAATAAAAAGGTGTTAATTTGTTAATTTATGGGGGTTTTGTGAATTTTAACTTTATAGAAGGTACTTCAGGGAATGATAATATTGTCGGAACAATAGGCTCTGACGAAATTTTAGGATACGCAGGAGATGATTTTATAGTTGGTGATTAGGGAGATGATTTAATTCAAGGCGGTGCAGGTAATGATGTTATACAAGGAAATAGAGACAATGCTCTCTTAGATGGTAATGCCGGTAATGATTATTTATGGGGCAATGAAGGATACGACCGCTTATATGGAGGCGATGGAAAGGACTGGTTGTTCGGTGGTCGAGATGGTGATTATATACAAGGCGGTTCCGGCAGTGATTTTTTATTTGGTGGAGCAGGAGATGATAAATTTGTATTTGAACATGGAGACTCCACGGTTTTTCAGTATGATATAATTATGGACTTTGAAAAAGGCAGAGATGTACTTGACTTTACATATTTCAACAATAATCCCGACAACTCGGCGTATTTTGATGATTTTTCGGTTGTTAATGAGCAAGGCTTAACCTTTATTCATAATTCGGATATAAATTTTTTCGTTGTTATGGTAGGTGAAATAACGTTAGATGAAAATGATTTTGTGTTTTAACGGAACATGCTTTTATATTCATCGTCACTTATAGGTACAAGATAGTCGGTATATCTTTGAGAGAAACTGTCATAACCCAAAGGCCATAATTTTGCTTCTTTAAGCACTCCTATGCGTTCCTTGAGTTGATCCTCCGCACTATCTTTTGCGTTATCGGATAGTTTCCTTACGCTAGAAGGCATAAATCCTGTCACTGCCGAAACGTAAAGACCTTTGTTTTTTTCAGGTTTGGGTTCGGTTCTGTGTTTATCGTCAGAATTAACCTTTGCTTTGTTATTAACAGACTTAATAAAACTTGCTCCTGCTGCAAATCCTCCGACTGCCACGGCAGTTGTAAGAGGGCTTTTGCCCTGTGACATCCGACCAGCCCAAAATCCACCGTAAATAATTGCACTTTTAGCTATTGGCGGTATATTAGCATCCTTGATAATCTCTTTGGTTACTTCCATAGTTGCGATGGGTAAAGCCAGTGATTTTATATTAGATACGGTTTGCGTTTTTGTTCCGAATAGCCTGTCCACATATGTGGTTGCAATTGCGTTTGCTCCAAAGTCTAAGGGAAAATTATTTAAAGCCCCTTTTGTGATTTTTGATACGAAATTATGTTTTCCCGCAGTTTCATTTTTATCGGTTTCCGTAATGCTTGAAGCATCTTTTATGTGTGGTGTCATTCCCTTGATACCGGCACATATCATGCCGGTGCAGAAACCTCTTGATGCGACTACGTCTAACCCGATTTGAGCCGTAGCCCCAACTTTCTTTTGAGATGTCGCTGCCGATAGCAACAGCATTCCCGCCAGTGCTTGTTTTATATTCATAAGCTGAGCATTCTTAAAGTTTTTAATCGGAAGGTTTTTATATTTTAAATATAGATGTGTCAATTTAAGACCTCTGCATAATACAAAAAAACTCGTCATTTGTTTTACAAATTCAGGCTATGACGCATTATGCAGAGGTCTAAATTTTATTCACCTTGAGTAACTTAACAGAAATAAAAAGACCAAAATGCTGTATTTGATTGCAATCAAATACGTGCCGTAAAAATCGGGATAGCATACATTTAGGGCATTGTTAACTAAACATCGTTTTTGTCATACTGAATTTATTTCAGTATCTTTTTTATCTCGGAGTAGATGCTGAAACAAGTTCAGCATGACAAAAATATTAAAAATTTTAACATGAAATACAAAAACTATGTTTAGTTAGCAACGCTCCATTCAGAATTTTAATGGAGATAAAAAATGACACTTTCAACTATACTACTCATTATCTTAATCTTGTTTCTTATTGGCGTATTCCCAAGCTGGTCATATAGCAGAAGCTGGGGCTACTTTCCAAGCGGTGTATTAGGTACGGTTCTTATTGTGGTTGTGGTACTGATGCTGTCAGGAAATATATAACAAGGGACTTTGGATTTTTAAGACGCTTTACGCACAGACTCCGTTAAGGGGGCTGTGCTATTTTGCGTTTTCGTCATATTTACCTATCTTTTGATGCGGCTATTTGTTGCAACACTTGGTGTTATTTCATTATCAAACACTCCTTACTTAAGCTGTTATGTATTCATAAAATAATAACTATATGCATTTGTCTGAAGTCAAATACCTTTAGGTGCGTCAAGACTAAAGTTAATTCAACAAATGTCGGATTGACATGAGGATACGCCGGATACCGGTTTTTAACGATAAAATATCCCGATTATACGGGCAAATAAAGGAGAATAATCATGACAAATCAAATTATAAAATCTGCATCGGAACTCAACGGTGAAGATGTAAAAAATCATCAGGGTGAAAGTCTAGGTGATGTTAAAGACGTTATGCTCGACACGGAAAATAATAGTGTGGCATATTACGTTTTATCTTTTGGCGGCTTATTCGGTTTGGGTGATAAGTATTTTGCTATTCCACCCGAAGCCATGAAGCTAAATACACAAGATAGCGGTTTTATTCTGGATATAGATAAAGACCGTCTGGAAAATGCAGAGGGCTTTGATAAAGATAACTGGCCGGATATGGCTGATCCAAAGTTCCGTAGCAATCTTTACCAGCATTACGGCATTACGGATAATTTAGCTGTATAACTTGCGTTTCATGACTCCCCTTTATTTATCGGCTAAGGAAACAGCTAAAGAAGGGCTTAATGAGGCACGTAAAACTGCCATGAAAGTTTCCCTCTATACGTTTTTATCAATGTTGATCGGTGCTTTTATTGCAAGTGCGTTCGCTGCTTTGGGTGGCAAACACAGAGACTCAGTCGGTTGATTGCAATCAAATACCGTTAGGTGCGGTATCTTGCAACTTCCGGATATTTAAGAACACGTGTGGCCGGAGTGCATGGCGTTGGCGAATCGCAATCAGTAACACATTGTAACACGAGTATGACTCGTAGTCGCACGATTAACTGCTTAAGCCCTGACCGATGTGTGGAAATCAACGTTCATTATACGGAGGAGGGGACGCCTATGACACAGAATTAACTTTTTAAACTCACTTTAACCAATAGGAGACAACCATGAAAACTTTAACCAAACTATTAGGAGTATTTATTATGACAGCTTTAATGAACATATTATCTTTTGGTGCGATGGCGGCAACGGCGGAGGATTTACATAAAGATTCCGATCAGGCGGTGCAATCACTAATAAAAATGAACCCGCTTGCCAAAAACCTTTCTAAAAAATCGAAAGCAGTACTGATATTTCCGAATATCGTCAAAGCCGGTCTTATCTTTGGTGGTGCTTACGGTGAAGGCGTGATGAGAAGTGACGGAAAAATTGATGGCTACTATAACTCGGTTAGCGGTTCTTTTGGCTGGCAAGCCGGAGCACAGTCATACGGATATGTTGTCTTTTTGATGAGCGATAAAGCCATTAAATACGTTAAAGACACCAAGGGATGGGAAATTGGCGTTGGTCCGACGGTAGTGGTGGTCGATGAGGGAATCGCTAAAAACCTATCATCTTCAACACTTCAAGACGATGCCTATGCCTTTATCTTTGACCAACAGGGTCTGATGGCCGGAGTTAGCATTGAAGGCACGAAAATATCCCGCATCGATAAACCATAACCCATACACAAACTCTATAAACAAAACAGGTGCTATACTCATGTGTGGCACCTGTTTTTGTTTGCAGATGTCATGAGGGTGCTGATGGGGGAGTAAATTCTAAATTCATTTTAAGACCTCTGCATAATGCAAAAAAACTCGTCATTACCTGAATTTCTGCAAGAAATTCTAAGGTAATCTCAACATCGTCGCCCTATAGTTTTCTAAAGAAAACGCAAGGCAATGATGTAAATGAATTTAGAAGTTACTATGGTTATTTTCTTCTTGGGTTTTATCGTGTTTTATATCTACGCCGAGTGCTTCAAAAAGACGGCTGACATTTACAGAATAATTAGTCTGTTCCGAGGCAAGATTCTGCCTTGCATCGGCAAATACCCTTTGTGCGTCAACTACATCTAAAAAGCTTATTAAACCTTCCTGATATAATGTTTCAGCCTGATTAAAACTACGCTGACTTGAAGTTACGGACTTCTTCAGTGATTCCTGACGGGATTTTGAAGCTTTAATGGTAGCCAGTATCTCCTCGACTTCCTTTGTGGCTTCACGTAAAATTTGCTCATAGTCTGCCAGTGCCTCTTCTGATTGTGCCTTGGCAATAGCAAAGCTTGCCTTTGTGGAACCACCGTCATATATATGACGGTCAATAACACCGCCGAGTGTCGATATAAGGGTTGATGTGGTAGGTGAGCCGCTTATGCCGGTAAGACCGATACTGATAGCTCCCGTTAACTCAAATTCAGGATAGAACGCAACTTGGGCTACGCCTATGCCTGCTACCGTTTCTTTTAGGCTTTCCTCTGCCGCACGTACATCGGGACGGGTTTCCAAAACCGCAAGCGGCATAAAATCAGGAATGCGGCTATTATATTGGGGTATATCGCCTGTAACTTTTAGCATATCCTCATAAACACCGGGGAAATTGCCTGTAAGTATTGCCAGATTATTTCGTGAATTTTGCAGATCCCTTTCTAAAGAAGGGATTCCGGCACGCAGATTCTCTACTGAAGTTATCGCCCTTTGCAGATCAAGCTCGGGTGATATACCCGATTTCAGCCTTGACTGAACGATGGAAAGGGTTTTTTCCTGTAATTTTACGGACTCTTTTAACAGCTCCAACTGCTGCTGTGTTCCTCGCAAGGTCATATATTCGGAAACGATATCCGAGCTAATACCGAGAACTACTCCTTTTAGCTCCTGCCTTGCCCTTTGGTATCCTGCAACAGACATCTCTACATTGCGTTTAGTACGCCCGAATATATCAAGCGGAAGGGTTGCCGCAAGACCTGCCGCTATACTCTTTGTGGTACTATTTGTCCCTCTTTTTACCGAACTCCTTTCGTCAACATTGCCGTCAATATCGGCATCAAGTGAAAGACTGTCGCCGCTATCTGCAAGTGTTATCCTTGCTTTTTCCTGCTTTACCCTTGCATATGCGGCTTTTATCTCGAAGTTATTTGCAATACCTTTTTCTACCAGCTTGTTCATGGTTTCATCTTCAAAACCCGTCCACCAGTCAGGTGCTATATCCTGTTCGTCTTTGCCGTCATTCAGGCTTTTTAATACCTCCTGTGACACAAAAGATTCCGGCGGTTGTATGGAAGGTCTTACATAGTCCGGACCTACCGTACAGCCGAATAAAATTAATGTTAATATTAGTGTTATGTTTTTCATATTTAAAGCCTTGTCATTCTGAACTTGTTTCAGAATCTATAATTTCTTTACAAAGATGCTGAAATAAATTCAGCATGACATTTTTCTGTCGTAATCGAAAAAACAGTGTTGTAACTGTTAATTCGTCACCTCCTTCTTATTTCTTTTCGCATTTTTTAATTGTTTTTCAAGTTCTTTGCCCGAAGATGCACGAGGTTTTACAAATGGTGCTATTATTAAATAGCCAAGCGGTGCAAGATATAGGGTAAATAATGTCGAAAGACCAAGCCCGCCAAATACTACCCAGCCTATAGAGTTCCTTGCCTCAGCTCCCGGACCTGTAAATAATATCAGCGGAAGGCTGCCTATTACGGTAGATGACACGGTCATAATAACAGGACGCAGACGAACCCTTACACCTTCCATAACCGCATCGTCAACACTCATACCCTCATCACGCATCTGATCCATGAACTCGACAAGCAATATGGCATTCTTGGTCATCAGACCTATAAGCATTACAAGACCTATCTGGCTATAAAGATTCAGGGATTGCCCCGTAAGCAATAACGCAAATACGGCGGCGGCAAGCCCGAAAGGGACTGTGAACATAACTATTGCAGCACTGCCGATACTTTCAAACTGGGCGGAAAGCACTAAAAATACGACCAATAAGGCTATTAGAAAGGTAAGTGCGGTTTCATAAGATGATTCTTCCAAAGTTGCCGACTCGCCAAGCAGTAATAGATTAGTTCCTTGCGGCAGTTTGGTTTTAGCAAGATTTTTAATATCTTCAAGCACGTCACCTATCGTAGTAGCAGGAGGTAATCCGATATCAAGCTCAATGGCACGACGCTGTGCATGTCTGTCCAGTTCCGCCGCCACACCGCTTTCTTTTACGTCTATCAGGGAACTAAGCGGCACAAGTTCATCATTAGTGTTAGTAACAAAAATATTCAAAAGATCACCCGGATCATTTATCACGCCGTTTGCAGAGCCTAACATCACGGGAACCGCCTGATCGTCTACGCTCAGGTCAAGCAAATCAAGCTTATCAACCATAACACGCAAGGTCTGGGATATCCTTTCCATAGGTACGTTAAGGTCATTTGCCCTTTGGCGGTTTATGTCAAACGAAAGTTCGGGCTGTGAAGTGTCAAACTGGATATTAACATCTTCAATTATAGGTATATTATCTTTCAGCTTTTGTGCAAAATCGTTTGATGCAATATAAAGGTCATCATAATTATTGCCTGTAAGTGCTATCTGGATACCGCTTCCTCCACCTCTTACATTCAGGCTGCTACGCTGTATAACCCTTACCAATCCACCGGGTATATCCTTTAATTTATCACTTATCTCCGATGCCAGTTCCATCTGGCTTACATCACGCTCGTCCCAGTGTTTTAAAGTAGTAATCGTAAATGCACGGTTCTTATCCCAGCGACCCACTATGGTGAAGATATCCGTTACAATTCCCTGTTCCTGATAAGGGTAAAGTACTTCCTCTACTTTTTGCGACTGCCTGTCTGCGTAACTTAGTGACGAACCGTCAGGACCCGTAAGCATCACCTGTATAGAGCCTTTATCTTCCTTCGGTAGTAATTCCTGATTCAAAAGGGAAAAGCTGAACATTCCGCCTACAGCAACGCCGACAGCTATTATCAGGCTTATTATCTTGTGATGTATAAGGGAATTTAACGTTCTGAAATAAAAACCTGCCGACCTATGCCCGAACCCGTCAAGCTTTCCTCTTATAGCATCAAGGAACTTATTACTCTTGGACATGTTAGGCAGTCTTGAGGTCATCATCGGGCATAAGGTTACGGCTACGAACGAGCTTATTATAACGGCTATGGTAAGCACCAGCCCGAATTCCTTGAACATACGCCCCGTATCCCCCGGTAAGAAAGCGATAGGCAAAAATACCGAAACAAGGGTTATAGTGGTAGCTATTACGGCAAAAAATACCTGCTTTGTCCCTATTACTGCCGCAGCCATTTTTTCCATTCCTTCCGATCTTACACGCTGTATATTCTCCAATACTACTATTGCATCATCTACTATCAAACCTGTGGCAAGAACTAAAGCAAGCAGCGTAAGAAGATTGACGGAAAATCCGAATAGCCATATAGCGGCGAGGGTTCCTATAAGCGATATAGGCATGGTAACGGCGGGGATAAGTACGGCTTTAGCCTGCCCTAAGAATATCCCTATTATCAGTAATACTATTAAAATCGAGAATATAAGTGTAAATACGACATCTTTTAAAGCCCCCTTGATGAATATTGCATCGTCAGAGGTTTTGACCAATGTAAAATCCTTTGACCGTTCGTTTATCTCTTTTAAACGCCTGTCGACCTCGTTAGCAATATCAATGGTGTTAGAACCTGCCTGCCTGATTATACCCAGTCCCACTACCATTCTACCGTTTAGAAGCGAATATGATTCCGCCTCCATAGGAGCGTAAAAAACCTCACCTACATCACCTATCTTGATATCACCTCTTATATATAGTTCTTCAACTTTTTCAGGTTTAACAACCGTTGCCTGCGCTCTTACAAGAAGTTCCTGATCGTCAGATTCATAACTACCGGCAGGTACGTCCAGATTTATGGTACTTAAAGTATCAACCACGTCGGATACGGAAAGTTTATATCCGGCAAGCAGGGCAGGATCCAATAAAACACGCAAGACTCTCGGCTGGTCACCGTTTAGCGTTACATCCGCAACACCTTTTATTGACAAAAATTCAGGGGCTACATCTTTTTCTATACGTTCTGCAAGCTCGTATTTTAAAAGGGTGTCGCTATATGCCGATAGCTGTACTACCGAATCCGCATCGCTATCTGCCTTGATAACCAGAACCTGATCGATATCATCGGGTAATTGTCTTTGTGCGCGGCTTACAGCTTCCCTAACATCATTGGCGGCAACGTTTAGGTCAACCGAGCTGTCAAACTCCACACGCATACGCATGTTGTTTTCCTCACTTGAGGATTCTATGCTCTTTACACCCGATACACGTGATACCGCTCCTTCTAATATACTTGTTACTTCCGTATCCATTGTGCTTGGAGAAGCACCGTCATATACGGCACGCACACCTATTATGGGGCGGTCGACATCAGGCAGTTCCCTTATATCGATTCCGAAAAAGCTGGCAAGCCCCGCAAGCATAATAAGGAGGTTGACAACCGTTATCAATACCGGTCTTCTTACACCAAGTGCCGTTATGCCTTCGGAAAACTTGCTCAATTTTTTATTTTCTCCTTTAAACTCAAAGTTACTATAAAACCCTCTGCAAAAGTCGAAAAACTACTCTCCCCTTGAGGGAGAGTTAAAAACACGAAAGTGTTTTTGTGAGGGGTAGAAACTCGCAAGTGTTTATTATGCCTGCATGTGTCGCCCCCTCTCTAACCCTCCTCCGCAAACGGGAGGGGGGATAAAAAGAACTCAAATTTGAACTTTGTGTCCTTTTGCAGAGTCTTCTATAATTTTTCATTCTTCATACCGGATATAGTATTTCGCAGGTATAAAACTATTTACTGCCTGCCTATAACCTCAACTTTAGTGTCGGGTCTTAATCTTTGCACCCCCTCTACAACAACTTCTTCTCCTTCTTGCACATCACCTTCGAGCAATACAGTTCCTGCCATTCGGGCTATGACTTGCGTCATAATTTTTTTTGCGATACCGTCCCTTATTACCCAGATGTAAGATCCGTCACGCCCCCATTGTAATGATATTTCGGGAACGGTAGCGTATTTATTACCCGGAATATCCCAGCGTGTTTTAAAAGACATTCCCGGACGCAGCAAATCAATATCGTTAATTATGCTTGCCCGTGCCATTATCGTTCTGGTTTCAGGATTTAACCTGCTTTCCTGTGCGGTTATCATGCCCTTAAACGTAATACCGTTATGTGAGGGTGTCGTAGCGGTTATTTCCTGTTTTTCCTTAAGAGCATTTTGAAGCTCTCCTGCTAAAGATTCGGGAACCTCAAAATGTATGTATATTATATCACGGTTATCCAGTCCCGTTATCATAGTATCGGGAGTAACTCTATCACCGGGGTCGATATTAGGAATACCGACAACTCCGTCGAAAGGTGCTATTATCTGTCTTTCTTCCAAAGATAATAAGGCTTGTTCAAGTTCAAGACCGGCAGAGTCATAATTTGCCTGTGCCTCATCTACTTCACTTTGAGGAACCGCTCCGTTCTTTACTGCCTTTTGATAACGGTTTAAAAGCGATTTTGTGTTTTTTAGCCTTACTTTGGCAAGCTTTACCGCAAGATGCTCCTCTCTATCATCTAGTTGTACCAGAACATCGCCTTTATTTACACGCTGCTGCGATTCGAACAAAACCTCCATAACCTCATCGGATATGGCAGGGTGGATACTTGCTGAAAATTGTGCGCGACCGGTACCTACCGCTTCAAACACTCTATCATTCGCCGTAAACTTAATTGTTTGCGTAATAACCTTTACTCTGGGCTTTGACGCTTCCTGTGCATTTACATTAAAACTCATAGTAGCAGCCAGCACAAATAGAACTGAAAATATGGTACTTTTAAAAGTATCTGATATTTTTTTTATAAACATCTAAGCTCGGTTATTTTTATTAATTTTTGAAGTTACATCATAGCCTAATTTAGTTTATAAATCATTAATGATTAATTAAATATTATTAATGATTAGACTATCGGCTTTTTGCAGGCACTTCCGATAATGAAGGCGGAAGCTTCCGATTTTCTTCCTCACGGTCTATTAACCTTTCGGCAGGTAAAACGGAATCAGGAAGGTCGGCTACCGACGATATGAATCTCATTATATTGTATTGGGTTTTTGATGTGGGGATATCCCCTGCGGCTATCTTCTTATAAAAATCTATGCCGGCAATTGACATAGTGCTATCGGCATTGAGGTTGCAACCTGTTTCCCTAGTGTTTTGGGAACGGCTTTTTTCTATTTCTATCCGGCTTTGTATTTGTTTGCGTGTCTTTGCAAGATTATCAAATGATATACTCCTGTCTTCATATAAACTTAATTTAGCTCCGTTTAGACCAAGCAACGCACCCTGAGCCTGAACCCGATAATAACCCGAGATGTCGTCCACTTTCTTAATAGCCTCATTAACCGTTTTTATGGGAGCGAAAAGATCGGGAGATTTTTCCTTCTTCTCTTTTATTTTCCGAATTATCGACTCTGACAAATCACCTGACGTTTCGGAAAGTATCTGTTGAAATTCACCGATTGTTTCGTTCTTGCTGTCAATAGTACGTCTAATTGCAGCAAATAAGATGTTATTGCTTTCTTCGGTATTATTTGAGGTTTGTGACAAGGACTTGAGCAAATGTGAAAAAACATATGTTTTTATCTGATGAGGTTTTGGAACGATACTTTCATCAGATTCGGGATATTCGTACTTGTTAGAATTTACCGCACTGCGTTCATATGCGAAGGCTTTATCAATAGAGTAATCATTATATTTTGTTTGGGGTGATAAACGCTTATCGGCTATGGCAGCATAACTTTCAATTTTTTCTTTTAATGTTTTAGTATCGGCATCTTCTTCAAGTATCAAATCGGCAATATTACCCGCCTGAATCTGCATACCCATATTTACGAACGAATGCCTGAATTTGCGTAAATTATCGGTTACCGTATCGGTATCTATTTGTTCTTGCTGTTCGACTGAGGCGGTTTTAGCTTTCCCCCTCTCCCTCAATAGCTGCATTTCCTGTGATATGGCTACGGTTTTATATAAGTAATCCGCCATACCTAAAGCAGTATATGTTTTGCCGGTAATATGAACATTGCCGTTATTGTTTATGTCATGTACCAGTTTTGAATATTGAAGCTGCCTTAGTTGAGGAGAACTTATCTGCTCTATTGCCGTGTTCCTGTCAATAAAACCTGATATTTCAGGGTTCTGCTCCTTAAATGTATCTAATGCCATTTTCTTTACGACTCCTGCTACCCTTTGAGGGTATGAGCTTCTTGTAAGATAACTTGAGAATTTACGTAACATAAAAAAATCTTTTTTAAATAGTAGGTTCGGATTTTAAAATCTGCAAATTGCAGCATAAAATGAAAATACCCAATACAAAAGAAAAAAATTAAAAAGTTAACCTTTGGTTGTTGTTACATTACAATAATTACAGAAAATCCGGCTTTCATATTTCAAAAATACCGGAAAGTATCCTTAAGTATTTTCGGAACAGAGTGCGGCAAGAATATTATAATCAATATGACCGATTTGCCTAGATTTAATCTCTTTCAGGTTTAATTCCTCGAAGCTTGCTTCGTATAATTTAAGTTGCAAGTTGTAAGTTGTAAGTTGTAAGTTGCATCTTAAGTCAGACATCACTTGCAACTCGCTACTTGCAACTAAACTATATGCCCCGTAGCTCTTGCTGCGGGGTAGTTTACGGTTTTGATATCCTGATTATTTCTTCTTTCTGCGGTTTAATTCGGGGTTAACTAATTTGAAGCAGCATCCTATAGCAAACGTGTATACAAAAGATAAAACAAAGCCAAGCAGCATAACTACGAAAATATTAGTGCCTATAATTATGGAAACAATAACGAAAAAAGATAAAACAAATAATATCAGAGCATCTAATAATATTATTAAGCAATAAAAAGGCGAGAGGAATCCTGCAACCAACCATATTACTTTTATACCGAAGCTTTTTATTGTAGATAATATTTTAAATGTGGTTAAAACGTTATTTTTTTTACCGTATATGCGAAAAACAAGCTTATCATCTACTTCTTTAACTTCGTAAAACTTGCCTTTAATATCATCTTTTTTCATAAGGCAATTATACGATACAAGTGTTAATAAAGTGTTAATTCACAGTTGGATAGATATGTTATTGCCATGATTTTAGAATGGTTTATATTAGTGGTGTTGGGGGTAATGGCGGACAGTTTCGGAAAATGAATAAAAGTAGGTATGTGAATGACCGATATAGATACGGTTTGGAATAGCTTGGAAATAGTAAAATTTGCCCATGACAATTGTCTTTTTTTCTACGAGCGGTGATAAGGATGACCGGCTATTATTGAGCTTGCACGATATAACTGCTCGGACAGCATTGCCCTTACCATCATATGCGGCCATGTTAGTTTGCCAAAAGATAGTTTGAAGTCTGCCTTTTCAAGAACTTCTTTGCCGTGTCCTGCGGCTCCTCCTATTAAAAAAGCCAGATTGCTGCTGCCTTCATCTTGCCACGTTTTGATTAATGACGCAAACTCTTCGCTGGATAGGTTTTTTCCGTTTTCGTCCAAAACGATAATCTTTGCCGATGGCTCGACGCTTTGTAATAATAGGGACGCTTCTTTTTCTTTTAGAATTTCAGGAGGGAGGTTTTTTTTATGTTCGAATTCTTTTAGCTCCACATTCCATTTTATCCGCTTTTTATATTCTTCAAAAAGCTGAAATGTAGCTGACGACCGCTTATCTTTGCCGATAGCGGCAATTAATACCTTCATTTTGCCAACCTTTAGTTAACTATAAGCTCGGCTTCAGGCGTGCAGACCGACCACATTTTCTCCAGATTATACATTTGGCGTATTTCCGGTTTGAAAATATGGATTATAATATCACCCGCATCAACTAACACCCAGTTGCCTTCGCTCAAACCCTCAACGCAGGAAACAACGCCTGAGTCGTATTCCTTTATTTGCCGGATTAATTTTTCGGCTAAAAAACTGGAATGTTTACTTGATGTTCCCGATGCTATTACCATAAGATCGGCGATGTCAGATTTTCCATGAAGATCAACAGTTACGATATTTTCGGCTTTGCCGTCTTCAAGGGAGTTCTGAATAAGGCTTTTCAGGTCATTTATAACCGACTCGAAATTTGCTCTTTTTATGACAACCTCCTAAATTTGAAGTTACACTAACTGTGTAGGTTAATTAAAAAAACCATGTAAAATAGATGTTTATACATCTAACTTATATTATACTACGTTTGGAAAATTCGTACAAAGGTTTTTTTTTATTATATTCAATTTTTAGTTTTATTTCTAAGCTTTGTTGAAGATGCAGGGTGCTTTTTTATATCCAAAAAACACCAACATGGGGGCGTTTTTTGTATTAGTAAAGATGTATTTTCTTTTTTTAATAGGCTGTTTTTAAATGATAATGCTGCTTTGCTTTTTAGAGCCTCTTTTTTTTCGTTACCACGGTCAAAAACCGCGATAAGCGTGGTTTCCATAATTTCCTGCCACTTATACCATTTATCAAAACCAACCAGATTATCAGCCCCCATCAGCCATATAAATATATTTTTAGGGCTTTTATTGTGCAGTGCAACGAGGGTTTCATATGTACGGTTGCTGTTATTTTGTTTTTCAAAATCAGATATTTTTATTCTATTCCTATAGTCTTTTGTTATATCAATCGCACTGTTAAAGCGATGTTCAAACGGCAACATCTCATCTTTTGGTTTAAGTGGGTTTTGGGGGGATACCAGCCACCATATCTCGTCCAAACCAAGAATTTCCAGAGCCTCAAGGCTGATATGCAAATGTCCTTCATGAGCGGGATTAAACGAGCCTCCTAACAGTCCGATTTTTTTGGTCATATGTTGTCCTTTAGACTTCTGCGTAATGGTCTTTTTATTATTTATAAGGTGGTTATATATTTAGCAAATTTGAATTTATAGTCCTTTAAATTAACTTCCACCTATTTTAATGTCATCCCCGCCTACGTGCGGGGATCTTCTGTAAATGGCGGTAGATCCCCCTATAATTTGCTTCGCAAATTTGGGGGATGACAACCTAGGGTACGGAAGTTATTTTAAAATCACTATAACTTACTTCACCCTGTCATTTGACGGCATAAATCGTCGAATGACACTAATAAATGAAATATACGATAATAACCTTAACAAGATATTCAGATGTTTAATTACAAAACTCATCTTTCTTATATCCCTGAATATAAAGCAATGCTTTTAAATCCGTATATATAATATTGTGCCGAACCTGCTGTTGTACATGCGGTTTGGCGTGGGTGGCTATGCCTAAGCCTGCATTTTGCAGCATCGGCAGGTCATTTGCTCCGTCACCGACTGCAATTACATCATCATTCTTTATATTCAGTTTGTTAACTGTTTCATTTAGTGCGTCAAGTTTACTGCTTGCGTCTAAAACAGGCTCGATTACTTTCCCTGTTAACTTGCCGTTTTTAATTTCAAGCACGTTTGCCCTGTTATCATCAAAACCCAGTAAATTTTGTATCTTATCGGTAAAGAAAGTAAATCCGCCCGATACCAAAAGGCAATATGAACCGTTAGCTTTCATGGTTGCCAACAGTTCTTTCGCACCGGGCATAGCGGTTATGTGGTTTTCATATACCTCTTGTAATTTTGATTCATCAAGGTCTTTTAACAGCAAAACCCTCCGGCGTAATGAGTCGCTAAAATCAATTTCGCCATTCATTGTGCGAAGGGTGATGGCAGCTATCTTATCTTTCATTCCCAGTTTATCGGCAACCTCGTCTATGCATTCCTGTTGTATGATAGTAGAGTCCATATCCGATATAAGCATTTTCTTGCGACGGTTGTTATTTTCTACAACTATATAGTCAACTTCAATACCTTCTAGCTTGTCGGCTAAAATATTCCTTGCGTTATTTACGTCCAGCTCGTCAAAAAAGATGTCACATGCCTCATTTTCGGCAAGCCATGACAGGTTAATTATTTTACCGCCTTTTTTCTCTAATGATATGAAAACTTTGTTAATTATGGCTTCGTCAAGTTTTTGTTTTGGATAATTTGTAATTAATGTTACAACGTTCTGCATAGTTACTCTGATTTTTAATTTAACCAATAAATGTACAATTGTTTTTTTTTAAGATATATAAACCTAAATATAACAAAAATATACTATAAGATTTGTATTTATGGAAATTGACACAAGCTATCTTGAAAAAGCTCTTAATAGTTTAAATGAAGTCCTTGAGTTGGAAGAAACGCCAATTATCAGGGATTCTGCGATACAACGCTTTGAATATACCTATGAGCTTGCAATTAAATTATTAAAAAGAAAGCTGGAGGAAATGGCAAGTTCGGCAGAAGAAATAGACCATATGGGCTTTAAAGATATAATTAGAACCGGAGCTGAAAAAGGTCTGATAGATAAGCCTGAGGCTTGGTTTGAATTTAGGGAGAAAAGAAATATCACATCACACACCTATGATGAAAAAAAAGCTGAAGAAGTCTATGATATTTTAAAAGATTTTTCCGATAAGGTCGGATTTCTGTTAAGTAAGCTAGATGGTTAGCCCATGCATATAGAAGAGCAAAACCTTAAATTAATTAAAGATATATTGCAAAAATATGTTCCTGATTATGAAGTTAGAGCATATGGTTCTCGTGTGCATGGCAAGAATTTAAAAAAATTTTCAGATGTTGATTTAGCTGTTATCACAAAAGAACCGATAGATAGTGAGGCTTATATAAATATTACCGATGCTTTTAAAGAGTCAAATTTACCATATAAAGTTGATGTTTTAGACTGGAGTAAAGTTGATGAAAGTTTCAGGGAAAAAATTCTTCAGAGATTTGAGGTAATACAAGTTGCCCGAAAATAAACCTATCATAATTTTATTCGGTCCTACGGCAAGCGGTAAATCTTCTTTGGCTATGTCTGTAGCAAGTAAGATAGATGCTGTTATTATTAATTGTGATTCCAAGCAGCTATATAAAGAAATACCGATTATTACCGCCCAGCCGACAGAAGATGAGAAAAACCTGATTACACATGAGATGTACGGCGTTATATCGGTGTCGGAGCATTGTTCGGTAGGGCGTTGGCTGGATATGGTAAAGCCTGTTATCAAGCGTGCATGGGCAAAAGGAAAGATTCCCATGCTAGTAGGCGGTACGGGAATGTATATAAAATATCTGACCCAAGGTATTCCGCAAATGCCTGATATAGAAGAGGGAATTAGGCAACAGGTGAGGCGGCAGACGGCTAAGGAAGGAAGTGAGGCGGTTTATGCAAAACTTGATGATGCTATGCGTCGGAAGCTTGAACCGAGTGACAGGCAAAGGGTAGCAAGGGCTTATGAGGTATTGCTGCAAACCGGCAAATCATTAGCATACTGGCAGGAGCAACCGACAATTCCGGTTTTCAATGATGCGGTTTATCATAAATTCTTTTTAAGCCCTGACAGACAAAAGGTATATGAGAATTGTAATATACGTTTTGATAAGATGATAGGGGAGGGCGTTTTAGAAGAAATGGAGAATTTGCAAAAGATGAACCTTTCAGATGAGCTGCCTTCTATGAAATCACATGGAGTGCCTGAATTGCTTGCATATTTAAAAGGTGACATGAACATTGAAGATGCAATAGAGCAGGCAAAAAGAAATACAAGGCATTATATAAAAAGGCAGTTTACATGGTTTCGGGGGCAGATGAGTGATGCATACGCATTAAAGAGTGATAGTCCTGAAAACGAAATGATGAGTGTTTTGACTGATAATTTATAATTAAAAAATACTAGTTGCAATCGTGCTTTTAGTATAATAAATAAATTCATGTGTAAAAAAGTGAAAATTATCCTTGACGATTGTGCATACAATCATTAATATGCGTCCTCCTTCCAAATAGGTTTTTGGGAGTACTGTGTCAATATGTGTGGAATTTTGGAATTTACTTAGGAGATATATGCCTACTATTAACCAGCTAGTTCGTAAGCCTCGCAGACCTAAAAGAGTAATCAATAAGGTGCCGGCTTTACAAGGAAACCCTCAAAAAAGAGGTGTTTGTGTGCGTGTTTATACGACAACCCCTAAAAAGCCGAACTCGGCTTTGCGTAAGGTTGCTCGTGTGCGTTTGTCTAACGGTTATGAGGTAACTGCATATATCCCGGGTGAGGGACACAATCTACAGGAACACAGTGTGGTTGTTATACGTGGTGGTCGTGTTAAAGACTTACCGGGTGTTCGTTATCATATTATTCGTGGTACGCTTGATACTCAAGGTGTTAAAGACCGTAAGCAGCGTCGTTCGAAATATGGTGCGAAGAGACCGAAATAGTATATTTTTAGAATTTTTTAGAGAAGAGTTGAATTATGTCACGACGTCATGCTGCACCGAAGCGTAAAATCTTACCAGACGCTAAATACGGTAATGAGGTAGTATCTAAGTTTATAAATTGTTTGATGAAAGCAGGTAAAAAATCTGTTGCTGAAAAAGCTATTTATGAGGCTTTGATTGAAATCGAATCAAAATTAAAGCAAAATCCTTTGGAAGTTTTTCTTGAGGCTATTGATAATGTTAAGCCTACCGTTGAAGTTCGTTCACGCCGTGTAGGTGGTGCTACTTATCAGGTTCCTACCGAAGTAAGACCGGAGCGTAGAAGGGCTCTTGCTATTAAATGGATAATTGAAGCTGCCAGAAAGCGTAAAGAGAAAATTATCTCACTAAAGCTTGCAGGGGAAATTATCGATTCTTACAAAAAGCAGGGTGAGGCTATTAAGAAAAGAGAGAATACTCACAAAATGGCGGAAGCAAATAAAGCGTTTGCTCATTACCGTTGGTAATAAATTAGTAAATTGAAAAATAGTAGAATTGTAAGTTTAAAAAATAATTTTATGATGGTAATTAGCTAAATTAATATGTAGATAAGTTGTACGTTATAATTAATATAAGTAAAACTTTTTCTATTTAACGATTTAACTATTTTGACCATTTAACTGGATAGAGGAAGACATGGCAAGACAGACACCTTTAGAGCATTATCGTAACATAGGTATAATGGCACATATTGATGCGGGTAAAACTACAACTACCGAGCGTATTTTGTACTATACCGGTAAATCTCACAAGATAGGTGAGGTGCATGACGGTGCTGCAACTATGGACTGGATGGAGCAGGAGCAAGAGCGTGGTATTACAATTACTTCAGCCGCTACTACATGTTTTTGGAAAGGGCCGGACGACGGCAAAACTTACCGTATAAATATTATCGATACTCCCGGACACGTTGACTTCACTATTGAAGTTGAGCGTTCTTTGAGGGTTTTAGACGGTGCTGTTGCGGTATTTGACGGTGTGGCAGGTGTTGAGCCTCAGTCTGAGACCGTATGGCGTCAGGCTGATAAATACGGCGTTCCCCGTATGTGTTTCGTGAATAAGCTAGACAGGACGGGTGCAGACTTCTTCATGTGTGTGGGTATGATAAAAGACAGGCTAGGTGCAAATCCGCTTGTGCTGCAAATACCTGTCGGCACTGAAGATAAATTAAAAGGTATAATTGACCTTGTAAAAATGAAAGCTGCTATCTGGGAAGATGAAAGCCTTGGTGCAAAATATAACTATGTAGATATTCCGAGTGACCTGCAATCTCAGGCGGAAGAGTATAGAGATAAGTTGCTTGAAACAGCATCTGAAGCCGATGATGCCTTGATGGAAAAATATTTAGGCGGTGAGGAAGTTTCAGAAAAAGAACTTAAGGCTGCTATACGTAAAGGTACTCTTGATGGAGTATTTGTTCCCGTAGTGTGCGGTTCTGCGTTTAAGAATAAAGGTGTTCAGCCTTTACTTGATGCGGTTATTGATTTCTTGCCTGCACCTATTGACGTTCCGGCGATAAAAGGTGTTGATGCTAAAGACGAAGAAAAAGCAATAGTTCGTAAAAGCTCTGATGAAGAGTCTTTCTCCGCACTTGCATTCAAGATTATGAACGACCCTTTTGTGGGTTCGCTTACTTTCTGCCGTATATATTCGGGAGTGCTTGCAGGTGGTGAGACTGTTATTAACTCTACAAAAGACAAAAAAGAGCGTATAGGTCGTATGTTGTTGATGCACGCAAATTCACGTGAGGACATCAAAGAGGCGCGTGCCGGAGATATCGTAGCGATTGCAGGTCTTAAGGCGACTACGACGGGTGATACTTTATGTGACCCTAAATCTGCCGTTATTCTGGAGAGAATGGAGTTTCCGATTCCGGTTATCGAAGTGGCAGTTGAGCCGAAAACTAAGGCGGATCAGGAAAAAATGGGACTTGCTATTTCTCGTCTTGTTTCCGAAGACCCTTCTTTACAGGTTGAAACTGATGAAGAGAGCGGTCAGACTGTGTTAAAAGGTATGGGTGAGCTTCACCTTGAGATTATCATTGACCGTATGAAGCGTGAGTTCGGAGTGGACGCAAATATTGGTGCTCCTCAGGTTGCGTACAGGGAAACAATTACAAAACCATACGAGATAGTTTACCAGCATAAAAAGCAGTCAGGTGGTGCGGGGCAATATGCGAAAGTTAAAATTAATTTCGAGCCTTTGGAGCCGGGTTCAGGATTCCAGTTCCTAGATACGGTTGTTGGCGGTAACATTCCTAAAGAGTATATACCTGCTGTACAAAAAGGTATTGAAATGATAAAAGAAGGTGGTATATTAGCTGGCTTTCCGATGACCGACTTTAAGGCTACATTAATAGATGGTTCTTACCACGATGTCGACTCCAGTAGCTTGGCGTTCGAAATTGCAGCTAAAGCTGCATATAAAGAAGCATGTTCTCAAGCCGGTCCGGTACTTTTGGAGCCTATGATGAGGGTTGAAGTTGTTACTCCTGATGATTATACCGGTGATATTATCGGTGATTTAAATAGTAGACGCGGTCAGGTAGGCGGAATGGAACCAAGAGGAAATGCACAGGTAATCAACGCACTTGTACCGTTGTCGTCTATGTTCGGTTATGTGAATACTTTGCGTTCTATGTCACAAGGCAGGGCGCAGTTTACAATGCACTTTGAAAGTTATGCTCAGGTGCCTCAACAGGTAGCTGAAGAAATAAAAGCCAAAGTTGCATAAGTTTTTAGGATTAATTTTAACATCTAAATAAAAGAGGAAAGAAGGATGTCTAAGGAGAAATTTGCACGTACAAAGCCGCATTGTAATATCGGAACGATAGGTCACGTTGACCACGGTAAGACGAGTTTGACAGCGGCAATCACGAAGTTTTTCGGTGAGTATAAGGCTTATGATGCCATTGATAATGCACCTGAAGAAAGAGAGCGTGGAATCACTATAGCGACTGCCCACGTTGAGTATGAGACGGAAGCTCGTCACTATGCGCACGTTGACTGTCCGGGGCACGCGGACTATGTAAAGAATATGATTACGGGTGCAGCCCAGATGGACGGAGCGATATTGGTATGTTCTGCGGCTGACGGTCCTATGCCTCAGACACGTGAGCATATCCTGCTTGCCCGTCAGGTGGGTGTACCTGCGATAGTGGTATTTTTGAATAAGGTTGATCAGGTTGACGATGAAGAGTTGCTAGAGCTTGTTGAGATGGAAGTTCGTGAGTTATTATCTTCATATGAGTTCCCTGGTGATGATATCCCTGTAGTAAAAGGTTCTGCCCTTGCAGCGTTAGAGGATACTAAGCCTGAGATAGGTGAGAATGCAGTTCGTGCATTGATGAAAGCGGTTGATGATTACATTCCTCAGCCTGAGCGTCCGATAGACGGAAATTTCATCATGCCTATTGAGGATGTATTTAGTATTTCCGGTCGTGGTACTGTTGTAACGGGTCGTATTGAGCGTGGAGTTGTCAACGTAGGCGACGAGATGGAGATAGTAGGAATAAAAGATACTGTGAAAACCACTTGTACGGGTGTTGAGATGTTCCGTAAGCTTCTAGACAGAGGAGAGGCGGGAGATAACGTAGGTGTTCTACTTCGTGGAACTAAGCGTGAGGACGTTGAGCGTGGTCAGGTTTTGGCTAAGCCGGGTTCTATCACTCCGCACACTAAGTTTGAAGCAGAGATATATGTATTAAGTAAAGATGAAGGTGGTCGTCATACTCCGTTCTTCGCAAATTACCGTCCGCAATTTTACTTCCGTACAACGGACGTAACCGGAACAGTGATATTGCCTGAAGGTACGGAGATGATTATGCCGGGAGATAACGCTAAGTTAACGGTAGAGCTTATAGCTCCTATCGCCATGGATGAGGGCTTACGCTTCGCAATCCGTGAAGGTGGTAGAACCGTCGGTGCAGGTGTTGTTGCTAAAATTGTTAAATAATTGATTGATGTCGGCGGGAAGTAATTTTGCTTCTCGCTGAAAATATGGGTTTTGGAGTTAGTTTTAATAACTAGGAAAGTTTAGGAGTGTAGCTCAATTGGTAGAGCACCGGTCTCCAAAACCGGGGGTTGGGGGTTCGATTCCTCTCACTCCTGCCACTTACAATTATTAAAACCGGGTTTCGATTTTAATCTAAACTCAACAGGTGTTGGAAATTATGGCACGAACAGGAGTAGCAGAGTTTATAAAGCAAGTACGTCAGGAAACTATGAAAGTTACTTGGAGTACAAGAAAAGAGACTATCACTTCTACAATAGTAGTTTTGATAATGGTTTTTATAGCGTCACTTTTCTTTTTACTTGTTGATAGCGTAATTTTAAAGCTTACCCAGTTAATAATGGGTTTTTAGGAGTTGATAAAGTGACTTATAAATGGTATATAGTTCAGGCTCATTCAGGCTTTGAGAAAAAAGTTGCTGCTGCTATTGCTGAAAGAGCTGATATGGAGAAGATATCAGATGCCTTTGAAGAGATAACGGTTCCGACCGAAGGTGTCGTAGAGGTGAAAAAAGGACGCAAAGTAAGTACTGAGCGTAAGTTTTTCCCCGGTTATGTTTTAGTTAAGATGAAAATGAGCGATAAAGCTTGGCATCTTGTTAAAACAACTCCTAAGGTTACAGGTTTTTTGGGCGGTCAGGGTAAGCCTCAGCCTATATCTGATGCGGAAGCACAGCGGATATTCCGTCAGGTAGAGGAAGGTTTGGAAAAACCGAAGCATACGGTTTCATTTGAAACAGGTGAATCGGTTAAGATTAATGACGGTCCTTTTGAATCCTTCGTCGGTGTTGTTGAGGGTGTTGATGAAGAAAAAGGTACATTGAAGATTTCAGTTTCGATATTTGGCAGGGATACACCTGTAGAACTGGAATTTTCTCAGGTAGAAAAAGTTTAAAATAATAACTGATTAGGATAAATTAAGGAACTAAAGTAATGTCTAAGAAAATAACGGGTTATATAAAACTGCAAGTTCAAGCCGGTGCTGCTAATCCATCACCTCCGGTAGGTCCTGCGTTGGGTCAGAAGGGTGTTAACATAATGGAATTTTGTAAAGCTTTTAATGCGGCTACTCAAGAGCAGCAAAAAAAGTTTCCCGGCATGAAGCTACCTGTAGTTATAACGGTTTTTGCCGACCGTAGTTTTGAGTTCATTACGAAGTTGCCTCCTGCGGCACAATTATTGAAGAAAGCTGCAAACCTTAAGAAGGGTTCGGGTGAAACGGGGCAAAAAATAATCGCTAAACTAAGAACAAGCCAAATTAAAGAAATAGCTGAAATGAAAATGGCTGATATGAATGCAAACACTGTCGAAGCCGCTGTACAGATGCTTATAGGTACTGCTGCTTCTATGGGAATCGAAGTAATTGAAGGTTAATGAATATGTCTAAGATTGGAAAAAGATTTGAAGCCGCTTTAAAAAATATTAATGCCGAAGAAGAGTACGCATTAAATAAAGCCGTTTCAGTTGTTAAAGGTAATGCCAAGGCAAAATTCGATGAAACTATCGAAATAGCTATGAATTTGGGTGTTGATCCTAAGCACGCCGACCAAATGGTGCGTGGTGTGACTCAATTGCCTAACGGTACTGGAAAAGATATAAGAATCGCAGTATTTGCTAAAGGTGCTAAAGCTGATGAGGCAAAAGCCGCAGGTGCCGATATTGTCGGCGACGATGACCTCATCGGTAAGGTGCAGGGCGGAACGATTGATTTTGACCGTTGTATAGCGACACCCGATATGATGGCTGCACTTGGTAAAGCTGCTAGGATTCTTGGTCCTAAAGGACTAATGCCTAATCCTAAGCTTGGCACTGTAACTACCGATGTAGCTGCTGCCGTTAAAGCTGCAAAAGCAGGTCAGGTTGAGTACAGAGTTGAAAAGAACGGAATTATACACGCCGGTGTCGGTAAAGCCAGCTTCGATGAAAAAGCATTAAAGGAAAACCTGCTTTCATTCATCAAAGCTATTATTACTGCAAAACCAAGCGGTGCGAAAGGAACTTACGTAAAGAAAATTTCTTTAAGTTCTACAATGGGTCCTTCTGTGAATCTTGATATAGCAGAAGTATTGGCTGAAGCCGCATAATAAATTTTGGAGAGAAGTAAGTGGATAGAGTAGAAAAAAAACAAACGGTTGAGTCTCTTAATGCGGCATTTGCAGATGCTAATACATTTGTAATAACCCATTATATGGGGCTTACCGTAGAAGAGATTACACAGTTAAGGAAAAAGCTGTCTTCATTAGGCGGTAATTTTAGAGTAACTAAGAACAGATTGGCTAAACTGGCTTTAAAGGGAACTCAATACGAGTCTCTTGCCGACCAGTTTGTCGGACCTACGGCTGTAGCGTATTCGGATGATCCGGTAGCTGCTGCTAAGGGTGTTGTAGAATTTGCGAAGAATAATGATAAACTTATCATTATCGGTGGAGCTATCGGCAATAAGCAGATAGATGTCAATGAAATAAATTCACTGGCAAAACTACCTTCGCTAGACGAATTGCGCGCGAAAATCGTTGGTATGATAAGTACCCCGGCTACACGTATAGCCGGAGTTGTTCAGGCTCCTGCCGGACAAATAGCGAGAGTATTGAATGCTCGTTCGCAGCAAGCAGAGTAATTATGTAACTTATATGTGTTTGATGATTAGCTTATAAGTATTACGTTTTTTACCATATTTAACTATTTTATTTTATAAATTTACGAGGATGTAAAAATGGCTGATTTAGCAAAAATTGTTGATGAACTATCTGGTTTGACAGTATTGGAGGCCGCTGAGCTTTCAAAACTACTTGAAGAAAAGTGGGGCGTTTCTGCTGCCGCTCCTGTTGCGGTTGCCGCTGCCGGTGCTGCTGCCGGTGCTGAGGTTGCTGCTGAGAAAACTGAATTTGACGTTATACTTGCCGCTGCCGGTGACAAGAAAATCAACGTTATCAAAGAAGTTAGAGCTATAACAGGTCTTGGCTTGAAAGAAGCTAAAGATTTGGTAGAAGGTGCTCCAAAACCAATTAAAGAAGGCGCGTCTAAAGACGAAGCTGAAGAAATTAAAAAGAAACTTGAAGCTGCCGGTGCGACTGTTGAGGTTAAATAACTACCTTACATTAAGTAACCAATGAGAAATGAGGCACGTGCCTTAAAGCGTGCCTCACTTTTGTGTTTGTAAGATAATTTAAATTTGCTGTTGCAATTTATGCTGCAAACACATAATAAGTAATATATAAGTGGAGAACTACTTTGGCATACTCATTCACAGCTCGTAAACGTATTCGTAAAAGTTTCGGTAAGATTGAAGCGGTGGCAGAAATGCCTAATCTTATTGATATTCAAAGTAAATCATATGAATCATTCCTGCAAATGACAACTCCTAGTGAGGAGCGTTCGGATGTCGGTTTGAACGGTGCTTTGGCATCGGTCTTTCCGATAAATGATATGGCGGAAACCTGTACCCTAGAGTATATAGGCTATGCATTTGATAAGCCTAAATATGATGTTGAAGAGTGTAGGCAGCGTGGAATTAACTTTTCCGCTCCTTTAAAGGTAACTTTACGTCTTATTGTATGGGACGTAGATGAAGATACCGGTGCCCGTGAGATAAAAGGCATTAAAGAGCAGGATGTTTATATGGGGGATATCCCTCTAATGACAAAGAACGGTACTTTTATTATTAACGGTACCGAGCGTGTTATAGTATCGCAAATGCACCGTTCTCCCGGTGTTTTCTTCGACCATGACAGAGGTAAGACGCATAGTTCGGGTAAGTTCCTGTACTCTGCACGTATTATACCTTACCGTGGTTCGTGGCTTGATTTTGAATTTGATGCTAAAGACTTGCTGTTCTTCCGTATTGACAGAAGAAGAAAGCTTCTTATAGGTACTTTGCTCAGAGCTTTAGGTTTTGATAAAAAACAGATGTTGGAAACTTTCTACAATAAGGATTTATTGAAGAGAGTTAAGAAGGGCTGGTCGTTCCCTTTCAATCCTGATGCGTTAAAAGGCACTAAACTTACTCGTGACCTGATAGATGCCGCAACCGGCAAGGTTGTTGCCGAAGCCGGTACTAAAATGAGTCCGAGGGTGCTAAAAAAGCTTGTACAGTCAGGCATGAAGGAACAGCTTGTTAGTTCCGATGACTTAGTCGGTAAATATGTTGCCGAGGATATTATAGACCCGTCTACAGGTGAAGTATTCGTATCATTTGGTGATGAGCTTACATCAGACGCAATTGCATTTATTGAAAATTCAAAGTTAAAAGAAGTTTCGGTACTATCTGTTGACACTAATTCTAACACGGCATATATACGTAACAGCGTTGAAGCGGATAAGAACGTTACCTATGAAGAAGCGTTAATGGATGTTTATAAGGTGATGCGTCCGGGTGAACCTGCTACTGTTGAGGCGGCGGAGGAATTGTTCCACAACCTGTTCTTTGATAAGGAAAGATATGACCTGTCAGCCGTCGGTCGTGTTAAGCTAAATGCAAGGCTTGATCTTGATACTCCTGAGGAAGTTGGCGTACTTACAAAAGAAGATATCATTACAATCATCAGAAAATTTGTAGATATCAAGGACGGTAAAGGTGAGATTGACGATATCGACCACTTGGGTAACAGACGTGTGCGTTCTGTCGGTGAGTTAATGGAAAATCAGTTCCGTATAGGACTTGTACGCATGGAACGTGCTATAATTGAGCGTATGGCTGCCGTTGAAATAGATACCGTAATGCCTCACGATTTGGTGAACTCCAAGTTATTGGCGGCTGTGCTTCGTGAGTTCTTCGGATCATCACAGCTTTCACAGTTCATGGATCAGACGAACCCTCTGGCTGAAATTACCCATAAGCGTAGATTATCGGCACTAGGACCCGGTGGTTTAACCCGTGACCGTGCCGGATTTGAGGTGCGTGACGTACATACTACCCACTATGGAAGAATATGTCCTATCGAGACTCCTGAGGGACCCAATATCGGTCTTATCAACTCGCTTGCCACATACGCAAACATAAATAAATACGGTTTCATTGAAAGCCCTTACAGAAAAGTTGTTGAAGGTAATGTTACTAATGAAGTTAGCTACATGTCGGCAATTGATGAGGGTAAGTACGTGATTGCCCAGTCAAATGCGGAACTAAGCAGTGATAACCGGTTTGTTGATAAGCTTATAAGTTGCCGTAAAAACGGTGAGCTTGTTATGGTTAACCCTAAAAATATCGACTATATGGACGTATCGCCGATGCAGGTGGTATCTGTAGCCGCTTGTTTGATACCTTTCTTAGAAAATGACGATGCAAACCGTGCATTGATGGGATCGAACATGCAACGTCAGGCAGTGCCGTTACTTCGTAATGATGCACCGCTGGTCGGCACCGGTATTGAAGCTACCGTTGCTAGGGATTCGGGTGTAACCGTGGTTGCAACACGTGACGGTGTTGTCGAGCAGGTTGACGCTAACCGTATCGTTGTTAAATCAACTGACCTTGATTCTACCTCTCCGGGAGTTAAGATTTATAACCTGTTGAAATATCAGCGTACTAACCAAAATACTTCTATCAACCAAAGACCTGTCGTTAAAGCGGGTGACGTTGTGAAAAAAGGCGATATAATCGCTGACGGTTCCAGTACCGATTTGGGTGAGTTGGCTTTGGGACGCAACGTGCTTGTGGCGTTCATGCCTTGGAACGGTTATAACTTTGAGGACTCAATCCTTATATCTGAAAGGATAGTAAAAGATGATGTGTTTACTTCCGTTCATATCGAACAGTTTGAGATAGTTGCACGTGATACAAGGATAGGACCTGAGGAAGTTACCCGTGATATACCGAATGTAGGTGAAGAAAGCCTGAAGCATCTGGACGAGATAGGTATAGTTCACGTTGGTGCGGAAGTAATGCCGGGTGATATTTTGGTAGGTAAAGTTACTCCTAAGAGTGAGTCACCTATGACTCCTGAAGAAAAACTTCTTCGTGCCATTTTCGGTGAGAAAGCCGCTGACGTTAGAGATTCATCCCTTCGTGTGCCTCCGGGTGTAGGTGGTACTGTTGTTGAGGTTCGTGTGTTCTCAAGACGAGGTATCGAAAAGGACGAACGTGCGCTTTCAATTGAACAGGCTGAAATAGAACGTCTTGCTAAAGACCGTGATGATGAGCTTGCTATTGTTGAGAACTTTATCTATGGCAGACTAAAAGAGATTATGAAAGGTAAAGAAATCTCCGATGGTCCTAAAGAAGCTAAGTCGGGAAAAGTCAGTGATGAGACTTTTGAAAAACTTAGCAACGGTCAGCTATGGCAGATTGTACTTAAAGACAGCAAAGCCATGGATGAGATTGAGATTCTTAAAGGTCAGCTTGATGATATTACACGTGATTCTCAGGAGCGTTTTGATAACAAAGTTGAGAAACTACAATCAGGTGACGATCTGCCTCAGGGTGCTTTGAAAGTCGTTAAGGTTTTCCTTGCAGTTAAGAGAAAGCTACAGCCGGGTGACAAAATGGCAGGACGTCACGGTAACAAAGGGGTTATCTCAAGAATACTTCCGCAAGAGGATATGCCTTATTTAGAAGACGGTACTCCTGTTGATGTTGTGCTGAACCCTCTTGGTGTACCTTCTCGTATGAACGTGGGACAGATACTTGAGACTCACTTGGGCTGGGCATCTGCCGGACTCGGTAAGCAGATAGGTAGTGCCTATGATAAATATACCGCTAAGGAAGCTACGATTGATGACCTTAAAAAGCAGATAAACGCTTCATATAAAGATGCTAAAGTCAGCCGTGAAGTCAATGCCATGACCGAAGATGATGTTGTGGAGCTTGCACGTAACTTGCGTAAGGGTATTCCTTTTGCGACACCTGTTTTTGACGGTGCAAAAGAGGCGGATATCGTTACCGAGTTAGAAAGGGCAGGGCTAAATAGCAGCGGTCAGGTTACTTTGTATGACGGTCGTACCGGTGAGAAATTCGACAGAGATGTAACGGTAGGTTATATCTATATGTTGAAACTACACCACCTTGTTGACGATAAGATTCACGCAAGGTCGATAGGTCCTTATTCACTTGTAACGCAGCAACCGTTGGGCGGTAAGTCGCACTTTGGCGGACAGCGTTTCGGGGAAATGGAATGCTGGGCGTTACAGGCATACGGTTCATCTTATACATTGCAGGAAATGCTTACTGTTAAATCTGATGACGTTGCAGGACGTATCAAGATGTATGAAGCTATTGTTCGCGGTGATAACAACTTTGAATCGGGCATACCGGAGTCATTCCACGTAATGGTGAAAGAGCTTCGCTCACTATGCTTAAACGTTGCGTTAGAGCAAAGTGACGAAATTGATGACGTTACGCCTGAAAAACCGGCTGAGGCAGCTTAATTAAACGGTGATTAGAGTCTAAGTTTAGAATCTAGTTATTTTGAAGTGATTTTTATTTATAAGAAATTATATAAATTGTCGGGTTAGAGTCTAAAGTTTGTTTTTTTACTAAAATATGAACTTTTAGACTTTTAATCCCGACAAACAAAACAGGAGCTAATCAATGAAAGAACTAGTAAATTTTTTCGGGCAAACCGGTGGTGCATTGAGCTTTGATCAGATAAAGATCATGATAGCAAGTCCGGAAAAGATTCGTTCTTGGTCGTACGGGGAAGTTAAAAAACCCGAGACTATCAACTATAGAACATTCAAACCTGAAAAAGACGGATTATTCTGTGCTAGGATATTCGGTCCGGTTAAGGACTATGAATGTCTGTGCGGTAAATATAAGCGTATGAAATACAGAGGTATCATCTGTGAAAAATGCGGTGTTGAAGTTACCACGTCTAAAGTTCGCCGTGAAAGAATGGGACATATTGACCTTGCTGCTCCTGTTGCTCATATCTGGTTCTTAAAATCGCTTCCTTCAAGAATATCTACCCTGCTTGATATGGCATTAAAAGATGTTGAGAAAGTTTTGTACTTTGAGGCTTTTGTCGTAACCGATCCGGGTATGTCATCATTTACAAAAGGACAGGTTCTATCGGAAGACCAGTATTTAAGAGCGCAAGATGAATTCGGTGAAGACACGTTCAAGGCACTTATAGGTGCCGAGGCTATAAAAGAAATTCTTTCCGAGATAAATCTGGCAGAAGAAAAAGCATCGCTTCGTGCGGAGCTTTCCGACGTAAAATCAGACCTTAAGCGTAAGAAAATTGTAAAAAGGCTTAAGCTTGTTGAGGCTTTCCTTGATTCGGGCAATAAGCCGGAATGGATGATAATGGACGTGATTCCTATCATTCCGCCTGAAATCCGTCCTCTTGTTATGTTAGACGGCGGTCGTTTTGCAACTTCCGATCTTAACGAGTTATACAGACGTGTTATAAACCGTAACAACCGTTTAAAAAGGCTTCTCGAATTAAAAGCTCCGGATATAATTATACGTAACGAAAAGCGTATGTTACAGGAAGCTGTTGATGCGTTGTTCGATAACGGTCGTCGCGGACGTGTGGTTAAAAATGCTAATAAGCGTCCGTTTAAATCACTATCCGATATGCTAAAAGGTAAGGCGGGACGTTTCCGTCAGAACCTACTTGGAAAACGTGTTGACTATTCGGGTCGTTCGGTAATCGTTGTAGGACCCGAGTTGAAACTGCATCAATGCGGATTGCCTAAAAAAATGGCGTTAGAGCTATTTAAGCCGTTCATTTATTCTAAATTGGAACTTTACGGTTTATCCACTACTTTAAAAACCGCTAAGAAAATGGTGGAAAGCGAGCGTCCTGAGGTTTGGGATATCTTAGATGAGGTTATCCGTGAGCATCCGGTTTTGCTTAACCGTGCGCCGACATTGCACAGGCTTGGTATTCAGGCATTTGAGCCGGTACTTATCGAAGGTAAGGCGGTTCAGCTTCACCCGCTTGTTTGTGCTGCATTTAACGCAGACTTTGACGGTGACCAGATGGCTGTTCACGTGCCGCTTTCAATTGAAGCACAGCTTGAAGCCCGTGTTTTGATGATGTCTTCAAACAACATTTTAAGCCCGTCAAACGGTAAGCCGATAATCGTTCCTTCGCAGGATATTATCCTTGGTTTATATTATCTTACTTTAGAGGGTGAGAATCAGCCGGGTGAGGGTATGATATTCTCTGAAGTTGCTGAAATTCATCATGCACTAAATATAGGAGTGCTTAGCCTGCAATCAAAGATAAAATTCAGGTATAAGAAAAAAGGTGATGAGAACATAACCAGAATAGCCGATACAACTCCGGGACGTGTATTATTGTTCCAACAATTGCCGAACAATAAGAACATGACTTTCGAGATGACAAACCGTCTGATGACGAAGAAAGAGGTTACTAACCTTATTGACACGGTCTATCGTCACTGCGGTTCAAAAGCTACGGTTATATTTGCCGATCATATTATGGCTCTTGGCTTTAACCACGCTTGTAAGTCGGGTATCTCGTTCGGTAAAGATGACATGCTTATCCCGTCTTCTAAAGAAAAACATATCAACGATACTAAAAAAGAAGTTGAGCGTTTTGAGGAGCAATATGCCGAAGGTCTAATCACTCAGGGGGAAAAATATAATAAGGTGGTTGACGGTTGGTCGCAATGTACCGATAAAATCGCCCACGATATGATGAAAATAATCTCAGGTGAGTCTGATGAAGCACCAAGGGAAGCGGACGGCTCAAGAAAAGTAAACTCGATTTATATGATGGCTCACTCAGGTGCACGTGGTTCGGCAGCTCAGATAAAACAGCTTGCCGGTATGCGTGGATTGATGGCAAAACCTAACGGTGATATCATCGAACGTCCTATCATATCGAACTTTAAAGAAGGTTTGACGGTTTTAGAGTACTTTAACTCTACGCACGGTGCGCGTAAAGGTCTTGCGGATACGGCTCTTAAAACTGCGAACTCAGGATATCTGACTCGTCGTCTGGTTGACGTATCACAGGATTGTATCGTGACCGAAGATGATTGCGGAACTCAAAACGGTATCGTTTCAAAACCTATTATTGAGGCGGGTGAGGTTATAGTTCCTCTTGCGGACAGGATATTAGGACGTACGGCAGCTATTGACGTACACCACCCTGTATCTGGAGAGCTTCTGGTTAAAGCCGCTCAGATAATTGATGAGGATATGGTCGAGGCTATTGACGCTGCGGGTGTTGAATTTATTAAAGTTCGCTCACCGCTTACTTGTGAAACCAAGAACGGAATCTGTGCTAACTGTTACGGTCGTGATCTTGCTACAGGTGATTTGGTTAGTGTCGGTGAGGCGGTCGGTGTTGTTGCGGCTCAATCTATCGGTGAGCCGGGAACTCAGCTTACAATGAGAACGTTCCACATAGGTGGTGCTGCACAAAGGGGCGTAGAGGTTTCAAGCGTTGAGGCTACTAAAGACGGTCTTGTCCGTATGGTAAACCGTAACGTGGTAGAAGACTCTAAGAAAAGAAAAGTTGTAATGAGCCGTACTTGTGAAATCATTATCGAAAATGATAAAGGTATCGAAGTTGCTCAATATAAGATTCCTTATGGTGCTAAACTTAGTGTTGATGAAGGTGATAAGGTGAAAAAAGGTCAGTCACTTGCTGACTGGGATCCTTATACCATTCCTATCATTACCGAGCGTACTGGTGAAGCGGTTTATCGTGATATGATAGACGGTGTATCGGTAGAAGAGCAGGTTGATGAGGCAACCGGTATAGCAAGCAAGAAGATAACCGACTGGAAACAAAGATCGGGTGGTTCTGAGCTTCGTCCTCGTATCACTCTTCGTGACGATAAAGGCGAGATAATTACTCTTGCTAACGGTATGGAAGCCAGATACTTCTTGCCTATAGGAGCTATCATGACTGTTTCTGACGGTCAGAAGGTGCATGCGGGTGATATTTTGGCACGTATTCCGAAAGAATCGTCTAAGACACGTGATATCACGGGTGGTCTTCCACGTGTGGCAGAGCTTTTCGAAGCCCGTAAACCAAAAGACCACGCTATTATTTGTGATATAGACGGAACTATTGAATTCGGTAAGGACTATAAGTCTAAGCGTAGGATAGTTATCCAGCCGCAAAGTGCCGATGATAAACCTGTGGAATATCTGATACCTAAAGGTAAGCATATTACCGTAAATGAAGGTGACTTTGTACGTAAAGGTGATCTTATCATGGACGGTAACCCTGTACCGCACGATATCTTGCGTGTTATGGGAGTTGAGGCTCTGGCTGAATATATGGTTAACGAAGTTCAGTCCGTATATCGTCTGCAAGGTGTGAAAATCGATGATAAACACCCTGAAGTTATAGTGCGTCAGATGTTACAGAAAATGGAAATAGTTGATTCAGGTGAAACTACTTACTTAGAGGGTGAGAATGTTGACCGTGAAGAGCTGGAAGAAATTAATGCTAAAGCTGCAAAAGAAGGTTATAAACCTGCAACTGCAATACCTGTACTACAAGGTATTACTAAAGCAAGCTTACAGACGCATTCATTTATTTCTGCCGCTTCATTCCAAGAAACCACAAGAGTCCTTACTGAGGCTTCGGTTGCAGGTAAGATTGATAAATTACGCGGACTAAAAGAAAACGTAATTGTAGGTCGCCTGATACCTGCCGGTACCGGATTCTATATGGATAAGGTACAAAAAGTAGCTAAAAAGCGTGACTTTGAAATTGAATCTGCCAACAGGGCAAAAGCAATTGCCGCAGGTATGGTAGAAGATGATATGAATGATGATTCGGATGGTTTCTCTTCAGTTGAAGCCAATGATGAGCAAAGCCGTGGTAACGGAGTTGCTACAGCATAAGCTTTATAGTTAAGTTTAAAGAAAAAAGCGGGCTTTTTAGCTCGCTTTTTTTATATAGACCTTATCCACCACCGAGGGTATTGAACGCTTAGAGTATTATAAGCGTTTTGCAGTTCAAAATTGCTCTTGAACAAACCGAAGCATGTAGAGCCGCTACCCGTCATTCTTGCAAGCAGGCAACCTGACTGTTCTGATAAAACGTTCAGTATATCGTTTATTTGCGGAACAAGTTGTATGGCGTTTTTCTCAAGTTCATTATCGCACATATTAAGCAATGAAATTAATTCTTCCATATTACTATGGGTGTTTATAATAGGCATTTCATTTGAATAGTTAAACGGTGCATATTTGAACACCTCTGTGGTAGATAGTGCTATATTAGGATATATAAGCAATATATACAACGGAGGCACGTCAACAAGTGTTTCAATATTTCCGACTCCTGAAATAAGGGCAGGGCGGTTTTCTATGAAAAAAGGAATATCCGCACCGAATTTTAAGCCTATTTTTTCCAAAGTATCGTTGCTGTAATTTAGTCCAAGCAGATTATTCATGATTTTCAGGGTAGTAGCGGCATTGGAAGAACCGCCACCAAGCCCGGCACCGACAGGTATATTTTTCTCCAGATAAATATTAACCCCTTTAGGCTTTATTTGTGCATGTTCACAAATGGCATCTATCGCTTCTAATATCAGGTTGTCACTCTTATCCACAAGATGTGCATAATCACCGTTAATATTTAAATGATTAGTGTTACTTTCATTAAATGAAATATATATATTGTCGCAAACAGATATAGGTATCATTAAGCTTTCAAGTTTATGATAACCGTTATGAAACTTTCCGGTAATGTGTAAATATAAGTTAAGTTTTGCATTTGAAAGCATATATCATCCTATATGAGCCATAATATAATAATGCATGAATACTAAAATAATTTTACGAATTGCCATTACCCTCAGGAAGACCGTAACGGATTTTCTGACGTATGTCTTTTTCAGATAAATCTTTATTAGTATTATACTTTAATACCCTTTTCCATTGAAACACGGCTTCGTTTGTGCGTCCAAGCCGCCAGTACGTATCGCCTAAATGGTCGTTTATCGTTGAATCGTAAGGTGTAATTTCAACTGCTTTTTCAAGATATTCCGAGGCTTTTTCAAAATCGTTCATTTTATATAAAGCCCAACCCATTGAGTCTATAATCTGCGGGTCGTTAGGTCTTGCTTTTACAGCTTTTTCTATCATTCCCTTGGCTTTGTCTATATTCTCGTTACGGTCTATCCAGCTATATCCGAGGTAATTAAGCACCTCAGGTTGTTCAGGTTTTAATTCAAGTGCTTTTAATAAATCCTTTTCGGCTAATCCCCATTGTTTGGAACGCTCAAAAGATATACCCCTTGCAAAAAATATAAGCCAGTTCTGTACGGAAGGATTTTTTATCATTGCAATAGCCTTACTATAAGCATCGGCCGCTTCTTTAAACTTTAAATCCTTACGGTAAAGGTCGGCTAAAGTAAGCAGTGCAATCATTGACGGGTTTTCATTATCTGTTAACTGCTTTAAAAGGCTTATTGCCTTATCTTTTTCTCCTGCATTATGGTAGTTTTCTGCAATAGATATCCTGCCGGTAAGATAAAAGTCTGAACCTTCAGGTACTTTTTTGTATATCTTTATGGCACTTTTATATTGTTCAATATCCTCATAAAAACCTGATAATAAAACTCTGGTTTCGTCATTTTCCGGCTTTAAATACATTGCAAGGCGTAAATAAGATATCCCTTCATCGCTATAGCCGCTGTTGAAAAGAACTCGTGCCGCTTCTTCTAATACTTCGGCAAAGCCATAACGTGCGTCTTTTATTAGAGGTTCGGGTTTTTCGTTGCCTGCATTAATACGGTCAATATTCGTTTGAAAATATCCCGAATGAGGATATTGCTGGCGGTATTTAGTGTATAATAAAAGTGCCTGTTCTTTTTCTCCTGCCCTTTCATAAAAGTTTCCGGCACTATTTATAAAGTGATATGGAAGTATGGCATCTTTGCTCATAACGTTCGTAAAGCTCTTGTTGGCTTCTTCAGCATTACCTATAAAATCATTAAGAAGTGCTTTTTGATAGTGGGTGAATAAAGACGGAGCGGAGCTATCCTCTATCTTTTTATTAATAAAATCAGTGGCTTCAGAGTTTTTGTTCTGTCCGGTCATTATCCATAACTTTAAGAACGGCGATATAACCCTGTTTATACTTGATGAAACGGTTATAGGCTCATGTTTTGTAGATATATTTAATATCTCTTCAGCCTTATCGTAATCCTGATTTTTTATTGCCTGAGTGGCACGCAATATATTTATATTTGAATCTACGTCAGATAGTTTTATATATTTTTCTGCTAATTCAATGGATTCATCTATTTTTCCGACCTTTAGCATTAAATTGTAGCTGTAACTAAGCAAAATGCTGTTATCGGGCGATTGTTTTGAGGCGTTTAAAAATATCTGTGCAGCTTCTTCATGGTTATTCGTCCTTATCGCATAGTCACCTGTCAGGTAGCTTTTTACAAAGTTATCGGGAAAATAATCGTTCTCCTTCTTTGTTTCGTTGGAAGATGTAGCTTTTTGAGTTAATATAATTATCAGGAAAGCTAATACTAAAGCAAACTTATTTTTTTTTCGCATCATATACTTTATTTTACCTTAAAACACGCTTAATCACAATATATGTAAAGCTTATATTGTATCAAATCTTTATTAACGGATTGTTAACTACTTGTTCGTTGGGCTATGGAGTGTTTACTAAATATATATTTTTGTCATACTGAATTTATTTCAGTATCTTTTTTGTTTCAAAGTAGATGCTGAAACAAGTTCAGCATGGCATAAATAAAGTTTTCAGTACAAATTTATAAAAAATATATATTTAGTAAACGCTCCCTTGCCATAAATGCAAATTTCATGTCGCAAAAAGCCCGAAAACGTTATATTACATCTTTATGTTATTAATTCCATAAGATTATAAAAAATGAAAAAATTAGCTATTATTATTCCCGCAAGGTATGGCTCATCAAGATTTGAGGGCAAGCCTCTGGCTCATATTGCAGGTAAGTCAATGCTGCAACGTGTTCATGAAATAGCAAAAAGTGCCATAGAAAAAATAGGGCAGGGTGAGGTTTTTGTTGCAACTGAAGATGACAGGATAAAGCTCCATGCCGAATCTATCGGTGCAAAAAGCGTTATGACACCCGATAGCTGCAAAACTGGTTCCGACAGAGTCTTATCCGCCTGTGAAAATATCGGTTACGAGCCTGACATGGTTATAAATCTGCAAGGTGACGCACCCCTTACGCCCGTATCTTTTGTTGAAGCCATAGCCAAACAATTACTTGATGATGACTCTGCCGATGTCGTAACTCCCGTAGTGCAGCTATCGTGGGAAGCTCTTGATGTTTTGCGGGAATCTAAAAAAACAACGCCTTTTAGCGGTACTACCGCTATAGTCGATAAAGACGATAATGCATTGTGGTTCTCGAAAAATATAATTCCTGCTATCCGCAATGAACAGCATCTTCGTTTGCAAGGAGAGATTTCGCCTGTATTGAAACATGTCGGTATGTACGGCTATAAATACGATGCTTTAAAAAAATTTGTAAGCCTGCCCGAAGGTATCTACGAAAAACTTGAGGGGCTTGAGCAACTTAGAATTATAGAATCAGCTATGAAAATTAAGGCGGTACGTGTTGAATATGGCTCTATTTCGCCAATAGGCGTGGATACTCCCGAAGACGCTAAGCGGGTTGAAGAGATATTAAAACAACTGGGATAACAAAATTATAGGATGACAGGATACGTAAATAACAAGTGATTTTATTATTGGCTGTGATAGTTGTTTTTGCTAATATCCCGTAAGTATAAAATGAGATACGGAAAATGACCGGATTATTGATAGCAAGGCACGGCAACACATTTGATAAGGGCGATGTTTTATTAAGGGTCGGCAAGAGGACGGATATTCCTTTATCCGTAAGCGGTAAGGAGCAGGCTTTAAAGCTCGGAAAATTCTTTTTGCACGAAGGCTTGGAAATCGACGAGGTGTTCTCATCAAATCTTAAGCGTACTAAAGATACGGCAAAGATAGCCTTAGAGAATATGGGCAGAAGTGATATCGGCGTAATGCCGATGGATATTTTTGATGAAATTGATTACGGCTTCGATGAGGGAAAGCCCGAAGACGAGGTGGTAGCAAGAATCGGTCGGGACGCTATAACAAAATGGGATAAGCATGCAATAGCCCCCGAAGGCTGGATAGTTGATATTGATAAAATAAAAGATAACTGGAAAGAATTCGCAAATTCTATAAAAGACAGTAATAAGAATATACTGGTGGTTACAAGTAACGGTATAGCACGTTTTGCACCATACATATTAAATAACCCCGATGAATTTATGTCCTCTAATAACATAAAGCTATCTACGGGGGCGGTTTCCTGTTTTTTATATAAAAACGGTAACTGGGAAGTTGAATACTGGAATAAAAAACCTGCATTTTAATATAATGCGTGTCAGCTTCTTCCTTGTTCAGCGTTATTTCCCTGCCTTCTTGCAAGCTCTGCCCGCACATGCGAGCCTTGCTCCTCGGTTTTTTCTTCTTGTTGCCTGTTGTTTAGAACGTTCCTTGCTGCATTAATTGCTTTAGGTGTGAACTCTATCGCCGATGCACCTGCTTGCGATAACATGGCAAAAATACCTGTTGTTTTATCTGATGCTGCTGTTGAGGCTATACCGAGAATCACAGCTCCCGCTCTTAGTCCTTTTGCCGTCAAGTTTGCTGTTGTCCTTTTTTCTTCATTTTGAAGCGGATTTTCTAATCCTAACGATGCGGCAAGTAGTAATATTCCGCCACTTTTAAAGGAGTTGATTATAGCAGGGCTTGCCCCCGTATGTTCGGCTGCTGCACCGGATGCTGCCAGAATCATTCCCCCGATTTTTGCTGCCATTCCGGCTCTTTCCCGCCATGCGGGATTATTATTTACGGCGGGTTGTTCCTCTGCCTCCGAATGACTTACGGATATTTGTGATTCTATATCGGGATTATTAGCAGGTGATTGAGTTAGCGTATTCGGTATCGGTAAGGGCGGTAGTTTTGTAGGGTTATTTTCCTGATTTACGGATTTGGTTAGTTTTGAACGTACCGAAGATGTAGTGCCGTAATTGTTCTTTTCGTTAGTCATAATTTTTATTATCTATTCTTATCTAATAAAATTATAAGCCTTTTTTATGAAGGTTTTCTTAAAAAATTAAAAAAATTTTAAAATATCTAATGTTTGCATAAGATATAACAAAAAAACTTTTTACAATATGCAAGACAGGGGGTATATTTATTACTAAAGGATTTTAAAGGATATTAAGAGGAGTCTGATTTTGAAAAAATTAATAACATTATTTGCGGTTGTTTTATTTTCATTTAATTCATTTGCGATAGCACAAAGCGAGGTTTCCGGCAGCGATGCGGAAAAGCCTCTTGAGGAAAATTTGACGGTAGAGCAAGTGCTTGAGGTTACGGAAAATGATATTTTTCTGGGTGATGAAAACGCTCCCGTTACTATAGTAGAGTATGCTTCTATGTCATGCCCGCATTGTGCTCAATTCCACAACGATACGTTTGATGATCTTAAAACCAAATATATAGATACCGGTAAGGTTAAGTTCGTATTCAGGGATTTTCCGCTAGATGAGCCTGCCTTAAGGGGGGCTATGCTTTCAAGATGTGCCGGAAAAGAAGGCTCGGAAAGTTATTTAAAATACTTAAAAGTTCTGTTTAGCACCCAACAAAACTGGGCTCCTAAGAAAAACTATATTGAAGTTTTATCGAACATTGCAAAATTAGGCGGTATGAAAGGTGAGGAATTTGAAGCATGTATGGCTGATAAAGAAGTTGAAACCCGTATCATGACCGGCAAATATTATGCCGCTAAGTTCCTTGAAATACGTTCAACTCCTTCATTTTACATAAACGGGGTTTTGCACAGGGGCGCACAGAATATGAAATATCTGTCTGAGGCAATTGACGGAGTTTTAAAAGGCGTTAATGCCGATATTTCCGTTGAAGGTGAAGAAAATACGGAGGGAGAAGCCGAGGAACCGACTGAAGAAGGTGTTTCCGAGGAATAATTAATCCACAGCAAATTGCCGTTTTAAGCATATTTTAAACTTGACATAAACGGCTTATATCCATAAATTGCGTTCAAGCTATATTATAGGGTTGTCCGATATGAGTGACGAAGAAGATTTACCTTCATTGCAGGAATTGGATAAGTCTATAAAAGAGGCAAAGAAAAGAGCCGAAGGCGGTGATTCACAAGCGAATAAATCAGGCAGTGCTTTTCGTACAAGCATAGATCTGGTTGCCGGAGTTATCGTTGGCTCGGTGGCGGGCTATTATATTGATAAGTGGCTTGATACTCTGCCTGTGTTTTTTATAGTTTGTTTTTTCTTAGGAGTTGCAGGAAGCGCTCTTAATATTTATAGGTCAATTCAACGAGATAATAATAAAGATAGCTAGTTATGTCTGAAGGTCAAAGCCCGTTAGAGCAGTTTAAAATAAAATATTATACGGATGTGCCGGAAATTTTCGGTGCTAATCTGAACTTCTCAAATTCATCCATGTTTATGGTATTTGTGATAACAGCGGTTTCACTATTCCTGATTTTGAGCATGAAAAGAAGGGAGTTAGTTCCCGGTCGCTGGCAAAGTATGGCTGAGTTAAGCTATGAACTGGTCGCAAATATGATTAAAGATAATGTGGGAAATGAAGGGAAGCCGTATTTTCCGATTATATTCTCGCTATTTATGTTCGTCCTGTTTTGTAACCTGTTCGGTATGCTGCCTTATAGCTTTACCGTAACTAGCCATATATCTATTACATTCGCCCTTGCATCACTGGTATTTATCGGAGTAACCGTTATAGCTTTGGTAAAGCATGGTGTTAAGTTTTTCGGGTTCTTCCTTCCTGCCGGGACTCCGTGGTGGATGGCTCCTCTTATGTATTTTATAGAATTATTTGCATATCTTGCACGCCCTGTAAGTCTGTCTATTCGTTTGGCGGCTAACATGATGGCAGGACACACTATGCTTAAGGTAATAGCGGGCTTTGTTGTAAGTTTAGGTATAACCCTAGGCTGGGCTCCGCTTGCGATGCTGGTAGTGTTAACAGGCTTTGAGATTTTTGTTGCCGTGTTGCAGGCTTATATATTTACGGTTCTGACTTGTGTTTATTTAAATGATGCTCTGCATCTGCACTAGCCGTACCGTTTAAAAGGAATATTATTAATTCTGTTGTATCTTAATATAAGAATATTGGCGGGGAAGATGCCGAGAACTTATATCAGAAAAAGCAGTTTTAGTAATTGTTTTAACTTAAAATTTAATATTAAAGGATTTTTATTATGGAAGGTGAAGCTTTAAAATATATTGGTGTAGGCTTAACAGGTTTTGCGATGCTTGGTGCTGCTATCGGAGTGGGTAACATTTTTGCCGCTATGTTAAACGGTATAGCACGTAACCCTTCTGCGGAGCCGAAACTTGCCAAGTATGTATATGTTGGTGCCGGTCTTGCAGAGGCAATGGGTCTTTTCGCCCTTGTACTTGCATTTATCATGCTTTTTGTATCGTAGTAACAAATTATAAAAATGCTTCAGTGCCGTTCTTTATGAGCGGCACTTAGCATAACTAAACATAATATCGGATTAATTATGCCACAGTTAGAATTTTCAACATTCGCTTCCCAAATATTCTGGTTAGCAACTACATTTGTTATTTTGTGGATTATAATGTCAAGGTCGGCAATACCTACAATAAGGGAAGTGCTGCAAAACCGTCAGACCCGTATCTCGGAAGATTTGAGAAAGGCTGAAAAACTAAAAGAAGAGGCGGAATCCGCCGAGGCTGATTTTACATCGGTTATAGTCAATGCAAGAAGCAAGGCAAGCTCAATGCTTTCTAAGGTAAGAGATCAGGCAGGTGAAGAAGCTGAAAGACGCAATGCCAAGCTTGATGAAACGTTCGCCAGGCAAGCAAGAGAGTCTGAACATCGTATTGAAGTAATAAAAAAAGAAGCTATAGAACAAATGGCTCCCGTTACAATAGAGGTAACTCAGGAGATATTAAAAAAGCTGATAAATGTTAAAGTTGATAAGGCTAAGGTTGAAAAAGCAATCGAAGCCGTAAGCGAGTAGTAATAAAAAAGAGAGATTAATTATGTTCTATGATCCTACATTTTGGGTGGCGGTTTCATTCGTTGTATTTATCGCATTAGTTTATAAGCCCGTCGGAAACCTGATAGTAGACGCACTTGACAAAAGGTCTTTAAGGATAAAAAACGAACTTGGTGAAGCATTGCGTTTAAAAGAAGAGGCTCAGGCTTTACTTGCCTCATATCAAAGAAAACAGAAAGAAATGGCAGAAGAGGCAGAAAGCATAGTTGCCGAAGCTGAAGCAGAGGCTAAGAGAATAGCCAAGGAAGCTGAAAAAGAACTTGATATCACACTTAACAAAAGAGTGGAAATGGCAATGCAGAAAATTGCGGCTTATGAAGCTTCTATAGTGCAGCAGGTTAAGGATAATTCCGTTGATATAGCTATAAGCACTGTTCGTGCTATCGTTATGGACACCCTAAACAAGGAAGCAAGCGAAGAGTTAATCGGGCATGCAATATCAGGTATAGGTAAAAAACTGCATTAATTAATTTAGCATAGATACTATGCCGATGGTGAAAAATATAAGTTGGTAGCAGGCAATGGGTAGATATAACTTATTGCCTGTTTTTTTTATCATATCATTTTTAATTACCGAAAATTCACTATGTGCTGCATGGACACAGGCAAAAGGCGAGGGACAGCTCATACTTAATGTGTCGGGCTATAAATCAAATAAATATTATGACCACGACTCGCAGCTGCAAAGTTCAGATATTGATTTTCAAAAATTAGAGGTAAACCCGTTCTTTGAATTCGGTATAACCGATAATCTGACAGTCGGTTTGAACCAGACTTTACAATACTGGAATTTTGATAATCCTGAATCTAGCAGCATAAATAATATAAGGCAATGCGATCTTAGCGATAGTTTAAATAGCGGATTGATTGACAGTTCCAATCTGAATGTATTTATGACTGATGCCGAGATATTTGCCAGAATGCAAATATATTCAAATGATAACTTCGTTATTTCGCTACAACCTTTAGTAAAATCCCCATGCTTATTATTTGTTAACGGATATATGCAGATACCGGGTAATGATATTGATTATGAAATAAGAGCTTTGGCAGGGTGGGGTTTTAAATGGGATCCCGATATAGATATCGGTTTTTTTAAAATACCTTTTTCAGGGCAGAACCACTTTATAAACTTTGAGACCGCATACAGGAAAAGATCAACAAGATTTGCCGACCAGCTAAAATTTGACGCAACGGCAGGATTCAGATATCAAAAAGACCTGCTAATACTGGCACAGATGTTCTCAACATTCAGTGCCTTTGATAAAAATGTAGAAGCCGATAGTTTTAACGGTGTGAATACAGTAACATACGAAGATGATTATTATAGCGTTAAGGCTCAGATTTCTTTGGTGCAGCAAATGACAAAAAATACATCTGCACAATTGGGCATGTTCCATGAAGTAGCCGGAGAAAATGCAGGTCGGGGAACGGGAATGATTTTATCTTTGTGGTATAGTTTTTAAGGACATTATATAATGACAAATAAGGCGTTTTATGTTATAGTTCCCGCATGAAAGAGATTATTTTATTCCTTACTCCTTTAATGCATTCCTTGTCGGTTCAAGATATTCTAAAACCGAAAGAGTATGAATTAGAAGAAAATATGAGGCTTGCAAAAGAAGCCGTCAAAAGTTCTCCTTATATTGATATGGCATCTTATAGTATAAGTGCTATTGTTGTCTTTACGCTTCTTGTGATAGCGGTTTTGTTCCTTATTATGTTTTTGAAGCGTTAATCCTTTTCTATATAAGATAAAAGATCATTTGCACGAAAATGGGACGGCGAGCCTTCTTTTAAGTGTTTTTTGGCAAGATTGACAAATTTGCGTACCTCGCTTTTATCGTCGGATAAATAGGCTTCTTCGGCAAGAGCCAGATTTGACATTCCAAAATCACCGCTTCTGCCATAGGCAATCGCCAGTTGATGCCACGCAAAAGAATTACGCTGCTCCTCTAATACCGCCTGTCTTAGGTTGAGTATCGCTTTGTTTAAGTATTTTTCATCTTCAGTGGATATCTGAGCCGTAGCCAGAATAATTTTCAACAATACTGAATTAGGCAAAAGGTCGGCAGCCTTCTGATAATACGGCACTGACTCATTTACACTGCCGTTTTCAAATAATATCTGCCCTTTAAGCTCATTGAAGAACGGGTTTTCGGGAGCCATTTCAATCAGTGCGTCTATCTCTTTTATGGATTCTGTTATATTGGGGACTTTATACTGGGCGATTGCCCTTCCATAACGAGCATTGATGCTATTATCCGTTTTCGGGTATTTTGCAAGCGTCTTTTCATAAGGCTCTAAGAACGCATTTAATTTTACTATAGCCCGTTGAAATTTCCGTTTCTCTTCCTGTGTTCCCGTATAGCCTTTATATTTTGAGTTTTTTAGGTGGTTCTCAACATGTGATATCCTCTCTCTACTTAAAGGGTGGGTAAGGGTATAAGGGTTAAGTTCATCGTATATCTGGTTTTCTTTGCTATACAGAACCTCTAAAAGCTCTAACAGTCCGCCTGATGATTTGCCTATTTTATCAAGATATGAAAGTGCAGCCTGATCAGCGGCTTCCTCATGGGTTCTTGAATGCTTTAAAAGCTGCCTTTGGGCTACATGCCCTGCACCTTGTGCAATGGCAACTCCGGCTTGCGGAGATCCTGCCGCAGCGGCTGCCAGACCAAGCATATAACCTAAAGTGGCTTTAAGCGATGTAGCTTTATATTCTTCGGTAGTTCTAAGCAGGTGACCGCCTGCAATATGCCCCGTCTCGTGAGCCAGCACGCCTGTCAGTATGTTTGGGTTTTCGGATATCCCCAAGAGTCCGGTATTTATATAAATATTACTGCCGCCCGATACATATGCATTTATTTGCGGGTCGTTTATAATATATATATTTATCGAATCATGCGATAATCCGGCAGCTTCAAATATCGGTTCGGAGATATCACGAAGTACATTTTCAATTTCCGCATCACGTATAATAGTAACAGCATAGGCACTCTGGCACAGAAGCGTTATTATAAGGATTATCTTCGAAAATATCTTCATTATATTTGTTTATGTGTTACTAATTAGTCTATTATTAAGACTACACCAATTACGTTCAACCAACAACCAAAACTATATTATGCATCAAACTTTATTCGTATTCGACATTGAAACTATTCCAGATACCCAAGCTGCCTATAACCTTACAGGTACAACCCAAACTGATGAAGCGGCTTTAAGAGAGGAACTGGAAAACTATCATCTTGCAATTACCGACGGCAAAAATGCTTTCTTAAGGCAACCGTTCCATAAAGTTGTGGCTATAAGTTTTCTTGTGGCACAGATAGACAGGTCTTCAGACGGCGAGCAATACCATTTTAAGGAGTTGCGTTCAGGTGGGGAAGAAGGTGCTACGGAAAAAGAGCTAATCGAAGGGTGTTTTAGCTATTTAAGCAAAATAAAGCCGAGATTTGTAAGTTTTAACGGCAGGACTTTCGATATACCGGTAATGAAATACAGAGCTATGAAATATGGGATAGCAGTGCCTTGGTATTATAATTCAGGTGATAAATGGAACAGCTATTCTTCAAGATACAGCCTTGACTGGCACTGCGACCTGATAGACGGATTGTCGGATTTCGGTGCGTCAGCCAGAATAAAGCTTAATGAAGTTTGTGCCATACTGGGCTTTCCGGGAAAGTTCGGGGTAGATGGCGGCAAAGTATCGCAAATGTTCGATAACGGAGAAATAAAAGCGATAAGGGATTATTGCGAAACCGATGTTTTGAACACCTACCTTGTATATTTAAGATATATGCAGCATAGGGGAGAGCTATCAAAGAAAAATTATAATAAAGCAATAGATGATGTGCTGATGCTTATTGAAAATGAAGGGAATAAAAGAACGCATCTAAAAGAATTTTATGATGCATGGAAAGATTCCTGTGGTGGGGTGTTTGATTTATAAACGGCAAATGCTATATAAATCTTTTTTCCGGTAAAAATTATGATTAAAAGCAGTATGATTTTCGGCAAGATCAATGTAAATTTTTGTAGCTAAAGCCGTTGCAAATTCTACAGGTACGGCGTTCCCAACCATTTTATACCCATCGGCAAGTGAATTATACACAAATTTATGGCTGTCGGGAAATGTTTGAATCCTTGCACATTCACGTAATGATAGCCTTCTATATAACTTTTCAAAACCCTTTTTAAAAATGAATTTGTCCTTACCGACTTTTTCCATTTGCGGTGCCGAAGGGTGAATGGGTGCGTGCCTTCCTCCTGCTTGTATAGTAAAAGAAGGCTCGTCCCATGTTCGGACTCTGTTTCTTGACATAAACATTGTCGACCAACCGCCGGTCATATATTCGTTATTTAGAATATTCATACCATGTCCGTTAGTTTTATTCTTATCTAGTGCCGGAACTGCCAAGCCGTTTAAGTCATAGATACTATCACGTAATGTCGGAATATAATTTGAAGGTGTCGGAAAGGTGAAGCTCTTATTTAGTCGTTCGTGATAACCGATTATTATTACTCTTTTTCTGTCTTGCGGAACATTGTAATTTTTGGCATTAAGTAACTTATACGATATATTGTACCCTAATTTACGAAAGCTATTTAAAATATCATTGAATGCTTCTGCGTGTTTTTCAAATAGTATTCCGGCAACATTCTCAGCTAAAAAAAATTTTGGCTGTTTATCTTTTAATATACGGATATATTCATAAAATAATTTACCCCTTGAATCGTTTATTCCCCTTCCTGAGCCTGCTTCGCTCCAGCTTTGGCAAGGAGGACCGCCGATAATACCATCTATATCACTTGGAATATCAACGGAAGGAACGTCAACAATGCTTCTTCTATCCAAAACCGTATCGGGGAAATTATAGCTATATGTATCCCATATGGTTTTGTCATATTCATTTGCCCATATAGTCTTGAACCCTGCTTTTTCAAATCCTAGGTCTAAGCCGCCACAACCTGAAAACAGAGAAATTAGTTTCATTGTTTAACCTACATGTTTTATTAGTTTGCAATCCATTAGCCTTGCCGGATTATCGGGAAATTGAATTCTAATATCATCAACAAAAATGCCATCAAGACCTTCTATGTTATTCCTGTCATCTTGGTTAAAAGAGTCGTATTTTTCTTTTTTCATAATTGATATAACAGAAAATTCAGAGTTTTTTATCTCGGTTTTATCTATAACGTCTTTAAAAATATCAATCGGATTCTTAATTATCCACATTCCTCTTATCCTAAGATAAGTTATACCTAACGGGTCGATTGATTCAACTCCTCCTAATTCGTTAGTTTCTTTTAAAACTATATCCGGAATATCATTTAGACCTTCAGTTATTTTATCACTTATTCTGCTATAAATATCTTTTCCGGCTGCGAAGCAATCACCATAGATAAACCATAACGCCTTGATTTTTTCTTTTGGCGTTATTCCTATAACATATAGTATATCTTTTTCAATCCAACCACCGTTTTCATTCTCACAGTTTCGGCATGATTGAATTATACGTGTATCATTTGAGTATAGTTTATTTTTTGGATGTGAGCTATTAAGCTGTATTGTACTTGCAATGCCATCTAGTTTTTTTACTTCAACAGCATCGCTATTTTTTATGATAAAATCAGGAGGATTATTTTGGTTGCCATAATATGAGAATTCGTCACTGTATCTTTCCTTTATAAGGCTTATATTGCTTTCACCAATTGTGTTGCAAAAAGAATCCTTTATGTATTCCTCCAAAGCATCACCCATGTTGTTAGCACGGTTTAAGCTTTTATAGACTTTTTTTAACTCTCGTTTGTCACTAGTTAAAATATTATAAATTGCTTTTAGAATATTGGTGGTCATATTTAAAAACTATCTTTTTATTAACTGAAAATTTAAATATCTTTAACACTATATGCAATCTCCATATATAAACTAATAATTTGCTTTTATTAAGTCAAATATGTATAAATGCATGACTTAACGTCATGCCGAACTTTTTAGATTATTGAGTATGAGTCATAAATTACAGCCCGTAAGAGGAACTAAGGATATCCTGAGCGATGAGTTCAGGGTATTTAGCCATGTGCAAAAAACCGCAAGAAAAGTCAGTTCCCTGTATGGCTTTAAGGAAATATCTACACCTATTTTTGAATTTACGGAAGTTTTTGCCAAAACTCTCGGTGAAGAATCCGATGTTGTCGGCAAGGAAATGTATGTTTTTGAAGACAGGGGGGGTGAGAGCATAACGCTACGCCCTGAATTTACGGCGGGTATCGCAAGAGCTTTCATATCGGGCGGTTTAACTAATCAATTGCCTTTGAAGCTGTTTTCTACCGGTCCGCTCTTCAGGTATGAGCGTCCGCAAAAAGGCAGGCAGCGTCAGTTCCACCAGATAAATTTCGAGATGCTTGGCGTTGCCGACTATACGTCCGACGTTGAGGTTATATCAATGGCAGCTCATATTTTAGAAGCACTTGGCGTATCCGATAAAATAAAATTAGAGATAAATTCGCTGGGTGATAAAGAATCACGTGAGAAATACCGTGATGCTCTGGTTGACTACTTAAATGATTATAAGAATGACCTTTCGGACGATTCAAAGATACGTCTGGAGAAAAACCCTATGCGTATTTTGGATTCAAAAGATGATGGTGATAAGAAGATAGTGGAAAATGCACCCTCAATTTCAGAATATTATAGCAATGAGGCAGCGGAATTTTTCGCTAATGTTAAAAGCGGACTTGAAAGTCTGGGTGTGAGTTACAGTGTAAATAGCCGTTTGGTAAGAGGGCTTGATTATTATTGCCATACTGCATTTGAATTTACAACCGATGCTTTGGGTTCTCAAAACGCAGTCCTTGCAGGCGGAAGGTATGACGGGCTTATTTCAATGATGGGTGGGGCGGATACTCCGGCGGTTGGTTTTGCAGGAGGAGTTGAGCGTCTTGTTGCCTTGTTCGGTAAAGAAATTCCCGATATAAGACCTGTAGTTCTTATACCTATCGGTGAAAAAGCTGAAAAGCAGGCTGCTTTATTAGCTGGCGTTTTACGAAAAGAAGGAATATATATCGAACTTGGATATTCCGGAAATGTAAAAAAACGTATGAAGAGGGCTAACGGTATGAATGCTAAGGCTGCCGTTATTTTCGGTGATGACGAAATCGCCGCTAAGGTTGCTAAGGTAAAGGACTTTGATAGCGGTGAAGAAGTGGATATATCCGTGGATAAGTTGGTGGATAAGTTGAAAAGCGTTTAAATTAATAAGGAATTGTACGTTTAATGGTTGAGTCGTTAGAATTAGTTTTTTGTCATGCTGAATTTATTTCAGCATCTCATTTTACCTAGAAAAGACCCTGAAACAAGTTCATCGGTGACAAATCAACAATTGAACGTACAATTCAGAATAAAATAAGACACCCAAAAAGGTGTTCAGGGTGAAAAAAATCGGTAATATAAGAATATGGAATTTAAAGAAAAGTTAGAAAATATAATAAAACAACATCAGGATCTTGAGCAGAAAATAGCAGACCCTTCCGCTATGAATCAGCAGGAGTTTGCAAAACTTTCAAAAGAATATTCCGATAGGGTGCATGTAGTTGAGCTTGCTAAAGAATATATAATTGCTTTTAAAGAGCAGGAAGATTTGAAAGAGATGCTGGAAGACCCTGAAATGAAGGATATGGCAGAAGAAGAACTTTATGATATAAGAAAGAAGCTGCCTAAACTTGAAAAGCAGATAAAGATTGCGTTGCTGCCCAAAGATAAGGCGGATAGTAAAAACGCTATTTTGGAAATAAGGGCAGGAACAGGAGGGGAGGAAGCCGCTTTATTCGCCGGTAACCTGTTTCGCATGTATCAGCGTTATTCTGAAAAACGCGGCTGGCAAATGGAAATATTGTCAATGTCCGAAACCGGTATAGGTGGTGTTAAGGAAGCTTCCGCAAATATTATAGGCAAAGATGTATTCGCACGTATGAAGTTTGAATCGGGCGTGCATAGGGTGCAACGTGTTCCTGAAACCGAAACAAGCGGAAGGGTGCATACTTCGGCCGCAACGGTAGCAGTGCTGCCGGAGGCAGAGGATGTAGATGTTAAGATAGAAGAAAAAGACTTGCGTATAGACGTTTTCAGAGCAAGCGGTCCGGGTGGACAGTCGGTAAATACAACAGATAGTGCCGTGCGTATTACCCACATTCCTACGGGTATAGTTGTTTCGCAGCAAGATGAAAAATCACAGCATAAGAACCGTGCCAAGGCAATGAAAGTGCTGATGGCAAGAATATATGATATGGAGCGTGCAAAAGTCGATGCCGCAAGAGCCGCTGACAGAAAAAGTCAGGTAGGCACAGGTGACCGTTCCGAAAGGATAAGGACATATAACTATCCGCAAGGCAGGGTTTCCGACCACCGTATCAACCTGACATTATATAAGATACATGAAATTGTCGAAGGCGGTGAACTCGATGAGGTAATTGACGCACTGATATCCGAAGATCAGGCGGAAAGATTGGCTACTGCTGTTTAGAGATATTATCTAAGATGTTCTATTTGTTCTCCGCGAGTTATATCTTTGTAATCGCTAATTTTGTTTAATATCTGTATCTCAGGCATTTGTTGTATTTCTTCAAGGCTTTTGTTATTACTTTCATCGGATTGAACTTGTTCAATAAAATAAATACTCATGTCGTTTATCCTTTTTGCATCAATCTTATCCGCTCGTCTTGACATTATTATTTTATCAGAATTATTTCTGTTATATATGGCTCCTAACGGATCAACTACCGACTCTGATAATGCTTTTAAGTCTTTCATGAAATTTAGTTCCTCTTTGCCATACTGTAAGCCTTGTTTTTTGTTTTCTATAGCATTTATAATGCAAACGTCATTATAGGGTTTTATATCGGCTTCGTATATATCAAGTATCTTGGTACGCAAGGCTATTAGCTCAGACATTTTTTTTCTAGAGCCGACTCCTAGCCCTTCAGAGTTATTATATCTTTTTGACATCTTATTTATCAGCTTATTATGTTATGCAGGCAGCATTTCATTGCTATTATTGTAGCATAATAATGTCGTTTTGTCAAATTTAGGGGGTAACCTAACCTAACCGAACTTAATACCTTGAGCCAGTTGAGGAGCTTCCTGTCCGTAATAAGTAGTGCTTGTCTGACGACGCATATAGGCTTTCCATGAGTCTGAACCCGATTCACGTCCGCCTCCGGTTTCTTTTTCGCCTCCGAATGCTCCGCCTATTTCCGCACCTGATGTGCCTATATTTACATTGGCAATACCGCAATCGCTATATTGCTTGAAAATCTCGGCTTCACGTAAATCATTAGTGAATATTGCAGATGATAAACCTTGCGGTACATCATTTTGCATTTTTATTGCACCGCACAAATCGTCAAAAGGCATTACATATAAAATTGGGGCGAATGTCTCTTTCTTAACAATGTCCTCCTGCTCTTTTATCATAACAAGTGCAGGCTCTACATAATATGCATTGGGGAATTTCTTCTCTAATATCCTTTTGCCTCCGACAATTTTAGCGTCTTTATAATTACGCACGATATTCAGGCTGTTCTGTATATTATTAAATGCCTCTTCATCAATTAACGGTCCTATTAGAGTGCCGTCTTTCAAAGGATTGCCTACTTTTTTCGGCAATCCTGAATAGGCAACCCTTAATTTTTCAAAGAATTTGTTATATATATCGTTATGGACAAATACACGCCTTGTTGATGTGCAACGCTGACCTGCCGTACCTACCGCACCAAATAATATTGACGGCAACGCTACATCAAAATCAGCGGAGGGGGTAACTATAACAGCATTATTACCGCCTAATTCCAATATTGATTTACCCATTCTTGATGCAGCATGCTGACCTACAACCTTGCCCATCGCACTGCTTCCTGTGGCACTTATTAAAGGAATGCGGCTGTCATTTACTATCTGTTCTCCGATATTGGCAAAACCTAGCACCACTTGCGAGATGTCTTTATGTTCTTCCATACCTGATTTTTTTAGGGCGTTTTGGAAAACAGCCTGACAGGCAAGGGCGGTAAGAGGGGTTTTTTCAGAGGGTTTCCAGATAACCGAGTCACCGCAGATAATTGCAATCGCAGTATTCCAAGCCCATACGGCAACGGGGAAATTAAACGCACTGATGATTCCAACAGGACCAAGGGGAAGCCAGTTTTCATGCATAACGTGCATTGGGCGTTCTGACGGAAGGGTAAGTCCGCCTATCCGGCGTGAAAGACCGACGGCAAAATCACAGATATCTATCATTTCCTGAACTTCACCCAGACCTTCCTGTAATATCTTTCCGCACTCCATAGTAACTAGTTCTGCCAGATTCTCTTTATTTTCCCTTAGCTCGTTACCGAAGCATCTGATAATCTCCCCACGTTTCGGAGCAGGCACATCACGCCATTTTTCAAATGCAGTTACAGACTTTGCTATCTTTTCATCGGCGGTTTGATGGTCGTCGGCATGGATACTTGCAAGATGGCTTCCGTCAATCGGCGAATATACTTCTATATCACGCCCCTTAAAGTCATCTAGTTTCACACCCAATTCTTTCAAAGTTTTTTTAGCGTTCATTTTGCCCCCTAAAGATATTTGTACCTTAATCCTATAGCAAGATACTATATATTTTATATCTAATCCAGTGCATTATGGGACGTAGTTCGGCTATATGGTCGGGGAAGAATCCTTACCTTCGTTTTGACGTTCAGCTATTTCGTGAGGTCTTAACGCTTTGGGTTTTACTAATCGGGTGTATCCGGGCGGATTTTTTTGAATTGAATCCGTAAAAAAAGGCATAGTTTTTTGTTCAACAGGTGATGCGGTAACCGTTCTAAAGCTAGTGGCATATGTTTCATTTGTCGGTTGCATGGCTGCTTCACCTAAATTAAAAGCCGGTATGACAGGCTGGCATGTTAAAGCGGTTAACTCTTTGCTGCATGGTGTTGATGCATCTGTGTTCGGTGTACCATTTACAGATGGCGACAAGTCCGGATTTTGTCTTCCGTCTGCGGGGAGCATTTGAGCTAAAATTCTTGGCGAAATCACATTTTCTGGTGTGATAGACCTGTTTTCATCGTTATCCATATAATATAACTCCATAATTTAAGAGTTATATTATATCATAATTTTATTAAAAAGTTAACTATTTGCTGTAATTGCGTCATCGCCCGAGTTTCCGTAGGAAGCTATAGGGCGATATCATGAGATTACCCTATAATTTGCTTCGCAAATTCGGGTAATAACGTAATGACGGGCGTAATTATATACTTAATTTACTATAATTAAGAGGCAAGCTTCTGTACCGAAACATAATCTGTCTTACCTGTGCCAAGTAGCGGAACTTTATCAACTATCTTAATTGTTTTGGGAACAGAGAGTTCGCCTATTCCTTGTTTTTTTGCATAGGCTGAAATGTCGGCACGCTCTGCATCGGTCTTATCGGTTACTAAAACCAGTGCTTCCCCTTTTTTTGCATCGGGGATACTGACTACCGCATGATGGTTATAAGCCCATAATTTTGAAAGATATGTTTCAACTGCCGTCAGAGATACCATCTCACCGGCTATTTTGGCAAAACGCTTGGCACGCCCCTTAATGGTTATATATCCCTCATCGTCCATTGATACGATATCGCCCGTATCATAATAACCGTCTTCGGGAGGAATAAGCTTACCGGGAGTTTTACTTAGCAGATATCCTTTCATGATATTAGCCCCTTTTACTATCAGCTTGCCGCCTTCTTCAATGCCCGGCACATCTTCGAGTTTATACTCAATTGCAGGCAATAGCCTGCCGACAGTTCCCGGCTTGTTGTGCATGGGGGTGTTGGTAGAAAGGGCAGGGGAGGTTTCGGTTGCCCCGTATCCTTCAAATATCCTGACACCATATTTTTCCGCCCATAGCCTTCTGGTTTCTTCCTTTAATTTTTCTGCACCTGCAAATACGTAGCGGACGGAATAAAAGTCGTAGTTATTTGCAAATCTTGCGTAACCCGATAAGAAAGTATCCGTTCCGAACATAATAGTAGCATTGGTGTCGTATATCAGTTCGGGTACTATACGGTAGTGCAGAGGGGAAGGATAAAAGAATGTACGGATACCTGAAAGTAAAGGTAATAATGTTCCGCCTGTCAAACCGAATGAATGGAAAATAGGCAATGCGTTAAATACGATATCGGTAGGACCAAAATCTACACGGGACGCAAGCTGATAGCGGTTTGCCTGAATGTTCTCATGTGATAGCACAACACCTTTGGGCGTTCCTTCCGAGCCTGATGTAAATAAAACAACGGCAGGTTTCTGATAGGCGTTTTTCTCAGGCTTATAAAAGGCAGAGGGGAATAATCCCTTACAAAATCCTGTCAATTTATCAAAGATATTAACTTCTCCCGCTATATCTTCTAAATAAATTACTTTAATCTTTTGCTTTTTTGCAGCTTCAACTATGCCTTCGAGCTTACCCATAGTTACGAAGCGTTTCGATGTGTAGATTGTTTTAATCTTTGCTGTTTTACATGCGGAAATAAGGTTTTTTTCTCCTGTGGAAAAGTTAAGCATTGCCGGAACTCTGCCAATATATTGCAACGCAAAAAAAGTTACTATAGATGTGACCATGTTAGGTAGCATTACGCCTACATATTCACCTTTCTTGGTATTTTGGGCTATTTTATCCCCAAGTATAAAGCAGCGTGTGATAAGTGAGCCGTAATTTATCGGTTTTCTCAAGGCATCTTCGGCTATTATATGCCTACGTCCGTGAATATGTGACTGGTCAATTACCGATCGGAACAATGTTCTTTTGTAATCGGAGCTATCAAAAAGCATTTGGCTCATAAGGTCATAAAGTTTGATGCCTGCGGCATGACGGCGTTTTCTACCCTTTATTTCAGCATCTATATCAAAGGTTCTAGGTTCTAATATTGTTACTGTTATTTTAGGGAATAGTTTTATACGGACTTTTCCTTTTAAACGTGAGAACGGTGTGTATTGTGCGCCGTCAATGCGTACGGGAAGTATTTTTGCGTTAGACTTATCCGCAATCATACCGGGACCTTCATACACTTTCATTAATGAGCCTGTAACGGTAATTCTGCCTTCAGGGAAAATCATACATTTTTTGTCTTTCCTTATCTCGTTTATCATGGCTTTTGTTGCCATGGGGTTGGTTGGGTCAAGCGGGAAGTTTTTAACCAGTTTTAAAAACGGCTTGAAATACCATTTTTGGGCAATAAAGCGGTTTACCGCAAATAGGGGTCTTTGCGGCATGAAAAGATATATCAATGCGGCATCAATAAATGATAGATGGTTGGCAACTATTAAAACCCTGTCACCTGCTTTTTCAAAATTTTCCAGACCCTTAACCTCTACATTGTAGAAAAATTTGAAAAGTTTACGCATTATTGTTCTCATTTTACTTTCTCCTTTTTAAACAACTTTGTCCAAAGCTTTATAAATACCCATATTAATATTGCTGAAAATAGTATTATCAGGTTTATAAAAGCTATATGTACTATGCCTAGTACTAAATTAGTGGAAAACAGATACCATTCTTTGGGGCATGTTTTCCATGGTGTCTCTATAGATAGTAATTCCCCCGTAGATATGTATGACAGCATAGCAATCCAAATAGAATCTAAAGGAAATACGGTAATTATTTTTAATATAACGGCTATTTTTAGTGCTTTATAAAATGTTTTTTTATTATTCTTTATATTCGTGAAGAATGATGTTGATGTAAGTAAGCTATAAAAAATAATCGATAATATTATAAAAAATATAACTATATATGTCTGTAGATTGCATAAACTATGCCTGCTTATTAATGTCAAAAACATATATGGCAAGGAATAAACCGATACCAGGATACTCCATATTTTTAAGTTTTTTTTGAAATTGTGCAATTTAACTAGCATTTTTCTTTCCTTCATATTTTTAAGTTTTTTTTGAAAGTATGCAATTTAACCGGCATTTTTCTTTCCTTTAAAAATCAGAAGCCATATTCTTATTATTCCCCAAATTAAAAATGCTACGAATAATAAAAATAAGCTCATTATTACAGCTTCGGATAATGTTGTTATAAAGGTAGGTAGAAATGCTTGTTTATATGCTTCATTATTGCCGTAAGTATTCTTGCCCATTGTTAGGTATGTTAACATTAATGCAGCCAGTCCGGCAGCGTAGTCTATCCAAAAAAAACAAACTGTAAAATTAGGACTGGAGGAATTGAATTCAAAAGGTAAGCTAGCGATGCCATTAAGTATTCTAATACCAAAAGAAATTCTCAGTGCCTTATAAAAGTATATTTTATTACTCTTTATATTCTGATAAAAGCTTGTTGAACTGATGAAAGTGTAACCTGCAATAATTATTGCTATTCCGGTTATCATTGCAGTAACATTAAATCCTTCGAAGAAGGCCATTTTAAAACTTGGGCATGCACAAATTATCGTTACAACCGTCCATATAACCAGATTACGTCCGACATTATGAAGCTTCATTGCCAAGCCTCCTTTTTACAATGCGTCTAACCATGAAAAATACAGGGATATTCAGTAAGCCGACCGACAGTAAAAGTTCTACAACGTTAAAGCCCTGTTCAAATATTAATATTGCGTAAATACTGGCTATTACCATGAAGAAGGCGTTTATAACGTTATTTGCCGCAATAATGCGTGAAATATGCTTATTATCCGAACGGTGCTGCATTATCGTATATAAAGGTACGATATAAATTCCTGAGAAAACCGAAAGCATAAGTAAGTCTATGATAATCAGCCATGCAGGAATGCCCGAACTTAAAAATTCCATTATGGATATCTCTGTGGATAAGTTGGTGTATAAGCCCGATGCATAGGCAAAAAGGAATATGGAAACTGTCATTCCCGCAGCACCCATGGGTACTAGTCTGCCGTTTATCTGTCCTTTTAGCAGTTTGTTGCATAAAACCGAACCTATGCCGACTCCGATTGAGAAAACGGCAAGGAACAATGTAACGACATGTTCATTTCCGCCGATAATATTTTTAGTATATATCGGGAATTGTGTAAGGAAAGTAACCCCGACGAACCAGAACCATGATATACCGATAATAGATAACCATACGGTACGTTCCTGACGGGCATAGCCTATTATTTTCCATGTCTGGGCTATGATATTCCAGCTTACTTTCAGATTCTTATCGCCTATCTTTGCTGTGGGGATATATCTGCTGGAAAACCAACCGATAACGGCAAATAAAATTACAAAAGCCGATAGTAAGCCGACACCGTATGTTGTGCGGATTATCAGTCCGCCAAATATTGTTCCCAGTAATATTGATAAGAATGTACCGCCTTCTATCAACCCGTTACCGCTTATTAGTTCATCTTCCTTTAAATGTTCGGGCAACAGGCTGTATTTTATAGGACCGAAGAAAGTTGACTGAACTCCCATAAAGAATAATATTACCATCAAGCCTTCTACGCTTTTTAGGTAGAAAAAAAACGCACAGCCTATCATAAGTATTATTTCGACTTGCTTTATTTTTTGGGTTAACAATGATTTTTCATATTTATCGGCAACCTGACCGGCGGTAGCTGAAAATAAAAAGAAAGGCAGTATGAAAAGACCGGCAGCCAAAGTAACTACAAAATTGGCATCTGCACCCGTTTGTTTTGCTATATCGTAAGTAAACCATATAAGGAATGCGTTTTTAAATGCATTATCATTAAACGCCCCCATAAACTGTGTAATAAACAGAGGGAGGAAGCGTTTTGTTTTTAGTAAGTGCAATGTGTCTTTCATTATTTAACCTGCCACCCTTCATCTGTTAGTATTAAAAACTTCTCCTTATAATTTTCGGACTTATCAACGCCTATTTTAAAATGCTGGAATTTTATCTCGTTATTAGAAATCCAGCCGTCAGATTCTTTGGTCGTAACCTGATTGTTATCGTCAAGATAATTTATAGTAGATATAGAGTAGACCATATCACCGAATTTTATCATGTTGTTTTGTTCGGGGGTTTTATATTCGTTTTCTATATTGCCGTTACTAATATTATATATTGCCAATTCTTTGGTAAAATCGGTAACTATCCTTTTTCGGTCAGGTGATAAAATCGGTTGTGTCATGCTCTTAATAGCTTGTTCCTCACCGTTTTTTATGTCGATAAGTAAATAAGATATGTTCATCGGCTCTTTCGCATAACCGTTAGTTACTTTAAATAAAGCAATATCAGATTCGCTTATATATTCGGTAAGTTCAATTGAACTTTCTCCCCTGACACTGCTTTTACAAAAACCGGTAAATTCTTTGTAGCCACCGTTTCTAAAACGCAATACATAATCAATTGTACGGTCGTTTACGGTATAAGTTATGAAGTTATGTTTTTTAAGCTCATCTAAATAAGCGATGCATGGTTCGTCACTTGCCACTGAAAACGTTGGTAAAAACATTATAATAATAAGAAGAATTGAGTAGATTTTTTTCATTAGACTATTTCCTTATAAATTTGCCGTGTTTTAAAAAATGCGATACCTGCTCATGGACTTCCTCATTACTTGGGAAGAACATGTGTGAGGCAGGAACTACTATATGATCCTTCATGCCGTCTAGTTTGGTACTTTCTATAGATACCTTACCGTCATCATCACCGTCAATAATATATGATGAAATAGGGTCTATTGTGCTGTTGCCCGCTACAACGCCAAGCTCATACGAGACTTTGCCCAATAATTTCAGGGTCTGATGATTATTTGTCGTAAGTTCCTGACCGGCAGGACCGTAAATTTTCTTGTATAAATATCGGTTCTTTACAAAATCGGCAACTTCACTACCGTTATTCGGCGATGCCAGTTGTACTACACGCCCAAGATTATTCGGTCGGTATTTATCGAGATAAGCCCTTAAAAGGATACCTCCCATTGAGTATCCTACAAAATGTACGGGCTTATCTTCAACTAGTGTTGACCTCATGTCGTAATTTAGTATTTCTACCAGTTGCTTCAAGTCATAGTCGGTTGACGGATAATCAATGTTGATAACGTCATAGCCTTCTTTTGCCAGATGTTCTTCAACAGGTTCCATGTGTGACTTGCTCCTTGCAATTCCGTGCAGCACTACGACATAGTCATTTTTTGTAGAAAAAACAGGCAGCTTTTTATCTCTCATTTTATTATCTATTCCCACAAAAACAGATGGCGAAAAACCAAGCCCTGTTTCAGGGTGTTTCAGGGTGCGTTTTAAGACGTAATCGAATAATAACGGGTTATATTTATATATCAGGTTCAGGTATTTACGCTCTTTCTGAGTTATCATCTTGTGTTTTACCAGACTGCGTGTGTGGATTACCGCATTAATGGAGGGTAGGGGATAGTCACTACCGTTTAAAAGGCGGTGATGCAGGTCGGTTCTTTTCAAAAGGGTAAGCAATGGTGTGGGTATGCGGTTTACCTGTGTTATGGCGGATATTTCACCAAATAGCAGACCTTCATATTTGGGGTTATCCATCATACGCATAAAAAGGTCAAAGCTTGTTCTTATCTGCCTCGGATTATCCAAGTCTTTATCTTTACCCAAACTTGCACAATGTGCCATCACCACCCGAACACCCATATCAAGCGGCTTCCTAAATAATAGAGGATTGCCTAAAGACTGCTCTTCATCGGCCTCTACTGCCTGTTCTTCGCCAACATGGGTAAGCAGGGTCATGTCGTATTTTTTCATAAGCTGATAATATTCCGTAATGTCCTCGTCTGAAGGGTTAATGCCGTGGGCATTAGGTAGCCATTTTACCAACTTAGCTCCTTTTTCTGCCCATTTTTCCAACTCTTGCAGGGCATCTTTTCTGTACGGGTGTACCGATATTATAGGAATGAATATATCGGGGTATTTTTCGGTCAATTCGAAGATATATTCATTAGAGGTGTAGAACTCGCTTTTTTTATAATTTATAGAGCCGTCCTTGTTGTAATGGTGGTCAAAAGCTAATATGTGGAACTTACCGTGATTATCTATGCTTCTTATCAGGCTTACAAGGCGTTCGATATATTCGTTACTGCCGTTTTTTATATTATCTATATCAGCTCCGCTTAAATAGACGCTTGTCTTTAAGCGTTTAATAGGATTTGACCATGTCAGCATTTCGGGGTTTACATAAGCACCTTTATCCTTGTCCAAGCCTATTATATGGGTGTGATAATCCCTTAATTCATTTTGCGGGATATCGGAAAATGCGTCTTTGATTAATGCCTTAGCTCCATCGCTGATATTTTGCTCCAGATTGTCTGGGCTTCCTTTGAAATTGCCACCGACAGCATCTATTATTGCATATGAGCGAACAGGCGATAAGCAAAGAAATACAATAATAAAAGCTAATTTTTTCATCATATGATACTTTTTAAATAATTATCAATTAGTGAATCGGTTAATTCATGCACCGATTTTGCACCGACAATATCAAGCTTACCCGTCAGACCCAACTGGCAGATGCCGTGTATGCCTGCCCATATTGTCCTTGCCGCCATTCGTGACTTTTCTTTGTCCTTGATAACTGTAGAGAAAATACCTTCAACGGCAAGGAATATTTTCTTAATTTCAGCATCATACCAATCAGGTAAAGGCGTATCTTTTGGCATTATATGCTCAAACAAAGCACTCCACCTATTGTAATCGGTTCGGGCAAACTCAATATAGGCATCTGCCATTTGCTTTATGCCGTCTATTCCCGTCTTATTAGTCTTTGAGGCGATGAACTGCCCGATATCATCAAGTGTTACACGGTTAATATGTAAAATAAAATCATCATGGCTTTCAAATATATTATATATCGTACCAATGGTATAGCCTATATTTCTGGCTACTTTTCTGGCACTGAAATTTGAAAAGCCTTCTTCCCTTATAATCTCCTGACCTGCCGATATAGCTAATTCTTTTAACTCCTTGCGTGAATGGTCACTTCTTCTTGCCATATAATTATACACTGTTTATTTTAGTTATTGAACATTGTATAATTGTATGCTATAATAACAATATTGGCAACAATTATTTTTTGCTAGGAGATACAAAACGTGACTGATAAAGATACAAAAATACAAAATGGATTCGTTATATCCGACCTTCACCTTGATACAAGCCGTACAGATTCAAGTGTTGAGAGTAAAATTGAGGAGTTTGCAGCAAGTTCTGATTTTTGCGTTCTAAACGGTGATATATTTGATTTTAAGTGGTCGACAAGGGAGTCCACGAAAGAAGCGATAGATTTTGCGGTTAATTGGGTTGAAAGTCTATGTAAAAGCCGACCTCATTGCCGTTTTTATTATATATTAGGCAACCATGATTGTCTTGAGGATTTTGTCAGGCAGCTTGATAAGATAAACCTTGATAATTTTTCCTACCACAGTACGCATTTATTATTAGATGATAAACTGTTTCTACATGGTGACCTACCGTTAAACAGCGATAACCCTTTTAAAAGGCTCGCGGTAAGTAAAGACGATAAAAAAGGCGGCTTCTTAAATAATCTTTACGATTTGGTAATAGCGTTCAGAATCCATAAGCTGATACGTTTTGTTATGACTCCAAATTATTGTGTTAAAAAGATAATGCGTTCTATAAGGCGTTATAATCCTGAGTTTTTAAATGATGTCAGGCATATATATTTCGGGCATACGCACAACCCTTTCGGTGCTTTTTTATATGAAGGGGTATATTTCCACAATACGGGCTCGGCAATAAAGCACCTTGAAACCAACCTGTTGGAGGTGAGTTATGAAAAGAGATAATAAATGTTATTCAAGCGGTGAAATGAAGTTTATGTTATGGGGGCAGGAAATACGAGCCTACATATTAGCACCGCTTTTAAATGTCATGAAAGAACATGGTGTAAAACCAAACCATATAACTATTTTGTCACTTGTAACAGGTATTGCTGCGGCATTGTCTATAAATTATGATTATGGTTTGACATTGTTCATGTTGCTACTACACGTATTGCTGGACGGCATAGACGGACCGTTGGCAAGATATAGTAAAACCGATTCAAATAAGGGTAGTTTTGCCGATACCGCTTGCGACCAGATAGTTATAGTTGCAATAGGATTGGGACTGATAGATGCTAATCTGGTTACCCCTCTGTCAGGAGCCGTATATATATTACTATACACGGTTGTTATAGGTTTTTCGATGGTGCGTAGTGCAATGGGCATTCCGTATAAGTGGTTAATAAGACCTCGCTTTTTACTATATATATGGTTATATTTTGAGTTTTATGTTATAGATGGCTTTACAACTTATATTTTATGGGGATTCAGCCTGATATTGTTGCTCAATGTCATAACCGGATACTTTAAAATAAGACGGGCTTTATAAAAAAGATACTTTTAAGGAAAAAAATGAAACCAAAACAATATCCGTTCTACAGTATAAAAAGGCTAATTAATTCGTTGATATATTCAATCGACGGGCTTACCGCCACCTTTAAAAGCGAGGCAGCTTTCAGGCTTGAATTATTCGGTATGCTATTTTTCCTGCCTGCGGCACTCATTGTTGAATGCACTACGGTGGAAAGGGTGCTTCTTATAGGGAGTCTGATGTTGGTGTTAATGGTGGAATTGATTAATACGGCGATTGAAGCCGTTGTGGACAGGATATCGGAAGAAAAACATGAATTATCAAAGAAAGCTAAGGACGTAGGCAGTGCTGTCGTACTTATAGCACTTCTCAATGCCGCAGTTACATGGGGCATTATATTATTTATGGAGTAACGGCAATGGCATTTTTATTTGGTTTTGGCATTTTAATCTTAATTTTAGTAAGCGGCATTATAATGCCTTGGGTTAACCACTCAAGAATTAGTGAGTTGCAAAGGGAAGTAAATCAGTTAAGGAAGAAGTTAAAGGAATTAACGGTTGGTACTGTAACGCAACAATATAATGAGCCTACTGCCGAGCAACAAAATTTAGAAGAAGAAGCAAATATCTCACAGCCTGAAGAGCAGGTGCAAGCTATCCAACAGGAAGTTTATGTGCAGGAAGCAGAGGTGGCGGAAAGCTATTTGCCTGAACCGCAAGCTGAGCCGCAACGGCAACCTAAGCCTCAATTGAGCTTTGAAGAGCGTTTCGGTTCAAGGCTTCCTGTGTGGATAGGTGGTGTAGCTTTGGCATTGGCAGGATTCTATCTGGTTAAATGGTCTATAGATAACAACCTTATAGGTCCTGAAATGAGGGTGGTGCTGGGTGTTATATTCGGTGTAGGGCTGCTATATAGCGGAAAATGGGTAAGGCAAAGACCTGACTTTGCAAACGGTATCAGGATATCGCAGTCATTAACAGGGGCGGGTATCGCCGTTTTGTATGTTTCTGTGTTTGCAGCAAGCCGTTTATATGAACTGGTTCCTATGTTCGTCGGTTTTTTAGGCATGGCGGCTGTTACAGCTATCGCTTTAGTGCTGTCGCTCAGGCATGGTCCTCCGATTGCCTTACTGGGCTTTGCCGGTGGTTTCCTGACACCTGCCTTATTAAGTACGGGTTCGGGGAACATATTGGGATTGTTCATATATCTGTATTTTACGGCATCGGGGCTGCTTATAGTTATACGTAAAACTCAGTGGTGGTGGCTATCCATACCTACCATAATAGCATCATTCTTATGGGTGCTGGCGTGGCTATTTGGCAGCTATACGACGGGTGACAGTATATATCTGGGTTTATTCCTCGTAGCTATAGCCGCAACGATAGTTATAAGTTCAAGAAGACAATATGAAGATGACATAGAAAATCAAACTGAAGGCAGTTCTAAGCTGAGTTCCGTATTGAATTATATAGGTTTGGGCGGAACTTTGATGATAATGGGTATTATCGGTGCTAAAGCTGATTTTGGCGGGTTGGAATGGGGGTTGTTTGCCTTATTGGCAATTGCAGGTATCGGTCTTGCCTATTTTAATGATAAATTATACGGGTTCGTGCCATGGATATCTATGGCGGTAAACGCCGTAATGATAGTTGGCTGGCATACAAAAGAACCATATGACATGGGCTTAACTATCCTTACATTCTCTTTTATTTACATAGCAAGCGGATATATACTTATGTTTATGTCCAAGCGACCTATAATCTGGGGAAGTCTGGCAGGTATAACAAGTGTTTCATACTACCTTATGGCTTATGCAAAACTGCATAAAACATCATTACTTGCCGATATCCCGTTTTTCTGGGGAGGGCTGGCATTAATTCTTGCCGCAATGGCTGTGTATGTATTGTTCAGGATATATAATAAACTTGATGGATATACTTATAAGGAGCATTTATACACGATATTCACGGTTGCGGCGACAACATTTATATCACTGGCGTTGTTCATAGAGTTGGATAAAGAGTTCCTTTCAGTTGCAATCGCAACGCAAGTGCTGGCTTTGGCGTGGATAAATAATAAGGTATCTATAGTTTCACTTAGGAATATAACGGCTATTGTGGCATGTGTATTTGGATTCGTGTTATTGCCGCAAATATTACTACTATTTCAACTAACTGCATTTAGTCTTGTTGAAGCTAAATTGCGTTTGCAAGAAGCTGTTCCGATAGTTAAATGGCCACTCTTTCAGCTTGGCATACCTGCTTGTATGTTGTTGGTAAGTGCCTATTTACTGTGTAAACAAAAAGATAATAACCTTATAAGATGGTTTGAGGTAGCCTCTATAGCCCTTATAGCCGTAATGGGGTATTATGTTACACGTAATATTATTCACCCCGATAGCGATGTGTTGTTCATTAAGGCAGGTTTTAATGAAAGGGGTATTATTACCAACGTATTGTTTTCCTATGGTCTGCTATGTATGTTCTTTGGAAGATATTGGGGGCGGTGGGCATTTAGTCAAGGCGGAATGGTTTTGTGTCTGGCAGCGGTATTCCGTATAGTTTATTTTGATATGTTCCTATACAATCCGTTATGGGATGCTCAGAAAATATCGGGCATATACGTCTTCAACTCCTTGTTATTGCCTTTCGGTCTGCCTGTTATATGGTCGATATATGCAAGAAGGCAGTTAAGATATATTGAAAAATATAAAACAGCCGGATTTATAGGAGGCTTTATACTGGCTATAGTATTTATGCTGGTAAGCCTGAATGTAAGGCATATATTCCACGGTCAGTATCTAAATCACGGAATTACCTCAAATGCTGAAATATACTCATATTCTGCAGCATGGCTGGTCTTGGGAGTGGCTATATTATTTGCCGGAATAATCAGAAAAGATATAATGCTAAGATACGCCTCACTATGCGTTATATTATTTACTGTAGGTAAGGTTTTCCTATATGATGCATCGGAACTTGAAGGGTTATTCCGTGTATTCTCATTCCTTGGGTTGGGTGTAAGCCTTATAGGTATCAGCTATTTCTATACAAGGTTTGTATTTGGTAGGGATAGAGTTGTCGGTGAAAAATAAATAAAGCGTTAAGGGATTGTTCAATAAAAATAGATTTTGTATAAATTGTGCTATAGTAAATTCTAAATTCATTTACGTCATACCCTGCGTTTTCTTTAGAAAGCTATAGGGTGATTCTGGTGATATTACCCTATAATTTGCTTCGCAAATTCGGGTAATGACGTTTCCTTTATAAGATGCTGAAACAAGTTCGGCATAACAAAAACTATTTTTATTGAACACTCCCTAAATAAATATAGCCCTTTACATTAGCGTTAATTCCATTTATTTGGTAGAGTAGAAAAAATCTATGTTAAAGGAATAATCATGTTGAAATTTTTTAACTTATCTGTTTTGACGGTAATATCTGTTGTTAGCGTAATGACTCCAAATATTTCAAACGCAAAATCGGCGATTTTCTTTCACCCTGACGGAATGGGGGTAAATACATGGCAAACGTTAAGATATGTAAAAGGACTGCCCAAAGAGGGGCTTAACTGGGATAAGCTGGAGAATATGGGAGTTTATATAGGTAATATGTCGGATTCTGCCGTTGCTACCTCTAACGGCGGTGCGACGGCACATGCTTATGGTGTTTTGGCACAGGCAGGTAGCTACGGTATGATAAACGGAGAGGAAATCACCTCGCAGTCGGGCTTTCGCGGCACTATAATCGAAGAGGCAAAATTTCACGGGCATAAAACCGCACTTATCAATTCAGGCAGTATAATTGAACCGGGAACGGGGGTTTTTGCCTCAAGGGCAAAGACCCGTTATGAATATGACACTATAGCCGAACAAATAATAAAAAGCGGAGTTGAAGTTATATTGTCAGGCGGGGAAAAGCATATGCTGCCAAGCGGTGTTAAAGGTGTGCATGGTTTAGGGAGTAGAAAAGACGGCAAGGATTTAATAGAATATGCGAAAAATGCCGGTTATAAGGTAGTTTACAATAAAGACGAGCTGGAGCAGGCAATAAAAGAAAAGCCTGAGAAGTTACTTGGAATATTTGCCGCCGGTCATACATTCAATGATATGCCCGAGGAAGTGCTGAAAGCCGATAACCTGCCTCGCTATTTTGATTATGCACCCACAATCGGGCAAATGGTAAAAGCAACGCTAGAACTGTTTGAGGGGCAGGAATTTTTGATTATCGCCGAAGAGGAAGCAACGGATAATTTTGCCAATAAAGGTAATATTCACGCCGTGATTGATGCCGCAGCAAGAGCTGATGATGCCATAGGCGTAATGTCGGAGTACAGGAAAAAGCATAATGATACCATGATACTGACTGCGTCCGATAGTGATGCAGGAGGTTTACAGGTGTTGTCAAAAAAGGATAGCGGTGCTTATCATTATAAAAACCACGAGGGTAAAGAGTTATATTTTGACCTGAAAAATGTCGGGGACGCTGACTATTCGGGAGGAATACTGGTAAGGAGTACGGATAAGCTGCCAACAATAGTACATAATACCCAAATACACGGCATCTTGAGGGAGTATCTGTTCGGAAGTTAGCAAGCATACTGACATGTGCTAATTTATTTCAGCATCTCTAACGTGATAAAGAAGATACTGAAATAAATTCAGTATAACAAAAACTATGTTTATTGAACACTGCCGTGACACAACAGCTATTAAATATTACAATTTAGAAAAAGTTTGTTTAAACTGCACGCCCAGATCTGTTTAAGCTTTCTATTTCGGCTAATCTTCTTGCCGTGAAGCTATCGTCTTGTGCCTGTACGGAATTTTTTCTATTACCCTGTTCCAAGAGCGATCTTGATAGGTCATAATTTTGATTTACTACTAAAGCCTCTTCAACTGAAGCTATTCTGGTTTTGTTTATGCTCATATATTAACCTTTTGTGAGTTAAGTTTAAACATTTACGATATATTGAAAATATTATGTGTTAGGAAGGCTTGTTTATGCCTTCTTTATTCCTATCAATACATCACTTACATTATATTTATAATTAACATTTTAATTTATGCAAATGGTTTTTAATGATTTTTATAATTTATATGTGTAAATGTTGCAAAACCTTACAAAACCGTGTTATAATAAAGGTGTTCTTTTGAACTATGGTAATAAAAGTCGCTTGGAATAGGCGTAACGGACCCGGGGGCGGTACCCGGCGTCTCCACCAAAGTCCACTAAATATAGTGAATTTTGGCGGGGACGAAATAGGATCGACGTGCGTAATAAAGAAGTAAGATTTTGCCCGGCATGATATCACCGTGAAGAATCAAATAAAGTAAATGCTACTTTAACAACAATGAAAGCAGCTAACGATAACGCAAAACGTATCGTTGTTGCTAATGACAACTATGCTCCTGTAGCAATGGCAGCAGCTGCATAACCAGTCATTAAGCGGTTTGGGGGACACCGGGCAACAGAAGTCCCCTTTTTTCTTGCAAGTTTTTAGTGTAAAGATTAGACTTTAAGAATTAAAAAAACTAGGTATGTTTTTTATTTTTTAAGATAGGTTGGTAATTTTTTCATATGAGTGACGATTTTATAGATTACGGAAAATTAATTGATGATGCTATGCACGTTATAGTACGCAAGGCTTTGCAACGTGTTAGCAAAGAAGGTCTGCCGGGCAAACACCATTTTTTTATTTCGTTCCTTACAAATTATCCGGGAGTGGTTATTTCTGATAATTTAAAACAAAAATATCCCGATGAGATGACAATTGTGTTACAGCATCAGTTTGAGGATCTTAAAGTTACCGATAAAAGATTCGATGTGGTATTAAGCTTTGATAATGTTAAAGAAAATATAGGTGCTCCTTTTGATGCACTCTTGGCATTTGCCGATCCTAGTGTTAAATTCGGTTTACAATTCCGTCAGATGGATGAAATCTATGAAGATGATATGACTGAGTTGGAGGAAATGACCGAGGCTATTGAAAAAGAGCTGATGGAAGACCTTGAAGCTGAAAAACAAGACTCCAAATCAAAGAAAAAAAGCAGCAAATCTAAGAAAGAATCAGCAAATGTTGTTGATATTGACGCATTTAGAAAAAAATAGTGAAATAAAATTGTTTCATTTATTGTAAAATGTGATACAATAAAAGAGCATTTGACGATAAGAAATTATAGTCAAGCGTTTTTTCGTAGGTAACGGGAGGCTAATTTGACAGACGTAAATCAGGGTGCTAGCAGTGTACCGGCGGGGGGGAATCCACCTAGTACACATGCAGGTATAAACCCGGATAGAATGAAAATGGAACCTAAAAATATCAGCACTAACACAGCTGCCGGTAACCCTAATCCTAAATTACAGCAAAAGCAAAATACATCAGGTCAAGTGCCGGTGTCTAGGGTAGCCGTTGCAAGTACCGGTGAAAATAAAGCCGGTGCATCAACTGTTCCTCCGGCTCCGGTTTCGAGTGTTTCTAAAGTGCCGCCGGTACCTGTTGCCAATAAAGATAGTGAAGGTAAAGAAGGCGAGCCTGTTAAAAATGTACCGTTGGGTGAAAAGCTTCTAAATAAAGGTCTGATATCAAAAGACCAGTTGGAAACCGCTTTGACCGAGCAGAAGAACCAGCCTAAGGGCAAGAAGAAGATGCTCGGAGCCGTACTTATCGACATGGGCTTTATTACGGAAAGTACTTTAGGTGAGGTTCTGACCGAGTCGTCCGGCGTAAAAATATTCGATATTAAAAAAACTGTTCTTGATCCTAACTTAATCCAAAAAGTCCCTAAAGATGTTGCTATGCGTTCAAAAGCCGTTCCGGTTGCTATGGAAGACGGTGCCGTCCGTGTGGCTATTACGGATATTTACAACATTCTTGCCATTGACCAGATAAGGAAGTATTTCCCGAGGACATTAAAAATTGTTCCCGTATATGCTCCTGAGAGCGATCTGCTGGAAATAATTGACCAGTATTATGGTTATGAAACGTCAATAAGCGGCATTTTAAGAGAGATAGAGACGGGTATTTCCGATAAAGATAAGCAGATAAACGGTGAAATGGACGGTTATATTAATCCCACTGTGCGTCTAGTAGATGCTATTTTAGTAGATGCTATTAAACGGGGAGCTTCGGATATCCACCTTGAGCCTGAGGGAAACTTTGTAAGGCTGCGTTACCGTATTGACGGCAAGCTTATTCAGGTAAGAAGCTTCCATAAGGATTACTGGCCTGCGGTGGTGGTAAGGATAAAGATTATGTCCGGTATGAACATCGCCGAAACAAGAAATCCTCAAGACGGTCGTACAAGTTATTTCGTTTTAGGGCGTGATATTGACTTTCGTGTTGCTACGCACCCTACCGTATTTGGCGAAAATATCGTACTACGTATATTGGATAAACGTAAGTCGTTGGTTCCGTTGGAACAATTGGGATTGTCTGAAAAAAACGAAATTTTGCTAAGAAAGCTACTGAAGCGACCTGAAGGAATTATAATTGTTACAGGTCCTACGGGTAGCGGTAAAACAACCACTCTTTATTCTATATTGAATCTGATAAACGAGGTTGATGTCAATATTATGACATTGGAAAATCCGGTGGAGTATCAGTTGTCAATGATACGTCAGTCGGACATTAAAGAAGATAAGGGTATGGATTTCGTTGACGGTATCAAATCGTTAATGAGGCAGGATCCGGATATCATATTCGTGGGTGAGGTGCGTGACGAGGCTACCGCCAGTATGGCGATACGTGCCGCTATGACCGGTCACAAAGTATTTACTACATTACACACTAATGATGCGGTAGGTGCGATACCGAGGCTGGTAGATATAGGTATTCCGCCGCATCTTCTTGGAGGCTCATTAATTTGTGTTATCGCTCAGAGATTGTTAAGAAAGTTGTGTTTAAATTGTAGACAGGCGGATCATATAACCGAAGAGGAATCAAAAATCTATAGGGTTGATCCTAGTCGGAAAATAAGAATATTCCGCAGGAAAGGGTGTGAAGAATGTATGCATACCGGATATAAGGGGCGTATTGCGGTGCATGAAATATTCCCTTGTGATAAAGGGCTTGATGAATTGATATCAACGGGGGCATCAAGGCGAACTATGGTTCAGTACGCAGCTGAAAAGGGGTTTGTTCCGATGGTAAATGACGGAATAAAAAAGGCTCTTGCGGGCATAACCGATCTTGATGAATTAATAAGGACGGTAGATATGACCGAAAGGTTATAATAAAATTAACAAAGGTAAAGTGAAAAATGCCTATATATAATTATGTAGCATTAAATGAAAAAGGAAGGAAGATACGCGGCAATATGTCGGCGGTCAATGAGGTTGACCTTGCCGAGAGGCTGAACGGTATAGGGCTTGACCTTGTGGACGAAAAAGTTGCCAAAGAAAAAAAAGGCGGAATGTTCAATAAAGTATCGCTACAGGATAAGATTCTGTTTTGCGTGCATATTGAACAATTAGAAAGGGCAGGTGTGCCTATACTGGATTCAATAGCGGATATCAGGGACTCTGCCGATAGTCCTGCTATTAAAGATATGATGGCGGAAGTGTTTGATGCGGTACATTCGGGTAAAATGCTTTCTAAAGCTTTGGCAGAACACCCCAAGATATTCGATTCGGTATTTATCGCACTTGTTGAAGCCGGTGAAAAATCAGGAAACCTGCATGAAGTGTTCCACCATTTGGGACACCACTTAAAATGGGTGAATTATATAAGAAGCAAGATAAAGAAAGCGATATATTATCCTACGTTCCTGCTGTTTTTGATGTTCGGAATCATATCGTTGATGATGCTTTTTGTTATACCGAAATTATCTTCGTTCCTGACGGCTCAGAACTTTGATCTGCCTATATATACTACTGCGTTGATAAATACGTCAAACTTTTTTACAGATTACTGGTATTTGATATTTAGCGTACCGATATTATTAGTTATTATAATAAAGATGCTTATAAAGTTTTCAGAGAGTTTTGCCTATAATGTTGATGCGTTTAAATTAAAAATACCTGTTGTGGGTACTACTATAAGTAAGATTGAACTGGCGAGGTTCTGCCATTTCTTCGGAATTATGTATAAAAGCGGTATCGGTATATTAGATTGTCTTGATGTAGCTAATAATGTTGTAAAAAATAAAGTTATATCTGAGAATGTTAGTGTTATTAAAAAAAGTGTGTCGGAGGGTAACTCGCTAACCGAATCGTTAAAGGTTTCAAGCCGATTCCCTAATCTGGTGATAAGAATGTTTAAGGTGGGTGAAGAAAGCGGTAACCTTGATGTAACCATTGAGAACATTAACTTCTTCTATGACAAGGAAGTTGAGGATTCGGTTAATAATATGGTCGGTGTAATACAACCGTTTTTAACTATTGTAATGGGTCTTATAATGATGTGGATATCGTTAGCGGTATTCGGACCGTTATATAACAGCTTTAGTAAAATGAATTTTTAAAGGGGCTTTGTTCGTGGGATTAGGTAAAAATAAAAAATTTATATTGATGATAGGTGACGATGGTGCCGTATTAGTACTCATTGATAATAATAAGGTAGAAAAAAGGCTTTTCACAAAATCAGCATCTTTGAGTGACAGAAGGGAGTTTAACGCTATTTTATCAATACATCCTAACGTTCCTGTTTGCCTTACAATCGATATAATGGAGCAGTCATATACAAAGCAGGTACTCCCTGCAGTAAGTGCAATGGCTATCGGTAAACTTGTCAAGAAAAGGCTTGATAGAGATTTTGCCGCATCAGATCTTAAAGGGGCGGTATTATTAGGTCGTGATACCGAAGGCAGGAGGGACTGGATATATCTGTTTGCGTCTTCACCGCTGACTTCAACCGTGTCAGAGTGGATAGATTATATATTGTCAATGCCGAACAGGTTCGAAGGCATATATATGCTGCCTTTAGAGATGGAAAATCTTGTAAGGTCGATGAATAAAAAATTATTAAAGCCGAAAGAAGAGGCTCCTTTATGGCAGTTTTTGGTAACAAGCAATAAAACGGGCGGTTACAGACAGGTTGTAATATATAAAAACAGGGTTATATTCACACGTCTTATCAGAACCGGAAAAGATACTATAGTAGAAATAGTTGCCGGAAATATTGAGCAGGAAATACTTAATACTATTGATTATATCCGCAGGCTCGGCTTTAACGATGATAGCGAGATATCTATTTCGGCAGTATTGCCCAAAGACATCAAAAAAAGTATGCAGGACGTAAAGATTAACGGTCGCCCGATTAATATATACACTCCTCATGAATTGGCATCTCTAATTGATTTGAAAGATGTTGCCAATGAGGACGATAAGTTCTCGGATATAGTTCTTGCCGCTAATTTTGTAAGGATGAAGCCTATCCTTACTTTAGACAATCCTCAGATGAGATCATTGAATAGCCTTCTAACTTTGAGTAAAGTTGTCAATACAATGACTGTATTAATAACTCCGGGATTAGCTATTTTTGCCGGATATCTGATTTTTAATATATTTTCTACTAACAATGACATAAAAACATTAGAAAGTGAAAAGGTAAGTATTGAAAAAAAATGGAAAGATGCTCAAAAAACAGATGACTATAGCCTTGATGAGGCAAATAAGATAACCAATGTTTATAAGCTCCATACTCTCCTTGAGAGTGTTCCTAACCCTCTTAGCATTGTTGAGAAAATAGCAGTACCGCATATGCGATATGCGATAGCTAAGTCTTTTTCATGGAACCATACGCAAACTAATGATCAAAGTACCGGAAATACAAAAAGCGTGGAAACGGCAACGTTTGAGCTAAAATATGTTGATGTGGGTAATTCGATAGAAGACCTGCTCAGGAATTTTGATAATTTTAACAGAAGGATAAAAGATGCAAGCAAGGGTTATGATGTAACTATGTCCGAGCTTCCTTCTACTATTACATTTGACGAAAACAGGGAGGCTATACCCGTGCAGTTAAAATTAACAACGTCAAGTGGAGAAAATAATAATGATTTTTAATTAGAGTAGATTAAAAAATGCAGAAGAAAGTTGTAAAGAAAAAGATTATACTAAGTTTTGTTATATTCCTTATAATTTTAGGAGTATTTTCAGCCGTTATTGTTTATCTGTATAGCTTGCAGGGCAAGACAAAACAGAAGCATGACTGGTTAAAGAATGACATTTCGTCTAAAAGGCAAAAAATAAACAGCCTTAGCGATCAGGCTGTCAAATTTGCCGAAGCTATCGGCGTGTGGGAATCTTTTGATGAAGAAACAAAACAATTGCAGGGAATCAGGATTACTCCTGCAAAACTTGTTATTGACGGGCTGGAAGCCAAGTATAACTTATCTAATTTTAAAGTTGTATTTTCTAAACCGGAAGATGTAAATGTAAATAAATATCCTGAGTTGGATAATGAGGTGGTAACGGTTTCAAGCAGTAATGTTTCGATAGATTTCTCCGCAGTCACCGATGAAGTTGTTTTTAATTTTCTTGCCGAACTTATAGAATCATTTCCGGGGTATATTAATATAGATACTTTTTTCGTTGAGCGTCATCAGGATATTGAAAAAGAACATTTGGAAATGATAGCAAGGGGTGAATATCCTGCTTTAGTTAATGTAAAATTGAGATTTATTTGGAGAGATTTCAAATATACACCTCCTGTCGAGGGAACACCACCTGAAGGTACTGAGGAGGGGTAAGAAATGAAGTTGATATATTTTGTAATAATTATTATTTTTATTATGCCTGATAACGCTTTGTCACAAGGTAGAAGCGGAAGAGCGGCTAGTAATGAAGTCAAATCTGAAGGTAATGTGTTGGAATTGCCGAAAGTAGAAGGTGCGGATAATGTAGGAAAAGAAAAAAAAGAAGAAGAAATGTTATGGAAGCTAGGCTCCATAATGTATAGCAGTGAGAAAATTGAATGGGTGAGGAAGGCGACTATAGCTCATAAAAAACGCATACCTTTGTCAAAGGTATTGCCGGAGTTGTTCTCCGAAACGCCGAGAATAGTCGATAATAGAACAAGAAGGGCAGCACCGACAACCACTACTAATGTTGAGCCGATTATTGAGGTTCCTCAAATTGAAAGACCCAAAGAAGCTCCGGCGTTTTATTTAAGTTCTATATTATATCTTTCACCCGATAACTGGTCTGTTTGGATAAACGGTCAAAAAGTATCATTCGGAGAAGGCTATAATAATGTTGAGATAGTAAAAGTAACTGAAACCGAGGTTACTATGATTTGGCGTGATTCTATGATAGATTATGTATCTCCGGGGTGGAAGGATAAATATAATTTAATGGCTGATGACAGATTCATGTCGAATGAAAGGAACGTAGTTGTGGATCTTGAAAACGGTGACATTTCCTTTGTGCTTGGAGTTAATCAGTCTTTTGATTCAATGTCTATGGAAATTATAGAAGGTGTTGCATATACTAAGGATATAGTTGTTCCGGCCAATGAGGCACAATTAGATTCTAATGGAGTCAATATGAATGACCCGACCGGTTTAGCGGGTGATGTTAACACTATGGTAGATAGTGCATCTGAAATAGTTAATAAGGTTTTACCTAATGAAGTAAAAAATAATGATAATCCTGCTAGAAAAAAAATCGATCCTAGTTTAAAATTCAATGAAGATTATATTAAACAGCTTGAAGCTCTTCAGTCAATGTTAGGTAAATAATTAATATAAAGGAATTATAAAGTGGCAAAAAGTAAAATAGCACCTCTTTCGGTTAGTTCGGTTTCTAAGGATTTCAAAGAGAAAAAAGTTCTGAAAAACGTATCACTCAGTGTTAAGCTCGGAGAAATATACGGTCTTATAGGGGTTAACGGTGTCGGTAAAACAACATTGATAAAAGTTATACTAGACCTGTTAAATTCCGATAAAGGTGAAACTAAATTCTTTGATAAGGATTCTACCGACCCTGACAGTAGGAAAAATATTGCCTATCTGCCTGAGAAATTTTATCCTTCACCATTCTTAAAGGGAAGGGAGTTCCTGTCATTGTCGTTGTCATATCACGGCAAAAAACTGGATATAAAGGAAGCAAAGGCAAAAGCCAAAGTTCTTGACCTTGACCCTAAGGTACTTGATCACCGTATCGGTAAATATTCAAAAGGTATGGGGCAAAAACTAGGGTTGTTATCAATGTTCCTTGCCGGTAGCCCGTTACTATTGCTTGATGAGCCTATGAGCGGACTTGACCCTAATGCGAGGATTAAGCTTAAGGCTTTGTTAAAAGAGTATAAAGAACAGGGGAATACCGTCTTTTTTAGTTCACACATTCTTGCCGATATTGAAGAAATATGCGACAGAATGGCGGTTATGCATAACGGTAAGCTTATCTATGAAGGTGATTCGGCTACATTCTTGAAGAAATATAAGGAGAAAAACCTTGAGATGGCGTTCCTTAGGGCAATTGAGTCCGATAAATAGGGTTAATTAAGCTATTGCTTCTTTTAAATATAAAGACAGCTTCTTATTAATAATTTCAATTATCTTTTTGTGGATAATCTCTACCGAATCGTTAGCGTTAATTACGAAACAACGCTCCGGTTCTTTTTTAGCTATCTCAAGAAATCCCTTGCGGACATTTGAATGAAACTCTTTTCCCATTTTCTCATATCTGTTTTCGGTATTGCCGCGTTTTGCCGCCCTTGCTATGCCGTCCTTAATAGAAATATCCAGAATAAAGGTGAGGGCAGGGGAAAAATCGCCTAATATCTGTTTTTGCAATGATTCTATTTTTTCAAGCCCCAGACCGTGTGCGTATCCCTGATAAGCAATTGTCGAATCGGAAAACCTGTCGCATATAACGAACTTTCCGCTCTCCAAAGATGGCTTTATGAGATTCCTGACATGGTCTTGTCTTGCGGCAAGATGTAATAATGTTTCGGTGATAGAATCCCACTTATCGATATCACCGGTAACTAATAATTTCCTTATTTGCTCGGCACCCTTAGTCCCTCCCGGTTCGCGTGTGAGTGTAACATCTATATTGCGGTTATTAAAAGCTTCCTTTAATAATTTGCATTGAGTTGATTTTCCGCCGCCTTCGCCACCTTCGAATGTAATAAATTTACCGATATTTTTCATAGCACCTTTGTATATTTACTGTAATATATAAATTCAGCGTTGATTTTTATAAAAGAACTTAATTATTATATAGCAAAAGTAATATAAAGTATCTACATCTTCGTAAATTACTATAGTCAGATAATGCAGGAGTAAGGATGACAAAAAAACTTGAACAGTTATGTATTGAAAAAGGATTAAAGATAACCGAACAACGTCGTGTTATATTAAAGATAATATCCGAATCCAAAGATCATCCCGATGTTGAAAAAATATATGAAAGGGCAGTCAAGAAAGATGCAAAAATAAGTATAGCTACCGTTTACAGGACGGTTAGAATGTTTGAAGAAGGCGGAATAATAGAAAAGCATGATTTTGGTGACGGTAGGGCAAGGTATGAAGAATCATCAGATGAACATCACGACCATCTTATAGATATCAGGAGCGGAAAAGTAATTGAGTTCAAAAATGATGAAATCGAAAGATTGCAGGAACAAATTGCAAAAGAGCTTGGCTATGAGCTGGTAGACCACAGGTTAGAGCTTTACGCCGTTCCAAAAAATAAACAGTAATACTATAGGTGAGTTATTCAAGATCATTGGATTTACTGCGTGAGTAGCCTGACATAGACCTGTTATTTAAAGAGTTCATCATTTCTACCGTTGCAGCACCTGTCTGGTTTATACGAAGCTTTAACGCAGAAGGATTGTCTGATTCATCAATAGCCGTTTCAAGGGAAATTTTATGAGAAGTGAACAGGTCGTATAACGATTGATCGAAAGTCCTCATGCCCAGATTATAGAAACGTTCCTGAGAATCTTTGATATCGTTTATTTCTCCCTTGATGATATGGTTTTTTATCAATCCCTCGTTCAGCAATATATCGGTAGCAAGTTCACGTTCTTTTTTCAGACCGTTCACAAGCCTTTGAGAGAAAATAGCGATAAGGTTTTGTGCCAAAGTTGAAAGTACATATGTTCTGGTATCATCGGGGAACAGGTTTATCATCCTGTCAATTGCCTGAGATGCGTTGTTTGAGTGAAGTGTCGCTATACATAAGTGACCTGTTTCCGCAAATCTTATAGCGTGTTCCATTGCGTGACGGTCACGTATCTCGCCTATTGCTATTACGTCCGCCCTTTGACGTAATGCATTCTTCAGTGCGTTATTATAAGATACCGTATCAATGCCTACTTCCCTTTGTGTGATAATGCATTTTTGATGTTCGTGGACAAATTCAATAGGGTCTTCAATAGTTACTACGTGTCCGGACATGTTTCTGTTACGATGTCCTATCATTGCCGCCATTGAAGTTGATTTGCCCGAACCACCCGGACTTGCCAATATTATCAGCCCTCTTTTACGCATAATGGCTTTAGCATAAATTTCAGGAAGGCGAAGCTCTTCAATAGTAGGAATGTTACAGCTTATCCTACGGATTACAATGCCGTTTTGTTGTTGCTGACGAAAAAAGTTAAATCTGAACCGCTGCTTGGAACCTCTGGTAAAAGCAAGATTCAATTCCATTTTTTCTTTGAATTCGGCAATATTATCCTTGGTCATCAATTCCTGTATAAAGTGGTCTATATCAATAGGTCTCAAACCGTTTTTTGCAATAGGAACTATCTGATCGTCCTGCATACGTATAACGGGCGGATGACCGATAGTTAAATACATATCCGATCCGTTTTTCTTTACTAATTCGTCAAGATATTTATCAACAAGAAGTTCGCTCATATATTAAAAAACTCCTTTTTCTCTTGTTGTACCGGCGGATTCTTTATCCGCTTCCCCTAAAGTCTGGTTTAACGCCTGCCTTGCGGTATCCCTTGTAATTAAGTCTTCTTCCAGTAGTCTGTAAACACTGTCTTTCATAACCTGCATACCGTGTTTTGAACTAACCTGCATCATTGAGTATATCTGAGGTATTTGGCTATCCCTTATAAGGTTTCTAACTGCCGGACTGGCTATTAGTATTTCGTTAACTGCCAATCTGCCGCTGCCATCAGATACTTTTACAAGTAGCTGGGTTATTATAGCCTCTAAAGAGCCTGCCAGCATCGTTCTTGCCATAGGTTTGTCACCTTCGGAAAAAGCGTCAATTATCCTGTCTATGGTTTTAGATGCCGAGCTTGTATGTAATGTACCGAAAACCAAGTGTCCTGTTTCAGCCGCAGTTAAGGCAAGGCTTATTGTTTCAAGGTCACGCATCTCACCTACCAGTATGATATCGGGGTCTTCACGTAATGCACTTTTTAACGCTCTTTTAAATGAATTTGTCGATGTTCCCACTTCTCTTTGGTTTATAAGCGAATTTTTAGGTTTGTGGATAAACTCTACAGGGTCTTCAATAGTTAAGATATGTTTGTTACTGTACTGATTTATATGGTCTATCATTGCAGCCAGCGTTGTTGACTTGCCGCTTCCCGTAGGACCGGTAACTAAAATAAGCCCTTTAGTGCGGTCAAGTAATGTTTCTAAAACCGGTGGCAGTTTTAACTGCTCTAATGTCATTATGTCTGACGGTATTGCCCTTAATGCCGCTGCCGCCCCATTTACCGTATTAAACGCATTCACACGGAAACGCCCTTCATTTGAAAGCTCTATCGCAAAGTCCAGCTCAAGCTCTTTTTCATATTCAACACGCTGCTTTTCACTCATTATAGAGTAAAGCATTTGAATTATATCGTCATTGGTTAAAGGACTTACCCTAAGTTGTATAATGTCGCCATTTATACGTAACATAGGAGGAGATGCGACCGTTAAGTGTAAGTCCGATGCATTGTTCTTCCTTGAAAATGCTAATAGCTCGTTTATGTCCATATTATATATTTCTTATGAAATTTGATTACTATAAGTTAGATTATAGATGATAAATATTAAGAAATTCTAAACTTAATTTATAGAAGATAACTTTCCTTGTAAGTAATCCATGCGGCTTGCAATGGCGTTGACAGAACCCGGTATTACAGCACCGCTCTTAGCAGCTTCTAAAACCTGCTTGTACAGACTTATAGCCTGATAGTGCTTGTTAAGTTTATCCGATGTTATGGCTAAATTGTATTTGTAGGTAATATTATCAGGTGACAATACTACGGCTCTTCTTAAATAACGCTCGGCTGTTTCAGGCTGACCTAGTTTTAAATATATCATTGCTATCTGAGCCGGTATAGGACTGAAATTGCTGTTTATCCTTTCGAGTTTTTGTAACTCCAATAAAGCACTTTCAGGTGATTCGTCCGATACAAGAACAAGGAAGTTATTAAGAACTTCTTTATTATTAGGCTCTATACGTAATATCTTCGCATATGTAGCCCTTGCTTGTTCATACTGGTAATTTTTATGATAAGCCGTAGCCAGCCCGAATAACGCATCCATATTATCCCCGTCAAGTTCCAGAACCTGATTATACAGAACTACTGCAGCGGAAGTTTGACCTGCAATTAAAGCATTATAGGCTTTTTCCATTTTTAGGATTTTTTCAGATTCAAGACCTGCATTTTTGGATAAGGATATTTCCATTCCTGAATTGCTTCTTATAAAATCTTCATCTTCGTATGGGTCGGTAGCTCCTGAACTACGTGATATACGGACATTCTTTGAAATGCTCGGTGCTTCTTTTTTCTCTTCTGCGATAGATGGTGCAACTTCTCTTATAGTTTCAATTACCGAATCAGGTAGTTGTTTGTCTCTTGGCAGTGCTTTGCGTTTTTCATCAAGCATTTCAAAATATGCTTTGTCCTCTGTGCTTAACTCAAGTTTTTTAGGCTTAGGAGAAACCGGTCTTTTAGCCTCCGTAGGTTCTTTAGCAACTGGCTTAGCGACAGTTGCTATCTTTTTAGGTGAACACTGTGTAGGGAATTCATTTTTAATGTCAAAATTTTCTTTACCGGCAGCATCAAAATAATTTGTTGTTAATGTAGATAATACCGATATATCCCCTGAACTTAAAGTACAATCTATACCTTTATTGCCGGACATTGCGGTTTTGTAGCTACAGTTATCACCGCTTTTTACAATTGATACTTTTATAGTGTCATCACCACCGGCAGGATTAGGCATCTCACATTCAAATGACTCGCAATTAGCTATTTTATCTGCCAGACCGTTACAACTTCCTAAAAGTATTTCTTGTTGTTCTTTACGCTTTTTCTCCTCTTGTTCTTTTTTTAACTTCTCTTCCGCAACACGTTTTGCCTCAGCCGCTTTTTTTTCTTCCTCGGCGAAAGTGTTTTCTAAATTCGGTTCATCTTTGTTGAAAAGCTCTTCAAAGTTCTCAATCTCATCATCAATATCACTAATGTCTTCGATATCTCCGTCAGGTGTATTTCCGTCCATTATATCGTTATCAATATCAGCGGTATCTTCTTCTTCGAACATTTGTGCCGGATTGAATTCGGCTATATCAGCTTCAATGTTGTCGGAATCGTCATCGGTTCCGTACAAATCATTTTCTTCGCCCATTCCTTCCAGATTATGTATGCCGGAGGCTTTTGATATAGAAGACTCATCTTCACCGGCAAAGCTTAATAGGAAATTCTTCAGATGCCTTTTTAGTTTACCGTATTCGGATTTAATTTCACCGGAAACGCCGTCATTAATAGCAGCCTTAGGGTCAGAAACGTCATCAGAAGAAATTTCATTATAGCCTTCATCAGATTCAAAAGGTATTTGGATTTCGGAGGTTGAATCCATATCCATATCAGGGCTGATTGTGTCGATATCGGAATCGGATTCTTGAATGTCAGAACTTTCATTGCCGTCAAAATCAGAGAACAAGCTATCAATTGAATTATTTTCATCAACGAAACTATTATCGTTGTCACTTTCATCTTCAGAAGTGGCGTTAGCATCTTCGCCTTCTTCTCCCATAAGTAGCTTTTTAAACTCTTCTTCTTCAGGGATTTTTAAAGACTCTTCTTCACGGCTGTTAAATACATAGTCTTCATCGTCTACCTTAATTTCCTTGTTTTCATTTTCGGGAATTTGTGCAGATACTTCTTCTTTATCGGTTATTGTTGTTTCTTTTTGTTCGGGATTATTCGCACTTGGTTTGTTCGTGCTTGAAGCCTGTTCTTCTATATCACCGGACTCATCAACGAAATCTACGAAAAGATCGTCTTCAATGCCGAAATTTTCTTCAAAATCCTTATCAGATAAAGACGGCTCGGCATCATCGGTAGATTCATTAGGCTTATTACCTGAATTGCCTAATTCATCTAACTGATCGGTATCAACATCAAAAATGTCGAACTGTTCTTCCTGTGCTTTGAGGGTTTCACTATCGGCTGCAAATGCTGTTGAAGCTGATAAAAGGGCTGCATAACTGATTGCTATACTAAGTTTTTTTAATTTTTTTAATCTATCTGACATAATTTCTATAAAAAGCTTTTTAACTAATTAAAAAAAGGTTAGTTCTTTTTATTGCTTAATATGCAAACGGTTATTTTTATGTACCGTTTGCGGATTTACATAATCAACAATATGCTATTTTAACACAGTTGCTATATAAAACGCAAAAACTAAATATTATGTTATATCAATATAATTAAAATATTATTAATTTTGTGAATATTTTTTAAGATAAAAGGTTTTTATGGATTATTATAAGATTTTACGCCCCCTGATATATTGTTTTCCCCCTGAAACTGCTCATAATATGGCTATTTCAGTATTGAAAAGTAATGTTTTTCCTAAACAATCTGTAAATTCCCCCGATATATTGAAGCTGAATATATTCGGCTTACGGTTTGATAATCCTGTAGGTATGGCAGCAGGATTCGATAAGAACGGCGATGCTATAGAGGGGCTGTTCGGGCAGGGGTTCGGTTTTGTTGAGGTGGGAACGGTTACCCCCAAGCCGCAAGACGGCAACGCAAAGCCAAGGCTGTTCAGGCTTGTTGAAGATGAAGCGGTAATAAACAGGTTCGGTTTCAATAATAAAGGAGCCGACCATTTTGTTAATAATCTTAAAAATGCTAAGAAAAGCGGTATTTTGGGTGCAAATATAGGTAAGAACAAGACAAGCCAAAGTGCCGTTGATGATTATTTATTCATGATGGATAAGGTCTACGGGTTAAGTGATTACATAACTATTAATATTTCTTCTCCTAACACACCCGGTTTGTGTGACTTGCAGCAAAAAGACGAGCTTGACGGGTTTTTGTCGGCAATTTTAAATGCAAAACTGAAGCTAAAGGAAAAAACAGGAGCGGATATACCTATTTTACTAAAGTTGGCTCCCGATACCGACCCCAAGCAAAGGGAAGATATTGCACAGATAGTTATAAGGCAGAAAATAGACGGACTTATTATAAGTAATACTACGATAGGCGGCAGGGATATTTTAAAATCGGCACATGCAAACGAAACCGGAGGTTTGAGCGGCAGACCTTTGTTTGATATGTCTACGCAAATGGTATCGCATATGTATAAATTGACAGAAGGAAAAATCCCTATAATAGGGGTGGGGGGTATATCATCGGCAGAGGAAGCCTATAAAAAAATAAGAGCAGGGGCATCTTTAGTGCAGATATATTCGGCACTGGTTTTTAAAGGATTTAAACTTGTTAAGGACATAAATACGGGTCTTGAGGAATTGTTAAAAAAAGACGGATTTTCAAATGTTTCGGACGCTATAGGCAAAGATTGTATTTAAAATCATAATTATACGCTTTATATATAAAGTTTTCCCTTGACCTTTGTAATGAAAAGCTATATAAATTCGCATCTTTTTTTGGAATAAATAAGTGAAAAACTAAATAATTTTAGGTGGTAGAAATATGGCAAAACGTTGTGAATTAACAGGTGTTGGAGTTCAGTCCGGTAACAATGTATCTCACTCAAACAGAAAGACAAGACGTCGTTTTATCCCTAATCTGCACAGAGTTTCTCTAAGCAGTCGTTTTTTAAATCAGATTTTCAGGCTTCGTATTACTGCGGCAACCTTGCGTTCAATCGATCATAACGGTGGTCTTGACGGTTTCCTGCTTAACACTAACAGCAGCAAACTGACTGAAACTGCGTTAAAAATAAAAAGAAAGATTAAAAAGTCTTTACCTGAAGAAGTTAAAGCCGCTGCAAAAGCAGATGCTAAAAAGCCTGCGGTTAAAAAAGATAAATCAAAAGATTCTGCTGCGGCGTAAATTTATAAATAAGAATTTTAAAAAAAGCCCCTCATTAATAGGGACTTTTTTTATGCGGCTTTTGAATGTTCGAATATTTCGGTTAGCTGTTCAAACATAGTGTTTTCAAGCTCATCTACATCTTTTATTGTCGCTGCGTGTGAGTAATAGCGGTTTACATCATGACCTATGCCTATAGCTATCAGTTCAATATCGGATTTCTTCTCGACTGCATGGATAACTTCCCTTAAGTGGTTATCAAGGTAGGATACGGAATTAGATGATATGGTGCTGTCGTCAACCGGCGCACCGTCGGATATTACCATCAATATACGGCGTTTTTCAGGACGCATCGATAGACGCTTGAACGCCCACAATATAGCCTCTCCGTCAATATTCTCTTTTAAGATGCCCTCCTTTAGCATTACCCCAAGATTTTTGCGTGCCTTACGCCAAGGAGTGTCGGCAGACTTATATATTATATGGCGAAGGTCGTTTAGCCTGCCGGGGTTTTTGGGGCTGCCTTCATCTTGCCATTTCCGTCGTGACTTTCCCCCTTTCCATTCAACGGTGGTAAAGCCTAAAATCTCAACTTTTATACCGCAAGCCTCCAGTGTTTTAGCCAGTATTTCGGCACTCATGGCAGCTACGGTTATAGGTCGCCCCCGCATTGACCCCGAGTTATCCAAAAGCAGTGTAATTATAGTATTCACGTTTTGGGATTCACGCTCTTGTTTGCAGTATTCAAGGTAGTTTGGGTCTGCGATTAGGGCAGGGAGCTTGCGGCTGTCAAGTATCCCGTATTCAAGGTTAAAATCCCATGATTTGCTATGCTGTGAAAGAAGTTTCCGTAAAAAATTATTAGCCGCCTTACGGTTCATTCTTTTTAGCTTGGCAAGCTTTAAATCCAGTTGGTTCCTCAGATATGCAAGCTCTTCATCATCGTACAGCTTTTCTGCCTCGACTATCTGGTCAAAGCCGTTCGTATAAATTTTATACGGTATGTAATGTTTACTTTCTAAATTGTTATTGCGTAGGGTTACGCTTACCTCAGTGCCTTTATCGGACGGTTTTACACTAACCTCGGAATCACTATCTTCGGATATCTGCGGCTCATCATCTGTGAAGCTATCTTCAAAAGAAGCTTCCTGTTTCGGCTGGTTTAGCTGCTCATCTTTTATATCTGAAGAAGATGACTCATCGGTTTTTTCATCATTTTGCGGTTCTTCATTCTCATCGCTATCGCCGCCCTGTTCGTGTAGCTTTAGATTTTTAATTAAATCAAGAATGCTTTTTGCAAATTCTTCCTGATTGTTGATATTGTTTTCCAGCCTATTGATATATTTTGAAGATTTCGCTTTTATAAGGCTACCCCATTTTTCAAGCAAAGCATTAGTTATCGGAGGTAACTTTTGTTTTGTCAGGGCTTGCAATGTTAATAGATATACAGCCTGATCGACAGGCGGCGGCTTGCCTTCATGCAGCGTTTCATAGTCATTATGTAAAAAATCGTAGATAATCTTATTTTGGATATTCTTAGCAATGCCTTCCATTTGCAGCGAGCCTATAGCCTCAATGCGGGCTTTTTCTGCGGCGTTGAATATGTCCTGCGAACTGCTCTTGTCAGAGGGGGCAAGTTTGCGGTGTATGTTCTTATCGTGGTATTTCATTTGTAATGCGGCACTGTCAACCATTCCCCTTATTGCCGCCATATGGCTTTCGGAAAGGTTCGGGGAAATTTGCGGTATGTTCAGGGTATCGCCCTTTAAGGTTGCATTGATGGAATTGCCCTGCCTGAAATTTACCGAAGCTTCCCCCTTGTTGGAAACGGCACGCAAAACCGAAGATTCAGCCTGTTCAAAAAGTTTGTTTTCCGTATCATCCATTTTAATCTCTTTCAGGTTTAATTCCTCGAAGCTTGCTTCGTATAATTTAAGTTGTAAGTTGCAAGTTAGATCTTAAGTCAGGCATAACTTGTAACTCGCTACTTGCAACTAAACTATATACCCCGTAGCTTGCTGCGGGGTAGTTTACTTAAGCTAATTCATCAATTTTCTTATTTGTCATATTGCCGGGGACTATCATCATGGGGATTGTCAGCTTGCTACCGAGCGATGCGACAAGGGGAGGGAGTATCTTGCTTTTTGCCGATGATGCGGAAGCTGCCCCCACTATTAACATATTTATAGATTTATCTTTCTCGATAACCGAAATTATTTTTTCCTCAATTACCCCTTCTTCCGCCATAAGGATAGGTGTAAGAGCCGACCACTTATTAACTTTATTTGATAATTCTTCCAGTAGTTTTGCCGTTGCGTGTATTTGCTCCGAACGCATGGTTTCGGCAACGCCTCCGAAACTTTGATAGTCGGCAGGTTCGATAACATGTAGTATAGTAATAGTTCCGTTGTTATTTTGTGCCAGCTTGGCTGCAAAGTGAGCGGCGACTTCGGAATATTTCTCACCGTTTACACAGACAAGGTAGTTAACTTTCTTATCGGAACTGTTGTTTATAATAGACATAACTAAACCTTCCTAAATATTGCTCCGGCTATCCAACCGGCTGCTAAAGCTAAAAGTACAGCTATAATACCATAAAATAAAGGATATCTGTAAGCAAAATCGTATATAAATGCATCAAAACCTTTCTTTTTGACGATTAAAGGCGTGCTTTGCAAGCCGCTTAACTGCCCGTCGCTGAATAAATATACTTCTGCGGTATATATTCCGCGAGGTATATTTTCAGGGAATTTTATTATTGTCCTGAATAATGTGTCGCCTATAAACTCCACATTGCCTATTATAGGGAAGTATAGATTTTCTTGTTCCTGTTTTTTCAGAAATGCTTTTTGAAAGCTTTCCTTATTAATTTCCTCACCTTCATCTGCTGTTAAAGGTAACTCTATATTTTGAAGCCCGATATTCAATGCTTTTAATAAACTATCGTTCTTTATTTCTTTTACGGGACGGCTAGATGCTGCATTGTAATAGCCGGGAATATTCTCAAATATCGCATGTTTGTTATTTGCCCATATACCTGCCTTCATTTTTTCTTTTTTACGCATTATATATGATAATTTAGGGCCTCTGACTACAACCACAACATCACCGGCATCGTTCCTTGCACCAAACAGAAGTATCTCATCACCCTTAAACCCTGAGTCAATAGCTATCTGGCGTAAGGAAAGGTCTGCAATAACGGGTCTTGCATGTGACTTTGAGAAAAGTAACATAGAGCTAATCAGGATAAGTGCATATGAAAGCAATCGCATGTTTGTTATCATTTCCCTATTATTGCTATTGTGTACGGGTTGTTAGGAGCTATGAACAGCCCTATCGCAAGTTTTATCACAACCGCCAGCACCATTATTGCCAATATGGCTCTTAACTGCTCTGCGGGCATCTTTAGCCCTATCCTTGTGCCGAACTGCGCCCCTATAACAGAACTTGTCAGCATTAGCATAGCTAATACCACATCTACGGTATGGGTGGTAACGGATTGTAATATAGTTACATTGGCGGTGATGAATATTATTATGAATAATGATGTTCCGATTACAACCGAGGTAGGCATACCAAGAATATATATCATAGCCGGAATCATTACAAAACCACCGCCTATACCCATTAAAGATACCAGTATTCCGGTAAACATGCCGATAAAGATAGGTAAGAGAATACTTATTTTCAGGTCGGAACGCTTAAACTCCATTTTAAAAGGAAGGGGCAGCCCTGTAAGCCAGTTCTGTCTCTTGCGTGGCATTACCGTGTCCCCACGTCTTTTTGCAAGTATTACGGTAATACTTTCTTTTGCCATCATAGTGCCGATAGTTCCCAAAAATATGACGTAACAAAGTGATATCGCCAAGTCAATCTGACCTATCCCCTGTAAAAAAGCAAATATCGACACACCTACAGAAGAGCCGATAAAACCGCCGATAATAATAACAATGCCCATTTTTATATCAACGTTTGCCCTACGCAAATGTGCCAAAAAGCCTGAAAAAGATGCGGCAATAATCTGGTTGGCGGAACTCGATACGGCAACTGCTGGAGGGATACCTATAAGCATTAATAGCGGGGTCATTAAAAAACCACCGCCAACACCGAACATGCCGGACAGAACGCCTGTTATACCCCCTAAAAATAGTATCAGAAAAATATTCACCGGCATTTCGGCTATGGGTAGGTATATATACATTATATTCCTGTTAAGAATTTTTTACCCATTCTACAGGATATTTCTTTTTTTAAAAGTTCAAATTTGAGTTCTTTTTATTCCCTCTCCCGTTTACGGGGGAGGGTTAGGAGGGGGCGACACACGCATGTATAAGAAACACTTGCTAGTTTCTACCCCTCACAAAAACACTTTGTGTTTTTAACTCTCCCTCAAGGGGAGAGTAGTTTTTTGCACTTTTGCAGAGGATTCTATAGTAATTCGGTTATTTCGGCAAAAGAATCATAAGAATCTGACGACCGTCCATTCTCGGCTCAAGTTCAACCTTGGCGATCTCGGAGCTATCCTCGATTATACGCTTCATTAAATCCATACCAAGTTCATTATGCGTAATCTCACGACCACGGAATCGCAATGAAACCTTAACCTTATCACCGGCATTGATAAATTTTTTCAAGCTACGCATTTTTACTTCATAGTCATGAGTATCAATAGTAGGTCTTACTTTGATTTCCTTTAGTTGAACTTTCTTCTGCGTTTTCTTGCCGTCGTTCTTTTTACGCTGTTGTTCGAACTTATAACGACCAAAATCAAGGAATTTGCATACAGGGGGTTCGGCATTAGGGGAAATTTCAACCAAGTCCAGACCTTTGTCTTTTGCTGCCTTAATTGCTTTGTCTATCGGCATTATGCCTAACATTTCACCTTTATCATCAATTACCCTAACTTCTTTGGCGTCAATTTGCTCGTTTGCCTTTGGAAGTTTATTTGAAGAGTTGTAAGCTATGTATTTACTCCTAATTTAAATTAAAATATCTAATATATTATATTGCAAAAAATATTTCTAAAAAGTTAATTTTTCTATAAAAAATGCATTTCCCGACTTATTTAGCACAATGCCCGTATAAATGACAAGTCATTATTCAGGGGTTTATGCAGGAGGTTTTGCCTCTTGTCGTATTGTATCGATTAATTCTTTAAAATCAAGAGTCTCTTGATTTTTGGAACCTATTCTCCTTATTGATGCCGAACGTGTCTCAACTTCCCTTTTGCCAACGGCTATTATTATAGGTGTTTTTTGAGTTGAGTACAGGCGTATTTTATAGCTTATCTGTTCATTTGAAATATCTATCTTTGAACGCACTCCCACTGCTTTTAATGCATCATGCAATTCATTTGCATATTCATCGGCATCAGAGGTTACGGTTACCACAACCGCTTGAACAGGTGCAAGCCATAGAGGGAACTTTCCTGCATATTGTTCTATCAGGATACCTATAAAACGCTCCAGTGAGCCTAAAATAGCACGGTGCAGCATAACAGGGCGATGTTTATTACCGTCTGTTCCTATATAATTAGCATCAAGCCTTTCAGGTAATACAAAGTCCATCTGTAACGTGCCGCACTGCCAGCTACGACCGATAGTGTCTTTTAGGTGGAATTCAAGTTTAGGACCGTAAAATGCTCCTTCACCCGTAGCTATCTCATATTTTAGCCCGACTTCTTCAACAGCGTCTATCAAGGACTTTTCAGCCTTATTCCATGTTTCATCAGTGCCTGCTCTGACTTCAGGGCGAGTAGCTATTTTCACCGCTATTTCGTCAAATCCCAATTCTTTATAAACTTCTTTTAGAAGGTCACAGAAGCTTTCGGTTTCACTTACTATCTGTTCTTCAGTGCAGAATATATGGGCATCGTCCTGTACCATCGCACGCACACGCATCAGACCGTGTAACGCACCTGAAGGCTCATTACGGTGGCATGAGCCGAACTCTGCCATACGTAAAGGCAGGTCACGGTAGCTTTTTAAGCCTTGATTGAATATCTGCACGTGGCACGGGCAGTTCATAGGTTTTATAGCAAGGGGTTTGTCTTCGGATTCCGAAATGAACATATTTTCACGGAACTTGTCCCAGTGACCTGATTTTTCCCATAAAGAACGATCAACAAGCATAGGAGTCTTAACCTCTATGTAATCGGCTTTTTGAATTTTGCGGCGAATGTAGTTTTCCAGCTCACGGTATAAAGTCCACCCCTTATCATGCCAGAAAACCTGTCCCTGTGCTTCTTCTTGTATGTGGAACAATTCCATTTCACGACCAAGTTTGCGGTGGTCACGTTTTTCAGCTTCTTCTAAGCGGTGCAGATATTGTTTAAGGTCTTTCTCATTTGCCCATGCAGTGCCATAGATGCGATGTAACATCTCATTGTTAGAATCACCACGCCAGTATGCACCTGCTACTTTCATCAGCTTGAAGGCTTTGGGCTTGCCTGTAGAAGGAGAGTGAGGTCCCCTGCAAAGGTCAATAAACTTGCCCTGCTGATAGAAGGTAACGTCTTCCCCTTGCGGTATTGCTTCAATCAGTTCAACTTTGTATTTTTCGCCCTTTTTCTTAAAGAATTCAACGGCCTCATCACGTTTCATAACTTTACGTATTATAGGCTCGTCACGTTTGACTATTTCCGCCATCTTCGCTTCTATTTTCTCAAGGTCATCGGTGGAGAAAGGTTTTTCCCTCGCAAAGTCATAATAAAAACCGTTCTCGATAGAAGGGCCTATGGTCACTTGCGTTTCAGGGTATAACTCCTGTACTGCCTCAGCCATTATATGGGCTGTGTCGTGTCTTATAATTTCCAGCCCGTCTTCATCACGTCCGGTTATTATAGATATTTTAGCATCAGTTTCAATTTCACGTGTAATGTCACGTAATTCACCGTTTATACTAATAGCAATAGCGGCTTTGGCTAGTCCCTCACCGATTGACATTGCTACGTCCATTCCTGTTACACCCGAAGGGAACGACTTTTTAGCCCCGTCAGGTAATGTTACGGTTATATCTGATTTTTCCAATGCTTGTCCGACCATATAAAAAGATTCAGTAATTTATATTATAAAAAAGAGTAAAGTAGCGACAATAGCAAAACTGTCAATATATAGTTTGTTGAAAATTGCAGGAAATCTTATTTATTTGGCTATTGAGAGTGTTCAATAAACATAGATTTTGTAAAAATTGCACAAAAATCTTGAATTTTTGTCATGCTGAACTTGTTTCAGCATCTCCCAACAACAAAGAAGATGCTGAAACAAGTTCAGCATGACAAAAGCTGTGTTTATTGAACACTCCCTAGCTATTCTATGGTAAACAGACTACATAACGCCGATTTTTCAAAGATAGTTTTAAGATAACCGTTAACGTTTTTCAGGACGATATTAGCTTCATTAATTAAAGCTTTTTCCCTAATTATTAACAAGCTACCAAGACCGCTTGACTGAACCCTGTCTATTTTTTTAAGTCTATTACTAATTCTTCTACACCGTCTTTTTCGAAGCAGTCAATCAATAGTTTAAGTGCGTTCCTGTCCCTGTAGGAAATATCACCGTCCAAACGCACCACCCATTGATGGTCATTTTTCTCAATATCAACATACATAAAAAACCTATTACCTATAAATTTAGACATAACACTGTTGTTGTAATTATATTACAATTAAAAATGTATAAATGCAACCGATAATAACATTTTTGAATCAGTCTAGTTTTTTCATATGGTGTTTTTTCCACATCTCACGTGCCTTTATCAGCCTTAAAACACGACCGAAACTATATATCAGACTTTCTATAAAGCCGTCTATTCCCAGCAGGAACCGCCCTTTCACGAAATAGCCCTTGAAAAAGCCGATGAACGGTTCAAATATGATGCGTACCGAGCTTGGCTTTCTGCCTTTTTTATACATATGCTCTGCCTGCATTGTAGAATAGCGGTTTATTTTAGCTATAGCGTGGCTGTATGAGCGGAAAGAGCGGTGGCGGACTATGTTTTTTAACTGTCCGAGGGGGCAGTCCGTATCGTCTTTGGGTACTACCGAATCATGTACCGTACTGTCTTTAAAGCCGGCAAAATCTTTGTGGTATAACCGTAACTGATTGTGATAAGGTGCAAAACGGTGGGGTTTATTGTCGAACGTACCTAATACTTTTATCTTTACATGATATGCTTTGCACTCCGGTTCTCCGTCTTTGAATAATTCGATTATTTCATCTCGCAATTCAGGGGTGATTTCCTCGTCAGCGTCAATATTAAGTAGCCATTGGTTTTTGCACAAAGTTTCGCCAAAAACCTTTTGAGGACCATATCCTTTCCATTCGTTAAAAACGGTTTTTGCACCCAGTGAGGCGGAAACTGCCATGGTCTTATCCGAACTGCCGCTATCTATAACTATAACTTCGTCCACCCAGCCAATAACGCTTTTTATGGGGCGGGGAATTCTGTCTTCTTCGTCCTTGGCGATAATAAATACTGATACGGGTAGTTTTTGCATAATGTCTTAGATTTATTTTGTGACTTTACCATATATTTAATATGGCATTTTACATGACATTACAAAGTATAATTTTAAGAGCCTTATAGTTATCTGCTTTGTTCTTTACCATAAGAGCCGAAAAGGATATCAAACTGATGTTTTTTATCAATTGGAACTAAAGCTTTCGGGGTTTGTTTTTTATTGTTGGCTATGTCTTTTTCTGCATTATTTTGCAGTAAAAATTCAGTAACGGATAAATCCCCTGTGGAGCTTGAATAGTGTAAAGCGGTACAGCCGTCATTGTCCTGAAAGTTTATTATAGCACCTTCACTATAAGCTTTTTTTGCTTCTTCAAGATTATTTGACTTTGCCGCCTTTATTAAGGTGTGGCTTTCGCTATAGTTCATAGCCGTATAGCCTTTTTTGTTTTTTAAGAAAGCAGCAGATACATTACCCTGATTGACTAGCTCATCAAGAAGGAGTTCGGTGTTCTCGTTCTTATCGTTGAATGTACTAAAATGCATCGGCGTATTTCCGTGATTATTTTGCACATAAATGCTGTCTCTATCTTTTTCCAGAAGTTTCTTCGTTACTTCCGGCTCGTCATAACCTGCTATAAAATGCAAAGGAATATTACCGTTTTCGTCTGTTGCCATAGTGTTAAAATTTTCCGAGTCTATAATTTTATTTGCAAGACCTACGTTAGATTCCTTTGTTGCCTTAAGTAATAATTGTATGAGTTTCAGTTCATCTTGAATCATGTTATTGTTTAGCTTGTCCACCGTTTCTTCTGCGTCCGATATGTCCGATACCGGTAATATCGGTGAAACAGGTCTTTTTAAAAAATCTTCCTCGCTATCTGCAATTTCAATAGGAAAAAATTTTCCTATTTTCTCCTTCCGTGGATTTTCTGTGTATTTTGAAAGTATTGGTCTTTTTGGAGTCATATTTAACCATTCGTTTCGATTTTTCCATTATTATAGGCTTATACTTTGTTGTTTTGAAAAATTCCAGCAAAAAGTTAGCCCTGCATCAATAAAGTTTGTATTTTATCAGATGTATTAATATATTCTCGTATATGAAAGCGAACACATATTATTATGACATGGTTATTGTTGGTGCAGGTGGTGCAGGGCTTATGGCATCTTGTCATAGCATTCAAAAAGGCATGAAAACAGCTTGTATAACCAAGGTTGACCCTACACGCAGCCATACCGTTGCGGCTAAAGGCGGTATAAATGCGGCACTTGGCAACATTACCGAGGATAACTGGCGGTGGCACATGTATGATACGATTCGGGGCGGAGATTGGATAGGCGATGCAGACGCAATAGAATATATGTGTAAAAATGCGGCTTCTAGTATTTTGGAGCTTGAAAAAATGGGCGTTCCTTTTTCAAGGCTTGATAACGGCAGGCTTTATCAAAGGATATATGGCGGTCAGTCATCACATTACGGTAAGGGTAATCCTCCGCACAGGGCTTGTGCGGTTGCCGACAGGACGGGACACGCCATATTGCACACCTTATACCAACAGTCTTTGAAGAGCGGTGTACGGTTCTTTCAAGACCATTTTGCAATGGATCTTATTTTTGATTCGGGAAAATGCATCGGTGTAGTTACGTGGGATATGGAAAACGGTGAAATTAATATTTTCCGCAGCCATATGATAATTCTGGCTACGGGTGGGTATGGACAGGCTTATGAGGTAAATACCTCGTCAAGCATATGTACCGGTGACGGTAACGCACTGGTAATCAGGGCAGGTTTGCCTGTTCAGGATATGGAGTTTATACAGTTCCACCCGACAGGGCTGGCAGGTTCGGGGTTTTTAATTACGGAGGCGGCAAGAGGTGAGGGGGCTTATCTGATAAATTCCGAAGGCGAAAGATTTATGGAGCGTTATGCCCCAAAATATAAAGACCTTGCCGCAAGGGACGTTATAGCAAGAGCTATGGCTAAGGAAATATTTGAAGGTCGCGGTACGGGCAAAAATAAGGACTGTCTGCATTTGTGCTTGCAACATTTAGGCGAAGAAACAATTAAAAAGAAACTTCCGACAGTATATGAAAATGCTAAGTTATTCGCAAAAGTAGATGCTACAAAAGAGCCTATACCTGTTGCTCCGTCTGTGCATTACACTATGGGAGGTGTCCCGACTAATATGTACGGTCAGGTTATTGACCGAAGCGGTAAAATAGTGGAAGGTCTGATGGCGATAGGCGAAACGGCTTGTATGTCGGTTCACGGTGCAAACCGTTTGGGGTGCAACTCGCTGCTTGATATAATTGTTTTCGGTAAGCTGGCTGTTGAAAAAGCCCGTGAGGTTATAGACACGGGAACTCAACATAAAAATATCGAATCTTCAGAAGAGCAAAGTGCAAGAAGGATTAGAAAATTATTAGGCGTAAGAAAAACGCAGGAATATCACGGCGAGATAATCACCAATGTAAGCTCGTTGCTAACAAAGCTAAAAAATACTATGACAGGTTTTGTAGGTGTTTTTAGGACGGGGAAACTACTGGAAAATGCCTTAAAAGACATTGCTTATATAGAGGGGCTATATGAGCAGGTAATAATATATGATAAGTCAAAGAAATGGAATTTATCACTACTTGAGGCAATGGAACTTGAGAATCTGTTATTGCAGTGCAAAGCCACTATAATCTCGGCATTAAAACGAACCGAAAGCAGAGGAAGCCATTTCAGAGAAGATTTTCTCGAAAGTGATAACGAAAAATGGTTAAAACATAGCATTGTATGGCTTGAAGGAGGAGAGTTCAAGCATGATAAGACGGATGTAAGAAAAACAACCGAAGATAAGGACTTGCCGGATTTTTTACCTGCGGAAAGAAAATATTAGAGGTTGAAATATTCCTTCGGGCAGCGGGGCTTGCTTTACTAACAATTAGGCTTTGGTAAGAATATACACATAAAGCTCAAACTCTTTGTTGCAAATATTTAATAATAGGGTATTGATTTTATACCTTGGTTGCATTGTTATTGCTATAAATAAGGCATGTGTGCAGTTTTTTCTTTTATTATTGCATAAAAAGTGTAAATACAAGTTAGAAATGAGGGGTCGCTATGCTTATTGAATTTACAGTTAAGAATTTTAGATCTTTTCAAGAGGAGGCAATTTTTAGTATGTTGCCAGAAAAGAAAATAAAAGATTCTAAGAATTCTATTATCGAAACAGGGTTGGAACAAGTGCCAGAATTGCATAACGTTGCAGTAATTTATGGAGCTAATGCATCAGGTAAATCAACTTTGTTGGACTCCATACACGTAATGAGACATATAGTACTTCATAGTGCGAAAGACACCATTAAAAACCAAAAACTTCCATACCGACCATTTAGATTGTCAGCGACTTCTTTAAAAGAGCCAACTCTCTTCTCCATACAGTTTATTGCTCAAGGAGTAAGATATCACTATGGGTTTGCATATAATGAGGAACGAATTATTGAGGAGTTTTTAGACGCTTATCCAAAAGGATATAAACAGGGTTGGTTTGAAAGAAAGTGGAAAGATACTAAGTATGAGTATAACTTTAGCCCATTGTTCTCAGGAAAAAAAGAAAGTATTCGACATGATACTAGAGAGAACACCCTTTTCTTATCTAAAGCAGTAGATAACGATAACAAAAACTTAGAGCCAGTCTGGGATTGGTTTCGGGAGCTTTCTGTTAACAATCGTGGTTCTAGAGAAAAAACATCTAAGTTATGTACGACGGATGAAGGAAAAGCAAAGGTATTGGAATTTTTGCTTGATGCAGATATACCTAGCATTAAAGCAATAACTGCCGGTTATAAAGAAATCAACTTAGATATTCAAAGCGATGATGACGAGCCTGCCGAATCAAGAGAGCTAAAAGGAGTTCTTAAGAGACTGATAGAAATTACAAATAATAATAAAGATATAAATCGTATTCCTGAAATTAAGTTCATGAGGAAAGCTAAAGATAGTGAAGATTTAATTCCTTTTGATTTAAATGATGATGAATCTGAAGGTACGAAGAAATTATTTGATCTTGTTGCTCTTTGGATAAATGCCTCAGAAAAACAAGTCCCTTTTCTATATGATGAGCTTGATACGAAGCTACATCCTAACTTGCAAAAGTTTCTGGTAAACAAGTTTGTCAGCACAAAAGGATCAAAAGCTCAGCTTATCTTTACATCACATAATACAAACTTTATGAAAGATAGGACTTTAAGAAGAGATCAATTCTGGTTTACTGAATTTAAATTAGATAAAGGTACGGACTTATATCCTCTGACCGCAGTTAAAGAAAAAGCTTCTAGTCCAAGAAAGGGAGAAGCTTTAGAACGTGGCTATTTAGAGGGCAGGTATGGTGCTACACCTTATCTTCCTTTGGAGGACTAACGTGTCTGACCAGTTATTCAAAAAAAGGAAAGAACTTAGAAGGGTTCATGAAGAAAAAGAGCGTAATGAACGAGCAAAAGTATTGATAGTTTGTGAAGATAGCAAGTCTTCTGTTACGTATTTTAAAAATATTTGCAAAAAATATCGTATAATTGGGAAAGTTGAAGTTAGCGGTGATTGCGGTTCTGCCCCTCAGAGTGTTGTTGAGCATGCAATAAAAGTTTGTGAAGAAAAATCATCTGATTATGACGAAGCATTATGTGTTATTGACAGGGATAGGCATGAAAAATTTCATGAAGCAATAGATAAAGCAAGAAGCTGGAAGCCAAAAAAAGGAAAGAGAACCAAATTAAGAACAATAGAATCTTATCCATGTTTTGAGTTATGGCTTCTTATTCATTTTGGGTATACGACAAAATCATACCTTATTTATGATGACCTTCTTCCAGATCTAAATAAAAAACTAAAAGATAATAGATGTGAAGATTATAGTAAAAGCAACGAATCCAATTTTGAAGTTTTTTTTCCATTAACAGATAAAGCAGTTACAAACTCTAACAAGCTAGAACAAGATTCTAAAGAAACTGGTCAAAAAAATCCTTCAACACAAATTCATCATCTCATTGAATTATTGCAGAAAATTCGTGATCTTGAATACTAATATACTCCTTCCCGAAGGGGGAGTTACAATTTTCATTTATATTAAAACAAAAACAATTGCAATACACAACAACATTCTATAGTTTTCTGAATTGGAAGGCGTGTTGTCTTCTGGGGCGTTGCAACCTCTAAATTCAAGGCGGTGTCAAAGCAGCATCGTTAACAAAAAGCTATTTTCTCGACTATGTCGAGGGGATGGCGTTATACAACAGGCTTACGCTAAAAGCGTCATGGTCTTTCCTTGGATAGATTTTGCAAACCCCTCGGCACTCAAGAGCAATCTTAGTGCCGTTTTGTTTAATACGACAAATACAAGGGTAGTGATGACAAAACTTACACAAGAAGAACTAAATAAGGCTATTGCGAAATATAAAAAACAGCATCCAAGAGTTGTTGAGATGCGGTTAAACGGTGATAATAGCCCACTAGAAAAGTTCAAGACCGAACAACTAGGGCTTGATATAATTGAGACTCTTGAACAAAAAGTAAAAGAACTGCAAAATTCAAAAAATCTTTAATGAGTTTATATTTGTAGTACGGGTTCTCCGGCAAAGGTCGGGTACAAACCCTTCTAGCCGAGGTGCTATCTTGAAATATTTTGATTTTGTTCGGATTCCGTTCTTTTTTCTAAAATAGATTGGGCATGTGATGCATTAAAATCCGTACCGTCCTGTTGTGAGTATTTATTGCTTAATTTCATTATATGCATTCCCGCAAATGCGGTCAGATAGCCATGAAAAACGCGTGGAGCCATTCCTCTATAGAATGCCTTTACACCCTCTTCCCGCAGGATTTTTGATGCGGTTGATGCCATTGATACACCTTCGTCACTGCCTAAGGATTGCTTGCGTGTCTTAATTACGTCCAGAGGGTTTGTAATAGATACTTTTATTACCGATGCCGCCGCCGCAGAAATCGGCGTTGTATTATTAGAAGAAGACGCACTTTCAGGGGTAAGTTTTTTGTTAATATCATTATCAATTTTGTGAACAATAAATAACGCACTATACCCTACGGCACTTTTCCAATATGACGGAACTGAGCCTTTCATGAAAGTTGAACAAAAAGCTTTGGGCGTTCCTCCCTTTTCTTTAAAACTTTCATATATTTTTCCGTAGGTACCTCCGGTTTGTTTGGTTACTTTAGCTAACTCAAAACCGTTTGATAAGGTAACATCTACAGGACCGGTAACTAAAAATGATGCCGCTATATTGGCTTTTTGAGTAGGTTTACCGTTTTCGTCAGTCATCGAAAAAGTGTCTGCAAATGCCTGCGGTGCAAGTGTGGTTAAAGGAACCCGCCATGTAGTATTTACTATCTGTCTTGTAATATTAGGGGTTAAGCCCTTATATAAATTCTGCATGCCGTTATATGACGAGCCATGCCCGAAAACGTTCCTTGCGGCATGATAAAAATCCTGATTTTGTTTTTGGGCGTATGTTTTTACGGTATCAAGCGGATGACCCAAGGTTACGTTAAAGGCCGACATAGCAGCTCCGTCCATAGTCAGCCGCATAGTTCTTTTTAATAACTTTTCATTTTGTCGGGAATCATCTGTTTTTTTATCCAAGGATTTTTCCTTTAAGTTTAATCTGATATTTATATGATTATCACAATTTAACGGATAAATAAATCGGAACGTTAACTTTAATTTAATAGTTTTTTTATAAAATCAAAAAACTGCTTAAAAGATAAAACGTACAGGATAGGGTTTCCGATGAATATAAAGCTGTGTTTAGTAAATTTGTTCCTGATAGCACTTATAATAGTTGCCGAGCCGGTATCCGCAGTTGAATTTCCTCAAAAACCTGAAAAAAACAGCTTTTATGTGGATGAAGCCGATATTATACAAAGTTCTCAGGCGCAGGAGTTGAACAATATAGCCGCTACTTTGTTGAATGAGGAAAAAATCCCTATAATAGTAGTCACCATACCTTCATTGATAACATATAAAGCGTCTAATATGTCTATAGAGCAATATGCACGGGAGTTATTCGATGAATGGGGAGTAGGTTATAAAGACAGGAATTTCGGTATTTTATTACTGGTGTCTACAGGGGATAGAAAAGCAAGGATAGAGTTTGGAGCCGGCTGGAACAACCAATATAACAATGAAGCAGAAGAGATAATGCAGTCATTGATAATTCCTGAATTTAAAAGGGGGGATTATTCGCTCGGGATATTAAAAGGAGTTAAGGGTCTGGACTCCGTAGCACGAGGACTTGGTCTGCCTAAGCCGACTGTGGCTGATAAGGTTAGTGACATGGGGGGAATGAATATTTTGTTCATGATAATAGGCGGTTTGCTTGTTGTAGCTATTATTCATTCCATAATTAAAGACGGTCGTTCGGGATGGGGGTGGAAGGTGCTTATTGCTATCGGTGCTATCATCGGTATTATGTTCTTATTATTGGCAATATTAGGTCGCAATAGTGGCGGCGACGGCGGGTTCGGAGGTGGATTCGGCGGTGGAGGAGGAGCAACAGGTTCATGGTAAAAAAAACAAAAAATATAAGTAAATTTATAGATGAGGAAGGACAAAAAGCTATCAAAGCGGCTGTAGCCGAGGCAGAAAAAGATACTTCCGGTGAAATAGTAATAGTAGTTGCGAAAGATTCGGGTCGCTATGATAGAGCTGAAGATATATTCGGTCTATTACTGATAGTGGTTTTTTTCGTGATAGGCTGGAAGTTTACACCGTTCTTTACTGAAAGTAGCCCTGCTTACGGGCTGTTAGCAAGTATTGCTATAGTTATCGCCGGTTTTGAGATAGGTTCGGCGATGGCGACTTATATTCCTGCTCTAAAGTTACCTTTCTTGGGAAAAAAAGAAATATTTGAAGAGGTAAATCATAGAGCAAGTGAGTGTTTCTATGAATATGCTATCGGAAATACCAAAGGTGCTACGGGAGTACTTATTTATATTTCTCTTTTTGAACATGCGGTTGTGGTAAGACCGGACAGATCTATTAATATCAGTCAGACAAAATGGGATGATATATGTGCTTCTATAATCAACGGGTTGAAAAATAAGGACGCTGCTAGAGGACTTGTTGAGGGTATCAATAAATGCGGAGAGCTTCTTAAAGAATATTGCCCCTTACAAGGCGATAACCCTAACGAACTTTCTGACAGGATACATTTTAAGTATTAAATAGCAATATTGTACCCCGTTATTGTAACTGTGCGTACCAATTGCAAGTGGTAAATTGTCGGCATGAGTATGGTGACCCCTACGGGATTCGAACCCGTGTTACCAGGATGAAAACCTGGCGTCCTAACCACTAGACGAAGGGGCCTTTAGCTAGTTTAGGCATGCTTTTTATAGTAAGTTATAGATAAAATCAAGCAAAGAATTGCGTATAGGTAAATTTTTTTGTTTTTTTATGTAGAAAATGAATGTATTATTAACGCCTTGTTAACGTGTTTTTGGTATCATAAATTGGTATTATCCAATTAGTGTATCTAAAAGGTTGCAATGTCATGGGCTAAATTTATTTTCTCATGACAAAAATTAAAGATTTCAGTGCAATTGTTACAAAACCTATGTTTATTTAACACTGCCTTAAAATTTGAAGTAATATTAACCAAATATTAACATAAAAATACAATAATATTATATTGTTAATTTTATTTTTAGGACAAATACATGCATGTTTATAGCTCTGAAAGACCAAAGACCAAAGACCAAAGACCAAAGACCAAAGACCTGAGTCTGAGAAGGGATTTACTCTCATTGAGCTATCTATAGTTATTGTAATCATCGGGCTTATCGTTGCAGGAGTTATTGGTGGGCAGGCTTTGGTTAGGCAGGCAAAACTTCGTTCAGCAGTTGCAGAGATACAAAGTTATAACGTAGCACTTACAACATTTAAATTAGAATATAATGGTGTAGCCGGTGATTTTAATAGAGCAACTTCGTATTGGGGAGGAGGGGTAACTTCAGATGGAAATGGAAATGGTATAGTTAGACCATATCAAACTGAAGGCTATTGGGCATGGCAGCACTTAGCTTTAGCTGAAATTATTCCCGGAAGTTATGCCGGTGTTCAACAGGGCGTTAATACTATTGGTAGTGCCGTTCCCAAATCTTCATTTCCCAATTCTGGTTATGGATTTATTTCTGGAAGTAGGGCTAACTACTTCTGGACCGGTAAATACAGTCAGCAAGTTGAACATTTTATTCGCTGGGGAGGGTTATATTTAGCTGGCACTAATACTCGAATAGGTAGAATTATACTTACTGTAAAAGAAGCTAAAGCTATTGATGATAAAATGGACGATGGTTTGCCGGGGCTTGGAAGATATGTTATACAGCTGAACAGCAGTCCTAATTGTGTAACTACAAATGTTACAACAACATCATTATATGACCTAAGTAATCAAGGCGTGCAATGCTACTTTAATTATGTTTGGGAATTTAGAAGGTAATCTATATTTTGGCACTTGAAAAATATAGGAGCATAACTGAGTATGTAACGGCTAATTACGTTATAAGAAGGCAATATAAAAAAAGAAGAGGGTGGAATTAATCATTATCATTTATTATAATGATATATTCTTTAATGTATAATCAATATTTCAATGTCCTCGTTAATCTTCCCGTTAATATCAAAAATAAAACCCGATGATAGTGGTTTAGTAAACGACTTTGAGGCATTTAAGGCTTTACTTGCCGAATTGATATCATATGAAACGGTTAGTTCCCATAACCCGAATGAGGCTGAGTCTACATCTAAATTAGCAAGTGATATAGCAAGTGCATTAAAGCAATTCGGAGCAAAGGTTAGTCTTATTGATGCCGATTACCCGCAAGGGGTAAAGCAAAATACCATAATAGCAAGGTTTGGGGCTGAAGCGGAGGGCGGAGTAGTGTTTTCCGGGCATATGGACGTTATACCGGCAAGAGGGCAAAACGGCTGGGATTCAGACCCGTTTGTGCTGACGCAAAAAGATGACAGGCTGATAGGGCGAGGGGCTACCGATATGAAGGGTGCGGTTTGTGCGTATATTGCCATGTCGGAAAAGTTGCGGTCTATGCAGCTTAAAAAGCCTGTTTACTTTGCCTTTTCGTGGGGGGAGGAAATAGGATGTTGCGGTAACGACCATCTGCTTGAAGGATTAAAGAAAATGGGAGCAAAGCCTGATATTGTGGTTGTAGGTGAGCCTACTGACGGGCTAATAATCACCGGTCACAAAGGAGGAGGGCAGCAAAAAGCCGTATTTAAAGGCTCGGCAGGGCATTCGGCTTACCCCAAAGAAGGAGTGAGTGCAATTAAATATGCGGCTAAATTTGTTGAATCACTAACATTGCTAGAAGAAAAGTTTGAGAAAGACATAGAATCGCATGATAAGGATTTTTATCCGTCATACCATACTATAAATGTCGGTGTTATAGCAGGAGGGAAGGCGGCTAATGTTATTTGCGACCATGCGGAAGTTTTGTTCAACGCAAGGTTCTTAGCGGGCAGGGGAGGTGAACTATTTTGCATGATAAGAGAGCAAGCCGATATTCTTAATAAACAAATGCAGGAAGAGGCGTTGCAGGTTAAAGAAAATAAAAATCTGGATTATATACCGAAAGTCGGGGTTGAGCTTATAGATGTTACTATAAATGAGGGTCTTATAAAGCAAAATGATAATCCTAAGTTAAAAAGGACGGTAGAAATATTCAATAAAACCGAAGGAAATGATGTTGCTCATAATCCTTTAGCAACAAAGGCTTATTTGACAGATGCAGGCGGTATATCTCATCTTTATAAAAATGATGAAACTTTGGTTATTGTTTGTGGGCCGGGTGGGATATTACAAAACGCACATGCCCCTAATGAATGGATAACCGTGGAGCAGTTTAAAAACTCGCTTAAATTTCCGATGGCGTTGGTTTGGGAGTATTGTTTGTAAGTATAGTGTTTCTAGTTTTTAATGATAATGTCATCCCCCGAATTTGCGAAGCAAATTATAGGGGGATCTGTTTTAATTGACAGAAGATCCCCGCACGGAGGCGGGGATGACAACTATCAATAAATTTTGGAAATACTATAATCGTGAATTTATTTTTGTTGCTCAATAACAGCTTCCTGCAATTTTTCTATTGCACGGTTCTCTATCTGACGTACACGCTCACGGGAAATATCATATTCCTGACTTAAGTCCTCTAAAGTAACGGCAGGCTCTGACATACGGCGTTTCATGATTATATCACGCTCACGCTCGTTTAATGCGTCCATTGCTTTGAAAAGAAGACTTTTTCTGTATTCCAAATCCTGACTTGCGGCAAGAACTATATCATGGCTTTCTTCTTCGTTAGCTACAAAATCTATCATCTCGCCCGAATCTTCCTCATAGCCGAGGGCAGGGGAGTTTAATGACTGATCGCCTTGGGTAAGGCGTGAATCCATTTCCAGAACTTCGCTTTCGGAAACATCTAAATCGCTTGCTATCTGCCTGACTTCGGAAGGAGACAGCATGTTGTTATCAACCTTATCAAGACGGCTTTTCATCTTACGAAGGTTAAAGAATAATTTTTTCTGGGCGGCGGTAGTGCCGATTTTTACCAATGACCATGAGTGAAGCACATATTCCTGAATAGACGCTTTAATCCACCACATAGCATAAGTGGAAAGACGGAAACCTTTTGTGTGGTCGAACTTTTTTACAGCCTGCATAAGACCTATATTGCCTTCTGCTACCATATCCATGATGGGAAGGCCGTAATTTCTGAAGCCTGAGGCTATTTTTACTACAAGACGCAAGTGGCTTGTAACAAGCTTGTGAGCGGCTTTAATATCTCCGTCCTCACACCATTTTTTAGCCAAATCCTGCTCCTCGTCCTGAGTCAGGTAAGGGAATTTGCTGATTTGGCTCATATAACCGGCAAGGGTGGTATCACCTGATAAAACCGGTAATGTGCTAGCAGTAACCATACAAAAAACCTCTTATAAAAAAATTATAACTTTCTTCTTAAAAATGACCGGAAATTTACAACTATATTATAACAAGTTGCTGTTACTATTTCAAGTCATTTAATAGATTTTCCAATTCTTTCATATCGTTTGGCAAATCACATACTATATTAATATAGTTATTATTTGAAGGGTGTTCAACCCCTACTTGCGAAGAATGTAGTGCCTGACGATTAAAACTTTGTAAAAACCTATATAAATCCTCGCTAAGAGCCTTCATTTTATTGTTATTTTTGTTGCCGTATAGAGGGTCGCCGATAAGCGGGTGTCCTTTATCCGTAAAATGTACGCGTATCTGATGGGTTCTGCCGGTTTGCAGGCGACATTCAATTTTGCTGGCAATACTCTGACCGTAAATCTTTTTTACTTCATAATGTGTGACGGCGTGCTTGCCTTTATCCTCTGTTGTGGTCATTTTAAGACGGTGTTTGGGGTTGCGGTCAATATAGGTTTCTATAGTGCCGCTATAAGGCTTTGGTACACCCCAACAAAAAGCGGTATATACACGCTTGGCAGTCCGCTCGGAAATCTGTTTGGATAACTTATTATGGGCGTTATCGGTTTTTGCAACAAGAATCAGACCGCTAGTGTCCTTATCAAGACGATGCACAATGCCGGGGCGTGCAACTCCGCCGACTCCCGATAAGTTATCGCCACAATATGCCATAAGGGCGTTTACCATCGTCTCGTTGTAATTGCCTGCACCAGGATGAACCGTAAGACCCGCCTGTTTATTGATTATCAGGAACTCATCATCTTCATATTTTATATCTAATTTTATGTCGTGATTAGGCAGTATGTCGGAAGGCTCGGCAGGCGGTATTTGCATGCTGAAAGTTTCATCGGGTTTGACCTTGTATTTTGCATCTGTTATTACTTTGTCGTCCTTGGTTACGTAACCGTCTTCAATTAAAACCTTAACTCTGCTGCGTGAAATTTCGGTATTATCCGACAGGAACTTATCAAGACGTTTGCCTTTATCGCTTAAACTACTTGTGAATGTTTGTGTAGGTTCTTCCATAAATATATACATGTATAACAAATGAGGTTATTATACCCAATCTGTTACAATGTGCAAATTTAAAGTAGTTTTTTATCTTTAACCCGTTTGTGTTAAAAGTTAATTAAATATTAATATTTTTTGTTGTATAATTGTGACTTTATTTGTATTAGATGATACATAAAATTATTTAGTTAATTAAGGTAATTATAATGGGAAAAAACAATTCAGCCTCTTTTAATGAAGAGTCAAAGAAGCCAAGCGTTCTTTTAGTTATTGAAGATGAGTTTGCATCATCATACGGGCGTATAAAAAAAGAAGTGGGCGATAATGTCAGAATCGTAGGTAATGGTGAGAGGAATATTTCCGATGATGAAATATTAGATGCTATGAAGGAGATGCAGGGAGAGAATAAGGATAACCCTGTTCATGTAATAATATCACAGCATGGTGCAGAAAAATTAAGGGAATCTAAAGGTGATTATAAACAGCATAATACGACAGAAAGAATTTCTAAGATGTGCGAACAAGGTGCGGCATCAGTGGATCTTTTTTCTTGCTATGGCGGAACTTTATTTGAAAATGATGAGCTTGCAGCAAGAGGTGCGGAAAATAATCCTCCGATAACCGTTAGTGCAAATCGCAAGAATACGGCACCTACAATTGAAAGCGATTTAGAAATCATTGATACAATAAAAGATATAACTGAAGGCAAATCTCTGGCACAAAGGCGTATAGATAGTGTTATGCGTGACACGGAAACCAAGTATTACAGTGGAGGTGACAAAAACACAGGTCCTAAAGTAAGTAAAGAAAATTACGATCAGGAAAAGGAAGTTATAACCGATGATGAAAAATTAAAAAGTGATATTAAGCGTAGGGTGGAACATGCGGCAAAAAGCAGTAACGAACCTTTAGAAAGCGACTTAGTAACAAGTAAGAAAAAGGAGGTAGATGAATATTCTAAAGATGACGTTAATGCTTATAGGAAAAAAGTGTTTCAAACCGCTAGTTGGAGGGGAAATTCAGAGAGGGTTAAGGCTAGCTTAGAAGTAGAAGGAGCTATCGACGTTAATGAAAAAGGCAAAGATGGAATGACGGCAATGCATCGTGCCGCTTCAGAAAATCATTCTGATGTTTTAGATATTTTATTAAGTCAGGAAGGAGCCGATGTTAATGCTAAAAATGATAAAGATTTGACACCTCTGCACTTTGCCGCAGAAGCAGGCAGTGTAGATGCTGCAAGAAAACTAATAGAAAAAGGAGCGGATGTTAATAGTCAGGATTCTAACCTTAAAAATACACCGCTTCACTATGCCTCAAAAGCGGCCGGCAATACAATGGAAATCACAGATATTTTACTTGAAGCGGGTGCAGATATTGATATCAAGAACGCTATAAGGGAGACTCCGAAAGAAACTGCACAAAGAAGAGGCAATGTTGGTGTTCAGCTAAAAATTGAAGGGGCTGAGGAGACAAGAAGGTATGAAGCGGAGCAATCTCCACCGGCTTCCGAGATTCCTCAATTTACTTTTGAGATGCCGAATTTTGAGCAGTCGGTTTTAAATCAACCGACTGCGGATATAGATGATTTATCTATTGGTGCCGATAGTTTTCTTGCAAAGCTGGAAGCCGAGATGAAGGAAATTGAATTTAATACTAAAAAAAGCACTCCGGTCAGAGTGGGAAATGGTCATGATGTTGTTACGGATGCAAGCAATATAAAGCCGAAAGCCAAAGAGCATATAGAAAAAAACTCATCAAAAATGAGAGATGTTAGTTCACAAGAAAAAGCTGCCAAACCAATCGGTACACAAAATTCGGGAAGGGAAAGCGGTAGAGAGCGTTGATATTTTTCAAGTTATTTCGAACCTAAATTCTTATCCTTATACTCGCAGAAATTAATTACATCACATCTGTAGCATAGAGGCTTGCGTGCCTTGCATACGTAGCGACCGTGCAGGATTAGCCAGTGGTGGGCGTGTTGCAGCCATTTTGACGGAATTACTTTTAGTAGTTTTGCACCTGTTGCATCGGGAGTTTTTGTTTTTACCAGACCAAGGCGGTTACTAACCCTGAAAACGTGAGTATCAACCGCAATTGTGGGCTTTCCGAACGCACAGTTTAGAACGACATCGGCGGTTTTTACGCCGACGCCCGGAAGTGCTTTGAGCGATTCGAAGTTGTCAGGAACTTGGCTATTATGCTTTTCGACCAGTATATTACTTAAAGCGATAACGTTCTTTGCCTTTGAGTTAAAAAGACCTATTGTCTTGATATATTTTTTCAAGCCTTCCTCGCCTAATGCTACCATTTCTTCCGGCGTTTTTACAGCCTTGAACAAGGATTCCGTAGCCTTATTAACACCTATATCGGTAGCTTGTGCCGATAATACGACTGCTACTAATAACGTGTAATTATTAACGTAATTAAGCTCTGTTTCGGGTTCGGGGTTCTGTTTAGAAAAAACTGAAAATATCTTATCGACTGTTTCTTTTTTCATGTAGAATATTCTTGCAAGTATATGTTTACATGACTTTTATATTTCTTTTAGGAAGGCTTCCATATCTTCCACCGTCTGTACTGAGGAGCTTTCTATATCGCTATCGATACGTTTTACCAGTGTGGATAGCACTTTACCCGCACCGAACTCCACTATTTTGTTGATACCTTTTTCCTTCAGTTTTAATACCGATTCACGCCAGCGAACCGTTCCGGTTACCTGTTTTACCAGTAATTTCTTGATATCTTCGGAGTCTATAACTACATCGGCGGTTACATTTGCGATTAACGGGACGTTAGGGCTTTTTAAGTTAACTATACCTAAGGCATCTTCCATAATTTTGGCGGCAGGCAGCATAAGTTCACAGTGGAAGGGTGCGCTAACCGCAAGTTTTACAGCTCTCTTAATCCCGTAATTTTGAGCTGCAATTATAGCCTGATCGATTGCTTTTGCATCACCGCTAATCACGACCTGTCCGCCTCCGTTATCATTTGCCGCCTGACATACTCCGTAGCCGGATACCTCTTTTGAGATTTTTGCCGCCTGTTCATAATCTGTGCCTATCAATGCTGCCATACTTCCCTGACCTTGGGGAACCGCATCTGTCATAGCATTGCCTCGTATTCTAAGCAATTTTGCCGTATCGGAAAGTGATATTGCACCTGCGGCACATAAAGCACTATATTCACCAAGAGAATGTCCGGCGACATAATGGCACATATCCGAAAGCTTCTTGCCGCTTTGTTTTTCTATTGTTCTTGTTATGGCAATAGATGTAGCCATAAGAGCCGGTTGAGTGTTCCGAGTCATCGTAAGATCTTCGATAGTGCCTTCAAATATCATGGCTGACAGCTTTTCGTTAAGTGCTTCGTCAACTTCTTCAAAAACGTCTTTGGCAGACGCAAAATTGTCTGCAAAATCCTTACCCATACCTACAAATTGAGAACCCTGCCCCGGAAATACGAATGCTTTACTCATTATTTACCTCGTTATAATTTCTTACAGCTTCAATGTAATAATAGATTCCGAAACTATTTGCAAACTACTAAATAGAACTTTATAAGGGTGGTTATGTTTAAGGGGACTTTTTTTTTCATTATATTCGTTATTTTAACTACCGTTAATGTGGCGGTGAGTGCGGAGTGGGGCGTGGATGAAGATGACATTAAATCCCTGAAAAAATCTATAAAATATATTGAGCAAAAGAAATTTGATTATGCCGTTTATGAGGCAACTAAAACCAAAGATAATGATATTTTCGACCTTGTTCTTTGGATGTCATATGTAAGAGGCTATGAAGGTCACGGATATGACGAAATAACGGCTTTTGTATTGAAAAATAGTACGTGGCCTAGCCTAAAGATAATACGAAACCGTGCAGAATTCTCTCTTCCCGACGGTCTTCCTCCTGAAAAAGTAGTAAGCTATTTTAAAAATGATGCTCCTGTTACCGGACATGCAATGCGGATATTGGCTGAAGCTAAAATCAAGCTGGGGCATGATGAACGGGAAATTAACGAGCTTATCAGGCGTGCTTGGAGGCAGGGGGATTTCGGTTATGATGAAGAAAAGAATTTTATAAAAGACCACTTAAAAAGGTTAAGACAAGAAGACCACCTTGAGAGAATAGACAGGCTTTTGTGGGAACATAAATTATCCGACGCAAAGAAAATAATACGTTATGTTAGCAGTGAATATAAAACATTGTTTACGGCAAGGATATATCTTATCACGAGGAGGAGGGGAGTAGATGCCCTTATCGCAAGGGTAGATGATAAATTACAGGATAATCCGGGGCTTTTATATGACAGGATTCAATGGCATATGAAGCGTAAAAATTATAACAGGGTTTATCAGTATATAAAGCAAGTCGATAAAACCATGCCCTATCAGGAAAAATGGTGGAAAATTAAAAATGTTATAATAAGGGAGCTTATTGACGAGCTTAAATATAAGGAAGCTTATGCTATAGCTTCAAATCACGGAAATGAACCGGGAACCTCTGAATTTGCCGAGTCCGCATGGCTTTCAGGCTGGCTTGCTTATATAATAGATAAAAAAGATGAGGCATATAGCCATTTTTACGATATGTATAAAAGCGTAAATTATCCTGTAAGCAAATCCAGAGCAGCTTATTGGGCAGGGCGTGTTTCAGAGGAAACAAAAAACAATGAAGTAGCTGAAAAATGGTATAAGCTTGCAGCGGAGCATACCACGACTTTTTACGGTCAAATGGCACATTTAAAAGTTTATCCGAATCAAAAGCTGAAAATTGAAGCCGATTTTGGTGATGCAAAAGTAAATCATGCAAGATATAAAAATAACAGACTGACCAAGATAGCTTATATGCTAATCAAAGTCGGTGAGCACGGTAAGGCTAAACAGTTCATAAAAGCTGCCATAGATGAAAATAACAGTGCAGGTGAGATGCACCTTATAAGTGAACTTGGAATCGCCCTTAATCAGGTGGAGTTGTCGGTAATGGCGGCAAAAGAGGCTATAAAAAAACAAGTGGTACTGACAAATACCGGGTGGCCTGTTATAGCAACATCAAGCGAGCTATATGCCGATAAACCTTTGGTTATGGCAATCGCAAGGCAGGAAAGCCTGTTTGATACTAATGCTAAAAGCGGTGCGGGAGCCAGAGGGCTTATGCAGTTAATGCCTGCAACGGCTAAATTTGTGGCAGGTGAAATCAGAAAAAGCTATAGTGCCGATAGCTTAAACAAAAGTCCCGAATATAACCTGCAACTTGGCAGTTATTATATAAACCACCTTATAAACCGGTTTGACGGTTCATATGTTCTGGCAATAGCATCATATAACGCAGGACCTTCAAATGTTAAAAAATGGATAGAAAAATTCGGCGATCCCAGAAATGCAAAAAATCATGAGCAGGTGATAAACTGGATAGAGCATGTTCCTTTTAAAGAAACAAGGAATTACATACAACGTGTTTTGGAGAATATTCAGGTTTACAGGCATATCTTTAATGATCAGTCCGTGAATTTGGAAAGAGATCTGTTACGATATAATACAAAATTATCAAGTAATTAGATTAAAATCATTAATTGTCGGAAAATCAGATTTCTTTTAACAGTTTATTAAGAATTAATTTGTAACATTGCATTTGGTAGTTAACCTTAAATATTTTGATAATGTCAAAGAAAAAGAGTAGTGATTCTTTAAGATGTTATGGCGATGTAACGCCTGTTTTAGAGAAAAAAATAAAAAGTTCATTAAAAAGTAACCGCATGGGCGGGCTTATTTACATATCTATTGATAACCTTGCAATGATAATAAGTTCACACGGGGGGGACTACACGGAAGGATTAATCAAAGGTATAAGTAAAAAAATCGAGAGTTTTGTAGGAGAGTCAGGTTGTGTAATAAGAAGTGATAGAAATAAGTTCAGTGTTATTTTAAGCGATTCTCCTCCGGATGTTATTAACGAAAAATCCAACGAAATGCATAAAATGATACAACATTTCGGCAGCTTTGACTCCCTTGAGCCTATACACATCATAACTACCATAGGAAGTGTCGATTTTCCGGGAAATACTCAAGAAGCATTAGATGCAATAGATAAAGCTTATGTGGCATTAAGCGATGCAAAAAAAATGTATTCGCACTATTGTGCATACGAAAATTATAAAAACCATCATGTAGAAGCAAAAAACCAGATGTTGCTTGCCAATTATATTCAAGATGCTTTTTTAAATAATAAGCTAAGACTTGCATTCCAGCCTATAATTAACAGCAAAACCGGTGATATAGATTATTATGAAAGCCTGCTGCGTATAGTGAACGAAGATAACTCGATATCGTCGGCAGGACCGTTCATACCGATTGCCGAGAGAATGGGTTTTATTGATGAAATAGATATGATGGTCTTTGATCTTGTTGTAAATGAACTGGAAAAATATCCTAACCTGAAATTATCGGTAAACCTTTCAAACGTAACGATGAATAGTGCTAGCTGGCTTGCCAATGCACAAAAAATGTTAACAAAAGATATTGCTTCAAGATTGATAGTTGAAATTACTGAAACGGCAGAAGCAAGTAGTATGCATATAGTGGCTAACGTTATATCGGTGCTGCAAAGTTTCGGATGCAAGATAGCCCTTGATGACTTTGGAACGGGTTATACCTCGTTTTCACAGCTAAAAAGTCTACCTGTCGACATAATCAAGATAGACGGCTCCTTTGTTAAAGACATAGCAATCAACCCTCAGAGTAAGTTTTTTGTAAAAACCCTTATGGAGTTTAGCAAGAACTTCAATTTAACATCTGTTGCAGAATTCGTGGAAAGTAAAGAAACTGCCGATATACTTATAGAAATGGGAGTTGATTACCTTCAGGGGAATTATTTTTCTCCCGCAGTCAGTTACAGGGACTGGATGGGTGAAGAAAAAAATATAAGTTAGTCTTATATCTCAATACCGTATTTTACATGTTTAATTTTTAGTGATAGATTTCTTGTACTAATTTAATGATTACAGGAATTAATCAATGACATACAAAGGATACATAAGTATCGGTCTTATGAGCGGCACTTCAATGGACGGTATTGATGCGGCTATAATAACTACGGACGGAGGGAACATATATAGTTTCGGTGAGTCTGTTTCAGTGGCATATGATAACCCTACTAAAGAGCTTATACGTAGTGCGATTAACGAAACGGCTGACATTCCCGAGGTTGAAAAAGAGTTAACACGACAACATGCAAAAGCCGTTAAACTTCTATTAGAGAAGTCCGGTCTATCCCCTTTGGATATCGGGGTTATAGGATTTCACGGTCAAACAATAAAGCACGATCCCGATAACGGTATAACCGTACAGATAGGTGACGGCAAGTTACTTGCACAACTGACAGGCATTAACGTAGTGAACGACCTACGTTCAAATGACGTAAAAAACGGTGGTCAGGGTGCGCCTTTAGTACCTTTATTCCACAAAGCATTGGTAAAAAACTCCGATATTTCATTACCGGTTGCTATAGTAAATATTGGCGGAGTTGCAAATATTACCTACATTGACGAAAATACTATAATAGCGTTTGATACGGGACCGGGAAATGCCCTTATTGATGACTGGATATTGAAAAACAATGCAGGGTCATGTGATAAAAACGGTCAATATGCATCAAACGGTGATATAGATGAAGAGATTCTTGCCGAACTTATCGGTCACCCTTACTTTGATAAAGTTCCGCCCAAGTCACTGGACAGGAACGATTTTAACAATAACCTAATTGACGGACTATCACTTGAAGATGGAGCGGCAACACTTTCAGCTTTCACAATTTCTTCAATTATAATGGCAGAGAGTCATTTTCCACAGAAAGTAAATTCATGGTATATCTGCGGTGGCGGAAGGCATAATGATTTCATCATGAACGGTCTTAGGGCAACAACGGAAGTTGCCGTTCACAAAATCGAAGAGTTAGGCTTAGACGGCGACATGATAGAAGCTCAGGCGTTTGCCTATCTTGCAGTACGCAGTTTAAAGAATATGCCGCTAACTTTGCCTAGCACGACGGGAGTTAAAAAACCTGTCAGCGGCGGCATTTTAAACGTAGCTTAAAAATCTACCGCTCTTTAAATGACCTTCTGAATGAGTCTATTATAGGGCTTGCAAGGTAATTTAGGAATGTAGATTCACCTGTTTTTATAAACGATTCGGCAGGCATACCCGGATATAGCTCAACGTTAGCCGCAAGATTGTCTATTTCTTCCTCATTTATTTCAATTCTGGCAAGGAAATAATGTTGTCCGGTTTGTTCATCGGTAAATTTATCTGCGGATAAATATATCACCTCCCCATTCAAGCGAGGGACAAAACGGCTTTTATATGCACTAAGCATAACTTTAGCTTCAAGTCCTTCCCTTACTATATCAATATCTTCAGGTTTTACTCTGGCTTCCACTATCAACTTATCATTTTGCGGAACTATATCCATTATCTGAGCACCCGGTGCAATAACCCCTCCAAGCGTATGGAACTGCAACCCTGTTATCTTGCCTGACTGCGGTGCGACTATGATTGTACGTTCCAGAACATCACCTGATGCCAGTAATTTCTCACGAAGGTCTGAAACCTGTTGCTGTACATCTTTTAGCTCGGTCATTACTTCCTTTAGATATTCGTTCTGCACATTTATCATCTGCAACTGCACTTCGGAGATGCTGCCTTGAATAGTGGCAATTTCGGAAATGAATTGAGCGGCTTGCCCCTTTAGTTCGGATTGTTTGCGTTTTAATGCCAGCAATCTTGGTTTTTGTTCAAGTCCCTTGTCCAGTAAGTGGCTTACCGTTTTTACTTCTTCACCTATCAAAGCACTTTGTGCTTTTACTTCGTTTATCTGAGCCGATAAGCCTTCTATCTGATCATTATATTGCATGATACGTTCTTGCAATATATCCACCTGTCCTATAATAGTAGCCCGTCTGGTCTCAAAAAGCCTTTTCTGGCTCGCTATAACTTCTTCGGTCTTATTATTTGCAAGCCCTGCTTCATATATGGAGTCAAAATTAACTTCGGTTAAATCATCTCTTTCGGCTAAAAGCCTTGCCTCGGTAGCAAGTGCGTTTCTAAGCTGACCCAGTAATAATTGTTGCTGTGCCGTAGCTGATGTTGCATTAAGTGTCATTAGCGGTTGCCCCTGTGTGACTACGTCGCCTTCTTTTACCAGTATTTCACTGATAATTCCGCCTTCAAGATGCTGTATGGTCTTGCGGTTTTCATGAAGCACAACCGAACCTGTGGCGATAGATGCACTTTCAAGGGGGGCTAATCCCGCCCATAATATAAAGAATCCTGTAACAAAAGCCGTAATTATCATTCCCCATTTAGATATAGGGGCGATAGATTCGGTAACTTCTTTTATTTCCTCTGCATTATCAAGTTGAGTCGATGCCGCAAGATATGGAAACGGCGAATCGTTTTTATTAGCCGCTTTCTTTTCTTTTATCGTATTTTTATGAAAATTGAATTTTTCTGCTATTTTCCGTTTCATATTATTTTCTTTTTGCTATTTAACCCTGCACAGCCTTTAGCTTAGGCAATACTCCCTTTTCTCTCATATTATTTATTACGGTATCCCTGTCCCCGAAATCCGCAATTTTACCTTCCGACATCAACAATACCTTATCTGCCACTTGTAATATTGCAGGTCTGTGCGATATAATAACCGTAGTAATGTTTCGCTTTTTACCGTTTTGTATTGCTCTCATAAGAGCCATGTCCCCTTCATTATCAAGGCTAGAATTAGGCTCGTCCAATACAACAAGCTTCGGGTTGCCGAAATACGCTCTTGCCAAACCTATACGCTGTCTTTGTCCTGCCGATAATGTCATGCCGTCAAGACCTATATTAGTCTTATAGTCTTCAGGCAGACGCAGGATAAGTTCGTGTACGTTAGCAAGCTGTGCAGCTTCAATGACTTCCTCGTCCGTAGCGTCTGAATTCATACGTGATATATTGTCTTTTATAGTACCTGCAAACAGTTCTACGTCCTGCGGTAAATAGCCTACATATTTACCGAAATTGTCCCTTCTCCAGTTATATACGTCCGCACCGTCCATGCGAACATTGCCCGATGCGGGCTGCCAAACGCCTGTCAGGAGTTTTGCTATTGTTGATTTTCCTGCCGCACTTGGTCCTATAACCGCTAATACATCACCTGCATTTAACTTAAAATTAACAGCCGATATTGTAGGCTTTTTAGTTCCCATAGGTGCGAAATACACATTTTCAAAAGAGATATTCCCTTTTGGTTCAGGAAGCTCTATTGACGAAGCCCTGACCGGAGAATGCTCCAGCGATTGAGTTAGTCTTTTCAATGACTTCCTTGCCGAAATAAAACCTTTCCACGAGCCGATGGCAGTTTCAAACGGTGCTAAGGCACGCCCTACAAGTATTCCGGCTGCTATCATAGCACCTACGCTCATCTGAGCCTGCAAAACATAATAAGCACCCACACCTGTTACCCCGACCTGCACGGCAAGCCTGAAAAATCTTGTTATACTTGAATATATGGCACTTTTACGACCGGCATGTTCCTGTAATATCATGGACTTGGTATTGGATTCCTGCCATATCTTCGTTACATTTTCCAGCATTCCCATTGCTTCTATCGCCTCAGCGTTTCTGGCTGCCGTATCTGCGTAGCTTGAACTTTTTATACTATGCTCCCCCGCCGACTCGATAGCCGACTTAGTGGAAAACTCGTTCATTATCGCTATTATGAATAAAAACACACCGCCTATTATCGATACTATCCCGATTGCAGGGTGGATAAAAAACAGGAATATGATGAATATCATTGACCACGGAGCATCAAGCAGTGAACTCATTGCCTGTCCTGTGATGAAATTCTTTATGCTCGCCATGTCCTGCAAATGCTGACCTGAAGATATCGTGCGTTTATAGGCAGAATTTGCGATACCGTGAGCAAATAAAACCGGTGACATTCTCTTATCAAGCCAGCTACCTAATTTTATCATCACGAACGAGCGAACGCCTTGTATTAAACTTAAGCATGTCAAGGCAAGAAATGCTACTAAAGTCAGCATTACCAATGTTTCTATAGATGCACTTGATATAACCCTATCTAGCACCTGAAGCGAATAAATAGGAATAGCAAGCATCATTAGATTGCTTATAAAACTAAATAAAAGCGAATAATAAAACGCTTTTTTACATGCATTCAGAGCTTTTTTTAGAGACAGTAACTTTTCATTCTGATTAACTTTCATTAATAACCACCTATTAATAGAAGCAATACTGCTTCATTGCGAACTTAAGTCCGGCATGATAATTGTAATATTTATAAAGCTCAATTTTTTTGAGGGTGGAAATATAACATATTAAAATATTAATGTAAATCAAAGATATGTAATGCAAATTTTGTGAGGGTTCAATAAACATAGAATTTGTCATACTGAATTTATTTCAGTATCTTCTTTGTCACGTTGGAGATGCTGAAACAAGTTCAGCATGACAAAAAATTAAATATTTCAGTGCAATTTTTACAAATTCTAGTTTATTGAACCCTCACAAAATTTTACTTATTCGGTCGGTATCAACTAAGAGTCGAAAAAGGGCCTGTGAAACAACAACCTGTAACTGATTAAGCTACTGATATAGCACCTATAAATGCTAATTTCGTTAATTATTCTTTAATTATTTTAGCGTAATATTAATAATACAATGTTATGTAAGTAATATGACTCAAGTAGGTCATTATCGAACACGTAGTCTGTAAGTAATTGATAAAATGCGTGTGGCAGGTAACTATTATGAGTATCATACAAAGCTATATTGCAAGTGCTGTAATAGCAAGCATTAATAATACCACACAAAATCTTAATTCATCTATATTAAATCTGGCAGGCGGTACAAGAACCAATGCGGGCGTAGCAGACCTGTCGGTCGGAACAATTTTAAGGAACAACTCAAGCACATTAACACAGGCTAACATCAATGCAGGGCAGGGGAAAAGCCTGCTGGAAACGGCTAAAGGCGGTTTTGATCAGGTACTTGACCTATTGCAGGACATCAAAAACCTAACTGTTCAGGCACAAGATACTTCTTTAACTGAAAATCAGCGGGCTAACTTAAACACCGAAGCACAAACGTTAATTGATGAGATTAACAGACTGGCAAATAACACTAGCTTTAACGGCAAGAATCTTCTGAACGGCACTATAAGCGGGACAGCAACTGCAACCACCGCAACAGGGCAAGCTACTGAAAATTATACGTTGCTTGATACAACGCAATATTCTTTTTCAGGTACGGTTGCAGCCGGTGAGCTTGCCACAGCCGACACATTTGCAGCCGTAACATCGACAAATATAGGAGCTACGGCAGGCACGGGAACTATAACCTTCACAGATGTGTCGGTAACAGGTGACGGCGTTTTTACAATAGGTGGCGGAACTGTAAGTTTCGGTGACGGAGCTACAGATAAGGAATCGCTCGCAGCCGATTTTGTTGCAAATGCAAGGGCAAGCACAAATGCTGACGTAAGGAGCTTTATATATACCGATAATTTAGACGGTACGGTAACCGTAACTTCCGCCGACTTGGGAACATCAGGTAACCTTATCGATTTTCAGATAACTGATGATAGCGGAGGTGAGATAACAGGCGTAACATTCGGTTCAACAAATGTTATATCGGGTGCGGTTGATATAACTGACGACGGAACCGTCGGAACTACACGTAACGACCCCACTTCAGCCACTGTTGATGCCAACCTTCAAGGGCAGCTTACCGATTTTACGGCAGCTTTGGACACTACGGGAACATATAACGCCGTTACGTTCACAGTTGATATTAACGGAACGACATATACATCACAGGCAGTACAGCTATTTGGTACAGGCGGTTTTAACTCAAAAGGTAATACCATAAAGCAGGATCAGGTTATCACTTTTTATAACACAAGTGGTGCTACGGACGGTTCCGGCGTTTATACGGATAACGGTTTTAGCCTAACTGTAGGTGCATCTGATATTACCATATCAGGCGGTACGCAAACCGCTTTTGAAACCGACCTTACCAATACCGCACAGGGGTTTGCAACGCAGCTTACCGATAACCGAATTAACCAAAGCCGTGACATAGTGTTAGCTGTAGATAATGATACGGGCGGAGATTTTGACGTTGCGTCGGTAAGTTCAAATAATACATTTGCAGGAATTGAGAGCTTTGACGCTATCGGAACAAATGAACGCAAAGACATAGCTTTTGTCGGAGACAGGTTCGGTGATGACGGCAGGGTAGGTGACATAGGCAGTTTTGCATTTAACGGAGCGATAAATACTATATCCGTAACCATAAACGGAGAAGTATATACATCGGATATATCGGATAATACGGCAAATACGGGCGGTATAGTAGATGGTGCGGGCAGTTATAACAGCACTACTAAACAACTTAGCGTTGGAGCCGGTACTATTTTGGTTTTCCATAGTGCAGCCACTAATGACGGCAGGCAGCTAAGAATAGACCTTAGCAACCTGACTGATACAACTATAGAGCTGGACGGTACTACAAATCAGACAACATTTACAGATGACCTTGATACGCTATTCGGTGTGTCGAACAATCCTTCACTTTCATTTCAGGTAGGAACAAACAGTACCGATACTATAGGTGTGTCACTTGGCAGTGTTCTAACTTCGGATATCTTTCAAGACGATGCAGGAACAACACAAAATATAGACATATCGTCTATAGCAGGTGCAATAGAAGCACAGGAGGTTATTGACAACGCTATTAATACGGTATTGGGCGAGCTATCGACCGCACAATCGGGCATTACAGCATTTACATCGGCAATAACCACAAATAACATAATGATAACAAATTTCGATGCGGCAAGTTCGGCATTGCTTGATACCGATTACGCACTTGAATCAACATTATATGCTCAATATACATTGCAACTAAATTCATCAATTTCAGTCTTGGCACAAGAGAGCAAAAGGCTGCAAAACCTGCTACAGCTACTTTCATTTTAGGAGGAATTATAATAACAAGGCATTGCTGACTAATATAGTTTTCAGTGTTTTTTTAATTTTTGTCATGCTGAACTTGTTTCAGCATCTACCCTGAAACAAAGAAGATGCTGAAACAAGTTCAGCATGACAAAGACTATATTTAGTTAAAAATGACATAAATTTTTTCCGCAAAGTACGCAGACTAAAAATCAAAACAAGTAAGTTTTCATAAAAATATAACAAACCACAGGAGGGGGATAATGACCTATTCAAACCCATATGCGGCATATAGCCGTGCTAATGAAACAAAAAGCCACGCAGAACAGATATTTCTGCTATATTGTGGAGCTATATCTTTTGTACAGCAAGCAAAAGAGGCACATCAGGAAAACGACCACGACAAAAGATATCGGCTGATTGACCGTACAATGAAGATAATAAGGGGGTTAAGGGCATGTCTTGACTATGAGGCAAACCAAAAGGTTGCAACGGCACTTAATGACTATTACAAAGACATAGACACACTCCTTGTAGCAATTCAATGCGAGGATAATAAAGAAGAAATTTGTGATAAGGTTATAGAAAACCTAAGAACTATAAAAGAAACATGGGCGGAAATAAATCCGGATATAAAGTCGGTATTGGAACCTGACAGCTATTTACCTCCGAATAAAGGGGAGTTTCATGCCGGCTATAAGCCGAATGATTTTTCCGTATAACACTACCTAACGGGCGGCAAAATATATGTTGCACAAGTTCCTATAGTGTTGTAATAAACCTAAAAAAGGTTTGAGTATTATGACACAACCATCGGAACAAGATGTAAATTCTCAAGAAGATAGAGCCGTGCGTATAATGCGTTCTGTTGTAATAAATATGGGTATATTACTTGTTATAGGCACTATAGCTTTATTTGTTGCGGTAATAATGAAATCTAACTCATCATCTGATAAAAAAGCGGAGTCCAAAGCGACCACACAAGATGAAACATTTGCACAAGGAGAGTGTAAGGCATATAAACAAGCCGATGTGCCGCTAACGGGCAAGGTTATTTCATCTGATACCGATAATTATATTCTAACAATAACCACAACGGATCAGGTCATTGCATATAACTTATGTACCGGAGAGGTTATAGCTAAGTTTCAGTCAGTTGGGAATAATTAGTAATTACGTTTTGTTAACGTTAGATGTAGTGCCACTATACATCTTGGAATGGTTTCCGATATCATATATTCCTCATCATCACCACCTGCACCATCAGTACAGTTGCTATCATATGCCGAGCCGTCATCCATCTTATTATCAATGCTTTTAGCTTGAGAAGGAGTAAACAAAGAACCGTAAGAACGCTGATTTGGAACATGTCCGCCTATTATAAGCTGATTTCTGACCGGAATTGTAGAATCTATATCATTTTTCCATCTATCGTCAGAATTAAAGACCCAACCGCCCTGTCTTGACGATTTAAAAGCCGATGCAGGTATATTAAGACCTGCTAACATAGCATTTGGTCCTCCAGTATTGTTATTACCGGTGTATGCTCCTTCTATCAGATCGGCAAATCTTAGATGCATCCAGGCAATAAAATTCTCATGATTGTCATATGCGACACCGTTATTCATATCCTGCCAATAAATACGGTCATTACCGCTTCCGTTACAGTCATAAGGCGCACCGGAACAGTTTATTCCCAGTGAATAGGCTGAAGCATCAGGCATATCACCTAAAATAGCGTTATATTCAAGGTTGAACGTACTAGCGGCCGCATCATACTTATTGAATTCTGATATTACGGCACGTATTTTTGCTTGTGTTACAAGTTTTTGTCCTCCTACTATACCTGCTACTATCAAACCTATAATAACAATAACTATAGAAAGCTCTATCAGAGTAAAACCGGATTTTTTAGATATAGCCATAACCTTAATATAAAAATAATTCAATTATTACAAAGAATAAATTTTAACATAACAAGATTTATAAACCAGAAAAATATTTAATTTTTTTGTTTAAAGGGTAATATTGAAAAATAGTTCAAAAATAACTAACTACTTATCTCTAAAATAACAACTTTTTTTCTTTTTTCTTGCTTCTTGCCGGCTATATTAGGATCTATAACACCTATCAATCGTCCTATGCCTGCTGTAAAAACGAACGAAAAAACAAAAGCCAGTGTAATAACCAGATAAATATCGGCTCCCGAAAAAATAGCTACCGTCATAAAAAAAAGAAATATTGCTACTATAAGGGCTTCTAATAATAGAACTAATAAATAGAAAGGCGATAGAATACCTGCAATAAGCCAGATTAACCTTACTCCACGATTCTTAAACTTTGAAAAAAGTTTAAATGTGGTTAAAACTTCTTTTCTTTTACCGTATATGCGAAAAACAAGTTTATCATCTTTTTCGTATATATCGTAAAACTTACCTGCCACTTCATTGCTTTTCATATATAGTATTGTAGCACAACTTTGTCATAAAGTGTACATTTTTTTTAAAAATGCAATAAATTTTTAACTATATTACATCGGATTGCATGGTTGGAGGGAAAAACCGATTAACAGGACATTCCGCTTATAATTATAATTAACAAAATTCCGGATTTTTTTTAAGTAGCACAACATGCTATCAAAGTGTTACATCAACTTCAATATACGATATATATCACATTGTTTGTTAGTGCATAGTAAGCGTTTTTCAAGGCTGCACTGTTCTTCATTGAAGCATTCGACCTCGCAATATTCCTGCAACAGGTCAATGTCGGGTATTGTGATTTCCCGACCCTGAAAATTAATGTTCAGGTCTTGTTTAAGTCTTTTCATAGCTCTTGAGAATGTTTCGGGCTTCATACCTAGTCTGGACGCTACAAGATATTTATTATACGGCAACTGCAAACTGGTTTTGTACCCCCTGTCCATTGACAGCTTTAGCAAAAAACAGCCGACACGCTGTGAGGTGGTCAGCTTGCTTATATGTTCGTATGTAAGGCTTAACTGGTTATTATGGTGTGATATGGAAGCAAGCATTTTTAATGCGATATTCGGATTTTTCCTTACTTCCTCACGTATTGTATAGGCCTCTAATATCAATGCTTTTGCCCCGCCTCCTACAACTTGTGCACTATACGGATAATCAGACCCTTCAAAAGTTGCGACCTCACTAAAGGCGTCGCCTATAGTAACAAGAGAAATTACCGTTTCTTCACCGTCTTTGTTAACTCTGTATAATTTTACCCAGCCTTCAAGAATTATAAAAAACTTATCGGCAGGTTCTCCGTACTGAAACATCTGCCGGTTTTTTTTATATTCCTTTTGTTGTAGCTTACTAACAAAATATTCCAACTCATCGTTAGAAAGTTCTGCAAAAAAAGGAATGGTTTTCAGTAGGTTAATGTGCTTCATGGCTAAACTCTAAAACTTAAAAAAATCTTGATAACGGTCAAGGAACTAATTATGCTTTTATATAGTTTTGTACTTGTGTTTAATAAAACTTTTAATATATGATAATGTCCATGCAAAAACAAAAAACTTCATTTCCCCAGCGTACACTAGGTCCCGTCTCAGACTTGGAGCGTCATCTGCCATCTGAATGGTGGAAAAGCCTTTTCAACTCCCTTTATCTTAAAACTGACGGAGATGTTGTTGAAAATCAGGAAAATACCAAACGTGATGTAGATACGTTAATTAAAACACTTGGTTTAAAAACGCAAGACCGAATTTTAGACTTATGCTGCGGTCAGGGGCGTCACGCTATTGAGCTTGCCGGTCGTGGCTTTAATAAGGTGACGGGTGTGGACAGGTCGCGTTATCTGGTACGCCTTGCACGGAAACGTGCCTTGAATATGAATCTGCCTATACAATTTTCGGAAGGCGATGCTCGTAAATTCCGTTTGGGCGATAATAGTCAGGACGTTGTATATTTAATGGGTAACTCGTTCGGTTATTTTGAACGGGAAGAAGATGACTGCGAGGTGCTGGAGTCTATTAAGAAAACATTGGTGTCAGAGGGCAAAATAGCACTTGATATAACAAACGGCTCTTGGATGCGTAAGTCATTCGAACCACGTTCATGGGAATGGATAGACCAAGACCATTTTGTGTGTAGGGAGCGTTCCTTGTCATCTGACGAGAAGCGTATAATTTCTCGTGAAGTTATAGTACATGCTGAAAAAGGTGTTATTGCCGACCAGTTCTATGCCGAGCGTCTGTATGACGAATCGCAGATAAAAGAATTGCTGGAAAAATTATCATTCGATAATATTGAAGTTCATAACAGCATAGAAACCAGCTCTACAAGGAACCATGATTTAGGTATGATGGCAAACCGCCTGTTCGTTACGGCTGTTTCACCCGTGAAGAAATCAAGACCTAAGACAAAAAAATCAGAACGTGAAGTATTGGTATTGCTTGGTGACCCAAGACTTGCCGATAGCGTTAAAAAAGGCGGAACATTTAACTCGGAAGACCTTGAAACGGTTGACAGGCTTAAAAACACGCTAAACGATATTGAAGGATATAAATTCCAGTTCCTTGATAACCATGCAACATTTTTACGCAATCTTCCGAATAAAACAAATTCTTTTGTTTTAAATTTCTGTGATGAGGGCTATTTAAATGATGCGTTTAAAGAGCTGCATGTACCCGCCCTTCTTGAAATGCTTAATATCCCGTATAGCGGTGCAGGACCTGCATCGTTAGGATTGTGCTACAACAAGTCGATAATACGTTCTATGGCTATAAGCCTTGATATTCCGGTACCTGAAGAAACATATTACGACCCAAGCGATCAGGCTGCGTCAATTCCTTCTATTTTTCCGGCTATCTTGAAGCCGAATTACGGTGATAGTTCAATCGGTATAACTAAAGATGCCGTTGTATCAAATGCCGAGCAGTTAATTGCGTATCTTGAAAACTTAAGGGAAATACTGCCTAACACTCCTATACTTATACAGGAATTTTTGGCAGGCAACGAGTATAGTGTCGGAATTATCGGAAATCAGGGGAATTATACGGTGTTGCCGATATTGGAGGTGGATTACAGCAAGCTACCTAAAAAATTACCTCAAATATTAGGTTATGAATCAAAATGGCTGCCTGACTCTCCGTATTGGAATGATATAAGCTATATAGAATCAAATCTTGACGAAGAAAACAAAAGGAAGTTAATCGACGCATCGATATCTTTATTTGAAAGAACCGGCTGTAGGGATTATGCACGTTTTGATTTCAGGGCTGCTAAAGACGGCAAAATAAAATTGCTTGAGGTAAATCCTAATCCGGGTTGGTGCTGGGACGGAAAACTTAACCTTATGGCAGGTTTCGGAGATTATAGTTACAAGGATTTATTACAACTCATTTTAAAGTCATCGATGGAACGCTATGAAGGCTATTGCGAACAAAGTGATAGGCAAAGCGGTACTATCGCAGCCTAGTGACTTTAATATTGACTATGTATGCAGTCGGATTGAACAAACAGGTTTTGCCCATATTAAAAACTTATTTCCCGAATCTCTTTTAAAATCTTTATACAAAGAAATAAAGGATTTAGATGAAAGCCGTAAATTGCAGCCTGCCGGAATAGGCAGGGGTAATGCTCATACGGTTATTAAATCCGTGCGTCGTGATAAAATACACTGGATAGAAGGCTCAACTCTTGCTCAGTGCCAATTAAATGAAGCACTAGATGGGATAAGGGTAGATATAAACAGGCGTTTAATGCTCGGGCTATTTGATATAGAATCGCATTTTGCCGTATATAGGGAAGGGGATTTCTATAAAAAACATCTTGATAGATTCAAGGGGCAAAAAAACCGTGTATTATCGATGGTAATTTATTTAAACCCGAAATGGCGTAAATCCGACGGCGGTTTATTAAACGTTTTCACAAATGATAATATCTTATCCGTAATGCCGCAATGGGGTAATGTAGTTCTATTTTTAAGCGAGAGCATTTTGCACGAGGTGACCGTTACAAAGTGCAATAGATATAGTATAGCTACATGGTTTCGGTGCAATAGTGATAATCCGCTGGAAATATTATAGAAACTCGGCTATATAAGAGAAGTCCTGCAAAGCATGGTTTTTTATCTATCAAATTGTATAGTAAATTGTTAAATTCATATCCTAAAAGAAAAACGTCATTACCCGAATTTGCGAAGCAAATTATAGGGTAATCTCATGATATTGCTCTATATAGCTTTCTAAATAAAATACGGGCGATGACGTAAATTGTTATTTATTTATGTAACAATATTTAGATATTTATCTGTTATAGTGTTATTTATAAAAGCAATAAGAGGTATTATCTATGAAAGGAATAAAAGGTTTGATAGACCGAAGCATTCAAAGTAAAGACACATCAACTACACTAGTTGATGATCCAAGTACCCATAGCGGACTGGTTGTTAAACGTAAACCAAATGGCAGTATTAGGAATCTTCGATGGGATAGCGGTGGCGACAATTCAGTACCACAAAAACTTGATAGTCAGGAATTACTTGATAAAGCATTAAATATTGGTGTCCTTCATAACCAAACTGACGTAGTAGATAAGGTCTTAGAGAAAGGTGCTAATGTTAATGCTAATAACAGGGATGGAGATCCCGTATTATATGATGCTATAAAGAACCCGTCTAGAGACATTGTGCAAACATTGGTGCGTGCAGGTGCTAATCTAGATGCACAAGTGCCAAGTGAAGGAGAGACTGTACGAAATATGATGAGTGCTTATAAACCTATACCAAGCCAGTTAGATGGAACTCCTCTGGGAGATATTCTTAACTCTAAAGATGTAGGTGATAAAATTCGGAGTTATCTAGAACCTCCAAGGAATCCTGATAATGCAATACTGCGAGATGCTGATATTCAAGATGAAATAATGAGTTTTTTACCAAGGCAAGAACATAATAACTACATTAATATGTTAAACGACGAACACAGAACATCTGTTCGGGAGCAATCAGGTCTTAGACAGCTTGACACACCATTAAGCCACCAATCTCATGTACAAAGGCTGGAACAACAACTGGCTCAAGAGCAAGGAAGGAGTAAAGATAATCAACGTGGTTGATATTAGCCATGAGAAAATAATATAAAGGTTGGGTCTATTTTGTCATACTGAGTTACCATTCGTATAAACGCTTTGATTCTACCGAAGACACTTTCTATTATATTTAAGCACTCCGTTTTTCATGCTATTTTCTAATTCTAAGGATTCCCTATGTTTTAATATAGGGTGAGACCTCTGCATAATGCAAAAAACTCGTCATTACCTGAATTTCTACAAGAAATTCTAAGGTAATCTCACCAGAATCGCCCTATAATTTGTTTCACAAATTCAGGCGATGACGTATTATGCAGAGGTCTCATTATAGTATTTCCTCACCTATCCTGTATGCAAGCCATTCTTTATGACGCTTGCGTTCCTGATAGGCAATAAAACTTGTGCTGGTAATTATTATTATACTACCTACGATAGTAGGGAATTTTATAATTTCTCCAAACGCTATATATGCCATTACGGAAGTAAAAACAAGGCTCATAAAGGCAAACGGTTGTATTACCGTTAGAGTGCCTATACTATAAGCATATGTCAGTGTCAGCATATTAAATATAAAAAACACCCCTATCAGCAGCATAACACATAATTGGGTAAATGTCGGGGTTACCCAAGTAGATACCACAAAAGGCAATAGCATCAAAAAACTGAATAAAGAAAAATACCATGTTATTTTAATCATATCGGATATAATTCCCATTCTTTTTATGATTATATCGGTAATAGACCACAAGATACAGGCTCCGATAACCATAAATGATTGAGTCTGGAAAGAGTCGCTTGCAGGCTGAACAATTATAAGCATACCGAAAAAACCCAGTGATAACGCCATATAATAATATTTACGCATAACTTCTTTCAGGATTACTATTGCAAGAATAATAGTAAATAGAGGCGTTGAAAAACTTAAAGCCGTTGCCGAGGGCAAAGAAATTTTATCAAGGCTCATAAAGAACAGTGCCGTAGCAACCAGCCAGAAAAAGGCACGTGTAACATGAGCTAGAATTGATTTTTTCTTAGGAAAGGGCATTAAATTTTTTCTGTTGAATAAAAACAGGGCAACGCATGCCGTGCCTGTTTGAAAAAGCAAAATCTGAACTATGCTCAAACCCGATTGCATCGCATATTTTGTCAACACGCTGATGCACGAAAAAAGAAAGCAGTGTAATACAAAATACGCAATGCTTTCTAGTGAACGTCCGTTATAGTTTTCAAAGTTGATTAGATTTTTTATAGCAATCCACCCACATGTAAATTTTAATATACAATAATTGTAGAAAAACTCAAAAAAAAACTTGATTACAGTCAAGTTTTTTCTTTTTCAGGAGGAGTAATGTCGTTTCTACCGTAACATAATTTATGAGAAAAAAATGACTTTAAAATCTTTAAAAACTTTGTTGGCTGCCGGACTTGTATGCGGTTTATTCTCTGCCCCTGCTTTAGCTGAGGACGCTGAGGTTTCTTCCGATAACAAATACGATCTGGCATATAATAAATGTAGCGATGTTGCCGATAACCAAGAAAGCTACGAGAACTGGGACGATGCATTTAATAACTGCATGCGTCAGGAAGGTTTTGAACCTGAAACTGAAGTTGAAGAAGAGCAGCAATAATTTTACTCTTTATTCATATAAAATCCAAAAAGACATGCCGTATTCCAAGTGTTTACGGCATGTTTTTTATTATACCTTACTTGTGCATGGGGTTATTATAGTAAATTTTAAATTCATTTACGTCATCGCCCGAGTTTTCTTTAGAAAACTATAGAGCGATCTCGGTGAGATTACCCTATAATTGCCTTTGGCAATTCGGGTAATGACGTTTTTCTTAATAGGATCTGAATTTAGAATTTACTATAGATGCACCAAACAACAATTATAACTATTTACTATAATTTCCGGCACAATCTCTGTGAACTTCACTTCAACATTCTATAATTAAAGTTAGAAATTAAAAATTCTACCTATAGTTTATCCTGCTAAAGTCAAAGAAACATTAATTTTGCATAATTGTTTGTTGAAGTGACTGAAAGAGTTAAAGAATAATTTGTGTATCTGTTTTTTGTCAATGTTAAGGATATGTTAATACTTATTTGTTAGGCTTAAAGTAAGTGTTCAAGAAACATGTGGGTTATCTATGCGTAATATATTTATACTGATAAGTTTGTCTGTTTTTGTTACTAAGCCTGCTTTGGCATGTGACTTTAAAAACCTTTTATTCGGAACAAGTGCGAGTCATGTTGTTGATCAGTATGATTTCAACCCGTTGGAAACCGAAATAGGCGAAATGCCGAAAAAAGGTCAGTTTTCCATAAGAGAATTCGGTAATGTAGTATGTAAGAACCTTCCTGAGGGGTCTTTTATCGAGTTTACCTTCATTGATGACAGTCTTGTAAAAGTTAAAATAGAAAATAATAGCAGCTCACAGCCTGTGTTAGATGAGTTAAAAAATATCTTTGGTGAAAATGACGATAAAGACAGAAAAAAGTCACCTGAGGGTAAAACAAAGGTAGCAATGTGGGATATCGGTGAAAAAATGTCGGTACTTTATATGCTTGGTAAAGACTTTAAAGGCAGAACTGTTGAAAGTGCGGATATCAGCTCAAAAATGCATCACTCATTATTTCAGGGTGTAGTTGAACAAAAAAATAAAGAAATAGCCAAATACCTGAAAGAAAATAATCTAGGTAAATACAATGCTTCTTCAAAAGGCGGCAGTAGTTCGTCAGTGGGCAATTCAGGAACTGCCGACGGTAGTTATGACCCCGATGCTCTGGAAAAATTAAAAGACGGTTATGATAAGTCTAATGAGTCATGGAAGGAAAAAAATCAGGATAACCCTAGGAAAGGCAGATAATTAAGGGGAAGGGTCATGTTTAGAAATATTTTTGTACTATTGTCGGCATTCGTTTTTGTCTCTTCGCAAAGCTTGGCAAAATCACCACCTCCGGGAACGGGATTTCAGGACGTACCTACAAGCGTGTTGATAATGCTGGATACGTCAGGTTCAATGGCGTGGTCTGCGTCAGGTGCTGAAACGGACTATCCGTATGACATAACATTTGACTCGGCAGGAAATAAATATGTCGCTAGTTATTACAGCGTTATAGAAAAATACGATTCATCAAACAACTTTGTTACCGGTTGGGGGCAATACGATAATGGTGGTACTACAAACGGTCATTTCCGTTATATTTATGCCATAGATATCGATAGTAACGATAAGCTATATGTTGCAGATTATCAGCGTGGACGTGTACAGGTCTTTGATACGGACGGTAATTATCTGTCTAAGTTTAACGTTTCAACCTCATCTGTAAGAGGACTTGCAATTGACAGGTCGGATCCTGCAAATAACAGGATATATGTTGCAAACGGTAACGGTGATATAGAGGTATATAATACTTCAGGTACACTTTTGGATACTTGGGGTTCGGTTAATAACGCTTATACGGTAGCCGTCGATAGTGCATCACCTGCAAATATATATGTAGCAGGAACAACTAAAGACAAAGTATATAAATATGATTCTAACGGTAACCCTGTAAATAGTTTTGGCGGAAGTAATTCTTTTAATACCAACAATGACCCGCACGGTATAGATGTTGATAGTTCGGGTAATATATATATAGGCGTAAGGGGATCGCCGCATAAGGTTTATAAATATAGTGCGGCAGGAGTGTTGCTGGAAAGTAATGGCGGTTCAGGCTCAACCCTTGGCAAGTTCTCAAATATAAGGGGTATTTCTATTGACCCTTATACGGGCAATATTTGGGTTTCTGACGCAAATAATGACAGGATACAGAACTTTGAAGGCACTGAAGAATGGCCGGGTTCTAATGAGTCACGTCTGTCTCAGGCAAAACGTGTGATTAAAGATATTGTTTCAAACAGCACTCTAACAGATGGGGCGGATTTCGGATTGCTTGAATGGAATAACGGTAATGGAAGTGATACTAACGTTATCGTGCCGATATCAAGTAGCGGTGCATCAACAATATATAATACCATAGACAGCTTAAATGCGAATGGCGGAACATATCTTGACTTTGCAATGGCTACTGCAAACAGCTATCTGCATTCTAACGGATACTTAAATAACAAAAACTGGTGTCAGAAAACAGTTTTGATAGTTATAAGTGACGGTGAATGGGTGGACAACTCCGCATCGGCACTTGCAGAGCAAATGTATAATAATGCAGGGGTAAAAACTTTCGTAGTAGGATTTACTGTGAGTGAATCAAGCTCCGGTGCTGCAAACTATGTTACAATAGCACAAAAAGGCGGTACATATCCTGATTCTCCTGTGTTCGCTAATGATTGGCAGACTTTATACGAGTCAATATCGGACTATATACTACAAACTATTAATTCTACTTTAACTTTCAGTACGCCTACAATTATGCCTGAAGTGACAGGAAGTGACCATATAATACAGGCTACTTTCAAGTATAAAACAGGGCATCAATGGAAAGGAAGCGTTAATAAATACTCCCTTGATGCTAACGGTCTGCTAGGCTCGTTGCAGTGGGATGCAGGTGAGGTATTGGCTACAACTGCTGCGGCTGACAGGGATATATGGACGGTAGGTAACGGTTTGACCGCAACGGATTATAATAACTTCGTAAAAAATAACCTTGACGAGTTAAGGCAGGCTTTATTGGAAAACACCGCAACTAACTATTCTGATGCCGAGTTAGAAGGGCTAATAGACTATGTAAGGGGAATAGATACATATGGTGAGTTCTCAGGCGGTCAGGATGACGAGGGTGATACGATAGTAACGGGTGAGCGTTGGAAATTGGCTGACGTATATCACTCAAGAGCCGTAGCGGTCGGTACTCCGTCTGCGTTTACTTCAGAAACGGCTAATTCAAAAACAGAAGCCTATTATCGTTATACAAACGGATATAATACATTTAAAACAACAGGTTCTGCTGCAACAAGGGATTCTATAATATATGTAGGGTCTAACGGAGGTATGCTGCATGCGTTCAATTCAGATACGGGAGCTGAGGAGTGGGCGTTTGTGCCTCCTAGTATAATACCTAATTTCAAAGATATTATATCTGCTACGGCAGGTGAAAGTAACAGTATTTACGGTGTTGACGGGTCACCTGTTGTTAAGGATATATATTATGGCGGTAGTTGGAGAACTGTTTTGATGGTAGGTTCCAGACAGGGAGGACACACATATTCAGCACTGGATATTACCGATCCTGACAATCCGTTACACCTGTTTACATTTGCCCATAATAAAATTACAGATGAGGTGAGTTATTGGGACGAATCAGGTGCAAGGACTGACTATAGTACCGCAACAGCTATTCCTGCCGCATATGACTTTTCAGAACTTGGTGAGGCATGGTCAAGACCGCTTATGCTACGCCTTCCTGTAGGTAGCGGAGGTGCTATGAAGTGGACAGCAGTGTTCGGTGGCGGGTTTAATGCTGCGGTAAGCGATGAGTATGGTGCAAAATTGTTCATTATCGACCTTGAAGACGGAGGAAAAATAATCAATAAACTTGATATTGCCGATGACGATAGCGGTAACGGTATTGAAAACTCGGTTCCGCCTATGTTAATGGCGATTAATGCGGATTCAAGCACTTTCTTTCAAGATAGTTCGGAACCGAACGGTTCAATAGTATATTTTAGTGACCTAGAAGGTAAATTATGGAAAATAAACCTTACCGATCAGGGTACTTTATATGAAACAGTCAGGTTATTTGATGCAGAATCGGATAATAGCAATACAAGGCTAATGTTCCATGAGCATGCCGCATCTGTGGATAGCAACGGATATCTGTGGCAATATTACGGCAGCGGTGACCAACAGTCTTTAGGTGATATTGATGCTAATATCGCAAATAGGGGATATGCGTATATGCATTCTACTCCTATGACGGATTTTTCAGCAACCTCAATGCACACCGTATCGGATATGGCTAATGTTTCGCTTGGAAACTGCCCTACAGATTCTCAATTCGGCTGGTATATAGACCTTGACGCTAATGAGAAAATTACCGCTAAGGCTACCGTATCAAACGGCTATGTATATTTTTCAAGATATACGCCGAACTCAGGAGATATCTGTTCTTCGGGTACTGCTAAGATATCCGAGCATAGTTATACCTGCGGAAGTCTGGAAGCCGAGTTTGACCTTGGTTATGGTGTTCCTACGGAGTCTATCTTGTATAAGAACAAAATATACCTTGGAATCAGTACCGATCAGGTTGTATCAACCCTGCCTCCGAGTTGGGTGAAATCCGGTAACCTTATAATAGGTACTCCGTCAGAGCTTGCTACAGGCAAGGTTGAAGTTGAATCATGGTGGGAAGATTTTTAGAATTTACTAGCGTCATACTATGGCTTGACCATAGTATCCAAGCAATATAATAATTCATGCACTTTGTGCATACTTCTTTTTCTTTCTTGGATTCCAAATCAAGTTTGGAATGACTTAATCGTTATTAAGGTTAAATTAACGCCGTCATATCGCTATTAAATCTAATTATAATATTGATAATAATCGCTAATTGCATTTTAACGTTTTATATATACTCAAGGCTGATAAAAAAATATTGTTGAATATAATAATTTTGATTATTGTAGCTTTGAATTTACTTTACTTCTCGGTGTCATCCTATGAAAAAAATTTAGTAAAATTTTTTATCATGGTATCCAATTTGAAAAGTTTAGGAAAACTTTTCAATATCTAAAAAGTTTCCTAACTTTTTAGAATGTGGATTCTACTATAATTTTGTTCTACTAACAAAATTCGTGGAATGACAATATAGGTAAATTCAAAGTTACTATATTTAAAAAATTTATAAGTAGTGAATTTATGGGATTGCATCTTAAGAAGGATTATTCTTCAACACAGCCAAGGCAAAAAAGAAAACTAAATGTTGGCGAGCCTAAAATATTCGACATTACTACCGATGATAATGTTAAGCTAAAATTAACAAGATATAAAGGCGGCAATAAAGGCCCTGTGATGATGGTGCATGGTTTGGGAGTTGCCTCTACTATATTTTCTACCGACATGATAGATGAGAATCTGTTGGAATATCTATATAAAAATGAATATGACGTTTGGCTTTTGGACTTAAGGGTAAGTATAGAACTGGAAGCGGCAGCAAAGCAATGGACGGGTGATGAGCTTGCTAAGAATGATTATCCTTGTGCTATACGATTCATCAAGCATAAAACCGGAGCCGATTCTGTGCAGGCGGTAGTGCATTGCTATGGCGGTACAACATTTTTTATGTCGATGCTGGCAGGCTTGGAAGATGTGCGTTCAATAGTTTGTTCACAGATAGCCACTCATGCCGTGATTCCGAAATCAACGCAATTAAAAACAGGGTTACACGTTCCTTCATTCTTGGGGAAGCTTGGCTTTGAATCCCTGACGGCTGAAGTGGAGGGTGACGAGAACTTCTTTGAAAAGCTGTATGATAAGGCACTGGGTATTTATGCATTGTCTGAAGCACAAGGCAAATGCAGCAATCCCACCTGCCATAGAATTACATTCATGTATGCCTCGTTATACCGTCATGATCAGCTAACGCATTTGCTGCATGATAACCTCAACGAGTTGTTCGGTGAGGCTAACATGAAAACTTTTCAGCATCTGGCGGAAATCTGCCGTAAAGGCTTCTTGGTGGATTTTGACGGTAATGATGTTTATTTAGGAAATCTGCATAATCTTGACCTGCCCATATTGTTCATAAGCGGTGAGAATAATGAATGCTATCTGCCTGAAAGTACGGCAATAACATATGATTTGCTAAGGCAGAATTACGATAAAGAGCAATATTCGAGAAAGGTAATAAAAAATTACGGTCATATTGATTGCATATTTGGAAAAAATGCAAATGTAGATGTTTATCCGCATATATTGGAACATTTAGAAAAAACTAAGTAAATTTAAAAGTATTAAAGGAATAAAGCATGAAGAATCATGGGCTTGCAAATAAGTATTATGAAATGAAAGACCGTTACGACGTTATAGTTGTGGGGTCGGGTTATGGGGCTTCAATAGCCGCCAGCAGGTTTAGCAGGGCAGGGTATAATGTGTGCGTATTAGAACGGGGAAAAGAATATTTACCCGAAGATTTCCCCAATACTGCCGTGGGGGCAACTCCTGAAATGCATATCGAATCTGCCGAAGGGATTGTATCTAAGCTGCCTGAGAACCCTTTGGGGCTTTATAACTTCCATATAAATAAGGATTTAAACGTATTGGTCGGTTGCGGACTGGGCGGAACATCTTTGATAAACGCCAATGTGAGTATAAAACCGGATCCCAGAGTTTTTGAGGATAAGGTTTGGCCTGAGGCTATCAGGAATGATATGAACGGCTTGAAAAAAGCATATGATGATGCCAAGGAGATGCTAAAAGCGACTCCTTACCCTGTCGGGGAAGCGGGATATCCGGAACTGCAAAAAACAAAAGCTTTATTTAAATCGGGTGAAAAAGTCGGCTATCAAACCAAATATCTTGATTTGAACGTAAACTTTGAGGTTAGCGGCAAGAACCATGTGGGAGTTGAGCAGCTACCTTGTAATAATTGCGGTGATTGCTGTTCGGGGTGTCGTAATAAGGCTAAGAATACTCTGGATAAGAACTATCTGCCTGACGCAAAAAATCATGGCACGCATATCTTTACGCAAATGGAAGTTCGTCACATAGAGAAAAACGCTGACGGCTCATGGAGTGTACATTATTTGCAGCAGCCGGGTATGCCTTTGAAAGGAAGTCCTAAAACAAGCTTTATCATGGCTGATATCGTTGTAGTTGGAGCGGGAAGTCTGGGTTCTACCGAAATCTTAATGCGTTCTAAGGAAGAAGGGCTTGCCATATCGAATAATATCGGGCGTAGCTTTAGCGGAAACGGTGATGTTCTGGCGTTCTCTTATAATACTGACGATGAGGTTAACTCAATTGGTTTTGGTGATGATAGTCCTTCTAAAAGAAATGCCGTCGGTCCTTGCATAACGGCGGCTATTGATGCCAGACCTGCCGATAAGCCGTTATCCGAAGGTATGATAATAGAGGAGGGGGCAGCCCCCGGAGCTTTAGGGGCATTGCTTCCTAAACTTTTCTCATCTGCCGCATCTGCGTTCGGTGTGGATACCGATAGCGGTTTCCTCGATAATACTAAAGAAACCTATCGTCAGGCTGAGAGCCTTATTCGCGGATATACTAAAGGGGCTACGTATAATACCCAAACATGCCTGATAATGTCCAATGATGACCAAGACGGTAAGCTTGACCTGAAAAATGACAGGATTCGCGTACTATGGCCCGGATATGCAAAAAAAGAGATATTCAAGCGTGTTAAAGAAAATATGATAAAGGCAACATCTGCGTTGGGCGGTACATATCTGGAAAATCCTATTAGTGAAAGGTTCTTCGGCGAGAAGCTGATAACCGTTCACCCTCTTGGCGGCTGTGCTATGGGGGACGATTCGGGCAGCGGTGTAGTTAACCATAAATGTGAAGTGTTCGATGCCGCCTCTAGCGATAAAAAAGCTGTGCATGAAGGTTTATATGTAATGGACGGGTCGGTTATACCGCGTTCTCTTGGGGTTAATCCTTTATTTACCATATGTGCCGTATCGGAGCGTGCCGCCGCCATTGCCGTGGCTCAAAGGGGAAGGCAAACTACATATGATTTCCCTGCTGCAAATGTGGTAATTGAAGATAAATCAAAAGTAGGAGTTACTTTTACCGAAGTTATGAGAGGTTTTGCAAGTAAAGATGCCGATGATTTTGAAGGCGGGTTCAAAAAAGGGAAGATGCAGGGCAAAGCTAAGGCAGGGCTACAATTCCGCCTGACCGTAACTATGGACGATATGGACGAGTTTATTGCCAATCGTGACCATTTGGGCAGTCTGACCGGTTATCTGGAGTGTCCGTTATTATCTGATGAGGCTTTGTCGGTATCGCAAGGGAAATTCAATCTTTTTGTTGAGAAAAAAGGTGATAGCACAATAAAAAATATGGATTATTCTATGGTGCTTACCTCTAAAGAAGGCGAACAATTCTATTTTGTAGGCAAGAAGAATGTCAGAAGTGACGGCAAGTTTTCAGTTGAAGAGATTTGGGAAGATACCAGTACCTTATATGTAAAGATATATGAAGGTGTTGATGAAAACGGAAATGTATTTGCTAAAGGTATTCAAAAAATATTAATAGCCGATTTCGTAGACCAGCTTGAAACCTCATGTGCCACAAGGATTAATGATCCTAAAAAAGCTGTTAAGGCTCTCGGCAAGTTCGGTGAATTCTTCTTCGGAGAATTATGGGAGACTTATGTAGAGAAGGGTAAGAAGAAAGTGGCGTAATTGGAAATGCTGTCATTTACCGGCTTTATTTGAGGGTAGTACCGACTCCGGAATCATTTTTTTAAGGAATTGCGACCAAAATCGACAATTATTATGGATAATGTGCCATTCCATAAAAAGATAGATATCCGTACAATCTCAAGCAAACACGGGCAATGCGTTCTTTTTCTAATGCCTTACTCACCGGATTTTAACCCAATTAAGTAAAATTTTGCAAACATTAGAATAATTAGAACATATGACAATGAAAAGTTAAAGAACCTATCTCGTCATACTATGGCTTGACCATAGTATCCAAGCAATATAATAATTCATGCACTTTGTGCATACTTATTTTTATTTCTTAGATTCCAAATCAAGTTTGGAATGACGATTTTAACTGGGGTTATCTATATTATGTTTTATACCTTTTGCAATTTCTAAGAACCGGTCTGCTATTTGTCTTCTGGTTAATACATTGAAAGAATCTTGCTTGGTATTAAAAATCTGCCACCCGATTTCTCTTGTTTGTTTATGAGAAACCATTTGACCATAGTCCTTCAGATGTATGTCACTACTTATAGACTTTACTTTATGGTATTCTCCTGATTTAGCTGGTTCATGTTTAGCTAGAGGCATTCGTAAAACTTCAATTTGGTCGAATAAGTCATTTAGACATTCAAACTTTCCCTTCGGAAAACCTTTATTTTGAGCATTATGCATTTTATTATCTTTTGCTTGTCTAATTAATGTCTGCTTAAAAGTTCGCAAGGCTTCATATAATCCAAATATCCAATATTTAGAGAAAGCCATATGCTGTTCATCAAAAAACAGATTCTGGAATATATGCGTTCGTTGTTGCAAAATCGTAGCGTTTTTTAGTTTTAAATGATTTTGTAAAGCTTGATAATCCATATCAAGGAGGAGGAGGTCACTTTTCCCAAGCATTTGTATGTCAAGTGTTAATAAATAATTTTCTTCTACGTCAAAAATTGAACTTATATCAACCCAATCCTTATGACGTTCAATTTGCTCATTAGTTATAGGTGTATATGTTGTTTTTAAGTGCATTCTTACAACTTTTCCTTCAATCTATATAAAAGCTCCAGAGCCTCTCGTGGGGCTAGGTTGTCAATATCAGTGTCGTTCAATATTTCTTCAATTTCTGACGTGTGTTGCTCATTTTCATTACTTGCCTGATTCGAGAAAAACAGCGGCAGGTCTTCGGCTAATTTAACTTTTGCACTGCCTGTATCGGATTCCTGCAAGGTGTGTAATACTTCCTCGGCTCTCCGGATAACCGCTTTGGGTATGCCTGCAAGCTTGGCTACATGTATTCCATATGAGCGGTCGGCAGCACCCGATATCACTTCATGCATGAATATAACATCTCCTTCCCATTCCTTTACTTTCATAGTGTAGCAGACAAGGGCAGACAGGCTTGCTCTCAATGAGGTCAGTTCGTGGTAGTGAGTGGCAAATAAAGCACGGGATTTATTGCGGTTATGCAGTTGCTCAACAACCGCCCATGCGATGGATAAGCCGTCATGCGTTGCGGTTCCCCTGCCTATTTCGTCCAATATTACAAGTGAGCGGTCTGTTGCCTGATTCAATATGGTAGCGGTCTCTAGCATCTCAACCATAAAAGTTGATTGCCCTCTTGCCAAATCATCTGACGCACCCACACGGCTGAATAATTTATCAACACAACCGATATGTGCTTCATCTGCCGGAACATATGAGCCTATCTGTGCCATTAGTGTGATAATGGCGTTTTGCCTTAGATAGGTACTTTTACCTGCCATATTAGGACCCGTTAAAAGCCAAAGCCGTTGGTTTGCTGACAGATTTACATTATTTGCAACAAATTCTCCATTCAACTCGCCATTGATATTAGCCTCAACAACAGGGTGACGACCGCCTTTTATATTGAATTCTAAGGAGTCATCAATATGTGGGCGTGTGTAATTATTTTCTACCGCAACCTGTGCCAGTGCCGACAAAACATCTATTTGTGCAATGCTTACCGCCGCAACCGCTATTTCATTTGCACGCCCCTTTATATCCTCAACTAACTCATTGAATATCATCACTTCCAGCTTTAATGCCTCATCACGAGAATTTATGATATCGCTTTCTAATTTACGCAGTTCATCAGTGCTGTAGCGTATGGCACTTGCCAGCGTTTGGCGGTGGTTGAATTTAGGGTCGGTTATTTTTGAACTTTGGTTGGGAGTGACTTCCACGAAGTATCCCAAAACCCCGTTTTGAGATATTTTTAAAGTGCTTATCCCTGTTTCTTCACGATATACATCACGTAGTTCCGTAATCTTGCTGCGTCCGTTGTCACGTAACTGCCTGAATTCATCTAAAGTAGGGTGATAGCCGTTTTTTATATAACCCCCGTCACGAGCCAAAACTCCAACCTCACTCTTAAGAGCTTCTTGTAACTTATTGATAATAAAATCATGTGAGCTAAAGTCATTTAGCTGGTTGTGGATAATATCCGGTGTATCTAACGCACCTGAAAATTCTATTATTTCGGTTATTACAGTCGATTCGGCAAGCCCGTCACGTATAGCGGCTAAATCTTTAGGTCCTCCTTTACCCATGCATATCCTGCTTAAGGCACGCTCCATATCGGGAACTCTTTTTAAAGTATCCCGCACCTGCTGCCTTACATGCTCATTTTCAATAAAGAATTGCACACCGTCCAGCTTATTATTAATCGGAAGGGAATTAGTATAAGGGGTTGTAAGGTTATGCAATTGAAGCCTTGAGCCTGCTGCCGTTATTGTACGGTCAATGATATTTAACAGACTGCCTTTTTTCTCGCCTGACATTGTTGAGGTAAGTTCAAGGTTGCGTCTTGTTGACGCATCTATCTGCATAAAATTCTTTGAGGAGAATTTTTGCGGAGGGTTAAGTCTGGGTAATATCCCTTTTTGTGTAAGCTCTACATACTCAATTAATGAACCGCATGCGGAAATTTCAGCTGTTGTGAACTTGCCGTAAGAGGCTAGGGACTTCACGCCGTAAAATTCTTTCAATTTGTTTTCGGTTTTTGCAGGGTCGAACATGCTGGAAACCTGAGGTGATAAAATAGATTTATAATCCCTCAATATCGGTGAAAGCTCGGCATCTATAAATAATCTATCCTCAATAAGCAACTCTTTGGCGTTTAGCCTTGCAAGGTCGGACGATATGCTTTCACGTGTCACGGGGCAGGCGTGAAACTCGCCGGTTGACATATCTATCCATGCCAGCGACATCTTACCTTTTATATCAACTAGCGATGCTAAATAATTGGATTCGCGTGCGTTTAGTAGTGCGTCTTCTATAAGTGTGCCGGGGGTGATTATGCGAACTACTTCACGCCGTACAACGGATTTATAGCCCCGTTTCTTTGCTTCTTCAGGGCTTTCCATCTGTTCGCAGACGGCAACTTTATAACCTGAGTTAATCAGCTTATGTAAATATGATTCGTAAGAATGGTGCGGAACTCCGCACATAGGTATGTCCTCGCCTTCTTTCTTCCCGCGTTTGGTAAGGGTTATATCAAGGACTTTGGCGGCTATAACAGCATCATCTAGGAACATTTCATAAAAATCACCCATGCGGTAAAATAAGATGCAGTCTTTATATTGCTCCTTAACATTCAGAAATTGCTGCATCATCGGTGTGACGGCGGGTGTTTGCTCAGCTACTAATTCTTTTGCCATATGCCTTCCATAATTGCTTTTTTGTCAGGCAAGTTAGCAGTTATCTATGAATTTTTCTAATGGAAATGTAATTTAATTATCGCTTCATGCCACTTTGATACTGATTAAATAAATGTTCTGCATGATCATGCTGCATTTGTTGATACGAACTAAATTCAGTTTCAGCATTGCTATTATGTTTTTCAGGGTTATCTTCATATTTACTTTTCTCTACGGAATACAAGTTATGTATGTTGGCGGAAGTTAATAATAGTGAAGAGTCTTTTTCGACATTGTTTCTCATTTTTTCGGGGACTGCATAGAACTTTATAAATCTATCTGTATTGACGCTTTCAATGGAAGTTTCGGCTTGCATCATATAGTAGCCGTGTTGTTGAGATTTATCCGGTTCTTTTTCACTTTTTGTTTTTAAAATGTCTTTTATAAAATTTGTCATAGGCGATTTTCAATTATATTATTACATTCTAATTAATTTATAGTTCAACAATAAGACTTTATATTGAATTTTGTCGGCTGTCGAGTTCATTCTCGCTTTGAACTCGTTCTGTGTATAAAATCCTTGGCTTTTCAAACATTGGAATTTTTTGCTCTGTTGCCTTTTTGTTGTTGCCGATTGAATATTCTTTTGCACTTACGATTTTTTCTTTACCTTCAGATTGTTTTCCTTGTTCAACGATTCTTTGAAGTTCGGACGGAACGTCTGTCTTTACAAATATGAATGGTTTTTCTTCTTTTTCATAGTAACTGCCCTGTATCTCGGCTATTTTTTTAATGTTTTCCAATGAAGGCTGTAAGTATTCATGCTCTAGGTTTGTTTTTCCATAAGGGCTTACGGCAATATTGATAGGAATCTGATGTTTTCCGTAGTAATCTAAAACTTCATCTCCAATATCCCATAATACCATATCAACCCCATCAAGTCCCCGTCCTCTATCCGGAATTTCTTTAAGTTTTTCGTTAAATCCTAATACCTGTTTGTCCAGTTCTTTAACATTTAGATTGCAGTCAATTATTCTAAATGTTTCTTTATCTGCTTCCACATAGGTATGGATTGTTGGTACTGCCAGTATAATATTAGCATCGGGTTGTTGTTGTGCTACATCAAATAATTCTTGCTGATTAAAAGAAAGAAAGTAAATATCTTTATAATCTATCTTGTTTTCATCGCTTTGTGTAGAGTTGAATGTTTGAATGTGGTCATCTGTAAGTTTGCCGGCTCCCTGACCTTTGAGCTCCATATTAAGTTTTATATTCGGTAAGCCGTTAGCTTTTCTTTTTGCGTTTTCTTCCGATGTTGCAAGCAATAAATCTTGAAAAGTGGGGATTATCGTATAGTTGTTTAAGTAATCGTCAAAATCCTTTTTCTTTGCATTTTCTCCGGTATCCAGATCAACGCATTCATAAGTACCGTCTTCATGGTATTTTTCAGAAGGAATGTGTGCTATATTGAATTGCGTTTGTATTTCGTGAGCCGTCTTTTCAGAGATTAAATGTTCCTCCGGATTAGGGTACATTTCATCTTTGGATAGGTATCTGTTGAAAGTAGCATTTTCTGCTAAATCATTGGAATGAGTTACCATTAATACATTATCTTTTGTTTTATATACATCAAATTCAATGCATTCTACGCCGTCTTTAAAAGCTTTTTTAAATGAAGCCAGAGAGTTTTCCGGTGTTCTTTCGTCTTCCGGAAGTTCATATTGTACTTCGTTTGCTCCTGAGCCTCTATGTCCGCTATATATTATTCTTAACGGTGATGAAGTTTGTTTTACCTGCTCATCTGTATTGCTTATCTCTTCTTTAGCTTCTTCTACTAAAGGTGAAGCAGTATTTTCCGCTTGTGGAACCGGTTTTTCTTTGCGAGATTTGCGTCTAAACAATTTAGGAAATTTCATTTACGTAACGTACCATGCGTTAAAATTTTAATAATACACAAAAACGCATGTAATGTAAATGTTTTGTAACTTAAGCGGAGCGGTTTATTTCATTTTTAAATTGTGTTAATTGCATAAAAATAAAGAAATTTGCAAAAAATACAAATTAGGGATTGTCTTTTTTAGTAAAAACATATATTAACTCATGCCTTCCTTATGGAAAAAGATGTGCGGGTGTAGCTTAGTGGTAAAGCTCCAGCCTTCCAAGCTGGCTACGAGAGTTCGATTCTCTTCACCCGCTCCAAGGATTCGGCTCACTGGCGAGTTGTACTTTTTACCCCCTTTAGTGGTAAAGTTTTTAAAAGATTATATAGATTGTATTTTTATTGTTGAGGATTTTAGAGGATGTCTAAGGAGAAATTTGCACGTACAAAGCCGCATTGTAATATCGGAACGATAGGTCACGTTGACCACGGTAAGACGAGTTTGACAGCGGCAATCACGAAGTTTTTCGGTGAGTATAAGGCTTATGATGCCATTGATAATGCACCTGAAGAAAGAGAGCGTGGAATCACTATAGCGACTGCCCACGTTGAGTATGAGACGGAAGCTCGTCACTATGCGCACGTTGACTGTCCGGGGCACGCGGACTATGTAAAGAATATGATTACGGGTGCAGCCCAGATGGACGGAGCGATATTGGTATGTTCTGCGGCTGACGGTCCTATGCCTCAGACACGTGAGCATATCCTGCTTGCCCGTCAGGTGGGTGTACCTGCGATAGTGGTATTTTTGAATAAGGTTGATCAGGTTGACGATGAAGAGTTGCTAGAGCTTGTTGAGATGGAAGTTCGTGAGTTATTATCTTCATATGAGTTCCCTGGTGATGATATCCCTGTAGTAAAAGGTTCTGCCCTTGCAGCGTTAGAGGATACTAAGCCTGAGATAGGTGAGAATGCAGTTCGTGCATTGATGAAAGCGGTTGATGATTACATTCCTCAGCCTGAGCGTCCGATAGACGGAAATTTCATCATGCCTATTGAGGATGTATTTAGTATTTCCGGTCGTGGTACTGTTGTAACGGGTCGTATTGAGCGTGGAGTTGTCAACGTAGGCGACGAGATGGAGATAGTAGGAATAAAAGATACTGTGAAAACCACTTGTACGGGTGTTGAGATGTTCCGTAAGCTTCTAGACAGAGGAGAGGCGGGAGATAACGTAGGTGTTCTACTTCGTGGAACTAAGCGTGAGGACGTTGAGCGTGGTCAGGTTTTGGCTAAGCCGGGTTCTATCACTCCGCACACTAAGTTTGAAGCAGAGATATATGTATTAAGTAAAGATGAAGGTGGTCGTCATACTCCGTTCTTCGCAAATTACCGTCCGCAATTTTACTTCCGTACAACGGACGTAACCGGAACAGTGATATTGCCTGAAGGTACGGAGATGATTATGCCGGGAGATAACGCTAAGTTAACGGTAGAGCTTATAGCTCCTATCGCCATGGATGAGGGCTTACGCTTCGCAATCCGTGAAGGTGGTAGAACCGTCGGTGCAGGTGTTGTTGCTAAAATTGTTAAATAATTGCAAATAATTAAGGCGGAAACGTAAAAATTGTTAAATAAATTGTTGAACTGTAAAATAGTTTAGTGTATAGTTCCCGCCCTTGCAGTTTAGGAAAATAGAGTTTTTGTTATGAATGGACAGAAGATACGTATAAAATTAAAGGCTTTCGATCACAGGCTTCTTGACAAAGCTACAAGTGCGATCGTTAATACCGTAAAAAGAACCGGAGCAAAAATAAACGGTCCTGTTCCTCTTCCGCTGAAAATGGAAAAGTTTACGGTTAACAGGTCACCGCACGTTGATAAGAAGTCAAGAGAGCAGTTTGAGATTCGTACTCATAAGCGTCTTATGCTTATCGATCCTACTCCGCAAACAGTTGATGCTCTAATGAAGCTTGACCTTGCGGCAGGTGTTGAAGTTGATATTAAGTTAGTGGAGGCTGCGTAATGAGGTCCGGAGTTATTGCAACAAAGTTAGGAAGTAGCCGTCTTTACAGAGAGGGTGTTAACATTCCTGTGACTTTATTGAAGCTTGAAAGCTGTCAGGTTACGGCTGTAAAGACAAAAGAAAAAGACGGCTATAGTGCCGTTCAGCTTGGTGCCGGTAAGGCAAAAGTGAAAAATGTTAGTAAGCCTCTTAGAGGTCAGTTCGCCAAAGCAAAAGTTGAGCCGAAGTCTAAAGTGAAAGAGTTCAGAGTGGCAGAAGATGCTATTTTAGAAGTTGGACAGGAAATAACGGTCAACCATTATGTTGTAGGTCAGTTTGTTGATGTTGCCGGAACTTCGAAAGGTAAGGGCTTTGCAGGTGGTATGAAACGTCACGGGTTCGGCGGTATGGAAGCTACACACGGTGTATCCATATCTCACAGGGCGCATGGTTCTACAGGTCAGTGTCAGGATCCGGGTAAAGTATTTAAAGGTAAGAAAATGGCAGGTCACATGGGCGATGTCAGAGTTACCAAGCAGAATCTTGTTATTATGGATACTGATGTAAGTCAGGGAATTATAATTGTTAACGGTTCGGTGCCGGGTGCGAAAGGCGGATATGTATATATATCCGATTCAATTAAAAGGGTTCGCCCAGCTGAAGCTCCATATCCTGCCGCTATCAAAGGTGCTGCCAAAAAAGAAGAAAAGTCTGAAAAGACTGCTGAAGGTTCAGTAGAAGAAAATAATGAAGGGGCTTCAAATGAAAGCTAAAATTATTGCATTGGAAGGAAAAGCTACCGGAGAAGCTTCTTTAAAGAAGTCGATATTCGGTCTTGAGATGCGAAAAGATATTTTGCACAGAGTTATCAACTGGCAGCTTGCTAAACGTCAGGCAGGCACACATAGCTCTTTGAATCGTAGTGATGTTACCGGAAGTACTAAAAAACTATTCCGTCAAAAAGGAACAGGTAACGCAAGAACGGGTAACGCAAAATCTCCACACAAAAGAGGCGGTGGTGTTGCAATGGGACCTGTTGTAAGGTCGCATGCACATGATCTTCCGAAGAAAATAAGGGCATTAGGTCTTAAAGTGGCATTGTCCAGTAAGCAAGCTAACAATAAGTTGTTTATAATACAAGGTGAAGAGTTAAAAGAAGGTAAGACTTCTGCGATTGCTAAGGTGTTAAAGGAAAACGGTGTTAAATCCGCTCTTATAATTACAGGTGAGACTGTTAACGACAATCTTAAAAAAGCAATTTCTAACATTAAACAAGTTGATGTGCTTCCGGTACAAGGTGCTAACGTTTACGATATCATTCGTTGTGAGAACCTACTTATAACCGAGGCGGGACTTAAAAAATTAGAGGAGAGATTCGATGTCTAAGGCTGATAAAAAAGCGAAGGTTACGGCCGGTATGTACGATGCTGTTGTTTCTCCGGTTATAACTGAAAAATCTCAAATGGGTGTTGAGTTTAACAAGGTTACTTTTGTTGTTGCCGCATGGGCTACCAAGCCTCAGGTTAAAGCTGCCGTTGAAACTCTTTTTGAGACTAAGGTTGAGAAAGTTAATATTATTAACGTCAAAGGTAAAGTTAAGCGTTTCCGCGGTACTATCGGAAAGCGTAGTAACGTTAAGAAAGCTGTTGTTACATTAGCAGAAGGTCAAACAATTGATGTGGCTGCGACTGCGTAAGAATAAAGGGAAGTTTTAAAATGGCATTGAAGTTATATAATCCTACTACACCTTCACAACGTACATTAGTTACGGTTGACAGGTCGGAGTTATGGAAAGGTCGTCCTGAAAAGTCACTTACAAAAGGTAAGAAACGCGGTAGCGGTCGTAATAATCATGGTCACATAACTACCCGTCATAAAGGTGGCGGTCATAAAAAGCTATATCGTCAGATTGACTTCAAGAGAAATAAATTTGATATTGAAGCCACGGTAGAAAGAATTGAGTATGATCCTAACCGTACGGCTTTCATAGCTTTGGTAAAATATAATGACAATGAGCTTGCGTATATTATAGCTCCACAAAGACTAAAAGCCGGTGACAAAATTGTTTCAGGTCAAAGGGTTGATATTAAACCGGGTAATGCACTTCCTCTTAAAAATATTCCGGTGGGTACGATTGTACATAACATCGAAATGAAACAAGGTAAAGGCGGTCAGTTAGCAAGAGCAGCCGGATCTTATGCCCAGTTGATAGGAAAAGATTCGGGTTATGCCTTGGTAAGACTTCGTTCGGGTGAGGTAAGGTTAATTAATTCGGAGTGTTTAGCTACTATAGGAGCGGTTTCGAACTCGGATCATCAAAATACCGTAGTTGCAAAAGCCGGTCGTAGCCGTTGGAAGGGCATACGTCCGACAGTGCGTGGTGTTGTGATGAACCCTGTAGATCACCCGCATGGTGGTGGTGAAGGTAAAACTTCAGGCGGTAGACACCCTGTAACACCTTGGGGTAAGCCTACTAAAGGTAAGAGAACACGTAAAAATAAAAAGACCGACAAGTTTATAGTCCGTCGCAGGTATGCTAAATAAGTAGTAAGAAAGAATAATAAAGGAAAAGAGTAATAGAGTAAGGAAATTAATAATAAATTCGTATATGATTTTATATTATTCAGCTATTACACTAACTAACAAGGAGAAGTAGATGGCTCGATCAGTTTGGAAAGGCCCGTTTGTAGATAATTATGTGTTGAAGCTTATCGAAAAACTTGGAGATAAGGCGGCACGTACCGTTATAAATATAAGATCAAGGCGTTCTACTATATTACCGCAATTTGTAGGTTTAAAGTTCGGTGTGTATAACGGCAAGAAATTTATACCGGTAACAGTTACGGAAAGAATGGTCGGTCATAAGTTCGGTGAGTTTTCGCCAACGAGAACTTATTACGGACATGGTGCTGATAAAAAAGCGAAAAGAGGTTAAAAATGGGTAAACAGGCTACAGCAAGAAAGCTACAGGATGTAGAAGCTAGTGCGAAGTTAAGGCAAGTTCGCATAAGTTCTCAAAAGCTAAATTTAGTTGCTTCACTTATAAGAGGAATGAAAGCATCTGAAGCTTTAGTGCAGTTACAATTTTCGCAAAAGCGTATTTCAAGGGAAATTAAAGCTCTGCTTGAATCCGCTATAGCAAATGCTGAAAACAACCACGATCTGGACATTGACAGGTTGTACGTATCACAGGTTAATGTGGGTAAGTCAATTGTGATGAAAAGGTTCAGGGCGAGGGCTCGTGGTAGAGGTGCTAGAATATTAAAACCTTTTAGCAATATTGAAATTATCGTACGTGAAGCTGAGGAGGAGTAATAAGTGGGTCAAAAAGTTATACCGATAGGTTTAAGAGTTGGAATCAACCGCACGTGGGATTCTTGCTGGTATGCGGAAGGTGATGCTTATGCCGAACACCTGCATCAGGATTTGAAGATTCGTAAGTATATTAATGATACTTTGCGTTTTCAGGGAATCAGCAAGGTTGTTGTTGAACGCTCAGCTAACAAAGTAAGAGTATTGGTACATACATCAAGACCGGGTGTTATTATCGGTAAAAAAGGTGCCGATATTGAAAAGATAAAAAATAAACTAAGCTCAATAGCTAAAGCTGACGTGAGCTTAAACATTATTGAAGTGCGTAAGCCGGAGGCGGATTCTAAGATAGTAGCTGAGGCGGTTGCACAGCAGTTGGAGAAAAGGGTTTCTTTCAGACGTGCGATGAAGCGTGCTATGCAGTCAGCTATGAGATTGGGTGCTAAAGGAATCAGGATTAACTGCTCGGGACGTTTGGGCGGAGCTGAAATAGCTCGTATGGAATGGTATAGAGAGGGACGTGTTCCTCTTCATACACTTCGTGCCGATATAGATTACGGTACTGCGGAAGCCAACACTACTTATGGTGTTATAGGTATCAAAGTATGGATCTACAAAGGTGACATATATAGAAACGAAGAAGAAGCGGCTGCAAATGACGCTCCTGTTGCAACAGAAGTTAAGTAGTAAAGAGGTAAGGTAAAATGTTACAGCCTAAGAAAACAAAATTCCGTAAAGCCCATAAAGGCAGGATACACGGTAACGCTAAAGGCGGTACTGATCTGCTTTTCGGTGCTTATGGAATGAAAGCACAAGCACCTGAAAGAATAACGGCAAGGCAAATTGAGTCATGCAGGAGAGCTATCCAGCGTCACTTAAAAAGATCCGGAAGATTATGGATAAGGATTTTCCCTGATGTTCCCGTATCTAGCAAGCCTGCTGAGGTTCGTATGGGTAAGGGTAAAGGTACTCCTGAATTTTGGGCGTGCAGAGTTAAACCAGGTAGAATTATGTTTGAACTTGACGGTGTTTCAGAAGACATGGCTAAACGTGCTTTTGAATTAGCGTCTGCCAAACTGCCTATAGCGGTTAAGTTCGTGAAAAGAGTAGGAGAGGATGCGTAAAATGAAAATATCTGAACTACGTGGAAAAACAGTTGACCAGCTAAAAGAGCTATTGATAAATTTGAAAAAGGAAGCATTTAACTTGCGTTTTCAAAAATCAACAGGCGAGTTGGAAAACACAGGTCGTATTAGACAAGTAAGACGTGACGTTGCAAAGGTAAAGACTTTGCTTAATGAGCTAACGTCAGCAAAGAAGGAGACAAATAATGCCTAAGCGTATTTTGCAAGGTACAGTTGTAAGTGATAAAGCTGACAAAACAGTGACTGTTTTGGTTGAAAGTAAAGTTGCACACCCTGTTTATAAAAAGAGGGTGAAAGTAAGTAAAAAATATGCAGCTCACGATGAAGCTAACCAATTCAAAGTTGGACAAACGGTGAAAATTAGAGAATGTAGACCTATTTCTAAAAGCAAAAAGTGGGAAGTGATTTCCGATAGTGCTGCTGCGTAAGGTATATAGGTAAAAAGAGTTATTAGAGGGAAAAGTTATGATACAGATGCAATCAAAGCTAGCTGTAGCCGATAATTCGGGTGCTCAGCAGGTACAGTGTATCAAAGTTTTAGGTGGATCAAAGCGTAAAAGTGCGTCTGTCGGCGACATAATCGTTGTATCGGTTAAAAAGGCATTACCACGCGGTAAAGTAAAGAAAGGTAGTGTTCAAAAGGCAGTTATCGTTCGTACTGCATATGATATAGCACGAGATGACGGAAGCGTAATAAGATTCGATACTAATGCGTGTGTTTTGCTAAATGCGGCAAAAGAGCCTATCGGAACACGTATTTTCGGCCCTGTTCCAAGAGAGCTAAGAGGTCAGGGATTTATGAAGATTATATCATTAGCTCCGGAGGTACTATAAGATGGTTGCTAAGTTTAAAATAAAAAAAGGCGACAAAGTTGTTGTTATTGCAGGAAAAGATAAAGGTAAGAAAGGTGAGGTTATCGAGCTTATCAAGTCTAAATCCAGAGTAAGGGTTACCGGAGTTAATAAAGTTAAGAAACACAGTAAGCCCGGTCAAAATGGAGCCGGAGGTATTATAGAGCTTGAGCTTCCTATACATATTTCTAACGTTGCAATTGCCGATCCAAAATCAGGTGAGGCTACTAAAGTAGGTTTCAAGTCTTTAAAAGACGGAAAAAAAGTCAGGTTTTCGAAAAAAACTGATGAAGTTATAGATAATTAGGAATATTTGTTATGTCAGCTAACTATCAAATTTTGTATAAAGAACAAGTTTATAAGAACTTACAGGATAAATTTAATTATAAAAATCCTATGCAGGTTCCTAAAATTGAAAAAGTTACCATTAATATGGGGCTTGGAAAAGATGCGGTTGCAGATTCAAAAGTTGTTAAGTCGGCATTTGATGAATTAACTTTAATTGCGGGACAAAGACCTGTAATTACAAAAGCTAAGAAGTCGATTGCAGGTTTTAAACTACGTGAAGGACAGGCGATCGGTTGTAAGGTAACTTTGCGTGGAAAGATAATGTATGAGTTCTTGGAAAGGCTTACAAATATAGCACTACCTCGTGTAAGGGACTTTAGGGGTTTATCCGCTAAAGGATTTGACGGAAGGGGTAACTATTCTTTCGGCTTAAAAGAGCAGATAGTTTTTCCTGAGATTGATTATGATAAAATTGACAAAATCTGCGGTATGGATATAAGTGTTGTTACAACTGCCGATACCAACGATGAGGCTAAAGAGTTGCTAAAGGGATTTAATTTTCCATTTATTGAAAAGAGGAATAACTAGTATGGCTAAAGTAAGCATGATCGAAAGAGATAAAAAAAGGGCTGAGTTAGCGTCAAAATACGCTAAGAAGCGTGCTGAGCTTAAAGCTAAGATAAAAGATAAAACAACTTCTATGGAAGAGCGTTTTGCACTACAAATGGAGTTAAATAAACTTCCTCGTAACAGTTCAAAATGCAGGCAAAGAAATAGGTGTGGTGTAACAGGTAGACCGCGTGGTTTTTACCGTAAATTTAAAATGTCTCGTATAGCATTGAGGGATCTGGCGTCTTTAGGGCAGATTCCGGGCTTAACGAAGTCAAGTTGGTAGGAGAAATAAATATGTCTATGACAGATCCATTGGCTGATATGATAACTCGTATTCGTAACGGTCAGCAAGCAAGATTATATACTGTGACATCGCCTTTTTCTAAAGAGCGTCAGGCGGTTGCCGATGTGTTAAAAAGAGAAGGCTATATCCGTGATTTTCAAAAAATCGAACTTGATAATAATAAAGCCGAATTAAAGATAGAGTTGAAATATCTTGATGGTGAGCCGGTTATTAAAATGATAAAAAAAGTTTCCAAGCCGGGACGTAGGGTTTATTCAAAGATTGCCGAATTACAAAAAATATTTAACGGTCTTGGAATTTCAATCATTTCAACTCCAAAAGGAGTTTTATCAGATCACGAAGCACGTCAGCATAATGTTGGTGGTGAAGTTTTAGTAGAAGTATTTTAGGAGATTATTGAGATGTCACGTGTAGGTAAATCACCTGTAGCATTACCAAAGAATGTACAGGTTGAATTGAATGAGAGTGAGATAATTATCAAAGGCAAGCTAGGCGAGCTAAGGTCTCCGATTTCCGGTGACGTTAAGGTAGTTTATAAGAAAGCCTCCGATGATTCTGACGAAGAAAGCGGTGATTTTATACAGGTTGACCCTGCTAATGACTCGCAACAGTCCAGAGCTATGTGGGGTACTACCAGAAATATCATTAACAATATGGTTAAAGGTGTTTCCGAAGGATTTGATATTAGGCTTGAAATTAACGGTGTTGGTTTTCGTGCCTCTGCCGATAATAAGATCCTGACTTTAGCACTTGGTTTTAGCCATGATATAAAATATGCTATACCTGAAGGTATTTCAATTAAATGTGAAAAACCTACATTAGTAGTAATTTCAGGTGCCGATAAGCAAAAAGTCGGTCAGATTGCCGGTGAGATCATAAAATATCGTCCGGTCGAGCCTTATAAAGGTAAAGGTGTTTATATAGAAGGTTCTTATATACGCCGTAAAGAAGGTAAGAAGAAATAAAGGATGAATGGTTATGGCTATTAATGCACGTAGAAAACGCAGTGTTCGTTTTAATTTAAGAAAAAATAATAAAGGCGGAAGAGTACGTCTTGTTGTGTTCCGTTCAAACCAGCATATATATGCTCAATTGATAGATGATAAGCAAGGTACTACTCTGGGGCAGTCTTCAACTTTGGATAAAGATGTTGCACAAGGTTTGAAATCGAAATCAAATATTGAGGCTGCAAGTAAAGTCGGAGCGGCTATTGCTAAAAAGGCAAAAGATGCGAAAGTTGAAGAAGTGGTATTTGACCGTAGCGGTTATTTATACCACGGAAGAGTTAAGGCACTTGCCGAAGCGGCTCGTGTAGGAGGACTAAAGTTTTAATAGATTAAAGATTAAATAGGTTTTATATAAGATGGCAGCAGCTAATAAAAAAGATAAACGTGATAATCAGTCTGAAACTGATAACACTTCTTCGGACATTGTAGAGTCGTTAGTTTCTATACGTCGTGTATCTAAAGTAACAAAAGGCGGTAGAACATTCGGTTTCTCGGCTCTTGTTATCGTAGGTGATGAAAAAGGGCGTGTAGGATACGGTTCGGGTAGCGGTTTAGAAGTTATGGATGCTAAACGCAAGGCGACTGAATCTGCCAAGAAAAAACTTGTACGTGTCCCTCTGCGTGAAGGTCGTACTTTACATCATGATGTTGTAGGTCGCTTCGGTGCCGGAAAAGTTAACTTGCGTACTGCTCCTGCTGGTACGGGTATCATAGCGGGCGGGCCTTTGCGTGCCGTGTTTGAATGTTTGGGTGTGCATGACGTTGTAGCAAAATCTATCGGGACATCAAATCCGCATAATATGGTTAAAGCCTGTTTTGACGCATTCACAAGAATTTCTTCTCCTAGGTCTGTTGCGGACAGAAGAAGTAAAAAAGTAGGTGATATTGTCGGAAGACGTGAAGGTGTTGCCGGTAAGAGCGAAGAAGATAATAAGGACGAGGGTAAATAATAATGGCTGCTAAGAAAAAGTTAATCAAAGTAACGCAAATTAAAAGTCCTATAGGTCGTAAAGAATATCAGGAAAAAAACCTTATCGGTCTTGGTTTGAATAAGTTACACCGTTCTAAACTACTTGAAGATACGCCTTCAATACGAGGTATGATCAACAAAGTAAGTCACTTGGTTGAAGTTGAAGAAGCTGACAAAGCCGCTTAGGTTGTAGCTTTTGTTATAAAGTTTTGAGGAATAAAAAAATGACTACAATAAAATTAAACGAAATTAGTAATGAGTCTGCACCTAAGAAAAACCGTAAAAGAGTCGGTCGTGGTATAGGTTCGGGTAAAGGTAAAACCTGCGGACGTGGTCATAAAGGACAAAAATCACGTACAGGTGTTTCTATAAACGGATTTGAAGGCGGTCAGATGCCAATTTACCGTCGTGTTCCTAAGCGTGGTTTCAATAATATCCACCGTGTCGAATATCAGGTAATTAATCTTGGCGAACTTCAAAAATTTGTCGAGTCTAAAAAAATATCTGCTGCTAAAACCGTAACAAAGCAGTCTTTGTACGAGGCGGGTATTTTGAAGAGCTTATCCGCACCTTTTAAAGTTTTAGCCAAAGGCGAACTTAAAGAGTCTTTAAAGATTGAGGCTGATGCCGCATCCGAAACCGCAATTAAGATTGTTGAAAAAGCAGGTGGTAAAATTACAGTAACAGCTTAATAATCCTTACTTTTTATAAAGATTATATTTTATTGTTGCTCTGTTATACTATTTAGCTATTATTCTTTGGTACTATTATATAATATTTAGGTAAGAATATCTATGGCATCTTCTGCTGATAAACTTGCTTCAAGCTTGAATTTCGGGGTTTTGGGGCAAGCTAAAGAACTTAAAAAACGAATCTGGTTTACATTAGGTGCGCTAATAGTATATCGACTAGGTACATATATACCCCTTCCAAATATAGACCCTAACGCCCTTGCTGCCCTAATGCAGCAAAATTCAGGCGGGGTACTCGGTATATTTAACATGTTCTCCGGTGGTGCGTTGGGTCGTATGACTATATTCGCATTGAATATTATGCCTTATATTACGGCATCAATCATCATGCAGTTAATGACGGTTGTTTCAAGCAATATGGCTGCTTTGAAAAAAGACGGTGAGGCGGGGCGTAGAAAAATCACTCAATATACAAGATACGCAACCGTTGTATTGGCAGCTTTTCAAGGCTTCGGTATCGCCGTGGGGCTTGAAAGTATGACCGGTGGCGGTAATAACGTCGTTATAGATCCGGGTTTTTTCTTTAGAGCCACTACCGTATGTACGCTTGTCGGCGGTACAGTGTTCTTAATGTGGCTTGGCGAACAGATAACCGCTCGTGGGATAGGTAACGGTATATCATTGATAATATTTGCGGGTATAGTTGCGGAATTGCCTTCTGCCCTTGCCCAAACTTTTACTATGGGGCGTGAAGGAGAACTTGCCACAATTACAATAATCGGACTTATGCTTCTGGCTGTGGGTGTTATTGCTTTTATAGTTTTCATGGAAAGGGCTTATAGAAGGATAATTGTTCAATACCCGAAAAGGCAGCAGGGTAATAAGATATTCGGCGGTGAAAGTTCTCACATTCCGTTGAAACTTAATACCGCAGGTGTAATACCTCCGATATTTGCAAGTTCAATATTGCTGTTTCCGGCGACACTGGCAGGATTTAGCGGTTCAGGTGAGGATCTAAGCCCCTTTCTTGAGACGATTGTACGATATGTTTCGCATGGTCAGCCTCTATATATTGCATTGTATATAGCTATAATTGTTTTCTTCTGCTTCTTTTATACCTCGATAGTATTTAACCCTGATGAAACGGCTGATAATCTGAAGAAAAACGGTGGTTTTGTACCCGGTAGAAGACCGGGTAAGAACACGTCCGAATATTTTGACTATGTTCTTACACGCCTAACCGTTGTAGGAGCGATATATTTATCTGCCGTGTGTATATTGCCCGAACTCCTTATAACTAACTATTCCGTTCCTTTTTACTTAGGCGGTACAAGTTTGTTGATAGTTGTGAACGTCTTATTAGATACCGTAGGGCAAATACAGACACATCTTTTTGCACACCAGTATGAAGGTTTAATTAAAAAGTCTAAGTTAAAAGGTCGTAGACGATGAAATTAATACTATTAGGACCACCCGGAGCAGGGAAGGGGACTCAGGCAGCTAAAATAGAAAGCGATTACGGTTCTATCCAGTTATCTACCGGCGATATGCTAAGGGCGGCAGTTTCATCCGGCTCGGAACTCGGGCAAAAAGTAAAAAAAATAATGGATGACGGCGGATTGGTTCCTGATGAAATAATGGTAAAGATGATAGAGGAAAGAATTTCTCAAGATGATTGTAAAGACGGTTTTATCTTAGACGGTTTTCCTCGTACTAAGGCTCAAGCTAAATCACTTGATGAAATGCTTGCCCGATTAGGGAAAAAGCTTGATGCGGTTATAGAAATTAAAGTAGATGACGAGGCTTTGGTGGAGAGGATATCCGGAAGGTTCTCATGTAAGGATTGTGGTGAAGGCTACAATAAAAAATATAAAACTCCTAAAGTAGAGGGGAAGTGTGATAAATGTGGCGGACATAGCTTTTATCAAAGAAGTGATGATAACGCAGAGACCGTAACAGCTCGTTTAAAGTCTTATCATGCCCAGACTGCACCGTTAATCCCGTACTATAAGGATAAAGGGGTTTTGCAGACTGTTGACGGTATGATGTCAATAGATGCCGTTATGGAGGATATAAATAGTATCCTGCGTGCGGCAGCTTAGTATATTGTTAAATTTTACCGATTTATGACCATAAAAACATTGACAGTTAGAAAAAATTAATTATTATTACGCCTCCCTTAATAGGGGTTGCAATTTGAATTATAATGATGGAGTAGCGTGTGGCTCGTATTGCCGGTGTAAATCTACCTTCTCAGAAGAGAATAGATGTTGCCTTAACTTACATATATGGAATCGGATTTACAACTTCTCGTAAAATCCTTGATTCGTTAGGAATTGAAAATTCAACAAGAGTGCATCAGTTAACCGATGCCGAGGCAATAAAGATACGTGAGTATATAGATGAGAACTACGATGTGGAAGGTGAGCTTCGTAGTAAGGTCGCTTTTAACATAAAACAGCTAATGGATCTGGGAAGCTATAAAGGTCTTCGTCACAGAAGAAGGCTTCCGGTTAGAGGTCAAAGGACTCATACTAACGCCAGAACCAGAAAAGGCAAGGCTGTCGCAATCGCAGGTAAAAAGAAGTAGGTAAATAATGAGTAAAGAAGCAGTATCACGTATTAAAAAACGCTCAAGAAAAAACATACCCGTAGGTATGGCACATGTTAATGCGTCATTTAACAATGTAATTATATCAATAACCGATTTAAACGGTAATGTGGTTTCATGGTCATCGGCCGGTGCTCAGGGCTTTAAAGGTTCTCGTAAGTCTACGCCTTATGCGGCTCAGCTAACTGCTGAAATGGCAGGCAGAGCGGCACAGGAGCATGGCATGAAAACGCTACAGGAAGTTAGAGTAAAAGGTCCCGGTGCCGGAAGAGAATCGGCACTTAGAGCCTTGCAATCCGTAGGCTTTAATATAATAGCAATTAAAGATATTACTCCGGTTCCGCATAATGGATGTCGTCCGCGTAAACGCAGACGTGTATAATTAATTTATTTGCCCAACTTAACCAAAATAAAGGTACGCCCGTGATTTCTAGAAATTGGCAAGAACTAATAAAACCTTCTACAGTTCAAGTTAACCAGATTGGTAGTTTAGAGACTAAAGCACAAATCGTTGTAGAGCCGCTTGAACGCGGTTTCGGCATAACGATCGGTAATGCTTTGAGAAGGGTTTTACTTTCATCACTTCAGGGAGCTGCCGTTACCGGAGTAAAGATAGAAGGTGTGCAGCATGAATTCGACACTATCAAAGGTGTTGTAGAAGACGTTACCGATGTAGTGCTGAATATAAAATCAATAGTGGTAAGGCTTGAATCTGCCGACAGGAAGCGTGTTTCGCTAAGTGCGACCGGTCCTTGTGCGGTTACTGCCGGAATGATAGAGTGTAGTGCCGATGTTGAAATTATTAACAAAGACCTTGTTATATGCAACCTTAACAAGGGCGAAAAATTCAATGCCGAGTTGATAATAGAAACGGGTAAAGGTTATGTTCCTGCTAGTCAGAACAGACCTGAAGACGCTCCGATAGGTCTGATTCCTGTTGATTCTATCTTTAGCCCTGTCAGACAGGTTTCATATAAGATAGATAGCAGTCGTGTCGGTAGGGTGATTGATTACGATAAACTTTATCTTGATGTTGAAACGGACGGTACGTTAACGCCTGACATGGCTGTCGCTCTGGCAGCGAGAATATTGCAAGACCAGCTTAATACCTTCATCAGCTTCGAAGAAGTTGTTGAAGATGATGAGGTTGAAGAGGAAATGTTGTCATTCGATAGGAACTTATTGAAGAAAGTTGATGAACTTGAACTTTCTGTTCGTTCTCAAAACTGCCTGAAGAATGATAATATAGTTTATATAGGTGATTTAGTCCGTAAGTCTGAAGGCGAGATGCTAAAAACTCCGAACTTCGGTCGTAAGTCTTTGAACGAAATTAAAGAAGTGCTTGCTAATCTCGGATTAAGGTTCGGTATGGACGTTGATGGCTGGCCGCCTGAGAATATTGAGGATTTGGCAAAGAAATTTGAAGATCCGTTTTAATGTAACTTCTGTTTAAAATAGAATATAAGTAAATAAGGAATAAGACAATGCGTCACGGTATAAAAGGAAGAAAACTCGGTAGAAATAAATCCCATAGAAGGGCTTTATTTGCTAATCTTGCCGCTGCTTTAATTAAGCATGAGCAAATTAAAACTACATTACCTAAAGCTAAGGACCTTCGCCCTATCGTGGAGAAGCTTATAACTCTTGGTAAAAGAGGTGATCTACATGCCAGACGTCAGGCATTAGCTTATATATACGATGAAGAAGTTGTAAAAAAACTATTTGCAGTTTTGGGCGAAAGATATAAAGATAGAAAAGGTGGCTATACAAGGATTATCAAAGCCGGTAACAGATACGGTGATAATGCACCTATAGCATATATTGAACTTGTTGACCGTGATGAGTCGGAAAAAGGTAAGGATTCAGGTCCGGTACAAGGTGATGAGGAAGGTGTAGCCGCTTAAATAAAAATAATCAAATAAAAGGTATTTGTTATGTGGTTCAAAAAATTAGTAGCAGTATTGTTCACGGTTTGTTTTATAAATACGGCTGTAGCACAAGAAAAGGATTTATCTAAATTGGAAGATACATTATATATAGATTTACCTGACGGTAGAGTGGTTATAGAGCTAATGCCCGATGTTGCACCTAAGCATGTCGCTAGAATAAAAGAGCTTGCCGGCGAGAAATTTTATGACGGTGTGGTATTTCACAGGGTTATAGAAGGCTTCATGGCTCAGACCGGAGATCCTACAGGTACGGGTAGAGGCGGCTCTGAAAAACCTGATCTTGAAGCTGAGTTTTCAAACGTTCCTCACCAAAGAGGCGTAGTTTCAATGGCACGTGCGAATGACCCTAATAGTGCTAATAGCCAGTTCTTTATTGTTCTTGAAGATTCGAATTTCCTTGACGGGAAATACACGGTGTTCGGCAAGGTAGTAGAGGGTATGGATCATGTTGATTCTATCAAAAAAGGTGATTCAAGAAATAATGGCTCGGTAGAAAACCCTACGGCAATGGTTAGCGTTAGAGTCGCTTCTGAAGTTGAGTCAAACTAAGCTTAAAAAATATATTTTAAATGCTTGTCAGTGATTTTAATTTTGATTTACCGAAAGAATTAATTGCCGACAAGCCTAAATTCCCCAGAGATACATCTCGTTTGCTAGTTGTGGGTAATCAGCTAACCGATAAAAGATTTTCAGATATAATAGATTTATTGAATCCTAATGATGTGCTTGTATTCAATGACACAAAAGTAATCCCTGCAAGGCTGCTCGGTAATAGAACCGGTGCTAAAGTTGAGGTTACGCTTCATAAAAATGAATCAGATGGTGTGTGGAAGGTTTTTGCAAAACCTGCTAAGAAATTAAAAGTAGGGGATATTTTTTCTGTTGCAGATGATTTTTGTGCTACTGTCCTTGATAAAAATGAAGGTGAAGTAACCCTTCAATTTTCGACTAATGGCGAAGAGTTTTTTGATAAACTCAATAAATACGGTCAGATGCCGTTGCCTCCGTATATTGATAGGAAAGACGGTATGTTAAATTCGGATATCAAAGACTATCAGACTGTTTATGCTAAGAATAAAGGTGCTGTAGCGGCTCCTACCGCCGGATTGCATTTTACCGAGGAGCTTTTGCGAAAGATAGATAAAAAAGGCGTAAAGAGAGTCTTTACAACATTACATGTGGGGGCGGGTACATTCCTTCCTGTAAAAGTTGACGATACTAAAGATCACAAGATGCATTCGGAGTTCGGTATCGTTACTAAAGATGCTGCAAATGCTATAAATGAAAGTCGCAAGAGTGGGGGAAGGGTTATTTGCGTCGGCACTACATCTTTACGAATACTGGAATCTGTAGCCGATGATGAAGGTAATCTGTCTGAGTTTGAAGGCGAAACGGATATATTTATAACACCGGGTTATAAATTTAAAATAGCGGATTGTCTTTTAACAAACTTCCATATTCCGAAATCTACACTATTTATGCTGGTGAGTGCTTTTTCAGGATTGGAAAGAATGCAGGACGCATATAGGCATGCTATCAGTCAAAAATATCGTTTTTATTCATATGGTGATGCTTGTTTTTTAAATCGATTTGGTATGTAATTTTCAGGGTTGTTAACCAAATATTAAACTTTTGAGGCAATAATATTATATTGTTTATATCGGATTGTTGGGGCAAATATATGTATGGTTACAAAGAGCAAAGACCCGAGAAGGGATTTACTCTTATTGAACTATCTATAGTTATTGTAATTATAGGGCTTATAGTCGCAGCTGTAGTTGGAGGACAAAGTCTTGTTAAGCAAGCTAAACTGAGAAATATAGTATCGGATGTTAATAAATATAAAGTTGCAGTAAATACTTTTAAACTGGAATATAATCATTTTCCGGGTGATTTTCCAAGAGCATTTGATTATTGGCCGTCAAATTGTGCACCATCTCCATCAGCGGCAAATTGTAACGGTAACGGTAACGGAAATCTTGGTCCGACAAATACAAATCCTGAAACGGTTAGATTCTGGAGGCATTTGGGTCTAGCTAATATGATACCTAATCTTTATAGTGGAACTAAAAACGGGAGCTATACTTCAGTAGGAGAAAGTATTATAGGTGTTGACGTTCCGGCTTTTCCAATTGAAGGCTCCGGTGCTTATGTTACATATGATAGTCATTGGGGCATAGTAGTACCATTGCAACATTTATTGGCTATTGGAAAGGGAGTAGCAGGAACAGTTCCACATGGATCTTATTTAACTCCAAAAGATGCTAAATCTATTGATGATAAGATGGATGACGGACATCCGATTGAGGGGAGTATGTTCTCAAGTACGGGTACTGTAGGTTCAACAGGACAATGCATAAATGGTACCGGTGGCGAAAATTTAACAAATGCTACCGATTATGTTCTTGCAAATAGCAATATAGCTTGTCGTACAGTCTTTTTACTTGAGAAATAAACAAATCCGACCTTATTCGAGGATGTTTACTTAATATACATATCCTTGGATACTATGGTCAAGCCATAGTATGACGAATGGTATTTTACCGTTCACAATAAAAGTTGAAACACTGTAATTTTCTTGTATAAGCAAGCAATGCAAAAATTTTCATTCAAAATAAATAATAAAGACGGCAAGAGCCGTACGGGAGTTGTGAGTACCGCACATGGTGAGATAAGAACGCCTGCGTTCATGCCTGTGGGGACTGCTGCTACTGTGAAGGCAATGCTGCCTGAATCGGTAAAGTCAACTGGTGCGGATATAATACTCGGTAATACTTATCACCTGATGCTAAGACCCACAGCCGAGAGAATCGCGAATCTTGGCGGTCTGCATAAATTTATGAACTGGAATGCTCCGATATTAACTGATTCGGGAGGTTTTCAGGTTATGTCGCTTTCACAGATAAGAAAAATATCCGAAGAAGGCGTGCAGTTTAGGTCGCATATAGACGGTAGTAAGCATATGCTATCACCCGAAAGGTCAATGGAGATACAGCATCTTTTGGGTAGTGATATCACGATGATATTCGATGAATGTACACCCTATCCGGCAACCAAAGAGGTGGCGGAAAAATCTATGCACCTGTCACTTAGGTGGGCTAAGCGGTCAAAAGATGCCTATAAGGTAAGGAGCGGTTACGGGTTGTTCGGTATTGTGCAGGGAAGTGTTTATGAGGATTTGCGAAAGGAATCGGCTCAAAAGTTGCAGGAAATCGGTTTTGACGGCTATGCAATAGGAGGGCTTGCAGTGGGAGAGGGGCAGGAGTTGATGTTTGAAACGCTTGATTATACAACCCCTATGTTACCCGAAGACAGACCCAGATATCTTATGGGAGTGGGCAAGCCTGATGATTTGGTTGGTGCTGTAAAACGAGGTGTTGATATGTTTGATTGTGTGTTGCCGACAAGGTCGGGCAGAAACGGTCAGGCATTTACATCAAAGGGGGCGATAAATATATTAAACGCAAAATATAAGGACGATACCGCAGCATTGGACGAAAATTGTTACTGTCCGGCATGTAAAAATTATAGCAGGGCATATATACATCATCTGGTAAAATCAAAGGAAATACTGGGTTCAATGCTGATGACGTGGCATAATTTACAATATTATCAAAATCTTATGGCAGCTATGCGAGATGCCATTGATAAGGGACGTTTTGAAGAGTTTGAGAACTCCTTTAAAGAAGCGTATGAGAATTAGTCTTTTTTCTTTGCATCGAAAATAGATTTGTGCATAATGTTCATGCCAATTTTTGGCATTGCTAACTAATATAGTTTTACGTCATTACCCGAATTTTGTGTAGCAAAATTATAGGGTAATCTGATTAAATTTCTAGAGATTCCCCTATAATTTACTTACGTAAATTCGGGGAATGACATAATTTAAGGCGTTTTAACTATTTAGGTTAGCAATTACTAGTTTTTTAACAATAAAAGGTTCTTAATCTTGCTTAATAAAATAGTACTTTTTCTTATTTTGTTCGCAACATGGCTTGTTATGTCGGGCATGTTCAAGCCTTTCTTTATAATTCTCGGCGCTGCAAGCTGTTTGCTTGCCGTTATTTTCTATAGCTTGCTTGATAAGAACAAAACGGAAGGGTTTTCAGCTATAGGATTGTTGCTTGGGGGCGTAGTCTATGGTGTGTGGCTCATTAAAGAAATAATACTGTCTGCGTGGGACGTTACGGCGAAGATATGGCAGCTTGAGCCTGATATTTCTCCTGAAATGGCGTGGGTTAACACCTCTTTGAAAAATGATATTTCAATGACCGTTCTGGGTAATTCTATAACTTTAACTCCCGGTACGGTAACGGTTGATATTAATGAAGACGGAATGTTTCAGGTGCATGCCCTGACGAAGGCGGGTCTTGATGATGTGCGTTCGGGGCGTATGTTAGAAAAAGTTATAAAGGTTATGAAGTAAGGCTATGATAGAAGCAGTTATTATTGCGGTCTTGGTAAGTATGGTCATGGTTGTAATACGAGGAATATTAGGACCTACGGTTTTTGACCGGATATTAGCCGCTAACCTTTTCGGTACTAAGATAGTGGTGTTTATTGTGCTGGTAGGTCATTTTATGGGAACGGAGTTTTTCTTAGATGTAGCTTTAACATATGCACTAATAAATTTTATAACGACAATAGCATTGCTTCGCTATTTTAAATTTGAAGATAGTAAAGGATAGTTTGTGGAAGATCTGCCGAATATTATAGGTATGTTTTTTGTTGTCAGCGGAGCATTTTTTATGTTTTCTGCGGCTTTAGGTGTTTTGCGTATGCCTGATTTTTACACAAGACTGCATCCGGCAGGCGTTGCCGACTCATTAGGTGCGCCGTTTGTTTTGGTAGGTATTGCTATATTAAACGGGGCTACATTGTTCTCGGGTAAGATAATATTTTTGATATTGTTTATGCTTATTACAAGCCCTACCGCATGTCACGCACTGGCAAAAGCGGCGGTATATAGCGGACTAAAGCCTTATAAAAGTAAAAGGAGGAAAAAATGAGCCTTTTACAGGATATGCCGATGGTAATGGATACCGTGTTGCTGTTTTTACTGCTGTTGAACGCAATAGCCGTTATCTATGCGAAAGACTTGATGACCGCTACTATATTGCTTGGTATTTTCAGCCTGTTGATGGCTGCTCTTTACCTTGTTATGGGAGCTGCTGACGTGGCGATAACGGAAGCCGCTGTCGGAGCCGGTATAAGTACCATACTTATATTACTGGTACTTTCTTTGGTCGGGCATAAGGAGAAAAAGGTGGAGGGCAACCTTTTAGTGCCTGCTGCCATAATAGTTTTTGTTTCACTCGGGTTGTTATATGCAACATATGATATGCCTGAATACGGTAGCAGATATACCCCTGCACAGATACATGTTTCCCCTTATTATCTGGAGAACGGTCCTGTTGAAACCGGCATACCCAATGTTGTTACGTCGGTGCTGGCAAGTTACAGGGGATTTGATACGCTTGGTGAGGTGGTGGTTGTATTGACGGCGGTATTGGCGATTACCCTTCTTTTGGGGCGTTTTACCGGCAAGGAGGATAAGTAATATGGAAGACGATATATTACTTAGAACCGTTGTAAAAGTTCTTACTCCGTTTATTTTTATGTTCGGTCTGTATGTTCAGTTTCATGGCGAGTATAGTCCCGGCGGAGGCTTTCAGGCAGGAGTTATATGTGCTGCCGCTTTTATATCGCACGCACTTATTAACGGACTTGGTGAGCTAAACAGGATAATTTCTGAAAAGACTGCTTTGGCATTGGCGTGCATGGGAGTCCTTATTTATGGCGGAACAGGCGTTGTGGCAATGACTAAATGCGGTAATTTTCTGGATTATTCGGTTCTGACGGAGGGTAAATGCATAGAGCAACCTATAAAAGGAAATAACGTTTACGATCTTGTTGAAATTGAGGGTGAATATCAAGGTGCAAAGGAAGATTATGTTAGCGGCTATAATAATGAAAAATGTCAGGGTGTGTCGAAAAGTGATAAAGCAGCCTATGATGCTTTTGAAAGTGATGTTGTAGGTGCTGAAAAATGTGTAAAGACCAAAGTGCGTATAGATAGTGCGATAAAAGGTCAGCATTTGGGAATCATTGCAATTGAAGCGGGGGTCGGGTTGACTGTATTTTCCGTAATGATGCTTATATTTTTCATTTTTGCAAAAAGGGACTCATAAAATAATGTTTGAAAGCTATAATTATTGGATAAGCATATTTATTATGATGGTCGGATTGTTCGGGGTGATTACCCGTGGGAATCTGGTCAAAAAAATGATGTCCCTTGCCATATTTCAGGTGTCGGTTCTGCTTTTCTATATTTCTGTAGGCACTATAGAAGGTGCTTTGCCTCCGATAAGGGTTGATATGGTAACGGGAGAAAAAAACATTTATCTGTTAGACGGTGAGCATTTTTACGCCAACCCCCTTCCGCATGTGCTTATGCTTACCGCTATTGTGGTGGGTGTTGCGGTGATAGCCGTAGGTCTGGCTATAATTGTGCGTATAAAAGAAGAATACGGAACTATTGAGGAGGACGAAATATTAAAGTTAGATAAAGAGTTTAGCGAAAATGAAAGGAAGAATTCATGATAATTGCTAACTTACCGGCTTTACAAGTTGTTATTCCGTTGCTGGCAGCACCTATATGTGCGTTTATGCCGACAAAGCGTGTTGCGTGGATTCTTACCGTGGTAGTTTCCTTCTTATGCCTGATAATATCACTTAACCTTGCCTATATGGTGTTTAACGGCTCTCCTATATCCTATTATATGGGCGGGTGGAAGCCTCCTTTCGGAATAGAGTACAGGGTTGACATGCTGAACTCTTTTATTGCGGTTATAGTATCCGGCGTTGCATCAGTAACGTCTATCTATGCGTATAACAGCATTGATGATGAGGTGGAAAGGTCTAAACAGCCTGTGTTCTTTGCCACGTTCTTATTATGTGTTGCAGGGCTTTTGGGAATGTGCTTTACCAATGATGCATTCAACATATATGTGTTTTTGGAAATATCGTCACTTTCAACATATGCGTTAATCGCTATGGGTAAGGATAGAAGGGCGTTAATAGCGTCATTTGAATATCTGGTTTTGGGAACTATCGGTGCTACGTTCTTCCTGATAGGGATAGGGTTGTTATATATGATGACCGGAACATTGAATATTTCCGACTTGTCTTTGAGGGTATCGCAATCACCTTTGATGTTGGATATGACCCCGATAAAGGCTGCGTTAGCGTTCCTGACCGTGGGGCTGGCTTTGAAAATAGCTATATTTCCTCTGCATTTATGGCTTACTAATGCTTATACTAACGCACCTTCGTTTATTTCTGCGTTTTTATCGGCAACGGCCACCAAGGTAAGTATATATATTTTAATAAGAATAATATTTTCAATATTCGGTTATGAGTTTGCCTTCACCGATATGGATTTGAGTAAAATATTCATGACATTGGCGGTTATTGCTATATTTGTAGGATCGTTAGTGGCTATATATCAGAGGAATATTAAGCGTATGCTCGCATATTCTTCAGTAGCACAGATAGGTTATATTATTTTAGGTATAAGTTTAAAAAATGAGCTTGGGAACTCGGCGGCGGTAATCCACCTGTTTAATCATGCACTTGCAAAGGCAACTTTATTCATGGCGGTAGGTTGTGTGGTTTACAGGCTCGGTAATGCTCGTCTTGAAAGTTTTAGCGGTATTGCTAAAAAAATGCCTATAACCGTTGGTGCTTTTGTAGTGGCGGGCTTAAGTCTGGTCGGAGTTCCTTTTACAGGAGGCTTTATAAGCAAGTGGTTCTTGTTGAATGCATTGCTTGATGCCAATCTGTGGCCTGTATTTATTGCGGTTTTGGTCAGCTCGTTGTTGGCGCTTATATATATATGGCGTGTAGTTGAGACGGCATGTTTTAAAAAATGCCATCCAAGAAATAAGAAAGTTCAGGAAGCACCGATGCTTATGGTGCTGCCTATGGTTTTAATGGCATTTGCTACGGTGTTTTTCGGTATTTACACCGAGCCTGTAATTGATTTTGCATTAAGGATTTCGGAATATTTGTTTAGTTTATAATTATGAATTTTGAAAACAACGAAACATATTTATTAGTTTGCTTTTTACTGCCGCTCTTAGCGGTGGTGACTAATGCCGTTATACGCTTCCCTAATCTCAGGGACATAGTTACCGTTGTTATATCGCTATTCCTTTTTGCCAATATGCTGGACGTTTTGAAGATATTCAGGTCGGGTGAAACTATAAAATATAATCTTATAGAGATAATGCCTGGGCTTTCGATATCTTTTTCTATCGAGCCTCTGGGTATGATATTTGCCCTTATAGTGTCGTTCCTGTGGATAGTCAGTACCGTATATTCGATAGGCTATATGCGTGGTAATAACGAAAAACACCAAGGTCGTTTTTTCTGTTTCTTTGCGGTTGCTATATTTGCGGCAATAGGTGTGGCGTTTGCTTCAAACCTGCTTACGCTATTTGTGTTTTACGAGCTAATGACTATTTGTACGTTCCCTCTGGTTACTCATTCGGGTACTTTAGAGGCTAAAAAGTCGGGTCGTGTCTATCTTGGGATATTAATGGGAACGTCAATTTGTTTCTTACTGCCTGCCATAATTTTAACTTATGTGACTACCGGTACGCTTGAATTTACGCAAGGGGGTATTTTAGCCGCCAATGTAGGTGTCGGTTTGTCGTCTTTGTTGTTGTTCCTTTATATATACGGAATCGGCAAGGCAGCACTTATGCCGATTCATAAATGGCTTCCGGCGGCAATGGTTGCTCCGACTCCTGTTAGTGCCTTGTTGCACGCTGTGGCGGTTGTAAAGGCGGGAGTGTTTTCCATTGTAAAAATTATTGTGTATATTTTCGGTGTAGATAACTTACAGCAGCTTGCAGATAGCAACTGGTGGAGCGGTCAGTGGCTTGCGTGGGTGGCATCTTTTACTATTATCGTGGCATCTTTGGTGGCTTTAAAGCAGGATAACTTAAAAAAGATGCTTGCCTATTCTACTGTAAGCCAGCTTTCATATGTTGTGCTGGCTGCGTCAATCTTAGCACCTAAATCAATTACTGCGGCGGCATTTCACATTGTAGCTCATGCATTTGGAAAGATAACTTTATTCTTTGCGGCAGGTTCTATTTACACAACGGCTCATAAAAGCAAGATAAGCCAGATGTCGGGTATCGGTAAACAAATGCCTATTACTATGATTGCCTTTTCAATAGGTGCGTTGTCTATGATAGGTATTCCTCCGGCTGTGGGGTTTATTTCAAAATGGTATATGATAAACGGTGCTTTTGATAGAGAGTTGTATTGGGTTATTATTGTTGTAATTATAAGCACTTTATTGAATGCGGCTTATTTTCTGCCTGTTATTTACAAAGCGTTTTTTGAAAATGAACGGCAAGATCCCGGTGTGGTAATCGAACGCAGACATGGTGAATCGTCTTTCCCTATAGTTCTTGCGTTGATGATTACCGCTGCCGCTACGCTTCTTCTGTTTATCTATCCGGGTGTATTTTTGGAACTTGCAAAAGAATTGGTAAATTAGATGGTTAAAAGACTTTGGATATTATTTATTCTTGCACTGATAGCCGCTTTAGCGGGCGATTTTTACATGCATCCGCATAATAAATTTGAAATTGCCAATTATAGATTTTTCAATGCTATATTCGGTTTTGCCTCTTGTGTTGCTATCGTTATAGTTTCAAAAGTGCTTGGGGTGTTTTTAAAGAGAAAAGAAAATTATTATAAGGAGGTAAGAGAAGATGAATAGTATTCTCGGTCTTATGTCGCCTTCGTTCTTCATGCTTATCGGTGCGTTGTTGATACCGTTCATGCCCAAACATATCAGAGTGCCTTTTGTCCTGATGATACCGGTTATGGCTCTTGTTAGAGTTTGGCAGATGCCTGTAGGAGAAGATCTTATAAGCCTGAACATAGCAGGTTTTAACATCAGACCGGCATTTGCACACGCTTATTCCCATATTTTCGGTACGATATTTTGCATAGCGTCTTTTGGCGGTGCTTTATTCGGACTGATGCAAAGCAGAAGAATAGAAACCTCGGCAGCCTTTTTATATGGAGGCAGTGCGTTGGGGGTTACTTTCTCAGGAGACTTTATAAGCCTGTTCATATATTGGGAGCTAATGGCGATAGGTTCGACTTTGATAATTTTTGTATCCGACCAGAAAAACTCAATGCAGGCAGGAATGCGGTATGCTTTGATACACTTCCTTGGCGGCGTTATTTTAATGACCGGAATCATAGGGCAGATAATGCTGACGGGAACGGCCACCCTTGTTCCGTTTGAGGCTCACACATCGTTGTTGCTGCCTGAATATGGTTTGGATTTGAACGGAATAATAATGTGGCTTATTTTAATCGGTATCCTTATTAATGCCGCAGCCCCTCCGATGTCCGCATGGATTGCCGACTCATATCCGAAAAGCTCACCTTTCGGAGCGGTGTTTTTATCGGCATTTACTACCAAAACTGCGGTTTTCGTGTTGCTTACATTATTTGCCGGAACGCAGCTATTGATTTATATAGGTCTGTTCATGGTGTTTTACGGCATTATATACGCAATGCTGGAAAATGATATGCGTAAGATATTGTCATATAGTATCATTAATCAGGTCGGGTTTATGATAATCGGTATCGGTATCGGTACTACGATGGCACTAAACGGCACTGCCATGCACGCATTTGCACATATTGTTTATAAGGCTTTATTGTTCATGTCGGCAGGTTCGGTTCTGTATATGACGGGAAAAAGTAAATTCACCGAGCTTGGCGGTCTTTGTCGCACAATGAAGCTGACTATGGTCTGTGGAATTATAGGGGCGTTTTCAATATCGGCATTTCCGCTTACCTCAGGCTTTATTACCAAGTCAATGATAGTTTCTGCCGTAATGAAAGAAGAGCTGGAAATGGTATGGTATTTACTGATGGCGGCATCGGCAGGAGCGTTTTTGTATGTGGGGCTAAAATTTCCGTGGTTTGTATTCTTCGGTAAGGATTCAGGTATGCGTCCTGATGAGCCTCCGTTTAATATGAAGCTGGCAATGATATTATTCTCGTTATTGTGCATTATTCCGGGAATCCCCGGACTTGCAGAGAAAACCATATATCAGATGTTGCCCGTTGTGCCTGACTATGTCGTATATGATAAGGAACACGTTATCTCGCAATTGCAGTTATTATTGTTTGCAGCTTTGGCATTCTTTTTGATGCTGCCTATGTTAAAGCGTACCGATACCATAAGCCTTGATTTTGACTGGTTCTATCGCGGGCTTGGTCATTACGTTGTTTCCGCCCTTTATTATATAGGTCGTTTCCCTGCAAGGATAGGTTTGATAGTAGCCAAAAAGATAATGAAAAAATGGTTAAAACTATTTACTAAAATATATAGCCCCGAGGGATTGCTGGCAAGAAGCTGGTCATTGGGTGCAACCGTAATGTGGACGGGTACTTTTCTTGGTATTTACCTTGTTATTTATTATATTACGCCTAATTAGATTTTTGAGCTAAATAAGCAGATTGTTATGCTGAACTCGTTTGGGGCATCTCGTTTTACTTTGAACAGATGCTGAAATAAATTCAGCATGACAATCATTAAGAATTGTTAAATAGCTTGGATACTATGGTCAAGCCATAGTATGACGAGCTTATTCAACAAGGAATATCAAAACGCAAGGTGTCTCACCGTTGTTGCCCAAGTTATAAGATTGAGGGGTTGTTGTTGTATTGACGCAATCCTGAGCTGTTTCACCGTCACCGTCCTGAGCTTGAATAACTCCCGAACTTGGTTTGCCGTCATCAAATTTCGTGTCTATCTCCCATGACTGTTTTGTTGTTAATATGCCCTTTGGCGATGCTATTACGGTTGTTCTGACCCTTTCTAACAATATCAACAGACCTCCGGTTGCAGCTTTACTAACTGTGTATATACCTTTTGATATAGGGGCTTTCATAAATTCCGTGGTACCGTCATAGCTTCCCTCTATAAGACCGGATATAGCCAGATGTTGCCAAAATAAAGTCTGCTCGTTAACTGCTCCTGCCGTTCCGTCTATCGTACCTGTGGCACTTGCCTCAATTGCGTTGTTACCGTTACCGGAGTTGGTTTCTGTAGAGCCTAGCTTGTCCTCGGCATCAAACATATCACCGGGATAGCCGTTATATATGTCCTTGAATTCTGTAACTGCCGAGTTAATGTTACCTATGTCTTCCATTGCCTGATTCAATTCAAATTTCTCTTTTAGATTAGCACCTGCAACAACAGCAGCGATAACCATAGCTATTATGGAAAGAGACATTCCTAACTCAACAAGTGAAAAGCCTTTTTGTTTATTAAAGTCGTTCATAAAATACCTATGGTTTTTTGTTTAATTTACTTTATAGTATCTGTCATTTATTATTGTACTTTGTCAATCATTTGCTTTGTAAACAATAAAGAATTCTTAACCTAATTATTATTATACTACAATATGTTTGAAAGTTTAAGCGATAACCTTAGTAAAGTATTTTCCAAGCTAAAAAGTAAAGGTGTTCTGTCGGAAGCCGATGTTTCGGCGGCTATGCGTGAAGTCAGGATAGCACTGCTTGAAGCCGATGTTTCATTGTCTATAGCAAAGGATTTTATAGCTAAAGTAAAAGAAAAGGCAATAGGTCGGCAGGTTATAAAAAGCGTATCACCGGGGCAAATGGTGATAAAGATTGTTCAAGATGAACTTGAAGCTATGCTTGGCTCCGATGAATCCGAGATAAACCTGAACGCAAGCCCTCCCGTAGTTATTATGATGGTGGGGTTGCAAGGGTCGGGTAAGACTACGTCTTCGGGCAAGTTGGCTAACTTCTTGAATTTAAAAAGAAATAAAAAAGTGCTTATGGCTTCGTTGGACGTATATCGTCCTGCTGCACAAGAGCAGTTGGAGGTGCTGGGCAAGCAGATATCGGTAGATACGGTAGAAATAATTGCCGGTCAAAAACCCGTTGAAATAACTAAGCGTGCTATACAAAAGGGTAAAACCGAAGGATATGATATAGTTATCCTCGATACGGCAGGGCGTTTACATATCGATGAGCAGTTAATGACGGAGTTGCAGGACGTTAGGAAAGTGTCGAATCCTACCGAAATATTGCTAGTAGCAGATTCCCTGACAGGTCAGGACGCAGTAAATATAGCAAGCCGGTTTAATGAAAAAATAGGTGTAACAGGCATAATCCTTACCCGTATTGACGGTGACGGACGGGGAGGGGCGGCACTTTCCATGCGTGGCGTTACAGGTTGCCCGATAAAATTCATGGGCGTTGGCGAAAAAGTGTCCGAATTTGAACCTTTCCACCCAAACAGGATAGCATCTTTGATACTTGGTATGGGCGACGTTGTTTCATTAGTGGAAAAAGCCGCTGAAAATATTGATACTCAGGAAGCAAAGAAATTAGAGAAGAAGCTTAAAAAAGGTCAGTTTGACCTTAACGATCTTGCCAAACAATTTAAGATGATGCGTAAAATGGGAGGCGTTGGCGGGCTTATGGGTATGCTGCCGGGGCTTGGCAAAATGAAGAAAGAAATAGATGAGGCGGGTGTTGATGATAAGATGATAATCCATCAAGAAGCGATTATCTCATCAATGACCAAACAGGAAAGGCGATATCCGAAAGTAATAAACGCTTCCCGTAAAAAACGCATAGCAGCAGGCTGTGGGCTGACCGTACAGGAGGTTAACAGACTTCTAAAACAGCATAAGCAAATGGCTGTAATGATGAAAAAAGTCAGTAAAATGGACAAAAAGACCCTTATGAGAGGCGGTTTAGGTAAGTTCATGCCGAAGGAATTGCCTGAAATTAAATAATTTCATGATTATTTGCTAAGTGTTAAGTATTAAGTATGGAAAAAGATAAAAAAAGCATTGGGGATTTAATATATAATTTCGGTTTTATAGCAGTCGCATTGCTTGCCTTTTTTGTTTATAAAGCCTCGTTCTTTTTTGCTTTTTTTTATTATGAAGGCTTAAACTCTTACATTTTACTGATGTTGACAGGCTTTGTATTTGTTCTGTTGGGTGCAAAGATAAAAGATACCGACATTACCTGTACGATATTGCGAAGGCTCGGTAAAATGGTGGCTATAGGGCTGGCATTTTATCTTGTGGTTGAGCCGACAACATATGTTTCAGTCCAAAAAGAAACCGATCTGCTTGCCGATATATTGCGTTACGGTGATTTTCCGTCAATCATATTTGCATTAATAGCGATACGCCGACCCGTATTTTTTATGCTGCCTGCCTTACATATTGTAGCTGCCCGTGAAATGGTAGATACTATCTCAGGGATTACGATGGCATTCCATGATATTTATTACCTGTCGGATGCCGGTTTTTTGTTTGCTTTTTGCATTGTCTTGCTGGAATATTTTAAAAGGAAAAATAAATATACGTCCGAACAAATAAATATAGCATATCAGTCTATAGCCTATGTTTCTATAGGTGTGCATATTGCGAATTATTTCTGGTCGGGTATAGCTAAGATGAGATTGGACGGTAGCCCGTTTGAGTGGCTACTGGAAAATGATATATCACAGCTATATATAGTTGCCGTTTATAAAGGTGTAGCTCCGCTTGGTACTCCCCCGCAGCTTGCTCAGTTTGTATATGACTCCTTAAGCAGCGGACATGTTTTCTTTAATGCGGTCACTCTGGTTGTACAGCTTTTGAGCATATTATTTATATTGAAAATATCATGGCTTAGAATATCGGCCGTTATTTTTGATATATTCCATATCGGTGTTTATGTTATCGGGGGTATATTGTTCTGGCCTTGGATATGGATGAATATTTCTATACTTGTTGCCACCCATAAGGTGAGGGATGCCGAAATTTATGATGTGTCAAAAATTGCTGCCGTTGTGACTATATTGCTGGGAGGAATGGGTCTTTTTCATACGGCTTTTCTGGGCTGGTATGATGTAAGGGACACGCGTTTTGTGATGCTACAGGCTAAAACCGTAGGGGCTGACAAGTGGGTAGATGTCCCTATAGCTTATGCAGGGGCACACGCATATTCATTCTCGCACGGAAATCTTGATAAGGGTGTGCGTTCGGGGCATTTTCCTCCGAATGTAGCCGGTCTTTCATATAGTGCCGATGAACGCAGGTTAAACGGCGAGTGTAAATTGCCTCCTGTCGATGAAAGTAAGTTAGAAACACCTGAAGATGAGAAAATAAGACTTGATAATGTTGAAAGATTCGTAAAAGCTATACATCAAGATGTTCTTGAAGATATGAATATGTACGGTAAATATTCATATTATATGAGGTTGCATCACCATCAGAGCAATCCTTTATTGTATGAGGAGTTCCATAATATCGACCCTCGTGATATAGAGTATATTAAGGTTATAACTCGTTCGGCGTGTACGGATATGGTGGAAGGCAAGATAAAGGACAAGATTATAAAGCAAGATGAGCAGATTATTAAGGTACGCTGATGTATATAGTTTATGACGGAGAATGCCCGTTTTGTTCACGTTATGTGAGATTACTCCGCTTGAAAGAAACGGGCGGGGTGGTAAAAATTATTGATGCTCGTACCTTAAGTAACGATTCGGATATAATAAAAAAGATTCATGAAAAGGGATATACGCTAGATGATGGCATGGCTCTTATAATTGATGAAGATGTTTACCATGGTGATGAATGTATCCATAAGCTGGCTTTGATGTCTACCGGTTCTAGCCTGTTTAACAGATTTAACAGATTCGTGTTCAAATCAAGAAGGATTTCTAAAGTGCTATATCCTGTATTAAGGTCAGGGCGTAATTTTGCATTGCTTCTTCTCGGTAAAAAGAAAATTGATATGTGATTTTTTTAATATACTTGACAAAGCAAGATTTGTCTGAAATATAAGTTTAATCACATAAGAACTGATTATAAACCTCTTCAACACTTTGATCTACTTGTTGGTATTTTATGATACCCGCACCATCTACTATTGTGTTTGGATGTAGGTAGCCAAAATATTCCTCACCCTCTCTTATAAAACGTTCACTATATCTTCCGAATTGTAAGCGGTTGAAGCCTCCGTTAATGCCAAATCTATGATGAGTTGGTCCTGCAACTACCTTTAGATTACTTAAATTTCCGTTATATATATCGGCTTTAGGTGCTCCTGTATCACTAATAGTGTAGCATTGGTCGTCATAACGTAAGATAAAGCGATTTGCTGTAGCTGTGCCGTTGGATTCAGTTTCTGGAAAGCTTACTATTCCTTGTACTATCTGCCCCTTCTTAGTGCCTGATATAATTGCTATATGTAAAAGGTAATAGTTATCATCTAAATCAAAAGACATGTTAGTTGGTCTTGATTTTGGAGGAGGGCTTTCTTGTTTAATTTCAAATATTTCTCCATCTCGTGGCGAGCGCATGTTGGCCTGCTCCATTTCGTCGCCTTGTCCATCAAGGTGTATTATTAGTTTTGATACATAAGTGCCGTCCTTATTATATCCAAGCTCAGCAAGGTCTGTAGCAAATACTTCTAGTTCTTTAATATAACCCCCATTTGTTGGAATGGTCTGATATGGCGTTCCTCCGGAAATCTTGTTAACTAAGCCGTAGCCTTCCTACTTTAATCATGTCACCAGTTGGTCTACCGTTTTCCCATTTTTGCATTATAGGTGAAAAGCTTGCAAGGCGTTTTGAACCCATCCAGTAACCTTGCTTATAAATTACACCGACCATTACATAATCATCATTATATATTTCGGTTCTGTTTCCTCCATTGCCGCCATATTGTTTGCCTTTATATGGCTCTCCAAGAGTGCCGTCATAATTTATAGGGCGATAAATTGGTTGAAGGGCGTCAATTATTTCGCCATGTCGTATAACCAAACCTGCCAATACTTTTTTGTCATTTGATTTTTCTTGATAATCCGGTTGTGTTAATGAGTTAGCTTTTAGCGGTAATAAAGAGGCACAGACAAGTATAATATATGTAAAAAACTTAAGATTGTGGTTCATTTTAAGGTGCTTTTTATTATTTTAATACTACTTTTATATGATAGCTCTTGTTTTGTTGTTTATCAATAATGTTTTTTGATACTATAAAAGTATTAGTTTTACTTGACATATTATATAAAAAAGCTTAAAAAGCATTTCTCAAATTTTTAATTGGTGGTAATTAGTTATGTCTAAAAATAACCCTGCAAAACGTGTGAAAGCTGAAGTAAAAACATATAACGGTAAACCTGTTAAACCTGTTCTTTACGTCGGTACGCATGTCGGACACGGAAAATATATCGCCGTACAGTTTGATGACGGCAAAATGGCAGAAGATAAGTCCGGCAAGCCTTTGATGTGGGACGCTGTTTAATTCAGCTTACATATTCGGATATCTTGGGCCCCCGCTTCCCTCCGGACAAATCCATTTTATATTCTGGGTAGGGTCTTTAATGTCGCATGTTTTGCAATGTACGCAATTTTGTGCATTTATCTGTAATTTTTTACTCTCACCGTCTTTTATATATTCATAAACTCCGGCAGGGCAATATCTTTGCTCGGGACCGTCATAATCGGGTAAGTTCACACTGGTGGGGATGTCTTTGTTTTTTAATGTTAAATGCACAGGCTGGTCTTCTGTGTGGTTGGTGTTTGATAGCTGAACGGATGTCAGGCGGTCAAACGTAACTTTACCGTCAGGTTTGGGATATTCAATTTTCTTGCAGTCTGAAGCCTTTTTTAAGGAGTCATGGTCTGCATGATTTTTTAATGTCCACGGTTCAAGACCTACTAAAGCCGTGCTAAGTGCCGAATGTGCCAACCCTTTCCATAAGCCCCATTTGAATGCAGGGCGTATATTGCGTACTTTTTTCAGCTCTGAATATACCCATGATTTTTTCAGGCTATCTTCGTATGAGGACAGGTCGTCAGCTTCTCCTTTTAAGGCTTTTGCGACAGCTTCAGCTGCCAGCATTCCCGATTTCATTGCCGTGTGAGTACCCTTTATTTTAGGAACGTTCATAAAGCCTGCACCACAGCCTATTATTGCTCCGCCTGCGAATACTAAATCAGGAATAGATTGTAAGCCCCCCTCGTTTAATGCCCTTGCACCATATGAGATACGCTTGCCGTTTTCTAATATAGGGCGTATCTTCGGGTGGGTTTTAAAACGCTGAAATTCTTCATAAGGACTAAGGTAAGGGTTTTGGTAGTCAAGCCCGACAACAAAACCTATAGCCACCTGATTATCTTCAAGGTGATACATGAATGAACCGCCATATGTATTTTTATCAAGCGGCCACCCTATCGTGTGGGTTATCGAGCCTTGCTTGTGGACTTCCGCCGGCACTTCCCATAATTCTTTAATACCCATGCCATAAGTTTGCGGATCGCAATTTTCACGAAGGTTGAATTTGTCAAAAAGGTCTTGCGTTAAAGAGCCTCTGCACCCTTCTGCAAATAATGTATATTTTCCTCTAAGTTCTACGCCTTGCTGATAAGAGTCTTTCTTTTCGCCTGATTTTGAAACTCCCATATCGCCTGTGGCAATTCCTACTACCTTATCATTTTCGTATAATATTTCAGATGCAGCAAAACCGGGATAAATTTCAACTCCCATATCCATAGCCTGCTGTGCCAGCCAACGGCAGAAATTACCAAGTGATATAATATAATTGCCGTGATTATTCGCCTGTGGTGGAACGGGCAATCGGAGGCTGCCTTTTTCTGTAAGGAAAAAGAAGTTATCTTCCGTTGCTTTGGTGGTAAGTGGGGCTTGTTTTTCTTTCCAGTTAGGTATCAATTCGTTAAGAGAGCGTGGTTCAATAACCGCTCCCGATAATATATGCGAACCTACTTCCGCACCTTTTTCCACTATAACAATAGCGGAGTCGGGAGATTCCTGTTTTAGCTTTATCGCAGCCGATAAACCCGAAGGTCCGGCACCTACGATTACAACATCAAAATCCATTTTTTCACGTGACATACTTTGCCTGCCTTGTTTGAGTGCGTCACTCTGAACTTGTTTCAGAGTCTATGTTTTTTTATAGAAGATGCTGAAATAAATTCAGCATGACAATTTTCATTATAGAATAAAAATCCAAAAATTCCAAATAAATAGGTTGTAAAGAACAATCCCACAAACTACGATTGGTTGTGCGGGTTTTCTATGTATGCAACTATACGGTGTTATAATGGGGTATATTTTAAGCATATTCTGTATTTTATTAAGCCCTTTTATATTGCTTTTTGTTGCGATAAAGGTGTTGTTATTTGAGTGTTTGAGCGGCATAAAATCAAGAGACGGCAAGGCTGAATAACATTCTTTATAGCCTTGCATATTCTTAATTTTTTTGTATTATACGTCTTCTTTTATCATATTAAAATTGGCGTTATGAAAAAATATTATCCTGAAGTTAGTTCCAGTCCTGATTTTCCGAAAATGGAAGAAAACATAATCCGATATTGGAAGGAAAATGATGCTTTTGAGCAGTCCGTCGATAGCAGAGATGCAAAAAAAGACGGTAAGGATAATGAGTTCATTTTCTATGATGGACCTCCATTTGCAAACGGCTTGCCGCATTACGGGCATTTGTTGACAGGATTTGTAAAAGATATTTTTGCCCGCTACCAAACCATCAAAGGCAAAAAGGTTGAGCGTCGTTTCGGTTGGGATTGCCACGGGCTGCCCGCTGAAATGGGAGCGGAAAAAGAGCTGGGTATTTCAGGAAGGCATAAAATCGTTGAGTATGGAATAGATAAATTTAATGACAAGTGCCGCACATCTGTGATGAAATTCTCCGGTGAGTGGGAAAAATACGTTAACCGCCAAGCCCGCTGGGTCGATTTTCAAAATGACTACAAAACCATGGATACAGGCTATATGGAGTCTGTTTTATGGGCGTTCAAACAGCTTTATGATAAAGGGCTGGTTTATGAATCAATGCGTGTGATGCCCTATAGCTGGGCGTGCGAAACGCCGCTTTCTAATTTTGAAACCAGAATGGATAATTCTTATCGTGAGAGGACGGATAAGGCGATAACGGTTGCGTTTGAGTTAAAAGATAAGCCGAAAGGTGTTCCTGATGCAGATTCTTATAAAGTTTTAGCATGGACGACAACCCCGTGGACATTGCCGAGCAATTTAGCTCTAGCAGTAGGTGAGGGGATTGAGTATGCTTGTGTGGTTGTAGAAGAAAATTACTCCCCCCTTGAGGGGGAGTCGGGCAGGGGCGAAGCCACTGACCGTGGGGGGTATAATCAAGAAACATTGAAAAACTCCTCCTGCGATAAAACCCCCCACGATAAATTACAAAGTAATTTATCAACTCCCCCTCAAGGGGGGAGTAAGAGGGTTTGCTATATTATAGCTGTGTCTTCGGTTGAGAAATATTCTAAGGAAATTTTTAGTAAAAATAAGCTGCCTTTTTTTAAAAATGGGGTTTGGCATGAGGTGGATTTAGAAGGTGCAAAATCTAATGAAGTTGGCTTAGAAGAGTTTCCGAGTCTTCCTTCAGTCATTATAGATACTATAAAAGGCTCGGACTTAGTCGGTCTATCCTACAAACCACTCTTCCCATATTTTACTGAAACTAAAAATGCGTTCAAAATAATCGCTGCGGATTTTGTGGCAGAAGGTGACGGAACGGGAATCGTTCATCTTGCCCCTGGGTTTGGTGAAGACGACTTTGACGCATGTAAAAAAGAAGATATAGCAGGGCTTTCTGACCCTAAAACGCAAGTTATATGTCCTGTTGACCATGCAGGAAGATATACTGAAGAGCTATTGGGAATAATAGATAGAAAAAATATAAACCTTCCAATTTATGATGAAACTGAAGAGGTTATAGTATATTCGCTTGATAATAAACCGGAAGACGCACCCGATGCCGATAAATATCACATACTAACAAGCAAGCATGGTGATGATTGTGTTAATATAGAAGATAGATTTGTATGTATAGTGAAAAACTACTCCCCCCTTAAGGGGGAGTCGGGCAGGGGCGAAGCCACTGACCGTGGGGGGTATAATCAAGAAGCACTTGATAGGGCTAGGGAGCTTAGAAAAGAATCTACAAAAGAAGAAGCGAAACTTTGGAAATATTTAAGCGGAAAACAGCTAGATGGTTTTAGATTCCGGAGGCAGCAGCCAATATATAAATATATAGTAGATTTTTTCTGTCCTGCTGCAAATTTAATAATAGAATTAGATGGCAGTCAGCATGTCGAGCAAAAAGAATATGATGATAAGAGAACTGCGTTTTTAGAATCTAAAGGTTATCAAGTTCTTAGGTTCTGGAATAATGAAGTTAACGAGAATATAGAGGGAGTTGTTGAAAAAATATTGGACGTTTTGAAGAATAGTTCTCAAAATGCCCCCCACGAGATTTCTGCGAAATCTCAACTCCCCCTCAAGGGGGGAGTAGCTTCGGCTGAGCTGCAAGGTGAAAGTGTTTGTTATTTGATTCCGCTTAATAAAAATACAATATCTTATGTTATAAGCGATCCATATTTTAATCTTGGTTCATTCTTCTCTTATAGTTTAGAGTGTTTTGAAGATATAAATGTTTATTCAAAAGATGGTAAAGAGTTAAAAACATCAATAATCAACTCAGATTTCCTAGGCAATGAAACTCTAAAAAATGCCTTATACCTTAAGAGACTCAGCGTTATCGCCCAAACCGAAGGAAAAAGCGATAGTGAGCCGTATAAGCCGGAGCAGTTGGAAAAGAACGGTTTGGTTAATCTTCGTATAATTAATTACCTGAAACAAACAGGGCGGTTAATTAAAAGTGAAGACTATAAACACAACTACCCGCATTGCTGGAGAACCGACACTCCGCTTATATATAAGGCTGTGCCTAGCTGGTATGTGGAGGTTACTAAGTTTAAAGACCGTATGGTTGAGTTAAATCAGCAGATTAACTGGATTCCTAATCATGTCAAAGACGGGCAGTTCGGTAAGTGGCTGGAAAATGCCCGTGACTGGTCTATATCACGTAACCGTTTTTGGGGTTCGCCTATTCCTATCTGGCGTTCGGATAATCCGAAAAATAATAAGCTATATGTGTTCGGAAGTATCAAAGAGTTGGAAGAGTTTTTTGAAGTCAAAGTTGAAGACTTGCACAGACCTTTTATCGATACTCTGACCAAGCCTGACCCGGAGGACGAAAATTATACATTACGCAGAGTCGAAGACGTTTTTGACTGTTGGTTTGAATCAGGCTCTATGCCATACGCACAGGCACATTATCCGTTTGAAAATAAAGAATGGTTTGAAAGCCATTTTCCTGCGGATTTTATTGTGGAATATGTGGCACAAACACGTGGCTGGTTCTATACGCTTATGGTGCTATCTACCGCATTATTTGACCGCCCGCCGTTTTTGAATGTTATTTGTCATGGTGTGGTATTGGACGAAAAGGGGCAGAAGCTTTCCAAGCGTTTGAATAACTATGCCGACCCTATGGACGTGTTTGATAAGTTTGGCTCTGATGCTATGCGTTGGGTGATGATATCTGCACCTATTATGCATGGCGGTGAGTTGCTAATCGACAAAGAAGGCAATATGGTGCGTGATGCTGTGCGTCTGGTGATGAAGCCTATCTGGAATAGCTATAGCTTCTTTACTTTATACGCTAATGCAGACGGGGTGAAGGCTAAATTCAAGCCTTCATCGGATAATCTGATGGACAGATATATATTGGCAAAATGCAAAAGTGCCGTTTTCGATATTGAAAAAAATATGGACGCTTACGATACGCCAAATGCGTGCAAGGCGGTTGAGGATTTCTTTGAGGTGCTGAACAACTGGTATATTAGGCGTAATAAAGAGCGTTTCTGGCGTTCGGAGCAAGATAGCGATAAGTTTGAAGCTTATAATACGCTTTATACGGTGCTTAATATAATGTGTCGTGCGATAAGCCCTCTATTGCCTTTGTTGTCTGAAGAAATATGGCAGGGAATAGAAGGCAAGGGAGCAAAGTCGGTGCATCTGGCAGACTTCCCCGATATGTCCGATGTTTTAGACGAAGCACACCTGATGCATGATATGGATAGGGTGCGGGATGCTTGTAATGCCGCCCTGTCTATACGTGGTGCGGAAAATATACGTGTAAGACAGCCTCTTGCAAGCTTAACTATAATAGACCCTGAGCCGCAAAGGCTTGAAGATTACGCCGACCTGATAAAAGACGAGGTTAATGTTAAAGAGGTTAAGTTCAGTAGCAATGTTGAGAAATTTGCCGATTTAAGGTTGAAGGTTAATTTCCCTGTGTTGGGAAAAAGGCTTCCTGCTAAAATGAAAGATATAATAGCAGCTACTAAAAAAGGTGAGTGGAAACAGCTTCCTGACGGTAAAATTGAGGCAGCCGGAGAGGTGTTGACACAAGAGGAGTGTTCGCTTGAATTAGTACCGAAAGCAAAGGGAGGAACGCAGCCTCTTTCTACTAATGATGCATTGGTGCTATTGGATTTGGACGTTACTAATGAACTAAAAATAGAAGGTGTTGCCAGAGATTTAGTGCGTGTTGTTCAGCAGTCACGTAAAGATGCCGATTTGAACATAACCGACCGTATTAATCTGAATGTTGAAACCGATAATAATAATGTTGTTGAGGCACTAAACGGCTTTAACGGTTATATAGCGGAGCAGACATTGGCTGACTCGGTATCTGCTGCAAAAGCTGATAATTGTAACCACCGTTTTGAGCAGAAGATAGATGGTGCTGATGTTGTGATAGGTTTAAGTCGGGTGGCTTAATGATAGGAGTATTCCAAGGGGGTTCTAACTTTTTAAAAGTAGGTTCCACCTATTAATGTCATCCCCGCCTACGTGCGGGGATCTTCTGTCAATTAAAACAGATCCCCCTATAATTTTCTAAGAAAATTCGGGGGATGACGACCTATGGTGCGGAAGTTATTTTAAATCACTATAAACAAACCCGTGGAATGACAAAAAAGAACTTAATCAAAAACTTCGTCAGATTTAATGCCCCACAGGTATTTTGATTCTATCCAGCCTTTTTCTTCTTTTACTAAAATTTTACACCATTGCGTTTTGCATTCTTCAAGCTCTGCTACTACTCCACTTTCTGCGATGGCGACAACTTTGGCGTTGTTCATGGGCAGTCGATAAATTTCCTGTACGCCGTTGGCACTTATTACGGCAGTTCTCCGACCTGTTAAAAGGCTTTCGTGAATCCAGCCTGCCTCACCCTTTATGTCGCGAATTTTTCTCCAGCCCTCAAAGGTGGCAGTCACCTCAACGGGCCATTTCTCCCTTTTGTAAACCCATTGGATAGGGTAGCGAACACTAGGGCCTGTACGGACATTTGCCTCTGAGTCCTTTATAGAGGCAAAATAAGGCACTTTTGCGTTAGAATCGGCATGTGCAAATATAGGTGAGAACAAAATTAGAAATATAGTTATAAGTCGCATTTTTTATTTTTTATTTTATAGTTAGCAATAAGTTATTCAGTTTAATTTGTAGAGATCCCCGAACAAGTCGGGGATGACAATTCTAACTCTTGAAAAGTTAATTTACTATAATATAGTTATTAAGTGACAAAAGGTCAAAAATTCTATATAAAGCAACATCTGTGCTTACTAATTAATCAAAAGCAATTTTAATGAATATTTTGAATAATACAATAAGTAGTTTTCCCGATATAAGACTGAGAAGAAACCGAAGCTCTGACTGGTCAAGGAGAATCGTTGCCGAAAATAAAGTTTCGGCGGACGATTTGATATTGCCGTTATTCGTGCAGGAAGGGGATAACAAGAAGTCACAAATTGCGTCTATGCCTTCTGTGGAAAGGCTATCTATCGACCTGATGCTTGAAAAGGTGAATGTCGCATGTGAAAAAGGGATACCGGCAGTTGCCCTGTTCCCTGTTGTGCCGCCGGAGAAAAAATCAGAAGACGCTAAAGAGGCTTATAATGCAAATAATCTGGTGTCTAAGGCGTTATCTGCAATAAAGGAGAATTTTTCCGATATAGGTGTTATATGCGATGTGGCACTTGACCCATACACAAGCCACGGTCAGGACGGGCTGGTAACAGGTGGAAAAATATTAAATGATGAAACGGTTGATATTCTTTGCAGACAGGCTGTTTGCCTAGCTGAGGCGGGAGCGGATATTGTCGCACCGTCCGATATGATGGACGGAAGGGTAAGGGCTGTAAGGCAAGCCCTTGATAATAAAAAGTTTAATGATGTTAAGATACTTTCATATGCCGCTAAGTACGCTTCATGTTTTTATGGTCCTTTCAGGGACGCTGTAGGCTCTGCCGCTAATTTAGGCAAGGCTGACAAGAAAACTTATCAGATGGATCCGGCAAACTCGGACGAGGCATTAAGAGAGGTGCAGCTTGATATTGCAGAAGGTGCTGATATGATAATGGTCAAACCGGGTATGCCGTATCTTGATATAATACGCCGTGTGCGGGATAATTTTAATATACCGATTCTGGCATATCAGGTAAGCGGTGAATATGCTATGCTCAAAGCCGCTTCACAAAATGGCTGGCTAGATGAAAAAGCGGCTATGTATGAGTCTATTGTAGCATTTAAAAGAGCGGGTGCATCTTGCGTATTTACATATGCAGCTATAGAAATTGCGGATAATTTAAGTAAGGGGTAACAATGTTTAATACTTTTAAATATATATTCATACCTGCCATAGCGTTGGTTATAACAATGAAAATATATACCGCATGGGTAAAACCGGCGGTAAGTCCGGATATACCTGCCGGTGAAGAAGGTAGTGGTGAGGTTCTTATAGGCGGGTCGTTCTCGCTTACCAATCAGGACGGGGAAACAGTAACCGATAAGGATTTCTTAGGCAAATATATGTTGGTATATTTCGGCTTTTCAAACTGCCCTATGATTTGTCCTACGGATATGAACAATATTTCGCTGTCTATAGCGGGAGTGGGTGAAGAAATGGCTGAAAAAATACAGCCGATATTCATAACGATTGACCCTAAAAGAGATACCGTGGAAAATCTAAAGTCGTTTATAACTAATTTTCACCCTAAATTTCAAGCCTTAACCGGAACTCCTGAACAAATAGCTTCAGTTGCGAATGCTTACAGGGTCTATTATAAGGAAGCAAAGGCGGAAGATTTGCAGGAATATTTAATGGATCATACCGCTTATATATATTTAATGGGAAAAGACGGCAAATATATAGGTCACTTTAATCATGGTCAGGATATTTCGGAAATAATAAGTGGTTTAAAAAAGTTTATTCAGTAAGATAAAATAATGGCAAAATCGGAATTTTTAAAAATATTTAATGAACGTGGTTTTTTTCATCAATGTACCGATGAAGAAGGGCTGGATAAATTATTATCGACAAAGGGTCAGCGTGTATATATCGGTTTTGACTGTACGGCAACCAGTTTGCATGTAGGTAGTCTGATTCAGATAATGATATTAAGATGGCTACAAAAATGCGGTCATAAGCCGATAGTCCTTTTAGGCGGAGGAACTACCAAAGTAGGTGATCCTTCAGGCAAGGACGAAACAAGAAAGTTACAGACTTCCGATAGTATCCGAAAAAATATGGACGGTATCAGGAGCATTATCGGAAAGTTCATAAAGTTCGGTGAGGGTGAAACCGATGCAGTTTTGGTCAATAATGATGATTGGCTTGGTAGCCTAAAATATATAGATTTTCTACGTGATATCGGCTCGCATTTTTCGGTGAACCGTATGCTTAGTTTTGAAAGCGTGAAAATGCGTCTGGACAGAGAGCAGAATTTAAGCTTCCTTGAATTTAACTATATGATATTACAGGCATATGACTTTGTGGAGTTATATAATAAATATGGCTGTAGAGTGCAAATCGGCGGTTCCGACCAATGGGGTAATATTATAAACGGGATTGACCTGCATCTTAGGCTACAAACTAAAAACAAGTGTGAAGAAGTATTGGATATAGATATATCTAATGGTTTGAAAGATTACCTTGATATGGCTAGAGATCAATATCCAGAGTTTTGTAAAGGAAAGAATATTTCTCTTTGGACTCCACTTGAGGCTATCAAGCCTGAAACGAAAAAATTGAAAGTAAGATATGAGTATCACCCTGATTCAGATTTGTACGGGCTTACAACACCGCTTATCACAACTGCATCAGGTGCAAAGATGGGCAAAACTGCACAAGGTGCGGTGTGGCTGACCGAGGATATGGTATCCCCTTATGACTACTGGCAGTTCTGGCGTAATACCGAAGATAAAGATGTGGGGCGGTTTTTAAGGTTGTTCACCGAGCTTGATATTGCGGAAATTGAAAGGCTGGAAAAATTAGAAGGTGCTGAAATAAATCAGGCAAAAATAATTCTGGCAAATGAAGCAACAAAGATATGTCATGGCGAGCAGGCTGCTAAAGATTCGGAAGAAACAGCCAGAAAAACCTTTGAGCAAGGCGGCATAGGGGATTTTTTGCCTGTGGTGGAAATAGCAAAAGCCGAGCTGGAAATCGGTATCCCTGCGTTTAAGATGTTAATGCAGGCAGGTTTGGCAGATTCGGGCAAAGCCGCAAAAAGATTGATACAAGGCGGCGGTGCAAAAATTAATGATAATAAGATTGAAGACGAGATGATTAATATCGGTCTGGATTTTATCAACAGCGATGGTGTTATAAAGTTATCGTCAGGAAAGAAAAAGCATGCTTTGGTTAAAGCGGTTTAGTTTTACAGGAGAAGAAAAAATGAGTCCTAGTATTTGGCAGTTATTATTGGTTGTTATTGTGGTTTTCGTGATATTTGGTGCCGGAAAATTACCTAAAGTTATGGGCGATCTTGGTAAAGGTGTTCGAAACCTTAAAGAGGGTCTAAAGGGTGACGATGAGGAAACAAAAGAATTGGCATCTGAGAAAATCGAAGAAAAAAAAGGGAAGAAAAAGTAATTCTCCCGCTTTCTTCCCCTCAGTATTTTGATTACATTGATTTAGCGTAAACTACTCTGGTATCTGCTACCATGTCATGTAGTGCTTTCTTTTGGTTTGTAAATCCTGCCATGATGTAGCCTATACATAAAGTTAAGGCTGAAAGTACGGTTGCCCAAAAACGACCGAATGCTCTTAAGTAAGTAATTTTTGAGCCGTCTGCTCTTATTACTCTTAGACCGAGTATTTTCTTTCCTAAGGTTGCCTGAAGCGGTGAGCCTGTGGTTACAGTCATATATAAAATGTGTATAACCGTTCCCAGCCATGAGGTGTTAGCAGATGCTTGCCCTGCTTCCATTGAATAATCTGTTACAATTAACTGTATTCCGGTTACAGCTTGGACAGCGTACATAGCAACTCCCAGAATCAGCCCATCAATAATTACAGCTAAGAATCTAATCCAAAAACCGGCATATTTAACGTTTTCCATGCTTGGTTGACCACTTGCCGAACCACCACCACCGTTAGACATATTCTGTCCCTGCATAGGTGGAGGGTTGTTTTGCGGTGTTGCCTGCTGTGGCTGCGGTGCAGTCTGTTGCAGTTGGGCTGCCTGTTGTGGTTGAGGAGGTTGTTGCGGCATAGAATGAGGTGTGTTCATGTTTTTGTCTTCTGACATATTCTGTCTCCATACAGGTTATGTGTTTATTTAATATAAAGAATATATAATATAGTCAAAGTGTTAAATAATTCTTAATGCGTAACTCCATGGATAAGGGAGGTTTTATATATCTTGGATACTATGGTCAAGCCATAGTATGACAAAAACAGGCATTGCTAACCTAAATAGTTAACACGCATTAAATAATGTCATTCCCCGAAAATGCGAAATAAAAATAATAAGTTTACTTAATTATTTTTATGAAGTATTTCGCCAATTTACGTAAGTAAATTATAGGGGAATCTCCGGCAATTTGAACCGGATTACCCTATAATTTTGTTACGCAAAATTCGGGTAATGACGCAAAACTATACTAGTTAGCAATCCCCAAAAACACTATACTTTAATATATTTTTTATGTAGTAATGGTAAATATATTAATAATTTGGATTTTTGGAGGATAAAGTCATGGAAAATAACGGTACACGTAAAAGAGCATTTACCGATGAAGAGGAAAGGATAATTGATAGCGGTATAAAGGAGTTATTTAATAGTCCTAAAGTGGATAATAAAGAGCTTTACGAATCATTATCAGGTAAAAAGAAATCTGAAGATATTAAAGTAGAAGGCTCCGCTACACAGGCACTTAAAGCACAAAGGCAAAATGAAGAGGCAATGGCTAAGTGCGGTTCGGTCGGTTGTATAATTTCATAATCAGAAACTATATTTGTTGGTGATGGGATAACGTCTGTCTTTACCGAAGGCAAGCATGCTTATTTTAGGGCCCGGAGGGGCTTGCCTTCTTTTATATTCGGCAAGTTTTACCAAACCGGCAACTTTTTTTACCACATTTTCAGGGTGACCGTGTTCAATAATCTGCTTGATAGAATGGCGTTCTTCGATAAGGCGAACAAGGATATCGTCAAGCACATTATATGGCGGTAATGAGTCCTCGTCTTTTTGATTAGGTCTAAGTTCTGCCGTAGGCGGCTTGGTGATAATATTTTCAGGAATTACGGCTCCATGCTTATTACGCCATTTAGCCAATGCAAAAACATCTGTTTTATATATATCTTTTAGAACGTTATAACCACCGCACATATCGCCGTACAAGGTGGCATAGCCAACCGCCATCTCCGACTTATTGCCTGTGGTCAATACCATGTGTCCGAACTTATTACTAAGTGCCATTAGGATATTGCCCCGAATACGTGATTGTAGGTTCTCTTCAGTAACATCAGGGGGAAGTCCCTCAAATGAATCCGCCAGCATTTCATCAAATGCCCTTACTGCTTTTTCAATATTTATGCTTTCGAGTTTTACGCCAAGTAATTTTGAGCATTCTGCCGCATCGGCAAGGCTTTCATCAGACGTATATTGAGACGGCATCATAACAAGCCTGACCTTGCTTTTTCCCAAAGCATCAACAGCTACGGCTGCCGAAATAGCCGAGTCAATCCCCCCTGACATTCCGATGATAACACCAAAGAAGCCGTTTTTTTCAATATAGTCCTTCAAGCCCAGCTTTATCGCCTCATATATATTTTGCAAACGGTCGGATTCTATAACCTCATCAGCATTGCTTTTGCACTGCCATAAGCCGTCACTATTTTTAAACCATTGGGTGGTTTCAAGGGATTCTTTCCATCTTGGCTGACGAAAAGATACTTTGGCTTCTTTGTCCAATATGAACGAGCCGCCTTCGAATACCAACTCGTCCTGACCGCCATATTGGTTAACATAAATCAAAGGCAGGGAGGTTTGCAGGACATTTTTTTTAGCAGTTTCCATTCTTGTATTGTGTTTCTTGGCTTCAAAAGGCGATGCGTTTATTGAAACTAAAATTTCAGCACCTTGCTTTTTTAGATGTTTACTGACTTCAAATCCCCACAAATCCTCACATATCAAAATACCAAGATTAATTCCTCTAAAAGACAGGGGTTCAGGGAGGGGAGCCGCTCTGAAAACCCTTTTTTCGTCAAACACGCCGTAATTAGGCAAGTCATACTTGGAGGTGATATGTTCTATTTTTCCGTTATCAAGCAATGTCGCAGCATTAAAAATATGGTCGTCGCATTCACGCCATAAACAGCCTACCAGCATTGCCGTGCCGTTCTTGGTGTATGGAGCAAGTTCCCGTACAATGTCGGTGGCTTTATCCTGAAAGCCCTTACGTAAAACTAAATCCTCAGGCGGATAGCCGGTTATAGCCATCTCCGAGAATATTATAATATCCGCACCTTTTGAGTGTGCCTTTTTGTGGGCGGCAATTATTTTTTGTTTATTGCCTTCCAAATCTCCGACAATAAAATTTAATTGGGCGGTAGCTATATTTAGTTTTTTAGACATTAGTTATCTGTTCTTCTTTATTATCTGATATTTTTACTCTTATTTTGTTACCGCTTACCTGAGTTCCATGCAAGGCTTTTATGGCAACCGCAGCTTCGGACTCATCGGGCATTTGAACAAATCCGAATCCTTTTGAACGTCCTGTTGCTTTGTCGGTTACGATATTGCATGAGTCAACCTTGCCGTATTTTACAAACAGCTTTTCCAGTTTTTTTTGCTCAAGGTTTCTGTTGAGGTTTAGGACTATTATTTTCATTTTATCTCCAATGTGTTATTAGGGGTGTTTAATAAATATATAATTACACACGTCATTACCCGAATTTGCTTCGCAAATTCGGGTAATGACGTAATTAGATATTTAAAAACACTCCCGATTATCAATCTTCATCATAAATATCGCCGAATGCAAGATTATATAATTCCGATAATTCGTTATCCAGTTTTGCGTTTTGTTCTGCCTCAAGCTTTCTTATAAAAGATATTTTGCGGATAATTTTTTTAGGAACAGGTTCGTCTAATGCTTTTCCTATATCTTCTATTACAGGGAGAGGAATAAATTCTCCCGCCTCATATCTGGCAATTTGTTGTTCGTTTTTATTTATCATGCGTCCTAACTGATTCCGGCTCATATCTTTTGCGATACGCAATCTGGCTATGTTTTTGCCGAGTAATTCAGAGGACGGTCTGATATTTTTTGCACGTTTTGCCATTTTATAATAGCTGCTCCATTTGAGGCAACACATCAAACAGATCTGCTACCAAACCGTAATCCGCCACTTCAAAAATAGGTGCGTTCTCATCTTTGTTGATGGCTACGATTATTTTGCTGTCTTTCATTCCTGCAAGGTGCTGGATAGCTCCCGATATACCGACTGCAATATATAATTCTGGGGCAACTATCTTGCCTGTTTGACCGACCTGATAATCATTTGAGATGTAACCTGCGTCAACTGCCGCACGTGACGCACCTATTGCACAGTCATTGATTTTAGCTGCAACTTTTTCCAGCAATACAAAATTATCTTTTGATGCCATGCCGCGTCCGCCTGATATAACGGCTCTTGAGCTTGATAAGTCCGGTCCTTTTGAGCCTGAGCCTTCCAGTTTTACGAATGATGAGAGTCCGCTATCACCTTTAGAGGATATTTCCTCAATGGAAGCATTGCCTCCTTGGGAGGCTTTTTCAAATGCGGTAGTCCTGACCGTCAGTATTTTAATGCTGTCGGAGGTTTGTACGGTAGCAATAGCGTTGCCTGCATATATAGGGCGTTTGAAAGTATCTTCTGACACAACTTCTAAAACATCTGTTATCTGGCATACATCAAGCAATGCTGCAACACGGGGCATGAAGTTCTTGCCGAAAGTGTTAGAAGGTGCTAGTATGTGGCTGTAATTACCCGATAAATCTTTTATTAATATTGCCAGATTTTCAGCAAGTGCATTTTCGTAAGACGCATCATCGGCTTTGAGGACTTTTGATACGCCGTTTATTTTAGAAACTTCTTCAGCCACAGATGAGCAACCTGAACCTGCAACTAAAACTTCAACCGAGCCAAGCTTTGTACCTGCTGTAATCGTATTTAACGTAGATGCTTTTAAATTCTTATTATCATGCTCTGCTATTACCAGTACGGTCATTATATCACTCCTGCTGCTTTTAATTTTTCGACTAGTTCCTCTGTCGATTCTACCTTTATACCTGCTTTGCGTTTAGAAGGCTCTTCAACTTTTAGGGTTTTTATGCGTGGTGTGATATCAACGCCGTAATCTTCAGGGGTTTTCGTATCCATCGGCTTGCTGCGTGCCTTCATGATATTTGGCAGGGCAGGGTAGCGAGGTTCGTTCAGACGAAGGTCGGCAGTAATAACCGCAGGTAAGTTCACTTTTATAGTTTCACTTCCGGCATCTACTTCACGGGATACTTCGGCAGAGTCGCCGTTAATTGTAATTTTAGAAGCAAATGTTGCCTGTGGTCGGTTAAGCAGGGCTGCCAGCATTTGACCTGTCTGGTTGTAGTCATCATCAATCGCCTGTTTACCCATAATAACAAGACCGATTCCTTCCTGTTCAACAATAGCTTTTAGGATTTTTGCTACGCCAAGGGGCTGGGTTTCAACGTCTGTTTTTACCAATATGCCCCTGTCTGCCCCCATTGCTATAGCCGTCCTGATAACATCCTCGCATTTTGCGTTACCTATTGATACGGCGATAACCTCGTCAGCTTTGCCTGCTTCTTTTAGCCTTATGGCTTCTTCCGCCGCTATTTCGTCAAACGGGTTCATAGACATTTTTACGTTTGCCGTCTCTACCGCAGAATTGTCCGATTTAACTCTGACTTTTACGTTGTAATCAACCACACGTTTTACGGGTACTAGTATTTTCATTGTTACTCCTATGCATTATTGTCATTCCACGAATTTTGTTAGTAGAACAAAATTACAGTGGAATCCACATTCTAAAAAGTTAGGAAACTTTTTAGATATTGAAAAGTTTTCCTAAACTTTTCAAATTGGATACCATGATAAAAAATTTTACTAAATTTTTTTCATAGGATGACAACTTGGTGAATTAAATAGATTTTATATACTACTACAATGCCGGATAATTTATAGTATTTTTTGATTATTTTGCGAATAAATATAGACCGCCTAACAGAAGAACGGCAAATAGCTGTAACGCAACACGGGCGACCATTAGCTTATTGCCGTGTTTTTTGTTGAATTCTCCGCCTTTTGCCATAACCAGAACTCCTGCGACTAAAACCAGCAGGGTAATGCCTGTTAGGACGGTAAATAATAGTAAAGATGGTTCCATGACCGTAAAATATAACAATTTTATTGAAATAGCAATAAAAAACCCCCAAGCGTAGCAAGGGGGCAAAAGGAGAAATTATATATAAAAGCAAATTAGTTAGCTTTAGGGTTAGGCATTTTCTTCTCAACAAAAAGAACATGCATTCCCGGTTTGTTATCATTAGCCGAATTGCCTTTATCGTCTTTTACGGCTTTAGGGTCGTACTTTTTGAAAGATAACTTTTCAGGTTGTTTCTTAGGGTTTCTTTTTTTAACGAAGAATGTGCCTGTAGGCTTGCCGTTCTTATTAATACCAGTGCTAGTTAATTTTACTAATATCGTATTCTTCTTAGCCATTTTCTTATATCCATTTGGTAATAATCCGAGCAAGGCAAAATAAAGACTTTTACATAAATGTCAATAGTAATATTAACGCTTGCAATTTTTAACCTAAAACTTTAGTTTTTAGCCCTATTTTCGTCGTCGGTCGAGGAGTTTTTATGATTAAACCATTAAGAAAAGCGGTTTTTCCCGTCGGGGGGCTGGGGACGAGATTCCTGCCTGCAACAAAAGCTATCCCTAAGGAGATGCTGCCTGTTGCTGCAAAGCCGCTTATACAATATGCTTTCGAAGAGGCCGTGGAGGCAGGTATTGAAGAATTCATATTCATCACAGGACGCAATAAAAGTGCTATAAACAACCACTTTGACCACGCTTTTGAGCTGCAATCAATTTTGAACAGAGATGAAAAGAAAAAAACTCTGTCTGCCGTTAAGGACTGGATACCTAAATCGGGTCAGATAGCTTTCATTCCGCAAAAAGAGGCTAAAGGGCTGGGACATGCCGTATGGTGTGCCAGAAATTTTATAGGAGATGAGCCGTTTGCCGTATTACTTGCCGATGAGATGGTGTTAAATAAACAAAAGGGGTTGCTTGCCCAAATGGTAGAAGTCTATAACAAGGTAGGCGGAAATATTATAGCGGTAGGCGAAGTACCTAAAGAAGATACGAGGAAATACGGTATTTTAGACCCTATAAACCCAGACGAAAAAGGCAATGTAATAAAAGTCAAAGCTATGGTTGAAAAGCCTGAACCTGAGGACGCTCCGTCTAATTTATCAATATCGGGCAGATATATACTTGAGCCTAAAATATTTGATTATCTTGCAAAAGGCAAGGAAGCCAAAGACGGCGAGATACAACTTACCGATTCTATGCAGGAAATGCTCGGTGAGGCTGATTTTTACGGCTATAAGTTTGAAGGAAAACGTTTTGACTGCGGTAACAGGCTGGGTTTTTTGGAGGCTAACATAGCTTATGCAATGGAAGATGATACTATGAAAGACCGTGTCGGGTTTATGTTGAAAAAATTCGTTTAGAGGACAAAATGAAGGTAGTTGTTATCGGAACGGGATATGTAGGGCTTGTGTCGGGGGCGTGCTTCGCCGATATGGGGCATGATGTAGTTTGCGTTGATAAAGATGAGAATAAAATCAAAAAGCTGCTAAGGGGCGAGATTCCGATATATGAACCGGGCTTAGATGAAATAGTAAAGAGAAACTCACAAAACGGCAGGCTTAATTTCTCCAAAGTGCTATCTGATGTTATACATGATGCACAAGTTGTGTTGCTGGCAGTCGGAACCCCGACAGATGCAAGTACGGGGCGTGCCGACCTGCAATATGTATTTGCCGCAGCACAGGAAGTTGCCGATAATCTAAGCAGTCAGGCTGTTATCGTTACTAAATCGACTGTTCCGGTGGGTACGGGAGCAAAGGTTTTGCAGATATTGAAAAGTAAATGTAAAGGTTTGTTGTGTGATGTAGCTTCTAACCCTGAATTTTTGAGGGAAGGTGCTGCAATAGATGATTTTATGAAGCCTGACAGGATAGTTGTCGGGTGTGAAACGGAGTTTAGTAAAAATGTAATGAGTGAGCTTTATAAGCCGCTGATTGATAAAGATACACCGATTTTATTTACTAATATTCCGACTGCCGAGCTTATTAAATACGCATCAAACGCATTTTTGGCTACAAAAATTGCTTTTGCCAATGAAATATCGGATATATGCGAGGGAGTGGGAGCTAATGTTGACCTTGTAATAAAGGGTATGGGAATGGATAAACGCATCGGCGGTAAATATATGCAGCCCGGTCCCGGATATGGCGGCTCATGCTTTCCCAAAGACACTATGGCATTGACGCATATAGCAACCGATGCAGGCTTTCCGACCAAAATAGTAGAGGCGGTAATTAATTCGAATGACGACCGCAGAAAACGCATGGTAAGTAAAATAGTTTCCGCCGCAGGTGGTAGTGTTGCAGGCTGTGATATCAGTATATTAGGGCTTACTTTTAAAGCCAATACCGATGATATGCGTTATAGCCCCAGTTCGGTTATAATATCACGGTTACTTGCCAAAGGTGCTAATATTTCGGTTTATGACCCCGAAGGCATGAATGAAGCCAAAAAGGAACTGACACAGGAGAATATAATCTGGTGTAAAACAGCCCGAAAAGCGATAATGGATTCTGATATTGTGGTAATCCTTACCGAATGGGACGAATTCAAAAATCTTGATATCAGTGAAGTAAAAAAATTGATGAAAGGCAATCTTGTTGTTGATTTGAGGAATATACTTGATGCCAAGGTTGTTGAGCAGGAAGGCTTGAGTTATGTCTGCCTTGGAAAGTAGCCGAGCATCAAAAATGCTATATAGTGTTTTGTAAAGGATATTTTAATTATATTACTACGTCGTTCCAAACCTGATTTGGAATCCAAGAAAGAAAAAGAAGTATGCACAAAGTGCATGCATTATTTATATTACTTGGATCCTATGGTCAAGCCATAGGAAGACGTTTGTATATCGAATTATAAAGTTAATTTACTATAAACGGAACTTTCCTAAGTTTTTTTCATTTTCTTACGTTCTTTTAACTAAATGTTAACTTTTTGAGGCAATAATACAATTATTGGTTAGAGCTCTGAACGCAAGGGGTAAAAAAGCCAAAAAGCAATGTCAGGTAGACAATTAAGCTATAAAAATAAAAAAATATCCCACCACAGGTAGAGGTGGGTTTTGTTTTTTTGGGAGTGTTCAATAAGCATAGCTTTTGTCATGCTGAATTTATTTCAGCATCTCTAACATGACAAAGTAGATGCTGAAACGAGTTCAGCATGACAAAAAATTAAAAACTTCAGTGCAATTTTTACAAAAGCTATGTTTATTGAACACTCCAATTTTTTTTATCCATTAAAAATTTGACTGTGCTTTATAAAAAGATATAGTTTACCGATAAAAAATAATGGAATAATAATGACTAATTATGTTCATAAAGGCGATTTGCCTGATAGTGTTGTTTTTAATCAATCGGTTGCGGTTGATACTGAAACTTTGGGATTAAATAATCTGCGGGATAAGCTTTGTGTTGTTCAGCTATCGGCAGGTGACGGTAACGCACATCTGGTACAGATGGATAGAGAATCGTATCACGCACCTAACCTGAAAAAACTGTTTGAAGACGGCTCGGTCACTAAAATATTTCACTTTGCAAGATTTGATGTGGCGGTGATAAAACATTATCTGGGTGTTGATACGAATAATATATACTGCACTAAAATAGCCTCCAAGTTATGCAGGACTTATACCGACAGCCACGGGTTAAAGGATTTGTGTCAGGAATTGCTGGATAAGAAGATATCAAAACAACAACAATCCTCAGACTGGGCAGCAGAAGAGCTTTCTAAAGAGCAGATACAATATGCCGCATCTGACGTGCTTTTCTTACATGGTTTGATGGAAAAGCTTGATTTTATGCTCAAAAGAGACGGTCGCATGGAATTGGCACAAAAATGTTTTGATTTTATTCAGACTAGAGCCGAGCTTGACCTTGCCGGTTGGGCTGAACAGGATATTTTTGCACATAAATAATTCTATTTACTCGGAGCCGATGTTTTTTTGATATTTTCAGGATAAAGAACTAGCTTCACATTTCCGTCAAAAACTACTCTTTGCCCTTTGTCATATAGCCTTACACTATTTGCTTCTATAGTGCCGGCAGGACCTTTTCCGGTAACCTTACTGTCACTATATGCCATATGCTTATCCATATCGATAAATATGTTACTCAAGTAAAACTCATAACCGTCATTGGTAAATAGGTACACCGAGTCGCTTAGTTCCAAAAGTTCTTCCTTGTGCTTTAACACGCCTTTATTTGCGTTAAGCAAGACCCATCTGCCGTCACGTAGTTCAACAGAGGCATTTATCGTATCTAGTATAAGCACTTCATCCTTGATTTTTGTAGCTGTTTTTGCGGAGATGTTATAAGTCTGGTTGTCCTTGTCTACTCCTTGAAAACGCGGATTTATCATTTTTGGTGGTTTACCTTCACTTCCTGCTTCTATGTTTGAAAAAGTGATTCTGTAATTATCATGTGCGGGGTTCAATAACGGCTGCAAAATAAGTGTAAACATCAATATTAAAGCTATTGCAGATAAAATAAACTTTGTAGCAAATACAACCCTTGTATAACCGATAACAGGCTCAAGAAGCATATTTATAAGCTTTTTTAGGGCTTTTATCAGATTGTTTATTTTACTTTTGAGCATTTTGTCAATTTTAGTTAATTTGTACCGATTCTATGCAAAATACTATTATTTGCAAGGAAAATAGCCATGTCCTAGTTTGCTTTACATTAAGATTTTAATGGGGTATAATTAAACTATGAGTATTCTTCAGAATATAATATCATTTTTAAAACCAATTATATAAGAAAAGGGAGGTCTTGTTATGCAGATAACCGTATCTGGTAAACACCTAGAAATTGGTACTGCTTTGCAGGAATATGTAACAGCAGAGCTTGAGGCAGTAGTAACTAAATATTTTGAACACGCAATTAGTGCAGATGTCGTATTTACAAAGGAAAGACACCTGTTTAAAGCGGATATTCTCGTGAATGAAGGTACGGGAAATAGTACGCTCATCAAAGGCAGTGCGGAAGATGATGACGTATATACGGCATTTGATTTGTGTTCTGCAAAAGTTGAAAAGCAATTAAGGAGATATAAAGGAAGAATCAAAAATCATCACAAAACCAGAATTGACAAGGATAATATCGAATTTATCCCCGGTACTAAATATATATTGTCATCTGAGGTTGAGGCAAAAGATAGTGAGTCGGAGGACTATAACGACGCTCCTTTGATAATCGCCGAGAAGCCTACTGAAATAGAAACTTTAACAGTAAGTGATGCGGTTATGAGAATGGATTTGGGGCAGTTGCCTGCCTTGATGTTCATAAACAAAAAGACAGGTTCTGTTAATGTGGTTTATCGCCGTGAAGACGGTAATATCTCATGGATAGACTCCGCAAGGGTAGCAAAAGAAGCTGCCGCATAAACTATAAATTACTTAAAAACTAAAAAGCCCTCTTATTGAGGGCTTTTTTATGTTCAATTTGGTCTATTTACAATACTAATTATTGTGTGATTAACCTATTTCAGTTATTATCCGAAATCTAATAAACAAATTATGATTAAGTATGTGTGGAATAATAGGTATTATAAGTGATTCGGATGTCGTCAGCCGGCTGATAGAAGGTCTTAAGCGTCTTGAATATAGGGGGTATGATTCTGCGGGAATCGCTGTTAAGTCCAATTTAGGCGATATGTCGATATCAAGGTCGCGTGCTAAAGGAAAGATAATAAATCTTGAAAGAGCCGTGGAAGAAGAAAAGCCGCAAGGGTGTATAGGTATCGGACACACAAGGTGGGCTACGCACGGTTCACCTACATTAATAAATGCCCATCCGCATGTATCGGAGAATATTGCGGTAGTCCATAACGGCATTATTGAGAATTTCCTTGAAATCCGTAGCGAACTTGAAGAAGAAGGTGTAAAATTCGTAACCCAAACCGACACGGAAGTTATTCCTAACTTATTGCAGAAATTTATAAAGCAAGGTAAATCCCCTAAAAATGCTATGCTTGAAGCTGTAAAGATACTAAAAGGTGCATTTGCGATAGGTGCTATATTCTCAGGTGAAGATGATGTTCTTTTGATAGCAAAACAGGGGTCGCCATTGGCTATAGGCTATGGAAAAGAGGAAATGTATATAGCATCGGACGCACTTGCTCTTTCACACATGACAAAAAAAATATCATATCTGGAAGACGGTGATATCGGCGTTCTGACAAAAAATGATGTAAAGCTTTATGATTTTTCAGGAAAAGAAATTGAGCGTGCGGTAATTGAGGTGAAAGCCGAAGATGTAATGGTTGCAAAAGAAAATTATTCTCATTATATGCTAAAGGAAATTTATGAGCAGCCTACCGTAATAGCTAATAACCTGAAAAGCTGCTATCACCCTGTTACGGGTAAGGTTGAGTTGCCGCAATTACCTTTTAAGCTGAAAAATATTACCGCTATCAATATTGTTGCTTGCGGCACATCTTTTTACGCCGGAATGACTGCAAAATACTGGATTGAACAAATAGCACAAGTGCCTGTAAATGTAGACATAGCTTCAGAGTTCAGATACCGCAAGCCCATATTGCAGAAAAACGGGTTGACTATTGTTATATCGCAGTCAGGGGAAACGGCGGATACGCTGGCGGCAATGAGATATGCAAAGCAAAAAGGTCAGCATACACTTGCTATAGTCAATGTAAGGACAAGCACTATGGCAAGAGAGGCTGACGCTATTTTAGAAACCCATGCCGGACCTGAAATAGGGGTGGCATCTACAAAAGCATTTACAGCCCAGCTTATGACGTTGGCTTGTTTTACCCTTGCATTGGCAGTAAGCAAAAAAAGTATATCCAATATAGAAGAAGCCGAGCTATCACACTCGCTTTCGGAAATGTCATCACGTATGGTGGATATTTTCCATCATGATGAAATGATAGAAAAATTATCAAGGGATTTGGTTAATGCTTCTCATATTATCTATATCGGTCGGGGGCTTACTTATCCTCTTGCCTTAGAGGGTGCGTTAAAATTAAAGGAGATAACCTATATACCTGCCGAGGCAAATGCCGCAGGCGAGTTAAAACATGGTCCTATAGCCCTGATTGACGATAATGTCCCTATTATTGCGATTGCCCCGTCAGATGAATTATTTGAAAAAACGTCAGGAAATATAAATGAGGTTGTCGCAAGGGGAGGGAAGGTAATATTACTTTCAGATAAAAAAGGTATATCGCAACTAGAAGATATCGTCCATACCGTGATAGAGCTACCTGAAGCCGACCCGTTTGCGGCTCCCATATTATATGCAATCCCTATACAGCTTATAGCGTATTATGTAGCTATCGCCAAAGGGACTAATGTTGACCAGCCGAGAAACCTTGCAAAGTCCGTAACGGTTGAATAGACTTGTTGATTGGAGTTGTTATTTTAGGAGCTGCTTCCCTTTTTTGTATCCGGCTTGTTGTTCGCCATATTTATAAGATGATCGGCTATCTTTTTAACTGCCTGCTTGCGTTTTTCAAGGTCGGCATATTTTTCAAACCACATATCCTCAGGTGATATATCGATAGAAAGCTTCATTATTGACGCAATAAACAATTGAAGCCTTTTTTCGCTCACAGGTTCCGTCTTTAATGCGTCTTTAATAGCATCACCCATTTTGGACAGATCCTGACAGTGAACAAGACCTTCGCCTAATTTTAAATAATATACGTTACCTATTACCAGCGGTGCCTTTCCAAAGATGAAAGACTCCCAGCCTGCTGTTCCTGTAATAGTACAGACAAGTTTTGCATTATTCATTATTTCAAAATTGTTCATGAACGGGTTGACTAAACGTACGTCAGGCATGTTGGCTACCCTTTTGTAGAATCCTTTTGGGCGGTGACCTAAGCAAGGGATATGTTCTTTTACTATCAGACGCATTCCGGCAGGCATTGTTTTTGCAATTGACTCAATAACAGCCATCTGGTCGGTAAACATATCAGCCAGAACCATTGTGGATGCTTCCGGGTCAACATGAAGGGGAAAATATATATATTCCCTGTCACCTACGTCATTATGAAAGTACCTGATATTATTGTTCAATGCATTTCTCATATAACGGAAGTAGCGTAAGTTTTTTATAAGGATGTCGTAGCCATTGCGTTGTCTTATAACACCCTTTGTACCTTTCAGACCTAGTTCTATTGCTCCCCAGCGAATTATATCTGTAGTTATTGTTTTTAATATGCCGGTGTATGTGTTGTTTTTCTTTAACTCTTTTATCCAAGAAACCGTGTCTTGAGGTGCTATCGGTCTTTCCCTGAAGTCTTTTATAAATTCTTTTGCCTCGTCCATCTTGTCTGCTACAAGGGAGGGGTCATGAAGTGCCTTGTCAAACAGGTCGGTAGCAGGACGCAAAGACCAGTAGTTGTTATCGTCCATGATGCAACAATGTTTTACTCTGGCTATAACAGGTTGTGTAAACGGAATTTTGAAATAATGTGCTACCTCTCCCATTGCAAAGGCGACTGCACCTGCAACGCAATATGCAAAAATCGCATCAGGTCTGTGATTCTCATATTCATTGAATAGATAGTCTAAAAGACCTACAACATACCTCCAATGGGCATCATCATTTTTTTTAATACATTTAATGAGATCGGTACGCTCAACTATTCCGCCACTTACAAATCCGACCCCTAACTCCCTATCAGCGGTAATTATACGCCTTAAAATCTTAGTACCCAATTTTTGTTCATAGTCTTTTAGCTTTTTTATATCAAGCGGGGTTTCAAGCCATGTTTTTTCAAGACCGCTTAACCAGTCATAATTGGTAAATTTAGGGTCATCAATTTTATCAAGTTCTTCTATAAGATTTGAACGTGCCGCAACTATCGCTCTGAATTCGGTTCCCTGATACTTTGATTCTATCTCTTTGGTTATACTAACGGTTTGTTCAAAAAACGTCTGCCCAAGAAAGAAAAATATTCTCATTATATGGAAATCCTATATCAATGACTGAAAAACAAGTTTCGGAAACTAAATGATTATCGTATTAAATTCAATCTGTTTTTGATTTTGTGGCTAGTAGTAATTATTGACCTACTTGTTCATTTGAACCGTTATTTAAAATGTTATTGTTAATCCATCCCTGCATTCCGTGCATGTCTGCCGAATATATAAAGGCAATAAACGCAACAGCTAATATAACGGCGACTATTTTTGATACGATAAAGAAAGCTATCGAACGTAACAGGGTTATGCCGTATAATGACCGATAAATAGTAGATATCTCAACTATTGTATAAAACCCCAACAATATCAATTCACCGGTTAGTTCGTCATCTACGGTTTTTAATAATATAACAGATAGTGTCTTTACCAAAACCAACGGTATAACAAATATAAAAACGCATTGCATTATTGTTACTTGGCTTATGCCTGCTATGCGTCCGGAAATTTTTAGTATTATGCAATAAACTACAAAAAAAACGAAAAAAGCTACCGTAAGTGCTACATATAACATAGTTTATTACTTAAATTAAATTATCATATTGATAAATTATACACTTTTTTGCAAATAATTCAAAAGTTTATTGTTTTTTATACAAAAAAAGCCCTGCTTGAAAGACAGGGCTTTTTTATCAATTTTGAAAAGTTTACATATCTTAAATGATGATATTTTTAATTTACTTTTGTAGCATCTTCTGATTGAGCATCGTTGTTTATTTTTACTTTAAAGGCCGTTATGCCTTTTTGCTCACCCATTGCGTCTTTTCCGACATGTCCGTGTACTTCAACATTATCACCTTCGTTGAAATCTGTTGTATTTGGAGTTTGCACGCTTATAGTGTCGCCTGCTTCATCACGGAGAGTAAAGTCTTTTTTGCTTTCCACGCTTTCAACCGTACCGTTAATTGCTATCTGACCCTCATCAGGTAAATTGCCTATACGTTGTTTTATATCAGCCATAGCGATTGAAGACGCTAATATTAGACCGGTTGATGCTAGTAATATATTCTTTTTTAGAAACATAAAATTATCCTCTTTTTTATTGGTTATTTATTAAAAAGCTTTTGTTAGCATTTATGCGTTAACACTATAAAATCCGTAGTCAATAGTCGATATGATAGATTATTTAAAAAGATAAATTTATTATAAATTTGTTATAAAATAATCATAATGGTAATTTTATCTTTCAAAAATTACTATACTATTAAATGAAATATTAATGAATTCTGAAAAATTAATTAATTTAGGGTACGTATCATGATAAGTAAGAAAAATACAATACTAATAGTAGATGATGAATCGCAGATTAGGAAATTGCTTAAAATAACACTGGAAAGCGAAGGATATAAAACTGAAGAATGTGATAACGGTACTCAGGCAGTAAGGATTGCCGCTTCTTTGAAGCCTAATCTTATTTTACTTGATTTAGGATTGCCGGATATTGACGGTAAAGATGTTATTGATATGGTGCGTCAGTGGTCGCAAACTCCTATAATAGTCTGTTCGGTACGTAATGATGATAGGGAAATTGTAGATGCGTTAAACCGTGGTGCCGATGATTATGTTACAAAGCCGTTCAATCCCGATATATTGATTGCCAGAATAGCAACCAATTTACGTAAGTCTGCAGCGGAAGAAGCCGGAGTACCTGTTTTGACGAACGGTCATATAACCATGGATCTAGTGCGTCATGAGGTTTTGTTAAGGGGTGAAAAATCCTTCTTCACCCCTAAGGAATATGACCTGCTGCGTTACCTGATGGTAAACAGGGGAAAGATGGTAACGCACAAACAACTTCTAAATGATGTCTGGGGGGCGGCTCACGGAGATGATATACAATATTTGCGTGTATATATAAGTCAGATACGTGAAAAAATCGAAGATAATCCCAAAGATCCGGTTTGTATCATAACAGAACCCGGTATAGGTTACAGAATGGAAGTTATCGCAGAGGAAAGTGTCCCTCAAAAGGTGTTTGCATAAAAACCTTACGCCGCAATTAACGGTCTGTTCTTCCGCTTCCTTCTTTTGGGGAAGCTTATAACGAATTCCACCCCTGAATCGGGGTGGTTGCGTGCGTATATCGTACCGTTTTGTTTTTCCATGATAGCTTTACAGATAGCAAGACCCAGACCCGTACCGGCAACTACAGTGTCGGTATGTTTGAGCCGTTCATATTTATCAAATATCGCCAAAAGCTTTTCTTTAGGGATACCTAAACCATAATCCCTTATGACATAGGAAAAGTTTTTAGGTGTAACTTCCGTATATATCTTTATTTCTTTTCCTTGAGTCGAATATTTTACGGCATTATCTAAAACATTTTGTAAAACCTGCTCCGTCATCATCAAATCCATTTTGATTTCGTCGTTGTCCTCAATATCAACTATCAGATTATGATTTACAAGGCGGTGTTTCATTCTCTTTATTACCGATTGCACGGGTGTTATACAGCTTTCCCATTGTCGTTTAAATTCTATGTCACCACTTTCAATGCGGGTTATATCCAGTATATTTGTAATAAAACTGTCAAGGCGTTGTGCTTCGTTTAGTGCCGTCTCAATTAACTCCTCGGCAATTTGGGGAGATAATTTGTCGGATTTTTTCATTCTTTCATGGACGCTGAGTGCGCCTATGATAGATGCAAGAGGAGTTTTAAGGTCGTGAGATACGCTGGAAAGGAGCATTGAGCGTAGCTGTTCTTTTTCGGCAGTTATCTGAGCCTGATTTATCTTGTGGGTCAGGTCGATACGCTCCGTTATTGAAGCAACCTGATCCGATATTGCATAGCAAAGCCTGCCGAATGAAGAATCCAGCTTTACATGTGGCGGTATCTCGATTCCCATAACGCCTACTCCCCCATGGGCGGTTATCATCGGTTCAAAACGCCACTTGGTCTTGAACTCCCTATCAGCCCCGAATCCTGTAGTTTTGATTTTCTCCCAGCATTTATATAATAATTTCCTGTCGCTCTCTATCAGCTTTGTGTCTTTGGGGAATACGCTATTTATGATAGGCTGGTTAAAACTGCCCGGAATAAAAAATGCTACTTTCATATCCAATACTTTTTCAAGCTCGTCATGAATTAAAAACAATGCCTGTTTCTTGCTGTGAGCCTCACCGGCTATACGGTTTATCTGATATAATAACTGAGACCTTTTTTCCTTGTTAACGAGTGCCTCGTTACTTGCCCTGCTATAACTGCCCATTATTGATAAAAGGACGGCTGAAAATAAAAAAATTGAAATACTTATACCGTCGCCAAAATGCTCAAAACCGAATTGGTGCAGCGGTGGGACGTAGCTGTAATTCATTATGGTAAAGCTTAAAATAGCTGAAATCAGACCCGGCAATAAGCCGTGTCGAAGAGAAGTTATTACGCATGCAATAAGGAAGAACGCCGTTACGTTATACGAATTTATACGCCACTCAACAACAGGAATGCTTGCCTGTAGTGATTGGGACAGTATATAAGCACAAAATACGCTTGCACAGGCAAAAGATATTCCCCTTATTGATATGTCATTTAGTGAAAGTCTTTCATACCATGGGCGTATATGGCTTCGCATGGATATAGGTACTTTCTGTATTTTAACTCCCTGTGCCGATACGTTTTTTTCTATCTTTTTTATAATAGACGGTCGTAATTTTGCGAGAATACCGTCTTTGCGGCGTTTTCCTATAACTATATATTTAACCGGTGTACATGATTTTTGTGACTCGTTAACGAACGAAATTATTGAGTCGGTTATGCTCTTTCCTTCAATATGGAAGGTTTTTGCCCCCATTTCCTCGGCTAGTTTAAGATATTGAAGAATCTGCTCCCGTCCTTCGGTGTTTAATTTGTAATGTGCGGCTGTTTCGATATATATAACCGCCCAGCCACATTTTTTTTCCGCAGCTTTGTTTGCGGCTATCCTAAGTAAAATTTTAGATTTCGGATAGCTGTCTATACAAGCTAGTACTATGCCGTCCCTATCGTTCATTACCTTACTCCATTTGAAGGGGAGCATACACAATACATATAAAATATCCATTGGTATAATAAATACCGGTTTATATAACCTGATTTACGCTCTGCTGACGATGTACGGTAATTTCAGGAATTTTAAATTTATCCTGATTGCAGCATAATAAAAAAATACACAATAACTTTAGAAAAATAATAAAAGGAGAAAAATAATGAATGATAAATACATAATTCAGGGTAGTAGGGCGCAGTTGAAAGCAAAAATGGAAAAGGATTACGGAAAGATGGCAAGTAAAGAGGCCGTCAACCAGAATGTAAAAAGTAATGATAGGGTAAACGCCAACGATTTGGCTGCCATATTAAGAGCCGTATATCTAAAGAATAAAAAAAAAGCCGGACGGGCAATCAGAAGCTGGAGAGGTAAAAAAGCTGCTTAATTAGGTCTTGCAATAGTATATTTTATCTTGCACCCTTACACTTTTAAAGTGTAAGGGTGTTTTTTTTATAGGTTTTTTGTAAAAATAAATTCTTTGTTTATTGTCCTTTTATATTTAGGTGTTATATATTCTCAATTGAGTGAAATCATTTGTGTCACAGTGGTAGAGCTTTACTCGGTATGGTATCGGTGGTAAATTAAACTACGACTTTTTGAGGTTGTTTATGATTCAGGAAAATTTATGAACTGTAAAAAAAGTTTATTATGTGCATTTAGCTTGTTATGCATAATGTTTTTGTCCGGTTGTGAAAGCTTACGCCGGCATTTTGAAAAACAAGAACCTCCTAAGGTAAGTGTTGTAAAAAAACCCGACATACATGAGGCTTTAGTTGATAAAAAAAATGAGAAGCCTGAAAAAGAAAGCACTTCTCAGCCTCGGTTTTTAGAGCAGTTACATCTGGCAAGGCTTAATCTGGCAGCGTTTAATAGGGAGAAGGCTTTGAAGTTCCTGAATAACGCCTTCGAAGAAGTAAAAGATAAGGAAGCCGTAAGTCCCGATGCGTCTGTTTTGGTAAAAGTTGAGTTTGCTAAAAAGGGATTTGCCAGTACCCCTGCCTATTTAATATTGGCTGAAAAACAAAATGAACAAATACAAAAAATAATAGCCGACTTACAGGAAAGCAAACAGGAGTTAGCGTCAATTTCTCTAATGTCTCCAACCGGCAATATTGTTTCTTCAAAAATTATCACAAGGCTAGAAGAGGGTGTTAAGGCGTTGAGAGATGCAGATGCCGAAGCCCCCGATTATGATTTTGCCGTTGCAGATAGGGCTATAAGAGATATTTATGCAGATTGGAAAATCGTACCATATGAGGTCGATAGCGTATTTGAAACTAAATATTATTTAAGTACCGCAAAACTTTTATTAGATAGCGGATATGTCGATATAGCTGAAGATTTGCTCGATAGTGCGGATAAAAGTTACTCAAGGTCATACGGGCGTAATGTATTTAATTCTGATAATTATGAATTCGTATCATACTACAAACAAACCTCTAATAGTCTAAAACAAGTCATAAATAAGGATAAGACCATTCAAAACAGGGTGAATAGAAAAGTAAAGGGAGTTATTGATTATTTTTTTTAATAATGAAGTGTTCAATAAATATATTTTGTCATACTGAATTTATTTCAGTATCTTCTCACCTAAGGATACTAGATGCAGAAACAAGTTCAGCATGACAACCTCAAGGGCAGCTATCAATTTAAGACAGATATCTCGTATAAGTAATGGATAACCAAATACCCCAGCAAACCCCACCTTGTCCTCATTACGGTTCTTGCGGCGGCTGCAATATGCAGCACATACAAGATGCGTATTATACCCGCATGAAGCAGGGAAGGCTATTAGATATCTTAAATAGTTTGAATGTTGATGAAAGTGTTGCAAAGCCTTTAGTGTATATCGGGGAATATAGCCGAAGACGTGTTGATATTAAAGTTTCAGTTTGTAAAGGTGAGGTTAGTATAGGGTTCTACGCTCCTAAAAGTCATGAGGTGGTGGATATTAAAACATGCCTGATAATGGATAAGAGTCTATTTGCTTTGCTGCCGCCGTTAAAGGAAATGATATCCGGTTTAAAAAAACCTTCGGTTATAAAATCAGTCAACCTTACAGCCCTTGAACATGGTGTTGATATTTTTATTAATATTCGTCAAGCCCTTCATGCAAATGATTCAAAAGTAATAGATAAATTTATTTGTCAAAATAATATAGTGCGTATTGCCATTAAAAGGGAAGACGGTAATGATGATTTCGATATTATCCACGATACGGGCAAAGCCGATATTAACCTTGACGAAGTTAGAGTTTCGCTTCCTGTAGGGGCGTTTTTGCAGGCTACGGAAAAAGGGCAGGCGGCTATTACCGAATATGTGTTAGATTCGCTGAAATCCTGTAAGTCGGTTGCCGATATTTATTCAGGCTGCGGCACTTATAGCTTTCCTCTATTGCAGTATGTTGAAAGGGTTGCAGCTTATGAGGGGGCGGAGGATATGGTACTTGCCATGCATAACGCCGCTATTGATGCGGGCTTGGGCAGCAGGTTAAACGCTGTGAAACAGGATTTATATAAAACTCCTGTCAATGCTCAAATATTAAACCGTATGGACGCAGTTGTAATTAATCCTCCGAGGAACGGGGCTTTGCCGCAAGTAAAGCAGGTGTTAAAAAGCGATATACAAAAAATAGTGATGGTTTCATGTAACCCAGATACCTTCAAAAGGGACGCAAAATACCTGATAGACGGCGGATATAAAATTATATCAGCCGTGGCAATCGACCAGTTTTACTGGACAAGGCACCTTGAATTGGTTGCCGTATTTGATAGATGTGAAACGCTATAATTTATAACTAATTGTATATTTGTCATTTCTTTATAATTATCCTATTTGCTCATAATGGATAATTTATATCGAAGGTAAGTAGAATGCTCCTTATGTTAATTTATTAATTGTCAAGAAGCTAATTTTTAAATAATTTTCCTACCCATAAATTTATTTGATTAGTTTTTTGAAGAACGGAATTGTAAGTTTAATTGTTGAGTCGTTAAAATTAGTTGTTTTTGTCATGCTGAACTTGTTTCAGCATCTCACGTGTGGACACAAGACCATGAAACAAGTTCAGGGTGACACATCAACCATTAAACGTACAGTTTCGTTTAAAATTAACTAAAAGAGATTTGTAAACCTATTATCCGGGAGGGATATCGTATGAAATCTAAAGGACGTAAGTCAAAACAAGACCAATTTATTAATCCTGAGGAACAAAAAGTTTCTCGCTTGCAGGCTCAAAGGCTTTCTCACTTATCAGGTGTTGATGTTAAGGACATTAAGGGAACTATAGCACAAGTTGCCGATTCACTTAAGTGGAGGATAGATCCCGAATTATTCCTGTTCCGTAAAGTTTGCGGAAAGGTAGTGAAGAAAGATCCTGATACGGGTATAGAATATCCGGTTCCTTTTGCTACTGTTCATGTTGAAGATACCGATTGTGATTTAATCACTTACTTTCCGATCGGGTGGCAGTGGAGCTGGCATTTTCCTATTAACTGTAAGCGTGAGGTTATAGCTACGGTTCAGACCGATGAATGTGGAAATTTCTGTGTCTGGATACCTAGATTCGATATTGACTGGGTGCTAAAATGGCGTAAGGAAAGAATATGTTTTCCTACTATTTTCCGTCGTCCGTCGCTAGGGGATTTGCTGCCTAAAATACCTGACGATATTGTAGATGGTCCATGGCCTCCGATTCCGTTGCCTGATCCGGGTCCTTTGAAAGAAATACAGCGTTTTAACCCTTCGGTCATTGAGGCCATAGCGGGTAACGCAGCAGGCAGGCTTGCTACAAAAATAAATGATTTGCAGGAGTCAAAGGCACTTGGGGCTAATAATTCTTTAGCTTCAAACCGTGCTATACAAACCCGTGCTTTTGAACATGAAATGCAGCCGCCACTTCCTCGTGAATTCCATGATGTTCTATCGGGACAGAATTTAGTGGCATCAAAGAAAGCTAGTCCTGTTGAGGCAATACGCTCATATATAGCACGAGAACTTGATATTGACGTAAAGGAAATAATTGAATTTGACCCTAGCCGTTTTATCGGACCTTTCTATCGTTGCTTTGATATATATCTTCCGACATGGCAAAAAATAAATGATGTGCCTGATATTACATTCCGTGTTACTCAAGATGTAGATGGTGACGGCGATGAAGAATTGATATATTCGGAAGGATATTTTGACGTAAGATGGGACGAAAATCCTATATCAGACGTTACTTTATATGCAAGCTCAATAGCCAAAGAGTCAAATATCTGCGGTGTTCCCGTTGTTCCTTGCGGAAATGTTCCGGCAATTTTATTTGCAGGATTCATGCCTTTAACCCTTCCGGCATATTATGACAATACGAACGGTTATACTATAAGACCTAACAGACCTAAGACAGGCTCGCCGGTGCGTCCTGCCGCTCAAACTCCGTTTTGTAATAATGTGCAGTTATATGGTTGCGTTGATATACAAAATGCTAAATATTACCGTATTTTAAGAAGTGTTGATAACGGCGGTACATTCTCTGCGATAACCGGTATTTCGTGGAATAACTATAAAGATACGGGTGGTTCGCCTATATTGATACATGCCGATTCTAACGGCTGGTATCCTGTTCACCCTGTAGATAGCGGAGGTAATACCGTTAACCGTGAAGACCTTGCGTTTGAAAACCTGCTTATGGACTGGCCGACCCCGACTCTTGGCAAGAGTATCCTGCGTCTTGAGATAGGTAATGCTTCCAAAAGCAATATTTCGTTCTCTGCCGATGTTGCGGTACAAACCGATAATACCGCTCCTGAGGTAACATTTACAAAACTTGCATGGAAATTTGTAGGTGAGTCAGATAGTGCTTTAAGGAACTTGCTAGGTGTCCCTTGCCCTACGATACATCGAGGTTCTGTGCCAAAGAGTATTGAACTGGTATTTCAGGTGAGTGTTGCTGCAAACCATTTGCGTGATGCTTATTTAAGTACAAGCGATTGCGGCGGTGGTGCGTTCACACCTATTGCCGATGTTGCTAACAACCCTGAACACTGGCATATTTCGGTATTGGATAATACCGAAATGCTCTATCAGCGTTACAGGCTTGACTCATCTGCTTTAGAAGGTTCTTATAGCTTCATATGCAGGGCAAATAGCCGTGCGATGAATCCTTCGGGTGATGATGGTGGAAATAATGTTCCGCCTGATTGGTTCTATGACCCGATCGAAAAATACCGCAAGCCTTCTATCGGCGTTGCAGTTGTTGATGTCGATTAACAATTATTATAAAAATAGGTGGGGTATATTGCCCCACCTTAACTTATTATATCGGAATGTCCGATTATGGTAATTTTGAATTTAATTTACTAACTGTGTCATCCTATGAAAAAAATTTAGTAAAATTTTTTATCATGTGGATTCCACTATAATTTGTTTTACTAAACAAATTCGTGGAATGACAAATATAAGGAAAGTAAATTCAAAGTTACTATAATCAGGCGTTCCGTATTATATTATTATGTTGGTTACATCATGCATGAAAATAACTTATCGTTAGAGTTTCTTTTTATTCTTTGTGTCCTTGCTGTCTGGCGGGTGTCACACTTCTTTGTTGCCGAGGACGGTCCTTGGGATATTGTCGTAAAATTGCGAATAAAAGCAGGGGAGGGGATAATAGGGCGGTTAATGGATTGTTTTTATTGTATGAGCGTGTGGGTGTCCGTACCTTTTGCTTTCATAATGACTAATCAATTAAAATACTGGTTTATATATTTATTAGCACTCTCCGGTGCGGCTGCATTGTTGGAGCAGTTGACGGCTAAAAATCAAATACAGGACGATAAATAATGGGCTGTTGCGGAAATAAAAGGGCAAACTGGAGAAATTATAGCACAAGACCCGCACCTTCTGCCGTGCCTGAAAAATTGCAAAATCCCCAAAAGATATATTATAACGCAGATGAGCCATACATAGTAAAGGGGGCTGTAACAGGCTTTACTTACCTTTTTTCTGATAAGGGGGACGCTCTGGAAGTTGACGAGCGTGATGCGGCTGATTTAATGAAAGCCGGATATTTTACTCAAGAGCCTTTGTAATAGATATATGTTGACTCGCACTTTTCATTTGTCGATAATTCTTGACGTAATTTTTTATGTCCACTATTATCGACTTATGAAAATTGATAATGCACTTTCAGCGTTTCTTGCACTTTCGCAGGATACACGTCTTAAAGTCTTCAAAATACTGGTAGAGTATGGGGCAACCGGTACGGCTGCCGGAACCATAAGTGACCGTTTGGGTATTCCGCATAATACGCTATCTTTTCATTTATCTCGTCTGACGGAATCGGGGCTTATATCTTCACGCAAGCAGGGTCGCTCTATGATTTACTCTGCGAATTGTTCGGCGATTGAAGAGCTGATTGGTTATTTAAAAGAAAACTGCTGCATTCTTGAAGAAGATTGCGATACGGATTGCAAAACACAAGCTACATCAAAAAAACAAAAGGAGAAAAAATCATGATACTTTCAGATGTTAAACAGGCACTTGACGGATTATCTGCCGTTAATTTCAAATTGCCGGACGGATCATATGTGCCTGAGCATTTCCACGTTACAGAAGTTGGGCTGGTCACAAAACATTTTATTGATTGTGGCGGTACAGAACGCAAGGAAACAGTAGTTAACTTTCAGCTATGGGAAGCGAGTGACTACGACCACCGCCTTGCACCACAGAAGTTTCTTCATATTCTCAATCTTTCCAAAAAAGTTCTGGGCGAAGCCGAAAATCTGAATATCGAAGTTGAGTATCAGCAAAGCACAATCGGTAAATTCGGTCTTGAATTCGACGGCAAGGATTTTATTCTAACCCTAACGCAAACCGCCTGTTTGGCAAAGGATGCCTGCGGTATTCCTCCTGAGAAAATGCCTGTCGAAGAAAGTGCAGGTTGTTCTCCAAAAGGAGGTTGTTGCTGATGCTTAACATACTCGTACTATGTACCGGCAACTCTTGTCGCTCTATTATGGCAGAAGCACTTATCAATAAAATTGGTGAGGGGCGTTATAAAGCAGTCAGTGCAGGAAGTAATCCGGTCGGATATGTACACCCCAAATCCATCGAAACCCTGCAACGACACGGCATTGATATCATTGAGCCACGCAGCAAATCATGGGACGAGTTCGCAGGGCAGCATTTCGATTTAGTCATTACCGTATGCGATGCGGCAGCCGCTGAAAGCTGCCCCGCATTCCTCGGCAAACATGAAAAACTGCATTGGAGTACGCCGGACCCTGCCAAGGCAACGGGTAGCGAGGAAGAAATCGACAAGGCTTTTGATGAGGCATTTTTGATGTTGAAGGGGAGGGTTGAGAATGAATTGCTCTAAAGTCATTGCAAAACAGGACTACGATATTTTATCAGCTTGTAGTGCTGAATATTTACTAAAAGCACTAGCTGCCATTGATATTTCCGTGCCGAGAAGAACAGGAGGTAGAACCACAGAACACACGGAGTGCTACTCTATATGTAGGTTACTATCAACTTTGGCAAAAACTGACTACCTATCTTACCCACTTTCTCTAACAAAAAGAGAACGTCCTGATTTCCTGCTAGATTGTAACGGACAGAGTATTGGTATTGAAGTTACGGAAGCAACATCAACGGATTATTCTTCATATCAGGCTCTTGTCCAACATAAGAACCCTGGGCATTTCATAGAGCCAACTCATTTTCGTCACGGTGAAAGAATAAGTAGAAAAAGAAAACAGGAACTATTGGAAGCAGAGACACTTACTAGTATTCCTTGGTCTGGAGATGAGGCAGAAAAGGAATGGTCACTCTTTATAAAAGATGCTATTGAAAAAAAGCATAAAAAACTGAAAGAACTAAGCTTTGATAAATTCAATCAAAATTGGCTTCTTATTTATGATAATTGCCCTGCTTCTTTTTTGAATAAAGAAGATTTAATTCCTTATATAGAAAAATTTTTACCAAAGCATACCTTTCCTTACTTTGATATGATTTTTATTGAAAGTAGCTGGTTTGAAGAAAATTCTTCGGTAGGTGAAGCAAAAATTTTTGCGGTTTCGCATAAAGATTGCAGATATTTTTCTGTAGAAGATATTTGGAAAAATATTCATAAGTTCCAAAATAATAAAACAAGAGAACAACATGACAAATGAAACACATTCCCCCCTCGGCTTTTTTGAACGTTATCTCTCATTATGGGTAGCACTTTGCATCGCAGCGGGTGTCGGCCTTGGTGTGGCTGTGCCTTCTGTTTTTCAGACGATAGCCGCTCTTGAATATGCCAAAGTCAACCTTGTAGTGGCAGTTTTTATCTGGGTGATGATTTATCCTATGATGGTCAATGTTGATTTCGCCTCTATCCGTGATGTAGGGCGAAAACCCAAAGGTTTATGCATAACACTTGTTATCAACTGGCTGATAAAACCCTTCACCATGGCGGCACTTGGCATATTATTCTTCGAGCATATATTTGCCGGACTGGTCGCTCCTGAAACTGCCAAAGAATATATCTCAGGTATGATTTTGCTTGGCGTTGCACCCTGCACCGCAATGGTGTTTGTCTGGAGTCAGATGGTAAGAGGCGATGCCAATTATACGCTGGTGCAGGTATCTATTAACGACATTATCATGATTTTTGCCTTTGCACCGCTGGCAGCCCTCCTGCTTGGTGTTACCGATATCGTAGTTCCTTGGGAAACCTTGCTCCTTTCGGTTATTCTTTATGTTGTGATACCGCTTGTTGCAGGATATATCACCCGTAAGAAGCTCGATAAAAACCATACAAACGAACGCATATCCGGATTTACCGAGAAGGTAAAACCATTTTCAGTTATGGGTTTATTGGCAACAGTAGTGCTATTATTCGGATTTCAGGCACAAACCATAATAGATAAACCTCTGGTTATCGCACTTATAGCCGTACCGCTTTTAATTCAGGGCTATGGTATTTTCTTTATCGCATATGGCTGGGCTTACTTATGGCGTGTGCCGTTTAGCACCGCTGCACCTGCCGCACTTATCGGCACGTCCAACTTCTTTGAACTTGCTGTTGCCGTTGCTATCAGCCTGTTCGGTCTGCATTCGGGGGCGGCACTGGCTACTGTCGTCGGTGTGTTGGTAGAAGTGCCTGTGATGCTGTCATTGGTGGCTTTTGCCAATAGAACGCGTAAAGCTTTTCCTTAAAGCCTTTCTTGCCATTTCAATTGACCGCACTATAAATAAAGATGCGGTATTTTCCATGCTGTTTGCGTTGGTCGTTAATTTACCGCTATCGGATTTATAGTAAATTCAAATTTACTATATTTGCAAGAATCATTTATTTTATGGCAGGGAAATTATGAATAAAAAATTAATAAAAATCGGACTGCTTATCCTGCTAGCACTAATAATATCAGCCTTTTTTGCATTGGATTTAGGGCAATATGCCACGTTAGATTACGTCAAAGAGCAACAGCATACCTTGCAGGAATATTACGAGCAGAATACATTTTTGGTGCTGTCTGTTTTCGGGCTTGTTTATGTTCTGGTAACGGCATTATCGTTACCTGCTGCCGCCGCACTTACATTGCTGGGCGGTGCGTTATTCGGGTTGCCTGTAGGGTTGGTCATTGTTTCTTTTGCCAGCACTATAGGTGCAACACTGGCGTTTTTGATGGCACGATTTGTCGCACGGGATTATATACAGAAAAATTACATCAAACAGCTAGCTAAAATTAACGCAGGCTTTGAGCGTGAGGGGGCATTTTATCTGTTTGCCTTACGTCTGGTTCCGGCATTTCCGTTCTTTATGATTAATGTAGTTATGGCAATGATGCCGATTAGAACTTGGACATTCTACTGGGTTAGCCAGCTTGGTATGCTTCTCGGTACGGCAGTTTATGTTTATGCAGGTACACAACTGGCACAGATAGAGTCATTATCAGATATTGCCTCCCCCTCATTATTAATCGCTTTTGCATTGCTCGGACTGTTTCCGCTCATTGCCAAAAAGGGGCTTAAATTTATGCGTAAGGAGAAAATCCATGAGTAAATATGATTACAACATTATTGTCATTGGCGGCGGTTCCGCCGGACTGGTATCAAGCTACATCGCAGCGGCAGTAAAAGCCAAAGTTGTCCTCATTGAAAAACATAAAATGGGTGGTGATTGCCTAAATACCGGCTGTGTGCCGAGCAAGGCTTTACTACGATCTGCAAAAATGCTCTCATATGCAAAACGTGCCGAAGAATTCGGATTTAAGCAAACCACCGTTGAGTTTGATTTTAAAGATGTAATGCAGCGTGTGCAAAATGTTATAAAAGCCATTGAACCGCATGACTCACGGGAGCGTTATAGCAAACTTGGCGTTGATTGCATTGAAGGAGAGGCAAAAATTACCTCGCCGCATAGTGTTAGGGTCAATGGCAAAACATTAACGGCACGTTCCATTATCGTAGCAACCGGTGCAAGACCGATGATTCCGCCGATTCTTGGGCTTGATAAAACTGATTACCTCACAAGCGATAATGTATGGGAATTAAAAGAGCTTCCCAAGAAACTGTTAGTGCTTGGCGGTGGGGCAATCGGTTCGGAAATGGCACAGGCTTTTTCAAGGCTTGGGGCTGAAGTGACATTAATAGAAATGGCTCCACAAATCCTTACCCGTGAAGATGAGGAAGTTATCAAAACGGTAACGGAAAAATTCACCAAAGAAGGAATTAAGGTTCTGGTAAACCACAAGGCTAAAGAATTTATCCCTTACCCTAACACTCTCAAAAAGGGAAAGGGAACTTTAGTGTGTGAGCATGGCGGCAAAGATGTAGAAATTGCATTCGATAAGGTGATAGTGGCTCTTGGACGTACTGCCAATACCGAGGGTTTTGGTCTGGAAGAGCTTGGTGTAGAGTTGCGTGGCAATAAAACGATAGATGCCACCCCTTTCTTGCAAACCAACATTACAAGCATTTATGTCTGCGGTGATGTCACGGGTCCTTACCAATTTACCCATACCGCAGCACATCAGGCATGGTATGCATCAGTCAACGCATTATTCTCACCTTTCAAAAAGTTCAAAGCTGATTATAGTGTTATTCCTTGGGCAACCTTCACCGATCCGGAAGTAGCACGTGTGGGCTTAAATGAAAAAGATGCGAAGGCTGCAAATATTCCTTATGAAGTTACCGCCTACGGTATTGATGATTTAGACCGTGCTATTGCAGATTCTGAGGCACACGGGTTTGTCAAAGTGCTGACCTCACCTAATAAGGACAAAATCCTTGGCGTTACCATTGTCGGTACTCATGCAGGAGATTTGATTGCCGAATATATTCTGGCAATGAAGCATGGTATCGGGCTAAATAAGATTCTAGGTACAATCCATATTTATCCGACGCTGGCAGAGGCTAACAAATATGCGGCAGGACAGTGGAAAAAAGCACATATACCGGCATTTGCCATGAAAATATTAGAAAAATTCCACAAGTGGAGGAGATAAATGACAACGTTTGAAACGGTTTTACGTGAAAATAATATAGAGCTAAAGCGTGAGAGTATAAAAATTTTACAAGTTAATATCGGTAAACGCTGTAATCAGGCTTGCCACCATTGCCATGTAGAATCCGGTCCTAATCGTACCGAGAATATGGAACCTGAAACGGTGGAACGTCTGCTTGAACTGCTCAAAAAAGAGCCGCAAATACACACGGTGGACATTACCGGCGGCGCACCGGAATTAAATCCGCACTTTCGTTATTTTGTGACCGAAATACGCAAGATGGGAAAAGAAGTAATCGATCGCTGTAATTTAACGGTTTTCTTTGAGCCAGGGCAATCGGACACGCCTGAATTTCTGGCAGAAAACAACATACAAATAGTCGCATCTCTGCCTTGCTATAAGGAGGATAATGTAGATGCCCAACGTGGCAAAGGCGTGTTTGGCAAAAGCATTTCCGCTTTAGAAAAATTAAATAGCATTGGTTACGGTAAAGAAGGGTCAGGGCTTATTTTGAACCTTGTTTATAATCCTGTCGGCGAACACCTGCCGCCGGCTCAAGATACGCTGGAAGAAGATTATCACGCACATTTAAAAGACGAATTCGGCATTATGTTTAATCACCTGTTTACCATCACCAATATGCCTATTAAGCGTTATGCTCATATGCTGGAGCGTGACGGTAAAATGAAAGATTACATGCAGCTCTTGATTGATAATTTTAATCCGCAAGCCGCAAAGGGCGTGATGTGTACCGAGCTGGTGTCTATCGGCTGGGACGGGCAGATATATGATTGCGACTTTAATCAAATGCTGGAAATCCAGCTTAATTGGCAGCCGCTTAATATATGGGATATTGAGCGTTTTAGTAATATTAAACCTAGCATTGCCGTTGCCGGACATTGTTTTGGCTGTACGGCCGGCTCGGGTAGTTCATGCGGAGGTGCGTTGCTGTAAGAAAATTTGTATTATTATTGCTAAAGATAACGGAATGCCCCATTAATTGGTTTTAGTGCTAAAATAGTTGTCGTGGGCGAATTTATTTCAGCATCTCACTTTGTCTTAAAAAGACCCCGAAACAAGTTCACCGGTGACAAAAAAATATAAAAAACCAATTAATGGGACATTCCGTATTTTTAAATGGGTTTTTCAGATATTTCTGATAAATTACAACAAACTTAAAAATAAATCTGATAAATGCAAGATAAATCGCCACTTCAAATTTTACAAGAAACATATGGCTATCCCGAATTCCGAGGTTTACAGGAAGAAATCATAGAGCATGTTATATCGGGTAGAAATGCTTTTGTTCTGATGCCGACAGGGAGCGGGAAATCGTTGTGCTATCAGATTCCTGCATTATGCCGTGACGGGGTTGGGATTATAGTATCACCTCTTATTGCACTTATGCACGATCAGGTAAGTGCGTTGCAGCAGTTGGGAATTAAGGCGGCTGCAATTAATTCCGGCATGTCTGCATCTGAGATTTCTCAGGCAAAAAGCCTTATTCGTGAAGGTGCGGCGGATATGGTTTATGTAGCTCCCGAACGTCTTCTTATGGATGATTTTCTTGCATTGTTATCGGAATCAAAAATCGCCCTTTTTGCAATTGATGAGGCACATTGCGTTTCGCAGTGGGGGCATGATTTCAGACCGCATTATACGCAATTATCACGGCTTGCCGAACTATTCCCTGATATTCCCCGCATAGCACTTACCGCCACGGCTGACACGCCTACCCGTAAAGATATAGTAGAACGCCTGCATTTAACCGATGGAAAAACTTTTATTTCAGGTTTCGACCGCCCCAATATTAACTATAGCATTATCGAGAAAAAAAGTGCCAAACAGCAGGTTTTAAGTTTCATAAAAGAAAATCATAACGGTAATAGCGGTATAGTTTATTGCCTGTCACGCAAAGTGACGGAAGAAACTGCAAGCTGGCTATGCGAACAGGGGTTTAACGCATTTCCGTATCACGCCGGAATGAATGCGGCGGACAGAGCTAAAAATCAGGATAAATTCCTGCGTGAGGAAAATATAATTATGGTTGCCACTATTGCCTTTGGTATGGGAATAGATAAGCCTGATGTGCGTTTTGTTATTCACATGAACATACCGAAAAATATTGAAGCATATTATCAGGAAACAGGGCGTGCCGGTCGTGACGGTCTGCCATCTGATGCACTGATGATATACGGCATGAGTGATGCCGCATTGCTGCGTAATTTTATCGAAAGTTCCAATGCACCCGATAGCCAAAAACGCATTGAGCATCATAAATTAAACGCCCTTCTTGGCTTATGTGAGGCGGCATGTTGCCGCAGACAGGTGTTGCTGGAGTATTTTAGCGATTCATGTCAGCCATGCAATAATTGCGATACCTGTCTTTCTCCGCCTGAAACTTTTGACGGAACAATTGCAGCTCAAAAAGCCATATCCTGCGTATATCGTACCGAGCAACGCTTTGGCGTTATGTATCTGATAGATGTTCTACTCGGTAAAACTAACGACAGAATGATAAATTTCGGTCATGATAAAATTAGCACTTTTGCCATTGGCGATGAATATAATAAGAATGAATGGCAAAGTATTTTTCGGCAGTTAGTCGCCCAAAACCTGCTGACGGTAGATGTTACGGGTCACGGAGGTTTAAAAATAACTCCGGCAGGAATTAGGTTTCTTAAGGAAAAACAAACGCTGAATTTACGTAAATATACAGGCAGGGTGAAAGGCGAGAAGCGTATTAGAACCAAAGCAAATATAGCAATTTATAGTGATGCGGATCAAAATTTGTTTGCAGCGTTAAAAGCTAAAAGAATGGAATTGGCAAAAGCCCAAAACGTACCGCCATACGTAATTTTCCACGACAAAACTTTAATAGAATTAGCAACACAAAAACCTACCGATGCAGATGCTATGGGGCGGATAAGCGGTGTCGGGCAAAATAAAATAGAACGTTACGGCAACGAGTTCATAAGTGTAATAGAAAAATATATTTCTATCTATAATTAGTTAGGAACGCCGCCATTATTTGTCCAAAAAACTTTATAGACTCCGGTATGGAAAGTCATTTAATCTTAATCGGTTTTCGGGCAATCTAGGAACTCTTTTGTCGGATATATATATTTGCCGATATCATGCAGAATTTGGATCCAAGTAATATTAAATAAAATAAAGCTAGTAAAAATCGATATAATAAATATATCAATTAAAATGCGTTTTGAACGAATAATATTCTCAAAAGTTATACGGTTTTTATATATTAAGTAAAAAACAGTAATAGCTGTGGTAATAATGGCTGTTAAATAATAATTATTATTAAAAAATACAGAAGCTACTAAATTGGTTGAGATAACGACTATTAATGTTATCAGAACAATAATCAGATTTATTGAATACCTTAAAAAACTTGGTTTGTTATAGACAATGCTTTTTATAACCCCTTTAAAGCAATGGTTAAAAACAAAGTAATTACATATAAATATAAATGTAATTAAGTAAATACCTCTTTGAACCGGTCCTTCTAATTCGTTTATTATACTTGAAACCGTATCATGAGGAATGCAGTCACCGAACCTTTCTACCAATCCATTATACTCCATTATTCTGCCAATAATAGACTCGAATATTACAACAGTACTAAAAATCGCTAAGGTTATATATATACGAGATATCATTTATTCACCGATATTATAATCATCTAGTAAATTAAGATATTATAAAATGACTTATGAGTAAAGCTTTGATTTTGTGTGTAAATATTTTAGTGCAAAATAAATTTAAAGCGACTTTTTTGCAAATCTATACGACTTTCCCCTCGCAGAACGGGGTTTGTAACCACGTTCTTACTAGACCTTATTCAGAACGCCGGCTTATTATTCAGAAGTTCTAACCTTGAGCAAAAACGCTATCAGTTGCAATTTTTTATAGTGCCTTAGTTTAAATAAAAATTTCTGCTATCCACTTACAAGTCAATAATAGCAAGGCTTATAGGCGTATAAATTACACTGTGATTTGTGCTTTTTCCAGTACCCGTAGCGTCTAACTGATAAAACAGCGAACAGATTGTGTTTTATAAGAACACTTGCTATATATTTGTTAAAAATAAATTGTGAGAAAATTATGGAAAAATGGGATAGTAATAAAACAAGGTTGTTTATATGGGTGCCATTAATTTTCATAGCATCATATAAATTGTCTCCATATTTTTATATTTTAATTATAGGTGATTTTTCTTCTGAGTTGGAAAGGCTAAGAAATTTAGTGTTAGCAGCAGCGGCTGTTCCAACAATTTTACTTTTGACTTGGAGATCAGTTGTAGGACAGCAATCTTTGAATGAAACAGTAAAGACAAATGAAAAATCACATATACGAGATTTATACTCAAAAGCAATTGAGTTTATCGGCTCAGATAAACAGACAATACGTTTAGCCGGCATAAAAACATTAAAAGAAATAGCTAAAGCTGATCCCGCAACTTATCTTCCAACTATAATGGATATTTTATATACTTTTGTGCGTGAGGTTGACAGAACTGCATCAAGCATAAGGGAACAAGGTTCGTCTACAGGCGAAGAAGCTGTAAAAGCAGAAAATTATAAAAAAGATTATGAATCTCAAGTATATGCTGCCATAGGCCTTATGAAAGAGTTGAGAGAAAAGGATGCAGAGCTACGTATTGATTTTAGAAGTGTTCATGTAAAATGTGCTGATCTTACTGAATTTAACCTAAACAAGGCAGATTTTAGAAATTCTAGTTTTGAATATTGTACATTCTACGGGTCTAATTTAACAGATGCCTTGTTGAATGGTGCGGATTTTAATAATAGTCGGTATAATAGCAGGGAATTTATTGTTAATGAATATCCTTACTATGACAAAACATTTAAACCAACTATATTTCCTGCCGATTTTGATCCTAGTAAGCATGGAATGAGAGATGTAATCGAACTCTTGCGGAATAAAAATGTAGTTGAAGATATAAAAGAGAAAGTAAAAGAACCGGCTTTATAAATATAGTGGCTGTGTTACCTAAACTTATTTTTCTATAGCCCTGTAAATTAACTTCCCTCTAATATATATTATAATTTTCAACCCGATTGAGCAAGATTTTGCAAATATCAAAAAAATCAGAGCATGTGACAACGAAAATTCAACACTTGATGAGATTGTAAATATTCACACAAGTTAATTTAAAAGACTATATATATCTTAGATGCTTATGGTCAGGTCGTAGTCTGATGGGTATTATTGGTTCTAACCAAAGTAAACAGACTCCCCTAACAAGTCGGTAATGACAGCCTCAAGGGCAGCAATCGGTGAGGGACAATATAATTTCGGTAGTTTATCGTGTCGGACGCAATGAACGCATTTGTTCTTTTATTTCACGCTGCATTGTTTCTAATTCCCGTAGTTTCCGTAATAATTGTTCGTATCTGTCATTGTTATCAGATGCTGATGTCGAAGCCGTATTAGAAGTAGTTCCGATTCTGTTTAATCTTTCAACGTTCCTTATCCTTGAATCGGTAGTGGGTTCTTCTGCCGACAACACCCGAAGTGGTGCAGATGTTTGTATTTCTACCGAGTTTGTTTCAATTCGTACTTCACTAGGTGCTATGGTTGGTTCTGTTGACGATGTTGCAGCCGTATCATTTGCAACTACGGGGGCGGCTAAAACGGGCCGTCTTGGAGGCAAAATGCTGCCTGATTCTTCTTTTTTAGGTTCCTCCTTCTTTTTGGGAGGAATCTTTTTCGGTTCTATTTTTTGGTTTTGGCTTGCTGTCCCAATTGCCTTACCTGTAAAACCGTCCCAAACTTGTTGTATAATTGACCCTCCCTCCATTGCTATTTGTTGAGTAGGTGCGTTATCAAGAGGGTTTTCGGAAGCATTTGCCGAGGAGATTATATTAAAGTCAAAGCTAGTATTTACACCTGATTCAGTCACCGCTTCTATTACTATAGGTGATTCTCCTGAGCCGGTTATTGCCGAATTAAGTCCGTTTGAAGTTGTAAACGAAGCCAGTAAAGCCGGAGTTGCCATACCTATCTGGAAAAGTTTGTATGCTTTTACCTCATCGCTATGCATGTATGCTACGGTTCCGCCGACAAACATGAATATAATGAATTGTAGGCTTATACCGATTATGTGACCTGTTGAAAGCCCTGAGCTTTCAGAAAAAACAGCCGTCAGGTCTAAAGTTAGCAAAATTGCACATATGGGCATTAAAGCACCGAGAATTCCCGAAAAAAAACGCTCCCTACCTGTCATAATTAACCTCCGTAAGTTTTATTTGTATCGCTGCAAGGATAGCTTTGATTTCTTGAAACTACCTCGGTTTCAATGTCGCCATATTTATATGACTTTAAAAACTCTATAATTGCAAATCGTTCTTCTTTTGTAAGCTGCTGACCGATTGCACCGGGCATATTGTCAAATATATGTCCCTTGTTTGAATTACCTTTTTGGGTAACGTCAAACTTGGTTACATTCCTTACAAATGTGTCCATACCTACTTTTACAGGGTCGAACATATAGCTTCCCACATCAAACGTTTTTGAACGTTCATCATAAGGGCTTAATAGCTCATAAAGGTTTGGCACTGAGCCGTTATGCAGGAATGGAGCCGTTGCCCATATTCCATGCAGAGGTCTTGCTTTATAACCGCATGGCGCACGGACTAGATTTTTACGCCCTTTGCCGTCAAATAAAGGCTTTTCCTCATCGGTGACACCTTCGGCGGCATATCTGTTTTCCATAACTTTTTCAGTTATAAAATGCAGCCCGAATGCCTGATCTGCCTGAGCCGGACCGCCTATCTTTCTTGAATCTACACGGTAGTTCTCAAAATTCTCACCTGTCGTCCTATCCGTACCTATCTGGTCATAGCTTAACATTGTAACACGCCATTCGTCAGTGCCGTTAATGACCTTTTCTCCATGACAGCTTACACAATGTTGCTTATATAGCTTTTTGCCCATTTCAACTTTGGCTTCATCTAAAGGCCATATATCCTCAGGCCACGCCGGAGCTTTTAATTTTTGCAGGGTTTCCTCTATTTTATATAGATTGCGTACCGGAACGGTAGAATCAAACAATTTATCCTGATCTACAAGGTTCAATTTGGCAAATACACCCAGAGCCTCACCGACATTTCTTGCCATAGGCTGCCTTACCGAGCCGTTCCACTGAACCCAGTCAAGACGGTGTATATCCCAAACATGAGGATAGCTAACAGGACCGTTACCAATCCTTAAGTTATGGATTTTCTCAAGGTCGTAGCCAAATACCGTATTAGATATACGTTGCAGGGCATCAAGACGACCGTAACCTTCTTCTGTCGGGTATATGTCCTTTAAAGCCTCGGTCAATCCTGTTTTAAATCCTCGTTCGACCGCATTTTTTAAGGCTTGTTGCAATTGTGCCTTTTGCTCGTTCGTAGCACCTTCTCCGAGTATCCTTTTGGCAAAACGCTCAAATTTTTCAGGCTTTGTATGTGTTTCGATAATTGAGGAGGTAAGAATCCTACGGAACTTATCCAAAGAGTGCATGGAAGCACCGCCGTCAATCCTTATAGCCTTTAATGTGCCGTTATCGGGGTCTTTATAATTTAACTGTCCCGTATGACAAGCCGCACATGTAAAGCCGATAAAAGGCTGATCGGTTTCAGGGTCATATGTAACCGCCAAGCCGATAGGTAGCCCCTGTGCAGGTCCCATATCATTTTCACCGGCGTGCATAAAACCGATTCTGCTCATGAAATCCGGATCCATTAATAAACCCTGCTCACCGAAACCAGGTTGTTCTAAAGACTTCATCCAGGCAAGCGGAATAGTGAAAGTTCCCTGACTCGCCCGATAATAAAAACTACGGTCTTCCTTTGTCCAGCCCTGATCAAGGTAGCGTATATCGGTAGTGAACTCGTCACGCGGGAAAAGGGTCATACATGCGGTTACCATAAGAACTGCACCAATTATTAATAGCTTCTTCATGTTAAAAAGTTTCATTTGCGTTTCGTTGTTTTAATTAAAACTTAAAATATATTTTTCAGGGAAAGGGCTTCCGTCGGTAAATTCAATCGGTTGTTTTACCTTTATGTTGTCACGCAGGATAATCTGTTTAACTATCTCGGTTATCTCAACCATACCGACATATTTTCCTAAGCACTCATGCGCACCAAAACCAAGATGCATGTAATGATAGTTGGGTCTTTCGGTTTTGAATGATTCGGCATCAGGTATCTGTTTTTCGTCTCTCATTGCAGAGCGTGTTGAAATCAGGCATACCGAACCTTTTGGAATTTTGGTCTCACGTGGTGTACCTGCCGCTAATACATAGTCTTGCGACGATAGTCTTACTACGAACGGATTGATTGGATTGAAACGCAATGCTTCCCATACATAAGCGTCAAATTTTTCGCTGTCGTTTGATTTGGCGTAGCCTTTTGCTTCTTCAAGTTTTTCAGGGAATACACGGATTAGTTGGTCTAGTATCTGAACTATAGCCTGAGAAGTTGTTTCAACACCGCCGACTAAAAGCCCCATGACGTTTGCGATAATACTTTCATCGTCAAAGTCGCAACTATCACTGCTTCCGTCTACAATTTTTATCAGGCGGCTGAACGAGTCATCAAGTGACGGGTCTTTTTTAATAGCTTTGCGTCTTTTTACTATCTCGCCCGATAGAAACTCTTTCATCTGTGTACCTGCAGCGATATTTTGCTTGTGCGTTTCCTCATCATTAGTAAGATTGTGGAACATATCTGCCTGTGTTTGGTACGACCATTTAAACAAGTCTTTTTCCTCAGCGTTAAAGCCGAAATAATCCTGTGTTACACGAATCGGAACACCTCTTGATATTTTGCTTACCACCTCAATGCTGCCGCTTGATTCGGCAAGAGCCTTGTTAGTATATTTTTTAACCATATCTCTTATTTTAGGAAGGTCATTCAGACGCAGGACTACACGCATTATGGATTTATCACGATAATTAATTTCCGTATCGTCCCTTGCCAGCATATAAGGACCTACGGACGGATCCATTTTAGGAGCATAAGGTGCTACGGTAAAAACGTCATTACGGGTCAAAGCCTCCTGAACATCATCAAAAAGCGTTATCATATAGCCGTTCTGTGTTTTTAATATAGGGCTGATTTTTCTAAGAACGGAAAAAAGCTTGTCAGGCTCATTCCTTAAAAGCTGGGTGAAAAGTTCAGTCTGTTCAGACTGGATAGCTTTTTTTACCTGTTGAACCAATTCGTTATCGACACCACCACTGACGTTTTGTAGGATTTCGTCAATGTTGTCCTTTAATTGCGAGAGCATGCTCATATATTATTCTCTAACTTTAAGTTGGATAAAAACTTTGCAGACAAATTATAAGCACAATATAATTATTTTTTAACTAGTAAATAGAGAAAAATTAAATTTTTTTAATCTATGATTGTAGTTCTAAAAATATAATATTTATGCAAGTGTGATTACAGTCCCCTTTGAGGAATCGAACTTTTAATTTGTTCGGCATATGAATCTTGCTGACAGTCTTCAAAGATATTAGCCCATGAAATGCTTTTCTCCATAGGAGGAGCCATTATTATACTCAAGGGCTGAACGGAATTATAATTATATGTCGCCGTTTGGGCGGTTGAGTCTATTTCCTCAATGGTTGACATTTTTTCGGAACTTTTGCTGCGTCCTGTTATTTTTCTTGCCGGAGGGTCGGTTAGGTCAATTTTTGGTTTGCTTTTGGAATCCTGACTTACGTTATAATGTAATTCTAACTGCGATTCTATAGGTGACTCGTTAATGGTGTTTAAATGACTTATTCTCATCATTTCTAACTGTTCGTGAAATTTTTCAGAACCGGGTATCCTTTCAAATACACTTTGTCCGACTTGCGTTCCTTGTCTTTGTTCTCTTTTTACTTTTCCTTGTATACGTTTGCTAATTTGAGCGAGAGCTTGATTGACAACGACCTTCTTCATATTTCTAACCTCTTTTAAATTAAAAAACTTTTAGTTTTAATTTGTACATGCAAATTCAATTTAATGAAAGAAAAAATATAAGCTCTTGTTTGGTTTGTAGTTTAAGTTCTTAATATAAAAGGTTTTTATGTGGGTGGGTGATTTTTACAATTCTCGAATTAATCTGATGCAAAAGAACTTGTAGAGGAATCCACATTAAATTCAAATTTACTATAATATACGACAAGCTCGTTTACGTATAAGGAGTTTGTAAAAATAAAAAGTCCGTCATACTATGGCTTGACCATAGTATCCAAGCTTAAAAATAATGCACACACTTCGTGTGTACCTCTTTGTTATGATTAGATTCCGGCTTTCGCTGAAATGACTGTTTATAGCATAATTAAAAAACTCATAGTTAGATAATGCCTTATGCATAGTTAGGCTTGTAGTAGCTTTTCTTTGCGTTTGACTTAGCCTTAGCCTACTAATAATCTTAGCAAACTATTAAATACCCCGTTCATAAAGGGGTCAAGAGAGCCGACTTTGCCAAGAAGTGCCTGATTAGACATAATCTGTACCTTTTTCTGCTGTGCTTTTTGCTTCAATGCATTGAGTGCGGCAGTATCTTGGGGGGTCATTTGCGGTTTTTGAAGCTTGTTCTTGTCCCTTATCATGGTAACAAGTTCTTCCATTTGTCTTTTAACTTCCACATCAATCTTGGCTACTAATGCCTTGAAATTATCGGAAGTTCCTTTCATGCACTCTGTGGCGGCAACAGTGGTGACGGTGGCAGAACGAGGATTGCTGTCTATAAGAGCCATTTCCCCGAATACCGCATCAGCTCCTAGCTTTGCCAATGATACTTTTGCGTTACCTACTGTTTTTGATATTTCTACGCCGCCGGATAAAATAAAATAAACCCCGTCAGGATTATCACCCTCTTTAAATACTACCGCTCCTGCGGGAAATTTTACGGTTTCTATTCCTGACATTTCTTACCTATTAATTAAATAAATTACACAGGCTATAATTTTAAACAATTTATATAAAATGTTCAATTGTTAGTTTTTTAAAGGTGCTGTTAAATAACAGTCTATACAAAAGAATATTACTATACTTGAAAAATATAAAAATAGGTTTATATATGGTATTCTGTACAAATTATTGAAAGGTAACAAAATGGCTTCTGATACTACAGATAAAAGTTTTGAAAAAGATGTAATAAAAGCACAAGGTGCCGTATTAGTTGATTTTTGGGCCGAATGGTGCGGTCCTTGTAAGCAGCTATCTCCGGTAATTGACGATATCGCAAATGAAATGGGTGATAAAATCTCTGTTTTCAAAGTGAATATTGATGAAAATCCTGATGCTCCTGCTAAATATAATGTGCGTGGCATACCTACTTTGATAATTTTCAAAGACGGTGCTCCGGTTGCAACTAAGGTGGGTGCATTACCGAAAAGCGGTCTTGTAGAGTGGATAGAAAATACACTTGCGGCTTAGTTTGTTTAATTAAATGAACGAAAACAGAAATAAATTAAAAAAAGTGTCGGAGAAATTTATCTCGGACACTTTTTTTATGCCCGTAATAGGTGCGGAGATTGAGTTTTACCTCAAAGATTCCGGCATTGATTTAATCAAAAAAAACTGTGACGAACGGCAAATAAAATATTTAGAGATAAAAGAGGAAAAGGGCGAAAGCCAGTGGGAAATAAGTATTTCTCATAAAAATGACGTAGTTGCAATCGCCGATGAGATATTAAAAATCAGGGAATCATTTAAAGATGCTGATTTTTCCGCAATGCCCTTTGATAGCGGATATGGTAACTCATTACACATTCATATTAGTTTGCCGGATAAAGACGGCAAAAATATATTCGCAAAAAACGACGACGAAGAAAGCTTATATATGAAATATGCAATAGGCGGATTACTTGAAAAAATGCCTGAACATATGAGGGTTTTTGCACCTTATGACAAATGCTATGAGCGTTTGAAAAACGGTAATGATGCCCCCTCAACCATAAGCTGGGGTGGGAATAACAGAACCGTTGCCCTGCGTTTGCCGACAACTACAACAGAGCCTGAAAACCGCAGAATAGAACATAGAGTTGCAGCAGCGGATTCAGATCCTTATCTTGTTATATCGGCTATTTTAGAAGGCATTTATTATGGTATCTTGAATAAGGTTTTGCCAAAATCTGAAAAAATATATGGCGATGCTTCTTTGAAGATGTATGGATTGGATAGTTTATATTAAATTTTTGAGGGTTGATAAATGAGCTTTACAAAGAAATATTCCAAAATTATTTGGTTTATAAGGATATTTATTTTAATATCATTCACAATGGTGGGTGCCGGCATTTATTTCAACTTTTCCCCCAAGGTTTTTGCTTTGGAGTTAGGTAAGGGGTTGTCTGACAGAACAAAAGTCGATGTTCTGTTTATAGGTAACAGCTTTACATATTATAATCAGATGCCGGATATTCTTTCCGCTATTTCAAAGTTTAACGTTGATAGTGCTTATTATATTGAAAGTGATAGTGTTGTATATGGAGGTTTTACGCTGGAAAAACATTGGCAAAAAAAGACGGCTCTGGAAAAAATAAATTCAAAAAAATGGGATTATATAATTTTTCAGGGGCAAAGTTCGACAATGATGAATGTTTACGCTAAGAAAAGCTTTGAAACCCATTTAAAGGCATATGTTGAATCCATAAGGAGCGTTTCGCCTGATACCCGAATCATACTATTTTCAACATGGCCGTATCATGAAAATAGTGCGTTCTATGTTAAAAACGGAATTGATTATTTTACGATGTTAAAAGATACCCAAGAGGAATATTACCGATTTGCAAAACAATTCAATACCGGAGTTGTTTATACCGGAACTCCTTTTTATGAGGCTAAAAAACGCGGTATAAACACTTATCATGACGGTCATCACCCCAATAAGAACGGTAGCCATCTTGTTGCCACGTTATTTTATAAGCATCTTATACCGGACGCTAAAATAAATTGTGGGGATATAAAAGCGGGCTATGATATCGATGAAAAAATATGTGATTCAATGAAAGAAATAGCTTTATATTAGATTAGGTTGTCCTACCACTTGTAGGGGAGTGAGAGTTGTAGATAGATTTGGTATAAAGCTATAATTGTGTTGCTTATTCATGTCATGCCGAACTTGTTTCAGCATCTAATATATTACACAAATAGATGCTGAAACAAGTTCGGCATGACAAATATATCTATAATGAGTACTAACATTTTTAGCGGTATATTTTCCTCTTGACGGGGGTGGTTTTTTCCTACATATTGGGGGAGCTTTTATCAAAAGTTTAGGAAGAAACATGGAAATAAAACTAGATGTAAATTCGGTTATTGAGCATTTTGGCGGAATCACGCCTTTACATGAGCGTTTTAAAAAAGCCGGTATAGAAATCAGCCGTAAAGCTATCGAAAAATGGAAAGAGCGTGAATCTATTCCTACAAATAGCTGGCTACAAGTTGAGAACCTTGTCAAGTCGGACGGTAATCTTGAATCTTTTAGGGGGAAAGTTGTGGTAACAACGGGAAGCATGTCTAAGGACGTTCTGAAATCTGAGAAAAAAGAAACAAATATTTCATCTAAGGTAGCTTTGAAACTGTTTGAAGAAATGCTGAATATCAGGCGTTTTGAAGAAAAAGCCGGACAGCTATACGGTCAGGGCATGATAGGCGGTTTCTGCCACTTATATATAGGTCAGGAAGCCGTTGCCGTGGGAATGCAGCATGTGATGAAAGAAGGTGATAGTGTAATTACAACTTACCGTGACCATGGTTTGATGCTTTCATGCGGAAGTGATCCTAAGATAGTTCTGGCGGAGTTGATGGGGCGTATAGACGGCTGCTCAAAAGGGAAGGGCGGTTCAATGCATATGTTCGACCTTAAAAATCATTTCTATGGCGGTCATGGTATAGTGGGTGCGCCTGTGCCGCTGGGAACGGGTATTGCCTTTGCGAATAAATATCGTGGCAACAATAATGTTTGCCTTACATATTTTGGTGACGGTGCTGCCAATCAGGGGCAGGTTTATGAGTCGTTCAATATGGCGGCACTATGGCGTTTGCCTGTCGTCTATATTATCGAGAATAATGAATATGCAATGGGAACTTCGGTAAAGCGTTCATCTTATGCTACCGACCTTTATCATCGTGGCGAGTCAATGGGGATTCCGGGTATGCAGGTAAACGGAATGGACGTGCAGGAGGTTATAACAGGCGGGCGTGAGGCTCTGGACTATGTGCGTTCGGGAAAAGGACCTATTATAGTTGAGATGAAAACATACAGATATCGTGGACATTCAATGTCTGATCCTGCTAAGTACCGCTCTAAAGAGGAAGTCGAAAAATTCAAGGAAAATAAAGACCCTATAGAAACCTTGAGAAAATTCATTCTTGATAATAATTTTGCAGATAAAGATAAGCTAAAAGAGATGGATAAGGACATAAGGGCAAAATTAAATGAGGTCGTAGAGTTTTGTAAAAACAGCCCTGAGCCTGATTATGACGAACTTTGGACGGATGTATATCAATAAAGTGGTTAGTAGCCGATTGCTAGTAGCTAGTGATTGGTATTAGAAAGATTGCAACTAGAAACTAGTAACTAGGAACTAAATATGACAGAACAAACAGTAAGAGTGGCACTTAGGGACGCAATGGCGGAAGAAATGCGTCGTGACAAAGATGTCTTTGTGATGGGTGAAGAAGTTGCGGAGTATCAAGGGGCTTATAAGGTTACCGAAGGTTTGCTTGCGGAATTTGGCGAAAAAAGAGTAATTGATACGCCGATTACCGAGCATGGATTTGCCGGGCTTGGAGTGGGTGCTTCATATGCAGGGTTAAAGCCGATAGTTGAGTTTATGACATGGAACTTCGGTATGCAGGCAATCGACCAGATAATAAACTCTGCCGCTAAAACTTTATATATGTCGGGCGGTCAGGTGAAATGCCCTATAGTTTTCAGAGGTCCAAACGGAGCTGCCTCACGTGTGGGCGCACAACATTCGCAATGTTATGCTAGCTGGTACGCGCATATTCCGGGGCTAAAGGTTATAGCTCCTTATTCTGCTGCGGACTGTAAAGGGTTGTTGAAGTCCGCCATACGTGACCCGAATCCGGTTATATTTTTGGAAAATGAAATTACTTACGGATTAAAGCATGAAGTTCCCGATGATGAGGATTATTTAGTTCCTATAGGTAAAGCCGCGATTGTGCGTCAGGGAAAAGATGTTACGATAACGGCATTTTCGTTGCAGGTTAAGTTTGCCCTTGAGGCTGCCGAAAAACTGGCTAAAGAAGGAATTGACGCAGAAGTTATAGACCTTAGAACCATACGTCCGCTTGATACGCAAACGATTATTAATTCGGTAAAGAAAACCAACCGTATCGTGCCTGTTGAGGAAGGCTGGCATTTTGCCGGCATTTGCTCGGAGATTGCAGCCGTGGTTATGGAGGAGGCGTTTGATTATCTGGACGCACCTGTAACACGTGTGACAGGTAAGGATATTCCTTTGCCATATGCGGCAAATTTGGAAAAACATGCTTTGCCGCAGGTTGAGGATATAGTCGAGGCGTGTAAGAGTGTTTGTTATAGGAGTTAGACTTTTGTTCATGTCACCCCGTCGAATGACGGGGTCTGGGAGTAAGCTAAAATAGGGTGACAGGAAACGAAAAAAGGAGTTAAGAATGTACTATGTCTATATACTAGCAAAAGCTAAGAATAGTACATTTTATACAGGCGTAACAAATGATTTAAAAAGAAGGGTTTATGAGCATAAAGAAGGAATAATTGTAGGTTTTACTAAAAAATACGCTATTAAAATGTTGGTTTATTACGAATACTTTGACGATATTAATGAAGCTATAAAAAGAGAAAAGCTTATAAAGAAATGGCGAAGGCAAATAAAAATGCAAGCGATAGAGAAAATGAATCCTAATTGGAATGATTTGTATAATGAGCTTTAATAAAAGTGTTGGATTGTTGTGTTTTTTGTCACCCCGTTTTTATAACGGGGTCCGGAAGAAGCTAGCAACACCGTGCCGGACCCCGTCATGCGACGGGGTGACAGGAGAGGGGAGAAATGAGAAATGAACTTCAACCAACGTTGCTATGATTTATTGAAAAAAGTTCCGGCAGGTAAGGTTACAACCTATAAGGCGATAGCTAATGCTCTTGGCACTAAGGCATATAGAGCTGTCGGTAATGCGATGAATAAAAATGAAAATGCTCCTGTTATACCATGTCATAGGGTAGTAGGGGTTGACGGAAGTTTGACGGGTTATGCTTTCGGTCTGGATAAAAAAATACAGATATTAAAATCCGAAGGTGTGGAAGTAAAAAATAACAAAGTTGTGAATTTAAAAGACAAGTTGATTGAGGAGTTTTAAATGCCTATAGAAATTACAATGCCTGCTTTATCACCTACGATGGAGCATGGGAATCTGGCAAAATGGGTGGTAAAAGAAGGTGATAAGGTGGAGCCGGGGCAGGTTATTGCCGAAATTGAAACCGATAAGGCTACTATGGAAGTGGAAGCTGTTGATGAAGGGGTATTAGGCAAAATACTTATAAAAGAAGGCTCTCAGGACGTTGCGGTTAATGAAGTAATTGCACTTTTACTTGAAGAAGGTGAGGATAAGAAGGCTCTGGATAGCTATAAGACTAAGAAAGCCGAGGTAAAAGAAGAGCCTGAAGAAGAGTATGATAATGATAACGAAACGAGCGACGCTCCTAAAAAGCCGACCAAACAGCCGCAAGGCGGCGGTGGGGCAGGTTTAACACCTCCTCCTGTTTTTGTGCCGTCATCTTCGCAGGAATCTGTTGCAAAAAGTTCGGATTTTAAGGCAAGCCCTATCGCAAAACGAATAGCTGCAGATGCAGGGATAAATATTAAATCCCTTACGGGAACAGGACCAAAGGGAAGGGTGGTAAAATCCGATATTGAACAGGCTATAAAAAATGGCGGCTCAAGCTCTATAGTTGTGCGTAACCCTGTTGAAGTTACTGCAATACCTAATGATAATATGCGTAAAGTTATCGCAAGCAGGTTATTACAGTCAAAACAGCATGTTCCGCATTTTTATTTAAGCGTTGATTGCGAGTTGGATAAACTGCTTGAGGTTAGAAAAGACCTGAATGATTCTGCTTATATTGATTCTGATAGCGGTAAACCGGTTTATAAATTATCGGTAAATGACCTGATAATTAAGGCTGTCGGTAAGGCTCTGAAAAAAGTACCACAGGCAAATGCCAGTTGGACAGATAGTGCAATCATGCAATATAACAATGTTGATGTGTCGGTAGCGGTAGCAACCGATGGCGGACTTATCACACCTATCATAAAAAATGCAGACCAAAAAAGCCTGCCTGTGATATCAAACCAAATGAAAGAACTTGCCGCAAGGGCTAGGAAGAACGCATTAAAGCCTGAAGAGTTTCAAGGCGGTGGATTCAGTATATCAAACCTTGGAATGTATGGAATAAAGAATTTTAGTGCCATCGTTAATCCGCCGCAAGGCTGTATATTGGCAGTTGGGGCAGGGGAGCAAAAAGCCGTGGTGAAAAACGGTATTATAGCTCCTGCTACGGTTATGTCAGTAACATTATCATGTGACCACAGAGTAGTAGATGGGGCGGTGGGGGCTGAGTTTTTAGCTGCCTTTAAGGATTTTATACAAAGACCTGTTACCATGCTTGTTTGATTTTTTGGAGTCATTGCGTGAAATTGTTTAGTAAAACTTTTGGATAAAAACAATTATGGTATTTTAACTTTTCAAGAGTTAGGATTGTCATCCCCGACTTGTTCGGGGATCTCTATAAATTAAAATGAGATCCCCCTATAATTTTCTACGAAAATTCGGGGGATGACAGCATTGTTAAAAAGTTAATTTACTTATAATGTTTATGGCAGAGTTTATTTGTACGAATTGCGGTTATCAGGGAAAAAGAAGGGCAATAAAACCCGGAAGCAGGGGAATGGAAATAATTTTGTGGGTGGTGTTTCTTATTCCCGGGCCATTTTATACTTTATGGAGAATGTTAGGAAAAAAGTGGAAATGCCCTCAATGCGAACAAATAAACACTATGTTTTCCGTTGGCAGTAAATTGGGTAAATTAAAGCTTGATGAAATAAATAGCGATATTTCAGATGAAAAATTAGCAAAAATTCCTAATATGTGGGAAGCAGATGTAAAAGAATATAACAAAAAACATGGAATTATAAATCAGCCCAAAACGATTATTAAAGAAAAATCCGATAAGGATCAGAAGTGGTAGAGATAAACAAAGACAATTTTAAAATGCGTCCTTTTAAAAGTTCTGATGCTCTTGCATTTGTTAACGGTTTGAACACCAAAACAATAGCAAGGGATACCACTATTGATTTGCCTTGTACTATGGACGCTGCAAATTGGTGGATATCGTTCATACAAAGTGCGGAGCAAAAAAAGCCTTTGCCTGAAAAACACTTTGTTATTGATGTTGACGGGGGGCTTGTCGGGTCGATAGGCATAATAAATATAGATAAACACAAAGGTGAGCTTGGTTACTGGCTGATAGATAAGCATTTTGGCAAGGGGATAATGACTAAAGCTATAAATGAAATGGTACGGTATTGCACAAAAGATATAGGTTTAAAAAGGATATTCGCCCCTGTTCTGCCTCATAATAAGGCTTCTGCGAGAGTTTTGGAAAAAAATGGTTTTGAATTAGAAGGAACGTTGAAAAAATATTTTAAAAAAGACGGAAATTATGTAGATGCACTGGCATATGCGTATGTAAAATAGTAGTTGAATAATAAAATATAACAGATGCTGAAACGAGTTCAGCATGACATAAATAAAGAAGGAGTAAGGTATGAATAAATTTGATGTTGTTGTAATAGGTGGTGGACCCGGTGGCTATGTTGCCGCTATACGTGCTGCCCAGCTTGGTTTAAAAACGGCGGTTGTTGAGGCGAATCATTTGGGCGGTATATGCCTTAATTGGGGGTGTATCCCGACAAAAGCATTGCTGCGTTCGGCTGAGGTTTTAAGGAATATTCAACATGCTGAAGATTTCGGGATTTCAGTAAAGAATGTAAGCTTTGATGTTAAGAAGATAGTAAAACGCTCAAGAGAAGTTGCGGCACAGTTATCGGGCGGAATCGGTCATTTGATGAAAAAGAACAAGATTGAGGTATTTGACGGATTCGGGAAGCTAAACGGTAAAGGCAGGGTTAAGGTAGAAAAAGACGGTAAGAAAATTGCCGATATAGAATCGCCTAATATAATTATCGCAACAGGTGCAAGGGCAAGGACTTTGACGGGTCTTGAAAGTGACGGTAAACAGGTGCTTACATATAAAGAAGCTATGATACCCGATGATGCACCCAAGTCCCTATTGGTTGTAGGCTCCGGTGCTATAGGAATAGAATTTGCCAGTTTCTATAATGCTTTGGGTGTTGATGTTACCGTAGTTGAAATGGCTGATAGGGTCATGCCCGTTGAAGATGCGGAAATATCTAAAATGGCTCGCAAGTCATTTGAAAAACAGGGAATGAAAATTCATACCAAAACTACCGTTCGGGAGTTGAAGAAATCTAAAGACGGTGTTACCGCCATTTTAGACAGCAACGGTAAGGAAACAAATATTAAAGTCGATAGGGTGATTACCGCTGTCGGAATTGTTCCCAACACTGAAGGTCTTGGCTTTGAAGGAACAAAAGTTAAATTTGACAGGGGGCATATTGTAACTAATCAGTGGTGTGAGACAGATGAGGCAGGTGTATATGCAATAGGTGATGTGGCATCAGCCCCATGGCTTGCACATAAGGCAAGTCATGAAGGTGTTGTGTGTGTAGAAAAAATTGCCGGATTAAACGGTGTTCACCCGATAAATAAAAATAATATCCCCGGCTGTACATACTGCCACCCACAGGTTGCGTCAGTGGGTCTAACCGAAGAAAAAGCCAAAGATGCAGGGCATGAGATAAAAGTCGGAAGGTTCCAGTTTGTCGGTAACGGTAAGGCTATAGCACTTGGTGAGCCTGAAGGGTTGGTGAAAACCATATTCGATGCTAAAACCGGAGAGCTTCTGGGGGCACATTTAATAGGTGCGGAGGTTACAGAGCTTATTAACGGATTTTTGGTAGGCAAAACAATGGAAGCAACCGAATCTGACTTTATGCACACTATATTCCCACACCCGACATTATCGGAAATGATGCATGAATCGGTGCTGGACGCATTTGGCAAAGTTGTTCATATGTAAAATTAAGGGGGTGTTCAATAAATATAGCTTTTGTCATGCTGAACTTGTTTCAGCATCTACTTTGTAATGTTAGAGATGCTGAAACAAGTTCAGCATAATACCTCTGCATAATGCAAATAAAACTAGTCATTACCTGAATTGCCAAAGGCAATTATAGGTAATCTCACCAGAATCGCCCTATAATTTGTTTCACAAATTCAGGCGATGACGTATTGTGCAGAGGTCTTAGCATGACAAAAATTCAAGATTTCAGTGCAATTTTTACAAAAGCTATATTTATTGCACACTCCCAAAATAAAAAAAGGGAGCCGGTTAGCTCCCTTTTTTATATGTACTATTCATCACCTGATGGCGGAGTTGAATCTTTCTTCCCCTTCATATGACCTTTATGCGATTTATGATATTCGGTCATTTCATCTTTTGAGATTTTGCCGTCTTTATTTTTGTCTATGTCTTCAAATTTTTCCTCACGGTTTTCCATGCGGTCTTCTTTCTTTTCGGCACGGTCTTCTTTTTTATTCTCGTGGTAAGACTTTATTTCTTCTTCGGTAAGTTTGTCATTACCGTTAGAGTCCATTTTTTTGAACTTTTCTTCTTTGGCTTCTAAAAACTCTGCTTTGCTTATTTCACCATCTTTGTTTTTATCAACTTCTTTCATCATATAAGCTTTGCCGTAATGACCGCCTTTTTTCATGTTCATGAATTCTTCTTTTGAAATGAAGCCATCATTATCGGAGTCTTTTTTCTCAAACATCATACCGTGGTCACGACCTTTGCCTTCATGTTCATTTGCCATAGAAGCAGCGGAAAAAGAAATTATTGCCGTAGTTGCTAAAAAAATTATTTTTTTCATATTAAATCACCTTTATTAAATTGAGTAAAAAATATACATTATATTCTTATTTGAAAATTATCTGAAAAACTATCCGAATATATTATTTATATTTAATTATTATTCTATATTCTTTTATCCTAAGAAAAATAAAAAAGCTATATGTATAATGTTTAATTACATAATAAAAAGATTGCTGCTGATGATACCTACATTGCTGGGTATTGTTCTTATAAACTTTATAATAGTGCATGTCGCCCCCGGAGGGCCGGTTGAGCAGATGATAGCTCAGGTAACGCATACCGGTGTTGATGCCACCGCTCGCTTTACGGGAAATATGGGGGATATGCCTAATGCCGGCAACGCTAATAAGAATGTAGCGGCAGGCGGTTCATCAAAATATCGTGGGGCTCAGGGGCTTGACTCCGACCTGATAAAAGAAATTGAGAAGTTGTATGGCTTTGATAAACCTATACATATACGTTTTTTTGATATGCTTAAAAATTATGCCGTATTTGATTTTGGTGAGAGTTTCTTTAAGGATAAGAAAGTAATAGAGTTGGTAATTGATAAGATGCCAGTATCCATTTCTTTGGGGCTTTGGACAACCTTGCTGGTTTATTTAATATCCATTCCCCTTGGAATCAGGAAGGCGGTTAGGGACGGTTCTAATTTTGATATATGGACAAGCACACTGGTTTCAGTCGGTTATGCCATTCCGGGGTTTTTATTTGCTATTATTTTAATAGTGTTTTTTGCCGGAGGTAGCTATTGGCAGATATTTCCGCTTAGGGGGCTGACTTCGCCCGGTTTGGAGGGCTTTTCTGCATGGCAGAAGGTCTATGACTATTTTTGGCATATAGCATTGCCTGTACTGGCTATGGTGATAAGCGGTTTTGCAGGGCTTACCATGCTTACGAAAAACTCTTTTTTAGAAGAGATAGGAAAGCAATATGTAATAACTGCAAGGTCAAAGGGGCTATCTGAAAAACGGGTGCTGTACGGTCATGTGTTCAGGAATGCCATGCTTATTGTTGTTGCAGGTTTCCCCAGTGCTTTTATAGGTATATTATTTACAGGCTCCTTGCTTATCGAAACAATATTTTCATTAGACGGCTTGGGGCTTTTGGGTTTTGAAGCGGTGGTAAGCCGTGATTATCCCGTTATTTTCGGAACATTATTCTTCTTTACTATTATCGGGCTTATATTAAATCTTGTCGGTGACTTAACATATCGCCTTATCGATCCGAGAATCGATTTTGAAAGGAGGGATATATGACACCACTTGTAAAAAGACGTATCGAAAATTTTAAGAATAACAAAAGGGGATACTATTCTTTTTGGATATTCTCCGTGTTGTTCGTTATCAGTATCTTTGCGGAGTTCGTAGCAAATGATAAGCCTATATTGGTAAAATATGACGGTGAGCTTTATGTTCCGGTGCTTTTTCAATATGCTGAAACGGAATTTGGCGGCGATTTTGGAACTGAGGCAGATTACCGTGACCCGTATGTAACTAAACTTATTGAAGATAGCGGCAATGGCTGGATGGTCTGGCCTCCGATACGCTATAGCTACCGTACTATAAACTACGACCTTCCCACACCTGCACCTTCGGCTCCGACCTTTGACAATCTGCTTGGAACAGACGATCAGGGGCGTGACGTTATGGCAAGAACCATATACGGTTTCAGGCTATCGGTTTGTTTTGCCTTAATACTCACCGTTTTCGGGTCTGTCATAGGCATAGCGGCAGGAGCGGTACAGGGATATTTCGGAGGAACGCTTGACTTGTTATTCCAAAGGTTCATTGAGATATGGGTGGGGCTTCCCGTATTATTCATATTGATAATACTAGCCTCGGTAGTGACCCCTAATTTTTGGTGGCTACTTATAATAATCCTGTTGTTCAACTGGACAAACCTTGTGTCAGTAGTGCGTGCCGAGTTCCTCAAGGCAAGGAATCTTGAATATGTCAAAGCTGCCAAAGCTCTGGGGGTTGCAGAATCGGTTATAATATTCAGGCATGTATTGCCTAACGCTATGGTTTCTGCATTAACATTCTTACCTTTTATATTAACAGGTGCTATTACAACATTGACATCGCTTGATTTTATAGGGTTCGGGCTTCCTGCCGGATCTCCTTCTCTTGGTGAATTGCTGGCACAGGGCAAAGCAAATTTGCAAGCACCGTGGCTTGGTATTACAGGATTTCTTGTGTTGTCTATAATGCTGACATTGCTTGTCTTTATCGGGGAAGCTGTAAGAGATGCTTTTGATCCGAGAAAGGCTTGGTAAAGCTCAAATTTGAGTTCTTTTTATTCCCTCTCCCGTGTACGGTGGTAGGGAGGGGGCGATACATGCAGGTATAACAAACACTTGCGAATGTTTACCCCTCACAAAAACACTTTGTGTTTTTAACTCTCCCTCAAGGGGAGAGTAGTTTTTTTGACTGTTGCAGAGTCTAATCAGGCGAAGGATAATTCTCGCTATGATTCTTGCCCAGACGTAAACGCAGAGCGTTTAGCTTGATGAATCCTTCTGCATCTTTTTGATTATATACTTCATCTTCTTCGAAGGTCACTATCTCGTTGCTATATAAGCTATGTGCAGACTGGCGACCTACAACTTCAACCGAGCCTTTATATAGCTTTAAGCGTACAAGACCGTTCACACGGTTTTGGCATCTATCAATGGCGGCTTGTAGCATATAACGCTCCGGACTCCACCAGTAACCATTATAAATCAGCTCGGCATAGCGTGGCATTAGCTCATCTTTCAGGTGCATAGCTCCTCTATCTAATGTAATGCTTTCTATTCCTCTGCGTGCTTTTAATAAAACAGTTCCCCCCGGAGTTTCATATACACCACGGGATTTCATGCCGATATAGCGGTTTTCAACTATATCAAGTCTTCCGATACCGTTTGCACCGCCGAGCTTGTTCAGTTTAGCAAGCAGGTTGGCAGGGGACAGTTTTTCACCGTCTATGGCAACAGCGTCCCCATTATCGAATTCTATTTCTATATATGTAGGTTTATCGGGTGCGTCCTCAGGGGATACGGTAAGACGGAACATATCTTCGGTATATGCTTGCCAAGGGTCTTCCAATACTTTTCCTTCATATGATATGTGAAGAAGGTTTGCGTCCATTGAGTATGGAGCCTCACCCCTTTTATCCATGGCTACGGGGATTCCCCGTTCTTCTGCGTATTTTATAAGTTTGGTACGGGAGTTCAAATTCCACTCACGCCAAGGTGCTATAACTTTTACATCGGGTTTTAAAGCGTAATAACCAAGCTCAAAACGTATCTGGTCGTTTCCTTTACCGGTTGCTCCGTGAGATACTGCGTCAGCACCCACCTCTTTTGCAATTTCAATCTGGCGTTTTGCAATTAACGGACGGGCAATTGAAGTGCCAAGCAGATATTCACCCTCATAAATAGCATTAGCACGGAACATAGGGAATACATAATCCCTTACGAACTCTTCACGCAAGTCGTCAATGAATATATCGGTAACGCCGAACTGCTCCGCTTTGCTGCGTACCGGTTCAAGCTCCTCGCCCTGACCGATATCAGCCGTGAAAGTAACCACTTCACAATTATATTGTTCTTTTAACCAGCATAATATTACCGATGTATCCAAACCGCCCGAATATGCCAGTACCACTTTTTTTACGTTGTTAGTCATTTTTATGTTCCTGTTGAATCCCGTTTTTTAGCATTGCTAACCTAAATAGTTAACGCACCTTAAATTGCGTCATCCCCCGAATTTTCGTAGAAAATTATAGGGGGAACTCCCACAATTTGAACCGGATTACCCTATAATTTTGTTACACAAAATTCGGGTAATGACGTAAAACTATACTAGTTAGCAATGACCGTTTTTTAGCCGTTTATATATAATAAACGTTCCAATATAAAGCTATTTTTTTCAGCGGGGTATTTTTTATAAAATACTATGGAAAATAGTTGAAAAACATATTAGAGTATAAAACTTCACGGAACATGTTTTTGATTATAATTGAACGGATAAGCTATGCAAAATTACAACGCTCCTTTAGACGATATCAATTTTTTGTTAAATGATGTTCTGAAATTAGAGGATGTCCTTAAGCTTACTAAATATAAAGATTTATCAGGGTCTTTGATAAATGCTGTGCTTGATGAGGCTTCAAAATTTGCAAGCAAAAGGCTTTCTCCATTGAATGTTATCGGGGATAAACAGGGTTCACACTCTAAAGATTCGGTTACAACTACACCTGAAGGATTTAAAGAAGCCTATGAGCAGTTTGTAAAAAACGGCTGGAATTCAGTCCCTTTTTCTACTGAAGCAGGAGGGCAGGGCTTGCCTTGGATGGTATCTACCGCCATATCTGAAATGTGGAGCGGTGCTAATTTTGCTTTTGCCCTTTGCCCTTTATTGACTCAAGGGGCGGTGGAGTTGCTGGAAAATCACGGCAGTGCTGCCCAAAAAGAAAAATATCTGAGGAAATTAGTTTCAGGTGAGTGGACGGGGACTATGTGTCTTACGGAGTCAGCGGCAGGTTCGGACATTGGGGCGGTTAGAACGGTCGCTAAAAAAGAAGGTGATAAATATCTGATAAAAGGTCAGAAAATATTTATTACCTTTGGAGATCACGATTATACCGATAATATTATCCATATGGTTCTGGCAAGATGTGAAGATGCACCTGAGGGAATAAAAGGTATATCGCTTTTTATTGTGCCGAAGGCATTAGAGGACGGTTCTAAAAATGATATCAGGGTTATAAGTATCGAACAGAAGTTGGGTATTCACGGAAGTCCGACGGCAGTTTTGAATTTCGGTGATGAAAATGGTGCTGTCGGGTATTTGGTAGGTGAAGAAAATCATGGTATAAAATATATGTTCACTATGATGAATAATGCAAGGCTTGCAGTCGGCGTAGAAGGAATAGCCATTGCCGAGGATTCGTTACAAAAGGCGGAGAGCTTTGCGGCAGAGCGTGTACAGGGAGGGTTGCCTATAGCTAAATATCCTGACGTTAAACGCATGTTGATTACTATACGCAGCCAAACAGAGGCAATGCGTGCTTTGTCTTATTACATAGGCAAGTGTATAGACCTTTCAAGAAATCATGAAGATGAGGCAGTTAAAGAAAAATATAAAGAAATAACCGATATACTTATCCCTGTTTTAAAAGCCAATGCAACGGATATGGGATTTTTTATGTCATCGGAATCTATGCAGGTATTTGGCGGGGTAGGCTATGTTGAAGATTACGGGATAGCCCAAAACTTGCGTGACTCACGCATAGCCATGATATATGAAGGCACTAACGGTATTCAGGCAATGGATCTGGTGAAGCGTAAAATAATTATAAATGACGGCAGGTTGTTTGAAAGCCTGTCTGTTGAGGTTTTTGAACTTGTGCAGGGAAGCGTGTTCGAAGATGTGGTTAAGGATGCGATAGGTAAACTGGTAAACGCTACATCGGAGATACGTTCTATGGATGATAAAAAGGCTGAGTTTAAGGCTTATTATTATACAAGGCTTTTCGGGGTTGTTATGGGCGGCGTGATGATGGCGATGTCCGATAAGGCGATAGGTGCTGATGAATCGGGGTTTTTCAAGCTAAAAAGAAGAACTATAAAATTTTATATGGACTTTCTTCTTCCGGAGGTTAATTATTTGCACGAGATAGTAGTTAGGTAGTTATTTATGGAAAAAGATATAGATCCCGATAGGTTATATAAATTTATTTGCGGTGAGATAGAAGCTTCTATGCACGCCCTTGATACGGGCAAGGAAGTGAATATGGAAAATATAGATAGGAATGTCAGAAGGTTTTGCGATATAGTTACAAAACTTCCCGCTGCCGAGGCTAAATCATATGATGAGAAAATAGATAATATCGTAAAGGAACTGACTTATATTGTGGAAACTTTGACTGAACGTAAGTTAGAGGTAGGAGAGCAGATTAATTATACTTCTCAAAGGCGAAAGGCACAATCAGCATACGGAACTGCTATGTTGAGCAGTGTTAATGAGGTCAAATAAATGGATTACACAGCTTATATTAAGGCAATATTAGCATTAGTGTTCGTTTTGGGGCTGATTGGAATTTTTTCATTCATATTGAAGGGGATATCCGTAGGTCGGTTTGCAGGTAAATCAAAAACCGCAAAGCGTATTTCCTTAGAAGAAGTGTTTTATGTTGATGCAAAACGTAAGTTGTTATTAATCAAAAGAGATGATGTTGAACATCTTATATTGCTTGGTGCTAACAGTGAAACGGTAATTGAGAATAACATCGAAGTTAAAAAATCCGATTCAAAGGGGAAAAAATGAGGATATTCTTGCTTTTTACCTTATTGACGGTTTTAGGTGATAATGCCTTTGCTCAAACATTGTCGCTTGATATGGGCGAAGGCGGAGGGCAGGTTACTTCAAGGATATTACAGCTTATTGCGGTAATTACCGTTATCAGTTTAGCCCCTTCAATATTGGTGATGGTAACTTCATTTACCAGAATAGTGGTTGTTTTTTCGTTTTTAAGAACGGCACTGGGATTGCAGCAGACTCCGCCTAATTCCGTTATAATAAGTTTATCACTTTTTCTTACCATGTTTATCATGCAGCCTGTTTTTATGGAGTCATATAATAAAGGGCTAAAGCCTTTGATGGACGAGGAGATAACCGAAGAAGAAGCGATTGAGCCTACAATTGCACCGTTTAAGGTTTTTATGCTGCAAAATGTTCGTGAAAAGGATTTGGGGCTGTTTTTTGAATTGTCAGATACTAAGGTTCCTGAAAAAATCGAAGATACATCGTTAAGAATTTTAATACCGGCATTTATGATAAGTGAATTAAGGCGTGCTTTTGAAATAGGTTTTTTGCTGTTCATACCGTTTTTAATAATTGACCTGATGGTTGCTTCAACCCTGATGGCTATGGGTATGATGATGTTACCGCCGGTGTTAATTTCATTGCCGTTCAAGCTTATATTTTTTGTGCTTATAGACGGCTGGTATATGGTTGTGGGGAGTCTGGTAAAAAGTTTCGGCGGTTAAGCGAATTATATGATTCTTAAGCCCCGTTATCATTTTCCGCTACTTGTCCGGTTTCTTCCGGGCTGTTTACCTTCAGGTAGCTATCAAGGAATTCTTGCATGTCTACAAACTCAACAGTTTGGTCAAGATTCCTGTAATCAACGGGTCCACGGTCGGTCGCAACGAACGTAAATACTTTCTTGCTATCACTATCGGGGATTAGTGGCTCAAAGTCTTCATATAATACCTGCAACCATCTCTTCCTTCCCGTTAATGCATAAGATACGGCAAGTTTTATTAGTTGGTTCATCTCATCGTCGGTAACCTTGCGTCCGTCCCTCCTTATATTCCTGAACGGGGTTTCCAATTCATCGATAACCTTGTTCCAGACCTTGTTACGCCAGTAAACTTCGGCACGTAAAAAAGCCGCTTTTTGGCTATCACTGCCTTTTAAAAGTGCAAGGGTTTGGTTGTTTCTGCCAAGTTCTGTCAACACATGAGCTTTTATGTACTTTCTTTTTTCTTTAATTTCTTCACTAATATTGTCATTTTCCGTTGCCATTAATACATCGTACGCTTTTTGCGGTGAGCGGTTCTTTAAGTGGACATTAACAAGTTTAAGGGCTGTAATATCACGTTCTTCACCTATAAGCCTGAAACGTATCTGGTGGGTAAGTAGTGCCGCAGCCCTGTCTAGCAGGTCAACTTCAATAAGGCGGTCGGCAAGGCGGCTTATCATTTCATCTCCGAGTTTACCTATCGGAGTTAGTTCCCTAAACTCGTAATAAAGGGTTAAAGCGTCAAGCTTAGGCATTTCATCAACTTCACCCTGACTGAATATCTGTACGAACCTGTCACTCATTTTTTTTGCTATTAACAGCGATTCGTCAGAGCCGGGGAATGCCGCTATAGAAGACCGCCACACGGAAAAGCCTTTCATATATTCCTTTTCTTCCATGTAAAACTCGCCAAGCATCTTTAATATATTGAATTCCAAAACGCCGCCACGCCAGCTTATGCGAAGGTCGTTTAATCTGTCAATCGCATCGGCGACTTCAATTTTTTTCAGGCGTAGCTCATATATCGTAAGGGCTAGCTGTGAACGGGTGCGGTTATATCGGTCGAAAACGTCCCCACTTAGATTTAACCACGTTTCAATGGCTTTTGCGGATTCCTCGTCTTTTGCATAAAACAGCCCCCTTAAAAACTCAATGCTGTTCTTGGTGAATTCCCGTTCCTCTTCTTTTAATAAGCTTATAATTTCTTCTGCTACAACCACGTCATTTCTTTTTAGCCTGTCTTCTAATGCTATCAATGCAAAGTCGTTAAATATTCTGTCGGGATAGAATTTTAAAAATACTTCAACATTTTCAATAAAATTCATTCTTATATCTTCTTGCTTTCTTTGTTCGGACGTACTCCACCATAATTTGTTATCTTCTATCTGAAATGCATCTGATGATTGATATAACTCGCTTTCTTCAAAGCGTTTTATCTCTTCTTGATAGTGGTCGGTAACAAAACGGGCTGTGGATTCAAGCTTTTGTACTTCTTCGGAGTTGGCAAAATCTGGGTCAATCTGCCTGATTATCCTAAGTAATCTTGAGGAAGTCTCGTAAATCAGCCTTGTATTATCGGTAGTATTACCTTCTTCAAGGCTATTCTTGTTTTCCTCTTTTTTTTGTTCAAGTACAGGGTTGTTACTGATGAATTTATCAATTTTTATCTGACTTCCAAGCTGTATATTTGCCGCTGCCGTCCAAAACGCTATCTCGGCTTTGCCTCGCTCGTCAAGAGCGTTAATATCGATATTATTGAATGCCTCAATCGAATCGTCATATCTGTGTGCCATATATAATGAGGCAGCCTCAACTATCTTTACGTCATTATTTTTAGCGTAGTTTTTGTCAAACTCCCTGATAGTGTTAATTATACCGATAGCTTCCTGATATAAAGAATGTGCAAAATAGAACCTTGCAAGTTTAAGGCGTTTTGCATTTTTTTCTTTCCAGTCAACCTCCGTTATTTCCCACAAAATATCTTTCAGGTCTTTAAGGTAGGTTTTATCATCACCGATTTTCCATGTATTGAATTTAACGGCGGTAATGTCCTGTCCCTTTTCTTTTAGGCGTTCTGCCTGCTCCCTTGCCAGCCGCTCTTTTTCCTGTAGTTCTCTTAAGGCAAGCTGCGCACCTCCTGCCAGTTTGTTAGTAGGTCCTGAAATTTCGATATTATTGTTATCGGCTGCAAAACTGATAAAGTCGGATATCAGGTTTATCGCTATACCCTGATATGTATTTAGAACGGTATAGTCGGGGTATTTCCTTGGCACTTTAAAGCCGCTGCTCTCCTCAATTAAGGGGATTACTATCATTTCATCACCAATAGTCGGGTCGGTCAGGCGTATAGGTTTTAAATTGTTTTCTGAGCCTTTAATATTTAATTTTGAGCCGTGAAGCTCGCTATCCTGAATTGATATTTCCGGTTCATATTGAGGTAAGGATTTTTGTTTTGTCAGAGATATTATCCAGTTATTTTCTTCCCTATATGGAACGGCATAGTAGCTATCCCTTAATTTTAATCTCAAAATAGTATAATATTTGTTGTCCAGCTGCTCCGCATCTTCGTATATTTCAGGTTTTTCAGTTAGTATATCGGTAGTGTTTACCTGACGGTATTTATCAAATATAACCCATAAATACGCCCCTCTGTGAAATACCGCAGAACCAACCGGTATGTTCCACTTAAAAAACAAATTATCTGCCGAGCCTTCTTTTTTTGTAAATTTTTGCGGTTCCGGTTCTTCTAAAACCGTGTTATTATTTTCTACAATTTCAGGCTGAATCGGAGAAGCCTCGTCTGATGTTGCTTGCGTATCAGGCTCTTTTTCTTCGATTTCTTCTGCCGGAGTTTCAACAGTGTTTTGAGCCAGTTCAAGGCTTTTAAACAGCTTTTCGCCAAGACCTGCATCTTCAAATTGCTGTAACAAATTTAATTCGGCAGTTTCAACTACTCTTTTTAAGGGTTTTGGTTGTTCCTGCCGAGTTTTAGTATCTTCTTTTTTCGGAGCTTGCGGTTCTTTTTTTGCGACTTTTATATCAGGCTCTTTTTTGCTATTGATAATTAAGTCAATACCTACGAATTTCTCACTGATAAATTTTCTGTACGCATATCGGTTATCATATAAATTAAAAGATATGGTTTTTGTATTGTCGGTGGTATCTATCGACTTTATATATTTATTAATACTTTCATCTAAAGCATTTAAATAGGGAGTAAATTCTTCCTCAAACGATACATCTAGTTTGCCGTCATGCATTTTGGGTGTGAATTTTACATCGGGATCAGTATAGAAAAATATCCTTAAAAATTTTCCTTTATCAACAACTTTTACAACAATTTTTTTGGTATTATCCGATATACTATAGCCGGAGGACGGTAATATTATTATTACCGCTAAAAAGGCGTACAAAAAATAAAAGGTGAATTTTTTCACTTAATACCGTTTAATATATGTAATGATTTTTAGGTATTAGCTACTTGCTATATATAGTATATATACAATCATATAACCGCAATATCTATACAAAAACAATAAACATATTCTGCTATATTTTCAACCATTATTTTCAGTCAGGGCTATTAATGTACGGGCGTACTATGATATCGATTCTGTTTAAGGATTTATCATCTAAGCCGGAGGGCTTTTCATTTTTTACTATCGCTTCCAGCTTTGATAAGTTGCCTGCCTCCCGCATATTTGAGGCTAATTGAACGGCTCTGGACAACGCAAGTTTAAAGCTGTCCGTTTGCTTGCTTTCGTCATCTTCGTTTATGTATCCGAATATTTCAATACTGTTTTTCACCCTTTGTAACGCATCGCCGATAATAAATAGCATTACCCTCGAATCCTCAGTTAAAACGGGTGAGTTGCCTTCAAATAAGTTCGGGCCGTTAATCTTGATTATCAAACTATTTGCGTCTTTTTCCAATTTTATATTATTTTTTAAAAATGCGTCGTCTTTTATTTTACTTTCAATTACCGCTTCAAGGTAGTCAATATCCGTACCTTTATTTATGGTTATTTTAGTAGCATGCAGGTTTGTCACTAATTTTTTTTCAACCGTTTTTGCGGCTTTAAAGGATTCTCCCATTGATTGCCTCAGCTTATCCCACTGACCTTTTTTTATTGAGGTTGTAGCGTATATCATGATAAAAAACACCAGTAACAATGATAAAAGGTCGGCAAAAGTCATCATCCAACTATCATTGCTTGTTGTTTCTTCGGTTTTAAATTCATTAAAAACATGTTCGTTGTTTTGGGTCATTTGTCGAGCAGCTCTTCCACAAAATTATCTGATTTCTTAACATTTGTTTCTATGATTAGATATTCCTCATTGTTAAATGTTATACCTGCCGTTATATGTTTTTTTTCAAAATTATTATCTAAAAATTCTTGGACGATATTTGTCGAGCGTTCCTTGTCTATCTCAAACGCATCTTTATTATCGAGTAAAGAGAAGCCCTGTGAATCTACTTTTATATTTATCTTTACATCAACCCCCCGCCTGTCAAGGGATATTGTCTTAACCAGCCTGTTGAAAAGGCTTTTTTGAAATTCAATTATATTTGCCGAGTCTTTTTCAAATACCTTCCTTAGCGGTATTTTTATCCTCATTTTATAGCCTTTTCTCTCTACATTGAATTCATCAGGCTTATAAGCACTTTTTAGCTCTTTTTCCACATCGTCAAAATATGTAGTGACAATTTGTGAGAATGAAAAAAACAATGCCTTGTTCTCTAAGTCGGTGCGACCTGAACCTGAAGAAAACGATTCTTCGATACTTGAAATAGCCTCTTCTTTTTTCTTTTGGTTTTCGTCGGATATGCTGTTCAATAAGATAAAAAATGCTAATATAACTAAGTATAAGGGGACAAATAAAGCAAAAGCTCCGCTTTGTGAAGGCTCAATCTCATAGTTAGTTTTGTCGTACTGCTGTTCCATTACAAAACTATAATAATATAATAGTTGAAATTGAATACTCCCAAAGACTAGACACTATCAAATAGCTTGTCAATATCATCCTGATTCGGTGAATCCGGATTGGATTGAGGACCTTTCATTAAATGGGCATCGCCTCGTACATCTTTGTTTATATCCTCATAGGAATATTTAGAAAGTATGTGTCCGGCAGAATGTTCGATAAAATCAAGTGCTTTGGATATTTTTTTAATGCGTTGTCCTGTTATGTCCTGAAAGTTGCAGGCTTCAAAAATTATCATTACATTATCTGTAATGCTTTTTGACATCTCATTTTTGGGGTTGTTTAAAATGATTTTCTGTATTCTCTCTGCCGAATCCAGTATCGTATCGGTTGCCTGTTCCGTTGATTCTATAACGGCATCAAGCTCTGAAGACGCTGATTCTATAACGTTATCCTTCTTGTCATTAAATTCCATTTTTGCAGAATGTGCCTTATCGCCGATTACTTTTATATCCTGCAATAGTTGGCTATCATATTTATCACAGTGTTTTTTAAAAAGTGTAATTAAGTCAGAAACAACTAATTCCGGTTCATTTAGCTCTACATTGTTACCGTTTTTATCTTTTAGGCTGCATAATCTAGAATGCAAATCTTTTGACAGTTCCATCTTTTTTTATCCCCATTTATAAAAATGTTAAAACTCTCCGAGTACTGCCGTTAATTTGTTTTTTAACGTATCTACATTAAACGGTTTAACTATATAGTTATTTACACCTGCCTGCTTTGCCTTGATTATATTTTCAGGCTTGCTTTCGGCAGTTATCATTATAAACGGTACTGTTCGTATATTGCCGTCAGATGCACGAATTCTTTGTAACAATTCAAAGCCGCTCATAGGTTCCATATTCCAGTCGGAAATTATCATTTTATATTCTTTTTCTGAAATTTTTGCCAGTGCCGACTGACCGTCAATAGCTTCATCAATGTTATTAAAACCTAGCTGCATTAAGAGGTTGCTCACGATTCTTCGCATTGTTTTGAAGTCATCGACAACTAAAATACTCATATGCTTATCAACCATTACCACTGCTCCTTTATAGACGGTTTTTTATGCCTAATTTGCCAACCCCCGATTGATTCGGTCGGTAATTATTTCCATCTTAGGTGTAATGATATCAAAGTTTTGTTAAGATTTAGTTAACAGATAATTTACGCTGCGTTGCAAGTTTTTCGGTAATGACCTTTGCCTTTTCAACGTTCATTTTGTCTATGATTTTGGCAAGATTTGCTTCTTAGCAAGCCTCAAAGAATGTCTCCGAATATAAGAAAAATCTTATACAAAAGCAATATTCCTCCTACTAGAGTCTAATTTGAATTTTTTGTTCCGGTGCTTCTAAATGAGTCTTTAAGTGAGACTTCCCGAATGTTAAAATTTCACCTATTTATTTTTCTATAATTTTATAATTGCAATAAAGTGATTCGCATGCTATTTCTTCAATTATTAAACGCATATTATAGTCGGGGGATATAATGTCAGAGGTTTTTATTAGTGAGAGTGAGCTTTTAGCTACCAAAGAATTAGTATTGAAGCACGAATATTTCAGAAGATCGGAGGGAATAACGCAAATTATTCCAAAAGATTTGTCCATCATTGAAATAGGCTCAGTGCATGCACCTATAAAAAGATCCTTTCAAGAAAAAATAGAAAGATTTGAGAACCAATTAAAAAAGCTACCAAAATCACAAAAAGATAAAGAAGAAACTACAGCAACATTTCTCAAAAGATACCTTCAAGAGCGGCAGTCATCGAACATTCACAACAAGACACAAAAGGCATTGGGAGGAATTGTAGAAATTATAAATGATAAACAACAGACTGAGAATAACAGAAAAAAACACTCACTTGAAGTTGCGGCAATTTCAAAAGATTTAAGTAGCAAGCTTAATTTAACTGCGGAAGAATCGTTAATCGCAGAAATAGCATCTTTGTGCCATGATTTGGGACACCCTCCTTTTGGTCATGCAGGTCAACGAGCAATGGCAAAGAAATTACGCAATATAGGGGTGAACGAATATATTGCAGATGATAACCTTCATTCACTGCAAAAAGCTAAAAAAATGGGGCTTCATGATTCTATATTAGAAACATTGATTTACCATGACGGTAAACCGATAAAGGAAGTTTCAAAAAAATATAATAAGTCAAATCTTGATGAAGAATTTCATAAATTTATTTCTGATGCAGAAAGACCACCTTCTATTATAGCGCAAGTTGCAGCAATTTCTGATGATATCGCAAATGATTCAACCGACATTAGAGATATTTATAAAAGCAGCGGTGCAAGTGGTAGTGGAAAAACAATTCAGCAACTAAAGGAGAGTTCTGTTCTTTTTGCAACGATGCATGACAAAGTCAAACAAAACAACAAGGATTTAACAGAAGAACACCTTATTGAAAAAATAATAGACGGCATAAGGCAAGAATACATATCGGATATTGTCGGACAAAATAAACAACAACATCAAAACACCTCGGGTATTACGGTTACATTCTCAAGCGAGATGCAGAAAAAACATGATATTTTGCGTTCATCTATAAGAGAGTTATTTAAGCAAAAATCTTTTACTAAATTTGATAATGTCGTAGATAAGTCCATCGGAACAATATTCGACGCTTTTTACAATCAAAGCGATCGGGTAATTAACACTATTGACTCACTTCAAGATAGCATATTGAAAGATAAATCGATGATTTTAATGAAAAATATACGTAATATTAATGGAAATAACGAACAACAAAAAGAACTCAAAAGCAAAGAAATAGTTAAGTTTGTATATACAAACCTAACCGATAGAACCTGCTATGACTTGGCAAAAACTCTAAGACAATTTTGTCGGGAAGAATATTCCTACACAGATATTAATAGATAGATGAAATTAATAGTTGAATTTAATAAGCCCATATACTACAATACCATTGTTTTGGAAGTGTGAAAATAGCTGTTGTAAGTAGCATACATGAAGTATAACCATATACTAACATTTGTAAATCCTACCTTTTCTAGCATTAGAAACAATATTGTCACTCGCATAAAACCCACTTTCATAAGGAACCTCCCACCAATAGGTGATTTAGGAAATAGAGTCATCGAAGCCGGCTATACCCATGACTTAATAAAAAGTTCAAAGAGGTTAAATAAGAGCGAACAACATGAAAAGAAAAACCTATATCGGGAGAATGATATGAAATATTCAAAAAAGAACTTCGGAAACTCGAGTAATAGAAGTTCTAAAGATGATATATCCGAATATGAATATAGCTCATCATCAGATTGTATTGCGGATATAGATTTAGTAGAGGAGCCGAGTTTTTTTTCAGATTTATCAGTTGAAGAAGAGCTGGAACGGCTTGCACCGGTGCGAAAAGAATATGGTAGACACAGCAAAGATAAAAAACAAAAGCACTCAAAAGCTACTTCAAAAGATGATTATTCTAAGGTTCCGTACTCTACTCGTGCATCAAAAGCAAAAACTAAAAACTCTTTAACACCAAGTTTAAAAGAAAGTTTTAGCCCTGATTATAAAGGTTATTACGCTGATATAGAAATATCAGAATCCAATGAAACAAGGAAAAGAACACCTTTCTACCGTATGCAAGAAGAAGAAAAAAAAGAAGATTATCGAAGTGAATATATAATAAAAAACTCTTATATAAATGAAGAAACCGCATCACCGAAAATAAGAAGGTCAAAAAGAACTCTTTTAAGAAATAATGTTTCCGGCAGTCGCAGCACAGATTCAGAACCATCTCTAGCCGGCGAAGACGAACAACAAATATTAAAAACCAGATCAAACAGGGGACTAATTTCAAAAAAGGCAAGGGAGCAAGGACTAATTGTTAAACAATTTGAAAATAACGCTAAAGCTGTAGAAGCTATTTACGACACCTCTTCTGACTCGGATAATGCATTAGAGCCTTTTAAAGAAACAAGAGAATATTCTAAAATAAAAAGACGTGAAGAGCATAAACAAGATTTAATATCGATTGCAAAACAAGCATTTCCGCCTGATGAAGAAACAAGAAAACTATACACAGATTCAATACGCAACCGAGAAGTAGATAGGCATAACAGGTTAAGTAACGGATATTCGAGGAATACTATAAACTCGTATAAGGCAATAGGCAGCCATGCTAAAAGAACAACTATAATGCACAACTCGCTACTTAGAAAATCTTTTAAAGAAGCAATTCCGCTTGAACAGGCTATTTCAAGTGATATTGAACAATACAACCAAAGTCAGGGGGAAATAAGAACTCAACTTCTCGGTGTTATACGGCAAGATGCTTTAAAAATGCACTGGAAAGAGCATGAATTTGAAGATCCTAAAATATGGAAGGTTGTTAACTTTTTACAAAACTCTTTAATGTCAGGAGATAGCAGTAAAACAAAAATATCCGAAGCTATAAAAAATGACGAGCCTTTAACAGATTGCAGCCCTTTTGCTGCGTGGCATCATATAGCTTATAAGGCAAGCAAAAACGAAGAGGGGCATCACTTTGTTTCTGTGTACTCTCTAAGACCTGACGGGTTAATGCTCGTCCATGATACAAGGGATCAAAAATCAGGTGAAGTTACGAGCGACCAATGGGGTGAGCATGAATGGATACATAGAGCTACCGGCATGAGCGATACGCAACGTTTTAGTCAAATGGACGAAAAAGCAATTAATATTTTATTAGAAAAAACATTAGTTCCTAAAACCACTAAAAGAGAGAAATACGCACTAAATATAATTGAACGTCTGGATAATTATGTAAAAAATATAGCACCTGATAATGAGGAAGCCTTTAAATTAAACGAAGATATTAGCCGGCTAAATAGAGCGTCTAACGCTAAAGATGTCGATAAATTTCTTAGCGGTAAACTAAAAGATTATGATTGGGGACAAGCCCTTTTAAAACAGCAAGAAGTTATGGATAAAAGAACTTTGCTAGCCCGCAACCAAGTTTCACAAAGTAGTTCGACTCATATGCGTTTTTAAAAATAATCCGGTAAGGAGGAAGTTATGAATAAACGAAAGCGTACAAATGACACTTATGTTGTACTTGATATTGAAAGCACAGGTTTTTTTTATAGTGATAAAGAAAAAATAAAAGAAAAAGGTCAGCATAGGGTTATAGAAGCAGGCTTTGTAAAAATACAAAACGGTCTGATAGTAGATGAGATGCAAATTTATTTTAATCCTGAAGGAAAAAAATCCGATTGGGGAGCTTATAAAGCTCACAAAATAAAAGATAGCTTTTTAAAAGACAAGGCTTTATTTAAAGACCGTGCTGACGATATCGCTAATTTTATAGGTGACTCAACAGTTGTCGGTCATAATGTAGACTTTGATATCAAGGCTCTAAATACTGAATTTCAAAGGGCCGGACATAATTTTAGATTAAACAAAAGCAATTCTTTAGACACAAAATATTTAGCTAAGAAATCTGCCCCTGATTGCGTCTCATATAGCCTTGATTCAGTGTGCCGAAGATTAGGCGTAGATTTATATGAAAGAAACGCAAAAGGGCATGGTGCTTTACTAGACGCAAAGCTTACGGCAGATGTTTTCTTAAAACTAAGTAATAACACCTCAAAATATCAATCGGTATCATGTGACATTTACAATAATGACGACGTTCCGATAGCAAAGCGTACCAGAAGTTTTGTTAGTATGGTTAAAGAAAGCCAAAATTCTGAAAAATTATTCGGAATGTCCCATTAATTGGTTTTTGTGTAAAAATAGTTGTCATGCTGAATTTATTTCAGCATCTGTTCCTTTTTATAAAAGAACCTGAAATAAGTTCAGGTTGACAAAAAATTATAAAAAACCAATTAATGGGACATTCTAAAATTATTTAACTAACAGGGAATGTATCTGATTTCAAAAGTCAGGAATGTCTTTAGCACTTTAAGCTAATATATTTACGTTATTGTGCATCAGACTGATAAAATTCACTTATATCTGCTACGTTAAAATTTTATTCATCTTACACTCCCGGTAACTATATCATCTTAAATTGCTACATAAAGAATATAATGAATAAGCACTTATGTGTTCATTGTATTTTAGTTAACAGATAATTTACGCTGCATTGCAAGTTTTTCGGTAATGACCTTTGCCTTTTCAACGTTCATTTTGTCCATTATTTTTGCAAGATTTGCTTCCTTCATCTTGCCTGCTATTTCAACAATTATCTGTATGTCCATGCTTTCAAATACCTGTGCGGCATTTTGCGGTTTCATATTCTCATATATTTTTACAAGCCGTATAATTTTCTTATTTTCTTTTTCGTTATATTCTTCAAGCAAGCGGCTTATTTCCTGTTTTAGCTCTTTAAGCTCGTCCATTTTATGGTTAATTTTTTTCTCGGTAGCGTTAAGGATATTTTCTTTCATTGCAATAGACTTGCTCCAATCTTCCAATTCCTTTCTGCGGTTGGCAAGATTCTCAAGCAGGTTTCTTTCCATTTCGGTCATATTGGTAACTTCAAGCTCTTTTGGTCCTGCACCTGAATAACCCGGACTTAACACTGCTTCTTCTTCGGTTGAATCTCCATCGGGCAGACCTTCTTCACCTTCCTCAACTTCAATCTCTCCTTCCTGAGCCAAGGCTTCAAACTGAGAGACCAGCTTATCGGACGGTGCGTTGGCTTTTTCGACAATAACATCAAATACCTTTACAACGATTGATGTAAAAGCAAAAAATAGAATAAGAGGTAATATCCTTAGCCTCATGACGTTTAAAAAATCCGTATAAAATTATTATTTATCACCATATCCGATGGTTTTTAACATATCGGCAACTATCTGTTCTTCATTTTTTTCATTGTTATTGGAAAAAGATGAAGCAGATTTGTTTGTTTTTATATTGTTTTTTTGAGTTTCTTTATTTTCGTTTATCTGTTCAAGCAATGATTCAAGGGCTTTTGCTTTTTTTGTATCGGCAAACGGCTTTATATTATTTTCCTGCGTTGTTGCTTTTGAATTGCTTAAATAACTTCTTTGACGCAGGGCTTTTATTTCTTCGGGATTCGGACTTGTAAAGACATGGTTGTTATGTGAAATATCAGGAGTAACGGGCTTTGCAGCTTGAATGCCCGCCGCCTTTTTTTGAGCTTCCTTAACTTTGTCGTCCATTACTTGAGTAACTTTTGCGGCTTTTTCAGTTAAGAATGACAGATCGTCAATCAGTACATATCCCTTTTCCATTTTATCGCTAAGTAATCCTGAAACCTCGGTGCTGACTTTTTTGAGGTCGTCAATACCTATTTGAGCTTGCAGTATAGTTTCGTCAAAGCTCTTAAAAAGATTTGCCAGTTCTTTCTTGCTTTGCTGCAATATAGATATCTTACGGTTTAGTATCACACCGTAAACTATTGCTACCAATAATAATGAAATAACTATGATATCAAGTATTTCTGCCATTAATCGCGTTCCCGCATGTTTTTATTTATAACTTCACTAACGGCTATCGCCACATCCTCTTCAACCTTGCCTATCTTGCCTTTTAAAACACGGATACCTTCGCATGTCAGGTCTATATCTTCACTTGCTTTATTATCTAAAATTATAGTGTCGCCTACTTTTAGTTTCATTAATTTTTCCATTGTGGTTTTCTTTTTTCCTAAGATAGCCTTAACCACAACATCAGTGTTATATATTTCTTTACCTAAATGCAACTCCCATATTGAATCTTTACCGAAAGATTCTCCCATAAATGTCTGGGTCAGTAATTTTTTGATAGGCTCCAAGGTTACAAGAGGGAACATAACTTCTATATTTCCTCCACGCTCTTCCATGTCAACACGCAATTGCAGCAGTACAACGGTATCTGAAGGGTGTGCTATTGTTGCAAATCTCGGATTGGTCTCTATTCTTTCGAACTGGAATGTTGCAGGGCTAAGGGGGTCAAATGCCGCTCCCATATCTATAAGGATAAGTTCCGTTACCTGCCTTACGATACTTTGTTCAATAGAAGTGTAGGGACGACCTTCAATCCTTATCGGGCGATTGGATTTTCTGCCGCCGAACAGAACATCAACCATCGAATAAACGATAGAGCCGTTATATGTAACCAGAGCAAGGTTTTCCCACTCTATTGCCTTAAATACCGAAAGTATCGCAGGCATGGGTATTGAGTTTACGTAATCACCGAACCTAAGTGATGTAATTGAGTGAATATCAACATCAACGTTATCGGAAGTGAAGTTGCGTAAAGAGGTGGAAAGCATTCTGACGAACCTGTCGAACACCACTTCAAGCATCGGGAAACGCTCATAAGAAAGCAATGCCTTATCAAGCATGGCTTCAATGCCCGTCTTCTTTTCATGAGCGGGGGCTGCACTAAAACCCAGAAGATTATCTATCTCGTCCTGAGACAGAGCTTTGGAGTCATCGCCACCGCTTGCCATAGCTTCCATGGCTGCCGCCATTTCCTCTTCTGTTTGTTGCCCTTCTTCTGCCATAAATTAAATTTAAACTCTTAATGTTAACGCAATTTGTACGTTTAACTTATTGTAAACCTATTGTACTAATATTTCCTTAAACAAAATGTCATTTATTTTAGCAGGGTAAACTATTTTGTTTATTCTCAGTAAAAGTTCTTCCCTTAAGCGATAAAGACCGGCGGAGCCTTGCAAGTCTTCTTGACGTAATTCCCTGAGATAAACCTGAAAGCTATCTCTTATTCTCGGCATTTTTGATTCAACGAGAGGTATTTGCGATTCACCTGCAAGCTCAAGGGATACGGTCATTTTTAAAAAGCTCGGTCTTTTGCTGCCGACATTTAGGTTTGCAATGAATTCTTCCATATCGTAGAAAACGGTTTTTTCAATTACGCCGTCTTCACCTACAATTTCTTCACCCTCTCTTATTTCGCCGCTGCTTACTTCTATTTTATTATTAAAAAATCCCATAAAATATGCGGCAGCACCACCACCTCCGGCTAAGAGCAATACGAAGATAATTATTATAAGCTTAAGTTTACCGCCTTTCTTTTTCTTCTTTTTTCCGCCATCTTCTCCGTCTTCCCCATTGGCTTCGTCAGCTTCATTTTCGGAGGTATCTTCGTCCTTTTGCCCTTCGAGATTCTCTTCTTCTTCAGCCATTAATTACCTATCAGTTTAGATTAAAGAGATGTAAAATAACACAATTACACAAGCTTAATCATATGCATATATAGCATAATTCTCAATAGAAAAACACTAAATATAGTTAGTTTTTTTGTATGTGTGTCCAAATTGTTGTGGATAATAATAGTGATGGTGCTAAGTGGCGGTGATAAGGGATTGCGGTTAGGCAAAATTTTCTGTTATTAGGAGAAAAAAGTGCCGTTTACGGGTGTTTTTTGTGTGAAATAAAAATCTTAAAATTAATTAGCCACTGGAAATAAAGGGGTTTTTGAAACTGGCATGGAAAATGCTTAGTAGTTAGGTGCAATTTATTTTAGCATGTAGGCTAAAGCGGTATTTTTGACAATGGGTTTTTGATACCAAAATTGGCAGGTAGCCCGAAAACTAAAAGAACGGTTTAGGGTATTTAAAATGAGATTTATGAAAATAGCGGCGATAGTTTCGTTCGCATCGGTTATACCGGCTACGGGTGCATTTGCGGATAATTCTTTATATGTGCTGGCTGCTCGTCAGGGTGATTTAAATAAGACTATGAGCCGTATCTCCGATATGGTAGCTAACGTTAATACAACCGCATTTAAGACCGAGTCGGACGTTTACGACGAGCTTGGCGAAAGAATGGACGATCGCTCCCACATATCATTTGGGACGATATCCACTTCAAAACGTGATTACTCACAAGGCAACCTGATAGCAACTAAAAGGCAGCTTGATATTGCCATAAACGGTCCGGGGTTCATTATGGTGGACACTCCCCGTGGTATCCGATTTACCAGAGGAGGTAATCTGGCGGTTAACTCTGAAGGCTCGATTGTTACTAAAGAGGGCTATCCTTTGTTAGGACCGGGCGGCGGTACGGTTGAGCTAACCGAGGAAGATATAAATATTATAATAAGAGAAGACGGTCTGGTATCGGCAGGAGTCGAAGAGCGAGGTCAGATAGGAATATTCGAGTTTGCAAATTATCAGGCTTTGGTAAGGGAAGGGCAGGGATTCTATAAAACCGACCAAGTGCCTATACCAAGTGAAGCATCAAAGGTTGTGCAGGGCATGATAGAGGCTTCAAATGTTAACTCGGTACGTGCAATGACGGATTTAATAGAAGTGTCACGTAATATTGAGACGGTAAAGATGCTTCAAAGGGATATCCACGATATCAAACTAAATTCAATAAAAACGTTAACAAGGCAATAAGGGAGTAAGATAATGCAATCACTACACACAGCAGCAACCGGAATGCAGGCGGCAACAACCAATATAGATGTTATTGCCAACAACCTTGCCAACCAAAATACAACCGCATATAAGCGTAAAAGGGCTGAGTTTCAGGACTTGCTTTATGTTCATGATAAAAGAGTGGGTACTCAAACATCAGATGCGGGAACAATCCGTCCTACGGGAATACAGATAGGATTGGGTGTGTCAACTGCTGCGGTATATTCCATTGCCGAACAAGGAGCTTTTGAACAGACGAGCAACCCTTTTGATTTAGCGATAAACGGAAAAGGATATTTCAGGGTTACTTTACCAGATGGAACGGAGGCATATACAAGAGCCGGTGCTTTTCAGGTAAACGGTGATGGTGAGATAGTTACGGCGGACGGATATACCGTTTCACCCGGAATAACGATACCTGATAATTCAAGCAGTGTTACCGTCAATAATAGCGGTGAGGTTATAGTTACGATTGCCGGACAGACTGCTCCGTCAAATCAGGGGCAGTTCGAACTGGTCAGGTTCATCAATGAAGCCGGACTTGAATCTGTGGGGCAAAATTTGATGATTGAAACCGAGGCCTCCGGCCCTCCTACGGACGGAACGCCTAATGAGGACGGCTTCGGGGCTATAACACAAGGGTGGCTGGAAGGTTCGAATGTGATTCCTGTTACCGAACTTACAAATATGATAAAGGCTCAACGTGCCTTTGAAATGAATATCAAGGTTATGGAAGCTACCGATGAGAGTATGCAAACATTAAACCAAGCAGCGTAAGTAAACTACCCCGCAGCAAGCTACGGGGAATATGGTTTAGTTGCAAGTAGCGAGTTGCAAGTGATGCCTGACTTAAGATGCAACTTACAACTTGCAACTTAAATTATACGAAGCAAGCTTCGAGGAATGAAAACTGAAAGAGATTAAATATAAATAAAGGAGTAGAGGGCGGAAATGTTTAAACGTTTGGTTATATTTTCAATTGTTATATTGTTCGGAGTGCCTTTTGCAAATGCTTCGGAACAAATGTACACGGAAGAAACTATTTTTGAAAATATAAGTGTTATAAGTGTCGATAAGATAGAAGGCATGATATCAGATTCACTAATGGACGAGCTACAATCGGACAGGATTGATATTGAGCTTAGAAGTTACCGAAAAGGAGTGCAGTTCAATATTGAAAAAGACTATTTTGATGTTGAGATAGTCGAATCCGATATTAACAAGAGAACAAGACGTTTTGACTATAAAGTTTCTTTTACGAGTGGTGATTTCAGGCAGGTTCTGGATATAAACGGTTCTTATGATGAGATAATAAGTATCCCGTCACTTGCCACACGCATTCCTTTTGGAACCGTTATAACCGAGGACGATATCGAGTTTATTGATGTTCAAGCCCATAGGCTAATGCACGATACCATTACCGACCCTAATGAGTTGGTGGGAAAAACATTGAAGCATTCCAAGTCTGCCTTGCGTCCTATCCGTGGCAGGGACGTGCAGAACAAGCAGATAGTACAGCGTACCGATAATATAGATATCTTATATGAGACTCCTTCTATTACCGTGACCGCAAAAGGCGTGGCTATGGAAAGCGGTGCGAAAGGAGATGTTATAAGAGTAAGGAATACAAGCAGTAATAAGATAGTAGAGGCCATGGTTAAAAATTCAACATTGGCTATAATCAATACAGGGCAATTATGATTTTTAAATGATTTTGTCATGGGTGAAGGTGGGTAAAAAATGCAAATAAAAAATTTAAGTAAAGTAATATCGATTTTGTTGGTAACAACCGTAGTTTCAGGTTGTGGTGATGCGTTAAGTGAAATGAAAAATGTAGGTAAAGAGCCTCCATTGCAGAAAATGGAATTACCTATGTCCAAGCTAAGTTATCAACCTGTTGAGTGGGAGGAGGAAGAAAGCGAATTACAGCCCAAATACGCCAACTCCCTTTGGCAGCAGGGAGCAAGGGCTTTTTTTAAGGATATGAAGGCAAGAAGGGTTGGGGATATTTTAAAAGTTGTTGTAAAAATACAGGATAAGGCAGAGCTTGAAAATTCTACGCAGCGTAGCCGTTCTACCGATGAGGATTCAAACGCAGGGTCGATTTTCGGTATTCAGGATAAATTACTTGACGTTATACCCGGTACGTCGCCTGCATCATTTTTGCTGGACGTAGCTTCAACCGGTAGTTCTACGGGAGCGGGTACGGTGGATCGTGAGGAGATAATCGAAACCGAGATAGCTTCGATGGTGACACAGATATTACCTAACGGCAACCTTGTAATTCATGGCGATCAGGAGATAAGGGTGAATTTTGAAGTCAGAAAAATAACGGTTGACGGAATCGTAAGGCAGGAAGATATAGCAGCGGATAATTCCATCGATTCGAACCAGATAGCCGAGGCTCGTATCTCTTATGGAGGCAGAGGACAGATTACAAATGTTCAGCAGCCAAGATACGGAACTCAAATTCTTGATCTTTTAACGCCTTTTTAGGCTGTGTTACCAAAATAATTGCCTAAAAAAACTTTCATAAAAGCTACTAAAGTGTTACAATGAATTTAACAGGCTTACAGACGATGCTATGCGAAGTATGCACCATAAGCTTGAAAATGGTCAGTGCATCACTAAAGCCCCTATAGGCTATCTAAACTGTAAAGATGATAAAGGACAATCGACTGTTAAGCTTGATGAAGAGCGTTTTATGTATATCAGGCGTATTTTTACTGAATATTCCACAGGCGTTTATTCTTTGCGTGAGCTTACAAAGAAGGTTGCTGAATGGGGTTTAGTAACCAGAGCAGGAAATAAGTTATCTAATAGTCGGGTTCACGCCTTAATACAGAACCGCTTTTATTATGGCGTTATGGAGTTATGGAGTATTACACGTGATGAACATGACAAAAAAGCGTATGAGCTAAAGCAAAGGCAGCAACAAATAAATAAACAACTTGCTAACTTTGACTGTGCAGACGAAGAGTTCACAAAAAGCCTTACACTGTTGCTAGACCTTATTCAAAATGCTGGCTTGTTATTTAGAAGTTCCAACCTAGAGCAAAAACGCAAACTTATAAACCTAGTGTTCCAGAACTTATCTTTGAAAGCTGGAAAGGTAGACTATACCTTGGTAAAACTCTTTGAATTGTTCATTGATGAAGCTAAGTGTTCTAATTGGCTGGACAAACTTGACGGGTTGCGAACACGCTTTAAGAGTGAAATATTGCTATTCAGTACTCAAGTAAACCAATTCAGGATATTATGACTTTTTAGGACTGTAACCAAATCTTGACGCTTCTTTGGCACGGGATATTACTTCATCAAAATCTTTGCAAAATTTAGTATCTCTCATAACATGAGAGATAATCGTAGGAGGGCAAATAGAACTAACCTTATAGTTGTTGTGGTTTTGTTTCCACCTTTGTTGCACTAATATATCTACTTCCTTGGAATATTGACTTTTTAAGTAGAGGAGAGTTTCTTCTATAAAGCTATATATTATGTACGCATACTCTTTTGTCTCTGACAAAGGCGGTATATAACCATTGTGAATGACCTCATTACGAAACTGTATGAAGTCCATTTTTCCAATGCGGTTTTTTATAGGTAATTCAATTTTTATATTGTTATCTCTGCGGTTTATAACATCCATTTCCCATGCAACAGAAAAAGCTCCATATTGACGCTCACTAAGTTTCTTTAGAGGCTTCCACATTTCATCTATTCTGTCCAGTGATAGACCACTGTATAAAAGTATTGCTTTGGTATAAAATTCGTAGAATCTTTCTAAAGATGCAGCAAAACGTGAGCATGAGGCATCTGCGTATCCGTCAATTAATGCATTTGTCGCAATTTCAAAAAGAAGTTCAAATTTTAATGTTTGGTATATAACAAAGTTTTTGTGCCCTTTTGAGCATTCTTGAATAAACGCAATATCATCGTTTAATGGAAATAAGTGAAACTCTTCAGGTGGGATACCTTCTTCTTGGAAGCAAGTCATACAGGTAAAGTGTTGTGCATACATATTTTTACTTCTTTAATTTTTAATTTACCGCCTTGTTAAAACAAGCCATGGACAGCGCGCCCAAATAACGCTGGCTGTCTATGGCGCATTTGCATTATATCCTTTTAAATTTCTGTGTTAACTTTATTATATCAGATAATTAAAACTGTAATGTATGAATTACACAGGATATATACGACAAAAAAATGCAGGAGCTTCAGCAAAGGAAGTATGAAATCAGCAGTAAAATAGAAGGGCATGTTGAAGATGATAAGGTATTCCAAATAACCTTGAAAGCCTTGCTGTCATTATGTTCTAACTCTTATGAGATATTTGAAAGTTCGCAAATAGAGCAAAAACGCAAACTTATGTCTTTTGTACTTGCGAACCTGCAAATTAAAGATGGAAGTGTTTGTTATTCCTTAAGAAAACCGTTTGATGAGCTGCTAAATATAGCTAAAAACAAAGAATGGCTGGGGTACCAGGATTCGAACCTGGGATGTCGATACCAAAAACCGATGCCTTACCGCTTGGCCATACCCCAACATTTTTAATGCGAAGCATCTTAATAAGGTAATTTTATACAAGTTTCAACAATTTTTATGGGTTATATTAATAATATTTGAAAATTTATTAGCGATATTGCCGGTTATATGTATTTAGTTACCATTTGGCGGTAGCGTTCATCCTTTCTTAGTTCTTTAAAGAACGGCTCTTCTTCCAGCTCTTTTTCAGTAATATTAATTGAGGATAGGTTTATATAATTTTCTAAATCATCTATAGCATCGGAAAAATTTCCTAAATCAGCTTGTGAACAAGCTCTTTGCCAATATGCAAGGGAGTAGTTATTATCCTGTTCTATAGCCTGTTCGGTCAGTGATAACGCCCATTTTGACTCACCTATATCTAACAACGCATCAGCCTTATATGTAAGAGCCTCGGTGTCATCAGGCTGCATTTCCAGAATTTCGTCATATAGATTTATTTTTTCCTCAGTATTTTTCTCGATAGCCGCACGCATCCATAAAGAATGAAGCTTGTTTGTGTTTGAAATTTCTTCCTGAGTCGCAATTAACTGGTCGGAACGTATCTTTACGTTGTTTTCAACTTCTTCAAGTCTTTTTTCATAACTTTCTATCAGTTTTGCTATTTTTGCCGAGGTAATAGACTCTATATGTCCTTTTACATCTTGTATCGACCGCCACCCGAGCAGCACTATCAAAGAGGCGGCTGCGGTTATTATATAAAAAATATTGTTAGTAGTGTCTGCCATATAACGTATAGCCCTGTCCGATGCTTCAAGTTTTGCTTCGGCAACTTTTTCAGTTAGTTCAACTTGTAATAGGTTTTTTTCGTTACGTAATGCTTTTAATTCATCTAGTACGTATCGTTCCATCAGGGGTCTTTCTAAAATCCTGTCGTTATCCGTAGCAGGTTCCGGCATAGTTTGAGCAATTGAAATATTGCTTGCAAGGGTCAATAGAATTGAGATTATTGTGTTACATTTTCTCATGCGTTACAGACTATAACATAAAATCAAGCGATTCAAGGAAAGAATAATCCTCTTTTTACGCTTTGTTTTGGCAGTAAGATTCAACCCATTTACTAAATTCCTTATCGGATTTTTCTGTTTTAACGGATATCACGCACTGGCATTCATACGGGTGTATAGATTTTATATATTTTATAGCATCTTCTGCAACGGCTGAGGAAGTTTTTGCTATTATGATGTATTCAGGTTCTTGTTTTATTTCTCCTTCCCACTCATATACCGAGGTGACACCGTCAATTATGTTGCAGCAGGCAACTAATTTATTAGCAATCAAGCCCTGAGATATTTTTAAGGCTTCTTCTTTTGATGGAGCTGTAATATATATAATATGCATGGTTAATAGTATTTTAATTATTTTTCGTTACAATTCGGAAGGTTTGTATTTTTTATAAAGTAATATTTTATGATAAAAAATGAAAGAACATTATGCTTGGGTTGCGATTGTGATTCGGTGGAAGTTTCTACCAGATTTAGTCCCAGAGCTAAAAAAATCAGCATCAAGATAACGGGTCATAATGGGGTAGAGCTTATTGTGCCTAAACATGTAAGCGAAAAACAGGCAATGAATTTCCTGTATAGCAAGCAGGACTGGATAATCACAAAAAGCAAAGAGATAGGCATTAAGACCAGAACCCGATTTGAAGAGGGGGCTAAAATTCCTATTCAGGGGGAAGTTTACACAATTGAATATAGCGGGACGATTCGAGGCAAAACCAGATTGGAGGGTGACAGGCTTATAGTTTGCGGTGAAAAAGGGGTAATTGCAGGCAGGGTAAGAAGTTTCCTACAGGATTTAGCAAAAAAAGAGATATCGGCAAGGGCTGAAATAGAGTCGCATAAGCTGGGAGTGGATTACAGCAGGATAACCGTTCGGGATACAAACAGCAGGTGGGGGAGCTGCTCACGTAAGAAAAACCTTTCTTTTTCATGGCGGCTTATCATGGCTCCAAGAGATGTTTTAGAATATGTGGTAGCACACGAAGTTGCCCATTTAATCGAAATGAATCATAGCAAGAATTTCTGGCAACTGGTTGAAAGTATATTCCCTTCGCATCAGTTATCAAGAAAATGGCTTAAAGATAACGGGGTTATGCTGCATACTTATGGTTAAGGTTCGCTGCTGTCGTTTCTAATTAATTTAATTATCGGTCTGTGTTTTATGAATGGAAATAAAAAAGTAGGTGAAAAAATTACCCTTACTATCGGTATTGTTTTAATTACGTTGCTTTGGGTATTTTACTTAAAAGAATATTTACCTCAAATTGTTAGTTATGCATTGGATTCTAATAAAATTGTGGCGAAAGTTGATTCTACTAAGGTTTTAAAGGTCAATAGACTCAGAGGAGGTGGCACAACTTACCTATGTGAGGTAACATACGGTTATATTGTTGAAGACGTTTTTTATAAGGGTAAATATAAGCGTTCATTAGAAGGTTGCAATGAACTTGATAAAATAGAGGTTTTTTACTTACAAAAACACCCTGAAAAAAGCATAAAGGGAATGAGGAATGTTACACATGTTTTTGTAATATTGGTTTTTTCGATTATTGTTTTACCAATGCTACCATATTCTTTATATAAGAAAAAATATAGAGATAAAAGCAATAGAAAAATATTTGCCTTAGTTGAGTCTGTTCATTCATTTGTCATTGTTGTGCTTTGTCTAATTGGCATTGTTTTAGGTTTTATTCTTGATTTTAGCGTAGTTAAGATAGGTACATACGGACTTTCTTTTCTTATGATTCTTATTGGTGCTTATTTTTTCTATACACTACTTGAAACCTTAGATAAGCTTGTTTTATTTAATAAAGGTGTTTTACTAGAGGCTGTTGTAGAAAAATCAATTTTAAGCCCCGGTGAGAGGGATCAATATTATAGTTATGAGTACACTGTCAGGGGTAAAACTTATTCCGGAACGGGTTATTGCCCTAATGAAGGTAAGATTGAAGGTGAAAAAATAAGAATATTATATCATCCGACAAAGCATAATATAAGTTGTGTGGAAGAGTGAGAAGGTGGCATAAAAATAAATGGTGTTATTCTGCATACTTATGGTTAAATACGTTGTTATTTAAAGGGATTTTCAAAAACCATACCGACTTTTCCTCCAAAAGTTCCGCTAAATAAGTTGTCAAAATAAACTTCAAAGCTAAGTTCTTTTAAAGATTTGAATACTATACACCCCATATTTTACATGCTATCGAAACTACATATTTTTTGGTAGTTACATAACCCCAACTACGCTTAAGGAACGCATTCAGTTTTTGATAAACAGCCACTTTCTCATTAGGTGTTTATAAACTGCCCTGTTTTTTGTATAGTAACATCAACTATTCATAAGTCGTTATCTAACGATGATTTTTTTTAATGTAAACAGTCATTCCGGCGAAAGCCGGAATCTAAGCATAACAAAGAAGCACACACAAAGTGTGTGCATTATTTTTAAGCTTGGACACTATGGTCAAGCCATAGTATGACGGACTTTTTATTTTTTACAAACTCCTTATACGCAAACTAGCTTGTCGTATATTACTTCTTTTTCAATCGGTTACGGCAGTCTTTATACATAGTTGGGGTTACATACTTTGCAAGTCATGATTGGTTTTTTCTGTCATTCGACGGCTTGACCGGCGAATCTATAAGCTTTACAAAGTGGATTCGCTGATTAAATCAGCGAATGACAGTATTAGATAGAGTTTTCTTTGTTAAATATATAATACTCATAAATTTATAAAAAACAAATAACTTGCTAAATCTATAAAATTATGTATGCTGCGTTTGCAAATCACAACACATACTTATATGGTTTGCATATGTCTATAAAATTCCCCGAAGCTCTCACATTTGATGATGTTCTACTTACTCCCGCTTTTTCTGAAGTGTTGCCTTCACAGGTTGATGTAAATACTTATATAACAAAAGATATTAGGCTCGGCATTCCTTTGATGTCATCGGCTATGGATACGGTTACCGAATCACGCCTTGCAATAGCTATGGCACAAAGCGGCGGAATAGGGTGTATCCATAAGAATTTTTCGATAACCGAACAAAGTGATGAAGTCCGTAAGGTAAAGAAATTTGAATCGGGAATGGTTATTAACCCCGTAACTATCAGCCCTGACGCAACGCTCAAAGACGCAATTGAACTTGCACATAAAAATAATATTTCCGGTATCCCTGTCGTTGAAAACAGTAACGGCAAGCTCGTAGGCATGTTAAGCAACCGTGATGTGCGTTTTGTCAACGATGAGAGAAAGAAAGTTTCCGAACTCATGACTAAAGATAATCTGGTCACCGTAAAAGAAGGGGTGAGTAGGGAAGAGGCTAAAAAATTATTACATAAACACCGTATAGAAAAATTACTGGTGGTAGATGAAGGTTATAAATGCGTCGGGCTTATAACGGTAAATGATATTGAAAAATCAGAAAAATACCCTAATTCGTGTCGTGATGATATGGGACGTTTAAGGGTTGCTGCGGCAGTAGGTACGGGTGCTGATTGTGAAGAACGTGTGACGGCTTTGGTGGAGGCGGGGGTAGACTTGATTATAGTCGATACCGCACACGGACATTCGCAAGGGGTATTGAACGCTGTTAGTAGGATAAGAAAAATAAAAGGCAATTTCGGTCTGGTAGGGGGCAATGTAGCGACAGCCGATGCTGCTAAGGCTTTGATTGATGCCGGTGTGGACACGGTTAAGGTGGGTATCGGTCCGGGTTCCATATGCACGACAAGGATAGTTGCAGGTGTGGGCGTGCCTCAGCTTACCGCCATTATGAATGTTGCCAAGGTGTGTGAAAAGAACGATATTAAAGTCATTGCCGACGGAGGTATAAAATTCTCAGGAGATTTGGCAAAGGCAATAGCTGCGGGAGCCGATTGCGTAATGATGGGGTCGTTGCTTGCCGGTACGGAGGAAGCTCCCGGAGAGGTTGTCTTGTATCAGGGGCGTTCTTATAAGTCTTACAGGGGCATGGGATCGGTCGGTGCTATGGCACGCGGTTCCGCTGATAGATACTTCCAGCAGGAAATAAAGGACTCTTTAAAATTAGTGCCGGAAGGAGTGGAAGGGCTTGTGCCGTTCAAGGGGCATGTGTCGGGAGTTCTACACCAGATGGTAGGCGGTCTTAAGGCGGCTATGGGTTATACGGGTAACAAAAATATACCTGATATGAAAGGCGGTTGTGAGTTTGTAAGAATAACTAATGCCGGATTAAAAGAGAGTCATGCACATGACATTACTATTACACGTGAGGCTCCGAATTATGGCTTTAGTGAAAATTAATCTTTTATTTGTAACTGTTTTGTGCTAAGTTGCGTTTTTGCACTTGCCTTATATTTTATTATTATGATAAAATGATGGTTGTTTATTAAGAATTGATTAACTATTATTAGTTAAGTTATATTTAAAGGTTTGTTTTAAAATAAAACACTAATCGGGATGGTAGTGATAAAAGACGCTCTAAAACATATATGGAATAGTTTTTCTTTGTTTGTTGCAAAAGTGGCAAAAGAAGTATCTGATTTTGTACATAAAAAACTTTGTGAAAAGAAGATAGTTATTATTTCTCAAAACGGTATAGTGAATATTCCTATAAGCTTCCGTTTGCAGCTTAGTTTCTGCTTCTTAGTTATGTCGGTAATGCTGTGGGTATCGTATTCTACCGATAAATATTTCTCATATGATAGTATCCTGTCTGAAAAAGAACTTGAGATATGGAACACCAATAATGTAAATGAAGATTTGCAGTATAAGGTAGCGGATTTACATAATAATCTTGTGGAGTTGAACAGATATTTCGATAATATAAGAAAATATGACCAGTTAGCTCAGAAAAATATATTTGAAAAAAACGGTTCTTTAAAGTTAGCTGATGCAGGTTCATCGCAAGGCGATGAAGTTCAGGGCGTTATCTCTAATATTCGTTCGAAAGTCTTGGAAAGGATAGACAGCCTTGAAACAATAATTGAAATGACGGGGCTGCAAGTTGAAGAGGTGGCAACCAATAATAACGATAAAGATAAGGCGAAGACGCAAGATAACAACCATCAAGGGGGACCTTTCATACCTTTTGAGGAAGTCTCTTCTTTTGAGTCGCTTAGACCTTCCGAATTTAACGGCGAAATTGAGTATTTGTTAAAATTAGAGGGAATGGTTCACTCGCTGCCTATAGGTCAGCCTATGGAAAGGTATTGGATATCGAGCGGCTACGGTAAAAGGGTAGATCCTATCCGTAAACGTGCGGCTATTCATGCCGGTATGGATATGGTGGGAAGATACAAGTCTAAAATATTTAGTTCTGCACCTGGTGTTGTAGTAAAAGCCGGTAGTTATGGTGCTTACGGAGAGATGGTTGAGATAGACCATGGTAACGGTGTTGCAACTCGCTATGGACATTTAAGTAAAATACTTGTAAAAAAAGGAGAAACCGTCGGACGAGGCGATGCTGTAGGTGTTCAGGGATCTTCGGGGAGAAGTACCGGAGATCACTTACATTACGAAGTTCGTTATAATGATAAGACGTTGAATCCGAAGAATTTTTTAAAGGCAGGTAAATATGTTTTCTAAACAAAAAATATCAGATGGGAGTGTACCGGTGACTACAACTACAAAAGAAAGTAACAAGGGGGAAGTACCCTCTATAATAGCCGCTGATCTTAAAATCGTAGGTAATTTGATGTGTGGCGGCTCAATTGAAATTGAAGGTGAAATCGAAGGTAACGTTACCTGCGGTAGTGCTACCATTAGAAGAACCGGTGCCATAAAAGGCGATGTTACTGCCGATTCCATACAGGTCGATGGCGAAATAAACGGTCTTGTTAAGGGAAAAGATATCGTACTTTCCGAAAGCGGCAAGGTTACCGGTGTAATTATGTACGAGTCACTATCGGTTAAAGACGGTGCGTATATTGACGGTCAGTGTAAAAGTGCCGATAACCTTCATAGAGGTAATGTTGAAACTCTTGATGTTACCGATAGTAACGCAATTGAGGATAACATGTCGGGATCGTTAAATTTTGTGAATGATAAACGAAAAGAAGAAGCTACGGCTTAAATTAAGTTTTTGCACTTTATTCAAAAAAAGACCCTTTATTAATAAAAGGGTCTTTTTTTTGCCGTGTTATCTATAAAAAATTATCCGGTTACCTTACTTTTTTTTATTTTTTGTTGACTATGGACTCATGATGGCGTTTGTTGTACAAAGTGAATGTATCGCAATGCAACAATAGGAAATGTAATGACTACTAAGACAGCTAATACGGCAAAATTAACCATTTCAGGTATGAAGAAGGAGTTAGAATTCCCCGTTCTAAAAGGCACTGAGGGACCTAGCGTTATTGATGTGGCTTCATTGTACAAAGAGGCAGATGTATTTACATACGATCCGGGATTTATGTCTACCGCCTCGTGCCAGTCAAAAATTACATATATTGACGGTGAAAAAGGAATATTAAGGTATAGAGGCTACGAAATATCCGAACTGGCATCAAAAAGTAACTACCTTGAAGTGTGTTACCTTCTATTATACGGTGAACTACCTGACAAAAAGCAATTTAAGGAATTTTCAAAAAAAATCACAGAACATACAATGGTACATGAACAGTTACAATTCATGTATCGGGGCTATCCTAGGGCTGCCCACCCTATGGCTATTATGTCGGGGGCGTTCTCATCTCTTTCAGCCTTTTACCACGATTCAATAGATATATTTGATCCCGAACAGCGTGATATAGCTGCACACCGTATGATAGCCAAGATACCTACGTTGGCGGCAATGGCTTATAAATACTCAATCGGACAGCCATTCATCTATCCTAGAAATGATTTGGATTTCTCCGCAAACTTCCTGAATATGCTATTTGCGGTTCCGGCTGAGAAATATCAGATAAATCCTGTTTTAGCTAAGGCTATGGATATGATATTTATTTTACATGCCGACCATGAGCAAAATGCTTCTACCTCAACGGTAAGGCTTGCAGGCTCATCGGGGGCTAATCCTTTTGCTTGTATCGGAGCCGGTATAGCGTCACTTTGGGGACCTGCTCACGGGGGAGCTAATGAGGCGGTGATAAATATGCTTGAGGAAATCGGCGATATGAAAAATATTCCTGAGTTCATTAAGCGTGCAAAAGATAAGGACGATCCTTTCAGGCTTATGGGTTTCGGTCATAGGGTGTATAAAAATTATGATCCGCGTGCATCGGTGTTAAGAAAAGCGTGTCATGACGTGCTAAAAGAGTTGGGTAAAAAAAATACTCCTATGCTGGATATTGCCCAAAAACTAGAGGAAATTGCCCTTACCGATAAATATTTTATTGATAGGAAGCTATATCCTAACGTGGATTTCTATTCAGGTATTATCTATAAGGCGATGGGGATTCCGTCGGCTATGTTTACGGTTATGTTCGCAATAGCCAGAACCGCAGGCTGGGTTGCCCAGTGGAAAGAAATGGTTGAAGATCCGGCTCAGAAAATCGGTCGTCCAAGGCAGCTATATACAGGTGCAACGCTTAGAAAATATAAAGCGATAAGTAGCAGGTAAATAAATAAATTATAGAAACCTCTACAAAAAAGTATAAAAATGAGTATTCAGGATTAGTTGCTTTTGTCATGCTGATTTTATTTCAGCGTCTCTTTTACTTTAAAAAGACCCTGAGACAAGTTCACCGGTGACAAATAAAACATTAAACGTACAATTTCGTAAATTTATACTTTATCATTCTTGTATTCATATTTAGAGCTATTTATTAAGCGTCTTCAGTCTCTAGTTCTTTTTTATTGGAATTTTGGGAATCCATTCCTGAAAAAGCATCTTCCCATGTTCCCCGAGTGGCTGCCTTTGTGTATTCGGTCACTCTGTTTTCAAAGAAATTAGCATGTTCAACGCCGTTTAATATTTCATCAATCCATGGCAGAGGGTTTTTTTCGATGTGATGCATAGACTGCAAGCCTAATTGTAATAGTCTCCTGTCGCCAATATATCTGATATATTTTTTTACATCATCTGCGGTCAGTCCTTCAATATCGCCCATTTCAAATGCAAGGTCGATAAAAGCGTCCTCATGCGAGATAATAGTGGAACATGCAACATAAAGTTCACGCTTTAAGTCTTCTGTCCAAACCTCAGGATTTTCGTCTAAAAATGTTTTGAATAAACGTATTATCGAGTTGCAGTGCAGGCTTTCATCACGCACAGACCATGTCACAACCTGCCCCATGCCTTTCATTTTGTTATGACGAGGGAAATTAAGCAGTATAGCAAATGATGCGAAAAGCTGTAACCCCTCGGTGAACGCACCGAAAACCGCCAGAGTTTTTGCAATGTCCCTTTTGCTGCTTACATTGAATTCCTGCATATAGTCGTATTTGTCTTTCATTTCCTTATATTTGAGGAAAGCCATATACTCTGCCTCAGGCATGCCGATTGTGTCCAACAGGTGAGAGTAGGCGGCAATGTGTATTGTTTCCATATTTGAAAATGCCGAAAGCATCATCTGAATCTCGGTAGGCTGAAAAACCTGTGCGTAGTTCTTCATATAGCAATTATTCACTTCAATATCGGCTTGAGTGAAAAAACGGAATATCTGGGTCAGCAAGTGCCGCTCGCTTTCCGTTATGTTATAACGCCAGTCTTTTACATCGTCACCCATCGGAATTTCTTCCGGCAGCCAGTGAATTTTTTGTTGTGTATGCCAAGCCTCATATGCCCATGGATATTGAAACGGTTTATATATAGGTTTTGCATTTAATAGTGACATTGTCTTTCCTTAGTTTTTAGTTATACATTTTGTCAAAAAGCTTACTCACTTTTGAAAGCTAGGTTCCCCAATAATTTGTTTTAATAAACAAATTATAGAGAATGACAAAGGGTACAAATTATTAAAAATTTACTGACAAGCCAAGCACTCATCATATTCTATTTTGTTACTTTTTTTCTCTACATCGTTCTCAATTTCAATCCCGACGGCTGCTGCTACCATTGCTGCAATATCAGGAACTTTGTGAGAAACCTTCTCGGCACGCTGAATTGATGTGGAGCGGCAATAATAAAGGCTTTTCAATCCCTTTTTCCACGCCTGATAGTGAATGTCGTGCAACTCGCTTTTTTGAACATCGCCCGGCAGGAACACATTAACCGACTGTGCCTGACAAATATAAGGCGTTCTATCTGCCGCATGTTCTATTATCCAACGCTGGTCGACCTCAACGGATGTTTTGTAGACATCTTTTTCCTCATCGGTTAGGAAGTCAAGCTGCTGTACCGAACCTTCATGCGTTGCTATTGAAGACCATGTTTCATCATTATCCTGCCCTTTTTCTCCTAAAAGCTTTTTAAGGTTTTTATTCCTCACTACAAAAGAGCCGGTAAGCGTTTTTTGCGTAAAGCTATTTGCCGCGTAAGGCTCAATACCCGGTGAGGAGTTGCCGCAAATAATTGATATGGAAGCTGTAGGAGCTATGGAAAGTTTATGAGTAAAACGCTCCATCAGACCGACTTCTTCCGCATCAGGGCAGGCACCACGCTCTTCTGCCAGAAGTTCGGACGCTTTATCAGCTTCCGCCCGTATGTGTTTGAAAATCTTGCCGTTCCAGACTTTCGCCATTACGGATTCCATAGGAATGCTCTTTGCCTGAAGGAAAGAGTGAAAGCCCATAACACCAAGTCCGATGCTGCGTTCACGAGAGGCGGAGTAGGCGGCTTTGTACATAGACGGGGGAGCCGAATCAATAAAGTCTTGTAGAACGTTATCGAGCATTCTCATAATGTCAGTGATAAATAAAGGATTGTCACACCACTCGTCATATCTTTCAAGATTCAGCGAAGACAGGCAGCAAACCGCCGTGCGTTCTTTTTCGTGGTGGTCATAACCTGTAGCTAAAGTTATCTCGCTGCATAAGTTAGATGTTTTTACTTTTAGTCCAAGCCGTTTATAAGACTCAGGAACGTTTTTATTAACATTATCTATGAACAGTAGGTAAGGCTCACCTGTTTCTAATCTTGCGGTAAGTATCTTTATCCAAAGGTCACGAGCTTTCATGATAGAAATTGCCGAATTATCCTTAGGGCTGCGAAGCTCCCATATATCGTCACGCTCTACGGCTTTCATGAAATCATCAGGTATTACAACGGCATGGTGAATGTTTAGAGCTTTTCTGTTGGGGTCGCCGCCTGTAGGTCTTCTTATATCAATGAATTCTTCTATTTCAGGGTGCCATACGGGCAGATAAACGGCAGAGCTTCCTCTTCTTAATGAGCCTTGTGAAATTGCTAAAGTAAGGGAGTCCTGCACCCTTATGAACGGCACAACACCCGATGTTTTACCGTTGCCACGCACCGTTTCACCAATCGCCCTCAGATTTCCCCAATAGCTTCCTATGCCGCCGCCACGAGCTGCCAGCCATACATTTTCATTCCATAGGTCTACTATGCCGTTCAGGCTGTCTTCGGTTTCATTTAAAAAGCATGAAATAGGCAAACCTCTTTTTGTACCGCCGTTGCTAAGTATAGGGGTTGCAGGCATAAACCACAGGTCGCTCATATAGTCATATAATCTTTGAGCGTGTTCTTTGTCATCACCGTAATATGCCGAAACACGTGCGAATAATGTCTGGTAAGTCTCTCCCGGTAATAAATAACGGTCGGCAAGAACGGCTTTTCCAAACTCCGTAAGGTTGTTGTCTTTAGAATTATCTATGCAGATTGAATTAATTTCTACGCCCATATCCCTCATCCTTTTTTTACCTTAGCTACCTAAAAAAATATAATAACAGACGATACAGCATATAGTGTACATTTAGGTGTATAATGACTACATGTCGTATTTTGCTACTGAAAATATTCTAGCAAAAACGCATCTATTGTCTACTATAAAAATGCACATTTTGTGTAAAAAAAACCTTGACCATACTACATATTGTTTTTTTTAAGTGGTTTACGCACATTTTATGCTTAATAGTCTTAGTGGAAAAATTTAAGTTGCTCTTAAAACTTCGTGTTGAAGTTTTTTTACATGAGCTTCGTATCTCCAAATCCGATATATTCGGGGGATGTAACACTATACCTGCGATGTTATTAATGGAAGAGTTTTTGCCGATGCGGTTTGAATATGTTGTGGATAAGTTTTTAACTGCATGGAAATAGCCGTTTTGTGAGGTTTTTTGTCATTTTTTCTAACTAAAATCGTTTGGTTTTCTCATTTATTTCTGGTAATTTTCTAAAAAGCCTATATAAAGTTGTATCCCCTTGTAAACTGGGGTATTTGTTGAAGGAAGGAAATTAAGTTTTAGGAGAGAATAATGGCTATATCGGCAAATCTTGGTTTTCCAAGAATCGGAGCTAAAAGAGAATTGAAAAAAGCCGTAGAGGCATATTGGAAAGGTGAGCTAAATCAGGAAGAGCTGAAAGCTGCCGCTTCGGATATCCGTTCGGAAAATTGGGAGTATCAGAAGCAGGCGGGTCTTGATGTGATACCTTCAAATGATTTTTCGCTATATGATCAGGTGCTTGACATGATAGCACTGGTCGGTGCGGTTCCTCAAAGGTACAAACATAACGGTGGTGATGTAAGCCTTAATACGTATTTTGCAATGGCAAGAGGCGCTCAAAAAGACGGTCTGGACGTTAAAGCCATGCAAATGACCAAGTGGTTCGATACGAACTATCACTATATAGTGCCTGAATTTTCTAAAGGGCAGGAATTCGCATTATCTTCATCTAAGATATTCGATGAGTATAAAGAAGCTAAAGCGTTGGGAATTCAGACACGTCCCGTTATTCTTGGACCTGTTTCTTTTCTGGCACTTGGTAAAACTCATGATGAAGGTTTTAACCGGATTGATTTATTGCCTAAGCTCCTTCAGGTTTATGGGGCTATAATTTCAAAGTTGGGTGAGCTTGGTGCGGATTGGATTCAAATTGATGAGCCTTGCCTTGTTCTTGATCTGGAAGCTAATGTGCGTGATGCATATAAAACGGCATTTGCAGCAATAGCTTCTGCCGCATCTTCTGCCGGCATCAAAACGCAACTTACTACTTATTTCGGTGGGTTGAAGGATAATCTTGATGTGGCGACCGAGCTTCCTGTAAATGCTTTACATGTTGATCTTGTGCGTTCGCCCGAGCAGTTGGATAATGTTTTAGCAAAAATAGGTAAAAACGTTAAAATATCTTTAGGTGTGGTTGACGGACGTAATATCTGGAAAAATAATTTTGCTAAGTCACTTGAAATCATTAATAAAGCCGTAGAAAAAGTAGGTAGTGATAATGTAATTATCGCTCCTAGCTGTTCATTGCTGCATTCTCCCGTTGACCTTGATAGCGAAGTTGAATTGGAAGAAGAAATAAAGTCATGGCTTTCGTTTGCTCGTCAGAAAGTGAAAGAAATAGCCGTACTTACAAAAGCCGTTAATGAAGGTGAAGATTCGGTGTGTGCGATTTTAGAAGAAAACGCTAAAGCCCATCAGAACAGAAAAACTTCTAAACTTATTCATAATGATGAGGTTAAAAAGCGTGCATCGTCAGTAACGCAAAGTATGTTCTCCCGCAAGTCCCCTTATAAGGAGCGTGCTAAAGTACAGCGTAAAGAAATAGATATGCCCGTGTTGCCTACGACAACTATAGGCTCGTTCCCTCAAACTCAAGAGGTGAGGACGCAGCGTGCCAAGTTTAAAAGTGGCGAGCTAACATCTGAACAATATAACAAATTCCTTAGGGAGGAGGCTGTTCGTTGTATCAGGTTCCAAGAGCAATGCGGAATTGATATTCTTGTCCATGGTGAGTTTGAAAGAAACGACATGGTGGAATATTTCGGAGAGCAGTTGAACGGTTTTGCATTCACTAAGTTTGGTTGGGTACAAAGCTATGGCTCACGTTGTGTGAAGCCTCCGGTAATCTTCGGTGATGTTTCCCGTGATAAGCCTATGACCGTAGATTGGGCTAAATTCTCTCAGGAACAAACCGACAAATATATGAAAGGCATGTTAACAGGACCGGTTACTATATTGCAGTGGAGTTTCGTGCGTGACGACCAGCCTCGTTCTGAAACCTGTAAACAGATAGGTTTGGCGATACGTGATGAGGTTGTTGACCTTGAATCTGCCGGTATTAAGATAATCCAGATAGATGAAGCTGCCCTGCGTGAAGGTCTGCCTTTGCGTAAAAGTGAGTGGAGCGAATATCTGAAATGGGCTGTTGAGGCTTTCAGGCTTAGTGCTTCCGGCGTTAAAGACGGTACTCAAATACACACTCATATGTGTTATTCCGAGTTCAACGACATCATTAAGTCAATCGGTGAAATGGACGCAGATGTTATATCCGTTGAAACGTCCCGTTCACAAATGGAACTGCTTGACGCATTTGCAAGCTTTAAATATCCTAATGAAATAGGACCGGGCGTATATGATATTCATAGCCCTCGTGTTCCTAGTCAGCAGGAAATGGAAGAATTATTGCGTTTGGCTTTGAAGAACCTTACTGCCGAACAGTTATGGGTTAACCCTGACTGCGGTCTTAAAACCCGTGGCTGGAAAGAGGTTGAGCCTGCTTTAAAAGCGATGGTGGCTGCGGCTAAGGCTGTTAGGGCTGATATTGAGTCAGGAGCGATAGCTCAGGCTTCTTGAAAGCATGATTAATAATAAAGTGCTTAAAAGGGACGTAATTTTTTTACGTCCCTTTTTGCTTGCACAAAATTTTTCGGGGTGTAAAAATGGCGGTATGGTTAAATTACTATAATTTACGTCATCGTTAGAGTTTTCGTTAGAAATTATGCCGAATCTCGGAAATATTTGTGGCTTGGTTTTACTGTAAGTATGAAAAGATATATGTTTATTGAACGCTCCTAAATGCTCGTCATACTATGGCTTGACCATAGTATCCAAGCAATATTATAATGCATGCACTTTGTGCATACTTATTTTATTCCTTAGATTCCGTATCAGGTACGGAATGACGCAATTGTTGAAAAGTGTAAATACTATAATTTACAGGATTAGTATATTAAATTCAAATTTGCTACATTTTGCAGTTGGTATGAATATGAAAATAAAACAGGAAGATATGGATAATAATAATGATATAAAAGTCGCAATGGCAGTCCTTGAAAAAGAGATAGAAGGACTAAGGGCTATTGAGGACTGGCTGGGTGAGGATTATATAAAAGCCGTTAATATCCTCAGCGATGCAAAGGGGCGTGTTATATTAAGCGGTATGGGCAAAAGCGGTCATATAGCAAGGAAGATAGCCGCAACAATGGCTTCAACGGGAACTCCGGCTCTTTTTGTACATCCGGGTGAGGCAAGCCATGGTGATTTGGGAATGGTTACACAAAGCGATGTGGTTATGTTGCTTTCAAATTCCGGTGAGACGGTGGAACTGAAAGATATTATCGTATATTGCCAAAGGTTCAATATTCCCATTATCGGCGTTGTCAGAAGGAAAACATCGATATTGGCAGATGCGGCAACCGTTGCACTTATTCTTCCGGAAGTTCCTGAGGCGTGCAGCGTCAATGCTCCGACTACCTCTACTACTATGATGCTCGCCCTCGGTGACATACTTGCTGTTGCGTTGCTGGAGCGGAGGGGCTTTTCAAGTGAGGAGTTTAATGTATTCCACCCCGGCGGCAAGCTTGGATCGGCATTTATAAAGGTTGAAAACCTGATGCATACCGGCGACTCTATCCCGATAGCCAAAGACGGCACTTTGATGTCAGATGCCCTGAATGTAATGAACGTGAAGGGATTGGGGTGTGTTGGCATTATTGATGGAGACGGTAACTTAATTGGGATAATTACCGATGGTGATTTACGTAGGCATATATCAATGAATCTGTCTAATGCTAAAGTCAATGATGTTATGACTAAAAACCCTCTGGTTGCAAAAAAAACAGACCTTGCTTCTAAAGCCTTAAGTATTATGGAGGGAAAATCCATCACCAATCTTTTTGTTTTAGAGGAGAAAAAGCCTGTGGGGATTTTGCATATTCATGATATCCTTAAAGCGGGTGTTATCTAGTTTGCGTTCAATTTAAAGCGGTAACCACAGATTGTATTGATATGGGACGGTCGCAAAAAACAGTTGACATTGTGTTGTACATATCTTACAATTACATATTAAATTTTGGGCATGTAGCTCTGGTTTAAAAATTTTATCAATCCAAGTAGGAGATACGATATGACTACAATTTCAAGTATTGATGCACGTTTTGCGCAGGATCAGGTGGGTATTGCGTCCAGAACGGTAACAGCATCAGTTTCAAACTTAGTGAGCGGTAGAAAGACCGATGCGAACGTTGCGGATCTTTCGGTAGGTACGATTCTTGCCACCCGTGTGGGTACGCTGCGTATTACGGTGGGTAACGCCGGTCAGGCAAAATCTTTGCTGGAAACAGCCAAAGGTGCATTAGATACGGTATTATCACTTTTACAACAACAAAAAAACTTAGCAGTTAAATCAGCGGACGATTCCCTGACCGATAACGAAAGGGGATTCTTGAATCAGGAGTTTCAGGCAATCGTTTCGGAGATTGACCGTATTTCAGATAATGCGAACTTTAACGGTAAGACCTTATTAGACGGCTCGATTAGCGGTAGTGCCGGTGTTGATACAAGTACTACTTTGTCAACCGATAACTACTCGTTAATATCGGCTTCACAATACAGTACATCTACTTCCGGTACGGATAATATTGCAACAGGTGACTTAGTTAACGTAAACGGGGTTAGGGGTGAGGTTGTTTTAACTTTCGCAGATACTGACGATGCTATTGCGGCAGGCACAACTACATTTACATTTGCTAAGCCCGGTGATACAGGAACTCATACGTTAAGTGTTACAACTAGTGCCGCAACAACAAATACAACATTTGCAGCAGCTTTTGTTACTGCTGCAAAAGCTTCTACCGATGACCTTGTGAGGAACTTTACATTTACCGATACGGGTGATGGCAGTGTTATTATAAGAACAAGAGAAGCCAATGCTAATGCAAACGATGTTACAATAGGTATTACTACGCTTGGTAATATATCGGCAAATAGTGTTACTATCGGTGGTGATAACATTGATACTACGGGTACGGGTGCCGCAGAGTCACTTTCTTCTGCAACCACATCTACCGTAGGTGTTGACGGTATAGTTTCATTTGTCGATGCAAACAGAATCGGTGAAACAAGAGCGGAAGCCACTATTGCAATAACTACCGCAGCTTCTAACTCGGAGGTTATTCAATTTACTATTGTTGATAATGACGGTGTTGTAGCAGGTGCAGGTGAAAGTGTTGTTATTTCCTTTACGGCAGACGCGGGTACGTCCGCTAACGAGCAAATAAGAGACTTGCTTGCCGCTTTGAATGACGGTACGGCTTCGGCTTCATTGCCATATGGCACTAGCTTGTCTATCGGCGGTACGGCAGACGCTACTGAAAGGGTAAATCTGCTTAGAAGTTTTGCTTTTGAACTAGATGGTCCGACAGATATAGCTACGGCTATAAAAGTAACCGCTGCCGAAAACGGGGCTACTAATCTTAATAATGTAAGTTTCCATATTGCTAACGCAACGGATTCAGATACATTAGCCGCTACTGTAAACGGTAATGCGAGTGTAGGAACTTTTGGTACGACAGCTTCTCAGCTATACACTGAAGAGCTTGCTGTAACAGCAATTGCTAACTCCGGAGCCGTAGTGCTTACCATTGTCGATGTTAACGGCGTTATAGCAACTGCAGGTCAAACTGTAACTATAAACTATACGACAGATGGTAGCTCGACTACTACTGAAGAGATCGCAAACTTATCTACACTGATAAACACAGGCGATGCTTCTAGTCTTATTACGGGTACTCTTGCGTCAATAGGCGGAACGGCAAGTGCTACAAATCAGCAAAAAATACTTGATGCTTTAACTGCTGACGTAACCGGTGCAACTACTGCGAATATTACAAGTTCTGTTGCCGGTTTAACTTTTAACATAACCACTGCTAACGGTATCACAGCCGCTACATTAGGCGGTGCTAGTATAGCCGGTGCGGCAGTTGCACTTGATACTGCCGATGCCGTAACTGCAACTACAGTCGGTACGGATAGAACGGTAACGGACGCTCAGTTAACTTATGACCAAAATATAATAGGTCAGATTGACGAGCTTAAAGCCACGCTTAATGCCGGAAGTACTGACGGTCTTAATCGTAATAGCGTTACATTTACAGCGAAAATAGGTGATACTACTTATATATCGGAGCCTGTTTTCCTGCATGGTGTAGGTACATCAAGCACTATTGGTGCAGCCGGTAACCTCATACGTGCAAATGAGAAGATAGTGTTCTACGATGCGGACGGTAACCGTAACGCAAGTGATGTGTTGTCTGATAACGGCTTTGTATTAAATGTAGGATCTTCGGCTATATCTTTGGCAGATACTTCTACGGTTTCAAAAGCTCAGGATTCATTGGATACTATTGCGACTAACTTAAAAACTCAGCTGGATTCAATAACTGTGAATCAGGCAAGAACTCAAAGCTTTGATCTTGTTGATTCATCTTCAAGTGACTTCCGTATTGCATCTGCGGTTGGAACGTTACTTGACGGTCTTGAAGGTCTGGATGTTATCGGTTCGGGTACTAATGACTATAATGAGGGCGATGTCCGTTTCATTACTGACGGATTCAGTTCGGTCGGTACATTAGGCAGCATCGAGTCATTCACGGTTGACCGTTTAACCGACACTATCTCTACAACTATTGACGGTGAGACTTACACTGCTTACTTAAATAGTGTAACCGCTCCTACAACAGCCGGTGTTAGAGCGTTCGGTACCGATCTTAACGGCAACGCAAACGAAGGCTCGTATGATTCGACTAACAAAATCATTGACCTTGATGACGGTAATACCGGTCAAAGTTCGGCAAAACTTCACTTCTTTAGTGATAGTACGACTGATGGACGTGTGTTTGAGATTGATTTAGGTAATGTTAAATCTAACATTGCTCAGATTGATATCGGTACCGCAGAGGGTGAAACCGCTCTTGAAACGGCACTTAATGCTGCACTGGGTGTTTCAGCTAATGATTCACTTTCATTTCAGGTTGGTGCTGCAGCTACAGATACGATCGGTGTGTCTATCGGTAGTGCAAAAACTACTACCATCTATAAAGATGATGAAGGTGACACTCAGACACTATCGGTTGCTACGAGCGCACAGGCAATTATTGCAGGTGATGTGATTGATAACGCTATTAACAATGTTGTGGCTCTTATCTCCGATATTTCGGCTAAGATTACGGCATTTAACTCGGCGATTCAAAACAATCAGGCTTCGATTCAGAACGCTGACGCTGCAAGGTCAAAACTTCTAGATACCGACTACACTCAGGAATCTACACGTTTTGCCGAGTCAAGAGTTAGGGTTGATGCCGCAACTGCCGTGTTAGCTCAGGTTAACTCAAGAATCCAGAACTTATTAGGGCTTCTACAGCAGTAATAGTTTAAGGATAAGCTAAATTTAAAGGGGGCAGGGGACTGCCTCCTTTTTTTGTCTTTTAATGTTGATTAAGTTATGATATAATAAACTAACAGTTGCATGGGTGTTGTAATATTTATAATAACCTTACTATTGTTTGTCATTCCACGAATTTTGTTAGGAGAACAAAATTATAGGGGAATCCACTTTCTAAAAAGTTAGGAAACTTTTTAGAATATTGAAAAGTTTTCCTAAACTTTTCAAATTGGATCCCATGATAAAAAATTTTACTAAATTTTTTTCATAGGATGACACCGAGAAGTAAATTAAAATTTACTATAAAGCGTAGGAAAATAAACATGTCCAGTATTAACTTAGGAGGATTTAATACAAGTAACGGTAGAACTACCGCACTTGGATTTTTGTCCAATCTGGACGGTGACGCACTTATTGAAGCTATACTTTCCTCTCAACAGGCAAAGATTGAGGAAACGAAAGAAACTGTTGATCTAAATAAAGAAAAAATCTCAGCAATCGGCGAGTTACAGACATTATTGGACAGATTGAAAACAACGTCCAATTTCTTACGTTCTCCTCCGGGTGTTTTTAATGAAAGCAATGATTTTTTTAAACATACGGTTGCAAACCTTACATCGTCCGGTTCGGTTGCAGCATCGAATTATATTTCGGTAACAAGTGAACCCGGAGCCACCCTTAATAACTATTCAATTGAAAATATTTCTCTTGCAACGGCTCATCAAATAAGAAAAAGCGGTTTTACAAGTGATAGCGTTAGCGTGGTAGGTAACGCTTCTGTTGCAGATAATTATCAGGTAAATACCGGAACCGTATCAGGAAGCGTACTTAACCAATTTACACCTATAACATTTTCAAATGATGTTCAGGGAAATAAAGCAACTATTGATCTGGTATTCAGCGATGATAATGAATTTGATGCTTTGGATCAAATAGATATCGGTTCTACGGCAATAACTTTCGGCGGTGGCGGTGGTGCTGATGTAGCAGTCGGGGCTAGCTTGTCAGATACGCTGACAAATATAGTCAATTACATGAATTCCGTCACTACAGGCGAGGAATCAAGATACACTTATACTACGAGCGGTTCGACTATCACCGTTACGAGGGACGTTGAGGGTAGTAACTCTGAAGTAGATACAAGTCTTACAATAGGAGCTAATCTTTCAAACGGCAACACTAACCAGACTATTGCCATAGGCAGTCAGGCGGCTTCAAATAATCCGGCAGGCGGCGACCTTAACTCTTTGGGTACGGACGGCGATCAGGGTACGGTTGCTACAAATGCGGTTTTAGAGGTGATATTCGGTACGCAAAACTCATTTGACGCTACCGATGAACTGGTAATAGGCGGTACTACCATTACTTTTGGCGGAACGGGCGGAAGCGATATTGATATTTCAACCGCTTCAACATTAGATGACAAAATAGACGCAATAGTTACATACATGAACAGTGTGGCAAGCGGAACGGAAAGCACATACACCTATGCAAGGAATAGTACGGGCGTATTGACTATTACTCAGGATACGGGTGGGGCTATTGCCGATGTGGGTAATGATATGAATGTATCTGCCGATTTCTCAAAAGGCAATACGGACGAAACCCAGACGGTACAAATCGGAAGGAATTATAAAAATAACGGCTCGGTTGAAGGAAGTGTAGCGGCTAGTAACGGTCTTATTAGCGGTAGTGTAAGTCAAAACGGTGTGGACGGATATGCGGCGGCTACTAAAGGTACAATAGATGTTGTGATAGCTAACAATAATATTGATGCTAATGATACGATTACTTTCGGTAATACTACTGCCACATTCGGTGTCGATATTGCGGTAGGTGCGTCTTTAGCGGAAACTCTAGACAATATTTCGGATTTCTTTAATAATCTGACTACATCGTCGGTAGCAGGCTACAGGTTTGAAAATGATGGCGTAGATACTATTACCGTAACATCTGAAACTTACGGAAGCGGTGCAAATCTTGCGATTAATGCCGATTTTTCATTAGGTGCGGATACGGCTAATACTATAGTTATCGGAAGTCAGGCTGCCGCAAATAATCCTGCCGGAGGAACGCTTGCGGCTTTGGGTACGGACGGTGTTGACCAAACCTCAATTACCGATGCTTCTACAACACATATATCTACCCTTTCAGGTGCGGTTACGATTGACGGTGCAACTTACATAGCAGGAACAAGTGCGGCAGATACTTTCACATCTAACATGGTGGAATTAAAGGCGACGGTTGGTGGTGTTACATATACATCAAAGCCGGTAAGGCTGGACGGCGGAAGTATTAATGCCGGTGGTGACGGTGATAACGGTCTGGGTAACAGGATACCTGCCGGAACCGTTATTACATTTGTAAAAGACACCGATACGGAAGCTACGGACGGCACGAAAGATGTAACCTTTCAGCTTGTAGTAGGTGATGAGAAAATAATTGATAATGCCGCAGAAGCAGCTACATATGCTAATGAAATAAATACATTTTTAAATGTAACTAACAGCATTACTATAACGCAGTCTCCGACAGTTCCCGAATTTAGAGCAGGAACTTTCAATCTTGGCGGAGTTGATATTACATTGAGTGAAGGTGATAACCTTCAGGTAATTAAGTCAAAAATAAACGCCGTATCTTCCGCAAGCGGTATTTTGGCTGACGTAGTGCAAATAAGTGAAAATAATTTCAGTCTTGTATTAAAAGCTAAAAATACCGGTGTTGATAATAAGATATTTGAATTCTCTGATGGAGATGTAGGCGACGGACCTACAGGAACCATACAGATAGGATTGGATAACGTAACATTCACGCAATCTGTGGCGGCTGCGGACTCTTCATTTGAGCTTGACGGGCAAACTATCATACGCTCTAGCAATACGATAAATGATGCTTTGGAAGGGCTTACATTGACCCTAAAGGCGAATACTCCCGATTCTTCACCTCCGACTATTACTTTAGACGTTCAAAGTGATAGCGACCTTATAAAAACCGGAATATCGGACTTTTTGACGGCATATAATGATTTAAAGTTATTCATATCGGAGCAAACCGAGCGTGATGAGAATAATGAACTGGTAGAAACGGCAATATTGGGCGATGAGGCTATTTTGCGTGATGTGTTAAGTGCCATAGATAGCCAGCTTACGAGAACTATTGAGGGTATATCGGCAGGTGGCTTCAACTCATTATTTGAAGTGGGCATAGATTTGGTAGATTTTCCGGGTAACGATGAAACCCCTGAAACCAAAGATATTTTTGTTATTGATGAGGATAAGTTCGATGCCGCTTTAGCCGCAAATTTTGAGGCTGTACGTAATGTATTTGCGTTTAATTTTGTTTCAAACTCTCCTGATTTAAGTGTGTTTTCTCATACGAACAAAACTACGCTGAATGATTATATTTTGGATATTGATACGACAAGGGCAGACGGGGATAAGGTAAGGGTTTTAAGTGCTGAGGATAATAGCTTCTTATTTAACGCCACGTTAGAAGGCGGTACTATAAAAGGCGTAGCCGGAACTTCTTTAGAGGGGCTGGTTCTGGTATATACCGGTGATGGTGACGATACCATAACCGTAAGCCAGACTTCGGGCATAACCGACAGTTTATATAATCTTCTAGACGGTTATTTAAAAGATGACGGCTTTATAGATGATGCGGTTGATGCGTTCAAAACGGAAAATGACAGGCTGTTGGAAAGAATTGAAAGAGATAATATTACACTTGAGATTGAAAGGCGTTTACTTGTCGAGCAGTTTACCAGACTAGAAGCGGTTATAAGTGCGGCAAACAGTACTTTAAGCTTTATTGATGCTCAACGTCAGGCTAATTCGGATAATAGCGGTTAAAGGGGGATTTATGGCTTATAACAAAAATCATTTTAATGCTTACCAAAGGGCGAGCGAAACCGTAAGTGAAGTTAAACAGGTTATAATGCTGTATGAAGGGGCGATAAATTTTATAGAACAGGCAAAAGAAGCCATAAGAGAGCAAAATTATGAAAAAAGGTATAATTTAATAAACAAAGCAATGGCAATAGTTACAGGGCTTAATTCCTGCCTTGAGTTTAATGATGAGACCGGCGAGGTAGCGACCGCCTTAGATGAGTATTACCAATCACTTGATATGCGTCTTCTTTATATAAATACGAATGATAGCATAAAAGAATGTGACGGTGTTATCGGTGATTTGCGTGTAATGCTAGATGCATGGCGTGATGTTGAAGAAAGCACTATGTCGGAAACAGACGATGCCGACTCGCATGAGGTAAGTCAAAAACAGTTAAAAAATGAAGTAAAATCAAAGCCTATTAATGACTTGGGATCACTGAAGGATATTCAGATAACTGTTTGATAACTTACGTTGACATACATACGGTCAAATGAACGTAGATTATTCTATTATTCAAATAAATCAGCAACTTACAGCAAATGTAAACGATGGTGAGTCGATTATAAACGATCCCGTGGGATCGTTTATAAAAATAAAGATCAAATTACTCCTTGAAATAGCTACACTAAATTCCCATCTTAAGTAAAATTTTTATTTTATAGCAAGGTGTGCCTGTATGAATACGGAGTTTGAATTTGATGTGGCATTATCTTTTGCTGGAGAAAACAGAGCGTATGTGGATGAAGTAGCAAAAATGCTTGATACTAATGGCATAAGGCATTTTTATGATTCCGATCGTGAAGCTTATCTTTGGGGTAAGGATCTAATAGAGGAGTTGGATGAAACATACAAAAATAAGTCAAAATATTGTGTGATGTTTATATCAGAACATTATGCGAATAAGCGCTGGACAAACCACGAAAGAAAGTCCGCCCAAGAAAGAGCATTTAATGATAATAAAGAGTACATTTTGCCAGCAAGATTCGATGATACAACTATCCCAAGCATACGAGGAACAGTAGGGTATATCGATTTACGAAATCTTTCCCCCGAGAATTTTGCTCAAATAATAACTAACCCCAACTACGCTTAAGGCTCTATAAGAAAAGCCCTGATTTTAGGCTTATCGGTTTTATAAGCATATGCCACAAGGCATGCCAGAATACTGACGAAAGCGTTGATAGGCGAGCGGTGTCTTGAGTGTTCGAGGTTAAAATCGGTTTTCATTACTCCGAAGATTGTCTCGATAATGAATCTTTTTCTGAGCAAAACTTTGTCAATAAACGGCATCAGGTTATTTTTCATATTGCGCCTGATCCCGGTGATCAAATGTAGCCCATGCCCCCATAATTCTGTGAAGATTTTTTTGCCGATATAACCTTTGTCTGCGTAGCATTTTCCCTGCAAATGTTTTACCATATCGCCAAGTGCAGCGCGGTCATCAGTGTTGCCGGGAGTAATTTTTACCGCCATAATTTGTCCCTTGTGGTTAATAACAATATGCAGTTTGAAGCCAAAAAACCAACCCATAGTAGACTTGCCACGCTCCGCCAAACCTTCAAAAACCTTGTGATTATTTATACGCTTATTATGACAGACTTTTAGCGGAGTGGAATCGGCAAAATAAAGGCCGGTTTCCTCGCCGCAGAGGCTGTGAAGCAACAGGGTTAGCGGCATAAAAAGTCGCTTTTTCGAAGCAGTAAAACGGTCATAGCACGGAAGTTTATTGAATTTGTTACGATGCCTGCCTAAAATGTCGTGGATATAAAAATATTTGAAGTTTTTGTAATGGCTAAAATGGTATAAGATTTCAATCAGAAGCATCTCGCTAAGGCTTAAATAACCTTGCCTTTGGCGAGTTTTGCATGTGGGTAGAGTTTTTGCTTTTAATGACGATTCGTACAATTTGCAAAAATCATCAAGACAAACGAATAACGTTGTGATATCTATGGTCATGGCTAAACTACTTGTTTATATTACGCAATAATATTAACAGTTTAGCCAGCACTCCCTTGTTTATCAATTACTTATAGAATTCCTTATCAATAGTTGGGGTTAGTTAAGATCATTTTATGTCGAATACTTTTCTAAACTGAAGCTCATCATATTCATCAAGTTCCTTGCCCATTTCGATGATTTCTTTAATAGGAGTATCCCAAACATTGTCACGTTTGCTTGATAACTGTTCAAAAATTTCATTCTTATCTTTAGAATTATGATAAGTTCCTTTATATGATTGCTTGGTGGAGAAACATTTGCCAGATAAAATACTGTCCATGTTTTCCTTAAACATGTTTACCATCTCATCATGCAACTTATTGTAAGATGAAGAAAGGGTGTCATGTTCAAGGTCAAACTCTACTTTTCTTTGAACAATTATATCACCAGTATCAATACCTTCATTAAGATAATGGATAGTTACACCAGATTGTGTTCCATCAAATAACGCCCAAAAATTAGGATCAGCACCTCGATTAAACGGCAAGTATGAAATGTGAAGGTTGATAGCATTTTTCTTATTAAAAAAAGATAACTCATCTTTTGTTAAAATATACCTATACCCATAACTTATTAGGAAGTCGTAGTCGCTAGTTTTAATTAGTGTTCTTGCCGATTCTGATTCAGTGCATATAACATCATTGCCTGCTTCACGTAAAATTTTATTTAAAGGAGTGCTAAGAGGTGCTAGCAGCAAAATTCTTGTCATAATTTTAATGTTTAGAATTATACATAATCAATCATTATGTTCATTAAAATTTTATATTCAATACATTTTATATGCGAAAGATATTAATTAATTAACTTTATCCAACTTTTGCTTTTTTACTATCTACTACCAATGCAACTAAAGGTTGATATTTTTAAATTTTTTAAATTTTAAAGTTGTATTTTAATTTTTAGTATTTATAGATATTTATTAGATAAAGCTAATGTTGCATTGTGTAAATAGTGATAATACTAATAGTGGGTATTAAAAGGTGGGCAAAACTATAAACGTAGAAAATAACGATCAATCAGAAAGTAAATCATGCCCTGATTTAAATTTTAAAAAACAATTAAAGCGCAAAAAGCTGTTTTTTGTAATAGATATAATATCAGTCGTATATTTAATAATATTTTATGTATCTCTTTGTACGATAGATTTTATTAATGTAGCTATAGAAAGCGGATACATAAAACAATCTACTTTTGGAATGTTCTTATTTAGCATTCCTACAATTGGAGGCTTCTCTCTGATTTGGTTAATATGTAGACACTACAAAAGCTTTCCAGAACGCTTTCCTAAAATACACAAATTTTTTGTGAAATACCATCTTTTTTCATCCCTTATCCTAGCTGGCATCCTGTTTTCTGGATACCTAGCCACAAGAATTATTTACGAAATATACTTTAAATAAAATTAAATAAAGGAAAAATTATGTCTGCTGCAAAAACATTGCAAACAATATATACTGAACTAGGTGTTTCAGATGCGTCCGTTAAAATATATTATGATGATGGAAACAGCAATATATCCGCTGTGAATAATGCGGCTCAAATTGCAGCTATAACTACTAATTATTTAAATGCTATAAAACCTCTAAGTACAAACCCAGCATCAAATGCAGCTGCATTAACACTTCTTTGGGAGCTTTTGTTACAAGCACATCATCTGCGGCTATTAACTATGATAATGGAAACAATGTAAAAGCAATTGGGGATTTAACCTCCGCACTTGGTAACCTTGCTGGAGCAGCTGGTTCTTTTGCAACTCAGTTAAATCTTAAACCTTTATCAGTACCATTAAATATCGCCAGCTCACCTCTTGGAATTGTTGGTCTGGGAGTTAGTAATTATGACACTCTTCCCGGAGATGTAGTAACGGCTCTTGGCGAACTTAAGTTACAAATTCAAGAAGGAGAGGTCTTAATTATAAATGATGCTTTTGATTCTCTAAATGGCGAATGGAATGAATTTAAGGTTTCTTTTTCAAACGCTACATCAAAGGTTATAAACTATATAGATAATTTTGGATCATCCGATGTGGATTTATATGCTCAAGAGGCCATTGATGCTGTTAATGCAGTTAAGGGCACATTGGACATTATTGCGGATAGTGAGGGCATAACACTTGAAGGTATAACGATTGATATTGACGACAATAATAATTTTACGATATCAACTGATTCAACTTTAGACATAATTGCGGGTGCAAATGTTAATATTGACGTTAATGGATATATAACAGATTTAAAAACCACTCTAGAAAATGGTGCTCCAACTTCGGATGTTGTATTTGATGAATACAATGCAAATATTACAAATTATCAGTCATATTCAGATGATATAATTTTAGGAATCGCACGTGAGTTGGGTATTTCTGTCGATGATTTATTTACTGTTGCTAACAATGATTATTTAACGGACAGAAAATTTACCCTAGATAATGGAGCTGTCATATACCTTTTCAAAGATGGTGATTCATTAAATGTTACACCAGCAGATAACGATTTTGACTATGTGGCATATAATTTTACGGATAAAGATAAAACCACAATTGATGTTAGTCAGGTACAAACTGGAGTTGGCACTGAACAAGATGCAATTCTAAATATGCCAATTCCTGCAAAAAATGTTTCTTATACAGATGCCAATGGAAATACTACCAATTATTATAGTGTAATAGGCAATTCTCAAGATTTCTTAGATGAAAACTTCTCTGATCTTACGGGAATTGATATATCGGGTCTATCTGAAATTTATGATAGCGCAAATAACCTTTCATACATCAATGATAATGCTCAGGCTACTGCTGGAGGACAACAAATAAGCTTTAAAAGCATTGTTGACATGGTGGAAAAAGGAGCATCCGGCTTTGCAAATTTTATGACGGAGGTTATTACAAATACGGGCGGATATGTTGCAACTCAGGCTCCGGCTTTAGTGGGGCAGATAGTTTCCAGAATCATTCAGGGCGAGGATATTGAAGATATTGCAGAAGAAATAGCGATACAAACAGTTGCAGCGGGTGCTGTAGAATCTTTGGCGGAAGCTCTCGGAGATGAATTTTATCTTTTACATGATTTGCAAGCCAGTAATGTTTTAGCTACCGAGGCAATTAAAGGTGCTATAACTCAAGTTGCAGTGACTGCTATTATTAACGGTAGTGAGGCAGGCTTTGAGGATTACGCTACGGCAGCAGCAAGTGCCGGTGTAAGCAGGGTAATTTCTGAAGGGGTCTTGCAATATGGTCATGAAGTATTTGTTGAGCAAATACCCCTTCCTGACGTAGGTTTGTTATGCCGCTTCGGGCGGGGGTTAAGTTGTTAATAAGTTAACGATAAGCAACTATTGTGATTTTGTGGGGAATATCAAATACAATTATTAATTGAGAATATTAAAGTATTTAAATTTTCAGGTTGATTTTTATATTTTTAAATATATAGGTGAGCGTTAATAAAGATTAAGGTTAAGAAATTATGGTAAATGAAGCAACCGAAAAAAATAAACACGAACATTCCGAAGGGGTAAATACCCCTTCGGGCGGGAGGATTGTCTTTGCAATCCTAATTATATTGATTACTTCTTTTAATAAAGTTAATGCAGAAGATTACAGTAATTATTCTTCAAATGAATGTTTAAACAATGTTGATTGTGTTTGGGAAGCGTTTGTTAAACTTGTTGCTAATGAAAGTGATGAAATAGTTAATTCCGATAAAACATTTAGTGGTATTGTAAAATGGAACAAAACTATCAATGTAAAAACATTTGGTAACCCCGATAAAAAACAACAGGATGAATTTAGATATTACTTAAATAAATTTGCTAAAATTACAAACTCTAAAGTCAAATATAATCAACGCAAGGCTATAAACTACCTAGTTTTCTATAGTGATAATATTGAAAAAGATATACTTGTTACATACAGTAATATACTTCTGAAGGCATCCGATGGTAACAGTAATTTAATTAACTCACTATATAACTCTTATAATGATTCTAGTGATTGTATTTTAAATATAAGACATGATTATGAGATGGGAGGAATAATATTATTTTTACCTGAAAAATATAGCAATAAAAACAGCATAATCTGTACTCAGAAAAACGTCTATCTTTCTTTTGGAATAGATATTACAAAAGAAAACCTTTCATATAGCAGTCTTGATCAAGATAAGAACGAGAAAATAACTATATTAGACCAGCTTCTTCTAAGAATTCTTTACAATCCAAAATTAAAGGCTGGAATGAGAGCGTCTGAAATAAAGGTATTTTTTAATGAAATATATAATGAAGAAATAAATAATATTGATAATTGGAGAGTTATATTATGACTTATAATACATTGGTTTGGGACGAAACGGCAAGAAATATATATGAAGAATCTGGTGGTGCTGTTAATTTAGACATTAATACTAATGTTGTTGTCGAAAGTTATCTGAAGTCTATAACTATATCCGGAAACATTGAAGCTGGTCTTAGTAAGGTTCTAAAAGCCATAGAAGCTATAACAGGTAAGAGCATACCGCAGTCAACAAAAGATAATATTTTAGCTGCTATTCCCTCTGGTTCAGCTGGATATAGCACTACTCAATCTGTTGCGGAGGAAACTAAACAGGCAATAACAATTGAGCTTGGCAATGATGATTACAAGGTTTCGGGAAATACAAGTGGGGGGCTAACCCTGAAAGTCAAACAAACAGAAATTTCCTATGCGGATGGGAACTATTCGGTAAATCAAAGTCAAGAGCTTGGCACTTTTGATGTTTCTGGGTCTGGAGGTTATAATGGCGATTCAGTATCTTTAGGTGGTGGATTTGATCTTGATATAGGAGTGGCAAAAGCTTCTTACGATTATACCATTAACCAAAACACATCGGAACTAACTAAATCGTTTTTACTTGGTGCTGGTGTAGGTTTAAGTGGTGAGTTCGGTCTTGAATTTACATACGAAACCGCAACTGTCGTTGATATGGTTGTTTTAGATCCCATGACAGGAATATTCACACCATCAAATTATCACGATAGTGGAGCAACTTACAGTGCTATTCAGAGTGGTTTGGACTCCTTTTACAATGATTATGATTTTTTATCAACAAATGAAGCATTTGACTATATTGATCACGATATAAATAACCAGACTTTAACATCCTATTTGAATGCAAATAACATAACACAAAGTAACTTTGAATCAGCGGCTCAAACTTTAGTAGAACAAAAATATTGGAGCTTTGAATTTGCTAAAAGAGCTTTAGTAGAAGATATATACAAGGGTGCATATCTCGGTGAAGAAGGTTTTTACAAAAATGGCATTATAGATCTAGATAAAGCCAAAGTATACGCACTAGATAATTCAGAATATATACAAAATGGTCCTATGCCAGATGCAACGGTAACTGGAAATAACGTATTTGACCTTATACATGATGAAAATAGTCCCGATAATGCTGCTTTAAAAAGTATTTCCTCTGGAAATGGTACAATAGGATCGGTATATAATCTTTATCCTGATGATATAATCTCAGATATTGCAAGTGAGCTAGGAATTTCTGTCGGTGATTTGTTTACAATTGCTGATAATGATTATTTAGCTGATAGAAAATTTACTTTAGAAAATGGAGCTGACATCTATCTTTTCAAAGATGGGGATTCATTAAACGTTACACCAGCTGATAACGATTTTGACTATGTGGCGTACAATTTTATTGATAAAAATAATACTAACGTTGAAATTACACAAAATCAACCCGGTGTTGGAACCGGACAAAATGCCATATTTAACATGCCCATTCCTGCCAAAAATGTCGCTTATACAGATACAAATGGAAATACTACAAATTATTACAGCATTATCGGTAACTCACAAGAGTTTTTAGAAGAGAACTATTCGGACATTACAGGGTTGGATGTATCAGGGATTTCTGAAATTTACGACAGTGTAAATAATCTTTCATATATTAATGAAAGCTCTCAGGCAAATATTGAAGGTCAACAAGTTAGCTTTAAAAGCATAGTTGACATGGTCGAGAAGGGTGCTGATAGCTTTACTAACTTTATGTCAGATGTTGTTTCTAACACTGTTGGTAATATTAACAGTAACGTTCCAGATTTAATAGGTCAGATAGTCTCAGGTTTGATCGCCGGTGAAGATTTAGATGACATTACAGAAGCAATTGCAGTAAAGGCTGTAGCTGGTGGAGCTTTAGATGCTACTTTACAAGCGTTAAGTATTACTGTTGATGAAAACGGTAAGAAAATCTTAAGTGACTTTGGAGAATTGTTACAGGACAATCAACTTGCTACACAGGCGGTTAAAGGTGCCATTACCAGCGTTGCTGTAACGGCAATATTAAAAGGTAGCGAGGCTGGTATTGAGGATTATGCGCAAGCTGCCGCAAATTCTAGTGTTGCTCAAGTTGTAAACCATGGTCTTACACCGATATTTATCGTTGAAGGTACGCAAGCTCCAGGTGCAGTAGGTCCTGGAATTCCTACAGTTTCACCTACTGGTGCAGGGGCAATAGCTGCAATTACTACAATAGCTTCTTCAATAATTTCAGGAAATGGTATTAATGAAGATACCATTCGTGCGGCTTCTGTAGCCGGTGGAACGGCTTATGCCGGTATGGCAATAGCTAATGGTATAGCAAGCACAGGTATCGGTGCAACATTAGGAATTGCTGGTTCAGTTGTGCCAATTGTAGGAACGGTAATCGGTGCTGCATTAGGCGTTCTTATCGGAAGTATATTCAAACCGGGCGGAGAGTTCCATTATCATAATGAATCAGTTGGATTTGTTGTTCAGGAAGTTGACGGTAAAGACACTATTATTGTTGTGCGTGACCAAGGTGCTTTGGCTATAGCTGATGCAAATGCCGGTGATATTATTGGCGGCAACGGTCATGATGTTCTTGTAGGAGATGATAATAAGAACCTTATTGTAGCCCAAGGCGGTGACGATATGCTTGAAGGGCGTGGTGATGAAGATATCCTTATTGCAGGGTCAGGTAATGACCATGTTGAAGCGGGTGATTCCGACGACTACATAGAGGGAAATGAGGGTAAAGATAAGATTCACGGCGATGATGGTGATGACATGATTATTGGTGGTTCTGGTCACGATATACTTTCAGGTGGAACAGGTAACGACCAGATAGAAGGAAACGAAGGTGAAGACCTTATATACGGTGACTCTGGAGATGATGTTGTATGGGGTGGTGCTAACGCAGATCAGATAAACGGTGGTGCTGGTAACGATCTTTTATACGGTGATGATGGCGATGACTACATAGATGGTTCGATTGGCGATGATCAGATTTATGGTGGTGCTGGACATGATGTTTTATTTGGCTCAGATGGTAATGATGTAGTTCGTGGTGATTCAGGTGATGATATTGTCTATGGCGATGACGGTATAGATGTATTATACGGCGATCTTGGTGATGATATCTTAGATGGCGGTAAAGATGCCGACTTATTATTTGGTGGCTTAGGTAAAGATGTTGTATTCGGTCAGGATGGCGATGACCATATATATGGTGAGCTAGATGATGATTACTTGGTGGGTGGTCAGGGCAACGACATATTAGACGGTGGCGATGGTTCAGACGTTTATGCATTTGGCTATGGTGACGGCAAAGACGTTATAATGGATAGCTCAGGTACTCAGGATATAATCAGGCTTGCTAATTATACGTTAGATGAAATCACATTTAAGCTCGAAGGTAATGATGTAATTTTAAGTGCAACTCCTGACGGCTCTGATGAAGTTCGTATTACTGACCAGAATTTAGGAAATGCAATCGAGTATCTGCTATTATCAAACGGTCAGGTAATAGATATGAGTTCTCTTGCATTTGACACTGATGGTAATCTAACCAGCTATAGTGTAGCGGGTATTAGCGGTTCAAGCCTAGCTGCTCAAACTCATTTTACTGGAACATGGCAGGAAGCAGAGCTTGATAGGCACTACATGTTCTATAATACGGATTCAAGTTGGTACACTGATAATTTTGATACAGCCATTATTAACAACTCTGTTGATATGGAGCTTTATAATGATGTTCAGGTGATTACCCAAGTTGTTAAGAAAAGCAAATGGGGTCGTACAACACATTCATATCACCACTATGATTATTTTGAAAATAACCTGATGGGAACTTCTGGTTCGGATAGGATTGTTGGACTTTGGTGGGATGAAAATCTTGAAGGACGTGGCGGTAATGACCAGCTCTATGGTAACGGTGGTGAAGACTTTATCGATGGCGGTACTGACCATGATATTATTTTTGGAGGCTCACAAAAAGATACTATAAACGCTAATGACGGAAACGATAAAGCATATGGCGGCATGGGTGATGATGTCATGAACGGTAATGCAGGAAACGATGCATTATTCGGTGAATGGGATAATGATACTATAAATGGCGGCGCTGATGATGACTTAATTTCTGGAGGAATGGGCAACGATATTCTTTCAGGTGATTCCGGGCATGATATTATCTATGGCGATCAGGGTAATGATTTTATCGAAGGAAACGATGGAAATGACTATACGGTGGGTGGTGAAGGAAACGATACTATCGAAGGTGGCTCAGGTGACGACTATATTGAAGGTGGTAAGGGAGATGACATTCTGCAAGGAGGATATACAACTACTAGCTTTATAGCTGGCAGTGAAACTTTAGTAAATTCAACTTCTGCTTCTGATCAATACCTTCCAGCAATAGGTTATCTTGAAAATGGTGGTTATGTAATAACATGGGCATCATATTATCAAGATGGTTCTGCTTATGGTGTTTTTGGTCAATTATACGATTCTAAAGGAAATAAAATTGGTAATGAATTTCAAGCGAATACATATACTTCATATGACCAACATGAGCCAGATATTGCTGGATTTAAAAATGGAGGGTTCGTAGTTAGTTGGTCGTCTTATAGCCAACAAGGTAGTAAACGTTCGGTTCATGGACAGATCTTTGACGAAAATGGAAATAAAGTTGGTGGTGAAATTATCTTTAACACGAATACTAATGATAACCAGAGATATTCTGACATTATAGGGCTTGAAAATGGTAATTTTGTTGTTGTGTGGAATGACTTAGGACAAGATGGTTCTGGTTGGGGAGTTTATGGACAAGTATATAATGAGGACGGAAATAAGATCGGCGGAGAATTCTTAGCAAACACTTATACAAATTCTTCCCAAGAGTATCCATCTGTTACTTCTACAAAAGATGGAGGTTTTGTAGTTGTTTGGACATCTTATCAACAAGATAGTTCTGGTGGTTACGGTGTTTATGGGCAACGTTTTAATGCTAATGGCTCTAAGGTAGGAAGTGAGTTCCATGTTCCAACTACATCTTATTCGGATCAGTATTTAGTTGATGTTGCAGGGCTAGAAAGTGGAGGCTATGTAGTTACATGGCAAAGCTATTATCAAGATGGCTCTGCATATGGAATCTTTGGTCAAATGTATAATGCAAGTGGTCAAAAAGTTGGCGGCGAGTTTCAAGTGAACACTTATACTTCATATGACCAAAATGAGCCTGCTGTTGCAGGGCTTCAAGGTGGTGGTTTCGTGGTCAGTTGGTCTTCATATAGCCAGCAAGGTAGTAAGAGATCTGTTCATGGTCAAATTTATGATGAGGATGGTAACAAAGTTGGCGGTGAGGTTACTTTCAATGATCAAGTAAGTGGTAACCAAAGATATTCAGATATTGTTGGTCTAGAAAATGGTGGGTTTGCTGTTACATGGAATGACTTGGCTAATGATGGTTCAGGTTGGGGAGTTTATCAGAAGCTATATAGTCCACAAAATAACGGAGCTGACGGCAATGACATTTTAAGAGGTGGTGACGGTAATGATACATTATACGGTCATGCTGGTGACGACCTGCTAGTTGGTGGTGAAGGTGCTGACTATATTAACGGTGGTGACGGCGTAGATACTGTTTCTTATTTCGAGTCTGATTCTGCCGTTAATGTAAATCTTGCAACCGGTGTTGAATCTGGTGGTCATGCTCAAGGTGACACTATTGCCGATGTAGAAAATGTTATTGGCTCAGATTATGACGATGTGATTACTGGTAATAGTTCTGCTAACACTTTGGAAGGTGGCTACGGAAACGATAATATTTCAGGTGGTGATGGCAATGATATAATCCTAGGTGGAGCTGGTTCTGATGTAATAAATGGTGGCTCTGGTTGGGATACGGTTTCTTATGCTGATTCTGTATCTGGAGTAGAAATTGATATATCAGCTGGAACAGGAAAATATGGTCACGCTGATGGGGATACACTAAACAGTATTGAGTATTTTATCGGTTCTGACTATGATGACCGCTTTGTTCTATCAAGCAATAATTCAAATTTTGCCGCAGGTGAAGGTGAAGACACTGTAGTATTACAGGGGTTATCAACCGAATATGAAGTTACTTATGGAAATGGACAAATAAGTGCAATACACATTGCAAGCGGAACTGTTTATAGCTTTGCCGATGTAGAAAAATTCGCTTTTGATGATGCCGAGTATTCTGCGAATGACTTTGAAGGTGGTGGAGATAGTGTTGCTAAATTCATAGAAGGAAATACCGTATCAGGCATTATCCTTGATAATGTAGGCAATGACACGATATCAGTTGGAAGCGACGGTTCAAACGGTACGGTTACTATAAATGGTGGTAACTATACTTACGTTCCAAATTCTTCAACATTTACAGGTACAGACCAGTTTACTATTAAAGTCGTAGACGGTGATAACGGTTCAATCCATCTGCAAAAGGTTGATGTTGAGATCAGTGTTAATAGCTCGGTAGATACAACATTGGAAGGTACATCAGGCAATGATGTATTACAGTCTGGTGATGGCAACGATGTTCTTACTGGATATGCAGGTGCTGATATATTGGACGGCGGAGCTGGAATTGATACGGCTGACTATTCTACATCATTTGGGGGCATAAATGTTAATCTTGAAACTGGTGTCGGAGCTGATAATGCCGCTGAAGGTGATGAACTAACCAACATTGAAAATATAACAGGTTCTGCCTTTGATGATACCATAACTGGTGACAGTAATGATAATGTTCTTATCGGTGCTGATGGTTCGGATACCGTAACTGGTGGATTAGGAAATGACGACCTGCAAGGTGGTGAAGGTCTTGATAAAGCAGTCTATGCAGGCAATGCTGCTGGATATGGCGTTACTTTAGATGACGGTCAGATTGAAGTTGTAGATACCGATACATCAAACGGTGACGAAGGTATAGACACGCTGACTGATATTGAGCAAATAGAGTTTGCCGATAGCCAGTTTACGTTAGCTGACTTCTCAAAAACAGAAGGTGGTGTACTTAATGTTCTGACCGATAATAATTCATTATTTGTTGCAGGAAACGACACCGACACATTTACTATTGATACGGCCCCTGCAAAAGGAAGCATATCATTCAATACTGACGGTACGGCTTTATATCAACCAAATGCAAGTGAAACAGGCACTGATAGCTTTAGCTATGTGATAACCAACGCTCTTGGTTTGAGCAAAATTGTTAACGTAACAGTTGATATAAGCGGAACACCTGCAAATACAAGCTCAACAGGAAATAACTCACTTCTTGGAGCTGCAACTGATGATGTTTTAGATGCCGGAGATGGTTCAGATGTAATTGAAACTGGAACTGGCAATGATACCGTTGTTATCAGGCTTGATTCTAAATCAAAAGACGTTATCACTGATTTTGATGTAGCTTCTGATAAAGTTGATCTAGCTGACTTTGACTTCATGTTCGATAGCTTTGCTGAGCTGATGCTTCAAATTTCTGATGACGGCAATGACACGACTATTGATTTTGGGAACGGACAAACAGTTGTTCTAAAAGGCGTAACTAAAACTCAGCTTACAAAAGATAACTTTGTCGGTAATGTAACTCTAAATGCTTTACCAGTAGCTGCCTTAACTTCTCTAATAGTTGATATTGATGAAGTTACCACTATTGATGTACTAGCTCAGGCAAGTGATCTTGACGGTGATGTGATTACTCTTGACTCACTTGGTTCAACAGCCAATCCAAACTCCAGCGTTGCAATAGTGAACGGCGAAATCGTTTATACACCTGAAACTGGATTTACAGGCTCGGATAGCTTTGAATATACGATATCTGATAATCAGGGAGGTGTTATTACTCAAACACTTAATATCACTGTTGAAGAAGTTAATGACGCTCCAACTGGCATTACGTTATCCAGTAGCACTTTGGCTGAAAATGCCGATGGGGCAATAATCGGTGACCTGACCGTTGCGGATATTGATACTGAAGACAGCCACACATTTACAGTTGATGATGCAAGGTTTGAAGTTGTAAACGGTCAGCTAAAGCTAGTTGACGGTCAGTCTTTAGACTTTGAAACTGAACCTACAGTAGATGTTAATGTAACAGCTACCGACTTAGCAGGTGAGTCAACTGCTCCTATAACTTTCACATTAACTATAACCGATGCAAATGATGCCCCTACAGGCATTACATTATTGAATAATTCTATAACTGAAAATGCAGACGGAGCAATTATCGGCGACCTCACCGTAGCAGATGTAGATGTTGGGGATAGTCATACATTTACAGTCGATGATACAAGGTTTGAAGTTGTAAATGGTCAACTAAAATTAGTTGATGGGCAATCTTTAGATTATGAAACCGAGCAGACGATAAATATCAATATTATTGCTACGGATGGTTCGGGTGCTTCAACCTCGCAAATACCATTTACTCTTAATGTTACGGACGTTGCTGAAATTGTAGTAGGTACGGCAGCAGGTGAAACCATAACAGGATATGGTGGCGGTATGGGTAAAGATATCATCTATGGATTAGGAGGTAATGACCTTATAGCTACATATGAAGAAGATGACTATATCGAAGCGGGTGCAGGAAACGATACTGTTTTCGGTGGTGAAGGCGATGATATAATTGAAGGTCAAGTTGGTAACGATATTTTATATGGTGGCGAAGGAAATGACTTTATACGTGGAGGTTATGGAGTTGACCACATGCAGGGTGACGCAGGCATTGATACTTTCGTGTTTACTGCCGTAAGTGACTCAAATGCTACTTATGGAGTTGATACTATCCATAATTTTGAAGACGGTACGGATTTAATTGACTTATCTGCACTCGATTCAAGTGGTATATCTTCATTCTCTGACCTTACAGTTACGGATGATGGCTCTGTAACTACAATTAAAGGAAATTCAAATAACTTTGAGTTAAAACTAAATGGTGTTTATACGATAGACGATTCAGATTTTATCTGGACATAAACTGTATTAATCAAAACTTTACTTAAAGGCTCGCTTGAATTTTTCAGCGAGCCTTTTTGTGTTTAAAATCTTAGGGCGCTGCCCTCAGCGCACTTTGATAAAAATAGACAAGACCGAGGCTCAGTGCCTTGCGCCCGCACCAACCTTGTCGATTTTTCCCTGCCGTTTGCACACCCGCTGTTCGCCACGAGGCAAGGGTTATAAAGCGACGCACTTGCGTTGCTTTATAACCCAAAAATAAGCGAGGAAAGACAATGACACAGTTTTACGCACAGCCATACGATATCAGCTCAACAGGGTTCTACTTTGAAAGTATGGAAGAATACGACACTCTATATTCAAAAAATCTTAATGAGTATGGAGAGCAACCAGAGGAATATGAAATCCAGTTTATCGATGGTGAAGAAATCGACTGCAAATTATTTAATGCCCTTGGCGTTCATCAGGGGAATATTCACCACTTCATTGAAAAAATTGAAGAATGGGAAGAGCACCAAAAACACGCCCTTATTATTGCAACAGGTGAATGTGGCTATAACTTTGATATTGATAGCGGTAATCCTGATGACTTCGATATAGAGCTTTACGAGTTGGATAGCCTGAAAGAACTAGCAGAACAATTTATTGAAGAAGGTTTGTTTGGACAAATCCCTGACAATATCCGTTTTTATCTTGATACGGATGCTATCGCCCGTGACCTTGGCATGGATTACAGCGAAACCCGCATTGACGGCACTAATTATATTTACCGTATGGCATAAAGGGGAGGATTTTATAATGACCTATCAAACAGCTTATTTTAAATGGAAGAACATAGACTTTATCTTGGAATATACCCCCGAATATTACATCGGCTCGGATATGTCGCATATTCAAATTCGTTGTAAAGAACCGTTACCAATCACGGAAACAGGCTATAAATCTATTTTTCTTAACAAATCGGAAGTAACAGACATTCAAAATGCAACTGACCTTGTAATGGAGAATTTAGACGAAACAGCCAAGAAAAAAGGCTGGAACGCAAACACACAACTATCATTTTTGTAAAATTGGAGGGTGGCAAAAAAATTTTGCCGCCCGTTGACCATACTGCGTCAGCGGGCGGAACGTTGTTTTAGCAACAACTTTAAAAAGGCATTGTCAATTATTGCCAATATGTTATTTTTATATTATAATTAAATACAGGAGGGCTTTTCTATGCCAACAAGAAATATAAACCTTACAGACCATTATGACGGTTTTGTAGCTGAACAATTAGCTACAGGAAAATTCCAAAACGCAAGTGAAGTTATTCGTACAGCCCTTAGCTTGCTGGAACAGAAAACGGCTGAGGATGAAGCTAAAATTGAAGCCTTGCGTAATGAAGTTATGATCGGTGTTGAGCAGTATGAGCGTGGTGAATATATAAAACTAGATAACGCAGATGATAGGAATAAGTTCTTTGCCGATATTCATGCGGAGATCAAAGCTGAAATAGATGCTGAAAATCATTAAAAATCGCTATGGCATCTAAATATAAAGCAAGAATTACCAAAAAAGCTCGTTCGGATTTAAAGGAAATCCTAAAATACAGCTACCGAAATCATGGCGAAGAAATGGCCTTGGAATATAATAAACTCATTAACAGCTCTATTGAGCTTCTTGAAAAAGACCCTTTTAGACCTGGTAGCAAAGAACGCAATGAGATTGCCTCCACTATGCGTAGCTATCATATGCGATTAGCTAAGGAAGTTGTAAATTCAACGATAAAATCTCCCCGACATATGGTTTTTTATTTCACCGCTGATAAAAATAAACTGATAATTAGCCGTGTATTACATGATGCTCGTGACCACGTAAGAACCATGAAGGAAATAAGGGACGAAGTAATGAAAAAAGCTAAAGCCCCTGAAAGACAAACACCAAAAAAAGAACGGCAGAGTTAGCTTTTAACTATCGGAAAGCCAGATTACTCTGCAATTTTAAAACGTTAAAATTTGCAATCCTGCGACTACCTATCAAAATCCAGCCCGTCACGTTCATGAGAGCGGTCATTTTGGTGTTGCTGGTTTTTTGCTTTTTCCAAAAATTCATCTCGCAAGACTGACAATTCCTTATGACTCATGGTGTGCTGAGGAGTTTTTACATCTGGTTTTCAACATTGCCTTTGGAGAGCGCAATGGTTGCCTCACGCTGCCAATCAGTTTTTTGTCTTCTCACCTCAGTAAGTGATACCGACTCATTACGCTCCAGAAGCGTACGGGATACAATCTTTTGTCCAACCTGTTAGGCGGCTATTTTCTTATTAAGGCGGTAGTCTCCGAAAGGACTTACATGCCCATCAACTTCGAAGAAGACTTTTTTGAAGATTTTTAATCTATCGTCAGGGGAGAGCGTTATGTTGTTATCGTTTTCTACGCCAGCAACGTACACTTTCCAATCTTCTATGTGGATTTTATCCTGATTATCAAATAGTAGTTTTGCAAGCTCTAGCTCTGTGCCAGAGGCTTTCAATAAATCTGCCCATTTTCTAAAGCCAACCATATTCGCCATAACATGCTGAGACTTCATTAGAGTAAAATTTTCTTCGTCTAAATCGTGCTCTAGGATAATTCGATCAACGTCAAAGTATTTTGGGCTGTATTCGTAAAGATAGTCATTGATTGTCTCGTCAAAGACTGGCTCTTTTGTTTTGTAGTCTTTGAATAAATTTTTGGCTTGGAGTTTGAAGTATGCAATAGGGGGCATAATATAATCCTTATTATGTTGACCAAGTTTATTATCCAGATATTTTGCGTTCGTAATCTTTGGTCAGATAATAAGCTCGGTGTAAGGTTATATTATCTACCTGTTGGCCGATGAAATCTTTGCACGAACGAGCAGGCTCACCAACTAGCACAATCTTACGGTAACATGAGAATTTCCTAAGAGCAATAGAAGATTGCTGTTTTCGGCCATGAGCGGACACTTATCATGTTTTGTAAAAACTTACTTCCCCTCAATTATTTTTAAGGCGCAGCATTACGTAGACTATTATAAATACCTACTTATCACTTCCATTTGCATTCTACTAAGCTTGGAAACGTCATCTTTAAAAATAATTCCATTTTCGTCTATATTCACCACGATATCCCCTATCACTTTCGACATTACTGAGGATATCTTCAACAACTTTATCTATAGTTGGTTTTGATCTTGCGGCATAAGTGGATTGATCAATTATGTCGAGCGGCTCAAGCCAACTAGTATCAGTTATCACTTTATGCATTTCTTGAACACGCTTTTCTATGTCAGAAATATCTATACCCAATGAATATATTGTTCCAGTCGTGCCTGAAGCATAGTCGGACATTGCTGTTTCCGTAAAACTTGCCAAAATCATAAAACGATTACATTCAGTTATCTAAATATAAAGTGCCACCAGCTTCCGCTTTGGGTCGAAAGCAGGCACAACTAATCATACTTTCCAGAACACATTATTCTTCTATGTAATAAAAATAAACAAATAGTTTATAAACCACAAGCTGTAATAAGTCAGCGTTTTAATAATTCATAATTTGGTTTCAAAATAGTCCAGAGCCATAGTTATTATTAATATAATCAGCATCCTCACAAATCATAAACTTCGTTTCTAATCTGCAAGGATAATTTGTCTTTGTAAGGCTTAGGGACGTTGCCCCTCAGCGCACTACGATAAAAATAGACAAGGCCGTGTACTCAGGGCTTTGCCCTTGCGTGCCGCACCAACCTTATCGATTTTTCCCTTCCGTTTGCACACCCGTGGAAATATAACCACCTGCACGAAAGTGATTGGTCGTATGAAATTATTGACGGCATGGGGCGCGGCCTGTTTTTTCGTGTTGATGGCAAAATGTTTCGCGTGTCGGGGATGTTTCCACGCAGCAAAACACAGCCATATTATAACGGTGATTATCAAACAATCGGCTAAGCATGAGCAGACAACCGAAAGACATCGCCGCCGATATAAAACGGCACTTATTGCCGCATTATTTGAAAGTTTACGAACAAGCCGTGCAGCGTTATCTAGGGCAGAAAGCAAAAGAGCAAAATCTGGAGTTAATCACCAACGCTTTACACCGCGTTTCTGGCGGTTGGATTAACCACAGCGGACGCGGCGCAAAAACTATTCATTTTGACAATGGCAGTGCGGAAGTCTGGACAAATGAAGATATCAGCTTGAAGTTAAACCGCTTAACAGTTGAGCAGGCTATGCAGATTGTGGGGCTTTTAAATAAAGGTGAGAAAGACCCGTAAAACCGCCGAAAAATCGCGCCGCCTACGCCGAGGGCATAGGCGGCAACATTGCTTATAAGCAATAAACAGGACATTTATAACTCATATTGTACTTTTTATGAGTTATAAATATAAAAAGGCCTTTTTTGATTATCATAAATAACTATACTTTTTCTTTTGTGTGGTGTATAATTACACCAATAAGGGTATTTAACAGGTAAAACCATGACAAGACAAAGCATATCACTGACATCACCAAATGATGAATGGCTTAAAGCACAGCTAGCCAATGAAGAGTATAGCAGTAAAAGTGAAGTCGTAAATGACTTGATCCGCCAAGCTAGAAAACGTGAGGAAGCCGTTAACAATATCCGCAATCAGCTTATAAAAGCAGAAGAAAGTGGTGTGACGCAGGAGGTTGACCCCAAAGCTATGCTCAAGGAATTTAAAGACAGATTGAGTGATAATGGCCAAATATAGGCTAACGCCACAAGCAGAAAGCGATCTGTTCCGTATTTATGAGTATGGTGTATTGAACTTTGGCGCAAATGATGCAGATGATTATTATTGGGCACTTTTTGAACGTTTCGATCACATAGCCGAGCAGCCAAAACTATATCCTGCCGTTGATCATATCAGAGAAGGTTATAGGCGCAGTGTTTATAAAGCCGATAGCATTTATTACCGCATTGCAGATGATGGAATTGTCGAAATCATCACCATTCTTGGACGACAAAATGAAATAGGTGTGTTTGAGGAATTGTTTTAAATATCACTCACTCTGTTATGATGCGTTAAATCTTGGTCTTCATCTGTTTTTTTGAAGGTTTCAAGCGTTTCTTTATTAGGAATGTTAGGTTTAAATGGCAATTCGCCGAACGTAGCAATGTAATGCATAAACATATTTACAGCATCATTTGGTTTTATGTCGATTTGATATAAGCCTTCATAGGCTTTGCGCCTTGCTGCGGCATCCAGTCTAAAAGTCGTTTTTTCTTTTTCCATAGCTAAAACTCCATTTAACACTCTAATTTCATAGGAGTTCTTATATAATGTCAATAAAATCGTGCTACTTATACTTTGGGCATAGGCGGCAACATCAATTATTCAAAAGAAATTGACTGCTTTGTCCATTTTGTCTATAATGGGTGCTATATGGAGGTAATTTTATGGATGATATCACACACATTTCAGCAACCGAAGCTAAACAGTCTTTTGGTGCATTGATTGATAGTGCTCAACACGCACCAGTGATCATTGAGAAGCAAAAACGTGAGATTGCAGCCATTATTTCAATGGCAGATTATGAGCGTCTAACACGTTTAAATCTTGAAGAATTCCAAGAATTCCGTAAGAAAACGGCTCAAAAAGCCCAAGAGCGCTGACTTACCGAAAGTCTCCTTAATGATATGCTAAAAGATGAAAATTAATGCGTTTTGTTTGCGATACTAACGTCATTATAAGTGCTTTGCTGATAGGAACGTCACTTCCTGCAAGAGCCTTGCAGGAAGCTGAAAAAACGGGTTCTGTTCTTTATTCCACGCCTGTTTTAGAAGAAATTTCGACGGTTCTATCGACGGTTCTATCACGGCCTAAATTCTCAAAATATATTGACGAAGACGATATTACGGGGTTTTTAGCGCGTATTCACCGATCATGGCATAAAATAGCCTTTAATTGCGTAATAACCGATTGCAGGGATAGTAAAGACAACAAATTCCTTGAAGTGGCTGTCAGCGGTGGTGCTGATATTATTATCTCAGGCGATCAGGATTTATTGACGCTACACCCTTATCGAAATATCAAAATTCTTACTCCTGCTGATTTTCTGAATAGTAAATAATCACCGCTCCAATTTAAACCACTGATCGGGTTCGGCCTCAAATTCAGGCTCTTGGGTGGTCTCGGCGGTTTTAGCATTTTTCTTATATTCTTCACATAGGCTGATGAACTATGTTTGATTAAGAATGCGGGTGGTTTCTTGATGAATGTCTATTTCTGTTTTGTTTCCTTCAAGCCATCGCCCAGAATGTTGATGTTCTGGTTGTGCGTTCTCGGTTTCATTCTGTTCTTTGCCAAAGCCTAAAAACTGCCCGATGCGTTGGAAGGTAGAAAGGTTTTTTTCTGGTTCGGACGTAGGAGATATCTGTTTTTTGCGCGTATCGGTAAAATCAAGTGTAGAAAGTTTTTCACCTTCTTTGCCAAGGTTTTTTTGCATCCGCGCCAGTGATTTAAAGTCTTTCGTGCTGGTGTAAAGCTTTACATTCTGCTTATGTCGTGACAGCGCCATATAACTGGTGTGACGATCAAAACGCGGCGTTGCCAGAACATGCGCTTCATCGACTGTGACCCCTTGCGCTTTATGCACCGTGCAGGCATAGCCAAGCTGAATATGATTATAATCTTGCGGTGAGAATATTACGTCTTTGCCGTTATCAAGCTGCACATGAAAACGCTCTTTTCCCGCTGCTTTAATTGTCCCGAACGTGCCGTTCATCACGCCAAGATCGGGATCATTCTTGCGGAAGAGAATGCGATCACCTTTGGCAAAGCCTTGGTTTTCTTGTCGTTCGGTGTCGGCTTCTTTGACTGTCACTGTGATATCAACATCACGTTTGGCAACCTTGCCCGTTTTAACCAGTTCAGCTTTTACCATGGCGTTGAGGTCTGACACGTCTTTTCTGGTGTAACAAACCTTTATTTTTCAGGTGATGGGAATTGTTCTATTAAGGATAAAATTTCTTCAACACGCATGCGGATATTTTACGTCCAAGCTTTATAGGCTTTGGAAAACGCCCTGTTTTAACTCCAAAGCCACCAAGTTGATTTGCTTATGGGGATTAATTTTAAGATTTGAGGTAATCTTAAAAAGCCTGTTTCGGGAAGTTGTTTTGTGTTCGACATTATTTTTACTCCGTTATGTGTTTAACAAAATCGGGGTAATCCTAATACGTTTTGTAACTTATTTGTCCGAACTAATTTTGTTCGGGAGGAATTCGGAAGATTATACTTCATTAATTTCTGGCAATAGTTTGAGGGCTTGTTTTAAAAACTTGCGAACAGTATCTTCATCAATAGATATCCCTGAATGTAAAACGATGTCACTTAAAATTTCAGAGGCTTTTATATCTCCATTTAAAACTGAATCGTATCCATAATTGCTTATTGCTAATCCTATAAATAACTTCAAAAGGCTTTGTTTTTCTTTTTTGTGAAAAGGCTTTTCTTTGACTGTGATATTATTATTTTTGTTTCGTTCTAATAATTCACTATATTGTTCAAACCAATATAGTTTATTTTCGTAATATTGTGCGGAGAGTTTTTTATATTCCTTAGGACTACTTCTTTTAAACTTTTCTTCATTAATTATACTTTGAGCAAGAGTTAGTATATCTTCTTGAATTCCAAGATAATCATCATGGTAAAGGCTACCTAAGTTAACATTCCTTTCTTCCAGCCATTTTTCTAAATCATCAATATCAATAAATGTTTCTTCTGTTATAAGTGTTTCATCAAGATTTCGCTTAACTATTATTGTTGGTAGCGTTCCTTTATTAATTGCATTTATTAGAGTATCTAATAACTCCTTTATTTTAGATGATAAATCATGCTCAAGTTCTTTGTTAAATAAATGGTTATCATAATCCTTATCTGCCTCCATTTCTATATAACCCTCGCAATACATACACTTTGCAACTAATTTTGCGGCTTCGGTAATATTCAGAGTACCGATTCCTAAATCGACTAGTATAGTATTACGGTAATATAAACTGTTATAAGTCATTAATTACTCCAAAATTACCCTCAATCACATTTCCACCGCCTGATTTTAAGGCTCTTTCTATATAATCACTCCACCATTGCATCATTTTATGGCGGTCTGGTAGGTACTTTGCAAAGTTGTAGCTTGCTTTTACTTCGTTGCGTTCGGCATGTGATAGCTGAATTTCAATAACATCGGAAGGGAAGCGGTTTTCATGCAAAATAGTTGAGGCAGTAGAACGAAAACCATGCGTTGTTGTGCGTCCTCTGTAACCCATGCGGTAAAGAGCGTATAACAACGTATTTTCACTTATAGGCAACATCGGCTTGTTTTTATTGGGAAATAACAACTCTCTATGTCCTGTTATCGGTTTTAGCTCTTCAATGATAGCTAGGCTTTGTTTTGATAACGGAACTATATGTTCTTCCTTCATTTTCATGCGTTCGGCTGGAATCCGCCATTCTTTTTTATCAAAATCGAACTCTTCCCATCTAGCACCCCTTATTTCAACCGTTCTTACAAAAGTGTTTATCAGAAGTTTAAAAGCAAGCTTAGTTTGCTTGTCGCCTTCGTACTCTCCATCATATGTTTCTAATTTTTGTAAAAATTCGGGAAATTCTTTTTCTTGGAGGCTGTTATAATGCTGTTTCTTTCTGGTTTGTAACGCTCCTTTTAAATCGGCTGATACATCATGTGTTGCCCTGCCAGTTACTATTGCATACCGAAAAATCTGTCCGCTTGTTTGCAAGGCTCTATGTGCTATGTCGATAGCTCCCCTTTTTTCTATTTCTCGGATAGCTGTAAGCAATTCTGGTGCGGTTATTTTGTTTATAGGCTTGTAGCCTATAAATTTGAATAGATTATCTTCTAATCTTTTTAAAACGTGTCTTGCATATCTTTCAGTCCAGCTCGGTTTTTGCTTTTCGTGCCACTCACGAGTAATATTTTCAAAAGAATTTTCAGAATTTATATGTCTGGTTAGTTTTTCAACTTTCTTTTGTTGTGCAGGGTCTATGCCTTCCCTTATTAGTTTTCTGGCTTCATCACGTTTATCACGGGCTTCTTTTAAAGATATTTCAGGATATACACCAAAAGATAAGCGGTTTTCTTTTCCATCAAACCGATATTTCATTCGCCAGTATTTACTACCGTTTGGCATTACTTCAAGATAAAGCCCTTTTTCATCACTCTTTTTATAAGCTTTGTTTTCAGGCTTAAATCCTTTGCAGGCTATATCTGTTAGTGGCATTTGGGGGCATCTCCTACCTCACTTATGCCCCCATTTATGTCCCCACTTGGGGGCATATGTGGTAAGACAATATAAAACTACATAGGACTAAATATAAGCATAATACCTTTGTATATCAAGGAAAATCGGACTTTATAGGACTGTAAAAAACCATGAAATGGTGGAGGGGACAGGATTCGAACCTGTGTACGCTTGCGCGGGCAGATTTACAGTCTGCTGCCATTAACCACTCGGCCACCCCTCCAACGGGATACAAATCAATTTAATATTTGAATTAGAAGACGGAGGAAACATTTAGAAAATATAAATGAACCTAGCATCTGCAATACACAAACTTAAACTATTTGCCGTAAAGGAGCGTCTTTTTATTATATTGGTGTGCATATGTCAATTAATATGATAAAAAAAGCTGCTACGGTGTTCGGTAAATAGAGATTTTTTATAAATTGCACTACAATGGTTCGTGGATGTCATAAACGAATTTATTTTCAGAATGTTTTATATTTTAAGAGAACCTGAAAAAAGTTCAGGTTGATAAAATTTTATACCATAATTTTCCTTTCTTATACCCAAAACCAAATAAAGATGTTAATGATGTAATTCATCATTATTTATAAAAAGATACATATGTCTAAAAACAACAATATCTTACTCTACGGATTGCACGCATGCCGTGCGGCACTTAACAACCCTAAAAGAAAGATAAAGCGGATATTTGCCACTGAAAGAGCCGCAGGGGAAATTCAGTTAAGCCATAAGCACCCTACTCCTAAAATAATCCCTATGCGTGATTTTGATAAAATATTACCCAAAGATGCCGTGCATCAGGGCATTGCAGTTGAAACCGAGAACTTACCTGAATCGGGTATAAAGGATATTATCGATTGTACGATAATAGTCGCACTGGATCAGGTTACCGACCCGCATAATGTGGGGGCGATAATGCGTTCCTGTATAGCATTCGGGGCAGAGGCGGTTTTATTTGCGAAGGATAATGCCCCGTCTTTTTCAGGAGCATTGGCAAAATCCGCATCAGGTACTCTTGAAGAAATCAAATGCTGTAAGGTAACTAACCTTGCAAGAACTCTTGAACAGCTAAAAAAGGAAGGATACTGGATAGCCGGACTGGACGGCAATACCGATACCGATATTGATAAAGCAAACCTTTCGGGCAAAACCGTTCTTGTTATGGGATCGGAAGGAAAAGGCTTACGAAAAATAACACGCAACGCCTGTGATCTGCTTGTAAGATTACCGATAAGTGATAAAGTAGAAAGCCTTAATGTTTCCAATGCGGCAGCTATAGCTTTATATGAAATATCAAGGAAGAACAGATGAGCGAAGACCAGTCGGCACAACTTATACATTCATTATTATTGCTAGTGCTATTAACCTCGGGTTTAATATTCCATTTCAGGAACAGATTGGGAACGGCGGTTAAATATGCCGGAATCTGGATATCGGTGATTTTGGCAATGGTGCTTTTATATAGCTATAAACATGATTTTTCTGATTTTAAGGAAAGGCTGTTATCGTCGCTGTCGCCTTCTACGGTAATAAACAATGATGACGGCTCAATAAGTGTTAAAGCATCTCAAGACGGACATTTTTATATAAATACCGAGATAAACGGACAAAGTGTACGGTTTATGGTGGATACGGGTGCAAGTGATATCGTCATTAATAAACGAACTGCTGAAAAAATCGGGATAGATCTAAATAGCCTTCAATATATTAATACATATTATACCGCTAACGGAAAGGTAAGAGGCGCACCTGTCAGGCTGGAAAATATCAAGGTCGGAAATTATACCATAAATGACATTCGTGCATCGGTGAATGAAGCTGACATGAATAAATCGTTACTGGGTATGAGCTTTTTAAATAAGCTGAACGGTTATGAGGTAAAAAACGATACGTTAACTCTTTGGCCTTGATTTAAATTTTTTTTTGCTGCTCGGTAATCTTATCAAACTCTTTCAATAGCTTTTGGGCTATATCATCTTCAACACCTGTAATTTTTCTTTCCGCAATAATTTCCATACATTTGGTATAGCTTTCCAATAATAAATATATCCTATCATCGAATGTTTTTATATTGGGTATGAAAAGATAAAGTGACGTAGCGAATTTCTCGGCAAGGTCGTAACCGAAAATTCCGGCACTGCTCTTTATTGACAAAGCGGTATGTTGTATATCCTTCAGGCATTGTGTTTTTTCGTCTTTGGACTCCGCATATTTAAGCTCTTCATACGCACCCCTTAAGTAAAACATATAATGGTCTAACAGGGAGTCATACGCACCCCTTAAATAATCAACATTTTCTTTAATTTTTATTTCTGCCTCAGTCATGATATTTTCATTCAATATCTTATCTAAGGGCATGAGATTACCTATCTCATTTTTCAGGGAACGATCCGCCTTGATTATAGTAACCTTTTCTTCTTCTTCAGGTTTGTTATTATCTTCTTTATCAGACATGCTTTACTAACTATCCTTTTTCCTTCTATCTATTTTTACAGGCATCTTGCCCCTTCTTCTGTCTGGGCCGACAAAGTTCCTTGAAATTATAAAATTTCTCGGATGCTCAACAACTTCAATAAGCTTCTCCCTTAGTTTTTTTACCGAGAACGGTTTTAGCAGAAACTCGGTTATTCCGCTATCTCTTGCATGCTTTACCTCTTCTATAGTTCCTTTTCCCGTCAATAATATTATAGGAGTAAACCTGTTTTTAGCTTTATCATCACGGCGTATTTCTTTAACCAGATTGCAACCGTCTACATGTCCTATTTTCCAGTCCAGTATTATAAGGTCATATTTTGTTTCTAAAACTTCCTTTTTAGTTGATTCACCGTTACATGCACACATGATTCTCTTTACGCCGAATACCTTTAAAGTATCGTTCACCAGCTTGACGGTAAGCTTATCATCGTCAGCCACCAGAACTTTTATACTGCCTAAAAAATTTGTCGAATCATAAACTTCTTTTTTCATAATACCTACTTTTCTTCATATTCAATAGGGTTACCTTCTTTATCCCTTGCACCGGATGTTTTTTCTTCAGGATCTTTACGTTTCAACTGAATAAATGAATTAAGCCCCTGATCTAAAGGTCCTAAAATTACATCATCGGGTGCGGGTTGTTTACTATACGCAACAATTGATTTCCTCAGTAGCGTAATAGAAATTCTTGAGTTTGCCGGATTGTCCAAACCGTCATTATTTACAGGCTCATTATCCGCCTTTCCTATTATCCTGACTATCTGGTTAGACGGCAAGCCTGATTCTTCCAGATATCGCCTTGCAGCATTTGCCCTGTCGGCAGAAAGCTCCCATCCTGTATAACCTTCATTTTTTGGTACGAATTCAGGATTAGTATGACCTACTATCTGAACATAGTTAGGTATATGTTTTACGATACCTGCTATTTTCTTCAATATCTGTTTTGTATGCGGCATAAGCTCTGCGGTATCACCTTTGAACATAGGTCTGTTCTTTCTATCTGTTATATTGATGTTAAGACCGTCTATTGTCTGTTCTATCATTATTGAATCGTTATATTTTCCAAGCCCGTCATTTTGTATTATCGCATCATTGACTTCCCTTTGCATAGTATCAAAACTTACATCGGGATTTTCGTCGGCTTTATTATTATCTTCGGGTAATTTTATTATAGGCCCTGATGGCGGCGCGCCGAATATAAGCCCTAAACTTGCCCAGTCACCGGTACTCCAGCCTTCGGTATTGGGTGATTTTCCTCCTGCAAAACCGATGCCCATTTTTCCCTGCAGTCCAAGTGTAGGGCTAAAATAATCCGCAAGCCCCTCAAGCTGTTCAACAGGCGTTGCGGTCAATAACCACAACAACAAAAAGAATGCCATCATCGCCGTTACAAAGTCTGCATATGCAACTTTCCACGCACCGCCATGATGCCCATGCCCTCCTTTTTTAATTTTCTTTATGATTATTGTCTGTTCTTTTGCCATTAACTGCTCCCGTTTATAAGTGCGTCAATTTCGGCAAAGCTCGGCTTTAAGTGACCGGGAACGAATTTTCTGGCTACCTCTACCGTTATAACGGGAGCGTTTCCCTGTACATGGGATATCATAGCAGCTTTCATTACCTCAAAATATTCTGTTTCAGAATCTGCGAATTTTGAAAGCAACGCTGCCATCGGTGCAAAGAATCCGTATGACACCAATACCCCGAAGAAAGTTCCCACTAATGCCGCACCAATTAAACCTCCTAAAATTTCAGGCGGCTCGGTTATACTTCCCATTGTCATAATAACGCCGAGTACCGCCGCAACAATACCCAGTGCAGGCATTGCATCTGCCATTGTATTTAGCGACATGCTCGGCATAGCCGTTTCGTGATGATGTTTTTCAATCTCTTTGTCCATCAAATCCTCAAGCTGGTAATGGTTGTCCATACCCATAGTTACCATACGCATATAGTCGCAGAAAAAATCAACAGAATGGTGGTTTTTCAGGAATTTGGGGTAAGCCGTAAATAATTCGCTACTTTCAGGATTATCAAGTGCTTCCTCTACGGAAAGCATACCTTTTGTTTTCATCAATTTACATATATTGAATAAGAACATTAACAACTGGATATAGTCGTCCTTTTTATAAGGAGTGCCTTTAAAAAGGTTTTTTAATGTCTTAAGGGTCTTTTTTATAATAAATCCGGGATTTCCAAGTACAAAAGAACCGATAGCAGCACCGAGGATTATTACAAATTCACTTGGTTGCCACAAAATAGCAAAATTTCCGTGGTGCATCGAATAACCGACTGCAACAGAACCGAAAACAACTATAGTACCTATTAGAAATAACATATTAAATAATCATTTTATCTAAATAACATTGAAATTATTATAAGCACGGCTATATTAGCCGGTAATTTACTAATCTCAGTCAATCCTAAGTTAATAAAGTAAAGATTTAGTTAACAATCAATTGAAAGTTCTATTAACCATATATTTTATAACTAAAAAACAGATATTTTAATGAATTTTGATAGTTTTGATTTCAGGAATTGCATGGGGCGTTTTGCAACGGGTGTAACCGTTGTAACCACAAAACTAAATAACGACCTGCCATGCGGTATGACCGTTAACTCGTTTACTTCCCTGTCGCTTGAACCGCCGCTTGTTCTTTTTAACGTTGATAAAAATGCACATAATCATGATAATTTCACGGGCTGCACTAAATTCACGGTAAATATATTATCCGAAAAACAATCCGATATATCACAAAAATTTGCCTGCCCCTCCACTATAAAGTGGCAGGAGGTCGATTATACCGATTATAGTAACGATACTCCTAAAATAACAGGCTGTATTGCATATATAGCCTGTGATACCGAGCAGATATATACAGGTGGCGACCATTCTATTATTATCGGACGTGTAACGGATATGGATATTGAATCGACAGAAAATCCGCTTATATATTTTAAAGGAAAATACTCTAAAATAGGTAATAAATTATGAAAATAGGAATTGTCGGCTGTACAGGACGTATGGGCAAAGCCCTGATTGAAGAGATATATTTAAACGGTAACTGCAAGCTGTCTGCCGGTGCGGTACGCCCCGAAAGTGATTTTGTGGGTATGGATATAGGTACGCTGGCAGGAATTGACGCTGTAGGCATTAACGCCTGCGGCACTTTGGAAGGTCTGTTTGAAAATAGTGATGCGGTAATTGACTTTTCAAAACCTTCCGTAGCATTACGATGTGCAAAGATTGCCTCCGAACAAGGCAAGATACTGGTTAGCGGCACTACGGGCTTTTCAGATTATGAGCTAACAAAGCTGAAAGAACATTCAAAAAATGCCGCTATTATATGGTCCGGCAATATGAGCATGGGTATCAATATATTATCTTCGGTCATTGAGCAGGTTGCGTCTATTTTAGATGAAAGTTTTGATATTGAAGTTATTGAAATGCACCATTGCCATAAGGTTGACGCTCCTTCCGGGACGGCTTTATTACTTGGGGAAGCCGCCGCAAGGGGACGCAAAGTGGCATTAGATGACGTTGCCTGTAAGTCGCGTGACGGCATTATCGGCTCCAGAAAACGTGGGGAAATAGGCTTTTCTACCATACGTGGCGGTGATGTTGTCGGGGAACATACCGTAATGTTTGCCGGTGACGGTGAAAGGATTGAGTTTACACATAAAGCTTCCAGCCGCAAGATATTTGCTAAAGGAGCCGTGAAGGCGGCATTATGGGCAAAGAACAGACAACAGGGTTTTTATTCAATGAAAGATGTTTTGATGGGAAAGTAGTTTTTACTTTCGTAATAAAAATATGTGTCATGCTGAATTTATTTCAGCATCTACTATACTTTACAATAGAACCTGAAACAAGTTCAGGTTGACAAAACCAATTATGGGGCATTGCATTTACTTTTGTATTCTTAAAAAGGTAGACTTACCTTATATCGAAGAACATTATACAAACATTATCTTCCGTTGTCTTCACATAATCCCTGTTACCGTCATCAACATCGTCATTAAGACAGCCGTTTTGCCATGATGATCCGTTATGATAGTCCCTGCTTTGCGTTTTACCGTCATCAGGGTCACCGTCGTCCGTTTTATTATCAATATAATATGCTTCCGGTGGTGATAATAACTTACCTCTTGGCCAAGATGCCGAATCAAAACCGCCTACAGATATATTCGTACCGTTAACTTGATGAACATTATCCATATTTGCATTATCCTGATTAAGGCTTTTGATACTATACCCTCCACCGGTTCTTGATGTACCGAGAGTGTTCTCAAAAGGAATATGGGTAGTTCCGGTTCCTGTTCCGGTGAATTCACCGTCTATTATGCCTGACAAATTAAGATGCTGCCATGCACGCAGACTTTCACTATCGTCACCGCTACCTATATCAATATCACCGTCGCCATTACCGTTACACTGAACTGCCGTACCGCAAACCCCGTTAGCACCATCGTCCCAGTAATCATGTGCGTCGGACATATCTCCCGGAAGGTCTTCATATTTATCATCAAATGCTTCTACAGCTATTTTTAACTGTTCGACCTGACTAATTATCGACCTTAACTCGGCAGTTTTCTGAATCGTAACACCGGCGGTTACTATACCTACAAGTATTCCGATAACCACAAGCACTATAGAAAGTTCAACGAGGCTAAAACCTTTCGGGTAATTCATAACTTTGCCATTATTTGTATCCATCGGGTTATTATAGCACAAAAGAAGTAAAAACTAAAACTATATCAAGTTTTATGCTTTCCGCCTCAAGAAAGCAGGAATATCCATCAAATCCTCATCTTCTTTTTTACTATCACCCTCGGAGCTTTCCTCATTTTCATCGACAGGCTCTAAAACGCTTTCAGCATTATTAGAAGTTCCCCTTGTCCCCCTTGCAGCATTTGCCATTCTTTGGAACAAACCGCCCGAACGTGCTTGAACAGGCTCATAGATATCCTTGCTTACCTCATCTTCTTCCTGCTCAACCTCAATATATGCGGTTTCACTATCGCCGCTTGAGTAGCTTTCAGGCTCTACCGGAGAAGGAGGAACGAAGAAGTCACCATCATCAGAGATATCGTTAGCAATCTCAATTTTAGTCCTTTTTTCTTCACTTAGTGATTCCTGCTTGTCAAAAAATCTTTTTTCCTCTTCCGACAATTCTTCTTTATAAGATTCCTGCAACATATCGCTTTGCTCGGAGTCGCAAGCTTTTTCATCATGTTTATTATTATGTTTTTCAACAATCTCATCAACTTTAGCCTGTACGGCTATACTTTTCTCCGAGATATCTTTTTGAACTGGTTTTTGTACAAAATAGCTCTTTGTTTCGGTTACAGGCTTATAGTCAATTCCCGTAGCTACGACAGAAACCCTTATTTTTCCCTGCAATTCATCATTAAATGTAGAACCGAATATGATGTTGGCACTTTCATCAACCTCTTCGCGGATACGGTTAGCAGCAACATCTACCTCGAACAACGTCATATCCGAACCGCCCGTGATGTTTATCAGCACGCCTCTGGCACCTTTCATTGATACATTATCAAGAAGAGGGTTTGAAATAGCTGCCTCTGCGGCATCCTGCGCACGGCTTTCACCTTCGGCTTCACCCGTTCCCATCATAGCTTTGCCCATTTCGCTCATAACAGCCTTAACATCGGCAAAATCAAGATTTATCAAACCGGGCATAACCATAAGGTCGGTAACACCTCTTACTCCCCTATGCAGGACATTATCGGCAAGTTTGAAGGCATCTGCAAATGTTGTCTTCTCATTTGCAAGCCTGAATAAGTTCTGGTTAGGAATAACTATTAACGTATCTACATTCCTTTGCATTTCCTCAAGACCTGCTTCAGCAAGTTTCATGCGACGAGGTCCTTCAAAATGGAAAGGCTTGGTAACCACGCCTACAGTAAGGATACCTTTTTCCCTTGCCGTACGGGCAATTACAGGAGCAGCTCCCGTACCTGTACCGCCACCCATTCCTGCAGTAATAAACACCATGTTGCAACTGCTTAAATGTTCTTTTATTTCCTCTATAGCCTCTTCGGCAGCCGCAGCCCCCACTTCAGGCATGGCTCCGGCTCCAAGACCTTGCGTAGTTATCTGACCAAGCTGTATTCTTTTTTCCGTAGCGGAATTTTCCAAAGCCTGTGCGTCAGTATTTGCAACTACGAAATTCACCCCTTCCAGATTTTCTTTTATCATATTATTGGTAGCATTACCGCCTGCACCGCCAACGCCGAAAACTGTAATTTCCGGTTTCATAACTGTGTTTTCCGGAAGATGTATGTTAAGTGCCATTTTATACTCCTTCAAGTTAGGTAATCACCTGTACGCAAAAACCATAAATAATTTTATACACTCACACTTATTTAAAGCATTATTTTGTTAAATTTACAATATTTATTTTCATTAAAATAGTGTCATAACAACATGTAGTATAGCATTTCATATTTAATTTCAATAAGCAATTTACAAATAAGTTAACCATTTACTATGAAATTAATTATATATTAACACTTATGCGTTATTATTTCCATTACACCAAAAGGTTGAAAAAACATATTTTGCGGTATTTATAATGAAACAGGAAAATGATTATCTTAACAGCAAGTTAGAGTCTTCAAAACAGACTCTAATAGCCTTGAAGGAATGGTTAAGTATTTCCGAATCGCAAATGTGTTCAACCGAGGTATTATCCGAACAGCTTCCTAAAATAAACAGCCTTTTAGAATCAAGCATGAACGATATCAGCGAGCATTTTAATAAGATAACAATGAATAGCTCGGATATTGAAAAAGAGATACGTTACATAGATCAGGCTATTGATATTATCAAGATAGGGAAAAAAGAGATAGAGATAACCGACCATCTTTCAGCTCTTGCTGCAAAGACATCGGACGCAAATACGGCAGAAGCTTTAAGGAATCTTTCACAGGAAATACAAAAACAGGAAAAAGACTTACATAACGAGTTGAAAAAAGCCACCGACAATATCAAAGAAAATAGTAACGAAATATCAAAAATAGTTGTGGGTATGCAGTTTCAGGACAGGGTTTCACAAAATATACTTATCACGATAAATATAATGAAAACTATCGTTGAGTATTTGGAAAAGGAAATTTCAAAATCATTGCCTAACCTGCAAAAAGACGAACGCAGAAAGCTTCTTGACAAAGAGTTCGCCAAAGAGATACTTACACAGTTCCGACTTGGGGAGCTTCAGGTATCTTTTGTAAATCACCTTATTGAACACGGCTATATAAAGGATGCTGAAGAAATAGGCTTTCATCTTGAGGATCATAAAAAGAACGATGACGAAGATGATATAGAGTTGTTTTAGAATATACCTTAATAATTTGAATCACCCGAACCTATATGAAATATTAAATTACAGGAAACACCCTCATTAGTCATATTATATATTATATCGGGAGCAGCACCCGTAGTGCAGTTCCCTACATTTGAAGAGCCGTTACCCGCCATTACGAAACCGAAATCCGGAGTTCCGTCATCCATTTTTGAATCAATATAATATGCATCTGCGGGATTAACCACGGAAGTGTTCAAATCGTTCCTTGATCCATGGGTTTTCCCGAACATTATAAAGTTCCCTGCAAATTTTCTTCCCAAGGCATCTTCATAACCGCCGACACCCCATGAAGTCATGGCAGCATAATATCTCATTGAAAATCCCGCCCCTTCATAATCACCTGACCGAGGACAATTAACACCTATCTCAGCCTCCGTACCGCCACCGCTGTAATGACCGGATATCATTCTCGCCAGTGCAAGCTGATCCCATGATGTAAAAGGCTCCTTATTATCACTGGCAGCACTACCGCTTAACCTTCCGTCGCCGTTACCGTTGCATGTTCCGGGATTATCAACACGATTAGCATTACCGCAATCACCTGCATCACCGAAATAATCGACGGCATTGGTCATGTCGCCCGGAAGGGCGTTATATGTTTCTTTAAAACTGTCAACGGCAACTTTATATTTTTGAACCTCGGTTATTACTCCCCTTAATTTTGCGGTTTGTAGCATATCGCTACCTCCTACGACCACGGCAACGAGTATGCCCATAATAACCAGCACTATCGACAGCTCTATCAGAGTGAAGCCTCTATCGGAACAGTTTTTTTTATCAGGAATACTCAATTGAGTTCTCTCCTTTTATAAATTAACCGGTAGCTTTTTTATTATAAGGAATATCAAACTCTTCTAGTTTACGGTATAATGTAGAGCGTCCGATACCTAGCTTTTTTGCTACTTTGGACATATGTCCTTTATAATAGTCTAATGCCGACATTATAACGTCCCTTTCTATCTCGCTTAAAGTTCTGTAGTCCTCATTATTCTCATTCATAAGAATGCTGTTTGCACTTATATCACCGTTTGAATCATCGAACAAAAAGCCTTCTTCATCTTCACCGTTATTTACGGCACTGACGATTTGAGGAAAGTCCCCCGCTTGCAGTTCGTCACCTTCGGCAAGAACTACGGCACGGAATACGGCATTTTTAAGTTGCCTTATGTTACCCGGCCATGAGTATTGTGTAAGCAGCTCCTCGGCTTCTTTTGATACCTTAGAAACTTTCTTACCCTCTGCTGCGGCAAATGAGTTAACGAAATTATTTACCAGAAGCATAAGATCGCCTTTCCTTTGACGAAGCGACGGTGTGTGAATAGGGAAAACACTTAACCTATAAAACAGGTCTTCACGGAATTTGTTGTTTTTTACCTCTTCGGCTAAATTACGGTTAGTTGCCGAGATAACCCTTACATCTACTTTCATTGATTGTTTTGAACCCACAGGATCAATCTCACCGTCTTGCAAAACCCTTAGTAATTTAACCTGTATATCGACAGGTAACTCGCCTACCTCATCAAGAAACAAAGTTCCGCCGTCAGCTTCCCTGAATTTACCGAAAGTTTTATAAACCGCACCGGTAAAAGCACCTTTTTCGTGTCCGAACAATATACTTTCAACCAGATTTTCAGGAATCGCTCCGCAATTCACGGCAATAAACGGCTTCTCCGCTCTATTACCGCATGAGTGTATTGCTCTTGCCATCAGTTCTTTACCTGTTCCGCTTTCACCTTCGAGAAGAACCGGTATATCGGATTTAGCCACTTTCTTACCGAAATCTATCATTTCCTTAATCAAAGGGCTATTACCTATAATAGCATTAAAGCTAGCTCCCCTACCTCCGGATTCTTTCATTATCGACATTTCACTGTTTAAAAGGTGACGTCTTAATGCTCCGTCAATACTTCTTTTTAATTTTTCAGGAGGATCCATTTTCTGCACAAAGTCAACCGCACCGGCTTTCATTGCATCAACTGCCAAATCAAGATCGTCATATCCGGTTCTTACAATTACCGGTAAATTCGGTTTTACGGGTTTAATAGCGTTAAGAACCTGTATCCCGTCAATTCCCGGTAGTCCTATATCCAAAAGGACAAGGTCTATACCCGATGCGTCTTTTGAAGTTAAAAGATCAATCGCATCTTGACCGTTTTCGACCAGTTGTGTTCTGTAATGCATTTTATCATGTATAACTTGTTCAACCACATGAGCCTGTGCGACATCATCGTCAACAAGTAGTATATTATAGGACATGCTTGTAACCCCCAATTATATATATCTTCACTAATTATACCTAAAGTTCGTTTTGTTATTAATTTCACGCCCTAAATGTAACGTTAACTATATAATAATAATACAAAAACGTTAACACTTCCTTAACAAACAACCTTAAAACGTATCTAATTGACACTAATTACTACTTAAAGTAAGTTTTTTTGTGTTTTTGATACAGTTTTCACGAAGATTTTTTAATTTTAAGATTTTTTAATTGAAAAACATGAGTGAATAAAAACCAATGATAATAATCCCCCTGCAACCCACCAGTTCTGCCATATGCCGTAGCCGGTTTCGCCTATGGCAAAATATGCGGCGAACAGACCGAAAAACATGGAGGCAGGAAAATTTTCATATAATCTTCTGATAACTTTCTTTTTTCCGCTATGAACCAATTCACTCTTGCAATGAGTATTAATGATTGAATATTTCAGGTTACTTATGGCATATATTTGCGATACCAAAAATGCTATAAAAACTGCTAATCCAAAAAATCCGAGTTCCAGCCATACCTGAAGGACATTATTATGCGGGTGCAACGGCAACGGGTGTCTTCCGCCCAATACATATTCTTCCCGAGTAATAGGAATTGAGCGTGCAGAATTAAGCCCCCAGCCCAGTACGGGCTTTTCCATAGCCCTTTTTGCCGTGTAATCCCAGATATAAAGCCTGTACTCTGTCGCAGAATTAGGCATTTCAGGTATATTATCGAACATTACTTGCGGATTCATTTTATGGCTTAATGCCGCAACTGCAATAACCGCCAAGACCGCTAACACCATCATCGCTTTTAACGCTTTTTTACCGAAAACCGATATCAACGGGAAAACCGCCAGACCTACAATAAGTGCCATTGATGAAGATTGGCTTTCAAGACGTAAAACCGTAAATATCGTAAAAACGGTAAGTAATACGGCAAATAGCAGCTTACTCCTTACTATAAGCCAACTAATCGCACACCAGAAGATTATTACAAGATATGAAGCACCCCTGTTTAGGTCGGTAAGTTCGTATTTATATTCTTTAGCTTTAAAAGATTGAAAGAACTTACTTAAAGAGCCGTCAGAAATAATTTCAATATTCGCAGCCACTAACGCTATAAAAAAAGCTACCGCTAAAGTTTTGCATAAAATTTGCTTATTTTTGATATCTGCTTGTTTTATAAATTCAAGCAATGCAACCAGCCCTACAGACAATAACAATAACCTATACCACATACTAAAACTCTGTTCAGGGTCTATTGACCAAAGCACACTTAAAATACCAAATACAAAAAATACGGCTATAACCTTATATACATGTGAATTTAAAATATCCTTCCAAACATATCTTCTATAGGTGATTGCCGATATTGCAGGGAATAATCCTGCCAGAACAAAACAAACGGCAAGTGATAGAGGAGCAAACAGGCTTAGCAACGGCGAGGTCGCCGCTACAAAATATAACATCGCCCAAGATGATTTATCTAAAATTGATAGCGTTTTATTGCTTTTCATCAAAAAAATACCTTTAACTTATCTTTATGCAAAACTATATACACTATAAATAATGGACAATTTCAAGGTAAATAGTATATTGAATAAACTATAGGAACCTCTGCAAAAGGGTGTAAAGTTCAAATTTGAGTTCTTTTTATCCCCTCTCCCGTTTACGGGGGAGGGTTAGGGAGGGGTCGACACTCGCAAATATAAAAAACACTTGCGAGTTTCCACCCCTCACAAAAACACTTACGTGTTTTTAACTCTCCCTCTTTTTAACTCTCCCTCAAGGGGAGAGTAGTTTTTTGACTTTTGCACCGGTTTCTATACTATAAAATAAAAAAGGTTATTCGCAACTTGTTAGACAAAAAAGAATCTAAACAAAAACACATTCCTTTTGCCCTTCCCGATATCGGCGAGGAGGAAATTGAGCTTGTCAATAATTGTATGCGTTCAGGTTGGATGACAACAGGACCTAACTCTAAACAATTTGAATCAGACTTTGCAGATTATATAGGATCAGGCGTACATACCGTTTGCGTAAACTCCGCCACCTCAGGTTTACTGCTGGCATTAGAAGCCGTAGGAGTTAAAAAAGGCGATGACGTTATAACCACCCCTTATACATTCAGTGCTACCGCTATGGTGTGCGTCCATTTGGGAGCTACTCCCGTTTTAGTCGATGTTGATGAAGACAGCTATAATATCGACCCGTTAAAAATAGAAGCTGCTATCACAAAGAAAACTAAAGCAATTATCCCCGTACATTTTGCAGGACTGGCCTGCAATATGGAAGCTATAATAAAAATAGCCCGCAAGCATGGTTTAAAAATAATTGAAGATGCGGCCCATGCCCTTCCCTGCACTTTCAACGGTCAGCTAATCGGCTCTTTGGATACCGATGCCACCATATATAGTTTTTATGCCACCAAAACCATTACTACGGGCGAAGGCGGCATGATAGTAACTAAGAATGAGGATATTGCAAAAAGATGCCGTACTATGCGTCTGCATGGTATTTCACGTGACGTATTTGACCGCTATACCTCCGATAAGCCCAACTGGTATTATGAGATAGTTGCACCGGGTTATAAAGTAAACATGACAGATATCGCAGCCTCTATAGGTATTGCACAGCTAAAAAAAGCCGATAGGTTCCAACAAAGAAGGCAATATATAAAAGAAAAATATTTTGAAGCATTTAAGAATTTACCGATAAAATTACCCGAAGATACGAAAAACGGCGACATACATTCATGGCATTTATTTGTTATACGCATGAATGAAGAAGCTCCTATAGGCAGAGATGAGTTTATACAAAAAATGGCGGCAGATTATCAGATCGGTTGCAGCGTTCATTTTATTCCGCTGCATTTTCACCCATACTGGCAGGAAAAATTAAACCTTGATGAAGACAGCTTCCCTATCGCAAAAAAAATATTTGCAAGGTCTGTAAGCCTGCCTATATATACAAAAATGACCGATGAGGAAATAGCAAGGGTGATAGAGGCAACTAAGAAGCTTTTAGCATAATTGTCAAAAAGTTTTCCTAAACTTTTTGAATGTGGATTCCACTATAATTTTGTCTTCCTAACAAAATTCGTGGAATGACAAACATATGTAAACAAAAAATTATTAATGCAAAAATGAAAAGACTATTCGACCTTATCGCATCTTTTATAGGACTTATAATATTAAGCCCCGTATTTATAATTATTGCCGTATTAATAAAGACGGATTCCAAGGGGGAAGTGTTTTTTCGTCAGGTACGTGTCGGCAGGGGTGAAAAACCGTTTAGAATATTCAAGTTCCGTACTATGTCAGTTCATCAGAAAAAAGGCTCACTACAAATAACGACAGGAGGTGATAGCCGCATTACAAAGGTAGGGGCTTTTTTACGCAAATATAAAATTGATGAACTTCCGCAACTAATCAACGTCTTAAAGGGCGAGATGAGCCTTGTGGGTCCTCGCCCCGAAGTGCCTAAATATGTTAAGCATTACTCATCTGAAAACCGTAATATTATTTTCTCGGTACGACCGGGCATAACCGACCTTGCCTCAATTGAATATAAAAATGAAAACGATATTTTAGCCGGTGAATCCGCCCCTGAAAAAGCATATATAGAAAAAATATTACCCGAAAAATTGAAATATTGCCGTGAATATGTTGAAAAGCAATCATTTATGTATGATATAAAAATTATATTCAAAACTTTAAAGGCGGTTGTTTGTTAATGCCCCCTAAAATCACAATATTAATGAGTGTTTATAACGGTCTTCCATATTTGGAAGATGCTTTGAACAGTATCTTGAACCAAACTTTCAAAGACTTTGAGTTCCTGATTATCGATGATTGCTCAAGTGATGCTTCTGCGGAAATCTTGGAAGCATATGCAAAAAAAGATAGTCGCATCAAGCTGATTAAAAACACTGAAAATAAAGGCTTAGGTGCAAATTTAAAAAAAGGGGTTAAGCTGGCTAAAGGGGATTATATCGCCCGTATGGATTCTGACGATATAGCCTTTCTCCACCGTCTGCAAACACAATATGACTTTGCAATTGCCAATCCCGATATAGATATAATAGGAAGTTTTGCCACCGACATAAATGCACAGGGCAATGATATAGGCATACGCAAAATGCCCGTATCGCATGAAGAAATCGTAAAATATATATGGACATGCCCCATAATCCACCCTACGGCTTTTATGAAAAAAGATTCCCTGTTAAAAGCAGGTTCATACGGCAGTGAAAAAAGGCGGCAGGATTATGCCTTATGGTTTAGATGCACCAAGCACGGTTTAAAGTTCGCAAATATTCCCGAACCTTTGTTAAAATACCGTTTTGCCGATGAGTATTTCAAAAAGAACAATCTTCCGGCACTTATTACACAAGTGAAAATAGGTTGGAGGGGCTGCACGCAGGTAAAAGCACCTCCTATTGCTTATATCGGGGTAGCCGTTCCGCTTGTAAAAGGTATATTGCCAAAACCTATTAAAAGGTGTATGACAAGGATATTGAAAAAAGTTGATCCAAGAAACTCCGGTTAATAATACTATGCAAAGAACAACTATAGAGAAATTCAGAAGTAATTTACCCGGTTCATTATTTTTTTTCCTGACCGGAATATATAGAATGCCCAGACAACTCCTAACAGTCGATATAACAAGATTTTTTATCTGTTATTTTAGGAAATTATTTTTTATCAACATAATGAGAAATACCCGAAGCCTTGAAAATTTGGACGAAGGTGTCGGTAAAAATACGATAATGCATAATCTTAAAGGTCAGAAAGATGTAGCTGTAAACCGTTCTCACTTACTTATCAGACCTGTGATTGCAATTGATAAGGTTATCAAGAATATCGACAATTGTAAGGTACTTACCGTAGGTCCCCGCACCGAGGGAGAATTGTTTAATTTAATGGGTTACGGCTTTAAATCAAAAAATATCCGAGGTCTGGATCTAATTTCATATTCACCTAAAGTTGATTTGGGCGACATGCATAATATGCCTTATGAAGCTAATAGCTTTGATGTTATTTTCTTAGGATGGGTAATGGCATATAGTAATGACAGAGTAAAAGCCGCAAAAGAAATAATGCGTGTAGCAAAGTCCGGAGCTATAATTGCAGTCGGTGCTTCATATGACCCTAAAACCGATGAAGAGATACAAGCACAGATGGGATATCTGACAGGAACTGACGATAAGTTCAGAAATGCCAAACATATGATGGAACCATTTGGTGATAACATAAAGCATGTATATTTTTGTCAGGACGTTGAAGACCAAAAGCAGTTTTGTGATATGATTACAGTATTTTCTATAAAATAAAACAGGTACGAACCTATGCAACAACGTTCTTTTATAAGAAGACTACCGGGCAAGATTGTAACCCCTATAAACCGCAAAATAGGTCAAAAAGTGTATGGCAATATAGCAAATTTGAGTGACAATTTAATTGGCAGTCACCGTTGGAACAATAATAAAAAAGCATGTAATGCGAACATAAGTCAATCTGAAGAGGCAAAACAACTCGTTAATGATGGATGCGGAATATATCCGTACGGTTTTAAAAAAGAAATAATTGACGAAATATACGCTGAATATAATAAAGTCATACACGCCCCTAAACATAGTGAGTTTAGCAATCAGTATGCCCAAATTGTTCCGGAAGAAGATGGAACATATCGTTCACGTATAATAAACGCACTAGAATCGGTTCCTAGCGGTTATAAGCTTTTCACTGATGAATTCATCGGCTTTGTAGAGCAATATTACCAATCACATTTCCGTCTTCATTCTTGTGAAATGTGGCAAACACGTCATATATCGCAAGAACATCTTGATGAGATATACCCGCTACAACCATACTCAATTCTTTGGCATGTTGACGGACACCCTACCGATACATTGAAATTCTTTCTTGTACTATCAGATGTTACCGATGATCATGGACCACTTCATTTCCTTAATAAAGAACGCACATCAGAAATTCTTAAAAAAGGATATCGGGACAGATTTAATTATAATATGCCTTGTTCCGAACTTGAGGATAGTAGGTATTTAAACAAACTTACCGGAAAATCAGGTACGGCAGGCTTCGTAAATGTCACTCAATGTCTGCATAGAGCGGGTGTTCCGATCAAAGGGAATTATAGGGACATTCTGGAATTCAGGTTGGAATCATCAGATACTCCTTTCAAAATACCCGGCTAGGCTAGGATAAAGGATTAATGAAGAAACAAAGCACCTTATCAAAAACATTAGATGTTTTTTCTTCAAAGGAAAAATTCGGGTTATTTTTATTATTCCTATCCATGGTTATAGCTGCCATACTGGAAATGGCAGGTGTCGGGCTGATAATGCCTTTCATTGCGTTGCTTGATAAACCTGAAATTGTTCATAACAACGAATTTGCCGCTCGAATATATGCCATGTCGGGAGCCGAATCATATAAACAGTTCATGTTGATATGCAGCGGTGGTTTAATTTTATTTTATCTGGCTAAAAATATATTCTTAGGCTTTATAATTTACCGGCAAAGTGTATTCTTAGCTAAATCCGAGGCAAATGTAGGGGTAAACCTACTCAAAAAATACCTCTCAATGCCATATTTACGCTATGTAGAACGCAATACCGCCGAATTGGTAAATAACATAACCATAGAGTCAACATTGCTGTTTGCAGGGCTTATAAAGCCTATATTCTTCATATTATCCGATGCTTTGGTAACTATATGCATCATGGCATTGCTGCTATATATTGCCCCTTTAGCAACCCTTTGTGCCGTCGGCGTAATTTTACTTTCGGCAAGCATATTCTATATTATTTTAAGAAATCCTTTAAAGAGCTTAGGCGAATCACGCCGGTATCACCGCCAAAAGATGATACAGTGGGTAACCCAAAGCCTAGGCAGCATGAAGGAAATAACCGTTTTAGGGCGTAAAAAGTTCTTTGAAGACAGCTTCAAAGACCATGCGTCACAAATGATAAAGACGCAGACTTTTTATGAAACCGTAATACAACTACCCCGTGTAATAATCGAAAGCTTCGGTGTAATTATGCTGGTTATAATCATGGTTATATTGATAAATGAGGGCGGTAATTTTATTCCTACCCTATCGCTTTTCGCTATGGCTGCATTTAGGTTAATGCCTTCTATAAACAGGATAACATCATCTGCTACCAAGGTACGTTATTATTTAAAAACACTGAACAACCTGCATGACGACCTGACGGCTAAAGATTATGACAATTCAACCGCATCAGACAAAACCATAAAATTCGCAAGTGAGATAAAGCTGGATAACATCTCATTTGCTTATCCGGATACAAACCGCAATGTGATTGACGGTCTTAGCCTTACCGTAAAAAAGGGTTCTTCCATCGGTATTATAGGTCCGTCGGGTGAGGGGAAATCAACTTTAGTTGACATAATACTAGGGTTGCTTCCCGTCAATCAAGGTTCGGTTTTAGTGGACGGAGTTAATATATCTAAAAACCTGAAACAATGGCACAAACATATCAGCTATATGCCGCAAGCCGTATATCTTACCGATGATACGATAAGACGTAATGTCGCACTAGGTGTAGCAGATGAAGAGATAGACGATGAGTTGATATGGAACTGTTTAGATAAAGCCCAGCTTGCCGATAAGGTCAGGTCATTGCCCGAAGGTTTGGATACGACGGTAGGCGAACAGGGTACGAAATTATCAGGCGGACAGCGTCAAAGAATAGGAATAGCAAGGGCATTGTACAACAATCCTCAGGTTCTGGTTTTAGATGAGGCAACTACGGCTCTAGACCCTCAAACCGAGGAAAAAATATGCAACACTTTAAAGGAAATATCCGAGGAAGTAACGATAATAGCCATATCGCACCAACCGAAACTTATTTCAATAACCGATGAGGTTTACAGGTTAAGTGATGGTAAACTTCAGATATATGACAAACTATGCAGAAGTATCAATGATTAGTTGAATAACAATATACAAAATTAATAATATATTAATAAGCCTATTTTATAATATTCCGTTAGGAGATATTTTATTAAAATGGGCAAACTATACATAAGCGACATTTCAACATTATCGAGAAATGGCATTCTTGCCGTTATGATATCGGTTACCTGCCTGATAACAACCACTTTAATACTTATATTTAATACAAGTTATCACCCTTTCTTATGGGTTCTGACCACAATCCCGATGTGCTTTTCATCATATGTCATCTTTATATATATCCGTCTTGAGAATGAAAAAGAGCAGATAAGAACCGAACTTAATATCTCAAAACGCATGATAAGAAGGCTCATCATGGAAGAACAAAACCTGTCCAAGCAAATGCAGAAGCAGATAGATAAACGAAAAAAAGACAGGCAGAGGATAAAGCTAAACGAAAGCGAATCGCAGATGGTATTAGATAGCGTTGTAGAAGGGGTCATAAGAACTGACGAAAAAGGGATAATAAACATATTCAATCCGGCTTCCGAAAACATGTTCGGCTACAAGAAGGACGAAGTTATAGGTCAGGACATAAATTTCCTCATACCAAATATATATAATGAAGAACAGGGTGTTATAGACAAAAACACCCTGAAAAAAATATTCGCAAAGAAAAAAAACGGACGCAAGTTCCCTATTGATATGACCGTAAATGAAGCCAAAACCTCCGAGAAAAAAGAATATGTGGCGATTATTTACGATATTTCAGATAAAAGAATGCAAGGCAGAGCTTTCCACAAATACACCGAAAAGCTTGAATGGGCAAATTATGAAACCCAAAAAGCACGACTGGAAGCGGAGCGTGCCAACTACGCAAAGACCATATTTCTTGCCAATATGAGCCACGAAATAAGAACACCGCTCAACGGCATAATAGGCTTGACGGAACTAATGCTAAACACTCAATTAAATGCAAAACAGGAACGTTATGCAAACCAAATATATAATTCGGGCGAGACTTTGCTTGAAATTATCAATGATATACTTGATTTCTCCAAAATTGAGGCAAATGCACTCAAACTTGAACATGCCAGATTCAATTTAACGGAACTTGTCAAAAACTGTGAAAATATGTTCCAGCCGTTATATGATGAAAAAGGCATAAAGCTAAAAGTAAATTATCCGAAAAACATCGTGAACGATTATATGGGCGATCCGACCAGATTAAGGCAGATAATAACCAACCTGATAGGCAACTCCCTTAAATTCACCGAAAAAGGCTCCGTAACCCTTACCATAACAAAGAAACGCACTTTAACGACAAAAGAAACATTGCTATTTGAAGTAAAGGATACAGGCGTAGGTATTTCGGCTAAAAAGCAGAAGAATATTTTTGATAAGTTCGCTCAGGCAGACGCATCTACAACACGTAAATTCGGCGGTACGGGTCTTGGACTAGCCATATGTAAACAGCTTGTAGAGCTTATGGGAGGGCAGATAGGTGTAAAGAGCCGTTTAGGCAAGGGTTCGCTGTTCTGGTTTAAGATACCGATGAATATTGTAAAAACCAAAAATTCAACTAATCCTCAAAAGGAGAAGGCATATGCAAAAAATTAATGAAAAATTTCCCGGTATAAAAGTGCTGGTAGCAGATGATTATCCTATCAATCTTGAGCTTACTCAGGAAATGCTCGAAATGATGGAGTGTATGGTTGATTCCGCTGAAGACGGCATACAAGCCGTAAAATTATGTAACGATAATGAATATGACGTAATTTTCATGGATGTCCAGATGCCCAATATGGACGGTTACAAAGCAACAAAGGAAATACGTAAATCCGGTAACGGGAACTCCAAAACCGTAATAATAGCAATAACGGCAAACGCTATGGCAGGCGATAAGGAAAAGTGCCTTGATGCAGGCATGGATGATTATATAAGCAAACCCATAAAGGGGAAAAATATAGAAGATATGTTAATTAAATATATCAGGGATAAAAAATGACAAAGGAAAAAGATCCTACCGTTTTAATTATAGAAGATAACAAGATGTTCAGGGATCTGGCATTTGATGTTTTTGAGAATACGGACAGAATAACGGCTAAAGATGCAAACGAGGGCCTGACCAAGTTCAAGGAGCAAATCCCCGATATAACACTTCTTGATATCGGATTACCCGACAAGAGCGGTCTGGATATCTTACCTGAGATGGTAGCTTATAACCCTGAGGCATTTATAGTAATGCTTACAAAAAGCAACATAAAAAAAGATGTTGAACAGGCGAAAAGATTGGGTGCAAAAGGTTACATATCAAAACCTTTTACATATAAAAAGGTACTTGACTGCATGGATATGTACAAAACGTTCAAAACAGAGCTTGAAAAAAAATCAGAAAATGAACGTTTCCACAGAGAAAACACTAAAGAGTTTTTTGAAGAGCAGGAAATTGAGAATAACAAAAAAATAGAGGAACATAAATTAAAGCTTTACGAAGATATGGTAAGGGAACAAATTTCTAATTTATCCATATTATTTGTTGATGACTATCCCTCCAACAGGTTCAAGGCTAAAAACGTGTTTGCTAAAATGGGTTGCAATATAAAAACCGCAAATAACGGTGAGGAAGCCGTAGACATATATAAGCAAGGTAATTTCAATATTATATTCATGGATTCTGCGATGGACGATATAAGCGGCTATACGGCTACCAAAATAATCCGTAAATACGAAAAGGAAAATAAACTAAAAAGGTCACTTATAATAGGAATGCCCGAATATAGTGATGAGATAGAAGATAAGCTATGGCTGCAATCGGATATGGACGACTATATAACCAAGCCTGCCAAAATATATAAAGTTAAAGATATAATACGCAAATATATTGAAGATAATTTAAAATAAAAAAAATTATGAATGACAATATTTCTTATTATAAATCAAAAATAGAATCACTTTCCGACGACATAGAGCTAATGGCACATATAGCTTCCCATGACATAAAAGATCCGTTACGTCAGGCATTATCGGACTTAGAGGAAAAACAGGATATACAAAGTGCAAAAGAGTCTATAACAAAGGTAATTGAAATGATAACCTTACTTCGGGAATATTCTCACCTGTTAAAATTCAACAACACATTGTCAAAAGTTGACTGCAACGAAGTATTGCGTGAATCCCTCGATGAACTGTCCTTATATGTAAAAGAACATAACGCAACGATTACAAATGATAAACTACCGGAAATAAAGGCTTTCAAACCGCATTTAAAGATTGTTTTTTCATCACTTATAAAAAACTCCGTATGCTACAATGACAGCAATGAACCCAAATTACATATAAGCTGTAAAAAGCAAGGTAAATTCCAACAGTTCAAGTTCTGTGATAACGGAATAGGCATTGAACATTTTTACAGAAAGTACGTCTTCGCCCTTTTCCAGAAATTAGATGAAGAACACGGCAAATCAGGCTATGGAACCGGTCTTGCATTTTGTAAAAAAATAATTGAGAACCATAACGGCAAAATATGGTTTGAATCTGACGGAAGCAGCGGTACTGATTTTTATTTTATAATTCCGCTTTAAACAACGCTTCTACTTTTTCTTATCTTTCTTTTTTTCACTAGCCACTAAATTTTTAGCTGCCAGCATTGTACTTGAAACTATCTTATCTTTAAAATTACCCAATGAATTAGATTGTATCCATATATCTCCCGGACCCGTATAGCTTTCAATAATTTTTGCAAAACCGCTTTCTATTAAGGTACTCAGTGTTATATTCACCGTTGACTGTCTTGCCATAACATATGTCTGGAAAGCGTTTATCGTTTCTCCCTGAGCAAGCGTTCTTTTATAAACACCGCCACCGAACCATAAAAACACAAGACCGTCCCCTTCCAGTTTTAACAGCTTTAAACCGTCAACTTTTTTACACTCACCGTTTTCCTTGGAATCAGCTTTAGTAAATATTACAGATGCAGAGGCACATAAAAGAGTATTCTCCCTACAAAGAATGCTACGGTATTGACCTAAATTGATGACCGCTATATTGCCCGGAAAATTACCGGAAAATAATACGTGCTTGGGTTTAAACGAGGTGTTTTTACATTTTTTTACAATAACTTTGCTATGAGATGCCATTGCCATGCCGGTACTTACCATCTTACCTATCAATCCCTGCGGAGCCATTTTATGGGAACTAACTTCGGTAGCAAACTCAATACCGTTATCAAATGTCATAATGGTATCTTTCTGATATATTAGTTCTCGACTTGGCTTTAGGATAATTTCAACAAATTGAGTATCATGATTATGTACTACATAATCAAAATCCCTAAAATTATTAGCTGCATTCGATACGGTATTATTTTGTGCATTCTCTCTAAGAGGTGGAGTTGAAACTCCCCTTGCTATAGTATCGTCCCCTGAACCTGATTTACTAACAGTGGCTTCCTTCTCCTCCATCATTTTTTGAGCTATCTCGGCAGGTTTAGGGTGATGCTCCGAATCGCCTTGACCACCTGTGTTTTCATAAGAACCGCCCCTGCCCTTTGCAGCCTCTTCCTCCATCATTTTCTGGGCTATCTGAGCCGGAGTAAGATGAACCGAATTATCTTTCACAGAAGAAGCGGTATCAGGCGTTGTTCTTGATTCAGCGGGTGATGGCTTCTGTTTGGTAGTTGCCGGTTTTGTAGAGCCATACGGAGAATTAAGATTCTTCTGCAACATCTTCGGACCTCGCCTCAATGCCGGCGGCAAATCATCATCAACCATAACACTCCCCCTATAAATTACCTTTTTAACACATAAATTATAATACAAACAATTATAGTGTATCAACCGTTTATTAATTATATATATAATATTTTAAAATATATTAAATTCAAAGTTCCTATAGGAACCTCTGCAAAATTTAAAAAACTACTCTCCCCTTGAGGGAGAGTTAAAAACTCAAAGTGTTTTTGTGAGGGGTAGAAACTCGCAAGTGTTTGTTATACCTTGCATGTGTCGTCCCCTCCCTAACCCTCACCCGCACACGGGAGAGGGGACAAAAAGGACTTAAATTTGTAATTTATAACCTTTTGCAAAGGTTCCTACAGTATATTAAAACTATTATCCATTGGGGTTACAAACTAACTTTCTAAAGATTCATCATCTAACACGGGTTCATCGTCTTCTACTGCATAAGATTCATTTAACCACTTACCCAGATCAACATCGGCACAGCGTTTTGAACAGAATGGCTTGTATTTTTCCGCCGATGGTTTTTTGCATATAGGACATTTAGGCATTTTTGTACCCCGTTCCTTCCAGCATTGAAAGCGTTTCGTATAAAGGCAGACCTACAACAGATGAGTAAGAGCCGTTTAGTGATTTAACAAAACCCCCTGCTATACCCTGTATCGCATAGCCACCTGCTTTACCGATACCTTCCTTGCTTTCGATATATCCGTTTATCTCTTTTGCACCGAGTCTTTTAAACTTAACTTTTGTTTCGATGACTTTATTTGACAACTTACCTTCAGGTGATATAAGGCAAACACAGCTTATAACGGTATGTTGCCGTCCTGATAACAATTTAAGGCACTGTGCAACCTGACCGTCATTTTCCGCTTTTGGCAAAATCCTTCTTCCGCACGCAACCACCGTATCAGCACTCAATACAAAATCATCTTGATATTTTTGTGAAACTTCTTTTGCTTTCCCGATTGCTATACGTAACGCATATTGCTTGGGTATTTCATTTTGCAATGGGGACTCGTCAATATTCGAAGGCTCAATAATATCGGGTATAATATTAACCTGTTGTAATAAATCCTTACGCCTCGGTGATGCCGATGCAAGAATTAGCTTTGGCATAAAACCACCATGTTATTTTTTATTACTCGTTATCCGAGTCTTTTTCTGCGGCAGATTCAGGGCTAGGTTTGCTTTTATGTCTGTGAATTACACGCCCCTTAGAAAGGTCATAAGGTGTCATTTCCACTTTCACCCAGTCGCCCACTAATACCCTTATACGGTTTTTACGCATACGCCCGGATGTATGTCCCAATACTTCATGCCCGTTTTCAAGTTCTATACGGAACATTGCATTGGGAAGTAATTCCAGAACAGTACCATCGAATTCCAATAACTCTTCTTTAGCCATAAACCCTATCTAATTGAAAATTATATTAATCGCCACTACAGATTAACGCAGAATAAGCGATAGCGTGCATTGACACTACTGTATTCATAGCTAATTAGTTCAAACTTTCAAGATAAAAAACAATTATGCCATAAATATCACACGGCAAGTCCTGCTTCTGCCAATTCCAAATCGCCTATATTCCTGTTTTGAGCGTTTCGCTCCCTTTGCTCAAACAACCTTCTTTGATGAACGTAATGCGTACTATAAAACGTTATACCTGAAGCCGTAGCAGCCGCAATACCGGCTATAAACGCCATTGTTGCATCAAATCCTTCTGCATGCTCATTATCTTCATCGAGCTGTATTCCCGCCATACCCCCCACAAATATTCCGAATGTCGCTCCTGCCATCAAACTTTTTTTTATCAGGTCGTTATTCATATTATTTCTGATATTACGTTCATTTTGTAGACGCTCCTGAAAGCTAAGTATCTCTCGCTCGGCTCTTTCACTTGCCGACCTGTTCATAGCCATTTGGCTGAGTTTTATGTCTTTATCGTTAAATAGCTCATAAGCTGTTTGTATAAAATTCTTTTCCGAATCAGGACCGTACCCGAACAATTTATCTAATTGTTTTGAGGTTTCTATTGCAACGTCTCTTTGTGTTATTTCCTGATTATCATATCTGCGGTCATGCAAGTTGGATTTATCCGACTCATGCAATAATTCTTTTAGCTTTGGAAAGCCATCGGTAAATGAGACGGAGGAACAATCGAGAATATTTGTTAAACTTAAAAAAAGTTGTTCCTTATCCACTTCGTCCTTTAACACGGAAGACTCGGAAAAACCGTTTGAATCATTAAGAAAATCAGCCATATCATAACTTATATATTCACCGATAATACTACATTGAAGCGGCGTTGCGTTATTCGAATATTTATTTTCTTCCCGTACCATAAACCGACTTTATAATAATTTTTATCTGATTTGTATAATAACAGTAAAATACAGTCTACCGCAAAAAATGCAACAAAATTATCACATCTTATAGAAGTATATCAATCAAGCTAAGGATTAAACGGTTAATACTACGGATTGCATAATAAGGAATTATGTGTTATAGGTGCTGCCCCTTATAAACTTTTGAAATTTTAAAATATTACCGGCTCAAAAAAGGTGTAATGATGGCAAAGAAGAAATTACATATAAAAACATATGGCTGTGCGATGAATGTTTATGATTCAATGCAAATGACCGATATGTTCTATAATCTTGGCTATGAAAATTCAGATAGCATAGCAGGTTCCGATCTGGTTATACTTAACACATGCCATATCAGGGAAAAGGCGGCGGAAAAAGTTTACTCGGAATTAGGGCGAATCAAGAAAGCAAAAGAGAAGAAAAAAGCCTGCGGCGAGAATATGATAATTGCGGTTGCAGGGTGCGTAGGTCAGGCAGAGGGGGACGAAATATTTAGACGTGCGCCGTATGTCGATGTTGTAGTTGGTCCTCAGTCATACATGAGTCTTCCCGATCTTGTGGGTAAAGTACAAAGGGAAAGCGGACACCTTATAAATCTTGAATTCGAAGATGATAAATTTGACAAGCTCCCCAAAGAATCGTCACAATCAAATATCTGTGCCGTATTATCTATTCAGGAAGGGTGCGATAAGTTCTGCACGTTCTGTGTAGTGCCATATACACGTGGTGCCGAATACTCACGTAGTGTTTCCGATATATACCGTGAGGCTATTTCGCTTGTAGCACGAGGTGCTAAAGAGATAACCCTTCTGGGGCAGAACGTAAACGCTTATCATGGCGAATCATCTGACGGACAAGTATGGAATCTTGGAAAATTAATAAAGCATATTGCAAAGATTGAAGGCTTAGAACGCATAAGATACAGCACCTCTCACCCTCGTGATATGCACGAAGATTTATATGACGCACACCGGAGCGAACCAAAGCTGATGCCGTTTTTAAACCTGCCAGTTCAGTCAGGTTCCGATAGAATACTAAATGCCATGAACCGTAAGCATACTCGCGAATTTTATTTCCGGACTATGGAACGCTTAAAACAAGAACGCCCTGATATTCAATTTAGCTCTGACTTCATCATAGGTTTTCCGGGTGAGACGGAACAGGATTTTGAAGATACTATGGATTTGGCAAGAAGGGTGAATTTCACGCAAGCATACTCTTTTTGCTACAGCCCCCGTCCGGGAACACCGGGTGCACAAATGGAAAATCAGGTAGAAGAATCTGTCAAAAAAGAACGCCTCGTGCGTTTTCAGGCATTGATAAGTAACCAGCAGCTTGAATATAACCAAAGCTGTGTGGGCAAAACAATGTCCGTACTATTTGAAGGCAAAGGTAACAAACAAGGTCAGATAATGGGTAAAAGCCCATATATGCAGTCAGTTATAGTTAACGGCTCCGAAGAACTGATAGGAAAAATAATTGATGTAAATATCACACAAGCAGGACCTAACAGTTTAAAAGGCGAGTTGCTCTATAATGTTTCCAAATAATTTCTATAATTTCTATGGTCAAGCCATAGTATGAAGCCTATGCAAAAGTCAAAAACCTACTCTCCCCTTGAGGGAGAGTTAAAAACACAAAGTGTTTTTGTAAGGGGTAAAAACTCGCAAGTGTTTGTTATACCTGCATGTGTCGCCCTCTCTAACCCTCTCCCGTGTACGGGGTGTGGGGCGTACAAAGAACTCAAATTTGAACTTTACAACCTTTTGCAGAGGATTCTATAGATAGTCAAGCTATAGTATGACAATTCTTATAATTTTATGGCGTAGGTATCGTTGTAGTATCGACCGTACCCAGCGGATCTATTGTCTGATATTCGATACACTGAACCTTTACCCTTCCATGTGATCCGGGTGCAGCAAGACCGGCAATACGTTGTCTTGAATGGTTACCGTGAAGCAAACATGCACGCCCCGAGACAACAGCAGGTGCACTAGAACACCTTGGTCCGCCCGCACCGAAAGGAAGGCGAAGAGTACATGGTTTTAGACTGGGAGGACAAGTTGAATCACACTTATCCGCTACACAGCCGCCTGCCGCAGGATGTCTAAACAATGTGTCTGTTGAAAATTGATACACACCGGGATATAGCGTTCCTACCGGTTTGGTTTGTGTTACATTTCCCATTGGATCCGTAATAACCACCTCATCGGCGGACGGTATTATAGCATTTACATCTTCACTGAAGTTTAGATTTTCAGGATTGAAAATGCCTGTCGCATTTATAGCAAGAGTCGTATCTATAAATAAATCCGGATCTCTGGCAGCGGCATCATCACTACCTGCCGTATGGTCACATTTTAAAGCACCGTCACCTACATATTGATTTGCGGTAGCCGCATCTCCGGTTTCACCGGTATAATAATAACCGCCTTCTAGCACGGCACAGTCGGTATCATGTCCGGCACCATCGAGACCTTTTATCGAATTAATGTGTAAACAACCTGCCTGACATGCAGTGTATAGTCCGCCACTATAATCATCGGAATCTCCCGGGCCAGGATCGGCAAGGGAATCGTCTACAAAATCACCTAAACCGCCTGACGGATTGGGAGCTGTAGGGTCAAATTCCTGAAATTGTCCGGCAAATGTAATCGGGTCAATAAAATAACGAGCTGACCGCCCTTTTCCACCATTGGCAATTATCATTTTCTGGTTAGGTCCGAAAGTACTTCTGGTACCGTCAATACCTACTATATCTTCGTCACCAAGATAAATCACTCTTCCGCCTAATCCGACGGATATCTCCAGAGTTTTATCTATAAGATCCAACTCTTTTAGATCATACTCGGCACTTATATACGCACCTGCCCCACCTGAAAAATCGCCCGATCTGTCAGGCTGGCTTGTTCCGCCTCCACCTGCACCCCAAACTTCAACAAACAGCTTACTGCATAATTGACCATCGTCAAAATTAGCAGTATCCTCGGCAAGAGTATTCTTCACCAGATCATGAGGTCTGATTACCTCATTTATACTAATGTCATTGTCCCAATTCACCCTTAATAAACCTTCTTCAGTCGGGAATGTGAAAATAGCCTTATCTTCTAGGGTATAACTCTTTTCAACATCTAAAGTTACCTCGGCACACATACCAAGCTCAAGAGGTGTCATAGGTCTTAATATGGCAGGGTCGGTTTTCTGCAATTCATTATATTCCTCAAGCTCATCTATATCGCCCAGATTATATCCGAAGTCAGTATCAGGCGGGTTAATGGTCGGCTGATCATAATCAAAACGCCCCGGTCCATCAATAGCACCGTTAGCAGTGCCGTCTATATAATAAGGGTCATTTACATCTACGGGTCTTTTCGCAGGAAGCGTAACGTCCGGCGGAGGAGTAGCCGCAAATGTAATGAGGAACGGATCCTGAGGACCGACATCGCTCATCGGAGGGTTATAGTGATAGGACGGCACTTCAAGCGTCACCTGTGGCGGCAGAACCACACCACCGGCACCAATTTCACTATATGCGTTAAGGTTGTCGAACGGAACTCCGTTTGGAACGTAGTTATTAGGTATATCTCCGGCAGGACGGAAATTACCCGAACTAGGATGCGGAGGCAATGTCATATCATCTACGGCAGTATCTGTCGGGTCGGAATCATATCCCCTTATCAATTTAGAATACAGCAATTGTCTTGTTACCGGTTTTGCTTCCGGGTTTATGATACAATCCACACCTCTTGTACAAGGAACCGTACAATGAGCCCCCCCCGGAACACAGGTTTCATGAATATATAAAGGTGGCTCAAAGATCGGTTGACCGGTTTCATCATATACGGGTGCAACAACATCATCTTCATTACCTGAAGGCTCTACATAAGGCGAGGCGGCAACCAGAGGAGCCGTATCATAGCCCTCTACACACATCCATGCACGATATCTTGCACCGTTCGGGTTTATATCAGGAGCGGTAGGATCGTCAGGATCAGGCATAGTGGCGGTGTCTGAATAATTAACTATAGGACTTGAAATAGGTCCCGGAGCTACACAGAAAGGTATCTGATGCAACAACTCACATCTTGGTAGCGGCTGAGCGTCCTCCGCCGAAACCGTTCCGCCTACGGTATCAACGTCACCTATATATTGTAAGTCTATTGATCCGGGCATACCGTCAAAACTAACCCTGAGTGTAAGCCCCATAATCCCCCTGTCAGGATTTGCGTCTATTGCAATGTCACCTAATGCATCAGCAGTCATAGGCACTTCCTGAACTCTCGGCATAGGCATATAGCCGGGTCTAGGGATACACCCCTGTAATATCTCGACAGGTCGTCCGGTCGCATAAGTCGCAGGAGGACCGACCGCCGTTCTATTAGCCTCATTTGTCTTGAACAGACAGATAGAATCCGGATATTCAAAACTTATCCTCGCTTCAAATCTTCTTTGCCACGGTCCCGTAATATTACCTGAAGTTACCACTTCAGCATCAGGGACCCCGGGAGCAATAGTCGCACTTCTTGTAGCATGAACACGAATACCCGGTGCAGGGGTAAGGTCAAACGGTCCGGCACTCGGATTCTGAGGGTTAGGACCTCTTAAATACTCACCGTTTGCATCTTTCATAAATTCACATAACACATTCTCCGATATAACACCACCTGGTCTGTCAATCTGGCAGAAATAAACACGTATAGCAGGCTGTCTGAACGTTGAGGGAGAATCGTAATCAAGGAATGGTGTAGGGAAATAAACCCTGTCCCACTGTTCGTTACTCCACACCGGAGGTCCTGCCGCCATAGGTCGGTCAATACAGCCAAGATCGGCTGTTACAAAATGATTTTTCCTAGATTTTATAGCATTTACCAACCCGCCTATTGCGGCTCCTAATGCGGTACCGATTCCGGGCAATAGTATAGTACCTACTACAGCTCCGGTAGCTGTTGCAGTTGTCGTAGAAAATAGCGTAGTAACATCGGTTCTTTTATGATACGGACTAAATCCGCCGTTGGTATCACCTCCGTCCATAGGATCTACATAGGCACACAACTGCGGCTTCATTCCTTTACATATCGTCTCCTCAGTAGTATCTGAAGTGCTACAATGCTCCCCGGTTCTATTTCCATGCACATTTTCCCCTTCCTTAGGATACGCCATTCTGGCACAGAACCTTAAACCGAATATCCACTTACATTCATTAGGTCCTAAGTTTCTTCTGAAAGTTCTTCGAAAAGGCTTGTAAGCAATTCGGATACGGGGTTCATACCATGTATTTTCCTCAGCCTTAGGCTCGCAGACTCCCTGCTCTATAAGACCTATCGTTCTGGTATGTTTGGGAACTTCGATAGAGTCATATTCAGGGTCACCCGGGTTAAAATCACCGTAACATTCCAAAGCATGCGACTCTTGAGCAAACAAGGTAAAAAAAGAGAAAACTACCAGAAAGGTAATTATCTTTTTACACGAACTAATATCTGGATTCCAATTTTTCATATACCGCCGGCAACCATTCTTTCGGGTCTTCACCTCGTTCCTTAATAGCATCCTCCATCATTATAACAGTTTTATCGTCCCCTGACAAGATTTTTACCTCTTTTAAACCGCTTAAATCAAGATTTACGACTATGGAAGGTTCTTTCGCCTGTTTTAACATGAACTGCCTCTTTTCTCCCCTTATTTTCGATACCACTTCATACTCACTCTCCGACAACTCCCAAACATTTTTATATGCTCGATAAAAATCAGATGCATCGGGATTAGGTAAGAAAATTTTGGTAGCGATAGAGTTGGCGATAGTGTTAGTCACAGAATCGTTCTGATCGTCAGGAACAGCTTCCGTAGCAAATATAACTATAGCATTTTTATTTCTCAACCTGTTTAACCAGTTTTCTAGCTTAGGAGCAAAAATATCATTATTAACAAGAGTCCACGCTTCATCCAGAACTATGATAGTAGGAATACCGTCCAGCAACATCTCTATACGATGGAACAGGTATGACATAACAGGTCCTAATGTTATTTCGTCCTCTACAACATCGCAGACGGCAAAGCCGTATATTTTACCGCTTAGATCTACAAGATTATTAATATCATTATCAAATAAATGAGCATATTTACCTTCACCATGCCAGATAGACATTTTCTCTTCAAGCCCAAGGTCTGAAAGCTCTTTAAAATAAGGCGCTATAGTTGATAATCTTCTTTTTTCCTCAGGAAGTTTATATACGGCATCAACTATCCTTCCGAAATGTATCTTTTCTTCCTGACTTACGGGCTTTAAAAGCACCCTGTCTTTTTTCTCTCTTTTTTCTTCATTGATATAATCGGTACCTGCTTTCGCCAATATCGCCAACCATTCCTTTAAGAACGCTCTGTTTTCAGGTGTGTCGGGTATATATAGCGGGTTAAAAGCATACTCTGCCGAAGCCTTACTCGGGTCGATATGGGTATAGTATCCCCCTATAGCCTTAATAAAGACCTTAGACGCATCTTCCTGATCAAAAAAGAATATCCTTCCGTTAAACTTCCGTGCCTCAGAGACCATAAAGTTGGTCATAACGGTTTTACCCATTCCCCTCGGACCTATAATAGCAGTATGTCCGTTATCATCGACGTGGAAATTGAAGAAGAACGGAGTATGGTGTACCGTACGGAACATTGTAACGGCAGGCCCCCAATAGTTACCGAAACGTTTACCGGCAGGATAATTGAACAATGACGCAAAGCCCCCTACTAACCTTGTTGCTATCGGTTTTTGTCTTTGTACGTAACTGAAATTTGCCGGAAGCTGAGCCCAAAAACACTCTTCAAGCCTCAGATCCCTTCTTGGAGCCAGAATGCCCAGTGAGGTAAGGGCATCCGACATATCGGTGATATCTTCTTGAAGCCCGTTGATAGTGTCATTAAATACTAATATAGTTATTTGGCTTTCACCAAAATCCGTATCATTTTTACGATCACTTTTGACGATTGCATCCAATCCTGTTAATTTCGCAAGTTCATCATCTTTACTTACATTAAGGAGTAATCTTTGGTGACTAAACTCTTTTAAAGCAACCCTACCCCTAATAAAGTCCAGAGTCTGTGTTATAATAAACTCCTGAGGAAGCTGAAGAAAATCATCAATAGTTTCACCGGGAAGTTCGTAGTACTCCTTAAGTGAGAACATCGCACCGAATTTTTTCCCACGCCTGCCCCTTATCTCCATTGTATTGAAGCCTACGGCTATACCGCTATTGTTTATACTAAAAGGTATGTCGTTAATAGGCACTTTTACAGGGAACTCCGAAAGATTTAGTATCTTAGCTAAAAATTGTAGTATCTCGGAATAGAAAACGCCTCTTGATTCGTATATCCTAAGGCGTTTAGCACCGAAAGGCTCTAACACACCCAACATTTTATCAACGAATTCGTATAACTCCTTTAATGTACCGTCCAAATATTCATTCTGTGATTTTTTCAAAAAAACAAAGAAGAGAGATCTGATAAAAACCGCCTTATTTGCTAGCTTTACCGAGTTACCGGTTTTTATTATAGTAATATATACTTCGTTTACATAAGTCCTGTTCCAGCCATGCTCTTCTTTCCACGCATGGTTAAGATCATCGGAGAACCCGATAGGAAACTCACCGCCCGGGTCAAGGTTCTTTAGTCTTCTTACGGTGTGTATCCAAAATGCAAAGTCATCGCTTCTTACCTGACTTATCGCTTCTCGTATAACTTCACGCAGGTCTAGCTTTTCAGAACCGATAGCCTCACTTGAAAAACCGGTTATCTTTATCACCTGCATCAATTCGCCGTTTTTAGTTAAAAGAGTGTCTTCGTTCCAATGACATGCATAAGGTATAAAATCCGACACCGGAATCTCTAATACCGGTTCAGCACCGGTTTTCTTCTTATTGCTGTTACTAATTGCGTTTGACAGTACTTCTGATAATTTTTGTAATATTTTTTCTGACATTTTCACCTAAAATAATAAAGCACATTTTAATAACGCAATAATTAAACTTATGCGTATATAAAATCATAATACACCTAATGCAATCGTACAATAAAAAAACGGAGGGTAAAACCCTCCGTTTAATATTTGCGATATTAATCGCACTATATTAGGTTATAACATCAGTCTCAGTACAAGCTGTACCTGTGTTACCCAGCATAGCGTCTACGATTGTTTCTGCACCGAAAATCGCTGCAATACCAATACCAAGTGCTAGTGCTACACCCCAAGATATCTTACCAAGGAATAACGAGAAACCCAAGAAGATAATACCGAATGCAGCCACACCACGTGCAACAGGACCTTGTAACTCGTCGATAATGTTACAAACAACTTGTCCCATTCCATCTGCATCAGCTGCCATTGCTTCATTTGGTGCTAAAGCAACCAGTGCCAATAGCATAAATGTAAATGTAGTACCGAAAGTACCACTGTCAAGATTAAATCTAGCTTTACAGTAGCTAGTAATCTCTTTAGTTTTAGTTATAAAATTCATAAAGAACCTCCAATTAATAATAAAAAAATTTCAACAGTTCGAATAAAAATTAACTCGATTTAAATTAATAAATTAAAGAAAATCTCTACCCTTATCTATTAATGTAGCACCGTATGATTAAAGTTTTATTACAAAAAGAATATTTGTTATAATATTTTGTTTTTTTTCATGACTTTTAGTTAAAAATATAAAAATCTTGCAGTGTTCCCAGATATTTACCACGCTCATCATCAGAAAAAACATCAACATTCTCCGGACTATCCGATGATATCAACACATCTTTATCAGGCGGTAGAAAATACACATCTCCTGAGGTAAGATACTCATTTTTAACTAAATTGTCCGAATAATTCAATTTTATACCCAAATCGCTTTTTGCCATTAACATAATTTTGTCGTGAGCTTCTTTTTTAAAGGAAAAACCTGCATATCGGTGTTTATGCGTGCCATGTAGCTCTCCCCCCCCTTCAACAAATGAAAGGTCATCAGACTGAGGAGCCTTATAAAATATAAAGAAGATCAATAAAAGTAAGGCACAAAACAAATAAACAGGTTTATTCGAAGATATCATTCTGTCCTCAACATTTATAAAGAACGAAGAATCATGGGATACACCTTTATTAACGGACAGCTCATTGTTTAATGACCTGAACCTGTTTGTTACCTCATTACTGTTGAGACCAAGCCATGCGGAATACGATTTTAGATACCCCAATATATATATTTCATTAGATAAAGAGGATATATCACCGCTTTCGAGTACTTCAAGATATTCAGACCGCACTTTCAGCTCCTTAGCCGCCTGCTCGATCTTAAATCCCTGACTTTCTCTAGTTTCCCTTAAGAGGCTACCTACTTCTTTCATATTTTAATTAATGATAAAATTAGTATAATTCTAAATTATACTTCCGAAGATAAAAATAAGTTAGTTTAAATTTACAAAAATTGAAACCTTTTTATTTACTTACCTATTGAACCTTTATCTTTTTTGAAACAATCTTCGGCACCCGTAGCTAAACCTGACGACCACGACTTTGATTTTATGCTTGGCTTACTAATAGAACCCGAACGATTACGCTTTGTGGAAAAACCGTCAACCGTTCCATCGGAAAGATGGCGTTTATGTTCAGCCCCGTCAATATCAACATCATTCTCATTACCGTCGGAAGAACTTAGAGTAGACGCACTAGATAAGCCTGATGACTCACGCTCAACAGAAGATAAATGAGAAGGACTCCTGCTAACTTCAGACATTACCGTATCACGAATCCCTTCAAACTCATATTTTGAATTAGCGACACTTACCGCTGACGAATCACTTGTTAAAGGCGGAGTTGAAACATTAGAGGAGTGTTTGGACAAATCCCTTGACTTACCTGCAGATGCGATAACATACATATAATTACCTAACTCGGCAGGCAACCCGGGGATAATGCTTGTAAGGCATGACTCAACCTGTGCCAGAATAGCATACTTGAACAAAGTATCCTGATGTATAGCATTGCTTATACCGACCGTTGCCCCTTCAAAACCGGCTTTTTCAAACTCACTTTTTATACTTTTTTCAGTATATAGCTTGTATGGCAATACTGTGCCGTCAGGTCTTTTATATAGAACGACATCGTCTTCTACAACATCATCGGGAGCACGCTTCATATCCCTCAACATTCCGAAAGCTTCCTGCTCCTTTGTAAAACGCCTTTTACTAGGAAGAGTGGCATACATAGCACCCCCCTCCCTTAACATTTCATTGAAAACGGAAAGAGCCTTCACACGCTCATCTTCCTTGGTTATATGGGAAAGAGGTCCGAATACGGACATTACCATATCTACCGGACCTATCAGCTTCTTACTATGTTTTCTTTCGTCATTCTCGTCATTATGAAGGAATGTAACCGTCAAATTTTCTTTAACAGCGGAGCCGGCATTATAACCGCCATATCCGAGATCACTTATTTCTTTTTTTATTTCCTTGAACTTAACATTTTCCAAACCTTCAAAACGACTTCCCGATTTACTATACTGATTATAATCCCCTAACCGTTGCCTGAACTTTTCAAGCCCTCCGGAACTTATATCATATGCTATATAATGGACATTCTTACCTTGCTTTTGTGCTTCTTGTGCAATTTTCAATACTTCGCCGAAATTACGCCCGTCTCCACTACCGTGATCCACCAAAGTGAACGTATCCCCCTCAAGTTTGGAAATAATTTTAGAGGCTGTACGCCGTATATTTTCACTATCCTTAGGTAATACCGGACCAAAAAACCTCGGGTTATCAGAATCCCTTATATCTGCATTATTATAATTATGCTGCTTTTGGTACTGACCGCCAAAATACCCGTCATATATCTGTGCCTTATTCTTTCTGCTATCAAAATTACTTTCAGCTTTCATATTATTATTTAAATTTTAGAGTTAGATTATCTTAAGAAATTTATACATTGGTTATTAATTGCATAATATATAATATAATGTAAAATGCTAGGCAATATTAAATTCTTAATAGTATTAAAAAAAACTTCAAATTTTTATAACTATAAAAATTAGTTTACAAGGTAATACTACTATATAATAAAGACATCATGATCAATAGGACTATTAAAAAAACAATTTCCATATCAAGCCAATATTTGCTGTTTTCCGTAATCGCACCATTGGCACTATTGATATTATTAGCTATTATCGGTTTTCTTAATTACAAGATTATCCAGAAAGACATACAAAATAATCTGATATCGGAGTCATCGATCATAGCTGATAATTTTACCGAACCTCTTTTTTATATAGAAGGCTTTGCAAGAATAATATCTGACAGGATATCACTTTTAAATGACCCTTCCCCCGAAGAAATAGCAAAAATATTGAAGAATAGTACGATTCCGTCAGCAAATAGTCATGATGTCTTCACATGGACGCTCTTTGACTTCGTAGACAAAAACGGAAAGGTAACGGCAAGCAGCATACACGGTGTTTTACCCAATCCTAAAACCGTTTTATATGATAAGAGGAGCTGGATGCAAAGAGCACCTGAGGAACCGGGGACACTTTTCTTATCAAAACCTGATATCGGAATAACTAGCGGAGAATGGATAATTCCGGCAGGTCTTGGGGTTGAGAACTATAAAAATCAATTCTTAGGGATAGTATCAATAGGTATTAGTATAAAAAAAATTGCGACAAGACTCATAGACAAATCTACCGACTATGTAAATTTCCTTATAATTGACAAAAACGGATATGTATTGATAGATTCAAAGGATCTGTTAAAAACCGAAAAACCGAATGACCTAGACAAGATAAATTTCGATCCGAACTTCAAGGGCATTCTAACAAGTGCTAAAATTGAACATAAATCGGACACTTATACACATTTAAGAAGAATACCTAAATACGATTATTATATTGCCATAGGGCAAAATAAGCAGGCGGCACAGAAATTATTCAATGAGAAAGTTTTACCTCAGATACTTCAAACAGCGGCAATGGGTATATTCACCTTAATGTTACTTTTCTTTTTCAAGTATAAACTGGTATCTCCGATATCATCATTATCAACAACGGCAGAATCACTGATGAAAGGCGGAACTAATATAAGTTTGCCGCGTGGCGGTCCTATGGAAATACACATTCTGTCAAAACAACTACTCAACTTAAGACGTTATATCAAACGCATACAGCGTATTGACAAAAAACTGTTTAAAGCCAAACAGGAAGCCGAGAGGGCTAACAAAGCGAAATCTGACTTTCTGGCAAATATGAGCCATGAGTTACGGACACCGCTTAATGCGATAATCGGCTATTCCGAGATAATACAGGCTCAAATGTTCGGCAAGGTCGGAAATGATAAATATGTCGAATATGCTAACGATATACACCAGTCCGGCATTCACCTTTTGAACCTTATAAACGATATACTCGATATCTCAAAAGCAGAAGCAGGCAAGTTCGAAATAATTGAAGAAAATGTCGATATAGGTGAAGCTGCAAGAGAAAGTCTGAAACTGATTCAGGAGCAAGCCGCACAAAAGAAAATACCTATAATAACCGACATACAGGAAAAACCTGTTTTAATATATGGCGACAAATTACGCATAAAACAGATTATCATAAATATCCTTTCCAATGCGGTAAAATTTTCAGACTCCGGTCAGGAAATCACTTTTGAAGTTAAAGAGAAAAACGGTGTAAGAATTAAAATTGCCGATAAGGGCATAGGTATATCACAAAACGATATTCCTAAAATACTTGAAAAGTTCGGACATATAAAAAACTCGATGGTAAGGCAGTCCGAGGGTACTGGGCTTGGCTTGTGGCTTACGAAAATGCTGGTGGAAGCCCACGGCGGCACATTAAAAATCGACAGTAAGGTAGGAGTAGGTACTACGGTTACCGTATTTTTCCCTGATAGCGTTGTTATAAAAGATTAGATTTCAGTGCGTTTTTAAAAAATTCTATGTTTATTGCACACTCACACGTCATACTATGGCTTGACCATAGTATCCAAGCTATAGTAAATTTTTACTTTCTTCTTTATTTAAAACTATTCGAATGCTAAAATTAAATTAATACATATATAATAAGGTAAGATTATGAACGCTCCATCACCCAATGTAGGTGCAGAATTAGGTGCAAAATTGTCAAGCATGTCCCAAGGTGGAGGCGGCGGTCAGTCAGGTATAACCGGAAGAATGTTCTTCTTTGACACGTCGGACGGTCAGCCGTTCTTTAAAGATCATGACTATCTGACACAAATGGCAGGTTCGGTCGCAATAGTTAACTTTGGAAAGGCAAGCATTGACGGAGGTCTCTTAGATAGTGTTTTAAGAGGAATAAAAGCCGATAAAGAAACAGCTTTCAAAACTCCCGAACTCGGGGCGGGCGGTGCAATGGATTTCCGGCCGGAAGCTTCGGCTCCTCCTGCCGAAAGCAGTGCTGCAAGCATTGCAGGTACTGCCGCAAGCAGTGAATCATCAGGCAGTAGTTCCGATAGTTCGGGTGATGCACGTGCATTTCCTACAACTATGGGTACAAGCCGTGGTATGCAGGACATGCAATTTGCAGGTGATGTAGCTATGGACAGGATAGGATTGCTGACACCATCTGCCACACCGGGAATGGGAGCCGCAAAAAGTGTCGGCATGGAAGTATAGCCGACCTATTGTTCAGCTAGCTTATCTATTATTTTATCGATTTTTTTCAATCTTTCAGGCAAATCACCCAAAAGAAGGGCAAGCTCTTTTATGCCGTCTTTCATTTTAGCCTTGGCACCTATATTCTCTTTTGCCCAGATTTTTATCCAGTCTTCCGCCTGATGCCACATATTTACTTCAGGATAAAGTTTCTGCCCTACCCCTTCTATCAGTACCATTGTTTTTTGCAGCAATAATAATTGCGGCTGTGTTTCCATTTCAAAATCTTCCGTCACCTTGAACAGCATGGCAAGAAGCCTTGCGATGGATATCTGAGCGACGGGCAGCCCCATGATAGGCTCTCCTATTGCCCTGCAAGCAAGCATAAAATCCAGTTCAGATTTATGTTTAGGTACATATCCGGCATCGAAATGTATCTTGGCAACGTGGGCATAATCACCCGATAAAAACCCTCTTAATATTTCTGCTACATATATTTTTGTCTGTTTATCAAGCCTGCCCATAATACCGAAATCGACAGGCACTATATTACCTTCAGCATCTACAAACAGGTTTCCGGGATGTATATCGGCGTGAAAAAACCCGTCCCTATATGACTGGTTTAAAAATGCCCTTGATAATCTTGCAGTTATCTTTTCAAGACTATGTCCTGCATTAACCAGTGCCTCACGGTCATTGACGGGTATGCCGTTTATCCACTGTGTAACCAGCACCTTTTCCGACGTTAGATGCCAGAAAACTTTCGGTACATATATACCCTCATCATTCTTACAATTTTGCTTTAATTCCGATGCGGCAGCGGCTTCCATTCTAAGGTCAAGTTCCTTCTTGACGGAATCTGCGAACACATCAACAACCGCTTTAGGGCGTAGCCTGCGGAATTTTTTAAAGGTTTTTAAGAACTTGGCTATCAAATAGAATAATTTTATATCACGGTGAAATTTCTTTTGAATGCTCGGACGCAGTATTTTTACCGCCACTTCATGCCCGTCAATCGTTATTGCTTTATGCACCTGTGCTATAGATGCAGCAGCAACAGGTTCTTCACTAAATTCCAAGAACATTTTATTTATCGGCTTACCAAGCTCTTTTTCAATTATTACCCTTGCCTGATCGGACGGAAAAGGAGGTATTTTATCCTGTAGGCTGGTAAGACTATCGGCAATCTCCTCCCCTACCAGATCAGGACGTACGGATAATGTCTGACCCAGCTTTATAAAGCTTGGACCTAATTTTTTAAAGGCAATACAAAGTTTCTTTCCTCGTTCCTTGCGACCGGATAACACACCCGATGATAATAATACGATAAATATCCTTATCATGCTCGGCGTAACTCTTATCAAACTAAAGATACTTGCAATAAAATTAAACATTTAAAATCCTAATTGGCAAAATCCGTTCGTAAGATACAAAATTATTAAATATATAGCAAACTACATATACATAAATTCATTTGGGAGTGTTCATTTTTATTGAATATCTGATAAAAAAACTTGATTAATAAATTAATACACTATATCACTAATAATCTAGATACATCGTTTTTATAATAAAAAAAGAGGATACAACTTATGACGCAAAATACAAACTCAAGCTTTCAAAACATGGTTAACTGCATGAAATCTAATGACATGAATAATGAGGCATGTCAGGAACTTTCCAGAGATTTTAAACAATCATCAGAGTTAGCTATGGCAGACATACCCAAAGAGCCGACTTTTAATCCTTCGGAGAAAGGTTTTGCAAAAAAAGTCAGTCGAGAATCAGGTGCAATAAGTCCGGATTCATTTACTACACAGAAAGGAAATTATGGTGCATTTGTAAATCAAAAATCGTCATCAGGTAGAATATATTAATACGAGCTACGCCAAATATAAAGAAAGCTCCCTGATTAGGGGGCTTTCTTATATCTTCCAACCACTATGGATAGCCACTACCCCGCCGCTTAAATTAATATATCGAACATTTACAAATCCATTATTTTCTATCATCTGCCTGAATGTTTCCTGATTGGGGAATTTTCTGATACTCTCTACCAGATATTGATATGAACCGCTATCGGAAGCTATTATTTCGCCCATTTTCGGTATTACACTAAAAGAATAAAAGTCATAGAATTTTTGTAATATGGCATTATCAACCTTGGAAAACTCCAGACACAAAAACCGTCCGCCCGGTTTTAATACCCTGTATGCCTCTGCCAGTGCAGCATTGATATCGGTCACGTTACGGATACCGAAAGCTATTGTATAATAATCATATTCATTATCGGGAATCGGCATATATTGTGCATCGGCACACACCCAACTAATATCGCCTTTGATGTTCTTATCTATTGAGTTTTTATAACCCTCACGTAACATATTATGGTTAATGTCTGCTATGGTCACACTGCCGTTTTGCGTATTTTTAAGAAATCTGAACGCTATATCTCCCGTACCACCCGCAACATCTAATAACCTTGAATTGTCCCTTGGGCTTAACACCCTGATAAACTTATCTTTCCATAAACGGTGAGTACCCATACTCATAACATCGTTCATGATATCATATTTAGAAGCTACATTATCGAACACCCCTTTTACCAAAGGTGCTTTTTCGTCTTTATCTACTTCCCTGAATCCGAAATGGGTTTTCATTGCTAAGTTGTTAGTTGTAAGTTGCAAGATTTAAGTTTTTATAATATATTCTTACAACTTGCAACTCGTAACTTACGACTAAAATTATGCCTGAATTGCCTGAAGTAGCGACGGTCTGCTGCGGATTAAACCAATCCATATTGAACAAGAAGATTATCAACGCACAAAATTTCCGCCCGAATTTACGCATACCCTTCCCTGCAAATTTTTCCGAACATTTAAAGGACAAAACGGTTAAGTCCGTTCGGCGGAGGGCTAAATATATAATAATAACACTGGACGATGACAGCGTAATCATTGCACATCTTGGTATGAGCGGAAAAATGATAGTACATCGGAATTTCCAAAACAGGCGTGAAAAACATGACCACGCCATCTTTCAGTTTGAAGACGGAATAGAAATGGTTTTCAATGATACCAGACGTTTCGGACTGATTACATTTTCTGATATTGCCAATCTTAATTCACATAAATTAATTGCAAATCTTGGGCTTGAACCGCTGGAGGAAGTTTTTAACGGGCAATCTTTATATGAAATACTAAAAAACCGCTCCACCCCGATAAAAAATACTATAATGGACGCATCTTTGGTAGTTGGCGTGGGCAATATATATGCCTGTGAAGCTTTGTTTAGAAGCCTGATAAACCCTACAAAAAAATCAAATACACTGACTGAAAAACAATGTGAAGATTTAGCAATGAACATCAAAAAAATATTGCTGGAGGCGATTGAATCGGGCGGTTCAACCTTACGGGACTATGTGCAGTCCTCAGGCGGAACGGGATATTTTCAGCATAATTTTAAAGTTTACGGACGTGGTGGAGAGCCTTGCAATATCTGCGAAAATGAGCTAATAAGAATTAAGCAGTCCGGACGTTCAACTTTTTATTGCCGTATCTGCCAAAAATAAATTAGTGTTCGATAAATATAGATTTAGGATAAATTATACTAAAATCTTTAATTTATGTCATGCTGAACTTGTTTCAGCATCTTGTATCAATAAACAAGAAGATACTGGTTATCTATATTTATCGAACACTGCCAAAAATAATTATGGATAATTTATACCGCAAACCGCATATTTAAAACTATGCTTTCGATTAAATTGTTTGGATAAAACTAATGAAAAAAACAGCCTTACTTTTAATAACAGCTATAATTCTTGCATCTTGTTCGAGGGATTTTGTAAATACGAGCAGGAACACGGTCATTGAAAAATTCCCTAACCTTGTTAAGCAAAATTATGTTTCCGGCATTGAAGATATGCCGGTTTATCACGGATTTAAGGAACAAGAAGGTGCGGCAATATCATACGACACTACGAACGGAAGGATAATTAATGCCGAGTTTTACAGCCCTGACGCAAGCATTTCAGATGTAAAACTTTTCTATGAAGCAACCCTGCCACAGCTTGGCTGGAGTGTTGTTGAGCCTGATATTTACAGGCGTGACGGTGAAACTTTAGAGCTTAACATCACAAAAAAGAACGGTCACACAGCTTTAAAATTTACAATAAGACCTTCAATTTCCTAGACAAATTCCACACTTCAAGTTGCATTTATAGCACAGATTGAAAATCTTTCATTGACAAAAGTTTTGTTCGGTCATAAAACAATTCACCTTGATAAAAAATATAAGGCAATTTTTATGTTCGACCTAAGTGGGAAAACTGCGTTAGTTACCGGTGCATCAGGCGGAATAGGCAAGGCTATCGCAACTTCGCTATATGAACAGGGAGCGACCGTAATCCTTTCGGGCAGACGTGAAGAAGCTTTAAAAGAAGTTGCATCATCACTGGGAGAAAGAACTCATATCGTTACATGTGACCTTGCCGACAAAGAGCAGGTTGATTCATTATTCGACAGGGCGTGCGAGATCGCAGGGCAAGTTGATATTCTTGTTTGCAATGCAGGCATTGCCAAGGATAATCTGGTACTCCGCATGAAAGATGAAGAGTTTGACGAGGTAATATCAACCAATTTAAAAGCAACATTTACGCTTAATAAAGCCGCATTTAAAAAAATGATGAAGAAAAAATGGGGTCGTATCATTAACATAGCATCGGTTGTCGGTGTAAGCGGCAATCCCGGTCAGGCAAATTATGTGGCATCAAAAGCAGGTATGATAGGCATGAGCAAGTCTATTGCCGCCGAAGCTGCGGTTAGGGGAATAACGGTAAATTGTATAGCTCCGGGCTTTATAAAAACGGCTATGACAGATGCATTAAATGATGCACAAAAAGAAAAGATAACCAGCACTATTCCGGCAGGAACTTTCGGTCTGCCTGAGGATATAGCCGCTGCCGCTGCGTTTTTAGCAAGCGACGAGGCAAGATATATCACGGGTCAGACAATACATGTTAACGGCGGAATGTTAATGGTGTAAGGTCAATGCGTTTTGGTAATTGACTTTATAAAAAAAATGGCTTTTAGTGGTAGGATTATTTGGGTAAAGTTGGTGTAACCACCTTATTTTTACTTAGAAAACATTAGCTAACAGTCCGTTGTTGGTAATTATTATTGACTCGTATGAATTTACAAATATTATGCATATGAGTTTATATATTTTTTAATTTTTATTTTTAACTTAATTTGGAAAGTAAACATGAGTGACATCGAAAGCAAAGTAAAAAAGATCGTTGCGGAACACCTTGACGTTGAGGAAAGCAAAATTTCTGCTAATGCTAGCTTTATTGATGACCTAGGGGCAGACAGCCTTGATCAGGTCGAGCTTGTTATGGCTTTTGAGGAAGAGTTCGGTTGCGAGATACCTGACGATGAGGCTGAAAAAATCGTTACTCTACAGGACGCAGTTGCTTTCATTAAGTCAGTTCAAGAAGCTGCTTAACAAGCTCTAAATTAATATTCATTAGATATTACGTATATATATGAGACGTGTTGTTGTAACCGGTTTGGGTCTTGTTACACCTCTTGCTTGCGGTGTTAAGCCTACATGGGAAAGAATCATTAGGGGCGAGTCTGCGATTCGCCCCATAAAAAGGTATGACCTTTCAGACCTGCCCGCAAGGATAGGTGGTGAAGTGCCTCCGATATCCGAGCAGGAAGACGGGTTTGATGCGGATAGCGTAATGCCTAAAAAAGAGCAACGCAGAGTAGACACTTTCATATTATACGGAATGGCGGCATCTATTCAGGCTGTTGAGGATTCGGGCTGGAAGCCTACCGATGAGGAAGGTTTGCAGCGCACCGGTGTTACTATCGGCTCCGGTATCGGAGGGCTTCCCTCGATTGAAGAAAATTCAATTTTAGTACATGAGCATGGACCAAGAAAATTAAGTCCCTTCTTCATTCCGGCGAGTCTTATAAATCTGGTATCGGGTCAGATATCAATAAAATACGGCTTCCAAGGTCCTAACCATGCAGTTGTTACGGCATGTTCGACAGGTGCGCACTCAATAGGTGACGCATCACGTTTCATTCAGTATGGTGACGCTGATGTTATGGTCGCAGGTGGTGCCGAGTCGGCTATTTGCCGTATCGGAATTGCAGGCTTTGCCGCTGCCAGAGCATTATCGACAAATTTCAACGACACTCCGACAAAAGCCTCCCGCCCATGGGACAAAGACCGTGACGGTTTTGTTATGGGTGAAGGTGCAGGTGTCGTTGTATTAGAAGAATACGAACATGCGAAAAAACGAGGTGCTAAAATTTACGCCGAGGTTGTAGGATACGGATTATCGGGTGACGCATATCATATTACCTCACCTGAGCCGAGCGGTAGCGGCGGTTACAGGGCAATGAAAGCGGCTATCGGGTATTCGGGTCTAGACATAAGCGATATTGACTATATCAACGCACACGGAACATCAACTCCGATGGGAGATACTATTGAGCTTGGTGCGGTGAAGAAACTATTTGGCGACCATGCATATAAGCTTTCAATGTCATCGACAAAATCATCTATCGGTCATGCACTCGGTGCTGCCGGAGGTATTGAGGCGATATTGGCTATATTGGCTATGAACAATAATATTGCCCCTCCTACTTTAAATCTTGATAATCCCGATGAAGGCTGTGATATTGATTTAGTACCTCACAAAGCGAAAGAACGTGAGATAAAAGCCGTTTTATCAAATTCATTCGGCTTTGGCGGCACTAATGCTTCTTTAGTTATGAAACAGGTTTAACTTAATAAATTAACCGGAGGTTAGCGTGAATGAAGATTCTCCGGTAATTGAAAGCCAAAAAAAATCATCTGTTTTGGGCAAACTGTCCAAACTATTAGCTATCCTTGTTATTTTGGGTTTTATTGTTGTAGGTGCTGCCTTTTTCTATAGCGTACAATATTTTACAGGTCACGGCTCTTTAAATGAGGAAAAGATAGTCGATATCCCCGAAGGAAGCTCTTTAAAGGCAATAGCTGCAAAGCTAGCTGATGAAAATGTAATCTCTTATCCTGAGATATTCACGGCATGGATAAGGATAACCAAGCCTGAAAAAACAATGAAAGCAGGTCAATACCGCTTTGAGGCAAATATTTCCCCTGAAGCTGTTTTTCATAAATTAGAACAAGGTGATGTAATAAAATATAGCCTGACTATACCTGAGGGGCTTATGACCTCACAGATAATAAAGCTTATAAATGAAGCTCCCAACATGAGCGGGAAGATAACTTCCGATGTAAAAGAAGGCGAACTGCTTCCCGAAACTTACGAATACACTCACAATTATGACCGACAAAAATTAGTTGAGCGTATGAAGGCATCAATGCAAAAAGCCTTAGACGAAGCGTGGGAAAAACGTGCAGATAATTTACCTATAAAATCAAAAGAGGAGGCACTTATCCTTGCCTCTATAATTGAAAAAGAGACCGGCGTTTCGTCAGAAAGAGAAAGGGTGGCAGGAGTTTTTATTAACCGTTTGAATAAGGGCATGCGGCTACAGACAGACCCTACCGTTATTTATGCCATAACTAAAGGTGAGTATGTTTTAGAAAGACTCCTATCACGTAAAGACCTGAAATCAGATTCACCTTATAATACCTATGAAAATTTCGGACTGCCCCCTACCCCCATTGCCAACCCCGGAAAAAAATCTGTTGAAGCTGCTTTAAATCCGATGCAAACTGATGAATATTATTTTGTAGCCGACGGAACAGGCGGACATAAATTCTCCGCTACTTTAAAGGAGCATAATAAAGCCGTGCAAAAATGGCGGAAAATCAGTAGAGAAAACAAGGAAAAGAGCAATCAACAGGACGTGAGTAATTAACATGGAAAACATTATATATATTGCACTTGTAATATGCTCTTATTTGGCAGGCTCGATACCTTTTGGTCTATTATTCACAAAAGCTGCCGGTTTAGGAGATATAAGAAACATCGGCTCAGGCAATATCGGTGCTACTAATGTAATGCGTACCGGAAATAAAAAACTTGCACTTGCCACATTATTTTGCGATGCGGTAAAAGGCGTTGTGGTAATAATAATTGCAAAACAAATAGATGCACCCGGAGAAATAGTTTCGTTATGCGGTTTGTTTGCGGTATTAGGACACGTATTTCCGGTCTGGCTAAAGTTCAAAGGCGGTAAAGGGGTTGCGACCACCCTTGCCGTTTATCTGGCTTTATACCTGCCTTTGGGTATATTTGCATGCATAGCATGGCTTGCAGCTTTTTACATTTCGCGTATATCATCATTTTCATCAATATCTTCGATTATACTGGCAAATACCGTTTCAATCATAATGGGGGGTGACGGTCTATTCTTTGTTACATTGATAATAACAGTTATAGTTGTTTACAAGCATAAAGAAAATATTGAACGCCTTATGAGCGGTAAGGAAAAATCTTTTACAAAAACGTAAAAAATTAGGGGGTTATGTTTAGTAAATTCTAAATTCATTTATGTCATACCTTGCGTTTTCTTTAGAAAACTATAAGGTGAACTAATGAGATTACCCTATAATTGCCTTTGGCAATTCGGGTAATGACGTTACTCTAATATGATATGAATTTATAGTGATCTAAAATAACTTCCGTACCGTAAGTTTGTCATCCCCCGAATTTTCTTAGAAAATTATAGGGGGATCTCATTTTAATGCAAAAAGACCCCCGAACAAATCGGCGATGACAATCTTAAAAATTTGGAAATACGATATTTTTTAGTACGAAAATCAATTAATGGAACGTTTCGTAAAAAACTACTGACTCAACATATTATTCACAAAATCAGACAGGCTGTGCTGTCTTGTGCGTTTCAGACGTTCGGCTTTTAATATATAAAGTATGTTAAGCAGACTTGTATCTATATTATCGTTAATAATAACATAGTCATATTCGTTCCAATGGCTTATCTCGTCACTGGCTCTTGCCATTCTGCGTTCGATAACGTCCGATGAGTCCTTGCCTCTTGTTATCAGCCTTCTTCTTAACTCGTCCATAGATGGAGGCAGGATAAATACGCTAACAATATCATCACGTGCTTTTGATGTAAGCCGTCTTGTTCCCTGCCAGTCAATATCGAACAGAACATCTTTGCCTTCGGATATGGAATCTTCAACTTTTTTTCTTGGAGTTCCGTAATAATTACCGAAAACTTCGGCATATTCGTAAAAGAATTTCCTGTCTATTTTTTCCTCAAACTCTTTTTCGCTAATAAAAAAATAATCTTTTTCATGTACTTCATTATCCCGTGGCGGACGAGTAGTTGATGATATCGACATTACAAGGTTATTGTCATTTTGCATTAGAAGGCGTGATATGGTTGTCTTGCCGGCCCCCGATGGAGAAGATAAAACAAACATAAAGCCTCTGCGATCTAATTTTTGTTCAATTGACATATAAAAATCCTATCCAAAACTATTTTGATAACATAGTATCTATAATTATTTAATAAAGAGTTAAACAAAATAATAAAAATGTCCGGATTACCGAATAAAATTCTTATAACCGGAGCGTCAAGCGGCATCGGTGCCGAGCTTGCAACGCAATATGCCGCTGAAGGTATAACCCTTTACCTAACTGCACGCAATGAAAAACGCCTAAAAGAGGTAAAAAAGGCATGCACCGAAAAAAACGCAAAAGTACATATAAAAATACTGGATATAAAAGATAAAGCTGAATTAACAAAATGGATAAGCTCCATTGATGAACTTGACCTTGTAATAGCCAACGCAGGAATATCGGCAGGAACCGGTGGCGGAGGTGAAAGCGTTGAGCAGGTTGAAAATATATTTATCACCAATATTGACGGCGTTATACACACTATCCACCCTGCGATTGATATTATGAAAAAACAAAAAAGCGGACAGATAGCTATAATATCATCGCTTGCAGGCTATAGGGGGTTGCCGAGTTCTCCCGCTTATTCGGCAAGCAAGGCGGCCGTAAGAGTTTATGGCGAGGCATTAAGAGGAACATTGCAAAAAGACGGTATAAAATTATCGGTTATAACACCCGGATACATAAAAACCCCGATGACAGATGTAAATGACTTTCCCATGCCGTTTTTAATGAACGTTGAAAAAGCCGCCTCAATTATAATAAAAAGGCTTAAAAAGAATCCTGCAAGGATAGCCTTCCCTTTTCCGCTTTATTTTGTAATTTGGTTAGTAAGCTGCTTGCCACCTTTTATTACAGACCCTATATTTGCAAGATTGCCGGAGAAGCCTAGTCAAAAACCCTCATGCGATTAGCTAATAATTTTTGAAGAAATTATATACTTATTCCTCACTTAATTGTATTATATATATTACCATACGGCTACAACAAAACATTATTGTAATACGATTAACTCATGAATGATTATTATCTGGTTATTGCACCACCAAAATCAACCTCAACAGCATTTACAAGATCACTTGCAAAGAATTCCGGTTTAACGGCTATACACGAGCCTTTCATGCCGGATCAGGAAATTGCCTCTCCTGAGGACTTAGAAAGAATTACAAAAAACAGGCGTGATAGAGGAGAGAATAAGTTTATTTTGAAGCTGATGGACTCAATATCAGACAGCGATATCCCAAAAGACGAGCTTATTGCACAAAACAACGATGACATAATAGAATATTATAATGGTGATATAGAAGAACAGATAAAAAAAACACAAAATCCGATTATATTTATTGATATTCCGCCTGAGGAGTTATTCCTAAAATTATTAAAGTCACGTACCGAATCAATATCCCCTACAGATTGGCAAACAAAGAAAGACGCTATAAAAGAAGAAATATCAGAGAAAAGCAGCAAGTCGGAAAAAGAAACTAAAGATCATATCTCCAGAATAAACGAACTAAAGGATTTTGCACAAAGCAATAATAAACAAGTCGTATCAATTTCTAGCGATATAATACGTACAGATCCCGAATCTGCTATTAGAAAAACTCTGGAAGCTTGGGGAAAAGCCAAAAAAGAAACACCAGTTTCAACCGGAATGCTACCTGTGACAGAAGAATTTAGCGACCTTATAAAGGCAGGTGATACCGTATATTACCTTGGCGAAGATACATGGGTTTCAAGTGAAGATAGAAAGCGAACACAGTTGGAAAAAAGACCTAAATTTGAAGTAAAAGAGGAAACCAAAAGGTCGGTTGATACGATATTTAGCAACTCCGGTTTTTTTGAAGAAGGTTACGCCCAATTATTAGATAAAGAAGAAAATAATTTATTTGATTCTAAAAGAGCGGAAAATATTGATAACGAACTATTCAAGATACGTAATTTTATCGGAAGAGGCGGTAAAATAGGAGATATGAATCCGATAGAGATACAGGAACATATACTCAAAGGGGAAGGATTCAAAGAATATTTAGAAGAAACGATACAAGAAAGTATAAAAGAAATACAAAAAGATGTTTCTGTTTCAAATTCCTCAGGTACACAAGAAAAAGTTCAAAAACGAGTTGCTGACTCAGATAACGAACAGCAACGCAATGTTAGAGCAAAACTTTCTGATGCGGAAAGAAAAAACGCAATTAATCCGGCAAGAATCCTTGAAAGCACAAATCAAGCTAAAATTACCGTACGGTAGTTTTAAATACCACAACAAAAACCTCTATTATATTGATACTAGCTTTTATTACTTGTATTATTAGATTTTTTACAAATCAAATAATACAAACCCATGAAAAGTAAAAACTCCCCCCAAACACACAACTTCAACCCGCAAATACTCCGAGCTTATGATATAAGAGGAATAGTAGGAGATACCCTGACGGAACAGGACGCTTATTTTATCGGAAAGTCTTTCGGGACTTTATTATCACAATCTGAAGGAAATAAAAAAATATGCGTTGGTTTTGACGGCAGGCACAGCTCCCCCCTGCTTGAAGAAAATCTTGTAAAAGGATTGTTGGAGACGGGTGCGGAAGTTATACTTATAGGGCTTGGTCCTACCCCTATGCTTTATTTTGCAGTTCAGAATTTGCAGGCTAGCGGCGGTATAATGATAACAGGCTCTCATAATCCGCCTACCCATAACGGCTTTAAAATGATGAAAAGCAAGCTTCCTGTTTATGGCGATGAGATTCAGGAGTTAGGGCAAATAGCATCATCGGGGCGTTTTGCAACTGGCAAAGGAGTTGTAACATTCGAAGATGTGTATGATGATTATACCGAATATCTTTTCGGTAAATATATAAAATCCGACCTTAAAGTAGCGTGGGACGCAGGCAATGGAGCGGCAGGCGATATAATGAAGTCACTTACCGATAAATTAAGCGGCAAACATATATTATTGAACGAGAAGATAGACGGCAACTTTCCTTCCCACCACCCCGACCCGTCGGTTAAAAAAAATATGGAACAGCTAATTGATGCAGTCATATCAAATAAATGTGACATCGGTATTGCCTTTGACGGAGACGGAGACCGTATAGGCGTAATAGATAATAAGGGCAATATGCTATATGGCGACCAGTTAATGTCGTTATATGTAGAAGATGTCTTAAAGCATAATAAGGGTGCAAAAATAGTAGCTGATGTTAAGACCAGTCAGGTATTATATGACCTGATAGCACAAAAAGGCGGTGTGCCTATAATGTGGAAGACAGGACATTCACTTATAAAAACCAAAATGGCCGAAGAAAATGCTATATTGGGCGGTGAAATGAGCGGACATATATTCTTTGCCGATAATTTCGGTTTTGATGATGCTTTATATGCGGCAGTAAAACTTTTAAATATAGTAGCAAAACTTGATTGTCGCTTAAGTGAAAAAATAGACAGGCTTCCAAAAACGTTCAACACTCCCGAGATAAGGGTTTATGTGGATGAAAAACGCAAATTCCTTATAGTAGATGAGATAAAACAAGAGGTTAAAAAATCCGGTGCAAAAGTTAATGACGTTGACGGCATAAGGGCATTAACACAAGACGGCTGGTGGCTGCTGCGTGCATCCAACACCGAGGCAGCACTGGTAATAAGATGTGAATCCGATAGCAAGCAAGGACTCGAACGATTAAAAGAAAGTATATTCGGTATATTGCAAAAAAAAGGGATAAAGGTTTAAAATAATGCGGGAAGGGGTATTTGGACTATGCAAGGATATTTTTTAGTAGCTGATATACTTGGCTTTAGTGACATTATAAAAGATAATAATAGTAATAACCAAAATCCTATTATTGAAAAATGGGTAATATTGGTTAACAAACTAACAGAGGAACACGGTATAAAAAAATTCCAATTAATCTCGGATAGTTTGTTAGTAGGAATAGGCTCTGAGAATGAAGATCTGGATAATCTTGTTAGTTTTTCAAGAAAATTATTAGAAGAAGGTTTAAATAATAAATTTCCTATAAGAGGTGCAATTAGTTATGGAGAGTATGAATGGGGAAGTTTAACATACGGAAAAGCCGTTATAGAAGCATTTGAATTTGAAAAGCAACAGAATTGGATTGGAATATCCATTAATTCACTTCCAGTATATAAAGGGCAATATAATAATTTAGCATTGTATCCTGTACCAAAAAAAAGTGGCTTTTATGGTCTTTATTATGCGGTAATTTGGGAAGTACCAGAGTTTCCTTCTCTATTAGAGAAAAGCAATAACCTTGAAAAAGGCAAGTTTTTTCAACATACACAGTTAGATAAATTAACAAATACTATATTATATAGAAATTATTTAAAATTAATATCATTGGAGAACAAGCCTTTGACAAAATTTTATGGTACTCATCCATTAGAAAAAATTGAGACATTCATTGAAACTCTTATGCCAGAGTGAGATGCATAATACCTGTCATACTATGGCTTGACCATAGTATCCAAGATATATAAAAACTTATCTTATCTGCGAGTCGGGATTACTTACCTTTTTTCTTAGGAATTTTACTAGCCACTATACTTGTTATCTGGTTATTCTTTTTACGATCTATTTTAAACTTAACGCCGTAGAACTGAAATTCCCGTCCTATTTCGGGTATTGACTCGGACTCATGTATTATAAGACCTGCCATAGTGTTAGCCTCCTCATCAGGCAGATTCCAGTCAAGCCTTCTGTTTATGTCCCTTATGGAAGTATCTCCTTTTATACGGTAGCTGCCTTGCTATAGAGGTTATATCATCATGCTCGTCGTCAATTTGACCGATAACCTTAATTATATTTACGGTAATAGATTATAAATTTTTTTACATTGCCTTGAGGCTAAAAAGCACAAAATAATTGTGTTTTTTAAGCAAATGTAGTATTTATCGTTTTCCTGATTCGCAAAGATAATGAAAAACCGTACTGTAGGTTACCTAAATGTTTAATGATAAAGATGTCCTTATCACCGGAGGAACTGGTTCCTTCGGTAGAAAATTCACAAAACTTATACTTGAAAAATACAAACCCAGAAGACTTATAATATTCTCCCGTGACGAATTAAAACAATATGAAATGAGTCAGGAATTCAACGCTCCGTGCATGAGATATTTTATAGGTGACGTACGCGATGCAGACAGGCTGCAAAGGGCGTTTAACGGTGTTGACTATGTTATTCATGCTGCTGCATTAAAACAAGTTCCGGCTGCCGAATACAACCCTACAGAATGTATCAAGACAAATATTGACGGCGGTATGAACGTTATTCGTGCATGTATCGACAATAAAGTTCAAAAAGTAGTTGCCTTGTCTACAGATAAGGCGGCTAACCCGGCTAACCTTTATGGTGCTACCAAGTTAGCCTCCGATAAGTTGTTCGTAGCTGCCAATAATCTTGTAGGAAACGGCCCCACACGTTTTTCAGTTGTAAGATACGGTAACGTTATAGGATCACGTGGTTCTGTCGTTCCGTTCTTCCAAAAGCTGGTGAGAGAAGGTGCAGAAGAAATTCCTATTACGGATCCTGAAATGACAAGGTTCTGGATATCTTTGGATGACGGGGTGAAGTTCGTTTTCGATGCTTTTTCCCGTATGCATGGCGGTGAGATATTTGTTCCTAAAATACCTTCCGTAAATATTATGGACTTAGCTGCTGCCGTCGCACCTGATGTTAAGACAAAAATCATAGGCATAAGACCGGGCGAAAAAATGCATGAGGTTATGTGTCCTGCCGATACGGCACATATAACAATTGAGTTTAAAGATCATTATACAATTATGCCTACCATAGACATCTTCGGTGATATTGATTATAAGAAAAATGCCAAGAACGAAGAGGGTACGACGGTAGCAAAGAACTTTGAGTATAATTCCGGTAAAAATGAGCATTTCCTGACCGTGGAAGAGTTAAAAGCAATCCATAGTGATGATAATCACGAGCAGTTGATCGCCGGTAAAAGAGTAGGCTAACTATGCTGACAATAATCGATACAAAAGCAGGTAATTTTAATTCCATTATCAACGCATTCAAACGAATAGGCGTTTATACTATCCTTACAAATGATGTACAAAAGATAAAAGAAGCGAGGGCGTTGGTACTACCCGGCGTAGCTGCCTTTGAAAAAGGTATGACCGGTTTAAATGAAAATAACCTTGCCGATATAATAAAGAGCAAGGTTATTGAGGAGAGAGCCCCGATAATAGGAATATGCTTGGGTATGCAGCTTCTAGCTGAAAATTCGGAAGAACACGGTAGCCACAAGGGTCTCGGTCTTATAAAGGGGAATGTTGTAAAATTAAATCCTGATAACAAAGATTACAAAGTTCCGAATATAGGGTGGTGTGATGTATCGGCTAAAAAAGAAGGGGTTATATTTCATGGTGATTATGCCACTTCCTCTTTTTACCATGTACATAGCTATCATTTGCAATGTGCTAACTCAAATGCTGTTGCCGCATCAATAGAATATGGCGGCGGTGAAGTAACCGTTGCTATCGAACAGGATAATGTATTCGGAGTACAGTTCCACCCTGAAAAAAGTCAGGATGCGGGTTTGGAGCTTCTTGATAGGTTTGCAAAATATACAAACAATGTTTGTTAGTTTTTTTATAATAATTATTAATGTAATCATCGGAATTCTTTGTAGTAAAATTATAGGAAGATCTTATTTTAATTAATTAGAAGATTCCTGAATAAAGCCGAGATTACAATGAATGAAAAAAGGGTAATATGATTCGTCCAAGACTAATTCCATGTATATTATTGAAGAACGGGCTAATAGTCAGAAGCCAGCTTTTCAAGACCCACCAGATAATAGGTAATCCCGTAAGTACTATACACAGGCTTTCGAACTGGAATGTTGATGAGCTTATCCTGCTTGATATAAGTGATGATGATTATCACGATCTGCGTCGTGACGATATGCATGTAAAATATGCAGGTTCTACTTCATTGGATGTGTTAAAGCAAATATCGGAAGTATGTTTTATGCCCTTAGCATTTGGTGGTCGTATCCGTAATATTGAAGATATAAAGGTTAGACTCGCAAACGGTGCGGATAAATGCGTCATTAACACAAGGGCGGTACAAAACCCGGAACTTATAAAACAAGGTGCAAAAGATTTCGGTTCGCAGTGCATAGTGGTCAATATAGATGTACTGCAACATGAAGACGGCAAAAGGGAAGTCTACATAAATGGCGGTAAGAACGCCACGGGGTTAGACCCCGTAAGATGGGCTAAAGAAGTCGAAAATTATGGTGCAGGTGAGATATTCCTAAATTCAATTGATCGGGACGGTACGGGAACCGGCTATGACCTTGAGCTTATTAAACTGGTTTCAGATAGCGTTTCAATACCCGTAATAGCGTGTGGCGGTGTAGGTACTTATAGTGATTTTGTAAAAGGCATAAAAGAAGGTAACGCAAGTGCCGTATCAGCAGCTAATATTTTCCACTTCTTTGAACTTAGCTACCCGTTTGCTAAAAAAAAATGTATCGAAGCCGGAATCAATATGAGGAAAGTCAGGCTTGATAGCAAATGGTTCCCGAGAGAGCCGGAATACGATTTAAACCAAAGGGACGAACGTCTTGCCAAAAGAATGTCTAAAGCACAAGTGATAAATACCGCTTCTGCAGAAATTAGAAGTGAGTATAGCAATATTATCGGCAAATCGGCAGGTTGGTGTAGCTCATGTGTGTATCCTGCGATAAACGCCGCTCCTATGTCTTTCGATGATGACGGAGTGTGTATGGGCTGTCGCACTTCCGGCAACAAGCGGGATATAACGGCATCAGAATGGGATGAGCGTAAGCAAATACTAATAGATATTATTGAAAGAGGACGATGTAAGGACGGCAGCCGTCCTGATTGCGTTATCGGAGTAAGCGGCGGTAAGGATAGTTACTTTCAGACGCATTACATAAAGAATGTTCTCGGATATAAACCGTTATTGGTAACATATTACGGGAATAACTACAGTGAAGTAGGGCAACGCAACCTTCTTCGTATGAAAGAGGTCTTTGATGTAGACCACGTTATATATCAGCCTAGTGTCACCGTTTTAAAAAAACTAAACAGGCTTGGTTTGAAGATAATGGGTGATATGAACTGGCACGGGCATATCGGTATATGTACGACTCCTATGAAAATTGCCGCACTACATAAAATTCCGACCGTGATATGGGGAGAACACGGTTATCAGGACTTATGCGGACAATTCTCCATGAATGATTTTGTTGAATGGACATATAGAAGCCGTCTTGAGCATTATAGCAGAGGCTATGACTGGAACTATATGGTAGGTTTGGAAGGTATTAAACAAAGCGATATGTATATTTATCAGTACCCGACAGATCAGGAAATATATGACCTTGACCTGCGTGGGGTTTACTTAAGTAACTTTACCTATTGGGAAGCAAACGAGCATACCAAGACGGTAATAAAAGAGTATGGCTTTGAAACTTCAAATGAGCAGTTTGACCGTACATATAGGAACATGTCAAACTTAGATGATATACATGAGAACGGGGTGCATGATTATTTGAAATATATAAAGTTCGGTTACGGCAGATGTACCGACCACGCCACTAAAGATGTGCGTAGCGGTAATATGAGCCGAGATAAAGCAATAGAACTTATCCGGCATTATGACCATGTTAAACCCAAAGACCTGAAAAGGTGGCTCGAATATACGGGAATGACTGAAGAAGAGTTCGATAATATTTCCGATACTTTCCGTGACACAAGGGTTTGGTGGAAAGATAAAGACGGATGGAAAAAAAGGAATATCTGGGATGATGCTGCATAACGATATCGTCGCTATAATTCAGGCAAGAATGTCTTCGACCAGACTACCGGGGAAAGTATTGCTTGCATTGTGCGATAATACCGTATTGGGTCACGTGGTAAAAAGGGTGTCGACTTGTCCTTTTATAGATAAAGTTGTTGTTGCGACTACCGAATTGGGCGTTGATGATGCAATAGTAGCAGAATGTAAAAGGATAGGTGTCGATTACTCAAGGGGAAGCAGTGACGATGTCTTAAGCCGTTATTATGAAGCGGCAAGAAAATTCAATGCGAAAAATATAATAAGGGTAACATCGGACTGTCCTGTTATCTCCGGTGGATTACTTACAAAAATGATTGCGGAATATCTGGATAAAAAACCTGACTATTTAAGCAATACCATAGAGCGTACCTTCCCAAGGGGACTGGATATCGAGATATTCGGTTTTGAAACGTTGGAAAAGACCTATAAAAACGCTGCTAAAGATTATGAAAAAGAACATGTTACTCCATATATTTATCAGAATGAGCATGAGTTCGACATATTGCATTATAAGGACAAACGGGACAATAGCATATATAGGTGGACGCTTGATACTCCCGAAGATCTGGATTTGATTGAACGGATATATAGTTACCTATATGCTGAAAATAATAATTTCGAATATGAAGATATTTTGCGATTATTTAAAAAACATCCTGAACTTATTAATATTAATCGGAATATAGAACAAAAAAAGTTGGGTAATTGAATCCAAAGAATAATAAAGCAAGAGAAAGGAAATCAGGTAAATGAAATATATTCCGTATAGCAGGCAAGATATAAACGAAGATGATATTAAGTCGGTAGTCGAAATATTGCGTTCTGACTTTTTAACTACCGGTCCTGCTATAAAACAATTTGAAGAATCGGTGAAAGATTTCTGCGGTGCGGCAAATGCCGTTGCTGTGGCTAACGGTACGGCCGCTTTGCATGTTTCTTTAATGGCTATGGGCATAGAGAAAAGCTGCCTTGTCTGGACTTCTCCCTTAAGTTTTGTTGCTTCCGCTAACTGTGCTTTATATGTAGGTGCGGATGTTGATTTTGTCGATATAGACATAAAAACAGGAAATATTGATGTAAATAAATTAGAAGAAAAATTAAAAGAAGCTGAAAAACATGGAAAAATACCTGATGTTGTAATAGTGGTGCATTTTTCAGGAAAGGCTTGCGATATGCAAAGGGTATCCGAGCTTGCCGCCGAATATGATTTTAAGGTAATAGAAGATGCCGCACACGCATTGGGCGGCAGATATGAAAACGGCGAACATATAGGTTGCGGCAAATACAGTGATGCCACAACATTAAGCTTTCATCCGGTAAAGTCTATAGCCACAGGTGAAGGCGGTATGATACTTACCGATGATGAAAAATTAGCCAAAAAAGCAAACATGTTAATTACTCACGGGGTAACAAGGGATAAGTCGCTTATGAAAGGGCAAAGTGATGGGGATTGGTATTATCAGCAGCTTCACTTAGGCTATAATTACCGTATCACAGACATTCAATCGGCTCTGGGTATTAGCCAAATGAACCGGCTGGATGATTTTATCCATAGAAGATACCGGATAGCAGCAGTATATAATGACCAACTTTCAACGCTTCCGCTTATTTTACCGATACTTGATTCTAAAAGTGCGTGGCATTTATATGTTGTCAGGATAAGTGACGATTCGGATATAAGCCGTAAGGAACTGTTCGATAAGTTACGGAAAGCGGGTATAGGTGTCAATGTTCATTATATACCTATATATCAACAGCCATATTACCGAAAACTCGGGTTTAAGAGCGGCTATTGTCCAATGGCAGAGAAATTCTATCAATCATGCGTTTCCCTTCCCGTGTTTCCTAAAATGACAGACACCGAACAGGAATATATAGTCGATAAGTTGAAGGATTTTTTGTATTAATGATATTGTTATGCCGTCTTGATGACGGCTCCGTTTTTGAGGTTTCTCAGACTCGGTTATAAAAACGGGGAAAAGTAAAAGGGCCGGACGTGAAAAAAAATATAGTTTTCAGGACTGACGGAAACGGTAAAGCAGGCATAGGACATGTTATGCGTTGTATTAGCCTTTCAAAAGAGCTTTCCGGAAAAGCATCGGTAACTTTCATATTAAGCGATGAATCAAAAGATATAAAACAATTTATTGAAGATAATTCGGGTAAATGCAGGGTAGAGGTTTTGCCCGATGTAGGACATGAGTATATACACGGGAAACCATTTTCGTCGGAACATTCTCTACAAGATGCCAAGTACACGGAAAATATAATAAATGGATTAGGAGAAGTAGATTTCCTTATAGCTGACCATTACGGTATAGATAGCAAATGGGAAAAGCAATTTGAGGGTATGGTAAAACATATCATGGTCATTGACGACCTTGCAAACCGAAAACATTTTTGCGATATATTGCATGACCAGAATTTCTATGTGGATTCAAAAACACGCTATGACAGTTTAGTGGATAATAAATGCGTAAAGCTCCTAGGAACGTCATACGCACTACTTCGTGATGAGTTTCAAGTAACCGAAAAAGCACCTGTAAAAGATAAAGTGGAAAGTATCCTTGTGTCATTCGGAGGCAGTGATGCGGACAATGTTACCCATAATGTTCTGAAGGTGCTTACACAAGAGGAATATAAACATATAAATGTAAATGTAGTAACCGGTAATTACGGTAAGAATAAACATGCTATCAGGCAGATATGCGATAATCATACTAATTTTACATACCGTCAGCAGATTGATTATATGGCAAAATTGATGTGTGAGGCAGACCTCTTCATAGGTGCGGGAGGCTCTACGAGTTGGGAACGGATGGCTGTGGGGCTGCCTAGTATAATTATTTCAATAGCAGATAACCAGACAAAAATATGTGAGGATATGGCTAAAGAAGGTCTTGTAAAATATGTCGGGACGGCAAAAAACTATAACCCTGAAAATTTTAAATCCTGCCTTAATGAAGTAATAAAAGATAAAAAATGGCGTAAGTTCGCATCTGAAGAAGGACGTAAACTGGTTGACGGAAGGGGTGCTAAAAAAGTAGCGGCACATATCTTTAGCCTTTTGATAAATATTCGCAAGGCTTCAGATAGTGAGTGTGAGAATATATATAACTGGAGAAATTCTGAAATAAATAGAAATTACTCAAATGATGGTAAAAAGTTTAGCTATGAATCCCATTGTCGCTGGTTTGAACAAATAGTTGAATCCGAAGATAGCGATTTGTTAGTTGCAAGTTCGGACAATGCCGAGATCGGAGTGGTAAGGTTCGATTATACAGGGGATAAGTCGCTTATATCGATATACCTGATTTTAGGGTGGCATAATAAAGGTTGGGGGTTGCCGTTGCTAATATCGTCCATCAATTGGTTAAAGCAAAATAAAAATAACATAAAAGAAATCAAAGCTGAGATTTTACATAAAAATAAAGCATCAAAGCAAATATTTGCAGATACGGGATTTTGTGTTATAAGTGAGTCGGAGAACACAAGTTTGTGGTTAAAAACGGTATAAAAACAATGAACAAACAAATAAGGATTGCCGATAAGATAATAGGCGAGAATAACCCTCCTTTCATAATTGCCGAAATGTCGGGCAATCATAACAGGTCGCTAGAAAGAGCCTTGGAAATAGTGGAAGAGGCGGCTAAAGCTGGAGCTGATGCTATTAAGATACAGACATATACCGCAGATACTATGACCCTTGATATCAATGACGGTGAGTTCTTTATAGCAGATGAAAAATCACTATGGAAAGGAATCTCATTATATAAGCTATATGAAACGGCACATACGCCTTGGGACTGGCATAAAGCAATATTCGATAAGGCAGCTAAATGTGGAATTATAGCTTTTAGCTCACCATTTGATGAAACGGCAGTGGATTTTTTAGAGGAATTGAATGCCCCGTGCTATAAGATAGCTTCGTTTGAGTGTGCGGATGTAACGCTTATAAAGAAAGTGGCAGTAACAGGTAAGCCTGTAATTATATCGACAGGAATGGCAAGTGAAGAAGAGGTAAAAGACGCAGTTGATGCATTTAAACAAGCAGGCGGGAAAGACCTTATACTACTTAAATGTACAAGTGCTTATCCTGCAACTGCTGCAGATGCGAATTTGAACACCATACCGGATATGCGTAAGAAATATAGTGTACAAGTCGGTCTTTCAGATCATACGCACGGAATAGGCGTTCCTGTTGCCGCTACGGTTTTAGGGGCTACCGTTATTGAAAAGCATTTTACTTTAAAACGTAGCGATGGAGGTGTTGATTCGGCATTTTCCTTAGAACCGAATGAATTGAAAAGTCTGGTTGTGGAAACTAAAAAAGCATGGCAAAGCTTGGGGAGGGTGCAATATGGAGTTTCAGAAAATGAGAAGAATAATACGGTTTTTAGACGTTCAATATATGTGTCTAAAGATATAAAAGAAGGTGACAGATTTTCCGAGGATAACATAAGACGCATTCGTCCCGGATATGGACTTGCTCCTAAATATTATGAACAAATAATAGGAAAAACAGCGGCAAGCAATCTTAAGAAAGGTAAACCTCTTAGCTTTGAGGATATTAAAGATAAGATAGCTTGAGATTAAATTTATTCAAAATATGACAGATTTTTAATGCAAATATTCATTATTTATAATATATATTCGGCAGCAGATTTTTTATTTTGTAATATGATTACAATTGTTTTTGCGTATTTAGTTTTTTTTGGGAGAAAATATGGAAGTATATAAGAAACTTATAGAAGGACATAAAGAGTTCCGTAAAAAATATTTCGGTAAAGAGTTTGAAGAATACCGAGAGTGGGCATCAAAATATCAAAAACCGCAGGTTATGTTTATTTCATGCAGTGATTCAAGGGTAAATCCGGCAATACTCACTAATTCAAGCCTTGGTGATATATTCAATGTCAGTAATGTGGCAAATATAGTGCCTCCATATAAAGAATCATGCAACACACATCATAGTACGAGTTCGGCTATCGAATTTGCCGTAAAACACCTGAAAGTTAAGCATATAATAGTTATGGGGCATAGCTATTGTGGCGGTGTCAACGCTATGTACACCATGAAAGATAAATGCGAGGAAACATCAAAGGGCTTCAGTTTTATAAATCCTTGGGTAGATATTATTTCAGGTGTCAGGAATATAGTAAAGGAACGATTACCCGATGCTCCGTTAGAAGAACAATTACGCTTATGCGAAAGAAGAAGTGTACTGGTTTCAATCGATAACCTTATGAGCTTCCCTTTTATTAAAGAGGCAGTTGAGGCTAAAAAGCTATATCTGCACGGATGGTATTTTAACATAGCCGAAGCATCGCTTTATGAATATAACAGGGATTCTGATAAATTTGAAACGGTTGTAAAAGAAAATGTCGAAGCTTTATAGTTAATTTTGTAATTTTTTTGACCCTAATTACCTTTGAAAAAGCAATTTTTTTTAATTTTATTAAAACTAATGCTGGTATATTAAATTTTTATTTGTTATAAAGCCTTCCCATAGATTTTTTCTTAAATATTCCCCGGTAGCGCAGCGGTAGCGCAGTTGACTGTTAATCAATTGGTCGCAAGTTCGAATCTTGCCCGGGGAGCCATTTTCTTAAAAATTCCTATCTCTCATCAAAAATCAATAAGCCTCTAAAGCCCAGCAACAGTAGGGTTTTGTGCTATTATGGGTATTACATTTTTTTGTGCAAAAAACGCTGCTTTTACCTGATTTTCTCTCTCCGCCCCCTTTTTCTCTCCAGACCTATTACATTTTCGCTCGGCTATTACATTTTTTATTAGCCTTGTAATACAATGTGTTATGGGGGTTTTATCTATCATGCACCGGCACCTCATTTCTAGCTGATTTTTGGGGTTCGCTTAAGATTAGGATATGAAAATAGCTATAAATTATAAGCTTTTTCATCCCCTTTAGAAGAAGTAATTTACTACTTCCTCTCAATCAGCTCAATTTTATAACCATCAGGGTCTTCGATAAAGGCTATTACGGTTTTGCCGTGTTTCATTGGTCCTGGTGGGCGTGTGATTTTTACCCCGGCTTTCTCAAGTTCGCCGCATGTTTTATAAATATCAGAAACTCCAATGGCGATATGACCGAAGGCATTGCCTAAATTATAAGGCTCCTTTTGATCCCAGTTGTGAGTTAACTCAATAACTGTGTTATTAGCCTCATCACCATAGCCTATAAAAACAAGAGTGAATTTGCCGTCAGGATAATCTGTTTTTCTCAGAACTTTCATGCCTAAATGCTGGGTGTAAAACTCTATGGATTTATCTAAATCGAGCACACGTATCATTGTGTGCAGCATTCTAAAATCTGTCATAAAAACTTCTCCTAATATTCTAATGCTGTTACACCACGGTATTTAAAACTTTCATTGATACGTTCCGGTTAACTTTGTGGTTTAGACAGGTCTAGCACCATGATTTTTGTTTTCTCAGACACATTCTTGCACTTTATCTCTAAGAGAGATTCCATTTTCTCTAAAGTCTTTGGCTGCGGTTGTCCTTTCCAGCCACGTGGGTTTTTTGAGTTATTAGCTCCCAAATATCCAAACCACAGCACTAAATAGATACCACGTCCATCGGAGTGATATTCTCGTGTATAGTTTTGCAATTGCTCCCCAGCAGCAGTCCAAACCGCATTGTGCCACTGACCTTTAATTTCTACTGGTAAATTCATTAGACCATGCGAATAAAGCAAATCACATCTATTACTGTCTGGCATTGCTCCCTCTGGGCTTGCATGAACATTATACCGCTCTAAAATGAGGGATAATGGAGATGCAATACGGTCTCGACAGTAATTTTCATCATGTGGGGTGTCACCATTCCAGAATGGTAAAATATCATTAGTAGAGCTATTTCTTATACGGCCTTGTAACTCTTCCAACTCATCTATTAAGAGAGCCTGTAGGTCATCATGGTTCGCTGGTTCACCTTTTAACAATATATTCTTAACATCACTGACAGATAGCAATACTTTGTTAGCTTCAGCGCGATGTCTTATTTGTTGGGAATAAAGGTGCTTTATATGATTCTGGTAGCCTTCCAACCCCTCTGCATTAATGAGACCTTTTAGCATTACTTCAGCTTCGTCTGACAAGTCAGAAGCAAGGTCAGTGATTCTGCCTTGAATAAATTGACTTGCATCCAAAGGATTCTGATCTCCGCTCCAGCCGTTTGAAGGATGGTTAGCTGGTTGCCATAACGGGCCAAATTTAGTTATCAGAAAATGAAGCTGTGAAACGCTGAGTTTTGGCCATTCTTCATATTTTTCTCGCTCAGGGTTAGACATTGCTCTTAATGGCCAAATACGTTCTTCACCCTCATCGGCATAGGATGTTAGCAATTCCAAATTATTATCAAAATCTAATAAGAAGGCCGCACCCATCCATATATTGCGCTGCTTATCATCCTTCCATTGTTCGCTAGATATGCGTTTTCGTATTATCTCTATAACTTTATCCCTAGAGCTATAGCGGATTGCTGCAATCAATAGTTCTCGTAATGAGTTGTTGGAAAGGTTGGCGTATTTTTCAATCCATTCTATCACCAATGCGCCAGCTATATCTGAGAATTCTTCGTTACGCGCTAAACGATAAAGTCCGGAAACATGTTCTGCGCCACTATTTAGATATGGCTCCATTGTATCGCGGACAAAGGCTTCTTTGCTTTCTTTGTCTGCAAATACAATACTTTCTAATTGCTCTTGTAGGTTAGAAGTATACTCATCACCGAAATGCAAATCCCAATGACAAGAGGCTAATGCTGAACGCGCAATGTCTAGTGGTAAATCAGTTAATCCGCTTACGGATTGAAGTGCAATTGCACAATGGGCCAGTAATATTGGTTCAAAGAAGTATTCTTTCTGTTCATTGGCATGAAGTTCAATTATTTTCCTGGCGGCTGGAATATCATCGCGCTTCATAACAGCAGCTAAGCCTTCAAAAGCTATGGCAGTCATCTCACTTCCAACTAGCTCGCTGATTCTATCCGTAGGGCTGTTTTTTTCTTTAAGGTCAGAAAAACGGCCAAGATAAGCCTTTGCAACATCGCCTAAAGCATCTAAATGTTTTCCTGCGCCCAGAGCATCTTGTATTTTCTCGAAACTCTGATGCCTAACGCGCATTTCACGTTGTCTCTTTTGCTTATATTTGCGCTCGTATTCCTTCTCTTCTTTTTCAAAGTCTCTTGTTGGCGGCTTTTCTAATTCAGCTAAATGTGAAGAGAGTATATTACTTTGTGATGCCTGATTGCGGGCAAAATCCATAAATTTCCCGGTGAAATCGCGGTTTATTTGCCCCCATCTTACAAGGTTTTTCCACCTCTCATCCCAGTCAGGATATGAATCCTTCTTTTCAAGCAACTCACCTAAATGCAAAATTAAATCATCTTCGCGGAGCCACAAGCCGGGGCTAGCATCACCCAAATGGAATAATCCCAGCCACAAATCTCCTGCATTATTATAAGATTTTATAGCCTCTGCTTGCAGGGCTTGACGATATTCGACGTTTTGAGACAAGTACTCCCCACTGTATTTATCCCAGTTTGACCTATGATAGCTATGCCTTTCTGAGTGTTGCAACCAAGACCAAACTCTACTGACAGGAGGCAATGAACCACGCTCAAATCGTTCCTGTATAAACTTGTATAACCAGTCTTCTACATCTCCACGCCTACTGCGTCGCCTCTTTGTTTCTTTCTCTATCGTTGCTTCTGCTAATACATCAAGGCTTTCTTCCAGTTGCGAGATTGATAATTTTTTATGAAGCCCGTATCCCAGTCCAGCATAATTTGGCCCATCCCCTTCAGCTATAGCATTAGCTAATTCCACAAGAACTTCGGCAAGACTTGTGCCATTGAATAATTCAATGTTGTCTTGCACTATATCCAATGCAATGCGTAGTGATTCTGCATCTCCTAATTTTCGAAGTTTTTTTACTGTATCATTCCAGTCTGGCTGATTATTACATTCTGCCAGCGCATCTACTGCTGCATGTCTTTCAAGTGGGGTTGCTGAATTATCGGCAACTAGTTCCAGTAGCTCATTGGATATATTATCTGCGAAACTATCTCCTTGAATTGATTCAAGAATCAAATGAGAAAGCTGGTAAGGCGATTCAGGGTTCCTAATCACTCGTATTATGTCATCACGCAATTCTTCTCTTGCTAACCCCCGGCCAAAAGTTGCATGCCAATCCTCGCTACGGAAATATGGGTCTATTTCTGCAACCTTCTCCAAACTGCTTAGAAGACCTTGTGACTGTTGAATAGTAAGAGCTGATGGGTCTCCATATCTAAAAAAGCCATAAGGGTCTCGCTCAATAAATTTGCTTGCAATAGCAGGACTCAAAGTAGCTATCCATGCATGCAACCCACGAAGTGCTGTCGGTACTATATAATTATTGCCGTATAGAACGCCTTCTAAACGCCGGATGGAAAGTTGATTTCTAAGTGCCTTTGCTATCCATTTGGCAGCTAAAAACTCTGCAACAGTCCTGTGGCATGGCTCTAAAAGATTTTGTCCCGTTAAGCGAAATAGTTTTGTTGATAAAGCAGATTGAATCATATCATTATCAATACCATCACTCACAAGTTCTGAAGACTTGGGGTATGGAATGGAGCGGGCTGGCGGCTCTGGTACTAATATTAATCTGCAAATCACCAAAAATGCCGGTGTTTCATATGAATCTACATCCGAATATCATTATATATATGATCAATTGATGGCTAGTAGCGGAGGGCAAAGTTTTCTTAACGGCTCTACCACTGCAACCCATATTAGTCTTGGACACCATGAAGATGGGGCAACAGGTATATTTGAGATTTTCTTCTATGAGCCAGCTTCTACATTATTAGAAAAGATGTTCAGATATTCAATGATTAGCGGACGTAACCCGAATACCATATGGAATAATGGCGTTGGGTTCTATGGAAGAACTGATTCAGCAGCGATTAACGGCTTAAAAATATTCTTTGCTGGCTCGGATAGCTTTTCTGCCGGACGTTTTGTTTTGGAAGGCAAAAATTAATTTCTTACTTTAAAACTTAACAGGAGAACCACTCATGAAAATTATCCATGACGGCACTAAAGTGCTGAACAAAACAATATGCGGATATGATCCGAAAAAATATCCTCGCCTCAATAAACATGGCAAGCCATTGCCTGGGCATGGATATTACGCTTTAAAAGGTGCGGAGTTAAAAGCCTACCAAAAAGAACAGGAATCAGGCAGCAAAGTTTTAGAAAAACAATGGCAGGAAGTGTTTGCAAAGCGTAATGAGCTACTAAGTTCCATAAACACTGAAGATTCCACTCTTACCAAAAAGAAAAAAGAGGCGCTTGAGAAGTACCGCAAATCTTTGGAAAACCTTGAGCAGGATTTTAATAATCCGGACGATATTATTTGGCCTGATGCGCCATAAAACACGATTCATCATTTTACGACCTTGAGGGCTGCTTTTTAGCAGCCCTTTTTATTTGAATATTGGAGCTTTAATATGCCAACAATAGAGGATACTTTAAGCGATCTTTCGGCAGAAATAGCGCAGCTTGCAGGTGACGTTACTGCCATAGGCTCAGCAAGCACAATAAAATCAGGGCTTATAAAGTTATCCAGTGAATCAAGCCCTGATGATAATTCCGTGCCGACAGTCGCATTCTTTAAAAGCAGGAATATTCTTGGCAGCGGTGGTGAGGCTGGAGCCGGCCTACCTCAGACTCAGATCGACAAAATAAATTCCCTGCCTCCCGAAGAAATTCTGGCAGCTTTATCCGCCTTGCCTGCAAATTTATCCGGCCTTGCAGGCAGAATCATAGCTGTAAATGCTACAGGTAATGGTTATGAATTAGTTGTAGCGTCATCTGGTGGAGGCAGCGGAGGGTCAGTAACTATTATCGTTGATAATTTTACAGGTGACGGAGTTACAACAGCTTTTACATTATCTCAGTCAGCGGCAAATTCTGAAAGTTTGGCTGTTGCAGTAAGCGGAATTACCATTGATCCTGCAATATATAACGTTTCCGGCACTACCTTAACATTTAACGATGCGCCTCCTGTTACAAATACCGATGCTATTTTAGTCAGGCATTTAGCTGCTGAAGTTACTATAGGCGTTCCTGGTGATAACACGGTAACGCTTGCCAAAATGGCTAATGGTACGCCTGGCAAATCATTAAAATACAACAGCACCACGGGCATTATAGAAGAAACCGATATTATAATTCCTGATAACTCTGTCAGCACCGTAAAGATAATAAACAAGAATATTACTCTTGCAAAAATAGCTGACGGAACACCTGGAAAGATTTTAAAATTCAATGATTCAACAGGTGTTATTGAGGAGGTTGATGTCGCTGCTCTTGGCAGTGGCATGGTTCATGTTTTGCGAGCTGCAGTATCAACTTCTATATCCCAAATAGACATTGAAGAAGCTTCTTTGTTTGACGGAACTTATAAGCAGATAATAATTATTGGCTCAGGTTTACGGCCTGTAACTCAAAGCTCTGCCGGTCATGTTTACTGTAGAGTAAAAACACAAGGAATTTATCGTGCAGATGGCAATTACAGGTCATCGGGACATGATGCCCCTAATAATGGCGGTCATAATGTTTATTCCGATAATTCAGCAATATTGATAGTGCCGCAATGGAGCAGCCATTCTCATTGGTTTGATTTTACAACCACTATCACAAATCCTGCGTCTACAACACTTCCGAGGCCAACTTTCATGACGTTAGGAAACCAGACTAATGATGGCGGGCAATCAGGAAACTCAACTACGGCTGGAGTTTACGAAACCCACACCACTTTGCCATTGCAGGGACTAAGATTTTTCTTTGCAAATGACAACCTGGCTGGGGGAACCATTGATGTCTATGGCCTGAAATAGAATCAAAAACCTGACTTAACCTTACGGAGGTAAAAAATGCCTTTTCCTAAACTAGATAACGATTTGCTTAATATTGGAAGTACCAATGGGAAAATTCCTTTAATTGGCGCCGGTGATAAATTACCGACATCTCTACTTGATACAGGTGCAGGTAGCAATAAGCTTGTGCAGCTTGACGGCGATGGAAAATTGCCAGCGATTGATGCAAGTCTGCTCACCAACTTGCCTGCACCAAGCGGTGGCGTTGGAGCCTGGAACTTAATTGACACACAGATAGCTAATAACGTAGCTCAGGTTGATTTTACAACCGGCATTGATGGTTCTTATAAAGAATACGTCATACGTGGCACGAATATTATTGTTTCAACGTCTGCGCATCTGGGTCTTAGGGTCAGAGTTGCAGGAACATTCAGGACTGGCGGAGAATATACTTATGGGGGCGATGGAACTAGCAACCAGCAAGGCATATTAAGTTTTAGTGACGCTAGTGGAAACTTCTATAAGATCATACCATCTAGCGTCATGGCCTATGATGCAGGTGGTAACGTGTCTTTTGACCTTTCAATAACAAATCCTGCAGGCACTACAGCAACAAAAGCACTTCGATCAAACGCAGGTGGTGCTGGTAATGGTTATAATTCAGGCTTTGCTTGTCAATCAGGTGGAAGGTGGTTCGGTGCAAGCACCAGCCAGCCGTTCAATTATTCGGCATTAGATGGATTCCGTATTTTGCCGGATGCTGGAACATTAGTAACCGGAACATTCAAACTTTACGGACTTTTATAGGAGATAGGAAATGCCTTTCCCAACAGTTGATAACGACATGTTAAATATAGGGGTGTCTAACGGACAGATTCCTATAATTGGCGCCGGTAACAAACTCCCGGATTCTATAATTAATGGCGGTGTCGGAGCAAACCAGTTCATAAAATTAGACGGATCGGCAAGACTTCCGGCTGTTGATGCGAGCTTGCTTACTAATTTACCCGCACCTTCGGGTGGTATTGGAGGAATGAATTTGCTTGATGAACAAATTATTGTAAGTCCTGTCGGGCAAATTGATTTTATAGGATTGGATGGTAGTTATGATTTTTATAAAATAATTGCCACAGATATTAGAGGTAGTGCATCATTTACTCCTCTTGTAAGGTTCTATCTAGGAGGGGTGCTTATAACCTCAAATGATTATCACACCCCAAGAACTAAAGTAAGTAATACTGATACAAATAATACTTATTATTCTAATAATGACAGTAATGGTAGTGAATCTGCTATATCGCCGACTACTTTTAATAGCCTCTCAGGAAGCCCTTTTAATAATGTAGTTATAGAGATTCCGTGTCCTACGGCAGCAAATGCGCACAAAATGACCCGTAATCATTGTTATATGGTTAGTGATTCAGGAACAATTACTTTGGTGGAAACTGCTACAGTTTGCAAAGCAAATGCAAGCAACCTGACAGGCATACGATTTTATCCGCATACTGGCAACCTTACTCGCGGAACATTCAAACTCTACGGAATCAATTAACCTTTTAACTTTTATATGGAGAAATAACCATGCCTATTACTATTCATGACGGTACAACAGTTGCTGACGGAACACCTGTCGGTATGAATACAGGTCAGTATCCTCGTCTTGATACTGACGGCAACCCCTTGGGTGGACACGGAATTTATCCGCTGACCGGAGATGAGATGATCTCGCTGATTATAATCAAAGGCAGACTGCCGCTGCCGCTGCCGCTGCCGCCGCCGCATTGCCAAATGCTCAAAGCCGCAAGGCTGCTGAGCTGGAAATAATCAGGCACGAAAAACAATATGCCAATGTTGTTTATAATACTGTTACTTATGACGCAGGAAAAGTAGCGAGAGCAAACCTTACTGCAATGGTAACGTCCTTTAACTTCAGCGCTAAAACAGACGATGTGTGGCTGGATGTTGATAATAATCAGGTTACTCTGACAGAAGCAGAATTTCAGGGATTGTTTGATGCCATGCAAGTATCGCAGCAAACAGCTTATATCACCGAGGCCACTAAATACGCTGAAATAATGGCACTTACAACTGTAGCCGATGTTAACGCTTATGATGTGAACGCTAGCTGGTAAAATCACCATACGCATTAACAATGTTTGAACCTGCATTTGGCAGGTTTTTTTATGCCCAAATTTTGGAGAAAAATATGCCAGAACAATTTTTACACGGCGTTGAGGTCGTGCAAATTGATACCGGAGCACGGCCTATACGTACCGTCAGATCATCTGTAATCGGTCTGATTGGAACTGCGCCGAGAGCTGATGAGGTAGCTTTTCCGCTAAATACACCCGTACTCATAGCAGGCAACCGAACTGAAGCTGCCTTACTTGGTGACACAGGAACGCTTCCTGCTGCAATTGATGGAATATTCGATCAGGCTGGCGCGGTTGCTGTTGTGGTCAGAGTAGAAGAAAGTACAGATCCTGATCCTGTTGCGGCTGAAGCTGAAACTATAGGAAATATTATCGGTGGTGTGGATTCCGGTACTGGCGCTTATGAAGGCGTGCAGGCATTCCTTGGAGCTGAAAGTATTGTGCATGTCAGCCCACGGATTTTAATTGCCCCAGGCTTTACTCATCAACGGCCAAGTGATCTTGCAAATCCTGTAGTTGCGGAGCTTTTGGGAATTGCTGAGCGCCTTCGTGCGGTTATCATTGCCGATGGCCCGGATACTAATGATGCGGATGCAATAACCTATCGAGGTGACTGGGGAAGCCCAAGGATTTATGTTGTCGATCCGCATGTCAAAATATTTGATACAGCAACCGATAGCATAATTGTAGAGCCAGCCAGCGCAAGAGTTGCCGGTCTTATTGCTAAAACTGATAACGACCTTGGCTTCTGGTGGTCGCCATCTAACAAGGTAATTAACGGCATTGTTGGCACAAGCCGCGCCATAGATTTTACTCTGGGCGATGTTAATGCTCGAGCAAATTTGCTGAATGAAAATGAAGTGGCAACGATTATACGGCAGGATGGTTACAGGCTTTGGGGTAATAGAACCACCTCAAGTGATCCTAAATGGGCATTTCTATCTGTACGCAGAACTGCAGATATTATCAATGATAGCCTGCTTCGGGCGCATTTATGGGCGGTCGACCGAAACATTACAAAAACATATATCGAAGATGTGCTTGAAGGTGTTAACGCCTATTTGGCCAGATTAAAAGCACAGGGAGCTATTTTGGGCGGGCGTGCTTATGCTGATCCTGAACTCAATACTCCGCTTAATATCGCAGATGGCAAAGTGTTCTTTGATTTTGAATTTACTCCGCCATATCCGGCAGAGCATATAACTTTCCGTTCGCATCTGGTTAATGACTTTATTGAGGAGATTTTATAATGATTCCAAAAATCCTGAAAAACTTTAACGCATTTGTGGATGGTCGTGGCTACGCCGGACGTGTTGATGAAATCACACTGTCAAAACAGAAGAACACCGTGCCGGTGGTATGGATGCGCCTGTGGAAATCGACATGGGAATGGAAAAGCTGGAATGTGAACTTACCTTTGCCGAATATGATATTGAGTTATTCCGCCTTTTTGGCATGACTGACGGTAACGCTGTAGCACTTACTTTACGTGGAGCGATACAGGCCGATGGCGAGGCTGAATCTATTGTTGTGAATCTTCGCGGTTCATTACGTGAGGTGGATGCCGGATCATGGAAAGCCGGTGATAAAGCAACTCTTAAATGCATGGTAGCTGCCCGTTATTACAAGCTAACAATTGATGGGTCGCAGGTAATAGAAATCGATGCTGAAAACATGATCCGTATTATAAACGGCGTGGATCAGATGGCTACTATTAGAGGAGCTATAGGGATTTAAGCTATTTTGAAGATAATTTATAAAGCTTATTGGTTTCCTGTAAGAATTCCCTTGCCAGTTGGCATTGGTCTTCAGCGCCACCACAGCTTACACAGTTTATCATGTGAGCAAGGGATGCTGAGAAAGGAGAATATTGTTGTGGGAATTTGGCATCTACTATCTCACGTAACTCCCTGGTTCTCATATGATGTTTATTAAACAGAGCCATGCAGCGTTCCATGCTACCGCTTTTGCGCTGGCTTACCATCTCCTCACCTATACTGAGCAATTCCACTGCTTCATTATAAGCGTAATTTATATCAATATCAGGAAGCTGCTTTGTTTCAGAAGCTTCTTCTTTAGGGTTATTATCTTTTTCTTCCGAACAGGAAGTAACAAGAGACACGCATATAATAATTATAACCAGAAGTAACTTGTTTTTATGCATGGATAAGTCCTTGAAATTATAGCATTACTCTAACCACCATACATTTAAAATCAAGCAAAAAAGGAAACTATTATGGAAACTATAAAGTTATTCCAGCCTATAACTGTTGCCAACAGCACTTATGAAACGCTTAATTTGCGCCGCCCAAAGGTGCGTGACCGCCTTGCAGTGGAGCGCATGAAAAAAACTGATGCAGAAAAAGAAATAACCATGATAGCCAATCTTGCCGAGGTCAGCACAGATGTCATTGAAGAACTTGACCTTGCTGATTATGCAAAGGTGCAAAAGGTATTACAGGATTTTTTAGAACCAGGGCCAGCGACCTTAGATTAGCGGTTTTATCACTTTGCTCCTTCGCTGGCGGTGGCATAGAAACCTAGCTTGATATGGATTTAGAAGAGTTTATTTTGTGGTTTGAATCCGCTGATACCCTATCAAAAAAATAATCTCCAGAGTTAAATCCTCCAGAGATCATTTTATAATCAATGTTACACTGCTATTGCCCCTTCAAGCAATCGAGAAAGCGTATCGCTTACTGTTTCGCCCTTTTCTTGCTTTGAAAGAATAATTTTGTGAGCTTCTTTGCTAACTTCAATACCAACCTGGTCAAAACCACGTTCTTTAAAAAGTTGAGCAGGATTAATCCCTTTTTCTTGGGCTTCGTTAAAAATATCTTCCGCTTGTTTTGTAGTAGCAATATTTGTCATAATTACAATCCTTTTATTGGTTAAAAAAACGCTAAATGCGCATGGCATGTTTGATTGGAACGGCGGGGAAGTCAACTTCTGAAAACGAGTATTTTCAAATAGTTATCTAAGTTTTTTATCTTTAATTTAAGCGGTTAATAATGTCAAAACAGCACACAGTAGCAATAACAATTGGAGCTGCGCTAAAGGGCAGTTTTGGCTCTACCATAGGACAGGGGCAAAGCCAAATTTCTAACCTTGGTAGTGCTATAAAAAAACTGGATGCTGATAGTAAACGGATAGATTCGTTCAGAGCGTTAAAAACAAAAACCGAGTCTGCCAGAAATGCGTGGAGGTCTGCCGAAGAGCAGGTAAAACAGCTTTCTACAGCAATGAAAAACACCGCTAATCCTACTCAGGTGATGCAGCGTGAGTTCGAAAAAGCTAAAAATGCATCCAGCCGCGCAAAAACTGAATATGTAAAGCAAAGGGATGCGTTACAGAAAGTTCGCGGTGAAATGGCCAGAACCGGTCAAAGCACCCGTAATTTAACGGCACAGCAGGCAAAACTTGGAGCATCCGTTACTAAGTTGCAATCAAGATACAGGGCTTTAGATAGTACACTAAAACGTGGCGAGGCTATCAAGGCAAGACGCTCTGCCATACGTGGGCAGGTTTTTGATATGATCGCCCTTGGTGCGGCCATTGCATCACCTGTTACCGCAGCTATTGGCTTTGAAAATGCAATGGCTGATGTCAAAAAAGTTATAGCTTTGCCTGATGATAAAGAAAGAGCCGATAATGTCATCAAAGAGCTTGAAAAAGGCTTAAAACAAATGAGCCGGACAATACCAATTTCCGCAAAGGGATTGGCAACTATTGCAGCCAGTGGCGCACAGTTGGGTGTCGGTGCAAAGAAAAATGAGCTTACAGGTCAGATCGAAACCAATGTTAAGGATCTACAAAAATTTGTAGAGATTGCCTCAAAAATGGCAATTGCCTTTGACCTCACGGAGGAAGAGGCTGGCACTGCAATGGCAAACCTTAGTAATATCTTCGGTATTGCCATCACCGATATGGATGAGTTGGGTGATGCCATCAACCATTTGTCGGATAATACAGCGGCAAAGGCCAGTCAGATTGTAAAGGCGTTAACAAGGGTTGGTGGCGTTGGTAAAGGATTTGGATTAGACCCTAAAGTCATTGCTGCGCTGGCAGACAGCTTTATTGCTTTGGGTAAAGCCCCAGAAGAAGCTGGTACTGCCATTAACAGGCTGTTGACCAGATTGCTAACTGCTGATCAACAATCACCAAAATTTCAAAAAGCCCTGCAAAAAATGGGCTTGGAAGCCAGCAGCTTAAAAGACGCCATCGCAAATGATGCCGAAGGAGCTTTGGTGTCGTTTCTTCAGCAATTGTCAAAGATTGATAAAATCGAACGTACAGGTATTATTTTCAGCTTGTTTGGTCAACAGCAGGTTGGATCGATATCTGCACTTGCCGGTCAGGTTGATGTTTTCACCAAAGCACTGGATGTTTTAAAATCCACAGACAGTCAAGGTGAGTTGAAACTTATCGGCTCAATGGAGCGTGAATTTAAAAACCGTAGTGCCACAACAGCTAATCAGATCAATCTATTTACAAACTCATTGGGTGAGCTTGGTATTAACATGGGAGCAACTTTGCTTCCAGCTATTAATTTAGTATTGGGAAGCATTGGAAAAGTCGTTCTTAGAATGGCTGACCTTGCGGATAAATTCCCTCTGGTTACAAAAGTCGTATTCGGGGCAATATTTGCCATGGTTGCTTTGAAGATAGCTGCGCTTGGCGTGGCATTCGCCTGGACGTTTGTAACAGGTGGTGCAAACTTGGTCAGGATTGGATTGGCAAAATTGGGTGTAGAGGTTGCACTTACCGGCATCCGGTTCCAGGCTTTTAGTAAAATTGCTGTTATTACTGCGATGAGGGTCAAAGCTCTTGCAATAGCTGGCTTCTTATCAGGGACATGGAAGAATTTCGGGCTGGCAGTCCTATTTGCCAAAATGCATTTAAAATCATTTAACGTTACTTCTGCAATTGCCTTTACCAGGATGAAATTACTTGCTATTGGACAGGCATTTATTAGCGCATGGAGATTTTTAGGAAATGCGATATCATTTACAACGGTAAGATTACAAACGTTTAATGCAGCATCTCTTATTACTGCTGGACGTATTAGGTTACTTGCTTTTGGTGGAATTGTACAGGGGTTAGCAAGTGGATTAATATCACTTGCAAGCCGTGCAATACCATTGATCATAGGAGGACTTAGGGCTTTAACAGTTGCCTTTATGACTAACCCAATTGGTTTAATCATCGGTGGAATTGCTCTGGCTGCAGGGTTGCTGATTGCTAAATGGGACACTGTAAAAAATTTCTTCTCCGGAATCTGGGAGCCTGTGCAGGCTGTTTGGCAAAGTTTTGCTGGGTGGCTTGGTGGATTCTGGAAACTTATAAGCGCTCCCATTACCGCAATTGGCAAAATCTTCGGGTTATTATTTGGTTCAAATAAAGAAATACAGACAAGTATTACCTCAAATGAAGCGCCAAATAACAATAACTCCACAGGAAATCTTGAAAATTTTACTCCAGTAAAAAGCCGAGTATCCCAGGATGTATTGCCAAATAATGTTTTTGACAGCCAAAGAACAATTGATTCTCGCACTATCACTAATAATTTCAACATAGAGGTAAATGCAGCTCCGGGGCAGGATGCAGAAACCATTGCCGCAAAGGTAATGCGCCAAATTAAAGATGCATCAAGAGGAGCTTTATTTGACACGGCAGGAGCGACACTATGAGCGTCATGATGGCACTTGGTTCATACCGTTTTGCCCTTGAAACCTCTGCATATCAGCAACTACAGCGAACGATAAGTTATCGCTGGCAGGCGCAGGATCGTATAAATAACGATCCTGCCATGCAGTTTGTTGGACCAGGAGCCGAGCAAATTAACCTTGAAGGCATTATTTATCCTGATTTTAGAGGCGGGCTTGGTCAGATTGAAGGTATGAAAGATTCAGCAGATAACGGCGAACCGCTTTTGCTGGTAGATGGTCTGGGGCAAATCTGGGGGCGATGGGTAATTTTGCAAATTGAGGAAACACGAGAAGTATTTTTAAAAAACGGAGTACCGCGTAAAATCAGTTTTCGTCTTTCAATTAGCCGATACGGAGAAAACTAATGGCAGTAAAATACCGCACTCGCAAGGGCGATATGCTCGATCATGTTGCCTGGAAACATTACAAAAAACAATCAGGAGCGGTTGAGGAAATATTAGAGGCAAATCCCGGACTTGCTGAATATGGGGAACAGTTTCCAGCAGGGCTTGTTATTACTTTGCCTGATATTGTGCTGCCGGAAAGTAAGGAGATTATAAGGTTGTGGAATTAGTAAGAATTAATTCGTCTCATGTTCTACGTTATCAGCTCCGTCACCAATTATGCTTTTCCACGCTTTTAAACAAAAATCTTTTTCTTCAGAAGAGGGGTCAATGTTCCAAGTTACAGTTAAAGTTCCTTTATGGTCGTGGAGTCTTTTAATTTTAGATAATAGTTTTTCGTTACCATAGTGATCAGCAAGAGCCGCAATATAACCAATAACTCGCTCTAACCGTGTCAATCTCCATGCTTCGTCATCACTTCTATTTGCTGTAACTTCAATTTGGTTATTATACATTTCGTTCATAGTGCAGTCCTTATTTTGATTTCGAATAAATTATAACAGTCGTAATAAATAAAAGCAAAGTTTGAAATGACCATCACCCCCAACTTCCGAGTAATTGCGGACAGCAATGACATTACTGCTGCCATCCGTAGAGGTTTGCTGTCGCTGAGTATTACCGATGAAGCTGGTTTTCAAAGCGATAAGGTGACCATAAAACTGGATGACCGTGACGGCAAAATTGCATTACCACGCACAGGTGCAACGCTGGATATTTCGCTTGGTTACAAGGAAACCTCATTGATCCGCATGGGGCTTTATGTTGTGGATGAGGTCAGCCTGGAAAGTCCTCCACAAAGTATGAGCATCCGCACTCATGCTGCCGATATGGGACAGGTTTTAAAAGCACCGGTGACAAAAACATGGGGCAAGATAACACTGGGTGATTTGGTAAGCAACATTGCCGGAAAGCATGGCCTAAACCCACGCATTACAGATAATCTTGCAAGTTTTGAAATTCCGCATCTGGTGCAAACTGAAGAAAGCGACCTGCATCTACTGACCAGGCTGGCGCTGGCGCATGACGCAATAAGTAAGCCTGTAAACGGTAACCTGCTTTTCGCTCCGAAAGGAGAGGCAAGATCAGTAAGTGGTCTTGATATCCCGCCAGTTACAATCTCGCGTAAGCAGATCACCAGCTGGAATGCCAGCTTTGCGGATCGGGCAAAATACGGCGCTGTTGAAGGCGATTGGTACGATAAGGACGAAGCCATAAAGAAAACCATAAAAATAGGTGAAGGAGAGCCGGTTTATAAGCTCCGCCACACTTATGATTCACCGGAAGTTTTAATCGCCGCCGCAGATGCTAAATTAAAACAGCTTGAGCGAGGGACAGGAAGCTTAGAAATAACCACTCCCGGAAATCCACGCCTGGCAGCTGAAGGAAAGCTGGATATCGCAGATGTTCGAAGCGGTGTTAATGGTCAATGGAACATCATTCGTGTCGAGCATTCACTGGATAATAGCGGCTATATTTGCCGTGTAAGTGCTGAAATTCCACAACAACAATAATCAACTTTGAGAATAGCCATGCCAAAACAACCAGCCAATGTGCAGGACGATCACATCTGCCTGAAACCTGACGAACTTGAAGCCATGCTATGCCGGGCAGCCGATAAAGGCGCAAGAAAGGCATTATCCGATGTCGGGCTGGACGGCGAATATGCAGCCGATGATATCAAAGAGCTTCGTTCTCTTTTATCAGCCCTGCGCCTTGCTAAACGCACCGCCTGGCAGACCTTTATCCGCGTTATTACAAGCGGAATCCTGCTGGCAATTATGGCCGGTATTGCAATTAAACTAAAATTATTGGGAGGTAAATAATGTTAACATTACTTGGCAGTTTACTTGGGTTTCTGGGAAGTGCTTTTCCTGATATTTTAAAGGTATTTCGTGATCATCAGGATAGAAAGCATGAGCTTGCTATTCTTGATCGGCAGATGGAAATGTCGAAGCAAAACCACAGCCAGAAACTTGAGGAAATAAATGCACAGGCTGACGTGTCCGAGAGTGAAGCCTTGTATAAGCACGATAGCCGCGATTCCGGCGTAAAATGGGTTGAAGGCCTGCGTGCCTCCGTCCGCCCGGTAGTTACCTATGCCTTTTTTATCCTATTCGCCGCAGTCAAAGGAGCTGGGCTTTACCTGCTTATTCAGAATGATTCTTTAGGTGTAGCGCAAGCCCTGAAAGAAATCTGGGACGAGGAAACAAAAGCATTATTCGCAACCGTTATAATGTTCTGGTTTGGCCAGAGGGCTTGGAAGAAGGCTTTTGGGAAGTAATCTTAAAAATCAGAATTTTTCTACACGCTCCGGCTTGTTCCACCTATTTGTAAAAGGAAGCGAGGTATTTAGTGATTTTTCCATAAATGTCTCATCATGCATATTGATTAAAAATGAATATGTTTTGTTGACCACCTCCAAAAGCAGCTCTTTCATTTTTTCGTCTGATATTTTGGAAACATCATTCCATGCAATTTTGCCTGCTGGCGTAACAACATATACATCTGAATAATCACCGGTTTCCGAGTGAGGAGTTGTGCCTGCGTGCATTTTTTCAAGAGCGGTATTCCTGAAGCATCTAAGCACCATGCATTTTGCAAGCTCCTGCGCTGTTTGTTCATCAAATTTCATAAAATTACCTTCGAAGTATTACATCCTAAAATCACCATACACGATTTCTTATAAAATGGAACTTATGCGACATATCACACAACAAGGCGTAGAACTCATCAAGAAATTTGAAGGGTTTGTTCCGCATTTATATATATGCGCGGCTGGCTATCCTACCATAGGTTATGGCCATGTTGTATTTGCCGGTGATGACTTTGGCAATATCACAGGTACGGAGTTGCTGGATATTTACAGAAAATTCGGCCTTAAAGCCGCCCAAAATGCATGTAATATGAATGATGCTGATGCTGAAGAACTACTACTCCAGGACGCACAAAAGTTTGAACGTGCTGTCCTGCGCCTGATTGATGTGCCGCTAACTGATGGCCAGTTCGATGCGCTCGTATCCTTCACTTATAATTTGGGGCCAGCAGCGTTGCAGCGTTCAACATTACGGTGCAAGGTAAACCGAGAGGAGCATGACGAGGTTCCGGCAGAGTTCGGAAAATGGGTGTGGGCCGGAGGCCGCAAACTCAAAGGGTTAATCAAACGTAGAAAAATTGAAGCGGAGATATATGCAAATGGTTAATCGCAAACGCTAAAATGCGATAAACAGACTTTTCCGTCCTCAGCATAAATATTTTCCATCAACATATGAGGCTCAATGTCCAAGGCACATGCAATCCGGAATACGGCGTTAAATGTTGGATTGCCTATAGCATTTTCTAAATGCTGCACCTGTTCTATTTCCAAGTCACTTGCCTCAGCTAGCTGTTCTTGACTTAGCCCATTATCTTCCCTGTGAATGCGAATGTTGTTACCGAGATACCGCCTGAAAGCATGATATTTTTTTGTAGAGTAATTCATTAAGTAATTCCCTTTAATTAAGATAGCTGAGACTTGTTTTCTGAAATAAAGATATTCTTTACTTCCTCGAAATATTCGTAATTTTCGGATAGCCACTCTACGGTTTCCCTGCAATTCTTATATCCATGGGATTCCCCGTACTTTTCCTCCCAATCTATAAGCAACCTGCCGATCTCCCTTAAATTAAGGTCACCCATGCCTGTTTCAGCAATTTTTTGCATGTTGTGAGCTACATAAGCTGGGATTTCCGGCATTTGTGTTTGATGTAACATTTCAGCCTCCATTGTTGCGTTATATTTACACATCCAATGAAGCCATACAGTCCAGGCAACATCAAGTTTAATTGATAGGAATAAGCGTTATATATCAGTATATTAATCTTAATCTTGACTTGTTTTATTTTACATGATTGCCAAGTTTGAATTTACGGCTATAATCCAAAGCCATAATTTTAAAAGAGTAACAATGCCAGTTAACGAAAAGCCCGTTAAAACATCATTTTTTAAAAGTGGAATCAGCGAGCTTGTCGATGAATGGGCTGGTAAAAACCACACAACCAGGCACAAAGCCGCAATGCAGATAATATCAGCCTCGATAGGCGGTGAGGTAAAGGTTGCTTTTGATGATCACAACATTATTGCCCATTTGCCGGAACCTTATGTTCAGGGTTGTTATGATTCTGGAAAGGATGACTGTGCGATAATTGCTAATTGTGTAAAGATTGGGCTGCAGAAATTGTCGAAATAAGAAGACATATGTTAATGGCTGGCAGTAAGGATAACTTTAATGATTATAGCATCATTGCCAACTAACATTTTCTTGCCAGCACCCTCAACCGCACATAATCAGCATGCCAGTTTCCATTTTTATCGCAAAGCGTAGTGAGCATAAGGTTTTCAGCGTCTTTTAATATCTGTTCGTGGACTTCTTCTTTAAACGGTTTAAGGAATGGTTTAGCAAAGGTTTTTAGCCATCCATTCATTCCATTGGGCAGTGGGGTCGGGCGCGGAATTAGCTCGATACTTTCTACACGCAAGCCATGTTTTTCAAGTATAGCCTGATAATCTTCGGGTGCAGGATAGTACCACGGACTTAAGGCTCTACCATCTTCACCTAAAGAAGTTACCACTTCTATTAAGGCATCTTCGATAGTTTTTACATTTCCTTTGCCTCCAAATTCTGCGGCAAATCTTCCTCCGGGTTTCAACGCACGCACAACACCACCAACTACTAAGTCTGGCTCTTTTACCCAATGCAAAACGGCATTGGAAAAAACAGAATCAAACTCATTGTCAAAAGTAAGATACCTTGCATCCATTACACAGGAGGCAATACCGCGAGTCTTTGCTGCTTCAACCATTTCCGGGCTTGAATCCACACCAAACACATCACATCCGGCCTGTTGGAGTTTCTCGGTAAGAACCCCATCACCACAACCCAAATCAAGGATTTCTTCTCCGGCAATTGGTTTTAGCAAATCTAAAAGTGGCTGTCCAAGCTGCGGCACAAAACTTGCGAACTCCTTATAATCTGCAACATTCCATTTTTGGTTTTTATTTGTCATTATGCTGCCTCCTTCTTTTTTGCAGGTATAACCTCGTTCTTTGAATAAATTGCTGCAAATGCAGCAAGGTTAAGAATTTCAGGAACAGAAGCTCCCATCTGGACTACTTGCACAGTTTTTTCTAATCCACATAAGATAGGGCCAATGACAGTGCCGCCACCTAGTTCTTGCAATAACTTAGAAGAAATGTTTGCTGAATGCAGTGCTGGCATAATCAGAACATTGGCTGGACCGGACAGCTTGCAGAATGGGTAAAGTTTCAACAGGTCTTTATTTAGTGCAACATCGGCACACATTTCCCCGTCAAATTCAAAATCCACCGCACGCTCATTTAATATGGCGACAGCATCACGAATGCGCTGCGCCTTGTCATGCATCGGGTTGCCAAAATTTGCAAATGACACAAGCGCCACTCGCGGAACATGCCCCATCCTACGCACTTTATCAGCAGTCTGAATTGCAATTTCAGCAAGCTCCTCGGCAGTAGGAATCTGGTTAACGCTTGTATCTGATATAAATACTGTTCTTCCTCCTGAGAGTATAACTGATAGGCCAAACACCATAGCGCTTGCCCTTGGCGAAATAACTTTACGCACTTCTTCAAGAGTAGAGTTGTAAGGCCGAGTGAGTCCTGTAATGAGTGCGTCACCTTCACCGCAGGCAAGCAAACATGCCGCAAATATATTGCGCTCATTTTTTACCATCCGTGAACAGTCACGCTGCAAGAATCCCTGACGCTGAAGTTTATTATAGAGAAAATTAATATATGTATCCAGATTATCATTGTTAGCAGCATTCTCAATACGGATGCCTTCTACATCTGTTGCACCAATTTTTTGCATGGTCTGGTGTATCTCTTTTTCCCTGCCAACTAAAATTGGAGTGCCATAACCATTGCGTTTCCACAATAATGCAGTGCGGATAACAGATTCTTCTTCCCCTTCTGAAAAAATGATATTTCTTGGATTGGCACTTACACGCTCAAATATAAAATTCATACTGTTTGCTGTTGGATTAAGCCGCGCGGTAAGCTCACTTTTATAAGCCTGCATATCAGAAATGGGTTTTCTGGCAACTCCGCTATCCATGGCCGCCTGCGCGACTGCAAGTGGCACAGTATAAATTAATCGTGGGTCAAATGGGCTTGGGATAATATATTCTGGACCATATGTCATTTTACGCCCTGCATATGCGGCAGATACTTCATCAGGCACAGGTTCGCGGGCAAGTGATGCAATAGCTTTTACTGCGGCTAGTTTCATTTCATCGTTAATTGTGGAAGCCCTTACATCCAAAGCGCCACGGAAAATATAAGGGAAGCCCATAACATTATTAACCTGATTTGGATAATCAGAACGTCCCGTTGCAATAATTGCATCCTTCCTGACTTTTCTTGCTTCTTCCGGTGAAATTTCCGGGTCAGGATTTGCCATTGCAAATATGATAGGATTTGGTGCCATAAGCTTTAGCAACTCTGGTGATAACGCACCCTTTGCCGACAGGCCGATAAATACATCAGCACCGACAATTGCATCTGCTAAAGTACGGGCATCAGTTTTTACTGCATGGGCTGATTTCCACTGGTTCATTTCTACGCTTCGGCCTTCGTAAATTACGCCAGTCCTGTCCAACGCAAGGACATTCTCATGCGGCAAGCCATAGCTTTTAATTAATTCAATACAGGCGATTCCTGCTGCACCAGCACCGTTTAACACTACTTTCATTGTTTTGAAATCACGCTTTGTTATATGAGCTGCGTTAATTAACCCCGCGAGGGTGATGATGGCTGTGCCATGTTGGTCATCATGAAATACCGGAATATCCATCAATTCTTTTAGTTTCTGCTCAATGATAAAGCAGTCTGGTGAGGCAATATCTTCAAGATTAATACCGCCCCAGCTTGGACCAAAATAACGGATAGCATTAATAATGGTTTCGGGATCGGTAGAATCAATTTCCAAATCAATAGCATCAATATCAGCAAAGCGTTTGAACAATACTGCTTTACCTTCCATGACCGGTTTTGAAGCTGCTGCTCCCAGATTACCCAAACCTAATACCGCAGTGCCATTTGAAATAACCGCAACTAAATTACCCTTAGCGGTATAGTCATAAGCCTTGTTGACATCTTTTTCTATGGCCAGACAAGGCACAGCAACACCTGGGGAATAGGCCAGAGACAAGTCACGCTGCGTCATAAGTGGCTTAGTTGCTACCACTGCGATTTTTCCTGGTTTCCCTTGAGAATGAAAATCTAAGGCTTCCTGATCGGTGATGTGGTTATTTTCTTCCGTAGTGATATTTTTAGCCATATTATCCTCGTAATGTTTCATTGGTAGCATCAGGTAACGTTCCTTACGGATTAGGCAGTTGATGCGGGACTGTCTGCGAATGTTGCAATTGGTTGTAATGGAACCTTATTTCTTCATCGTCGATTTGTGTGCCGCCACGGTCTTCGCGGAATTTTACTTTCCAGACTTTATCGTGGAATAATTCAACAGGGGAAATCAGACTGATTAATGGACCAAGGGTTCGGGCTGTGTCACGTACTTTATCCATTATATCCGTGTAAAGAACGTTAATGTTATTTGCTTTCAGGGAAAAGGACAATTCCTGCTGACTTACTATGGCCGGAATATTTATTACGCTATTCAAATCGGTTTGTTCAGCGCATAAAGCTATAATATTTTTACTGAGGCCGTTTTGAATATGCTGCCCATAAACTATTTTCTCTTCGTCAAATAGTTCATTACTAAGCCTGTCTATCAGGCGTTTTAACTGAGAAAAGGTAATGAAGCTGCTATCGTCATTCAAAGCGATTTCCCCAGGTTGTTCAGTAGCCATTTTATTTAATGATTCAAGAGTCAACATTTTTACTGTATTTAAGAGTTTTTGTTGTCGGGGATGCCCGAAAGCTGTTCATGTGCCATATCATGAAAACGTTTCATTGCTTTCTTTGCGTCTTCCAAATCAGTAATTAATTTTTTATGATACAGTCTCTCTAATAAATATTCGGCTACCTCATTATCTGTCGTGTATTGTAGTATCATCTCCATTTCTCTATAGAAATGTTGGCGTTTTATTGCTTCCAACTCAAGATTATCGGCAACCCAATCCATCAATAACTTATTGCGCCTTTCCATCACCTGCGCTGTTTTAAACTCTGGCATCACTCCTCCTTATGATAATTTTCGTAACAATTTAATTTCTTTATAGCTTTGTAATCGGAACGCCTATTTCTCAGACCCAATACAACCTGAACGCCAGATCATACCAATAAAAAATCCCTTGGCTCTGGGCAGTATTATGGCCATCAGCACCAAGATATATGTAATAGTTACCGTCATCACCTTCCAGTCTGGCCAATTCTCTTTTGATAAGACAAAGAACAAGAGTGGCGCAAGTAGATGCGCCACTATCAATATAGTCAGCCATGCAGGACCATCATCGGCTCTAATATGCCCAAAAGACTCTTTGCAGTAAGAACATTTTTCAACCTGGGTTAAGTAGCTTACGAATAAACGTCCTTTACCACAGTTTGGGCACCTGCCAGAGATGCCGCGCTTCACAACCGTCCAGAATGATTGTTGTTTATTTTGTGTCATCACTACTAACATTATCTGGGGTCCATGCCACGTTATGCTTGGATAAAAAATCACGAATCATTTGGCGTATTGCCTGAGAAGGAGTTGTATCCAACCGTGAACATAATTCCTCAAACGCCTTCTTCTTATTGGGATCAATCAGAACCGTCATACGCACCGTCCGGCTTTCCAGCATAATCTCATTTGTATCCATTGCGTTCCTCTAAAGTTTATTGTTATTGTCAGTGAATTATAAAATAATTAGAAGATAATTGCAATTAAATTATAATTTGATTATAATCTATAGGGTGCTTTTTTGAGCCCTAAACTATTAAAATATATTGGAAAAACTACAAATGATTAGAATATGCGTATTAATTGCAGCTACAAATGGCCTTATTTCTATGGTCATGGGAGCCTTTGGTGCTCATATGTTAAAATTATCAGTTACACCAAGCCAATATGATTTCTTTACTTCGGCATCAAATTATCAACTATGGTATAGTGTTTGTACCGTAGCAATATTCGGTCTTATCAGAACAAACATCTCGCCATCCGTTGAAAATTTTCTGAAGTCAACATGCTGGTTATTCCAAGTCGGAATAATTTTATTTTCAGGCGGTATATACATATCAATACTTACGGATATTAAATTACTCTCTTTTGTCATACCTACAGGAGGCGTAGCGTTAATGCTCGGTTGGATAGTATTTATATTGGCGACATTGCGAAAAAGCGAAAGAGCAAGCAAATGAAGCACGCATCATGAAGAAGCCGCTTAATCGTCACCAAAAACTCCTTGCCGGTAAGCGCAGGAATATTGAGTCAAACAAATCGTTAGGACGTCGTCTTGCCTTTGTTGCTGGTGCTATTAATGCTGGCGGTTTTCTGGTTGTTAACCAATATACATCCCATATGACAGGTGTTATTTCCATTGCGGCTGATAAATTTGCCGTTGGCCAGTGGCTTTCAGCAACCACGATGTTGATCTATATAGCCTGTTTTATTTTTGGAGCGACAACCACTGCACTGATTGTTATATGTGCAAGAACAAAACAACTACACTCCCGATACGCCCTCCCGCTTACGCTGGAAGCTATTTTGCTTTTGATATTTGGTGTAACAAATAGCAAGTATACGCCAAACCTGCATCTTGGTGCACCATACATCATTGCGCTTTTATGCTATCTGATGGGCCTGCAAAATGCTGTAATTACTAAAATATCAAGCACCAGAATCAGAACAACCCATATCACCGGCATGGTAACGGATATAAGTATTGAAGCAGGACGGATTCTATTTTCCTGTAGCAAGCACGGAAAACAACATGTAAATCCTGATAACGAGCAAATACTACTCCATATATCAATCATATCAATGTTTCTGCTGGGTGGAATCTGTGGTGCGTATGGATTTAATTATATAGGGTTTCTGACCGTCTTACCACTTGCCGGATATTTATTATTTATAGCCTATATGCCAATAAGACAGGACTTACTCATAAAACAATATTTACGTAAAAGAATTTTCAGAGAGATTGTCTAAGAATTAAAATTAACAGTTTATCAATGGTTTTCTTAAGCATAAAGTATCTTTGTAGATTTTTAGAACCTATGCTTATTATATGAAAATAAAGGACTTATCCCTCAGAATTTTTATAAAATTCTCTATTTTCTTTAGCAGTACTCCTCTTTCTTATTGGCATTATGTATGATGATATACACTAGATACAGGGACATTGCCGCCGCCCCAAAGCAGAAGGCGGAAATATAGGCATAGCGGAAAAAGAAATAAGTTATCAGGATAGAAATCACCAATAACCCTCCAAAAATCCGCAATTCTTTATTTGACGATGCCAGAAGCGGTGTCAGTATAACGGCCAGGTACAGGGTGTTGGTTATCTCACGGCTCATAATCATATCAAACAATATTTTCCCCTGATAGCTTATTGCATTCCCAACAATTTCTGTTGTAAGCCATCCGTCATGGGCAAAATATGGGATATACTGGATGCCTCCTAGCATTCCGCCTAATGATGCAAAAGCAACAAAGAAAAATTTTCGTTTGCATGGTTCAAGCGGAAATGTTGATAGAGGAATCCATGTCGGCCAGACAAGCCATGAGAAAAACATATAACCAAGGGAAAAGAAATTTATCCACTCAAGATTTCCGGTTGCATGGCCTTTCCATAGCATGGCTTCAAATAATTGCTGAATGCCAAAAAATAATGGCAGGAATGCTAAAAGAAGGTATCTGCGGTTATGACGAAGCGATTTCCCGATGCAATACAGTCCCGTTGGTACAAGAATGGCTCCGGCGGTTAAACTTGCTGCTGCGGAAAAACACATTCTTTATATACCTTTATTTATCATATAACGCAGTAAACCATCCTTTTAGAATCATATCTCTGTTTTCTTTATATGCATCAAGAAATTTTGCAACTTGTTGGCTTGCGGTGTGTTCGGCTTGTTCAAAAACATTATCTTCCCTAGCCTTCAGTCTATTATTGGAAACTATCTTTGCCATCCATGCGACATTCCACATAAACGGATTTAGTTGCTCGGAAAATATTTTCTTATTAAAGCGCATCGGGTGTAATTCACGCATAACCTTCGCTGTAAGTGGATTGGTAAATATTTGCACCCATGGCCGCATGGTTGCTTTGTAAATCTGGTCATTACGCTCTGAAACTTCTCGGATTTTTTTAAAAGGAGTTGTTGGTTCACTCTGGCATAAATCCTCGATTTTCCTTTCTTCAAAGCTCACATTATATTGATCATGCCTGCAATCAGGGTTGCCAGTTGGGTTATCAATAATCATTTGATATAGACCGGGTTTCATGGCTTCGAGTTTACTAATATGCTCTAGTATGGCACGGTGTTCAAGTGTGGCTACTTTGGCCGAAACAAAAATCCCCAAATGACCAACATGCGTGTTAATAAGGTAAGCAATACGCTGTCCTGCGGTTTTTAAGTCTTTTGTTGCAGGGTAGACTTGCCGTATCCAATGCAATGCCTGCCGTGGTGGAGTTATATTATCTCCCTCTGAGGCAAAAATAAGCATTGGGCTTTTGATATTTTTCAGATTAACAACACAATCTTCATGCAGTTTTAACTCTCCCCGCTCTAACTTGTCGCCAATGAATAGGTTTGCTACCGTAGAAGTGATTTCTTCTTCACTTAGACGGTAATAACCATTCCACCAGCGCTCAAAATCAAGGAAGCGCTCACGTTCAGTGTCAATATTACTATATAGATTGTAATTTTTATCCCACAAAGTGTTAGCAGGATTCAGCTTCTCAAAGTTCTGCACTAACCATGCACCATCCAGCTCGCCATTACCAAGGTCGGCGAATAAACGTGCCAGCCATACTCCACCAGATAGGCTTCCCATAATCTGCATGGGATTGCCTTCTTCGCTGTTCGCCCAATAAGAAAGTGGCGAACCGTTAGTCACTACCGGCCCAACAAGTCCCTGACAATCCGCGGCCAATATTGTAAGCATCCACCCAGCCTGACAATTGCCATAAAGGATAGGCGCTTTATTGCTATGAAGTTTTTTTGCCTCTTCTACAAATTTTCGTAAGGCATGTAATACATCTGCTATGCTTTGGTGTGGCATTGGTTCCGGATAAAACATCACAAAATAGACGGGATACCCTTCATGCATTGCAATGCCTACTTCGGAATCTCGTTTAAAACCACCGATGCCGGGACCATGTCCTGCTCTGGGGTCAACAATAATGACAGGAGGCTTGTTAGGATCAAGGCAATCTTCCAGGCATTTATCGCCAACTTTAGTAATTTTTAGCAGGGCATAATTTGCTGGCCTTTCAAACGTCCGCGCATCCATAACCAGTTCATATTTAAAATCCAGCAATGGTGGCATACCATTTTTTTCATGTTCCATCATATTGCCGGCGCGCTGGCGTAGGGTATCCATAAATAATATACTACGTTGCCATGTATCTATTTGGTAACTCCAGGCATCCTGCCACCAGCCGAATGGAGAGGTAATATGCTCTGGTTCTTTTCCTGTGTTTGCCGGAACCAAAGAAACTGACGTTTTCTGTAATCCCATATTATGAGATTTTTTATGCTTAACCGCAATTTTTGTCATTTTACAACCCTTCTTTGGTTTTGCATGTTTTCTTTACCATTCCATTTTTTACAGCCAGTAATGCCAGCGCACTTGATGCCACCCTCGCCAACTCGCCGCTTGAACGGCTGGTAAGGATTATCGGTACTTGCGCCCCCATTACCACGCCTGCTACGGATGCGCCGGAAAATAATGTAAGCTGTTTGAGTAAAATATTTCCGGCTTCAAGATCAGGAACTATGAGAATATCGGCTTTTCCTGCCACTTGTGAGCGAATATTTTTAACCTTTGCTGCCTCTTCAGACACGGCATTATCAAAAGCCAGCGGGCCATCAAGCAATGCTCCTGTTATTTGCCCACGTTCTGCCATTTTACAAAGGGCTGTTGCATCCAGTGTGGACTGGATTTTCTCATTTACTGTTTCAATGGCGGAAATAATTGCTACACGCGGAGTTCCTAAATCTAGTGAACGGAATAAATCAATAGCATTTTGCACTATATCCCGTTTTTCTGCCAGTGTAGGGTTGATATTGATAGCAGAATCGGTAACAAACAGAGGCTTAGGATAAGCAGGAATATCGGCCATAATGACATGGCTTGCACGCCTGCCGGTGCGTAAGCCTTTCTCTTTATCGACCACTGCCTGCATTAATTCATCTGTGTGAAGCTTACCTTTCATTAACGCCTCAACCTCTCCCTTTCTTGCCATTGCTACAGCTACTTCCGCAGCCTCATGGCTGTGTTTTGTATTGATGGTTTTATAGGCAGAAATATCAATCTTCTCATCCCTAGCAACGGCTTTGATTTTTACTTCAGGGCCTATCAATACAGGCTCTATAATTCCGGCTTTTGCTGAGGCAATTGCACCTTTCAATGAATTGGCATCCACAGGGTGTACTACGGCGGTTTTAAGCGGCTCCAGCCCTTGCGCCATACAAATAACACGGTGGTAGCTCGGACATTTTTCTTTCTTAAATTCAATATCAGGCAGCCTTATGCGCTTGCGGCTTACTTTTTCCGTAGGCGCTATGACGACTGCCTCGCCTTTAATAACTTCCTTGCCATCCTGGTTAATACATACGCAATCAAGCGTGACGATGTGTTTTTTCTTTTTCTTGGTTTTGACGGTAACTCTTGCCGTGATGGTATCACCAATAGATACAGGTTTTAAAAACTGGAAAGTTTGGCTTAAATATATAGTTCCCGGTCCTAGTAATTGGGTCCCAAGCACCGTAGATATGAACGAACCGCCCCACATGCCGTGAGCGATGATTTCATGGAACATATCACTTTTTGCATATTCCTAATCGACATGCGCCGGGTTTACGTCACCTGACATAATAGCAAAAAGATCAATATCCCTCTTGGTTAGAGTATGCTGAACCTCTGCGGTATCACCAATCTCGATTTCATCAAATGTTCTGTTTTCTATAAATCCATCCATAATCAATCCTCCGGTGCCGGGTGCACCATGTCGCCGGGGTTGGCATCTTCAAGCACTGTGCCCTCCCTGTAATAGTGATGCGTGATATTATCAGCAGGCAGTGAGTTTACCTGCATGGAAGCCGGATGCTCAAAATAGCCACGCTTGTGGTAGGTAAACCACCAGTAAGTGGTACACAGCCCTACGGCAATGCCACCTACTATCATAAGCCAGGCCGCAGATTTAAGGAGCACCGACTTTTCCTTACCTGCAAAATATAGCGTAATCAGTCCCGCCGCAATAACGGCGATTTCAAGAATACCAGCAATGTCTGCACTGAATTGGTTCATGGCAATAATCCTTTTTCAATGGTTGGAATATGGGTGGGAGCAGCCGCTCCCTCCGTCTGGTATATATTGCCCAGATAGTAGAGCACACAGACAATCCCGGCGATTTCAATAGCTACCAGTACCCAGGTGATAATTTTCTGGAACCATGCAGTTTTACCTGCAAGATTATGCAGAATATAGATGCCTATAGTCAGTGATAAAGTATAAATTCCAAGTGCTATGTGTCCTAATAACATATTTACCCCGCCATAATGTTAAATCCGGCATCAACATAAGCGATACTGCCTGTTACCAATCGTGCTTCGTCACTCACGAGAAACCGTGCATAAGCGCCGACGCAATCGGTACAGATCAGCTCGTGCTCCGGTGATTTGTTTTTTGCATCGACCAGTAATTTATCAAAATTTGCTATACCGCTGGCAGCACGGGTGGCAATCGGCCCCGGTGAAAGGGCATTTACCCTGATTTTCTTTTCACCAAACTCGGCTGCCATATATTTTACCGTGCTTTCTAAAGCTGCTTTAACTGGCCCCATGACGCCATAGCTTTCTACAACTTTTTCACCGCCGTAATAGGTGGTGGTAAGCATACAGCCGCCATCTTTCATGAGTGGTGCTGCCAGATATGCCATGCGGATAAAGGAATAGCAGGAAATATCCATAGCTGTTAAAAAACCGTTTTTAGAGCATTCGGAAACTTTAGCGTGTAAATCTTCTTTCGGTGCAAAAGCTATGGCATGCAGGAAAAAATCCAGCTTGCCCCATTGTTGTTCAATCTCTTTGAATAACGCCTGCATCTGTTCCTCGTCCGTGACATCCAGCGGTAGAATAATCGGTGCTTGAACCTGTTCGGCAAGCGGACGTACATAGGGTTCAGCTTTTTCATTAAGGTAAGTAATAGCCAGATCTGTACCAGCATTATGAAATGCTTTGGCACACCCCCATGCAATGGATTTGTCATTGGCAATGCCGACTATTAAACCTTTTTTGCCTTGCAATATACCCATTTTATTTTCCTACAAATTTACTTTCTTCAACCTCGATGCATTCAAGATTACCGAGAGCGAGCTAAACACCATTGCAGCACTTGCGATAATCGGATTGAGCAGCAGGCCAAAAAACGGATATAAAACTCCGGCGGCGATCGGCACTCCGGTTGCATTATAGATAAAAGCGAAGAACAGGTTTTGACGGATGTTGGTCATGGTTGCCTGACTTAATTTTCTTGCCCTTACAATGCCTGTTAAGTCACCTTTGACTAAGGTAATTTCCGCACTTTCCATGGCAATATCTGCGCCTGTTCCCATGGCGATGCCGACATCGGCTTGTGCGAGCGCCGGTGCGTCATTTACTCCATCACCTGCCATTGCGACCATATGCCCCTCAGATTTAAGGCGTTTAACCACTTCGCTTTTGCGGTCAGGTAATACGCCAGCTTCAATTTCATCAATTTCTAATTGTCCGGCAACGGCTCTTGCGGTTTTTTCGTTATCTCCTGTTAGCATCACGATACGGATGCCACTCTCGCGCAAATCATGCAAAGCTTGCTTTGTAGTTGGCTTGATAGGGTCTGCAACGCCGATTAATCCAGCCAGCTTGCCATTAACTGCAACCATCATCACGGTTTCACCTTTGCTACGTAAGTCATCAGCCTGTTTAAGCAGATCGGTTTCTTCAATGTTTAATTCTTTGAGCAACTTATCATTACCAAGGGCAACCTTTTTCTTGTTAACAACTCCGGCAACACCTTTGCCTGTAAATGATTCAAAATCCTTTGCATTAGATAAGGTGATTCCCCTTTCTTTTGCGCCCTCAACTATGGCATTTGCTAGCGGATGTTCACTGCCTTTCTCTAACGTTGCAGCCAGCAATAGCAGCTCATCTTCCTTATAGCCCTTGTCTACTATAACCGATGTTAGTTTGGGCTTGCCTTCGGTTAATGTTCCGGTTTTATCAATCACCAGCACAGTAATTTTTTCCATTAGCTCAAGGCTTTCAGCGTTTTTAATCAGGATTCCGACTTGCGCCCCCCGTCCAGTGCCAACCATAATGGACATAGGAGTTGCAAGGCCAACAGCGCACGGACAGGCGATAATCAGCACCGCCACCGCGTTAATAACCGCAAAGGACAATGCAGGTTCAGGCCCCCAGATACTCCAGACAATCGCTGTAATAACAGATATAGCCACCACTACAGGCACAAAATACCCCGCCACAATATCAGCCATTTTCTGGATTGGCGCACGTGAACGCTGGGCTTCCGCCACCATATGCACAATTTGTGATAACACGGTTTCAGAGCCAACACGCTTGGCTTCCATAACAAAACCGCCTGTCTGGTTTAACGTTGCTCCTGTTACATTATCGCCTGATTTTTTGGTAACAGGCATGGATTCTCCGGTAATCATGGATTCGTCAATTGTGCTGGAGCCTTCCATAATAACACCATCCACAGGCACAGATTCACCCGGGCGCACCCGTAATTTATCGCCCAATTGGACTTTATCCAGCGGCACGTCTTCTTCCGAACCATCTTCGCGTAATATCCGCGCGGTTTTCGGCGCAAGGTCAAGCAGTGCACGAATGGCGCTGTTGGTTTGTGAGCGGGCGCGAAGTTCCATTACCTGACCTAGCATAACCAGAGTTATAATAACCGCTGCGGCTTCAAAATAGACATCCGGATAGCCGTTTGCCATTTGCATTTCGGCGGGGAATATATCAGGCAATAGCATTGCGATAACACTGTAAACATAGGCAACTCCCGTACCAAGCGCAATCAGTGAGAACATATTAAGGTGGCGGTTAACCACTGATGCCCAGGCTTTTTTGAAAAACGGAATAGCCCCCCATAGCATCACAGGGGTGGCAAGTGCAAATTCTACCCATAATGCCGTTGTCGATGAAATATATGCTTCCATGGGTTTGCCGGGCAAGTGGTCAAGCATTACCAGTAGCAAAGTCGGAATTGATAACACGGCACATATCCAGAACCGCCTTGTCATATCAATCAGCTCTGATTTATCCTCATCAATTGCGCCACCTTTTGGCTCTAACGCCATGCCACATTTAGGGCAGCTTCCGGGGCCAATCTGCTCGACTTCAGGGTGCATCGGGCAAGTATAGATTACGCCTTCAGGAACATTTTGGTTGGCAGTATATTCTTCTTTGTTGATATATTTCTCAGGAGATGCTTTAAATTTACCAAGGCATTTACTGCTGCAAAAATGATATTCCTGACCTTTATGTGTGAAGTGGTGCTCTGTTTTTTTAGGATCAACATCCATACCGCAAACAGGGTCTTTTATGGCTGATTTTCTATGACAATCCATCTTTTCTTTTTTACCGGCACAGCAACATGAATGTTCTTTTTTAGTTTCGTGTGAATGTTTCATAATCTGTATCGCTTAACTTTGAGTTATAAATTTGTGAATGAAAATACCACCACCATATAATGCAGCCATTGCCACAATTGATATCGTCATTGCTGCCGGAAATGCCAGTCCCTGTTTTATCAGGAAAGGCAGAATCAGGAAAAATGCCAGCGATGGAAATACCAACCAGAACACCGAATGGGAAAGCTCAATGATTTTGCCGGTATCATGCGTATCGAAATAAACCCATGTAAAAGCCAAAATCGATATAAGTGGTAATGATGTAAGCAAAGCTGCCCACAATGTATAACGCCTTGCAAGTTCGGACACGGCGGCAACAATAAAGGCTGTGATTACAACTTTTACGACAAAATACATCATCTATTCTCTGCTCCTGCATTAGAAAACTTCGGTACAAACGCAGGCACATGCGTGGCATAATCATCCCATGCTTTGCCGAACCGTTTTCTGGATTCTTTCTCTTCAAATCTGGCTAATCGCCAATACATTACAACCAGAATTGGGAACATGACTAAAGTCACCAGTGTCGGCCATTGCAGTAAAAATCCGAACATAATGGCTACGAAGCCGATATATTGCGGATGGCGTACTTTCGCGTATAATCCCGTTACCGCCAGCTTACCTGCTTTCTGCGCGTTATAAAGCGTACTCCATGCATTAGCTAAGAGATAAAAGCCTAATCCAATAAAAATAAAGCTTGCTATATGCAGCGGGTCAAAATGAGCGTCACCCTTAAATCCAAATATTGTATGCAATAGATGGCCGTTTTCATGCGAAAAAAAATCCACTCCCGGATATTTACTGGTAAGCCAGCCGGAAAATAAATAGATAGTCAGCGGAAAACCGTACATCTCAACAAAGAGTGCCACGATAAATGCCGAGAACGCACTGAATGAACGCCAGTCACGTTTTGTTTGCGGTTTAAAAAAACTAAAGGCAAAAACGATAAAGATTGCCGAGTTTAATATAACCAGCGTCCATAACCCATATGCCGAATCTGTAGTGTGTTCCATGGCTATTTCTCCTCATCGTCTTTATGGTGGTGGCCGCCATGTCCGTGATGCATGAACATATGCATAACCGGACAGGCAAGGAGAATTAGCCATGGCAACGCCTGATAGACATGTGCCTGATGTTCGGTAATAAGGTAAAAGCCAATGAACGCCATAAAAACGATGGCGATAATACCGTCCCTCGTAAACCACCAACTGCCTTTATGTTCTGGCTTGTGGTAATGTTCATGGTCATGTTGCATTGGCTATTCCTCTTTACGTTTTAACATTAGGCCGCTTCTTTTTTCTTTGCGGCATTTGCGTTAGCTGATTTCTTTGTTACCTCAGAAAAAGCTTCAGCCACTTTTTTATTAATAATTTCGCCTGTCTGGCTACCGGATTTAACGGCTGTGTCGAACAGTTCTTTTGAGTTGCTGATAGCAGAATCAAAGGATGATTTTGCAAAGTCTGCCTGCTTTGCAACTTTGTCTTCAATGTTATTTGAAGAAAACGCTACATCTTGAAAAAACTTTGATGCAATTTCGGCATTTTTCTGAGCAATTTCTAGCTGGCGGGAAGATAGTTCCTGTACACCATCGAAAATTGATTTCGTAATCTCGGAAAATGCTTTGGCATTGGATTGCCCGGCAGCAGTATATTGCTCCCAGTCAAAGTTTTTTGCAAACGGGTTGCTTTCAGCCATTGTGCTGAAGAAACTGAAAAATGGATTTTTAGTAGTCATGGTAGTACCTCTTAAAATTAAAGTTAGAAAAAATAGTTTAGTAGTGCTTCCTTATTTTGAATGATGCTTGCTTGAATCATCGTCACTTGATCCGCCCATCATCATTCCACGCATCATTCCCATATTTTTGTGCATTTGCTGCATCTGCTCGTGCATCTGCATCATATTGCCCTGCATGTCCTTCATCTGCATTTTCATTTTGGGATTATCGGTCATACCCATCATATCTTTCATATGACCCTGCATCTGCTCCATCATGCCCATCATGTTGCCCATGCCTGTACCCATCTGCCCCATCTGATCGGACATAGGGCAGGTTTCACTGCCAGTTTTCGGGCATTGCTGGTACATCATATTGCCCTTCATAGGCATGTTCTTACTGCCCATACCACCTTCATGATGCCCGGCATAAGTGGTTGCAGGCATGGCAATTGCAGAAACAACCAATAATGTTTTAATAAAAATTTTCATTTGCAGCTCCTCGTTTAAGTTTAAAATAAATCATAACAACTCTATTTATAATTGTATTCATTTTTTATAATTCATGAATTATGCCGGTGGTACATCCGGCGATAAATAACGGTAATAATATTGCAATAAGTAACTTCTTCATAAATCCCCTTTATAATTAATGACGGTGTTCGCCATGCTCATGGCTGTTGTGATCATGATCTTCCATTGTTTCAGACATTTCACCCATTTCATGGTGATCTACAGCTTTGGTTTCACCGGGTTTTGATGCTTTGCCAACTATGATAGTACCTTTCATGCCAAGCGCTTCATGTGGGTGACAGTGGAACTGGTATGTGCCGGGAACATTGAAGGTATAGGAAAACTTATCGCCCTTTTTCTCCATCATCGGCGACATAATCATTTCATTTACACCCTTTGGTACATTCACAAACATCACATCGTGCATCTCATCCTGTGCGTTTACGAAGTTAACCGTATCACCAGGCTGGATTGTCAGCTTATCAGGTGAGAAAAAATTTTGTTTTTCAGCATTGTAATCCGTCACTTCTTTGATGGTATATTCTTTTGCGAAAGCTGGGGTTGTAGCCAGCATCAACGCTGTAGTCAGTAAGAGTTTTTTCATAGTAGTTCCTTTAGTTAAAACATTAAACGCAAGCCAACACTGGCAATGGCATCATCACGATTTTCTCCGTGTTTCCTTGCAATAGCTGAAGTTTCACCAAACTTGCGCTCATAGCGTAAGTCGATATAAGGCGCAAATTTGCGGGTGATTTCGTAGCGGGTCTGGATGCCGAACTCTCCGCTGGTTATGCCAACGCCAATTTCCTGTTCCGGTACATCCTGCGTGGAGAAATTTACTTCCACGTAAGGCTGGGTAATCAGCTTTTGAGTGATAAGAAAATCATTTTCCTGACGTAACCTTGCGGTAACATCGCCATCCTCACTTAAGAATAGGTGTGCCTCGGTTTCAAAGAAATACGGTGCAAGACCCTCGACACCTACTACAAAATAAGTGGTAGAATTAGGCTGTTCATCAAAGCGAATACCGACTTGTGCATCCCAGAAAGTGGCAACATTGCGGCTATACATTGCCCAATATTCAGCTTGTTCTGTGGTTTTGCCATCCAGTTTTTCCCCTTCTGATTTTAACCATAGCTTATTTTCATCTGTGCCAATCCAGCCATCCAAATCCCATGAATATAAAGTGCCATCACGGCTTGCGCCCATATCAGTTTCAAGTTTGATAGCATGGAATATTTGCCCACCATGTTCGTGTTTATGAGGGCCTTGTGCGAATGCTGATTGTGAAACTGTAAAAACGAATAATGCGGTAATTGCGTATAGTTTAATATGCATGACTATGCCCTCCTTCCATTTTTATCGGTTCATCATTGGCAGGAATATCCTGTGCATCCAGCTTGGCCACCACTACCTTACGCATCATACCTGTTGCCATATGGTATAGCAGATGACAGTGAAACGCCCATTCACCCGCTTCATCGGCAGTTAGTAATACCGAATAGCTTTGTCCGGGTGGCACAATGACAGTATGTTTATTTGGAAACTTCCCGGCAGGCTGGCCGTTTTCTAATTGTACAAACATTCCATGCAGGTGCATCGGGTGCGCCATCATGGTGTCATTGGTAAATGATAGCCGCACTCTTTCACCGTAATACAAATTTATCGGCCCTGATTCATTATATTTCTTACCGTTCATCGTCCAGATATAACGTTCCATATTACCGCCTAACCGTACCTCTATGGTACGCTGCGGCTCACGCGTATCTTTCTGTGTGCCAAGATAGCGCAGGTCTTTGTAATCAAGAGCTTTGTCGCCAGCAGGTGTTCCGGCTTTTGCCCAGCCGCTTTTCATATCCTCCATCATGGCCTTCATATCATCCATGCCCATTTTACTGTGATCCATGCCGGACATATCATGCCCCATACCCATATCAGCCATGGTCAGTAGCGTGCGTTCACGCTGCGCAGGCATTTCACCTTTCATGCCTTCGCGAGTAGCGAGTGTGCCAAGGGCAAAATCTGTGCGGTCAATTGGTTCGGCAACAATAGTGTAGGCTTTGTCTTCCTTGGGAGTCACAATTACGTCATAGGTTTCCGCAACACCAAAACGGAATTCATCAACGCCAACTGGTTCAACATTCTGCCCATCGGAAGACACTACCTGCATTTTTAATCCGGGAATCCGCACGTCATAAAACGACATGGCCGAGGCGTTGATAAAGCGTAGGCGTACACGTTCACCCGGTTTGAAAATCCCAGTCCAGTTTTGCTCCGGTGTTTTACCATTTACCAGAAAGGTATATCCTGTCACATCGGATAAATCAGTCGGCAACATACGCATCTGCCCCCACATTTTGGCATTTTCCCACGCTTTGCCAAATCCTTTTTTCTTAACATCACCCCAGAAATCACCAACGGTACGGCGGGCATATTGGTAATAGTCGGATGACATTTTTAAATTTGCCAGAATATTCTCTGCCGGTTCCGGGGAAATATCAGACAGCACTACCACGTAATCACGGTCCGACTCTATCGGGTCTTTACCCTTGGGCGCAATTACCATTCCGCCATAAACGCCATCCTGCTCTTGGCCGCCTGAGTGGGAGTGATACCAGTATGTACCTGTCTGGCGAATTTTGAAGTTATAGGTAAAGGTAGTTCCCGGCTTTATCCCATCAAAATTATTTAGCCCTGGAACGCCATCCATAGCGGGGTCAATGAGCAGCCCATGCCAATGCACCGAGGTATCTTCATTTAAGTGATTGGTCACGGTGATTATAACATCTTCACCTTCGGTAAAATGCAGCGTTGGTCCGGGAATACTATCGTTGATGGCAATTTTTTCCACCTTCTTTCCGCCAATTTCTATCATCTTGTCCGCAATATCCAGGTGGTAAGTTCCCGCAAAGGCTTGTGAGGCCAGAAGTAGAATGCTCAAGAATGTTACTATTTTCAGTTTCATTATAAACTCCAATGGGCTTGACTATCAGATAATGCTTATACGCACAGAATAGCCTCACCCCTCAAAAATTTTCAGTTAATAAAATATCCTAACTGCCACAAAAGCAAAAAAGAATCCGGTAAGGTATATGGCCACCGAAAACCAGTACATATATTTGCTTATGTTCCTAAGCCGTGTACATGCCATTGCTTTTGCCTTATCTGCCGGACATGGGGCATTGCGGTTGATATAGCGCAATATTCCCGTCCCAAGTAATAACAATCCCGCAATGCCAAATACCCATGCTTTATGTTCCGATAGCGATATAAGCCACGGCACATTACTCACCAGCCCCGCTAGTGCCGCACCCGCCCCAAGCGTCACCAGTAACGCAGGCAGGGCACAGCAAACCAGAGTTCCAATAGAGGTAAACAGGCTGAAAAACGGCATGATGGTTTGTTTCCATAAATTTTGCATCGCCATTTCCTATCTGTTTATTTTTACAACATTATAACCGGCATCGGTAATAAGCCTAATTATGGTAGCATCGTCAATATCAGCGTCTTTTTTAAGTCCGATAGTTACCAGCTTGGTATCAAGATTGACATCAATACCCGTAACCTCACCACGTTTGCTGAAAACCTTCTCCAGCGCACGGGCGCAGAAATCACATACCAGACCGTTTATTTGAACGGTAATAGTATGGTCAGCATCTTCTATGCCCGGAACGGTTTTCTGCATATCAGCTTCGGTCATATCCGCATGGTTATGGCCTGGGTGGTTAGCAAATGCAGATGTGTTAAATATCAAAGCAGTTAGTAATGTAAAAAATAAAATACGCATAATTTTTCTCCTTAAAATCTGTGAACAAAGTTAAATAAAATCCTGCCGTTGTTATTTACTCCGGCTTCCAGTAAATCAGCCCCTTTAAACAGTCTGACAAGCGGTGTTACGGTTAATTCATCCTTTGCAGATGGAGCATGATCTACCTGCACCATAAGCCATGTATGAACATCTCCATAATCGCCAATATAGGGTGCAACACCGACACGGGCTTTCTGTGAAAACTGCTTGTCGATATCACCTGCGTAAATTCCCCTGTTCTCGTAAGAGGTAAAGAAACGGCGGTTTTCCCAGTCGGCGGCAATACCTGTGAAACCAGCAGCTTCCGACTTATTATCGAAAACACCATGGTCACTATAAGCAACGCCTATGGCAGATTTCAGGTATAAATTGGCCTGGGAGTCTGGTTTGTTCCACCGATGCAACAGGTTATTAAGCTGTACACCGTGGAACTGCCATTCCCCTTGGCGGAAATATTCTCCCTTATAGCCAACTGAATATTTGGCGGTGGGCGAATAATGTATATGCAGTGAATTGGAAAATGCATCGTTCATCTGCATGACAGTCCAGCCACCCGGATAGGACACTGGCCGTGCCATTGCGGGCGTTGCCAGCCCAACCAGCACGGCGGACATAAGTAATAATAATCGCATAAAAATCTCCTAAAATGAATTAAATTCAGGCCAAAATAGCCCGTTATCAGCGCACATAATGGCGCTTTAATTTTTAGGAAATGTGTTTGGGAGGGGAATAAATGCCGTTCGGATTGTGGGAAACAAATCCGGTTATAGGTTCATTATGATGAATGCTTGTGAAGGTAATAACTTCATTTTCCTGACTAGATATAACCGCACTGGTAGCAACGCAATTTTTACATTTTTCACAGGAGTTATGATTTTTGGTATCGCCGTTTGAAGTATCCTTGTGGCACGGCATATCAGATTTGCTGTTATCCATCTGCATTTGCGACATATTTTTCCCCATGCAGCAAGGCATAGCAGCACTTGCCACGCCACCCATGAGCAGGCTGAAACAGATAAATAACAATGCCAGTGTCTTAAATATACGCATGTTTTTATTCTATAACTATGTTCTTTAAAAGGCAAATTGTATCTGAACAAGGAGTCAAACTGGCGACCACATAAAATATAATTGACCCTATATCAAGTCTTCCTAATTTCTAAAATAAAATAGCTAAAAACCCCGTATTTACTTGAAAGTAAAGGTTGCAATTTTCTACCGACTATTCAACTAAATTAGACGGATTTCGTGTTTGTACATCAAGTATCCGTTTCGATTCCTGCATACGGAGCCATTTTTCACTTTCAGCCAAATTTTCGAACCTATCAAATGGAAAGTTCAGCGTATAACAAAGGGTTGCGCCCTTTAGCTGCAGGTTCGAAAATACGAAATTTACCAGTTCTCGCTTTTCTTCCATTTTCGAACCTATGAACGCACTATGCGCGTTTGTGGCGAATTTCAGCAGTTTTTCCATGGTATTAAAGAAAGCGTCATCTGCTCCGTCATAGGCGTGGATCAACTCCGTTATTTCATGCTGGCGCTGTTTTGCCGATTCCTTTTTAGCGCGGAATTCATCCTTATCAATGATGCCATCAGCCAGCAAATCCAGCATGCGATCCAACCGAGACTGAATGTCGGTATGTTCTTTCTTTAGTCCCGCCAGCTCACGGTCATGCCATTGTTGCTTGGCCTTGTTGCTTTCTTTGATTGCTTCGATAGCCAGGTTCAGCAGCTTCTGATTTTTGAAGCCGATCCGTGAAAATATGCCTTCCAACTGTTCAATGATGTTGTCTTCACGCACCCACATTTTCTTTGCAGAGTTTGTTGGATTACCAATACAAAGATATGTCCATTCCGATTTTGTTCCGTTAGCGTAGGTTTTCTTTTTGGTATCCGCCGTTGCGACTTTTCCTGTGGTGGCACATGTCAAAATTCCTCGGAACAAATATTCTTTACCGCGATATTTGAACGGCTTTTTATCCCAACCTTCACGGACAGCCTTGCATTCCATAAACAAATCTCTGGTAATGAGCGGTTCATACTTGTGCGGATAGAGTTCTCCTTTTACCAGCATTTCACCGTAATAAAAAGGATTCTGTACAAGCTGGAACAGGGTGGATTTACTAAGCGGTGCACCTTTCTTGGTTCTAAGCCCCCATTGTTTGCATTTGCGAACCATGTCCGAAAGCGTGTATGTACCTTTAGCATATCTCATGCTTAATGCGTGGCGATACAGACATATCAAGCGAGCCATTAAGCTGTATGTCGCCCACTTGAATCACACGCGTATCGCCCTTGGGGTCATCACTTGGCTTAGTGCGAAACGTAAAGCCATTAAGGCATATAGCTATTTGGCCCAAACTTTTCATAATAGACTTTTATCTAAAAATTATTTCTAGAAAATTAGAACGACCACCCATAGTCCTGTCAATCACCTTTCTTCTAAAACTCTTTTTTAGAGTTGAATGCGGTTAATTCAATGCAAAACTAAAAAATATTTCCCTCCGGGTCTTCCATAACCCCTATTTGGTATGTTATAGTGTTAAAATATAGGGTGAGGATCTTGTATCTGCCCCCACTAAAATATTCAGACCTTCCGCCAGCCGGAGGGTTTTTTATTGCCTGAAATATGGAGAAAACATGCAAGCAGATTTATTTCCTCATACGCAGGAGACATTTGTAAAAAGCAGTGATATGCTCGATTTTATGTCTTCAAAATCGCATATCGAATGGACGGAATTTACATGGAACCCGGCGACAGGATGCACCAAAATCTCGCCGGGCTGTAAATATTGCTATGCCGAAACAATGGCGGAGCGCTTGCAGGCGATGGGTGCACCCGGTTATCAAAACGGGTTTAAGATGACCCTTCATCCTGACCGCCTGACTCAACCTATGCAGCGCAAGAAACCCGCTATCTACTTCGTTAATTCCATGAGCGATATGTTCCACGAGGAAATACCGTTTGATTTTCTCGACCGCATGTTTGACACCATCCGTAAAACTCCACAGCATATTTATCAAATCCTAACCAAGCGTCCGGAGCGCATGGAGGAATATTTCAAAACACGTACTGTGCCTGACAATGCATGGCTTGGCGTGACGGTTGAAGATAAGAAATACGGTCTGCCGCGTATTGATATTCTACGGCGCATTGATGCTAAAATCCGCTTCTTATCCATAGAACCATTGCTGGAAGATTTGGGGCAGTTTGACCTCTCTGGTATCCATTGGGTAATCGTTGGTGGTGAATCTGGCGCAAAGGCACGCCCTATGAAAGCTGAATGGGTGGAGCCTATCAGACAGCAATGCCTAAGTTCCGATGTTCCATTTTTCTTCAAACAATGGGGCATGTGGGGCGAGGATGGTGTCCGACGTTCCAAGTCTGCCAATGGCAGGTTGTTGAAGGGCAAAAAATATGATGGTGTGCCAACCTTGGAATCGACCAGCATTGAAGAACCACAACTCGCATTAATCTAATCACCTAATTTTCAAATAATGCAAGGCTGGAACTATCCGGCCTTAACCGTTTTGCACGTCTTTTTTCTAAAACATTATCAGGAGATAACATGACTCATAAATTTTATGATTGGTCAAACCGATCAAAATTGCCATTACTTGAACCCCATAGCGCCGCCAAACATGAGGTGCTGCAAGCCTATCTGGAACGTTACATTGAAATGCTCACTGCTGACCCACGACAGGATGTATTACGCCTTACCATCGTGGACGGATTTTCCGGTGGCGGCTTATATAAGCATGCCGAAACCGGTGAAGTTTGCACCGGCTCACCTCTGATTTTTCTGGAAACGATTAAACGCATGGAAGCTGAAATTCAAGCTAAACGCAAAAAGAGTTTCCGCATAGATGCTACTTTCTTTTTCATTGATCATAACGAAATTACTCTGCATTTCCTAAAATCACAATTGCGTAAACGCGGTTATGGCAAACTTATTGGTGAGCGCATTTTCCTACTTGGTGGTGTATTTACCAACCTGTTTCCGACTATCATGGAGATAGCAAAAACCCGAAAAGGCCGCGCCCTGTTTCTACTGGATCAATGTGGTTATAAAGATGCACCTTTGCCCCTGATACGCAAGATATTAAAGCAGCTACCAAATGCTGAAGTGATGTTAACTTTTAGCGTTGATGCGCTGGTGAATTATATTGCTGATACGGAGCAGTTCCGCAAATGCCTGAATAATTTAGACCCTTCAGGTAAGATTCTGCTAGATAGGGACATACGTGAGGTTGAAACATTAAAGCAAGCCGTTTCAGCTTCCGGTCGCTCTGCCCAGTGGCGTTTGATGATTGAGAAAAAACTTCTTCATCGTCTGACCCATATTTGCGGCGCGAAGCACTATACCCCCTACTTCATTACTTCCGGCAAGAGCCACCGAGCTTATTGGTTTTTGCATCTATCTATGCATGTAAAAGCATGGGACGAAATGTTGAAGCTACATTGGCAGCATCATAACTGCTTCGTACATCATGGTGGTGCCGGGCTGGATATGTTTGGTTTCAAGCCGGATAATTGTAACATAGACTTCAACTTTGATGAAATAGCCAGGCAGCAAAGTAGCTTTACGCTTATGGAGCAATTACCAAGGATTATTCATCGTACAAAAGATGGCATCACCTTCACTGATCTGCTAACGAAATGTAGCAACAACACCCCCGCTCACAGTGGTATTTTCAAAAATGTGATACGTCAGCTAAATAAGGAAAAGCTGATCCAGATTGCAGACCATCGGACCGGCAAACAGCGCAGGACAGTGGGACATTGGGGAAATCATATTGTTTCAAATCGAAATAAGTAATTGTCTCATAGACTCAGGTTTCATTATCTGTAAAAATAACCTCATGCAAACAACTAACTTCTGGCAATACCCAACAGGCAACAACCGTATCGTCATTTCACGGGCGGTACCACGCAGCATTGAGGCAGGGTATAAGCGTTATCCTAAACTTGCACCGGGAAGCTGGTTTAAAAATCATGAATATACGAATAATCAGGCGGCTTATCGCAAGCGTTATATTGCTGATATTCTTACTCCACTTGATCCGGCAGAGGTGTGGGAGCAGCTTCATCAACTGGCTGGTGGTGAGGAACCCATCCTCATTTGTTGGGAACCACTAAAGAAACCAGGTGAGTGGTGTCACCGACGGATGGTAGCTGAGTGGTTTGAAGAAAGGCTGGGTGTGACTGTGCCGGAATATACGTCTGCAGAGCAAAACATCAACCAGCTGGAGCTTCTATGAGTGTGCAGACAAGCCTATTCCCAACAGATAGCACAGCTGTGCAAAAGCGAATTGATGGCCTGAGCTATATCCCCAACTTCATCACGCCAGCGGAAGAAGCAACTCTTCTTAATTCCATCGACCAACAATCTTGGCTGACTGACCTGAAGCGGCGGGTGCAGCATTATGGCTGGAAATATGATTATACCGCTCGGCGAGTGGATGAGTCGATGCGGCTGGGAGCATTGCCAGATTGGCTGATGGATTATTGCCAGCGATTATATGCTGATGGGCATTTACCAAAGATTCCCGACCAGGTGATTATCAATGAATACCAACCCGGTCAGGGTATTGTGCCGCATGTGGATTGCGTGCCGTGCTTTGAAGAGACCATCGCATCAATCAGTCTCGGTTCGCCATGTGTGATGGAATTTACCCACCCAGCTACCAGTGAGAAGGTTGCCCATATGCTGGAACCGCGCAGCTTGCTTATTTTCTCCGGTGAGGCTCGTTATCAGTGGAAGCACGGCATTGCCGCCCGCAAGACTGATAAATATGCAGGGCAAGTCATCCAACGTGGTAGACGTGTTTCACTGACATTTCGCAATATTATAGCAGGTTAATCCGCCGTTTCATCTTCTTGGCTTGGCTATATCCCGCCCATACTGCATGAATTTTTAATGAAAATACTTGCATAATGCGCTGGTTTTCTGTATAATCGGCAATATAGAGGTAAAATTATGTCTACGAAATTGAATGAATTGAAGAAGCATTTACGCCCTGGGCAGGTCTATCGCCGTGCGGATTTGGTAAAATGGTCGAATGCGGTGGATCGTCATGTGGCGCAGCTTCTCAAAGGTGGCGTGCTAACCAAGCTCTCAGCTGGCGTGTATCTCTACCCTAAAAAAACGGCGTTCGGGTCTGCTCCTGCAGAAGATGCCAAATTGGTAGAAGCATTCTTGAAAGACCATCGCTTTCTGCTTACCTCTGCCAATTCCTACAATGCGCTAGGGCTTGGCACTACCCAGCTTTACAACGAAACGGTGGTATATAACCACAAACGGCATGGCCGCTTTAAACTGGGCGGACGCACATTTGATTTTCGTATGAAGCCGTATTTCCCTAAAACTGTAACGCAGGAGTTTTTGCTGGTGGATTTGGTAAATAATCTGGATCGGCTGGCCGAGAATACGGATAAGCTATTGAAGCGTGTCGCTCATAAAGCATTAGAGATGGATGGCAGCGCTCTACTGCGCATGGCGCGAGACTATGGTTCTGTGAAAGCGAAGAAGTTCTTTGAAGCGATATTATCGGGGGCAGAGTTGAGCTATGCCGCCTAAACCTTTCTTGCACCATCACCCTGAGTTTTCGGACTTGATACGCATCGTTGCGGAGCAGAAATCCATCGATGACCCTGCGCTGGTGGAGAAGGATTATTGGATCATGCATTGCCTGTATGGGCTGCAGCAACTTGATATGCCGCTTGAACTGAAGGGAGGCACGTCGCTTTCCAAAGGCTATGAGATTATTCACCGTTTTTCAGAAGATATCGATATTCGCATCGAACCGCCACGGGAGATGGATGTTAAAACCGGACGAAACCAGAATAAACCAGCACATGTGGAAAGCCGTAAACAGTTTTATGAGTGGCTGACTAAGACGATTAAAATTGACGGGATTACTTCTGTCGAACGCGACACTGAATTTGATGATGAAAAGTTTCGCAGCGGCGGTATCAGGCTGAATTACATAACTACCACCAGCCCCATACCTGATTTGAAGGATGGTATTCTGCTTGAATTGGGTTTCGACGATGTCACGCCTAATATGCCAAAAGATATCAGCTCGTGGGCATATAATTATGCGGCGGACAAGGTGGATGTGGTCGATAATCGCGCCAAGGGCGTGCTTTGCTACCATCCTGGCTATACGCTTGTTGAGAAGCTCCAGGCAATTTCCACCAAATACCGCAAGCAGCAGGAAAGCGGTACATTCCACAAAAATTTCATGCGGCATTATTATGATGTCTATGCGCTGCTGAATGTTCCTGAAGTACAGGATTTTATTGGCACAGCAGGGTACAAAAAGCATAAAGAGAAGCGTTTTCCAAAAGCGGATAACCCTATCATTGCTGAAAATGAGGCGTTTGCTTTAAGTGACATCACCATCCGTGAGCAATATGAAAAAGCCTATCAGGAAACACCGCGCCTGTATTATCAGGAACAGCCGCATTTCTTTGAGATTCTTGACCGCATCCATTATTGGGCATCGAAGCTGTAACAGATTGTAACGCGATGTAACGCAAAGAAACGCCGCGTAACACGATGCAACGCTTTGCAACGAACTGCAACAGATTGCAACGGCATGCAACACCATGCAACGCGGCGCAACGTTAGTTTTATTTGAGAGAATAGTGCATTTTAATCGTCATTATTTGCAGGGGCCATTTCGTTTGGAGCATATATTTTGGTGTTTATGCTTCAAAAAACGGTCAATTATGACGCATAAATCTTATTTTATGCATCATTTACCCTCCCAAACGAAATGCTCCCAGATACCCCATTTCGCTATTTGGCTTCATAAGCCATTGATATTTAATGATTCATGAGCCGAGAAAACGAAACGAAATGGCTTTTTAGAATTTATGCCTAGTAAAACTCCGCGCCTTCGGCGTACCCGTAAGGGGGACCCCATGGGAGTACCTTGTATTTCATCGTGATTAGAAACGCCTTGTGCACTATGTTTTATTTGAAAGCCACTCTTCGTGAAGCTGATCAAGTGTTAAAACTCGTTCCTGAAATTCTTGGAGGTCAGTAACCATGTTTTCTAATTCTTCATACTCTAGCCAGTTAATGTAATGCTGCAATACTTCGGCTGTTTGAAGTGCGATTACAATGAGATATTGAGGGCGTGGATTATGCCACTCAAAATAAGGAGAGAAAGAATTATCGCTATTTTTTTCAAGATGATGCTCCAGCAAATCATGCCAATTGCCATGAATGCCATGCGATGGCCCACCGAAAGCTGCAAGATAGGCTTCCCCAAGCCCTACATCTTCCGCTTTTTCATAAATATTCTTATTACCCCAATTACGAAGCTCCCTTGCATTTATATCTTCTGGATTGATTCCTGAAATTTCAAACGTGCTCTCAATGGATTTAAGCATGCGTTCTTCAATAGGTAATTTTGTACCGCCTCGATTCTCAATATTATCGGTGATTGTTTTCATTAGCTTTTTTTCATGCTTGAGCGAATATTTCATGTAAGAACTAAGCAAGTCAGGGCTATAATTTTTTAGCAAAAAAGAAAGGTTAACTATGCATTCAAAGGCCATTCTGGCTAACATAAAAGAAATCTCTCTACGGTGTTGGCACGTTTGATCTAGCATTCCAGATATAAGTTTGTACAGCCGAACTAAATGACCACCTAAAACTGCTTGATCTTTATTCCATGCTTTCGTTTCTAATGGCATAGCATTTCCAATGACACACACATATGATCCTACTTCGATTAATAGATCTACGGATAAGCCAATAAAGTTAGTCTCCGAACTAAATTGCTTGATGGACTCTATATCTAACTCAACACGTCTTATTTCGGGAAGTTTTGCCATTATTATTTCTTAATTATCTATACCTATTGCCACAACGCATTAAACGGCAGCAGATAAATATCTTTATCGTAAGCGATAACGCGAGGGGTATTGCAAAGCACGATGCCGCACAGGAAGTCTTTGCCCGTGGCCTGCTGTAATTCTTTAATGCCAGCCAAATCCTTGTCCGTAATATTTTCTGCATTTTTAACTTCAATCGCTACCAGCTTGTGCTGACGCTCCAGCACGAAATCAATCTCGCGGCCATCATTGGTGCGGTAGAAGCTGATATCAACGTTATCGCCGCTGGTATGGTTAGCCTTGGTTAACTCCGATAACACAAAATTTTCCAGCACATGCCCAAACCGCCCAGGCTGGCTTTTTGCCAAATCTTCCGGCGTTGATTGCAGCAAATGGCACAGCAACATGGTGTCGTGGAAATAGATTTTCTCTGATTTAACCAAGCGCTTTGTAATATTGCGATACCACGGCCTTAAGCTGTTGGTGACAAATGTGTTGTTCAGCAAGCCACGGTAATTGCGCGTGGTCACGGCATTGATGCCAATTTCACGGCCAATACTGGCATCATTAATCAGATTGCCAGCGCGTGCCGCCAGCGATTGCAGCAACACTGGCATATATTCCGCTTTTTCAAGGTTATAAATATGGCGCGGGTCTTCCAGTGTAATTTTCTGGATATAGTTTTTGAACCAGCTGCCAGCCATTTTATCAGACATTTGCGTGAGTTCAGGAAAAGTGGCCTGACGCATCATTGCGGTGAGCGATGCGGTTTCAGCTTTAATTCCGCTAAAATCTTTTGCAAAGCATCGCTCCAGAAAATGTGATGGTTTGCCGATAACTTCCGCAACACTCAGCGGCAATAAGGTCAAGGTTGCCATGCGCCCAACCATCGCATCGGCAAGTTCGGGAATTGCCATCAGATACGCCGAGCCGGTCAGCAGATAGTGACCATTTGCGGAAGCCTCACCGCGCAATGCATCCTGACGCTGCTCATCTACCAGCTTTTTTAAGGGGCGGAATAATTCAGGCACCATCTGCACTTCGTCAATAATCAGCGGCGTGCCGGATTCCTGCACATAGCCAAATGGATTACGCGTGGCAGCAGCGCGTTCCAGCGTGTCATCAAAGGTGATAAACTTCGCTTTATAGTCCTGTGCCAGCAGTTCCTTTACCAATGTTGTTTTGCCAGCCTGACGCGACCCGTTGATATACACCACAGGAAAAGACTCTAAAGCCTCTAAGATTAAGGGCTTTAATTGGCGTTTTATGGCTTTCATTGCATCCTCGCTGGTTTCACTAGAACCATTGTAGCTTTTCTAAATCGAAAAGCAACTTTATATTTGAGAGAAAGGTAGGGGTGTGTGGTTGCCGGTTTGAATCCCAAAGACTGGATTCAAACTGAGATTGCCCCCAGCCGAACCACGAACGATGTCCAGCCAGCGTGATGTGGGCGCGGCTTACCATCGTTCTTGTGCCTCAAGCCGCCAGTCCGAAATTGCGGCGGATCACTTGGACATGTGTAGCCAGATCGAGCACCTCTTCGTGGCATTCCTTTCGCATTTGGTATAGGATGGGGAGCCATTTTCTTAAAAATTCCTATCTCTCATCAAATTTTAAAAAGCCTCTAAAGCCCAGCAACAGTGGGGTTTTGCGCTATTATGGGTATTACATTTTTTTGTATAAAAAACGCTGTTTTTACCTGATTTTCTCTCTCCACCCCCTTTTTCTCTCCAGACCTATTACATTTTCGCTCGGCTATTACATTTTTTATTAGCCTTTTAATACAGCATGTTACAGAGGTTTTACCTGTCATGTGCCGGCGCCTCATTTCTAGCTGATTTTTGGGGTTCGCTTAAGATTTGGAAATGAAAATAGCTATAGATTATAAGCTTTTTCATCCATTTTATAAAATAACTGCTATATTGAAGGGCATGACTAATATAGTTGAAGGAATACTCAATGAGAATTTACCACAGGTTATTAAATTTACTGATGTAACCCCAACTATTGATAAGGAATTCTATAAGTAATTGATAAACAAGGGAGTGCTGGCTAAACTGTTAATATTATTGCGTAATATAAACAAGTAGTTTAGCCATGAAAATAGATATCACAACGTTATTCGTTTGTCTTGATGATTTTTGCAAATTGTACGAATCGTCATTAAAAGCAAAAACTCTACCCACATGCAAAACTCGCCAAAGGCAAGGTTATTTAAGCCTTAGCGAGA